>VFQP010000048.1_pt1 | contig 397293 bp, 350 predicted proteins | sample 3512351 | NCBI WGS metagenome assembly VFQP01 (sample SAMN10412372, study PRJNA504923) | tailings metagenome | isolation source: Relicate 1 Philex TSF1 revegetated site | place: Philippines: Tuba, Benguet | collected 2017-08-29 | reverse complement strand
TCTGCGGGAGATAACAACCAACCCCTCTCCCCCTTATCCCGGTAACTTGCACCCGGCTGCTGCATAGCGTTGAAGACGTACAAGTGTGCGACGCAAGGGACGATCATAAGCATTACTACTGCCGGCAAAAACCTATAACTAACAATAACAAGCTTTTAACTAGTTGATCATTATATTTGGTGAACTATTTAAGCCAGCCATACTAATGCTTTTACAACCACCAATAGTTAAGCGGTATAACCTGATTAACTTTATTACAACAGCGTTAATGCTGTTATTTTTTTGCATAAACACCAGGGCCCAGGCACAACGTGCTGACAGCACCGCATCCTATGGTGCCATCAAGGGGATAGTATTTGATTCTGCATATAATTTTGCCTTAAGCAGTTCCAGCATTGCCCTCTATAAACTCGCTGATTCCAGTTTACTCAACTATACCTTACCCAATAACTACGGGGAATTCCTATTAAAGCCTATCCCTTTTAATACACCTGTGCAGCTGGTTGTTACACATGTGGGATATAAAACAATGGTTAAGCCTATTACCATTACAACTGCGAAGCCAGAGCTAGACCTTGGTAAACTTTATTTAGACCGGAAAGGCGATGATGACAGCAGTACGGTAGAGAATGAAGTCGTGGTTACCGGTGTAATACCCATGCGTATGAACGGCGATACACTGGAGTTTAATGCAGCCGCCTTTAAAATGGATAAGAATGCAACAGCCGAGGACCTGATGAGACGGCTACCTGGTTTCACTATCTGGGGTGATGGAGAGATGACCTTTAACGGCAAAACCATCAGCTCGGTCTTGGTAAACGGTAAGCCTTTTATGGGTGGCGACGCCAGCGTGGCTACACAAAATATTTCCAAGGATGCGATACAGAAAATACAGGTGTACCAGCAAAAAAATGAGAACAATCCCCTGGACTCCGTAATGCATGCCAATATCAAAACAAAAGAAGAAAAAAACACCGGCCACTTTGGTAAAGCATCGGTGGGGTATGGATCGGATAAACGTTATGCACTGGATGGTATGTTTGGCATGTTCAATCCCAAAATGCAGGTAAGCGTAGTGGCGGCTACCAATAATATTAATAAAACAGCAAGAAGCCTGAGCCAGCTTATCCAGCAGGCAAGTTACAAAGGCATTGGCGCCAATATCGATTACCAGACGGATTTCAGGATGGCAGGCCTAAATAAACCGGTTGCCGCCGGCGCCAATTTTCAGTATGACTTTATTGCTGATCCGACTTATTACAAATCAAGCCGGCTTACCGGTGATTATTTTTTCAGGCGCAATAATACCCTTACAGAGCGCAATACCACCACCAATATTTTTACCGGTGAAAATAATTTACTCACACAGGAAGCTGTTGCGGTCAACAGTAATATCAGCACCAATCATTCTTTACAGACTAGCTATAGTAAAAGAAACGAAAAGCTGAACACAACACTCAATGCCGGTGTAAACCTGGGTCAGACAAATGGCAGGAGTGAATCGAATGAAACACAAAGCAATGCCACAGGATTAGTTAGTACCAATAATGCCATCCGGACAAATGCCAACGATACCAGGCAGTTTAACCTGGGATTAAGCCTGAACAGGATGGATAATAATTACAGGAAATTCAATCGTTTTTCCAAACGGGTAAACCTGGGTTATAAACTGAATGTAATGGATGATAACGGCCGGAGTACCAACAATTCAACATTCACTTCTTATGTACCGGGGCAGGATAGCAGAATTTACAGTCGTCTGTACGATAAACAGGATAAATTATCTGTTACCAATGATATAACATTAGAATACCCGGAGATCAAGAAATTGATATTTGGTAAAATGAGATTATGGGATATTAATATTTCACTCAGGGCTGCAGCCGTATTAACCAATAACAAGTATGATGACCGTGTATTGGATTTTGATGCCGGGTTGAATAAACATATACTGAATACTTATTTAACCAATAAAAGGGATGAGGATATTTTTAACTTTAAACCTAACCTGGGTATTTCAAAAACTTTTTTCAAACAGCTGAGTAACCGTTATACAAAAGCGGTATTTATTTCAGCCACCATGGAAGCGCAATATTATAGCTATAAACACCAGGCGACAAGCATCACCCAGAACTTCAATTATAAGTACTGGAATATGATACCCAATATTTCGGTATCAAGAATGAATGAACAACATGGCGCTTATTCTATCAACTACTCCCTCAGTTATAACAGCTCTTTTAAATATCCCGATCTGTTTCATATAGCACCACTGGTAGATAGTTCAAATATCTGGTTTATACCCAAAGGTAACCCGGCCATAAAGCCGCAGGAGAACCGCAACCTTGGTTTTAATTTTCAATACAGTTCCCGGAAAGCAAAAAATCCCTTTAGTTTTAATATTAATGCGGGTGTTGGAAATGCCAGTGATTATATAACAGACAGTAGCTTTTACAACACAGCAGGTGTGAGAACAAATTATTATACCAATATTAACGGCTTCAGAAATGCCAACCTGAATACAACGGTAAGAAAATCTATTAAGGTAAAACAACATGCCTACCAGGTTGGATTCAGACTGGGAGGTTTTATCAGCAGAACACCACAATATATTGAAGATGTATACCGCATTGCCAAAAACCTGAATGGTAACGGTGCTATTACCATTGATTATAGTTTTAAGGATGTGGTGACCATACAGGCAGAGCAGGGAATTGGGTATAATGAATCCAAACAAACGGGTATTAACAATAATGTATTTATAGCCCGGAATTATAATACACAATTAAGCGGCAGCTTGCAATTACCCAAAAACCTGACCTGGAGCAGTAATGTTACTTATTTCAGGAACAGTAGCAATAACCAGGTGCCGGTTAACTTTACCATATGGAATGCAAGCCTGACTTACCGGTTCCTGAAAGCCAATCGGGGAGAAGTAAAATTCTCGGCTTTGGACCTGCTGCGGCAGAATAAAAATATTATTAACCTGGCCAGTCCCAATAGCCAGACTTTTGGGTACCAGAATACCCTGCAGCAATATTATATGATCACCCTGTCTTATTTTCCCCGGAAATTCGGGAAGTAAGATGTTGTAAATAATAACTTATGCGTATGCTTAAACAGTTTTATTTCTTATGGATATGTCTGTTGTGTACAGGCAGCCTGTTTGCACAGGCAGTACCCAAATTACGTATTGATCCTGCCAATGCATACGGCGGAACTATCTCAGACTATTTTGACCAGGTAGATTATATACCTTTAGAAACAACAAAAGAAAGTTTGTTTGGCCAGATATCACAACTCATTATTACAGATAGTAGTATGGTGGTAACGGATGATGATACCAAAGCAGTTTTGTTTTTTACCCCGGACGGGAAATTCATACGGAAAATTAAAACGGGCGAGCAGTCCTATCCACGGATACATTATGACAGGACGGCCCATACCATAACGCTCAATGTATACAATTTTAATACGGAGAAGACGGTCTCTACGTATTATGATTTAACAGGCAATAAGTTTGGCGATAAAACTGTATTTAAAAACAGTTCCAAAGAAGGAAGGATGCCGTTTGGCAATAATTTTTTCCTGGCGGCGGAAGGTTGTCATTATGGTACAGACGATAAGCCGAAGGATAGTGTATATAATTTATTGAAAGTATACAAGGGTGATTCGGTATACAAAGCTTTTTTACCTTATAATCAAAAAGATAACCCGGCTCTGTGTGGCCTGGTAGGAGGCATCTGGCCCCGTTATTTACCGGAAGAGGGACAGACTTATGTAGCTACCCCTTTTGATTTTAATGTGTATAGAATAACAACTGATACGGCAGAGAAGCTTTACCAGGTTGTATTTCCCCTGAGCCGTACAATGGATAAGGAGATAAGAGAAACGAAGAATATTGCTATGATAGACAGCCTGCGTAAGGATCACCGGTGGCGGAAGGAACATATCATCACAGGTATCAGTAATATCCTGATCAAAAACAATTATTTTATATTTAAAATTGATGCCGCTACTTATTCCTGGAACTACGGTTCTGAAAACAGCAAACAGTATAACTTTATTTATAACCTCGCATCGGGCCGATTAAGTTCTGTAGAACGGATGTTACCGGATAGTACCAATGCTTTTTTACCGATCATGGATGGCTTCAGGGCTTCGATAGATGGCCTGGGTTACCAGGATGGCTTTTTTTATAGCAGTGTTTCCGCATTGCGTTTATTTACCGTGAAAGAAGCTACGGCAGATAAAAAGCCGGTGTATAACGATATTATGCAAAACTTTTTTAAAAAGGGCAGCCGTAAATCAAACCCGGTTGTGGTGAGAATGAAAATTAAGGATGAAAAGAAATAAGGAAAGCTAAAAAGAATTACTGTTATTTAAAAGCAACAGTAAATTAAAATTTATCACCTTTAAACAGGTGTTTTACCCTGAATTTTCCGGTGATAGTATAAGGTTTAACGGTGGGGTCGTTTTTAGGATTATTACCGGGTATCGTTACCACGTTGACAGTGCCGGTGATGGCGCGGCCTTCTTCACCCAATTTTTCACTGGATGTAACAATGATGGCATCGGGTACCGGTGTCAGTGGCGGATTAGCAGTAAAGTCAAAACTATTGAAGGTATCCCCCTTTTCAGGATAGTCCTGTAAGGAAACACTTCCCTGTGAAATACTATAACCTGCTTCGGAAGATCCGGAAGGGGTAGTAGAGGGCTTTGACATATCGTTGGGAATGGTCAATATTAGTTGCGGACCGCCTTCATTACCCGCGAATATTTTAAACTCTATTTTACCACTGAAATTATTATAACTGGTTAAAATATTGTCTTCACCAACATGTACAGGTTTACCATCCACGGTAAAATCAACATAATAGTCTTCACTTGTTGAAGTACTCTTTTCAGGGTTACTGCTAATAGTTTTTTCAGCTGCCTCATTACCACAGGAAATAAGGAAAAAGAGAATGATAAAGCAGGGTAATATAATAAACTGTTTCATGTTTTATTATTTAGTATGTGAATATAAAAAGAATTAACGGGTGGTGTATTCGTACTTGCCGTTAAGTGGCGCCATGCCGTTTGTAAATGTCTTATTCATAGTAATAACGTGCCCGTCCGTATTAAGCGTAATTTACCAGCTAACATATTCAAACGTTGTTTCTGTACCGTCATTACTTACTCTTTTTACAGGATAGCCGTCGTTGTTATAAGCATAGGTATAGCTGTAATTGGTAGTTGCGCCGGGCACTATTGAGTAGGTGTACGCAATTACATTATTGGCTGTTGGAACGATGGGAGAAATATCGGAGAACGGCATGGCCAATTCAGTTCCGTATTTAGTATCGTATTGATAGGCATATATTGATTTTAAAGTACCGGTATTAGTATATAATTTTCTTGATTGTATATTTTTCCCATCAGCTGTATAATAACTTTCAAAATATTCACCGGCACTACCGGCCGGGTTGTATTGCTTTGAGACGAACATATTACTCTGATAGGTGAAAGTGTAGTAAAATGTTACGCTACCGGAGGATGATAATGACTCTCTTTTAATACATTTACCGGCTGCATCATAGTAAAAATTTACGCCCCCGACTATAACACCGGTAGTAGCATTGGCATCCGTCGTTTTTGTTACCTGTCCGTTTGCATTTCTTGTAATGGTAGTAACAGTAATATTGTCATATTTATAAGATACTAACTGGCCCGCAGCATCGTAATTATAGATAATGGTAAAGGGCGCTTGTCCGGGTTTTGTCGTGATGGTTTTTGTCATCATTACCTTTTTTGCAGCAGGTGTATCTTTATCTTTTTTGCAGGAAGGTAAAAATGTAATAGAAAAGAATAGCAGGTAGAAGTAAAGTAAAGTTTTCATTGTTTATGCTTTAAGGTTATCAACCGGTGGTGAATTAAAGCATAAAAATATTTTGTTCAGGCATTAGTAAAAAAACTAACCGATAAACGGCGGGGTAAAATCGATTAACGTCATAGACTATATATTTTGATAGCCTATACGCTGATAGTAACTTGTGTAGTATCAGGTTCCGGGGCGGAAAAGGTAATAGTAATACCTGTTTTTTGCGAAAGCTCATGCACCAGCCGTAAACCAAGACCATTAAAACTTTTGGCACTTTCAGGGTCTTGAATGAATGCTTCATATTCCTTTTGCGTATAGGCAGCTCCCCGGTTCTGAATACTGATGATTGTACGGCTTTGCTGCTGGCTGGCGTCGATGTTGATTATACCGTTTTGAGGCGAAGCCTTAATGGCGTTTTGTAAGAGGTTACGGATGATGGTTTGTAAATAATAACTATCTGTTTTGGCAGTAATGCTTTCGGGTAGATCAGTTTGGTAACTGATGTTCCTGGCTTCACTGTTTAACTGTAATAAATTTTGACAGGCCTGAATAACAGGTGCTATTTCAACTTCCTGTATATCTATATGAAATGCGTTCATTTGTGTCTTACTCCAGATCAACAGGTCTTCCATTGTTTCTAATAATGAACCGGTAGCTGTCTGTATTTTCTCACTGAGCACTGATTTTTGCTCCGGTGTTAATGCATCAGGATTTAGTTGTTGCAATTTTAGAAACTGGTATACCTGGCTGATGGGAGAACGCAGGTCATGGCTGATAATGCCAAATAATTTTGTTTTGGTCTGATTAGCTTCATTTAACCGGGTATTGAGTTGTTCCAGCGACCGGTTTTTTTCTAACAGCAGCCCGGCCAGCTTTTTCTTATTACGGAAGTTGATAAATAATAAAACCCCGCTTAATGTTAACAATGCGATGCCTGAAATAAGCCATACTTTTTCTTTTTGTGCAACAGATAATTTCAGGTTTTTACTGATGATCTCCTGTTGTTTTTCCTTATTCTGATACCGGGCTTCGGCCTCTGCAAAGTTTTTGTTGGCGGCAGCATGCATCAGGGTATCCGACATTTCACTATACATTTTATAATGTACATAAGCACTGTCCCACCGCATTTTTTTGGCATAACAATCGGCTATTATTTTATGAATGTCAGCATAACTTTCTTTATGAAAATCAAAGGAGTAGTTAAGTATAGTTTTTAATTCTTGTAAGGCTTCATCGTATTTACCCTGGTGGTAATAGATGGTACCCATCAGTTCTCCGGATTGGGTGGTTGTGCTCACCTCCTCGGCCTTTAATGCCAGCGCCTTACTTTTTTTACCGTAATAATAAGCACTGTCAATATTGTTTTTATCTAAATAATATTGACCATATAAATAATTGGCGGTGCTGAGCATATAAAACAACGTATCCCGGCCTGTCATACCTTTATACATGAGATGGTAATAATACTGTGCACTATCAGGTTGGTTTAGCCCTAAATAACTTTGCAGGAAATATAGATACAAGGTTTCTTCATTACCGGTTAAGGCTCTGTCTCCAATAATAGCTCTTGCCTGTTCTAAATAATCAATTGCTTTAGCATGTTGTCCTATCTGGTTAAACAGGTTGGCCAGGTTGCTGTAATCGTATCCTAAATTAATGGTTGATGTAATAAGGGTATCGGTTCTCAGCGCTTCTTTATACAGGTCGGTTGCAATAATGGTATATTCAATCGCTTTTTGATAGTCATTAATATCTGTATAATACTTTGCCACAGCATCCATCGCCAACTGTTTTGTAGTAACATCGGTTGACTTATTCCCGATCTCTGTCATTCGTTTAACGGTATTGTTTACCATTACCGTATTTCTTAAATAACCATATACATAGTTTAACCGGCTTAATGCTGTTATTTCATAAGAAGTTTTGTTTATTTTTTGAGATAACTCAGCGGCCCGTTTCAGGAAAAAAACGGCACTGTCAAGCTGGTTGGTGTTTTCATATGCACAACCGGCAAAGAGGTTAAACATGGCTTTTTTAGCAATGCTGTCATCCGGTACAAGCAACAAACCTTTTTTGGCTTCGCCGATTAGTTTACGGTACTCGAATGTTTCAGTAAGCAGTTTATTACAATAGGTGCGCCAGGCATCTACTTTTTCATTTAATGTTTTATAAGTAGAAAGGTCGGGGGCCACCTGTCCCCGGGTTTGCGTAACCACTGTAAACAATAACAGGAACCATATTATCCGTTTCATACAGGTTACCATTTTAGTTGGGCTATGGCCGATCGATATGTTTTACCAATAGGTAAAACGGTATCCATACATACCAGCTCGTTGCTTTTTAATGCCTTGATTTTTGAAATGGCTACTGCATAACTCCGGTGAATACGGGCAAACAGCTCGGCAGGCAGTTTTTCCAGCATGGCGGTCAGCGTGGTAAGTGTAAGATAATTGCGTGTTGGCGTTACTATCTTGGTATAATCCTGCATGGCTTCTAAATATACAATATCGTGCAGGGGTAGTTTTATTTTATTATAACCTTCGGAAAAAATGATACTGTCAGTTTCAAAAAGTAATTTATAAGATTGGGCCTGGTCTTTCATTTCCCGGTAATCCTTTAACCTGGCAGCAGTTTTGGCAAAACGTTCCGGTGTTAAGGGCTTTACAATATAATCAAATGCGGATAGCTCAAACCCTTCTACAGCAAACTCGGCATGCGAAGTAATAAACACGGCCAACGGAATTTTTTCCTGCAAAAAACGAAGTACTTCTATGCCGCTTGCACCGGGCATCTCCACATCCAGGAATACGAGGTCGGGTTGTTGTGTTTCAATAGCTTTCATGCCAGCCATGGGGGTATCAAAACTGGCAATGGCCTGTAAAAAAGGGTATTCAGCTGCATAATGTTGCAGCAACAGGGTATCTACAGGGTTATCATCAATAGCGATATAACGTATTGGTTTGGGCATGTGGAATTTTACAGGAATAATTTAAAGTAGGTTTATCAAACAAATTACGGAATATAATTCATTATCTGCCAAACTAATAAGGTATAAAATCAGTAGGCCGGCAATTTTGCCGGCCTACTGATCAAAGGATGTTTTTTACAGTGATTTTGACTTTTCTTTTGCCTCGTATAATAAGTTAAGAATATGCCGGGTATACTGCGTTTCCTTATTTAGTTCCAGCGATTTTTCTAAATATAACAGGGCCTGCAGATAGTTCTTTTGTAACAGGTAGTTATTTCCTAAAGCGTAATGAGGCATAAAGGCTTCGGGGTATAACCAGGTATTCATCTCCAGTACTTTTAAACCGTCGGCGGGCTTACCTTGTTTTATGAGCAATTGCCCCAGGCTGTTTAATTCATACTCATTACTCACTTTGTTTTTTACCTGCTGACTTAATCCGCGGATGCTGGTATTGGGGTGTATGAGAATATTATTATTCAGCCAATCCCTTAACTGCGAAAAAGAACCATAATTCGGCTGGTAGCTTTGACCCGAGAGGATCTTTAACAGGTCGGCTTCCAATGATTGAATGGGGTATTCATTGATACGCCCCAGTTCAGTATTGTTCCGGTAAACAATAAAAGTAGGTACCCGGAATATGCCTAAGCCTTTTTCTTCACCGGCGGGACTTTGCTTATACAGGGAATCACTGCCACCCAGGCCGATCAGCTGAAACTGCTGTTGAGGGAATTGCATCTGGTGCAGCAGTTTTACAAAAGCCGGCACTTCCCGTTTACTGTCGCCGCACCAGGTACCCAGGAATACCTGTATGTGCAGGCCCCTGGTTTTTATTTGCTGCAGGCGTTTCAATATTTCAGGATCAGCATTATATTTTTCATAATTAGGTTTATACCAGGCGGCATAAGGTGCCTGTTCCAGCAGGCGGGGTTGAAAGCTCCCGTAAATAACAGGATCCGGGGCCTGGTTATTGGTTTGTGCAATGATTGTTTGGTTGAGGTACAGGCATAACAATGCCATCACGATATATTTCATGTTTTTTTGTTTAATGAGTGAACCAGTTTTATAAGTAACAGTAATGGAGATCAAGCGTATTACAACAGGGCATAGTAATGCCTGGCCATTGTTAAGCAACAATAGTTTGGATTGTACATAAAACGTTGATCAAGCTATAACAGGCTGTGGCGGCTTGAGAATAGAGAAATGGAACTGGTGATACAACCCTTGTGTATAAGGGATTTCAGGAGCAGGGTTGGATGTATGAATGATGATGGCTACTGTGCAGACAGGCTGCTGTATATACCATTCGGCCAATGAAAAATGCTGGTGTTGTGCATGGTCTTTCTGCGTATCAGCATCCTGTGGCTGTATATTGGTTATTTGCTGGCAATCGCAAAGTGCAACGCCCTGGCGAAATTCATTGATCAGTACACATTGCATATAACTTAATTGCCGCCCGTGAAAGAACAGAGACAGCAATGCTAACAAAAATATGGCAGAGAGTTTTTGCAAAAAAAAATGTTGGTTGGTAACCCCAAGAAGCCATCCATACCAAAAGGGTTGCGTGCAGGGTTTATTTTTTTTGCGGGATACGGCCGGGAAACAACAGGCAGTACTAAGTAAGAATATTTAGTATAAAGAGACCGGGAACTTAAAATTTATAATTCCTCATTCATCATTCCTCATTCACAACTTACCCTTCAATATGCAAAGTGAACACGATCATACGTGACTGTATATTATCAATAACACTGGAGTATTTTAAGTTAGCATCACGGCTATGGATATTTCGCAGCCCCTGGCTTACTTTAATTTCGGGGGAGAGAATGAAAGTGGGGAAGTAAAAATTAAAACCAATACCCAGTTCAGCGCCATAATCCAGTTTCTGTAATTTTACCAGGTCGTCAGCACGGCGGGCACGGGCATTACTGGCCAGGTCAAAATCAACCTTGCCGCCGCCCAGCATGTACACCCGGAAATTGTGAATACGGTCGCTGTGGAATTTTAACTGTAAGGGAAAGGAAACAAGGATAGACTCAATGTTCTTTACATTATTGGTACTGTTTTCCACGCCTTCCGGATATTTGGTTACGTAACGTATACTGCGGTTCATAAAAATCAGCTGCGGGTTGAACCGGGTCTCTAAACGATTGGCTAAGCGCAGGGTAGCGGATAAACCTAAGGAAAGGCCACCATTGTTATTGGGCTCAGCAACATATACACTATCATCCTGTAAAAAACGGGAATGTAAAGAAGTACGGAAACTGGACATATTACCGCCCAGCGTGATACCAAAATAATACGGTTTTTCGTCGTGGTTGGGCAGGTTGGGCTCGCGGAACTGCGCCTGCAGATCATCCTGCGCAACAAATAAAAAAAGAATTGCTACAACAATATTTAGGACAGTGGCTTTTTTCCTGTGTAGATGCAACATATGCCTAAGCTTAACGATTTGTAACGGGTATCGGTATAACCTGCTTTGTTTAAAATATCAATTAACTGTTTACGTTCAGGAAAAGCATTGGCTGATGCCGTTAAGTATTCGTATGCTTGCTGATCTTTTGTTATCATACGTGCTACGTTGGGCGCAACTAATTTCATGTACAGGTTATAAAGCGATTTAAAAGGTTGTTTAGGTTTGGAAAACTCTAAAATAACCAAGGGCGCCCCGGGTTGTAAAACCCTTAATATCTCCTGCAGTCCCCGTTCCAGGTTCTCAAAGTTGCGGATGCCAAATGCCACCATTCCAGCATCAAACGTATTGTCATTAAATTTTATTGCCTCCGAATCACCGGTATGCAGGGTAATTTTATCAACAAGTCCTTCTTTCTCAATCTTTTTGCGGCCTACTTCCAGCATTTCGGTAGATATGTCAATACCCGTAATTTGGCGAGGCTTTAACATTTTACAGGCCATGATGGACATATCGCCCGTACCGGTGGCAATATCCAGTATGTGTTGAGGAGCAACGGGTTGTAACCATTTTATCGCCTTTTTACGCCAGCCTATATCGGTACCAACAGATAAAAAGCGGTTCATAAAATCGTACTTGCCGGCAATGTTGTTAAACATATCGGCCACCTGTTCTTTTTTGCCTTTTTCCGACTGCTCGTAAGGCCTGATACTATCGTGCGGTAAACTGTTTGCCATGGGGCGCAAAGGTAACTATTATGAGAGATTTAAGATCGAAGATTTTGGATGGAAGATTTACGCTTTGAGACCTTTTCCCGTACCGGGTCTGTATACTATGTACCAAAATCGCAATACTATAATCCTATGCTCTGTATACTAAAATCTCAATACTATAATCTACATACTATATACTTTCCGTTTACCGGCTTCAGTGCTACTGGCATCGCCTGTTGTGTCACTAGATGGAAGATTTACGATTTAAGACCTTTCCGGTACCGGGTCTGTATACTATAATCTACATACTAAACTCTACATACTTCTTCCATTTCCCAATTATCTAATTTCCAAATTATCAAATTAGCCCTCTGTTAATAATTCCGTCACACTGGCGTAACAATGGCTTAATATAGCGCCAATACTTTTGCCGCAAATTAAAACGGCTTATGAAGCTTACATTATTTAGCTGCTTATGTGTTCTGCTCCTTTCTTTTACTGCCGCTGGCCAAAAAAGCGGTGTAAAAATTAAAGTAAAAGATGAGGATAATCTCAATCTTCCCGGTGCTACTATTGACGTTAAACCCGGTAAACATACCGTAGTGACCGATAGAAACGGGGAAGCTTTTATTCAGTTATCATCCGGTAATTATAATCTTTCCATTACCTATATAGGGTATGGTAACAGTACCAAAGAAATCAAGATCGGTACGGAGGTACTCCAGGTAACGGAAGTATTAAAAAGCGGTGCCGTGGTTACCGATAACGAGGTGATCGTACTGGGCGACCGTTTAAAAGGCCAGGCAAAAGCCCTGAACCAGCAACGCAACAGCGGTAATATTACCAATATTGTAAGTGCCGACCAGATCGGCCGTTTTCCCGATGCCAATATCGGTGATGCCATTAAACGTGTACCCGGCATTACCATGCAAAACGACCAGGGCGAGGCCCGTAACATTGTTATCAGGGGTATGGGCCCTGAGTTTAATGCGGTTACCTTAAACGGCGAGCGTGTTCCTTCTGCTGAAGGTGACAACCGCCGTGTACAGATGGACCTGATCCCTGCAGACATGGTGCAAACCGTAGAGGTAAATAAAACTTTAACGGCCGATATGGATGCCGATGCGATCGGTGGTTCTGTAAACCTGGTTACACGTTCTGCTCCCAATGGTTTACGTATCTCCGGAACACTGGCCGGTGGTTACAGCGATATCAGGCAGGGCTTTAACGGTACTGCCAACTTATTGATAGGCACCCGCACAAAAGACCAGCGTTTGGGTTTTATTGTGAATGGCTCTTACAATACCAATAAATACGGTTCTGATAACGTGGAAGCTGTTTGGAGCAAGGATGCGAATGGCAAAGAATTTATCAGCGACCATGACATCCGTGTGTATGATATAACCCGTATACGCCGCAGTATTTCATCCACTGTTGATTTTAAAATTGATCCACGCAATACTATCTATTTAACCGGTACCTATAACTGGCGTGATGACAGGGAGAACCGTTACCGCCTGCGTCACCGTACCCGTTCCGGTTATACTTTGCAATATGGTGCCGATGGGGAGATCACCGGTTATACCGGTGGTGAAGTGTTACGCCAGACAAAAGGTGGTTTAAACGGCGGCCGTACAGATGGCGCCAGGTTAGAGGATCAGCGTGTACGTTCTTTAGCGTTGAACGGTGATCACTTCTGGGGTAAACTAAAAACTAACTGGAGTGTACAATATGCCAAGGCTTCGGAAGAAAGACCAAATGAACGGTATATCGCTATGGGACGCAGGAATATTGCAGTAACGCAAAACATTCTTGACCCCGAAAAACCCATGCTGACAGATGGTGAAGCATTTAATCGTTACACCCGTTTAGATGAGTTAACTGAACAGTTCCAAAACCAGTTTGAAAAAGACCTGAATGCCAAACTGAATTTTGAATTACCGGTTAGCATTATTAAAGAACAAAAAGGTAGTTTATACTTTGGCGGCCGTTTAAGGTCTAAATCAAAAGAAAGAGCAAATACTTTCTTTGAATATGAACCGATTGGTGCCAATGAAGATAATTATGCTAACATCAGCTTATTGCCTTTGATCAATAAAACAAGCAATAACTTTCTTGCCGGCAAAAACTATGTAGCGGGACAATTTATTGATAAAGCCTTTTTAGGCGGGTTAGATTTAAAGAATAACACTTTATTTGATGAAGCAGATGTACCGGCTGAATACCTGGCAGGTAACTATACCGCTTCTGAAAATATCTATGCAGGTTTCCTTGGTCTGAAACAAGACTTTACCAATAAATTTTCAGCCAATATTGGTGTACGTATTGAGCATACCAACCTCAAGTATACCGGTAATATTGTGGAAGATGAAGAAACACTAAAAGGACAAAACACCTTTACAGATGACTATACCGACTTTTTACCCAGTGTAAACTTAAAGTATAATATTGCCAAGGACCTGGTGTTAAAAGCAGCCTATACACATTCTATTGCACGCCCTAAATATTATGACCTGGTTCCTTATTTCCTGATCAACCCTGCCGACCAGGAATTGGAAGCCGGTAACCCCGCCTTAAAACCTGTACGTTCTAAAAACGTAGATGTAATGGCAGAGAAATATTTCAAATCAGTTGGTTTGATCTCGGGTGGTGTATTCTATAAAAAATTAGATAATTTCTATTTCACTTATATTGATAATCAATATAACGCTGAAAAATTTGGCCGTGATTTTCAGGAAGCAACATTTAATCCAATCGGTGCAGGCGAAGTATGGCGCTTTACCCAACGTCGCAATGGTTCAGGTGCCGATGTAATGGGCTTTGAGATAGCGGCACAACGACAGCTGGACTTTTTACCTGGTATCTGGAAAGGCTTTGGTGTGTACGCCAACTATACCTATACTTATTCCAAAACCGAAGGTATTTATGCTGACGGCGAAAAGATCAGGAGCGATGTAAAACTTCCCGGTGCAGCGCCTCATATGTTCAATGCTTCATTATCATATGAGAACAGCAAACTGGTAGTGCGTGTATCCGGTAACTTTACCTCGGCTTATGTGGATGATAGTGATGATGCCGGTTATGGTGAAGATTCCTTCAACGACCGTTATTACGACAAACAGTTTTTCCTGGATGTGAATGCTTCTTACGCATTCAATAAAAAAATCAGGTTGTTTGCCGAAGCTAATAACCTGACCAACCAGGGTTTACGTTATTACCAGGGTGCTAAACACAGAACAGCACAAATGGAATATTATGGACCAAGGTTTAACTTAGGTATTAAATTCGATTTAAGTAAATAATACATAACCGATAGTTACTCGCTTGCCGGCATGATAACCGGCAGGCGAGTTTGTTTTATCATATAATATGAAATGCATGAAATATACCCCGTTTTTATGGATAGGTTTGGCTGTTGTACTGGTGGCCTGTAACAACGAAAAAAAAGGCGGTACCATAGCGCCGGATGCTATTAAACCGGTAGCTGTTACCGAGCCGGTTGAGTTTGATACCGATGATCCGGCTATCTGGATCAACAAACAGGATACCACAAAAAGTTTAATCATCGGCACCGATAAAGAAACCGGTGGCGGCCTGTATGTGTATGACCTGCAGGGGAAGATCGTTAATAAAGTAACGGGCTTAAAAAGACCGAATAACGTTGATATCGCTTACGATGTATTGCTCAATGGTCAGCGGGTAGATATAGCTTTAACAACAGAAAGAGAAGCCAATGCCGTGAGAATATATACCATGCCCGATTTAAAACCGGTTGATGGCGGCGGCATACCGGTATTTGAAGGCGAACAACAGCGTGACCCGATGGGTATTGCTGTCTATACCCGTCCTTCGGATAGTGTTGTATTTGTAATTGTAGGCCGTAAAACCGGACCTGCTGATGGCTATCTATGGCAATACCGCCTCACAGATAAAGATGGTAAACTGGGCCTTGACCTGGTAAGGAAATTTGGTAAATACAGTGGTAAGAAAGAAATAGAAGCTATTGCCGTTGATAATAAATTAGGATTTATTTATTACTCCGATGAACAGGTAGGGGTACATAAATACTATGCCGATCCGGCTATGAATAATAACGAAGAACTGGCCCTGTTTGGTACTACCGGCTTTACCTCTGATCATGAAGGTATTTCCATTTACCAGTCAACCGACTCCACCGGTTATATCCTGGTATCTAACCAGCAGGACAACAGTTTTATGATCTTCCCCCGGGAAGGCGCCAGGGATAATAAAAACAATCATCCTTTGATCGGTAAAGTACCGGTATCAACACTGGAGAGCGATGGCTCCGAAGTAACTGCCATCCCTTTGCCCAATTACCCTAATGGTTTATTTGTGGCCATGAGCAACGGTAAAGTGTTTCATTATTATGACTGGAGGGATATTGCGAAGAAAGCGGGACTTAAATAGTTCAAAAGGTTTAAAGGTTCAAGAAGTTCAAAGGTTAATAGTTGTTATTCCCTAAGTGAAAATAATCAGCGTATAAAAAAGCCCGCGGCGTAAGTCGCGGGCTTTTTGGGCTATTTAATAAAATAAACTTAGCAGGCACACAATATCCTTCTATACAAAAAAGTTTTTTCTAAAATCTAAAATCTAAAATCTAAAATCTAAAATCTAAAATCTAAAATCTAAAATCTAATTCCCGCTTCTTCCCACTGTCAGTTCCGTCGTTGTTTTAATGGTCATCGGCATTACACTGTTCATGGCCTCTACGGTTCCTTTTCCCTCGGCTACACTCGATTGTGATTTGATGATACCGGTTGCTTTATCTACATAGGTTTTACCGGTAGTAATGGTACTGATCTTGGTGGTGGCATCCATATTCATCATCTGCGAAGTAACGATCGATTCGGCGGCTGTTCTGAATCCTACTACGATCACGCTGTCTGTAATATCTTCTATCGTATTTACAGTAGCCGATACTTCGGTAGCCGTAGTGGCCGATGTTGTCCAGGAATAACCTTTTACCAGTATCGTATCAGGTAATACTTTAAAAAAGCTATTGCTGCCTTTAGCCGGCGGGTTGGCTACATCCTGCAGGCCGGGTATCATGTTGGTAACAATATTAGCCTGGTCATTCGCTTTTTTGTCAAAGCTTTGCGGAATGCTCATCAGGGTTTTGCCCGAGCCGTCAACAATTACGTTATAGGTTTTGCCCATGATCTCTTTAATGGGTTTGCCCAACTGGCCATCCAGGTCTTTTTTATTATCGGAATCAAAATTAAATCCCTGGCCCATACCGTCCGCCTTAAAGCTGATACGCTTTAACTGGTGGCTGAGCGTACTGTTATCCTCCGTTACATTGGTAACCTTGTATTGTTTCTCAATATTACTGTTTGATTTAAAATCAATATTACGGCCCATTACCTCCTGTGCTACGGTGGATTCCTGTTTAAGGGTAACCGTAACGGTTTCGCCCTGTACAAAAGCAAGTTTGGGCGCTTTCTGCTGGCTGATAGCCGGTATGGTCAGGCTTAACAATAAGGAACAACCGATGATTTTGGTAACAAACATGTTGGGGGATTTTTTTAGAGGTTCAACAATGGGTCAAACTTACAAAAATGACGGGCATTTACAGCTATTCGTTGCCTGATTAAACCCACTATTTGCCCACACGGCGAAATATTATAAAAATATGCGCCGAACTTGCTACTTTTAGCCGGTAAAAACATACACATGGCTATCAGAATGACCGATGATCCGCAGGATCAGAACCAAAATGACTATAACGATAATAGTGGCGGCGGTGGTAACCGTCCCAATATTCCCGGCGGCGGGGGAGGTTTAATTGCCTTATTACCCATGCTGCTCAGCCTGTTCAAAGGCAAAGGGATCTTTCTCCTCTTAATTCTGGGCGCAGGCGCTTATTTTTTACTGGGTAAAGGTGGTGGCGGTTGTAATGTTGCCGACATAGCCCGGCAGTTCTCCCAGAGCGGCTATAACTTTAGTCCCGAACAGTTTAACAAAGCTTCCGTTTATGAAGGACTGGAAGCGGAGGCCGGTAAAAACCCATTACCCGAAGCGGTATCTCTATTAAGATATGCGCCTACCCGCGGCGACCAGGGATCACAGGGCAGCTGTGTGGCCTGGAGCAGTGCTTATGCAGCCCAGACCATTTTAACGGCCGCTGCAACCGGCGCCGATCCCAATACTATCGTATTTTCTCCCTCTTACTTATACAACCAGATAAAACTGGATGACTGCCAGGGCTCCTATGTAAACCTTGCCATGGAAGCCATGCAGAAGAACGGCGGTGTGCCTTTAAGCAGTTATCCCTATAATCCCAACGATTGTGGCCGCGATGCCAGCCAGTACTTCAATACAGGCCGTCAGAACACCATACACGGTTATACCCGCTTAACCAATGGCAATACCCAAACCATTAATGTACGTGCCATTAAGGAACACCTGAGCAAAGATGCTCCGGTGGTGATAGGCATGATGGTGGGTAATAGTTTTATGCAGGATATGATGGGTAAGGAACTGTGGACACCACAGGGTATGGACGCATCTATGGTAGGTATGGGTGGTCATGCCATGACCATTATCGGTTATGATGACCGTAAATTCGGCGGGGCCTTCCAGATCATGAACAGCTGGGGCCGCGACTGGGGTAAGGATGGTATAGGCTGGGTACGTTACGGCGATTTCCAGCAATACGCCCGCGAAGCCTATGGTATAGATGCTTTACCTAAAACAAATGATATAGCGGCAAAAGCATTGGAATGTAATATTGGCCTGGTGGCTTATGAAGATGTGAATGCGACCACAAAAAAATACATGCAGCTGCGTTCTACCGGCGGTAACAGCTTTCAATCGGTAGCGCCTATTAAAGTGGGCACCCGCTTTAAAATGGAAGTAACCAATGCCACACCCTGTTATGTATATATATTCTCGCGCCAGGCCGATGGCAGCAGTGCGGTATTATTCCCTTATTTAAAACCGGGTGAAACCGTTTCCAAACATTCTCCTTACTTTGGTATTACCGGTTACCGTTTGTTCCCTAAAGGTCAGTCTATGGAAGCAGATGCTGACGGTAACAAAGACTATATCGCTATCGTAACCAGTAAATCGGAGCTGGATTATAACAAACTCAACCAGGCTATCAGTGCCAGTGCACAAACCGATTATACAGCCAAAGTAAATGATGCGTTAAAAGGTATTTTAGCTACCAATGCCAGCATCAGCAGCACCGGCGACGGACGTATTTATTTCAAAGTAAATGCCGGCGAAACCCGTGCAGTGGCAACAGTAGTAGCGTTTGATAAAGTAGCGAAGTAGAGAGATGAGATTTTAGATTTTAGATTTCAGATTTGAGATATAAGATGACAGCATTGGGCAGTTGGTAACAGGTCTGTATACTAAAGTCTACATACTATATACTTTTATTACCAGCTGCAATACCCTGATTGATCGTTCCTTGCGACGCTCCGTTTAACTGGAGTAACACCGGTAAACAATTGGAGACGATAATTAAAAACTGGCTATGAAGAAGGTTCTTATATCAATAATTCTTTATTGTTTTTGTCAGCTTCATACTTATGCGCAAGATGCCGAATACGAATTTGCTAAAAGCGTTTTTAAAAAAGAGTATAAGAGACGGCAATTCGCTCCATTTAATGGAAAAGTTGAAACTATTGATGAACATACATTTCGATACGGCGAAAAAGTGTTAAGCGTAGATACTGAAGATAAGTCGGTCATGACCATCTTTTCCCGGGGAATTTTTCATCCTGATATTATTGATGGAAAAGAAACAATCAAAGCTCTGACAAAAAGCCAGCTCGATACAATGTCAATAGAAAACCAGTTGTTCTACAATTTGTCCCGCAATGACAGCATAAGAATAGGAGAAATTGAAGAACTCACGCAACTTAACCCGGATTTTAAAACAAAGAGATTTGTTTTCTGGCTTTATCAAAGAGGAATGGCTAGTCCCACAGAATGTTATTTTGAACTATATAACAATCGAGGCACCCAAAAAATGACAATGGAGAAGTTTGTAAGTGGCTCCAGGGTAACATTTTATTACAAGGGAACGATAATAATCTGAAAAATATCAAAGATCACTTTTCTTCAACTCGCAAAGCACCGACATTCATAATATAGCGGTAAGTATTAAATCATCAATATACAATATTCAATAAAAAAGTCCGGAGCATACCCCCGGACTTTTTGTTTATAGGTTCAAGCTTTCAGCATTCCGCTTTTAGCTTTTTGCTTCTTATCCCTTCACAAAGTTGTAAACAAAGTAAATGGTCTTGCCTTCAAACACCACCGGCGATTTGGCAATAAAGCCGTTATCGGTAATATCGGTGATCACCAGCCTGTAACCGTCATCTACATCGTTGGCATCTTTTCTTTTAACGCCATCCATTTTTTTGAAATTAAAGTAATTCACGCCGTCTTTGGTACGGAAAGACCAGTTGATCTTTCTTTCACCGGTCATGCAATTAGCCGAGGCAATATTATAGGTGCCAAAGCCACTGTTGGGTAAATACCATTGACTGTCCTGGAAACACTCGTAAGGCACGTCGTCAAAAGCAACGGTTTTGATTTTAGTACCGGCTGCCAACCCTTCAATACTTACGGAACTTACCGTCCAGGTGCCACGGATGTCTTTTTTCTTTACATTCTGCGAGGCTGATTTTGAAGAAGAACAGGAGCCCATTACGAAAAGGGTTAATAAAGCCAATACGGGAACGAAAATTTTGTGTCGCATAATTTAAAAATTAATAATGTTAAGTTAGCAATTGAAGTGCCAAAGTTAGTACAAACAATAAAACAACGGGATTTAAGTATATTGCATAATAAAAATTTACCTCCGATGTTACGTACCATTCTTTTAGGTATATCTGTCTTATGCCTTGCTACTGTTTCAGTTGCACAAGCTGACACTATTGTAAAACCAAAAATTTACAACCCAGACGACAACGCCGCAAAAGCCGTTGCACAGGCCATAGCAACCGCTAAAAAAGAAAATAAACATGTTTTCATACAGGTGGGCGGTAACTGGTGTATATGGTGTATACGGTTCAATAATTTTGTTAAAACCGACGCTACATTAGATTCACTGGTGAAGGCCAATTATGTGGTGTACCACCTTAATTACAGCGAAGAGAATTACAATAAGGATATCTTAAAACAATATAAGTTTCCCCAGCGTTTTGGTTTCCCGGTATTTTTAATACTTGACCAGGAAGGGAAACTGCTGCATACCCAGAATACAGAGTATCTTGAAGACGGTAAAAGCGGTTATGACAAAAAGAAAGTGATCACCTTCTTAAATCACTGGTCGCCAAAGGCATTGAACCCTGCCACTTACCAGGATAAAAAATAAAGCTATGTCCATACAAGCCGCCGATACTGCTGCCTTTATAAAAATGGTAAAACATCCACTGAAATTCAGGCTGTTCTTATTAAGCAAATTACCCAGTGCTTTTTTTGCCGGGGTAAGGGTGCAGTCCATTTCGGAAAAGGCCTGTACGGTAACGGTGCCTTATAAATGGTTCTCCACAAATCCTTTCCGCTCAACCTATTTTGCCTGCCTGGCCATGGCTGCCGAAATGAGTACGGGAGCCCTGTCCATGGCTCACCTGTATAAAATAAAACCATCAGTCTCCATGTTGGTGGTAGGTTTGCAAGCGGAGTATTTTAAAAAGGCAACAGGCAAAACCAGTTTTGTTTGTAACGATGGTGAAGCTATACAAAATGCCATTGCCGCTACCATCCGTACCGGCGAAGGGGTAACCGTAAAAGCTACCAGCATAGGTACCAATGCACAAGGGGAGGAGGTAGCCCGCTTTTTTATAACCTGGTCGTTCAAGGCAAAAAAATAACCAACTAAATCAGTACATTAGCTACTCTATACACCATTTAAAAAAGCCCGGTATTAATAACCGGCATATACAATATTATGAAGATTGCTTTCCACGGCGCCGCCCGTACGGTAACCGGCTCCAAACACCTCCTTACTTTAAAAAATGGCAAACAGATATTACTGGACTGTGGTATGTTCCAGGGCCTGGGTAAGGAAACCAACCAACTGAACCGTGACCTTGGTTTTGATGCATCGGCAGTGGACGTAGTGATACTCTCGCATGCGCATATCGATCACTCGGGTTTATTACCCAAGCTGGTAAAAGATGGTTTTAACGGCAAGATATTCTGTACGCCTGCCACGCAGCGTTTAACTTCTATCCTGTTGGAAGACTCGGCAGAGATACAGGAGGAAGAGGCCAAGTTTGCCAATAAAAGAGGCCTGCACCAGGGGCGTCCTTACCAGCAGCCTTTATATACACTGGATGATGCCAAACGTACCATTGACCGTTTTGAAGAAGTGGAATACGGACGCTGGTTTTTTGCCTTACCCGATGTAGAGGTGATGTATTCCGAAGCCGGCCATATCATCGGCAGTGCCTGTGTTAACCTGCGTATTACCGAGAACGGCAAACAAACACATATCACCTTCAGCGGTGATGTAGGCCGTTACCGCGACGTGATCTTAAAATCACCGGATATTTTTCCGCAGGCCGATTACATCATTATGGAATCCACCTATGGCAACAGTTTACACGATCCAGCAGACAGTACACCGGAGCTGTTGTTAAAATGGATCAATCATACCTGTATTGAGAAAAAAGGAAAGCTGATACTGCCGGCCTTCAGCGTGGGCCGTACACAGGAATTATTGTTTGCCCTTAACCAGCTGGAACTGGAAAACCAGTTGCCCGACCTGGATTATTATGTAGATAGTCCTTTAAGTATTGAAGCCACAGAAGTAGTAAAAAGTTACCCGCAGTATTTTAATAAAAAGATCCAGAAGATCATGCAAACGGATAATGATCCCTTTGCATTTAAAGGATTAAAATATATTAAAACAGTGGAGCAATCCAAGATGCTCAACTACCAGAAAAATCCGTTCGTAGTGATATCTGCCAGTGGCATGGCCGATGCGGGCAGGGTGAAACACCATATCAGTAATAATATTGAGAACAGCCGTAATACTATTGTATTTACCGGTTATTGCGAACCCAATTCCTTAGGCGGCCGTTTAATGGCCGGTGCGCAGGAGGTAGGTATTTTTGGTATCGACCACCAGGTGCATGCAGAAATTGGCTCTATACGCAGCATGAGCGCTCATGGCGATTACGAAGACCTGAGCCAGTGGTTAGCCTGCCAGGACCCGCAACAGGTGAGAAAACTGTTCCTGGTACATGGTGAGTTTGAAGTGCAGGAAGAGTTCAGTCGTAAACTGCTGAAGAAAGGTTTTACGGATATTACTATTCCTGAGCAACACCAGGAGTTTGGGTTAGGAATGGAATAAAATTATGAATGATGAATTAATAATGTGCTATCTGCGGGATGCCTGTGCCACGGTTCGTTTATCACGAACCGCTATGAGATTTGCAGGATGCTGAATAGGATTACCGGACGTACAAGTGTGCGACGCAAGGGACGACGATAGTAGTAATGCAGCCTGTAACAAAATAAAAAAAGGACACTGTTAAAACAGTGTCCTTTTTTATGAATATAGTTGAAATTTATTTACGCTTCCTGCTCCATTAGTTCATACTGAAAAACTGCCAGGTTTAAAAAGTTAGGCAGTATATGTGAATAGGTCCATAATATTTTATCAGGATCATTCAATTGCTCTAACATGCTCTGCAACTTGGCTTCACCGTGGTTTTCGATAACGGTCTTACGTTTTTCTTCCTGTTGAAAATGCGTAGCCATACCCATGGCATCGGCTTCAGGATGAAACTGGGTACCTACCATGAATTCGTTAAAACGAATACCCATCACGGCACGTTCGTAAGGTACATGCGGACGGTCTTTTTCAATGCATAATATTTTACCGCCTATTTTTTCCAGTATGGCATGGTTGGGCTGTATAACCTGGTAATCGCGGCTGTCCACCACATAAAAAGGATCCTGTAAACCATCAAAAACATGTTCCTCCATTCCTTCTTCCAGCATATGTACCGGGAAAACACCGAAGGATGTACTGCGGCGTTTGTATACCAGGGCCGCATCGAAATGACGGCAGGCCAGCTGGAAAGAATGACAGATAAAAAATACATGTTTTTTTATCTGGTTATCGGGGTTCTCATTATACCTTACCATATCGGCCACCCACTTGTTCCAGTTTATATCCCAGTCGTCAAAACGGGATGATAAAGGATCGCCGGGGCCACCGCTGGAAATATAAATATCAAAAGATGTATCGGGTAGTTCGTTTTTTTGCCTGACATCAAATTCGGTAGTGGTCACATACAAATCACGCTGCTCGCTCCATTCCTTTATGATCTGCCTGATGCAACGCATACCCTGGTTAGGAAAACCGTCATTGAGGTCTAAAATTGCTATACTAACGGCCTTATTTTCTGTAAAACTCATGCCTGCAAACATAGGATTTTTTTAAAAAATAGTGTATTCATGCTATTTTACATATATAACTAATTAAAATATAATTTTTTATAATGTTTATTCGCCAGTAACGAGCAAAGCTGGAGCAAGGCTTACTTTCCAATTATCAAATTAACTAATTATCTCATTGGCTAATTGTCCTCAACCTATTCTTAACCCGTTCTCCGTTGGTTGTTCCGGCGTAAGTAAGGTAATCACATTATTGGCGCCCACTGTTCCCAGTACCAGGCACTCACTCATAAAAGTAGCGATCTGTTTAGGCGGAAAATTAATAACGGCGATCACCTGTTTACCGATCAGTGTTTCAGGCTGATACAGGTTGGTTATCTGGGCCGATGTTTTACGGGTACCATATTCACCAAAATCAACCACTAATTTATAAGCCGGCTTACGGGCTGCTGTAAATACTTCTGCCTGGATAATGGTGCCAACCCGCATTTCAATCTTTGTAAAATCGTTCCAGGTAATAGGTGCTTCCGACTGTTCTTTCATGCTTTAATTTTAGGGTTGCTGGTATACTTTAACACCGTTAATATAGGTTTGTTGAACGGTAGTTGTTAAAATTTCGGACTCGGGTATGGTCATCAGGTCTTTATTCAGGATAATAAAATCGGCCAGTTTACCGGCTTCCAGGCTGCCTTTTTCTTTTTCCTCAAAATGGCTTTTAGCGGCCCAGATGGTCATGCCTTTTAATGTTTCCTCGCGGCTCAGGGCATTCTCGGTCTGGAAACCCTGTTCGGGCCAGTTCTTGCTATCCTTGCGCACAACGGATGCAAAAAAGGTTTTAAAAGGCGATATATCTTCTACCGGGAAATCGGTGCCCAGTGCCAGCCAGCCATTTTGCTGTAATAATTGTTTATAGGCATAAGCCGTTTTTACTCTTTCATTACCTAAACGGTCGGCAGCCCAATACATATCACTGGTGGCATGTGTGGGTTGTACCGAGGGTACAATATTATATTTACCAAACAAGGCAAAATCAGCAGGAGCCACTACCTGTGCATGTTCTATACGCCAGCGCAGGTCGTTTTTTTCCGGTAAATGTTTGGCATAGGTATTTAATATTACCCGGTTGCCGCTATCGCCGATAGCGTGGGTACACATCTGGAAACCACCTGCTTTGATACGGGTAGCTACCGAATCAAAATGAGCGGCGGTGCTTAATAAAAAGCCATAATGCCCGGGGCGGTCATGGTAAGGGCTTAGCAGACAAGCGCCACGTGAACCCAATGCACCATCACCATATACTTTAAAGCCACGTACATGTAAACGGTCAGTTTTTATAATGCCCGATTTTTCCAAATACTCATAATTGGATTTGTCATCGCTTAACAATACATACAAACGCATGGCCAGCGAATTAGCGGCGTGTAACTGTTTAATGCGTTCCACATCTTTATTGCTTAAACCGCAATCGGCAATACTTGTCAGCCCCATGGCAAAACAATTCTTCTCGGCCTGTTGTAAGGCGGTCTTATAATCGTTATCAGTGGTGGCGGGTATTTTGGAGGATACCAGGTCAACCGCATTATCTACCAGTACGCCGGTCAGTTTTCCATTTACTACTTCTATTTCACCACCTTCAATCTTATCACCGGCTTTAATGCCCGCCAGTTCCAGGGCTTTGTTATTGGCAATAGCGGCATGGCCGTCCACACGTACCAGTAATACGGGGTTATCCCTGAACAATAAACTCAATGCTTCATTATCGGGGTATTTTTTACCAGGCCACAGGTTCTGGTCCCAGCCGCGGCCGGTGATCCATTGTCCTACGGCTAAATTTTTAGTGGCGGCAAAAGCCATGGTTCTTTCAATACAGTTATCCCAGGTAGGAGCGCCCATCAGGTCAACACTTTGCAAAGCCTGGGCATAACCCACAAAATGCGCATGAGCATCAATAAAGCCCGGCATAATAGCTTTACCGCCGGCATTTAAAGAATCATTGGGATTGTATTTGGCTACCAGGTCTGCATAACTGCCGGTCGCTACTATTTTACCATCTTTAATGACCATGGCCTCCTGTATACTAAAAGCGCTGTCTACGGTATAAATGCGGGCATTATGTACCAGCAGGTCAACAGCCTTTTTTTGGGAGCAGGCAGTAAATAAAATGACACTGAGAACAAGCAGCAGTAAACGGTTCATAAAGCTTTATTTTATAAACCTGTAAGATAAGTTTTATTTTTTTAGGAGGGATTTGCTGAGAGCTGTAAATAAATTTTCCTGTAAGTGTTTACCTGAAATGCCCCGTATATGCATACGCGATCGAATCATTCACCTTATAAAATATCTCCCCGTTGATGCTTCGTTTTTGTGTATTCAGGTCCTTATCCAGCAACCTGTTTTTATGATCAAATAATTGTTTGGAGGAGAAGAAGGCCAGTGTAAAATACTTTTCAGCCTTCCATTTGGCAGCCAGGTCCTTGTGCCTTATGGTTAAAAATACCAGGTGTTTCTTTTGGCGTTTTTCATAAAAATCAAGGGTGGTAATCCAGGTGCAGAAATTCTGCCGCATATCATAGATCAGGTCATTCACCCCACGTTCGTCAAAATGGTATTTTCGTAAAGTATCGGTCAGTGCCTGTGAGTCCGAGTCAAATACATAAATATACCGGATACTGTCTGTAATGATCTCCAGTCCTAACTTGGTAAAATTTTTGTCCTTGAACTCGATAGAGAAGGGCCGGTTTTTTGACAGCTTTTCGTATTGTTGTTTAATACGTTGCAAAGCTTTTTCATTGGCCTGGTAATAGTTATAGGTAAACTTCTGCGAAGGAAAACACCCTCCCAGTAAACCGAGCAGCACAAACCCTATTAAAAAAAGTTTACCCTTCATGTTTATCGGTCTTTAGTTTACAATTGGTAACACCATAAATAATTTCATCTAAAAACTCAGGGGTTACCTGTTGCAGTGATTTGCGGCCATAATCCCAGTACACAATGTTTATTTTACCGTTATCCGCTTTATAAATATCTAATAACACCACGTAATGGGTAGGTACACCAAATTTTGCTTTAACATGTGTTTTCTTATACAATAACCGGTTATTCAGGTACAGGAACACCGGGCCTTCCTGCATTTTTTTACTCAGGTATCCTAACCAGTCGTTAACGGATGGTCTTATGATATCAGCACCGCGGGCATGTACTTCAAACTGCGGGAACAGTTTTTTTAACATGCGGTTGAACTTGGCAAAGTTGGTAGAAGCCCAGAAAGTGTTCTCATCACCTTTATCAAAACGGTGGTTGAAAATATTCAGGTAACCTTTAAAATGATCGGCCAGGGTGAGGAACCACATTTGTCCTGCCGGGCTTATATCCAGTGCGCCTTTATACTTAATTAAACCGGCTTCATTGCGTACCCGCTTACCCGGTTTTAGCTTTACATTACCAAAGGTGGCCTGCCCGTTGATAAACAGGCTGACCATAAACCTGGAGAAATACTCCGGGTCGTAGTTCAGCGGTAAATAGGTAAGCGCCATATAGGCACAAAAATTAGTTACTTTTCCTTCGTAAAATTTAAGAGGTGATTTGGCAAAAAAGCGCAGGTTTTCCATGAATAAAACGGGATCAACATGCGGCCAGTGTACACTGCTGTCCAGGCGTTGCACACTATCTAAAAAGCGCATGGCCTTATCCTGGCTATAAGCTAATACAGGGCTGAAGTTTTTAACCGGCAGGTCACTTTGTGCATATAGCGGTAAGCGCAATACACATAGTCCGAAAAAAAACAATAGAGTCCTGATATATGCCTTTGGTGAATGCAATTGTTTCCTTAGAATGGGTTCAAAAAAACAAATTTAATGAATAGTTTATTGTAAATGATGAATGTTGAATTATGAATGAGGAATGATGAATTGGGGAGAGAAGCAGGGCAGGCGGGCAAAGAGGTTAGTATACAGGTTTTAGTATGCAGATGTACCTTGTAAGGTCATTCGCCGGGTATTTCCTATACCCTGGGATAATAGCACTACCTGAAATTAAGCACAAAGCTGATGCCATTGGTGTTGGCCAGTTCGCTGTAACCGGGCTTTATTTTAAAGCTCAGGTCGGGGCTAACATCAAAAGTGCTTAAATGGGCATCCACTGTTGCATCCACTACATTTAAAGCCCATGCCAGCAGGAAGAATAAGGCAGAGTAATCAATATCCCGGCGATAAGAGTTACGGTAATAACGCAGTGTTTCGAGGCGGTTGTTCTGTACAAAAGGTTGTAACTGGCGGTGCACTTTTTCATAAGCTGTCGGTCCTTCGCTTAGTAAAACATTGGTAGCATAACGGGTACGGTTATACCATTGCAGGTTAAAAAAGAAAATATACCCGGTAGCACCTAATGCACCATATACCAGGGGCAGTTTCCACCATTTACGGTTATATATCTGTCCTAATCCCGGCAGTATAGCCGAACGCAGGGCAGCAGTCCGGGGATTACGTGCTTTTTTATTAAATACAGAAAGGTTGCTGTCCGTAGCCGGAACCGTATCAATATAAACGATGAAACTATTGGGAGCGGCCTCTTCAATAGTGTATAAAACCTCCTTTAAATCATGGTGGGTATAAGGCGGTACAGATGCACGGGCGGTAAGTGACGGCCAGCTAAGGGCTACCACAGTGGCCAATAAAAATAAACAACGCATCGGTACTGGTTTCATACTTTTTGTTAGGTGCATCATCCTGCTTAGTCAATGGAAACATCCAGTTTTTTCAGCAGCTTATTCAGTTCATCCAGTGAATAATAGTCAAAAGTGATCTGACCGTTACCGCTTTTACTGTGTTTTAGTTTTACCCTTGTTTCAAAATGCGATGCTAAGTTATCTTCAATTCGCTGAAAAGCGGTTGCCAATTTGGGTTTTGCAGTTTTTTTAACAGCAGGGTCATCTTTATAAAAGTTACGTACCAGCTGTTCTGTCTGGCGTACAGATAAGCCTTTACTTTTTATTTCCTTGAATACGGCCAGTTGTTTATCCACCGTATCAATATTGATCAAAGAACGTGCATGGCCCATGCTCAACTCGCCCTTACGTACTGCCAGCTGAATATCCGGTGGCAGTTTTAACAAACGGATAAAGTTAGATACGGTACTCCTGTCAACACTCATACGTTCGCCTACCTGGTCCTGTGTATAATTCAGTTCCTCCATCATCCTTTTGTAGCTTAAGGCTACTTCCATGGCGTTCAGGTCCTCACGCTGCAGGTTTTCCAGTAAAGCCAGTTCCAGTAACTGCTGGTCGTTTGATTGACGTAAATAAGCCGGTATATCTTTTAAACCTGCCATCTGGCTGGCACGCCAGCGCCTTTCACCCGATACCAGGCGGTATTTACCGGATGGTAGTTTGGATACAGTGATGGGTTGAATAATATCATGCAACTTTATTGAATCGGCAAGGTCTTTTAAGGCCTGTTCATCAAAATCACGGCGGGGCTGTTTGGGGTTGGGCTCAATATCGCCAACCGGTATACGGTTAATGCCGGTGGCATTTTCAACCACGGTATTCTTCAATGATCCCGCTGCATTTTTCAAATCCGAATCAATGCCCTGTAATAAGGAACGTATGCCTTTGCCTAAGGCGTCTTTCTGGGGTTTGGGTGTTGCCATGTACAAGTAAATTTATTGCCCGGTATGTTGCAAGCATCGGGCTATTGGATGCAGCAATCATCTTGCCGCAATATGATAAAAATTAAAGTTCCAGTATTCTTTCTTCCTGTGTTAACTTGGTCATGTTGTTCTTCTGCAGTATTTCTTTGGCCAGGTTCAGGTAGTTAACCGATCCCTTACTACTGGCATCGTACATAATAACAGGTTTACCAAAGCTGGGAGCTTCACTCAGGCGCGAGTTACGGTGAATAATGGTATTAAATACCAGTTCATCAAAATGGCGGCGCACCTCGCTTACCACCTGGTTACATAAACGTAAACGGCCATCGTACATGGTCATTAAAATACCTTCAATCACCAGTTCAGTATTTAAACGGCTCTGTACTATTTTAATGGTGTTCAATAATTTACCTAAACCTTCCAGTGCAAAAAACTCGCACTGTACCGGTACTACTACCGAGTCGGCAGCGGTTAGGGCGTTTACCGTAATTAAACCAAGAGAAGGTGAGCAGTCAATTACAATAAAATCATAATCATCCTTTATGGTCTCCAGCATGCTTTTCAGCACGGTTTCACGGTTGGGATAATTGATCATTTCAATTTCGGCGCCTACCAGGTCAATATGCGAGGGAATAAGGTCCAGGTTAGGGATCTCGCTTTTCAGTATTACCTCTTTGGCCGTTGCCTGGTTAATCATACAGTCATACAGGCTTTTGGTAATATTATGCAAATCAAAACCCACACCGGTAGTGCTGTTTGCCTGCGGATCACCGTCTACTAACAGGGTCCTGTATTCCAGTACGGCAAAACTTGCCGCCAGGTTAATGGCTGTAGTGGTTTTACCCACACCGCCTTTTTGATTTGCTACACCAATAATTCTTGCCATATATTTCCAAAACTACACTACCCAGCGTAATATTTATAATAAAGCTCCAAAAATAATAAAAAACCCGTCTATAAAGTGACCGTTTCCCCGATTGCAGGTAAAATCAACTCCTGCCCGGCATCTGAAAATGCTTTTTTAGCACCGGCATGGTCAATTTTAATAAAACCGAAAGTATCAAAGTGTACACCTATTACTTTATTGGTTTTTACCCATTTAGCGGCTTCAATGGTATCTTCAATACCCATGGTAAAATTATCGCCGATGGGCATAATGCTGAACCGCAGATCAGCCCACCTTGGTATCAGTTGCATATCCATAGTGAGGGCCGTGTCACCGCTGTAATAAAAATTTCCTTCAGGGCTATACACAATAAAACCCATCGGGTTGCCGCCGTAACTGCCATCCGGCAGGCCGCTGCTGTGCTGGGCCACCACACATTTTACCGAAAAAGCGCCAAAATCCCATTTACCGCCGGTATTCATGGGGTGGGTGTTTTTCACATCCTTGGTTCCCAGCCACTCGGCTACTTCCCAGTTACAGATCACTTTAGCGCCGGTGCTCATGGCCAGGCTTACCGCATCGGCCGTATGGTCAACATGCCCGTGCGATAATAAAATATAATCGGCTTCAATATCAGCTACCACAATATCCTTTGCCAGCTCATTGGGCGTTATAAACGGGTCAAATAACAATTTTTTACCATTTACTTCTACTAAAAAACAAGCGTGGCCAAAATAAGTAAACTGCATAATCTGTATTTTTTTGATGGAATGGTACAAAAATACGGCCTAAATAGGAAAGAGGCAGATGTTTAAAGTTTAAGGTTCAATGTTTAATGTTTTCGTAAAAGGGCAGCGGACTTTTCTCTTTTCCACAAATTCGGCCAACCAAAATGTTTTTTATTTGTTGACCAGCTACAGTAATACAAATGATCGTCCCTTGCGTCGCACACTTGTACTGCATATCGTTAATCGGCAGGGTAAACCCGGAAACAGGTGAAACCTAAAGCCGGTATATCAGGCTATTAACCACTCCTAACATTAACCCTTAAACTTTAAACAGTAAACTACAAAAACCGCTTACTTTGCAATATGAGAAATTCCTCTTTCTGGTGGATATTGATCGTTTTAATGATCATATTGGACCTATATGTTTTTCAGGCAGTAAAATTAGTGGCCCAGCCCATGGGCGCCAGGGCAAAAACCATTATTTATATTGCCTACTGGGTGGTATCCATCTCCGCGATGGTTACTTTACTGTTATTGCCCTACCTGCCTTTTATACAGCAATCCAAGTTTTTACGCTCCACGGTATTTGCCATTATTATCGGGCTGTTCTTTGCCAAAGTGGTATCGGCACTTTTCTTTGTTATTGATGATGTACGCCGCGGTGCGCAGTGGCTGGCCGGTAAATTGCTTTTCAAACAAACGGAAGGAGAAACTATCCAGGAGGGAACCCGCATTTCCCGTTCTGCCTTCCTCAGCTGGATAGGTTTTGCTGCGGGCGGTGGATTATTCAGCACCCTCATCTATGGCTTTGGCAATAAATACCGGTACCATATTAATAATATACCGCTGAGTTTTCCTAACCTGCCGGCAGCTTTTCACGGGTTAAAAGTGGTGCATATATCCGATATACATACCGGTAGTTTAACCGATAAAAAAGCCGTATTAAAAGGCGTAGAAAAAATATTAAAGGAAAAGCCGGATGTAATATTATTTACCGGCGACCTGGTAAATAATGTATCTGAAGAAGCGGACGAGTTCATGGAAATATTCAGCCGCCTGAAGGCGCCCATGGGTGTGTACTCAACACTGGGTAACCATGACTATGGTGACTATGCCGCCTGGGATACCATCGAGGCCAAAAAAGCCAATCTCGACCGGATCATCAATATCCATCACGAGATGGGCTGGCGTTTATTAATGGATGAACATGTGGTGTTGGAAAAGGAAGGCCAGCAGATCGCTTTACTGGGCGTACAAAATATCAGCGGCAAAGCCCGTTTTCATTCCTATGGTAATATGCACAAAGCTTATGAAGGTGCGGCTGCTTACCCTTTTAAAATACTCATGAGTCACGATCCCTCGCATTGGGATGCAGAAGTGGTGCCTAATTTCTCCGATGTGGATTTAACCCTCGCCGGTCACACACATGGTATGCAGTTTGGGGTGGAGATACCCGGCTTTAAATGGAGCCCTGTTCAATACGTGTATAAGCAATGGGCCGGCCTGTACGAACAAAGCAAACAAAAACTATACGTAAACCGTGGTTTTGGCTTTATCGGCTATCCTGGCAGGGTAGGCATATTACCGGAGATCACCGTATTTGAACTGAAGTATGGCCAGGGGATTTAATATTGAAGATGTAGTATTTAATATTTTTCGTTACCGATGGTATTGTTAAAACGTCTTTTGTTGTGGAGTATTTGTCTGCATGGTTTAATACTTATAACATTTGCTCATAGCGGAGGCTTTTTGTTTATGTTAGATTTGGCTTTCCTGTCAGCATCTACTGAATTTTTTGACGAAAGAAACTTTAATCCGTTCACGCTGGATATTATACACAATATTGGTTTCGTTGTAACATTATCTTTTTTAGGAAAGTTGTTTACTGTTATTGCTTTATTTATAAAAAGGAAAAAAAGGTTTTTTATTCTGTCGTTTATTGGTTTAATACAGCTTTGGTTAAGTTTTTTTTATTTGGCTTATGACTTTCGCAACAACAATGAAGCTTATACAGCTTTTATAACCGGGCTTCCTTTCCTGATACTATCAATCTTATTTATTTTATTTTCGTATATGCAATGGAAAAACCAAACAGTCAGAGTATAACGCTTAAAATGTAATTACCTCATTTCCAAATTCTCAAATTGTCAAATTATCAAATTGGCTAATTGTCCAATTGTTTTACATTTTCTTTCACAACTGTTATATACTAAAACAGTGGGGTAAACTGTTTTAGCAAATGATTATACTCCTGTTAAAGTACTTTATAAAATGCAGGTATAAGTATTGATATTTTTTGGACAAAAACATTATTTACCATGACGAAAAAGCTTTCTATGCTGCTACTTGCAGCAATTGCCTTAACACAAGTTGCTATGGCACAGTTTCATGTAGGGATTAAGGGTGGTGCAAACATTACCAAAATTGATGGCAAGTCGTTTAAAGATGAGTTCAGTTATGGCTATGTGGTAGCCGGCTTTGCCGAAATTGGTTTAGGCCGTCGCTTCAGCATTAACCCTGAGGTACAGTTTAACCAGTTTTCCGGTACCGTATCCGAAGATTATAAGGATATATACCAGGGCGTATTTAATTCAGACCAGTCCAAAGTAAAAATGAATTACCTGTCTATTCCGCTGGTATTGGATTATAAACTGCTGGGGCCTTTACATATACAGGCCGGTCCGCAGTTCAGTATTTTAATGAATAAGGATAAAAACTTTTTACAAAACGGGGCCGATGCATTTAAGAAAGGTGATTTTGCACTGGTAGGTGGTGCCCAGATACATATACGTGGATTACGTGTAGGAGGCCGTTATGTACTGGGACTGGATAATATGAATGATATAGATAACAAAGATCAATGGCGCAGCCAGGCATGGCAGCTGACCGTTGGTTTTGCACTATAGTTTTTTGGTGAAGGATAAATGATAAAGCCGGTTGTTTTTACAACCGGCTTTTTTTATACCTGTAAGATTTTTAAAATCTTACAGGTATAACCCTATGTTTTAAAACCTTACAGATCTAACTGTTCAAGGGCTGCCCGACTGGCAGCAGTAGCTGCAACTTTGAGCCGGCATGGTGCGGGGCGTTGCACTACTGCAGAAGGCGGGAACTATAGCTGAAACGTATTACTGCAGTTGACAGCCCCCAAATACATTTTGAAAATAAACCGGCCATATTGGCGTAAGCCGTGCCATAGTTTTATAGGCTTGAGACACAATGAGTTGATTTTTTTTGTGGCATTAAACTTGACCGCTATTTATTCCTTTGTATTTTTACAGGTTCGGACTACGGCCCTGTGACAACTTGACTATTAGAATTAATGAATATGAACTTTGATAAAATGTTATTGAATACGGAAGATGATATGAATTTTATGCCGATCATCCCGTTGAATGAGAGCGACCAGGAGGATAATGCTAAACTGGAGATACCGTCCGAAATTGCACTGCTGCCTTTGCGTAATACGGTATTGTTTCCCGGTGTGGTATTGCCGATTACAGTGGGCAGGGAAAAAAGCATTAAAGCGGTAACCGATGCGTATAAGGGTGATAAGCTGATAGGTGTGGTGGCGCAAAAGGATACAAGTATTGAAGATCCCGCCGCCAGCGACCTGGTACAGGTGGGTACGGTTGCCAAGATTGTAAAGCAGATCAAGATGCCGGATGGCGGCACTACTGTTATTATACAAGGTAAAGCCCGTTTCCAGGTGAACGAAATTATTACGGACGAACCTTATTTTAAAGCAAAGATCACCCGGCTGGAAGACGGGGAAACCCCGGTTGATACGGATTTTGAAGCCTATGTGGCCAATATCAAAGACCTGGCAACTGAGATCATACAGTTATCGCCCAACTTACCGGCAGAAGCATCGATCATTTTACGCAATATTGAAAATCCTTCTTTCCTGATCCATTTTGCATCGAGCAACCTGAATACGGATATAAAAGAGAAACAACGTTTACTGGAGATCAATGATATCCGTGAGCGTGCCAATGCTTTAATGCAGCTGCTGCAAAAGGAGTTACAGTTTGCCGAGCTTAAAAATAAAGTGACCAATAAAACCCGCACCGAGCTGGATAAGCAACAGCGGGAGTACTTTTTACAGCAACAGTTAAAGAGTATTAAGGATGAGCTGGGTGGCGATACCAATGCCCAGGAAATAAAACAGATGCAGAAGAAGGCCGAAACAAAAAAATGGCCCGAAGCTGCAAAAGAAGCCTTTAAAAAAGGGATTGAAAAATTGGAGCGTATGCATCCCAGTACACCCGATTACTCTGTGGTGTACAATCACCTTGACCTGATGCTGGAATTACCCTGGCAGGAGTATACTGAAGATTTTTACGATTTAAAGAAAGCAAAGAAAACCCTGGATACCGATCACTTCGGGATGAACAAAATAAAAGAACGTATCCTGGAGTACCTGGCGGTACTGAAATTAAAGGGCGACATGAAAAGCCCTATCTTATGTTTTGTTGGCCCTCCGGGTATTGGTAAAACCTCATTAGGCCGTAGCATTGCCAATGCCGTAGGCCGTAAATATGTACGGTTAAGCCTGGGTGGTTTGCATGATGAAAGCGAAATACGCGGTCACCGTAAAACCTATATTGGTGCTATGCCCGGCCGTTTATTACAATCATTACGCAAAGTAAAATCGGGCAACCCGGTAATTGTACTGGACGAGATTGATAAAATTGGCAGTGATTTCAGGGGCGATCCTTCATCGGCTTTATTGGAAGTGCTTGACCCTGAACAGAACCATACTTTTTACGATAACTACCTTGAGCTGGAATATGACCTGAGTAAAGTGTTGTTTATTGCTACGGCAAATAACCTGCAGAATATTCAGCCGGCATTGCGCGACAGGTTAGAGATTATTGACCTGAGCGGTTATGCAATAGAGGAAAAAGTGGAGATAGCTAAAAAACATTTATTACCCCGCCAGAAAAACCTGCATGGTTTACAGCCTAACAGTTTTAAGGTAAGCGATAAAGTGCTGGAAAAGATCATTACCGATTATACCCGTGAAAGCGGTGTGCGGGAGCTGGAAAGACAGCTGGCATCCGTGATGCGTTACCAGGCTAAGCTGCTGGCCATGGAGGAAGAAATAAAATCGCCCCTGACCATAGAGGATGTGGAACTTATTTTAGGTAAATCGCGTTACAGTAACGAAATATACAAAACCGCCAATATACCCGGCGTGGCTGTTGGCCTGGCCTGGACCTATGTAGGCGGTGATATTTTATTTATTGAAACCAGTTTAAGTACCGGCAAAGGCGACCTGAAGCTTACCGGTAACCTCGGCAATGTAATGAAGGAAAGTGCCACCACGGCCTTAACCTACCTGCAGTCCAATGCTGAGCGTTATAAAATTGATGCTACACTTTTTGAAAAGAAAAGTATTCATGTGCACGTACCGGAAGGTGCGGTACCAAAAGATGGTCCCAGCGCAGGTATTACCATGATGACCGCCATTGCATCGGCGTTAACCGGAAAACGGGTAAAACCTTTCCTGGCCATGACAGGGGAGATCACTTTACGCGGACAGGTATTGCCGGTTGGTGGTATTAAAGAAAAAATACTGGCGGCAAAACGGGCCGGTTTAAAAGAGATCATCCTTTGCTGGCAGAATGAAAAAGATGTACAGGAAATAGAAGCCGAGTATATTAAAGGCATTAAATTTCATTATGTACGTACCATGGACGAAGTGCTGGAGCTGGCTTTATTGAAAAAATAAAATGAGGATATACCGATAATGAAAACGAGCAGCCTGAGCTGCTCGTTTTCATTTATATTTTATTGTAACATTACTGTAGAGTCTTTTAATAAAGGGAGTTTAGCATGGAAATATTTATTGCTGATGATCCGGAATATATTAACGGAACTGAGGCTGTCGTTAAGCATGGAATAATCTTTATCAGAAAAATAAATAGCGTTCAGGTTGGCAAACTCCTTATCTCTTATTTTATCCCGCATTTCCGGGTCCCTGTAACCATGATCCCCGGCAATGATCATTACTTTCGGCCGGCCTGAAGGGGTATGATGGATCAGCGATGCCATAGAGTCTATCAATGTATTGGCATACAGTACTTGCTGAAAATACAGGCTATCCTTCGTTTTACCGGCTTTATGGTCATACATGGAAAGATCCCTGATTGCTCCGTCTTTTGTATAAATAAAAGGGTTATGCGGTAAAATAAGGTGTGTATATACAAATACAGGTTTGGCCGGTTGCTTTTTTAATTCATTAAATGTGTTGGTGATATTGGCAATAGTCTGATTTCGCCGGGGTAATGCCGTTTGCGTTATTTTTTTTCCGATCTCTGCCGGGCTATATAAACGCAGCGATACATTCCACCATATATCTTTATTGATCCTGCCCCAGAGTGTTTCCAGCGTGAGGATATTCTCTATGTCAAAATTAAAAAACGGTTCTCTCAGGTTTTTTGTACCGGCAAAATTAAAAATACTGTGATTCACAATATCATAACCGGATGCCGACAGGGCTGCCGGGAAAAAACTTTCCTCAATGGTTTTCTGGGCTTTTAAGGAAATACTGGGTGTATAAAAATAGCCTTCCAGGTCGGCATTTAAATACTGTAAGTTTAAAGTAGAAGCCAGCGAGTGGGGTGTAGCATTGTAATTGCTGGTCGCATGATTGGCTACAAAAAAGCCTTTTTTCAATAATGAAGAATCCAGGGCCGAATTATCAAAGCCGGTATATTTTTTTATACTTTGGGTATTGGCAAACTCATCAAAAATAATAAAGTAAATATCAGGCTTTAGCGAGTCAGGTATGGCCGCAATATTCAATGCAGGCGCTGCTGAACCGTAGGTCAGGTTGTTTTTTTCACTTTTATGGGTTAACAATTGGTAAACTGTTATCTGTAATTCCAGTAAAAGCAAAAACAATAAAACGGCATTTAAATAAGCCGTCATACGTATCTGTTTGTTCTTATTTCTTCTTAACACAATAGCGGATACAACAATAATAACCAGTATTATCGGCAGCAATATGCTGTATGAGCTGATGATGGAAAAAAAAGTATTTGTTCTTACAAAATCATGAAAAGCCCCGAAAAAGAAAAATATGGTCAGCAATACCGAAGCCCAGATAGCCGCCCGGGTATTACGCTTTAATAATAATTTACCCAGGCCAAACAAGGCCAGGCTTAAGCCGGTATAAAGAGCGCCATACTTAAGAATATAAGACCAGGTGATTAACCCAAAATAACTATTACAGCAATGCCAGATAAAGAATATTGGAATTAAAAGAAAATGAAAATTATACCTGGTTAAAAATTTGATCATGCGGGTTACTGGTTATTTCCTTTTCAGTAAAAATAATATTCTTTCGGAATGTGGTACCACCATTTGCTGTTCAACATGAAATAAAGGCTCAAACGCAGCCAGGAAGCCGGCTTCCGTGTAGTGCGGGTAAATATCTTTTTTATGTTGCAGCAGTAATTGGGTTTTGGGGTCCTGTTTGGGTACAAACTCAATTAACAGGTAGGGGGCTACCGGTGCAAAAAAAGCCGCAATTCGTTCCAGCGGAATATTTTTGCCAATGGCCAGGTGGTGTATCACTGCCAGTGCCAGTACCAGGTCAACCTGTAATCTTTTCGAAAAACTGCTGCGCTCCGCATAATTCAGCCCATTGGCCGGTGAAGGCTGTGACAGGTCAAGTATGAGAGGCTGAATATTTTTTACACCATGCTTTTTAATATGGCGGTATAAATTATTAATGCAATAGGGGTCAAAATCGGCAGCAACCGTATCAATACTTTTAGCGGCCACCAGTTTGGAGAACTCTCCTTCATTAGCGCCCAGGTCGGCTGCTGTTTTAATTTGCGGTAAACGGCTTAACCAGCCGTCAATGATCTCCTTCTTCGCTTCCAGGTAACCATTACGCTGCGAGGCTTCCTGGTAATAATGCGACCAGGTACTCTCCAGGTCCGGTATCTGTAATTTATTAATCAGTATCTCCAGGCTGTTGATCAGGCGGTCCAGTTTACCCCTGGTAAATACTTCGGTATTACTGTTGCCTTGTATGCCTGTTTTTTGTTTGGCCGAAACCTTTGCATGTAAATGTATATGCAGGTAGGTATGGATGGAAAAACGGCTCTTACGGGGTAATAAGCTGGCCGCTATATCCAGCGGAATACCATCCGGCCAGGCCAGCATTAACTGTTGTAAAGGCCTTTTGGTATAATACATTACCAGCAAAGGTGCTACAAAACATTCGCAGAACTGGCGGTAAGCTATCCAGGGCTTTTCTTCATACTTTTCAAAGGACAGGGTATCAATAAATACCAGCTTACCATGGTGCCATTGTATATTGTATGGCGTGGCATCTTTTAATATCAGCCCGAACTGTAAGGCCTGCTTCAATATGCGTAATGTCAGTAATGCGGCATCTTTCAGCATATCAAAACTCCACTCATAAGCATAACTAACAAGGGAAACCTGTTCAGGCTTTAACGTAGTATACCAGTCATTACTGTTCAGCAGGTTATCGGTTAGCTGCTCGTGGCTTACAAGCAAACCATCATCAACCAGTTGCCGGTAACAGCCGCTGTTCACAAACAGGTCAAAATGTTCGCGGTAAAACTGGTTTACCTGGCGGTATACAATGCCTTCATGTACATAAACAAAACCCGATGGGTCGCGGTAGGATGCAGGATGCTGGACGCTGGTACTCATTAATCGTTGGTTGGGGTATTATCCTTCTTAGGCTTTTTAAACCTGGAAAAAAAAGCCATGATGTATAGTTTGATGTTCCTGAAAAAAAACACCACGCCCAACGCAGCAGCAGCCAATATCTGTACCAGGTAGCTGCCGCTACCCGGGTCAAGATATAAAAGGTAATTGGTTATCATAAATAACTCAGATTAGTTTTAGGGGTAAGGGTTAACAAGGTTTCATACATCAGCGAAATGGTATTTTCAATATCATCATGATGTAACATTTCCACCGTTGTATGCATATAACGCAAAGGTATTGAAATTAGTACGGACGGGCAGCCGTCGTTACTGTAAGCAAAAGAATCGGTATCCGTACCGGTGCTGCGGCTTAAGGCCCGCCATTGTACCGGTATTTTTTTATCTGCCGCTACCTTCTCCACTATACCCAGCAGTTTATTATGTACGGCCGGTGCATAGGCCAGTGATGGGCCTTTGCCACAATGTACTTCGCCTTCTATATTCTTGTTGATCAGCGGGGTAGTGGTATCGTGGGTTACGTCTGTAACAATAGCGATATTCGGTTTAATACGGCGGGCGATCATTTCCGCACCGCGTAAACCAATCTCTTCCTGTACCGCGTTTACCACGTATAAGCCAAAAGGTAATTTCTTTTTATTCTCTTTTAATAAACGGGCCACTTCAGCTATCATAAAGCCGCCTACACGGTTATCAAATGCACGGCCTACATAATTACCATTGGCCAGTTCGTCAAAACCATCCTGGTAAGTAACCACGGCTCCTACATGTATACCCAGTTCTTCCACTTCTTTGCGGTTGCGGGCGCCACAGTCCAGCCATAAATTATCGGTACGTGGCTGTGCTTCCTTCTGGTCAGGCGTGGCATAACGGGTATGTATAGCCGGCCATCCAAATACAGCTTTTACCGGTCCTTTTTTGCCATGTATCAATACACGCGACGCGGGTGCTGTCTGGTGGTCCACACCGCCATTTCTTTTCAGGTAAATCAATCCTTCGGCAGTAACATAATTCACAAACCAGCTGATCTCATCGGCATGGGCCTCAATCACCACTTTAAACTCATGCTCAGGATTAATAACGGCCACAGCAGTACCATAAGGGTCTACATAATGTGTATCCGCATAAGGTTTTATATACTCCAGCCATAACTTCTGGCCCCAGGTTTCAAACCCTACCGGTGATGCATTATTAATATAGTTCTTAAAAAAAGCGAATGACTTTTCGGTAATGATCTTTGTCTTTTTAGGTTTTGCTGCTTTTGCCATGATCTGATTATATGTTTTAATTTTTTGGGCGTTCCCCGGTAACAACCAAGGCGGCTCCATTGTCGCCGGCTACTTCAATACGGGGCGGGCTTTCCGCTGCAAGCCCTGACGCTGTTTTCAAAAGTAAGTAATCTTGTATGAATTATTGAATCTTGAATGATGAGTGACCAATGTTACCGTATAATACAATAATTGTTCTTCAATCACCTCATCAGCGAAAATCTGCGTATTCATCTGCAGGATCTGCGGATAAAATAAACAGATGTTCAAATTTGAATAGCTTTTACCGGCTAAGTCCCTTTAAGAACTCCATCGTATCGGCACCATCCGCATAATTACTGATGCCGGGTTGCTGCGACTGTCCAAAGGGTGTATAGCCGTCACCAACAATACATTGTATAGTGGTATCGGCTTCCAGGGTTTGGGCCAGTTCTGCTTTATCGGTATAAAAACTATAATTCAGCTGGGCAATGGGCGAAAAATGATTTTCGTTCTCTACCAGCAACAAGGATGGGTTGCTCATATAGAACTGTTTATTCAATATATAAATAGCCAGGTTATAATCGTAATTGTTCTTATACTTATGGTGATCGGCCAGGTCATTATATTTATCAAAAGCCCTTAGCAGGGGAATAAAATCGTATTCCTCCGGCACATAAATATGGGTAACATTGCGGCAGCCCAGGCCAAAATACAGGTACACATCATCGGCCAGGCGGGTCAGCTCATCCACAGTTTCCTTACCGGTAAGCAGGGCAACGGAAGTGCGGTTACGGCGTATCAGGTTAGGGTACTTACCAAAATAATAATCAAAATACCCGGCAGAATTGTTGCTGCCGGTAGCTATATAGGCATCACAATGTTTCAGCATATCGGCAAAGGAAATATAACCTGCCACAGCGGGATTAATGTGTATCAATTGAGCCACCAGGTGTTTGATCAGTACATCATCCTTTGAGGAAGCTTTTATAATAGCCCTGTGACCACTGACAAACACACATAAAAGATCGTGAAAGCCTACCAGCGGAATATTGCCGGCCATAACAATGCCCACATTTTTTGGGTTTTCAATAGCCTGTTCGCTGATACCGTAACTACGGGCCCATTCTTCCAAAGCCCCCGGTTGTAAAAAGCTGTGGGCAATCTGGTTGGCAGCCCGGTTTATAAATGCTTCGGTAAACCAGCCGTTCTGTAGCTGTGCTTTGTACACGGCTTCCTGCCAGGCTTCATTATTTTCCGAGATATATTGTCCTAAACTTACTAAAGCCTGTATTCGTTCTTGTAAAATCATTACCAAAGGTTTACTTTTGCATTTCGTTGAGCGTAATTTTGCAAAAGTAAGTTCAACCGTTTAATTAGTTCAAATTATGGCAATTAAGATTACTGATGAGTGTATAAATTGTGGAGCCTGCGAGCCGGAATGTCCCAATAACGCTATTTATGAAGGTGGGGTGGAATGGGCCGTGGCCGATGGTACGGGTGTAACCGGTATGTTTACCTTAATGGATGGTTCACAGGTAGATGCGCATGCAAAAAATGACCCTATAAGCGTAGATGTATACTTTATTTCCCCTAATAAATGTACCGAATGCCAGGGCTTTCATGAGGAGCCCCAATGTGCGGCGGTTTGCCCGGTAGATTGTTGTGTACCGGATGAAATGTACCAGGAAACCGTAGCGGAATTGCTGGAAAAGAAAGAAAAACTGCACGTATAACAGGCTTATTGCCCGTGCCCGGATGTGCATAAAATTTTTAGGAAACAGGTATTATATATAGTAACTTGTACTCAACATTCAACACTATCTTGAATGTAAACAACTTCGGTTGTTATTAAGCAGGCGGGTGATATTTCCCGTCGTAAAAAGGTGAAGTACCATACCGGTCTTCACCTTTATTATTTTAAGTCCGTTCCATATTGCCAAAAACAGGTTAAATTAAACATTCTATGCTGTTTTCTGCAATACAAATACCCTGCATACGTTAGTCTCAGCAGGTTTAACGGTATATAAATGCGTTCACCTACATTTTATTTTATGTTACCCTTTTTTTCAATAATATTTGTGTTATTAAATTAGGCAAAGAATATGAAGAAAAATATAGCCCTGGTTACCGGGGGCTTTTCCGGCGAAGCTGTCATTTCTTACAAAACGGCTGCCACCATTGAGAATAACCTGGACAAAAGCTTATATAATGTTTACAAAATAGATCTTACCAAAAACGGCTGGTTTTATGAAGTGGCCGATGGCCGTAAGGTTACGGTTAATAAAAACGACTTTTCTTTGCAATTAGATGGCCAGCAGGTAAAATTTGATGCGGTTTTTATTGCCATGCACGGCACACCCGGTGAAGACGGGAAACTGCAGGGCTATTTTGATATGCTCAAAATACCTTACACCAGCTGTGATGCCACTACTTCGGCCATCACTTTTAATAAACGGTTCACCGTGGCGGTGGCTAAAATGGCGGGCATTGCCGTAGCTGAATCGGTACACCTGTATAAAAACAATGCCTACAACTGTGAGGCTATTTTACAGCAACTTACACTACCCGTGTTTGTAAAACCGGCTAATGGCGGTTCCAGCATTGGTATGAGTAAAGTGTCTCAGCCCGGCGACCTGCAGGCGGCTATTGATAAGGCTTTTAATGAAGACGACCAGGTGCTGGTAGAGCAGATGATCACCGGCCGGGAGTTTACCGTAGGCGTATTTAAAACAGAAGGTAATATTATTGTATTGCCGCTTACCGAAGTAAAGGCGCACGACAGCAAAGACTTTTTCGATTTTGAAGCCAAGTATGAAGGAAAATCGACCGAAATTACACCCGCACAGGTAGATGAAAGTATTGCCAATAAAGTAAGAGAGGCTGCACAAAAAATTTATGCGGTGTTCAATTGCCGCGGTGTTATACGTATTGACTTTATTTACCACGAGGCCAGCGGGCAACCGCATATGCTGGAAATAAATACCATTCCCGGCCAGAGCGAAGCCAGTATTGTACCACAACAGGTAAAAGAAATGGGCTGGAGTTTAAAGGAGTTTTATGCTAAATTAGTGAATGAATGTTTCGCATAAACCGGCTGGTAAAAAACTGTAAATAGGTCTGGTCTCAATTATTATTAAACATAAATAAGTACATGTTTAAATTTATCACTACCCGTCCTTTGTGGGTAAACATTTTAGCAGGTATAGCACTCATGGTGATTATATTTTTCCTGTTTGTATTATCCTTGCAATGGCTCACCAATCATAACGAATCCTCAACAGTACCCTATGTAATGGGAAAAAGTTATGATGAGGCGGAAAAAATATTAAACAAAGCCGGTTTCGAAGTGGTGATACAGGACTCCGTATACACCGATACCACCAAGCCGCTCACCGTATTAAAACAGGTGCCGGAAGGCGATGAGCTGGTAAAAAACAACCGTACGGTTTACTTAACCATTAACAGGGCAGTAGCCCCGCCGGTTGAAATGCCGAATATTGTGGGGTATAGTTTTCGCAGTGCCGAAATGGCTTTAAAAACAGCGGGCTTAAAAGTGGGGGATACTATTTTTAAACCCGACTTTGCCCGTAACTCGGTACTGGAACAGCTTTTTAATGGCACTGCTATTAAACAGGGTACTAAAATTCCGATGGGTAGCCGTATTGATCTGGTGCTGGGTAATGGTATAGGTGACAGGGAATTTATTGTGCCGCAATTGATCGGTAAAACCTATTGCGATGCGCTGGCAGAATTAGAAGCCAACGGCCTTGGGCTTGGTGTGGTGATTGCCGATGGTATAAGTGATACCTGTAATGCTTATATTTACTGGCAAAGTCCTGAGCGGTACGATGAGGATAAAAAATTCCGCCGCATTCGTTCCGGGCAATTAATGGATATTAAATTACAAACCGAAAGACCGGCCATTGATTCGGCAAAAGCCATCATGCCACCGGTACCGGCAGAGGAATAAAAAAAAACATAGTTATGCAAACAATTACCATATACGAATTAAAGGCACGTTTAGATGCCGGCGAAACAGTAAACATTGTAGATGTGCGTGAGCCACACGAACACGCGGAATTTAATATTGGCGGCGTACTGGTACCCTTGGGCCAGGTGCGTGATATGCAGGTAGATGAGCTGGAGGCCTTTAAAGACCAGGAGCTCATTGTGTATTGCCGCAGTGGTAACCGCAGTGGCCAGGCCTGTATGGTGCTTGACTCCCTGGGTTTTGAAAACACCAAGAACCTGGTTGGCGGTATGTTAGCCTGGCAGGAAAAGTTTGGCGGTTAAAATTTTTAAAGGCTCTTACGGGAGCCTTTTTTATTATGGGTAAATGGCTCAGTATCCTGGTGTTAATGTCCCTGAAGGGGTATCAGCGGTTCTATTCCACATTTGTTTCATTGCACCTCAATGTTAAAAATAAATGTGGTGACAGGCAGTTTGTTGAAAAAAATGTAAATTCGGAAATGAAATGAGTAAAATGACTACAGTGGCAATCAGGAAAAAATTAGTGGATTACATGAAAATTGTAGATGAAAAAAAGCTGAAAGCAATTTATACCTTATTGGAAGAGGATATAGAAGGTGAGCGTATCAGCTTGGAAAAATATAACCTGGAAGTAAACGAGGCCGAAACAGAATATATAAAAGGCGATCATATAAGTAACGCTGCGTTTAAGAAAATGATTAAAGAGTGGTAAAGTATAAGCTGGTATGGACCAGGCGGTCTCAGCTTCATATGAAAGCACTCTATAATTACATTAGTAAAGACTCTCCCCAAAATGCTTTAATGGTTGTACGGGATATTATTGCCGCAACCGAAAAAACTATTACTAATCCGGAATATTACAATCCAGATAAGTTTAAATTAAATAATGATGGCACTTACCGGGCTTTTGAAAAACATCATTACAGGATAGTATACCGTTATCATAATAATGTAATTCGGGTACTAAGAGTCCGGCATACAAAAATGGAACCTTCTTCGTATTAGCAATATTGGAAGTGCTACATGCTAACCGTTTTCTTTTTACCCGATCACAACTATGTTATACTAATGCTGTTTAGTATTAAGAATGTAAAGGTGTACTAGGTATCATAACCACGGTTAGTTTCTCACAAATCGACAGTCTTGTGTTGGTTCGTGAGACACGAACCAAGGCCGGTGAGTAACATTACCGAACGTACAAGTGTGCGACGCAACAACAGCCAAATCAGGGGAGGGACGATGGTAACAAAAAACAAAACCCCTCTTTGCAGAAGGGCTTTATCATTACTAAAAATATTTTACAGGCTAATATTTACGCCAATCATAAAATTGGTGCCTGCCATCGGGTAATAACCATTATCTGCTCCTACGGTACCATCTAAGCGATACGCATAGTTCCAGCCATTGGGCTCGTATTTTTTATTCAATACATTATTTACCTGGCCAATAATATACCATTGTTTAAAGAACTTATTTTTTAAGGTTAATATGGCTCTTACATCCTGCGTATAAAAATCATTCAAAGAACGGGTTTTATTCTGGGTATTATCCAGGTACTGTTTGCCCACATACTTACCCAGTAAGCTGAACTCCAGGTTTTTTGCCGGTAAAAAATTAAGATCATAACCGGCGATCACGGCAGGCGAAAAGGCAATACTGGTATTTTCATGGGCTATACCAAAATAGCCTAACTTATTCCAGTCCGCATCATAATCTTCTATATACTCAGTAAATGCCTTTATTTTATTACGGCTGAAAGTGGCATTGGCATTGATGTTGGCCCAGGCACTAAAAATATAACCGGCCTGCAGCTCAATACCTGTACGGTAGCTGTCCGGCACATTAATACGGGTAGCTGCACCAACATCATTGATCTGCCCGGTAAGTACCAGCTGGTTTTTATACAACATATAATACAGGTTGGCGGCGGCATAAAACTTATCGGTACGTTTTTCTACACCGGCTTCAAAATCATGTAACTGCTCATGTTTTGGCTGGCTGAGCACACCGGCCTCAAAATCATCCCGGTTGGGTTCTTTATTGGCCGCTGCATAACTAACAAAGGCGTTCCAGCCATTTGCTAAATAGTTGATACCTATTTTCGGGTTCACAAAATTGAACTTGCGTTCAACCTGCAATGTTGGGTTGTCCTCAAATCCCTTCATCTGGTGTTGTACATAACGGTACTGTATATCCGTAAATAAACTCCAGGCATTGGTAAAGGAGTACTGCCATTTGGCAAAGCCGTTGATATCGGTTTTATTAGCCGGGTTATTATAATAAATATACCCGTTGTCAAAACCATACTTCGCCCATATTACTTTACCAATATGGTCGCCGGTATAACGGCTCCAGCCCCCACCCAGCGTTATCTCGTGTTTCTCCTGTTTATACCGGATCGAAAATATCTGGCCGTAAAAATAATTATCCAGCCATTTCTGGCGTACCAGGTCGGTGCTGGTAATAGTGGTATCGCCTAATACTACATCAGGCACACGGTACTCGCTTAAAAGCTGTTCGCCCTTATAATTCTCATAATAACCCTTGCCACGGGTTAAAAAGAAAGCCGTATTCAGGTGCCAGCGGCTGTTTACCTGGTGGTCCAGGAAAAGCTGGTAATGTGTCTGGTTATAATTATCCGTTTCATTATCATAAGGCTCGCCGGGTTTATCTGTACCGGCGGGGTTATAGGTCCGGTCATTCTTTAACCTGCTGGCCGAAATGCCGTTCCAGGCCTGGTAGGTTTTTTCTTTACCCGAAAAAACATTCAGGCGCAGGGTAGTGCGTTCCCTTAAATAAGCGCCGGATAAATAAAACGCCTGTAAATCGCTGCTGGCCCGGTCAATATAACCGTCACTGGCAATACGGCTTAAACGGGCATCCAGGGTAAAAGCATTATTGATCAGGCCGCTTCCTACTTTAACGGTATTTTTCCAGGTGTTAAAGGAGCCGTAACTATTGTTCAGCTCGGCATATGGCTTTTCGTTCACTTCATTGGTGGATAAACTAACGGTAGCGCCAAAAGCACCGGTTCCGTTGGAGGAAGTACCCACACCACGCTGTATCTGTATGGAGTTTACCGATGAGGTAAAATCGGGCAGGTTCACAAAAAATGTTCCCTGGCTCTCCGCATCGTTGTAAGGAATACCATTCAGCGTAATATTAATACGGGTAGCATCTGTACCCCGTATACGCAGGCCGGTATAACCAATGCCCGTACCGGCATCCGAACTTACCACTACCGATGGGGTACGGTTCAGTACAAAAGGAATGTCCTGCCCCTGGTTCAGCTTCTGGATGGCCGCTTTGTTTAAATTGGTCTTGGTAAAAGGTGTTTTTTCGCCGGCACGGATCGCTTTTACTTCAATGGGCGATAACTGGTAAAAGCTGTCGGCAACGGCTGTAGTTTGTTGGGCATGTAAAATGCCAGCTACTCCTAAGTAGCTGAGAGTCAATAAAATCCTCTTCATTTTTTTTAATGAGTTTTGTTTTAAAAAATAATGAGAGGGAAATGCTGTAGTAGAAAGGAAATAGAAATAGTCAACCATCCTTCCCTGCGCAGGCATTACCCTGATCAGGTTTGCGGGTTTAATCTCAGCCGGTTGTTTTTAGGCAACAAGCACCCCGGGAAACACTGTAAAAATGCCCTTAAACGGTGCACCATTTAAAAGCGGCACCAAAGGTAGCAGAATATTTTTACATTTTTTGTAACATTCTGTTCTCCCTTATCGTAATACCCTATATAACTACTTAACTTTTTTAAAAATAAAACGAGTATGAAACCCATCACTATTGCTTTAATTGCCCTCACTTTATTGTGCAGTAACCTTTTATCCGCACAAAAAGTAATTACCGATAACAATGCCAATGCGCAGAAAAGAACCCTGTCCGGAAGTTTTTCGGCCATCAGCGTATCCAGCGGTGTTGCGGCTTATTTAACCGAGGGTAATGAAGAAGCAGTAGCGGTAAGCGCTGTTGACGATGAATTCCGCGACCGGATCATCACTGAGGTAAAGAACGGTACTTTACATATTTACTACAAACAGGATGAAAATAAAAAATGGATCAAAGGGGATAAAAGATTAAAAGCCTATGTGTCCTATAAAAGCTTAAAAAACATCCGTATTTCATCCGGGGCTTCCGTTACTTCCAATGAATATATCAATGCCGACAAATTAAATATGGACTTATCTTCGGGGGCCGTTTTCAATGGTTCAATAAAAGCAGATAAGGCTGTCATCAGTCAGAACAGTGGTGCGGTAGCCAATGTGGCGGGTAATGTGCAACAACTGGAGGTAAGCTCCAGCAGCGGTGCAAAATTTAAAGGAAAGAATTTGCAAACTGTAGCCTGTGAGGCTTCGGCCAGCAGTGGCGGCCATGTAGAGGTAAGTTGCTCCGAATCGTTAAATGCCGATGCCAGCAGCGGGGGAAAAATAGCTTTTAACAGTAATAACAATGCCATCCACGTTAAAAAAATAAAAAGCAGCGGTGGCTCTATTGTAAACAGTAAATAATTTAACAAACAGAGGATTCATGAAACGGATAAACTTTCTTATTGCTTTTTTAATCACTGCCGTTATTGCCCAGGCGCAGAAGATATACGATGCCAATGCCACCTTACGTACGGTAGGCGATTTTAAAGCCATTTCCATCAGCAACGCTTTCAGTGTGTACATTTCCCAAAGCAATGAAACCGCGCTGGCGGTAAGCGCCGAAAATAAAAACGATATTAAAAACATCGTGACCGAAGTAGAGGATGGTGTTTTAAAAATAAAATACGATGAAAGAGGCAGCTGGCGTGGTGATAAAAAACTGAAGGCCTATATTTCTTTCAAAGACCTGAACAGGATCATCATGAAAGGCGCTACCGACCTGTATATTGTTACGCCTGTTAACCTGCCGTCCCTGCAGGTGGATGCTTCGGGAGCCAGCAACTTTAAAACGCTTACCGGGGTATTAAATATTGACGAAATGGTGATTAAATCCCAGGGGGCATCCGATATCCAGTTAAAAGGTAAGGTAAACAAACTGGTGATTGATGCCAGTGGTGCCAGCGATATTAAATCCTATGCCCTGGTGGCCAATAACTGCGATATCAAGGCCAGCGGTGCCAGCGATATTAAACTAACGGTAAATGGCGAATTAACGGTTAATGCCAGCGGCGCCAGCGATATCCGTTATAAAGGCTCAGCTACGGTAAGTGATATTAAATCCACCGGCGCCAGCTCGGTAAGTAAAGTAAATGATTAAAATAGCTGTATAATTAAGGTGAATTCCTGACCGGGGCTGAAGCAATTCAACCCCGGTTTTTTATGCTAAATCCTTCATTTTGAAAATATACCCATGAATATTTTTTCAATTAGTTTGGCTGGTAATATAAATCCCCTTAATTTTGCACCCTCATCGCGAGGTAGAGCAGCGGTAGCTCGTTGGGCTCATAACCCAAAGGTCGGGAGTTCGATCCTCCCCCTCGCAACAAAAGAAAAAGTTGGCCTTTTGAGCCAACTTTTTTTATAGGTGTATGTGAGTCCAGGTCGTTTAAGCAAATTCCAGCTCCTTATTTTTAATCTTCAGGTTTACGGCCGATACCCTGATTTGTTGTAATACCGCAGAAAGTTCCTTGATCCTTTCGGCAGATAACTGGCTGTACAGTTTTATCTCGTTCAAAAAATATACATTGGCATTAATGATCTCCCTGGCCGTTCTGCCCGAAAAAACATTCACAAACAAATGCACAATGCCTTTTACTATCTGGTTATCGCTGTCACCGGCATAATAAATCTTACCGTCCACATACTTGGCTTCCAGCCATATTTTCGACTTGGTGGCTTTTACCAGGTTCTCGTCCGTTTTTTTAATGGAATAAGCAGCAGTATCTTTTTTACCAAAATGGGCCAGGTGACGGAAGTAATTGAATTTGCTCTTCATACCATCAATAATGGACTCAAACTCTTCAATAATTTTGTCCTGTACTTTGTTCAAATTCATAATACAAATTTTTCAGTTTATTAAAGTGGTTACCCGGCGTTCTTCATAGTGGTTATCGCATGTTGTATGTGTACACATCATGCCAATAACACAAAATTATCCCGGTGCGGTTTTCAGCAGCAGTTCCTGCATTTTATACAGCCGATTATGTAATAAAATGGAGTTATTCTGTAATATGTTCTTCCTGCGGGTAATTGCGTGCAGGGGGTAAAAAAGTCCTACATTGCGCCCTGTTAGCATAAAAAACAAAATAGTATAATGGCCGGCCGTCAAAAAGGTCCCGCCAGCATATAAATAAATGAAGCATTTCCCGGTAATAAAAAACTCCTGTTTACGGACGGCTGCAAAGGCCGGGGGCTATGAACTTATGGTGCCGCTGTCAGCTGTAGTTCCGGCTGCTGCGGGCTTCGCTGTCGCTCCGGCCCCGGTAAAACCGTGGCTGCCCCTGCGCATCCGGCAGCCCTTCAGCAACAGTACTTCGTATCGGCTCAGGGCAATCGTAAAAATGATGCTCTTTTTATTATTGGGTATCACCGCCATCAACCATTTGCAGGCACAAACCGATACCAGCAAAACCTTACATAAAATAACCGTATCAGCTTTAAAATACAAAAACCCATACCGTTCTGCGGTTCCCACGCAGTTACTGCAAAAAAATATATTACAACAGCTAAATGCCCCCACCATTGGTGATGCAGCCAACTATTTCTCCGGTGTATTGGTTAAAGATTATGGCGGGGTTGGGGGATTAAAAACAGTATCGGTCCGCAGCCTGGGAGCTGCCCATACCGGCATTGCCTATGATGGTATTGCTATTTCCGATGTACAGGCCGGACAGATTGATATGTCCCGCTTCTCCAGTTCTTTTGTGCAGACGCTGTTACTGGAGATAGGTTTGCCTCAACAGCTTTTACAGCCTGCCCGTTTGCAGGGTTCAGCTGCCTTATTATCTGTTAACACGCCTTTTAACTATCCTGCTGCCGCAACACAAACCAAATGGCAGGCAGGGCTCCACGCCGGCTCTTTCGGCTTATGGCAGCCCTTTGCTGGCGTACAATTGCCGGTGTCAAAACGAACCACCCTTGGTATCAATGCCGAAGCCTTCTTTTCAAAAGGCAACTATCCCTACCAGGAGCGTAACGGCAATATTGTGGAAGATCATAAACGGGTAAACAGCGATATTCAATCGGTACAGGCCGAACTGAACCTGAGAACCATCTTTAAAGACAGCGCCAGCTTACAGCTAAAAGGCTGGGGTTATCATTCGGAAAGAGGATTGCCCGGCGCCGTTATATTTTACAATAACCGTTCGGTGCAACGGCTGTGGAATAAAGACTTTTTCCTACAGGCAAAATATACCAGGGCCCTGGCCCCGCATACAGACCTGTTGCTGGCGGCTAAATACAATTACGCGTATACCCGGTATATTGATCCGGCTTTTTTAAACAATACCGGCGGCCTGGATGATCGTTATACCCAGCAGGAAGGATACTTTAGTGCAGCTATTCAGCGCAGCTTGTTGTCAGGCCTGTCAATGTCACTGGCATCAGATATAGCATATACCGGTTTAATGGCCAACAGTAACGTAAAAGGTAAGCCCGAAAGGTTATCCTTATGGAATGCGCTTAGCGTAAAATATGCGCAAAACCTGTGGCAGGTGAACGGCACTTTACTGTGGCAGCATTTTAACGATAAAACCCGGCATCAGCCATCGGCGGGTACTACCGGTAAAATAACCCCCGGTATCAGTACTACCTGGCAATGGGCTGCTGAAAGTCCTTTTATGCTGCGCTTCTTTTACAAGCACATATTCCGTATGCCTACTTTTAACGACCTGTATTACAATTTTATCGGCTCCCGTAATTTGCTGCCCGAGCTGGCAAAGCAATATAACGCGGGCATCAGTTATTCCAAAGGCCTTACGGGTTTTGTTCAGCAACTGAATATCAGTGCCGATGGTTATATCAACACCATTCATGATAAAATAGTGGCCATGCCTTCGCAAAATATGTTTGTATGGGCTATGATGAATGTAGGTAAAGTGCGTATTACGGGTATTGATATCAATACCGATGTACAGGGTAAATGGAAAGAGCATTTTAGCTGGATGTTACGCCTGGCCTATACCTGGCAAAAAGCATTGGATATTACCAGCCGGGCCGAAAGCAGTTATAAAAACTTTATACCCTATACACCGGAGCATTCGGGTTCTGGTATATTTTCTTTGTCCTGGAAAAAATGGACAGCGGGGTATAACCTGCTTTTTTCGGGTACCCGCTATACGCAGAAAGAAAATCATCCTACCAATGAGTTGAACGGTTGGGGTATTCACGATATTTTTGTGGCCCGGACGCTCAGCTATAAGCAGTATGACCTGCAGCTGAGGGCCGGTGTAAACAATTTAACCAACCGTGCATATGATATTGTAAATAACTATCCTATGCCGGGGCGTAATGTTAAGATCAGCCTGTTGGTGAATAACCTGTAAAACACAAGCAAATATTAAAAAACAAATAATAAACAAACATAGATGAAAACAAGAACACTGAAGCTCCTGGTCGCAGCCCTTTCCGGCAGTTTACTATTCGCGTCCTGCCAAAAAGAAGATGATCCGGTTGTAGTCACCCCTGAAACACCTGCAGATGGCTTATTCGTTTTAAATGAAGGCACTTTTTTTGCCAACAATACCACGCTTACCTACTATGACGCCGCTACCAAAACGGCAACCACCGATTTTTACCGTAATAAAAACGGTCATGGTCTGGGCGATACCGGCAACGACTTTATTAAATACGGTACCAAATTCTACTTTGTAGTAAATGTGTCCAGTTATGTACAGGTAACCAACAGTGAAGGCGTTGATGTTAAAAAGATCGATTTTGTAGATGGAGGTGGTGCTAAAAGACAGCCCCGTTATATTGTGCCTTATAAAAACAAAGTACTGGTAAGTGCTTATGATGGTACGGTAGCCGTGATTGATACTGCTTCGTTAACCATTGATAAGTTTATAACGGTAGGTAGTAACCCCGAGCAGATGGTTATTGCGGGTGATAAACTATTCGTGGCTAATTCGGGTGGCTTAAATCCCTTTGGTACTCCTAAGGATTCAACCGTTTCTGTGGTTGATCTGGCCTCTTACACAGAAACATACAAGATTAAAGTTACCCAGAACCCCCGCTTTCTTGCTGCAGATAATAGCGGAAATATTTATGTGGGCAGCTCCGGCAACTATGATGATATAAAAGGGCGGTTAACAAAAATTAATGCGTTTACGAATGCTATTCTTGGTTCTGCTGAAATTGCAACAGATAAAATGCAGTTTAGTAACGGACAATTACATACCATTGTATATGACCCGCTAACTTTTAATGCCACAGTCAAACTGATCGACCCTGCAACACTTACACAGACTGGCAGTTTTATTACTGATGCCACAGCTATTCAAAGTCCTAATGGTATTACTGTAGATAATACCAACGGGGATGTTTATATAACTGATGCAAAAGGGTATACGACCTCAGGTGAGGTTTTTTGTTTTGATAAAACAGGGAAAAAGAAATTTTCTTTTTCTACAACCCCCGGATTAAATCCTAATAAAGTAGTAATTATAAGAAAGTAAAAGTACTTCTTAATAGTTACTTGGTTATAATAAGATGGGCGGCCTGAAGGCCGCCCATCTTATTAACGCACAGTTATTTAAGCAGGAGATATAAAAATCCGGCTTGGCCTGAATTATATTGGTACGGTTTTTTCATTAAGGGTAGTAACAAGATCTTAGGACTAAAACCAAATTCTATAATCAATAAATTTCAGGTTATGAAAAAAGAAAGCCCATCCGAAGATATGTCAACATTGGTGTCATGCATGAACAATGCCACCCGTAAGGGGTTTAAAGCAGATTTTCGTGTAACCGAAAATGGCCTGGAGTCTTCCTCCAATGATAAAGTGTTTCAACCTGCTGATGTATGCATTGAAAACTTTTATCGTTTTGAAGGCGAGAGTGACCCGGCCGATAGCACTATCCTGTATTTAATAAAAACCAATACCGGTTTAAAAGGCGTTTTGCTGGATGCCTATGGCGCCTATGCCGATGACAATGTGAGTGCATTTATCCAGAATGTTGAATGCATTGTAAAAAAAGAACCTACCAAATTAAGAAAATCGAAAGCAAGGTTGCGTCGCAAAAAAATTGCAGCGGTAGCTATAGCAGCTTCTATTATTGGCGGTACTTTTTATTACCTCATCAGGAACAGTAAAAAAAGAAAACTACAGTTCGCCTGTTAAGTTTTTCAGGGATAAAACATAAAGAATATTTTATAGGTATTTTTTATGCGCTAACTAACAAAAGCACCGATATAAAAGAGGGACCTAAGTAAAATTAGGTCCCTCTTGCTGTAAACAGGCTGTATACAATCACTGTTCCGGTAAACAATATCCTGGTGTAAAGCTGTCTGGCACAAAGCAGCCGATTTTAAAGCGTGTTTACCTCTGCCTGGTTTGGGCCCGGCCCTGTCACCATGCTAACCAAACCTGGGTAGTGCTGTTTGAAATTATATTTGTGATGGGTGTTTTTTTATAACAGACCACTGTTGTATTAATTGAACAGTTGCAGCAGGTAAGGGCAATAAAAAAAGGAGCTTCTGTAGAAACTCCTTTTAAAGTGGGTATGTGTTTGTGAAATGCTCCCGTAAATTGTTGAAGGGGTTCAAAGGCTTACTACAGCCTTTAATTAACCAGCCTTTTACGCTGCTGGTGCAGTAACTGGTATAACAGGGCGCCTACAAAAGGCACTGAAATCACCAGGATCTGCCAGAATCTTTTTTGATAAGTAAATAAGTCTTTGGTTCCGCTTACAAGTACGATCATCCATACCCAGTAAATGGCAGCAAGTACAAGGGCCACGGTTAGCAGGGGATAATTAAACAGGGCTTCGTCCGGTTTAATTAAAAAGCTAAGCATGCCTGTAAATAAAGCTATTATTGCTACCACAAACGGAGGAATGTTTACTATTTTCATAACCTATTGTTTTAGTGGTTAAAAAATTGCCCGTATTAGTTTCACAAGCTTTAAATGTATATTTTATAGTATGCAAAACCGTACCAAAAAACTGGTCTCCCTTTAATTTGTGATTTATTTTAAGCCGGTCAAAAGCCGGTAAAATGCGGGGAATAAAGAATATTTTTTTGTTTATTGGCGGTCTGCTGTATCTTAATACAAAAAAAGCATGTTGCGTAATGTATTATTGGTAATACTGTCTCTTATTTATTTTCAATCAATTGCACAACAGTTCGGTGGGCACCCGGCCTCCACCAAATGGCAACAGCTAAACAGCGATACCGCCAGGGTGATTTTTAAACAGGGAAACGATAGCCTGGCCCGAGATATTGCCGCGATCGTACATACCCTGGCAGCACAACATCCTTACAGTTTAGGAAACAAGCTTAAAAAAATCAATATCGTATTACAACCCAATACTACCATTGCAAACGGGTATGTAGGCTTGGGTCCTTTCCGCAGCGAGTTTTACATGACACCGGCCGTCAACTCCTTTCAGCAGGGCAGCACACCCTGGCATAAACAACTGGCCATACATGAGTACCGGCATGTGCAGCAGTTCAATAATTTTAATAACGGCCTTAGTAAGGTAGCCGGCATCCTGTTTGGACAGGAGGGCTATGCACTGGCTATTAATGCCTCGGTACCGGATTGGTTTTATGAAGGCGATGCGGTATATGGCGAAACTTTTTTAACACAACAGGGCCGCGGGCGTTTACCCCTGTTTAATAATATGTTCCCCGCTTTATGGCAGGCCGGGAAAAACTATTCCTGGATGAAGCTGCGCAACGGCTCATTAAAAGATTATGTACCTACCCATTATCACCTGGGTTATTTACTGGTAAATTATGGAAGAGAAACCTATGGCAATGATATATGGACAAAAGTAACCCGTGATGCCAGTGCTTTTAAAGGCTTGTTCTATCCCATGCAAAAAGCGGTAAAACGGCATACCGGTAAAACCTATAAAGCTTTTTATACCGAAGCCTTTGAGCATTACCGGCAGCAAACAAAAGCCACAGCAACCGGTCAGTTTATACTACCCGTAAATAAAAAAGTGGTCACACATTATAAACACCCATACCTGTTGGGTGGCGATAGCCTGCTTTACCTGCAATCTGCTTACAACCAGCGGGAGGCTTTAATGATCAAAGAGGGAGATCACACCACACGCCTGCGTTTCCTGGATATAAGGGACGATGACCAGTTTAATTATAACAATGGCAAAGTGGTGTACAGTGCTTATGAAAACAATGCCCGCTGGCGCTGGCACGATTACAGCGTGATCAAGGTACTGGATATTGCCACCAATAAACAGGTAACCATCGGCAAAAAAACAAAATACTTCAGGCCCGATATAACGGCTGACGGCAGCAAAATTGTAGCCACCCATGTGGCAGTGAACGGGCAAACGGCTTTGCATGTATTAGATGCGGTCAATGGTGACCTTATCAGGGAGTTAAAGGACAAAGATATCAGCTATTACGCCGATCCCCGCTTTATGGATGCGGCCAATATTGTTTTTGCAGCCCGTTACAACAATGGTACCATGGCACTGGTAAAAGTAAATATCAGTGATGGTAGTTTTATAAGGCTTACACCGGCTACCCATAAAGTAGTGGGCAACCCCTATGTGCAAAACGATTCACTCTACTTTACAGCCGGGTATGATGGTGGTGATCATGCATACATGTTATCACTTACCAATAATAACCTGTACAAAATAGCTGCTTCTGTCCAGGGTAATTATAACCTGCATGCCGGGCAAAATAAAATAGCCTGGAGTAGTTTTAGTGCAGAAGGGTTTAATATTGAGCAGCAGGATATTACTGGCAAACAATGGATGCCGGTGGATATAAGCAGTTTAACTGCGGATACCGTTCCGGTACCGTTAGCATGGCCGGGTACGGCAGGTAGTGATAATATTACTACTTATCCAAAACACAAACACCTGGTAAATGTACATAGCTGGCGGCCTTATTATGAAGATCCCCTGCTTACCTATTCGCTCTACAGCGAAAATATATTGAACACCTTGCAGTCCGAACTGTTTTACCAGTATAATGAGAATGACCATACCCATTCTACCGGTGTCAACCTGGCTTATGGCGGCTGGTATCCGCAAATTACGGGCGGGGCGCAATATACTTTTAACCGCTGGGCGCAGGCTCAGAACCGGCGTAAAGAGTGGAACCAGCTGGATGTAGGGCTGGGCTTTAATATCCCTTTAAGCTGGGTAAGCGGCACTACCATTAAAAACTTTAACTGGGGCGTACGTTACCAGTATCGTAACGATTTTAATACCGGGTTTTATAAGGACACATTCACCACAGTACAATTCAGTTACCTCATACACCAGTTATCCTGGAGCCAGTATATTCAAACAGCGGCACAGCATATTTACCCCAGGCTGGGTTATGCGCTTGGTGCACAATACCGCCATGCTATCAGCAGTTATACCAGCTGGCAACCGGTGGTGAATGCTACGGTTTATTTGCCCGGTTTTCAAAAATCGCATAGCATTGTAGTGTCGGGGGCTTACCAGGAAACAGATACTACCTATGCGTTGTTTGGTAACCGTATGCCTTATTCCCGCGGGTACGAAGCGCCTTACTTTGCCCGCATGTGGCGTATAGGTGGCAACTATCATTTCCCGATCGTGTACCCGGACTGGGGATTTGGTAATATTTTGTATTTACAACGTATCAGGGGTAACCTGTTTTATGATATTACCCGTGTGTACAATAAACAAAAACAACCCTTTGCCTGGCAGCGGTCAACAGGCGCCGAGGTTTTTATTGATACAAAATGGTGGAACCAGCACCCGCTTACCTTCGGCTTCAGAACAAGCTATTTACTGGATACAGATTTTTACTATCCCAACAGGAAAGTTGTTTTCGAGTTTATTATGCCGGTGAGCATCCTGCCCCGATAAAATGGATGCGTATTATGCGGTAACCTGGTGATGAACGGTGAAGGGTTCAATTGCTTCGGTGTAAAAAACTATCTTTGCCGCATGGAAATTGTATCGGCTAAGTATATTATCAGCAGCGCTACCTATAAACAATGTCCCGGGCCTGATAAGCCGGAATATGCTTTTATCGGTCGGAGCAATGTGGGGAAGTCGTCGTTAATTAATATGTTGTGCAACCAGCGTGGCCTGGCCAAAACTTCGGCTACACCCGGTAAAACACAGCTGATCAATCATTTTGAAGTAATATCCAAGGACGGTGCTAAAAAGGGCACGGGCCGGGCCTGGTACCTGGTCGATTTACCTGGTTATGGCTATGCCGTTACCTCACAAAAATCCCGGAACAACTGGGCTAATATGATCGAATCCTATATCAGGAAACGTCCCAACCTGGGTTGTGTTTTCCTGCTGGTGGATAGCAGGCACACCCCTCAGACGATCGATTTAAATTTTGTACAACAATTGGGCGAATGGCAGGTGCCTTTTGTACTGGTATTTACCAAGGCCGATAAAAATAAACCCGGCGCTACCAACCGTAATGTAAAGTCCTTTTTAGATGAACTGCAGAAAACCTGGGAGGAACTACCCCCGTTTTTTGTTACCTCGGCTATTGATAAAACAGGTAAGGATGATATACTGGATTATATTGCCGATATTAACGCAGAATACCATGCTAACCCGCCCGCCTTATAATAGTTGTTGCTAAGGGTTAACTCTTGCGTATGCAAGTTTGTGAGTTTCAATCGTTTTACTGATAAAATTCTGGGCCCTGTTTCCACCAAAAACATTAACTTGCGGCCAATTAGAACTTATGAGGACGTATTTCTCTGAGAAGAACCTGGTGGTCCTTCTTTTTATTCTTGTACTGGTTGTTTTCACCATTGCTCAATCCGAAACCCAGAAAATGGGTAAAGTGAATGGTGGTTTATTGTCCTCTGCGCATAAGTCAATCCATAAAAATATTGCCGCTTTACAGTCCGAAAAACCTGCTCTTAACCAGTAACTTATTTACTCCAGATCAGGCAAACCGGTTTCCCGGCTTCAATTCTTCCTCCCGTATCTGTCAGCTTTCCTGTTTTTTTATTTCTTTTAAACACAACAATATTATCGCTGTCCTGGTGGGCTACTAATAAAAAATTACCGCTGGGATCAATGGTAAAATTGCGGGGAATATGGCCATTGGTAGGCACTGTTTCAATGTGGGTTAAACGCCCTGATTTAACATCAACAGCAAAAGCCGCAATGGTATTATTAATACGATGGGTAGTATACAGGAAGTTACCATCGGGTGATATGTGAATGTCGGCACTATTGGCCGGTGATTGTTTATCTTCCGGTAAACTATGTATGGTTTGTAAGTGGAGCAAAGTACCTTGCCTATGCTCGTACACCAATACGGCACCATTTAATTCCCCCACAGCATATAAGCGGCTCCCGGTTTTGTTAAACGTCATGTGGCGGGGCCCGGCACCGGCCGGCACGGCGGTTTCCAGTGCTTTTTCAGTTAATGTTCCCGTAGCAGCATCAAAAGGATAGGCGCTGATCTTGTCCGTTCCCAGGTCAGCCACCAATAACCAGCGGTTATCGGGCGATAAAACAGTACTATGCACATGGGGAGCTTCCTGCCTGTCTTTAACAGGACCGCTGCCGGTATGTTTAACGGTAAGGGAGGCAGGGGCCAGGCCGCCGTTCGCGTTTACCTGGAAAACGGAAAAGTTTCCGCTGCTGTAATTTCCGGCAAATACAGTTTTGCCTTTTTTATCAATACTTACATAACAGGGGTGGTTGCCATGGGTAGGTTGCTGATTGATCAGTTTTAATTGCCCTTTGGAGGAGTTAAATGAAAAAGCACTGATGGTCCCACCACCTTTATCCTCACCCAGTTCATTAACCGCGTAAAGAAACCGGTTATCGGGGGATAGGGCTAAAAAGGAAGGATCAGCGGCTGCTACTGTACTGATTAAAGACGCTTTACCGGTTTTGGAATTAAAATCAAAAACATAAATGCCTTTACTCTTACTATTGCTGGTATAAGTGCCTACTAATAACTTTAATGACTGTGCTTTACCCGGCAATGACATAAAAATATAAAAAGAAAGAAAAAATAATAATCGCATCCCACAAGTTAATAAAATATCTGCATCATAATCCGGTTAAACTTCAGTGAACATTCATAACATGTAAACGGACTATACAAAAGTTTAACAATAGAGTAAGATATATCCTTTGCCTTCCGCCATTAATGTTAAACCTTTACAACTTTATACATACTAAAATGTCTTTTGATGATTAAATACCTGAACGATTGGTTAAACGGGCTCTTAAGTAACTGGAATATGGGTGATGATATATTACCTTATGTACAGGTGCTATTACTGCTCACGGGTGCTGTTATAGTAACCGGAGTGGTTAGCTGGATCACAAAAACCGTTGCTGTCGGCATATTTAAAAAACTGGCAAATAAAACCAATACACAATTCGATGATATTTTGCTTAGTAATAAAGTAATCAATATTTTATCACGCCTGTTGCCATTTATAGTAGCCTATAAACTTATCCCGGTGGTGACTTATATGTTACCGGCCTGGGCTAAAACATTTTATGTTGTGGCCGATGTGTATTTAGTACTATGGATAATATGGTTAGTGAGGGCTTTTCTACACAGTGTCAGGGATTATCTTAAAACAAAAGAGGCATATAAAGATAAACCGGTGGATAGTATGGTACAGGTATTGGTTATATTCTCCTACTTTATAGCGGCCATTGTTGTGTTCTCGGTTATTACCGGTAAGTCGGTTGGGGCTTTATTGGCTGCCACAGGTGCTGCATCTGCCATATTGTTGTTGATCTTTAAAGATTCGATCCTGGGCTTTGTAGCTAGTATCCAGGTATCGGTAAATGATATGGTGCGTATAGGAGACTGGATTACTATGGATAAATATGGAGCCGATGGTGATGTGGTTGAAATTAACCTGACAACAGTAAAAATTCAAAATTTTGATAAGACCATTACAACCATTCCCACCTACTATTTAATATCAGATTCGTTTAAAAACTGGAGAGGTATGCAGGCCGCGGGAGGTCGAAGAATAAAACGGGCGGTACATATGAAGGTGACCAGTATCCGTTACCTTACCGCAGACGATATAAATGCGTTGGAAAAAATCCATTTAATACAGCCTTACCTCGATACAGTAACAAAAGATATTGATGCGCATAACCTTAAGAACAATATTGACACCAGTCACCCGGTAAACGGAAGGAGGCTGACCAACCTGGGTGTATACAGACGTTATGTGGAAATGTATATTCGTAATCATCCCTTGTTACACCCAGAATTTACGTCCATGACAAGGCAACTGGCGCCTACTATACATGGCCTTCCGCTGGAATTATATGTATTTACGAAAGACACCAAATGGGTAAATTATGAACATATTATGGCCGATATATTTGATCATATACTGGCTGCGGTTCCTTATTTTATGCTGGAGACCTATGAACAGCCTAATTCCGGTGATATCCGTTATCTGGCTGAGAAACCAGTTTCCGGCAATGCATAAGAATCAGCAACTTATGATATAAAATGCTTAATTTAAAGTCGCTTGTAATGGCAAACATGCATTTAATACCCGTTTTCAGCTGTAAATAAAGTACCTTTGCGCCCCCAATAAGAAATTAACAACCGTTTTGAAAGTAGGATTTGTAAACATATTTGGTAAGCCCAATGCGGGAAAAAGCACATTATTAAATGCGCTAATGGGGGAGAAACTGGCTATTGTATCACATAAGGTACAGACTACTCGCCACCGTATTAAAGCCATTATGACCGGCGACGATTACCAGGTTATTTTTTCTGATACCCCTGGTATTATCGAGCCTAAATACAAACTGCATGAAAAAATGATGCAGGCGGTTAAAAGCTCGCTGGAAGATGCCGATGTTGCCTTATTGATCGTGGATGTGAACGATGACTGGGAAGAATCGGATGCCATATTCTCGGCATTACGGTTAAAAGTACCGGCTATTGTCATCATCAATAAAACCGACCGGGCCAAAAAGGACCGTATAGCGGAAGCTATTGATTTCTTTAAACAAAAGAAATATTGTAAGGAAGCCGTACCGCTGGCGGCTGCCAAACCTTTTGATCCGCAGGTATTATTAAAGCCGATTATCGCTTTATTGCCCGAAGGAGAACCGTTTTACAATGAAGATGATATCAGCGACCTGCCCACCAAGTTTTTTGTGAGTGAGCTGATCAGGGAAAAGGTATACGAACTGTTTTCTGATGAATTGCCTTATCATACTGCCGTACTGATACGGGAGTACAAGGAAAAAGCCACCCTGGTAAAAATAGTAGCCGATATTATTGTGCACCGTGAAACACAAAAGGCCATCATCATCGGCGAAAAGGGAAGTATGATCAAAAAGATCGGGATGCTGGCCCGGGCCGATATAGAGAGCTTTATCCAGCAAAAGGTTTTCCTGGAGTTATTTGTGAAGGTTAAACCCAAGTGGCGGGAAAACGAGTTACAGCTCAGGGAGTACGGTTATTAATAATATAATGGTCCGGTATAAACCGGTTTTAAATGTAGTTAACACAGCATCAGCCTTTTAGATCCGGCTCTGCTTTTAATTTTTTCGATATGAGTTTTACAGTTGCAATAGTGGGTCGCCCCAATGTAGGAAAAAGTACGTTCTTCAACCGTTTGCTGGAAGAGCGTAAAGCCATTGTAGATGACGTGAGTGGCGTAACCCGCGATCGCCAGTATGGCGAAAGTGATTGGAACGGCAAATCATTTAATGTAATAGATACCGGTGGTTTTGTAAGCGGTAGTGATGATGTGTTTGAAAAAGAAATTGCCAAACAGGTGATGATCGCTGTGAATGAAGCTAATGCGATTGTATTTATGGTAGACGCCCATACCGGCCTTACCGACCTGGATGAAGCTATGGCCAATGTACTGCGCCGTAGTACCAAACCCGTTTTTCTGACAGTGAACAAGGTTGACAACAACGACCGTTTACTGGAAGCCAGTGAGTTTTACAGTATGGGTTTTGACCATGTTTTCTTTATTGCGGCGGCAAGCGGCAGTGGCAGCGGTGAATTACTCGATGCCATTACCGAGCTTATTCCTGCCCAGGCCGAGGAAGCTGTGATCACCGATGAAGAATTACTGGAAGAAGGTGAGGAGAAGCCGGTGGTGAAAAAGGAATATGGCATACCTAAATTTGCCATCATCGGTCAGCCGAATGTGGGCAAATCCTCTTTATTAAATGCCCTGATAGGCCAGGAGCGTACTATTGTAAGTGATATTGCCGGCACTACCCGTGATACTATCCATACCCATTATAATTTATACCAGAAGGAGTTTATCCTGATCGATACAGCCGGTATCCGCCGCAAAAACAAAGTACATGAGGATTTGGAGTTTTACTCGGTGATCCGTGCCATTAAAGCGGTAGATGAGGCGGATGTTTGTTTATTGTTACTGGATGCTGAAAAGGGAATTACTGCCCAGGACCTGAATATTTACAGCCTGGCCGCCCGTAAGGGTAAAGGTATTGTGGTGCTGGTGAACAAATGGGACCTGGTACAAAACAAACAGACCAATACCGCCAAAGAGTACGAAAATACCCTGAAAAAGAAACTGGCCCCCTTTAATGATGTGCCGGTATTATTTATATCCGCTTTGGAAAAAACAAGGATATTTAAGGCCATTGAAACGGCCCTGCAGGTGATAGAGAACAGGCGTAACCGGGTATCTACCTCCAAACTGAACGAGATCATGCTGAAAGCGGTGGAAAACTACCATGCGCCGGTGGTGCGTGGTCATGCCATTAAAATTAAGTTTGTTACGCAGTTACCCACGGCTGTGCCTTCCTTTGCGTTCTTCTGTAACTTTCCTGACGATATTAAGCAACCGTATAAAAACTACCTGGAAAACCAGTTACGCCAGCATTTTGACCTGAGCGGGGTGCCGGTGCGCCTGTTTTTCAGGAAAAAGTAAATAGTATTATAACAAGTTATAACCCGGCCCTCCCTGGCCGGGTTTTTTATTTCAGGTAGCCGGACCCCGGGTTAGTTGTATATTGATATTTTATAATGTGAATAGATTAATAGGTTACCCCTAAATGTTTGGTACACTATTTGAAAAGTAAGGGTAAGCACGTATTGGGTGCAGATTTGTATAAAAAAAGTCATATACTTTTGTAAAAACCTGAATTTGGTGATTTAAATCAACCGGAAGGACGATTTATGGCACTTAATTTGCGTTTTTTTGCATGGAAACACGCCCCGTTTTTAAAACAATAGTCTATGCAAACCCTGTTTCCCATATTGTGTGAAAAAACCAGATATCTTAAGTAAAGCTTTATGTTCATTATCCCTGAATAAACTTATTAATTATGTGTATGTGAAACACCGAACTAGGTTAAGGGCTCAGTCTTGAGCCTTTTTTCATGCCCGTACACCACCTTTGGTATTATATGTTGATTAATAAGCTGTTGTAGAACAGGCACCTTTATTTTTAACGGGGAGACCCAACCGGCCGGTTTTTACCGGCATCCAGGCGTTTGAAAAACAATGGGTTGAACGGGGTAGGAGACAGGTTCCGGATAAAACAATCCGGCGCAAAGGGGGATAACAGCTCCAAAAAAGGGTTAATTTTACATGATTTAAGGCAAAACCTAAGAATTTTTCAAAAAAAGTATATTAATATTTTGCCCTTTCATGTCTATCCCCTTACCTTTGCACTCCCAAAAGAAAAGCGGGTTCAAACACATGTCACAGCGAATCAGAATAAAATTACAGTCTTACGATCATAACTTAGTTGACAAATCAGCAGAGAAAATCGTAAAAACAGTACGCAGTACAGGTGCAGTAGTAACTGGACCAATTCCTTTGCCTACTCGTAAGAAGATCTTTACTGTATTACGTTCACCACACGTTAACAAAAAGAGCCGTGAGCAGTTCCAGTTAGCTACTCACAAACGCTTATTGGACATTTATACTTCTTCTTCTCGTACCGTAGATGCGTTAAGTAAGTTGGATCTGCCAAGTGGGGTAGAGGTTGAGATCAAAGCGTAACCCGCTGAAAATCGCAACTTTAGGGAAAAGTAGTTCTTTTTTAAAATTAAATTTTTACCATCTCTCAAATTCCGAAAGCGGAACCAAAAGAGCTCTGGAATATTACATAAAACAAGCCGTTCAGGGTTTGTTTACTGCCGGTACTTCCCCAGAAAGGAAAAGGTCGGTGGCAAACGGGGATTGAAGCATCCTGATAGTGTGTCCCGCACACTGTTTAGACATGATGTTGTCCCAATAATCCTGTAAGGCATAAATTGATCACAAACCATGAAAGGTATTATTGGGAAAAAAATCGGGATGACAAGCATCTTTGATCCTTCAGGCAAACAAACAGCCTGCACGATCATTGAGGCAACTCCTAACGTAGTTACTCAAGTAAAAACTACAGAAACAGACGGCTATAATGCCCTGCAACTTTCTTTCGGCGAGAAAAAAGAAAAACGTGCCACAAAAGCCGAAAAAAATCACTTCGCAAAAGCTAGCACAGCTCCAAAGAAATTCTCTAAGGAATTCCGTAATTATTCTCTTGAAAAAAATATTGGTGAATCAATAACTGTTGACATCTTCGAAGAAGGTGACAAAGTAGAAGTTGTTGGTACCACAAAGGGTAAAGGTTTCCAGGGTGTTGTAAAACGCCATGGCTTCTCCGGTGTGGGTGAACAATCGCATGGTCAGCACGACCGTCAAAGAGCTCCGGGTTCTCTGGGTAACTCTTCTGACGCAAGCCGCGTAATGAAAGGTATGCGTATGGCCGGCCGTGATGGTGGCGACCGCGTTAAAATGAAAGGATTGAAAGTAGTGAAAGTATTTGCTGACAAAAACTACATCCTGGTAAGCGGATCTGTTCCCGGTCACAACGGTTCTATCGTTCTTATTCAAAAATAAGCACCGCCTTTTGTAAAGGTGTAAACCCAACAAAAACAGTTAGCGCTAGCGCTACTAAAAAAACAAGAAAATGAAAGTTGAAGTATTAAATAGTAAAGGTGCCAGTACTGGTCGCTCGGTAGAACTTCCGGAAGAAATTTTTGGAATTGAGCCAAACAATCACGTAATGTACTTGGCTGTGAAACAATATTTAGCTGCACAACGCCAGGGTACACACAAAGTGAAAACCCGTGCCGAAGTAAAAGGTGCCAGCCGTAAACTGCACAAACAAAAAGGTACCGGTGGCAGCCGTAAAGGTAATATCCGTAACCCTTTATACAAAGGTGGTGGTACTATCTTCGGTCCAAAACCTCATAGCTACGATATTAAATTAAATCGTAATGTGAAAGCTTTGGCCAAGTTCTCTGCACTTTCTTATAAAGTAAAAGAAAACAACCTGGTGGTAGTAGAAGATATCCAGTTAGCGCAACCTAAAACAAAAGAGTTTGCCGCTATTCTGAAAAATCTGAAAGCTGACACTAAAAAAGTATTGTTCCTGACTGCAGAAACAAACGACAGCAACGACAGCCTGTTCCTGTCTTACAGAAACATACCAAACGTATTAGGATACACTTTCCACAATATGAATACGTATGATATTGTAAACTCAGGTTTAGTGGTATTAACTGAAGCAGCCGTTAACCAGATTAACGAAGACCTGAAAGAAGCGTAAGCTTTAACAGGGTGGGAACGAAAACAAATTTTGATTTTTAAAAATTAAGGAAGATGAAACTTTCTGAAGTATTAATAAAACCGGTTTTAACAGAGAAAGCAAATGCACAGCAGGACAAACTGCGTCGTTACACTTTCAAAGTAGCAAAAAGTGCTAACAAACTGGAAATTAAAAAAGCTGTTGAAGCTTTTTACGGTGTAAACGTAATTAACGTGAACACTGTAGTTTCTCCTGCAAAAAATAAAACCCGCTTTACAAAAGCCGGCTTTATCTCTGGTCGTAAGCCTTCATTCAAAAAAGCTTACGTAACTGTTGCAGAAAACGAAACAATTGACTTATACGCTAACATTTAATTGCAGGCTGTAAGCAGACAAACCAATTTGTAAACAGAATGGTAGATCAACTACCGCAAAAGTTGAAACGCCTAATATCCAAAAAGGCAAAAAAAGAATAAAATGGCATTAAGAAAATTTAAACCGGTTACAGCAGGCACACGTTGGAGAATAGGTAATGCCTATGCTGAAGTAACCACTAACGTTCCGGAAAAATCATTGGTTGAAACCAAGAAAAAAACCGGTGGTCGTAACTCTTCTGGTCGCTTATCTATGCGTTACAGAGGTGGTGGACACAAACAGAAATACCGTATCATCGACTTTAAGCGTGATAAAAAAGATGTTGCAGCAACTGTAGTATCTATTGAGTACGATCCGAACCGTACCGCATTCATCGCTTTACTGAACTATGCCGATGGTGAAAAACGTTACATCATTGCCCCTCAGGGTTTAGAAGTTGGTGCAACAGTTATCAGTGGTGACGCCGTAGCTCCTGAAATAGGAAACGCGTTACAAATGAAAAACATGCCTTTAGGTACCAACATTCACAATATTGAAATGCAGCCTGGTCAGGGTGGTAAATTGGCCCGTAGCGCCGGTTCATCAGCCCAGTTAACCAACAAGGAAGAAAAATACGCTGTATTAAAAATGCCTTCCGGTGAGTTAAGAAAAGTACTGGTTAACGGTTATGCTACCGTAGGTGTGGTAAGCAACAGCGACCACAGCTTACAGAGCATGGGTAAAGCCGGCCGTAACCGTTGGAAAGGTATTAAACCAAGAAACAGAGGTGTAGCCATGAACCCTGTGGATCACCCGATGGGTGGTGGTGAAGGTAGAGCTTCCGGAGGTCAGCCTCGCAGCAGAACCGGTCAGTACTCAAGAGGTCTTAAAACCCGTACTAAAGGTAAAGGAAGCGATAAGTTAATCATTCAAAGAAAGAATGGTAGCAAATTAGCTAAGTAAGATTTGAAAAGTGAGGATGTGAAAATTTGAAAATGGTTTTCAGCCCACGGTAAGAAGAGCACATTTTCAAATCAACAAATTATCAAATTAACTAATTAGAAATATGGCACGTTCGATTAAAAAAGGTCCTTATATAGCTACTCACCTTGAAAAAAAGGTATTGGCTGTAAATGAAGGTAAAGCCAAAAAAGGTGTAATTAAAACCTGGAGCCGTAGATCAACTATTTCTCCTGATTTTGTAGGACACACTTTTGCTGTGCATAACGGTAACAAATTCATACCTGTTTATGTAACAGAGTTTATGGTAGGCCACAAACTGGGAGAGTTTGCACCAACCAGGAACTTCAAAGGGCACTCTAAGAAAGACTAATTTTTAAAAGTTATACGAAGTATAATCCTTCGGTTAACAGATAAACTAAAGAAGGTAAAATATTCAGGGTATTATTCGCCGGACAATATTTGACCATAAACATAGTAAAAATGGAAGCAGTAGCTAAATTAAAAAATTACCCAACGTCGCCTCGTAAGATGCGTTTGCTTGCTGATCTGATTCGTGGTCAGAAAGTAGAGAAAGTATTGGCGGAATTGGAGCACAATCCTAAACATCCGGCAGTGCCTTTGCGTAAACTGGTTTTAAGTGCTATCAGCAACTGGAAACAAAAGAACGAAGGTGGTGACGAAGGACAATTGTATATCAAAACCATTTTTGTTGATGGTGGCAGAACTTTAAAACGCATGCGTCCGGCGCCCCAGGGTCGTGGATACCGCGTTAGAAAAAGAAGCAACCACGTAACTGTAATAGTTGACGCTAAGTAATTAAGCAAAAAGTTGGATGTGTTAATTTGAAAATGAGTAACACATCCGAATGATTAAACATAAAAGATTATAGGTAGTTTGAATCCATTTTCAAATTTTCAAATTATCACATTGTCAAATTAAAAACATGGGTCAGAAAGCAAATCCGATTGGTAACAGGTTAGGCATCATCCGTGGATGGGAGTCTAACTGGTATGGCAGCAAAAAAGACTATGCCGGCAAGTTGATCGAGGACCACAAGATCAGGACTTACCTGAATGCACGTATCAATAAAGGCGGTATTTCTAAAATCGTTATTGAGCGTACACTTGGTAAATTAATTGTTACCATTCATACATCTAAACCTGGTATCATCATTGGTAAAGGCGGTGGAGAAGTAGATCGTATTAAAGAGGAGTTGAAGAAACTTACCGGTAAAGATGATGTACAAATAAATATCCTGGAGATCCGTCGTCCTGAACTGGATGCGATGATCGTAGGTGATACTATTGCCCGCCAGATCGAGAACCGTATCAACTTTAAAAGAGCCACTAAAATGGCGATTGCTTCTGCATTACGTATGGGTGCCGAAGGTATTAAAGTAAAATTAAGCGGTCGTTTAGGTGGTGCAGAGATTGCCCGTAGCGAGGAGTTTAAACAAGGTCGTGTACCTTTGCACACTTTCCGTATGGATATTGATTATGCCAATGTATTTGCACAGACTGTATATGGTAAAATTGGTATCAAAGTATGGATCTGTAAAGGTGAGGTTTTAACCAAACGTGACCTGAACCCTAACATTATTGCCGGCGGTAAAAACGAAGGTGGTAATAACGCCGGTGGCGAAAGAAGAGGTGGCGATAGAAGAGATGACAGAAGAGGCGACAGAAGAGGTGGTGGCCGTGGCGATAGAAAAAATTAATTAGCTAATTAGTCGATGTGCTGATTTGCTAATGGATAGCAATTTACACATTAGCAGATTATAACATTATCAAATTGAATTAAGATGTTACAACCGAAAAGAACGAAACATAGGAAAGTGCAGAAAGGCCGCATGAAGGGTGATGCAAAAAGAGGTACTACCATCTCTTTTGGATCATATGCACTGAAAGCACTTGATGATCATTGGATTACCGATCGTCAGATTGAAGCTGCTCGTCAGGCGCTTACCCGTGAAATGAAAAGGGAAGGTAATGTGTGGATCCGCATTTTCCCTGACAAGCCAATTACACACAAACCTGCTGAGGTTCGTATGGGTAAAGGTAAAGGTAACTTGGAATACTGGGCTGCCGTAGTAAAACCGGGTCGTATTATATTTGAAATTGATGGCGTTGACGAGAAAGTTGCCCGTGCTGCACTGGCACTTGCTTCAGGTAAATTGCCTATCAAAACCAAATTTATCATGCGTCGTGATTTAGTTACCGCATAATAACTCAGTTTCAAACTTTCAAATAAATAAAGATGTCAAAAAAAGTAGATTTCAATAAAAGTATCCAGGGTTTGAGCCTTGCCGATCTGCAGGCCCGCCTGGAAGAAGATAAACTTCGTTTGAAGAAATTGGAGTTTGCCCATGCTATTTCACCATTGGAAAACCCAATGAGCATTCGTAGCCTGCGTAAAGACATTGCACGTGTACAAACTGCAGTGAAACAAAAACAAGCGGAAGCTTAAGATAATATTCAAATTAGATAAAGATGTCTGAAAGAAATTTAAGAAAAACGAGGATTGGTGTTGTTACCAGCAATAAAATGACTAAAACCATTACGGTTGCAGTTGAGCGTAAAGTAAAACACCCCATCTACGGTAAGTTCCTTAAAAAAACTACCAAGTTTCATGCGCATGACGAAAAAGACGAATGCAGCATTGGTGATGTAGTTAAAATCATGGAAACCCGCCCGCTGAGCAAAACTAAGCGTTGGAGACTGGTAGAAGTGGTAGAAAAAGTTAAATAAGATAAGGGTACTGCGTAGTCAGTATTAAGTAAAATAGTTTTATAATATTTAAGTACTAAGTACTAAAAGCGAAGTACTCTATTAAAAATCTAACAAGATGATACAGCAAGAAAGCCGGTTAAACGTAGCCGATAATAGTGGCGCAAAAGAGGTGTTGTGTATCCGTGTTTTGGGTAATAGCGGTCAGCGTTATGCCAGAATTGGTGATAAAATTGTGGTTACTGTTAAGGATGCCATTCCTGCCGGTGGTATTAAAAAAGGTACCGTAGCAAAAGCGGTAATTGTACGTACTACTAACAAATTACGTCGTAAAGATGGTTCTTATATCCGTTTCGACGACAACGCGGTAGTAATATTAAATGCTTCAGACGAGCCGAGAGGCACACGTATTTTTGGGCCGGTTGCCCGTGAATTGCGTGACAAAGGATACATGAAAATTGTATCACTTGCCCCTGAAGTACTGTAAGGACCGGGAGGGATCACCTCTCAGCCGATAAGCGTACGGGACGCCGAAAGTAGCGTCGCAAGCAAAGATGAACAGAATTACCAGAGCTGGTAAACCAAATAAAAATATCTCATCAAGAGAAAACAAGTAAAATGAGCAACAGATTTAAACCTAAATACAACATCAAGAAGGGTGACCTGGTAATTGTTATTACCGGTGCCGCTAAACCCAGAAAAGATGATAACGGTAAGGTTGAGTACAAACCTCGTGTAGTTAAAGAAGTACTGGTGGAAGCCGGTAAAGTAATTGTTGAGGGTGTTAACGTAGTGTCTAAACACACTAAACCTTCTGCACAGAACACACAAGGTGGCATTGTGAAAAAAGAAATGCCGATTCAAATTAGCAACGTTATGTTGTGGGATGCTAAAGCTAAGGCACCTACAAAGGTTAAACGCGTACGCGAGGAAGGTAAGAAAACTGTGCGTGTGTCAAAGAAATCAGGAGAAATTATATAATAATCTCTTAGCAGTATTAAAAGCATTAGAAAATGAGTACTACAAAATATACCCCAAGATTGTCGGACAAATACACTAAAGAAGTGGTTCCGGCTTTAGTTAAGAAGTTTGCTTACAAATCTGTAATGCAGGCTCCACGTTTGGAAAAAATTTGCCTGAACCGTGGTGTTAACGGTGCTGTGGGTGATAAAAAATTAGTAGACATTGCTATTGATGAGTTAACAACGATAACTGGTCAAAAAGCAGTAGCAACTATATCTAAAAAAGATATCTCAAACTTTAAATTACGTAAAAACATGCCCATTGGTGCACGTGTAACTTTACGTGGTGATAAAATGTACGAGTTTTTAGATCGTTTAATTGCTGTGTCTTTACCTCGTGTACGTGACTTTAAAGGTATTAACGAAAAGGCTTTTGATGGCCGCGGTAATTATACTTTAGGTGTTACCGAACAAATTATTTTCCCTGAGATCGATATCGATAAGGTAAATAAAATTACCGGCCTGGATATCACTTTTGTAACTACCGCGCAAACTGACGAAGAAGCGTATGAGTTACTGAAAGAATTGGGAATGCCTTTTAAAAACGCTAAGAAAGAAAGTTCTAATTAAGTAAAGGTATTTGGTTAAGCAGCGTTGCTGAACTAACCAGATTTTAAAATAAAATAATAATATGGCAAAAACTTCAGTATCAGCCCGTCAACGTAAAAGGGAAAAACTGGTAGAGCAGTATGCAGCTAAAAGGGAAGAGCTTAAGAAAGAGGGCAATTGGGCTGCTTTGGACGAGCTTCCTAAAAATTCATCTAAAGTACGTTTAAAAAACCGTTGCGGTTTAACCGGCCGTCCAAAAGGTTATGTACGTTACTTTGGTATTTCAAGGGTTGCTTTGCGTGACATGGCACTGAATGGTAAAATACCAGGATTGAAAAAAGCAAGCTGGTAGTAGCAATGTTGGCCTTTAACCGCCGGTTGGGGCAAACAGAAACAATTTACAAATAACAATTCACAACTTACTTAAAGATGGTAACAGATCCTATAGCAGACTTCCTTACAAGAATTAGGAATGCACAAATGGCGGGACACCGTATTGTAGAAATACCTGCGTCAAACCTTAAAAAGCGCATGACCGAGATTTTGTACAATCAGGGCTATATTCTGAAATACAAATTTGAAGATGATAACAAACAGGGCGTTATTAAAATTGCCTTGAAATATGATGCTGCCAGCAAGCAACCCGCTATCCAGAGCCTGGAGAGGGTAAGCCGCCCGGGTCTGCGTCAGTATGCATCTCCTGCTGAATTCAGACGTGTTAAAAACGGTTTAGGCGTAGCTATTATTTCTACCTCTAAAGGCGTTATGACCGATAAAGAAGCAAAAGCTCAAAACGTAGGTGGCGAGGTTCTTTGCTACATTTATTAATATATTTTCAGGCATGATGACAATGGCTGCCTGATGTAAAAAGTGTTAAACGATAATATAAAGTTCTCTATACGGAAACTGAACACGTTTAATACACATTGTCCCTTTTTTAAACATATACAATTTTAAATTATGTCTCGTATAGGTAAAAAGCCGATTGTTGTTCCTGCAGGTGTTACTGTTACCGTTGGTAAAGACAATGTAATTACTGTAAAAGGACCAAAAGGTGAATTGAAAGAAGCGATTGATCGCGATATTACTGTAGAAGTAAAAGATGGCGAAGTTATTTTTGGCCGTCCTACAGATCAGATCAGGCACCGCGCCTTACACGGTTTATACCGTGCCCTGGTAGCTAACCTGGTTAAAGGTGTTACCGAAGGTTTTGAGCGCAAACTGGAATTAATTGGTGTAGGTTTTAAAGCTACCAACCAGGGTAACCTGCTGGACCTGGCTTTAGGTTATTCTCACAACTTTATTATCGAGATCCCTAAAGAATTAACTGTTGCCACACAACAGGAAAAAGGTCAGAACCCTATCATTACTTTAAACGGTATTGACAAACAATTAATTGGCCAGGTTGCTGCTAAATTACGCAGCTTACGTAAACCAGAGCCGTACAAAGGAAAAGGTGTACGTTACATGGGTGAAGTGGTACGTAAGAAAGCTGGTAAATCTGCTGGTAAATAATAAAAGCAGGTAACAAGAAATAATATTGAATACAATCCTGGCAGAATCAGGATATTAAATAAAAGAAGATGTCAAACTTAAAATCTCTCAGAAGGCAAAAAATCCGCTACAGCATTCGTCAGAAGGTGAGTGGAACTGCTGCAAAGCCAAGATTGGCTGTTTTTAGAAGCAACACTGATATTTATGCGCAGTTAATTGATGACACCAGCGGTGTTACCATTGCAGCTGCTTCCTCTAAAGACAAGGATATTAAAGCACAGGCCGGCAATAAAACTGAAAAAAGCAAATTAGTAGGTGCTGCCGTTGCCCGCAAAGCCGGTGAGTTGGGTGTGACGACTGTAGTATTTGATCGTGGCGGTAACTTATACCATGGCCGTATCAAAGCTTTAGCCGAAGGCGCAAGAGAAGGTGGTTTACAATTCTAATTTTCAACAACGCAAGTTTCAAAACTGAAATAATGTCAAAAGCAAATTTAAACAGAGTAAAAGCAGGTGACCTTGAATTAAAAGACAAAGTAGTTGCCATTAACCGTGTGGTTAAAACTACCAAAGGTGGTCGTGCTTTTAGCTTTTCTGCACTGGTAGTGGTAGGTAACGAGGCAGGTGTGGTAGGTCATGGCTTAGGTAAAGCTAAAGAAGTTCAGGAAGCTATTACAAAAGGTATTGAAGACGCAAAGAAAAACCTGATCAAAGTTCCGGTAATGAAAGGTACTATCCCTCATGACCAGTGGGCTAAAGAAGGTGCTGCTAAAGTTTTAATTAAACCCGCTGCTCATGGTACTGGTGTAATTGCCGGTGGTAGCATGCGTGCTGTACTGGAAAGTGCAGGTGTTACCGACGTATTAGCAAAATCTTTAGGATCAGCTAACCCGCACAACGTGGTAAAAGCAACTTTTAAAGCTTTGGCTTTATTACGTGAGCCGGTTTCTGTTGCCAAAACAAGAACCCTGGGATTAAAGAAAGTATTTAACGGATAAATGTTAATTGTTAATCGTTATTAGTTAATCCAATGTTGACCAATAACTATTAACCTTTAACTATTAACTTATACATATCATGAAAAAGATAAAAATTACGTTAGTTAAAAGCCCTATTGACCGCCCCGAGCGTCAGAAGCTGACTTTAAAAGCTTTAGGACTTAACAAAACCAACTCTGTTAAAGAAGTTGAAGCTACTCCTCAGGTTTTAGGTATGGTGCGTAAAGTAGAGCACCTGGTTAAGGTAGAGGAAGCTTAATTAAAATAAAATAGTAAGGTTTGCAATGTTTTCGTAACATTGCAAACTTTTTCGTTCATATAAGCGAGCTCCAGCTGCTTTTGGAGCGCCAAGTAAAAAACAAAGCACAATGAAATTACATGAATTAAAGCCTGCAAAAGGCGCAACGCACAAAGAAAAAAGAATTGGTCGTGGTGATGGTTCCGGACATGGTGGAACTGCTACAAAAGGTACAAAAGGTGGTCAGAGCCGTGCCGGTTACAAACGTAAATTAGCACACGAAGGGGGCCAGATGCCTATCCAGCGCCGTGTACCAAAAAGAGGTTTTAACAACCCTCACCGTGTTGAGTATAAAGTATTGAATGTTGGTCAGTTAGATCAATACGCCGAAAAATATGGCTTTACCGAGTTTTCTTTAGAGAACCTTTATATTAACAACCTGATCGGCCAGAACGATAAAATTAAGTTGTTAGGCAATGGTGAATTAAAAGGAAAATTCACTGTAAAAGTAAACGCAGCCAGTGCGAAAGCGAAGAGTGTTGTAGAAGCTGCCGGCGGTACAGTAGAAATTGTTAAGTAATTTTCACTAATTTGCATCGACGCACTTAGTGCGTCTTTTGCTTTTTTGGCCTTAAAAACTGATTACATTTCCGTGAAAAAGTTTATTCAGACACTCAAGAATATTTGGAGCATAGAAGAGTTAAGACAAAAAATTCTTTTCACTTTATTGCTTATTGTTATTTATCGTATCGGTTCACACATCGTGTTACCGGGCATCGATCCCATCAGGCTGGAGCAGTTAAATGCTAACAATGCCAATAATGGTATCCTTGACCTGATCAACACATTTGCCGGTGGTGCCTTTAACATGGCATCTATCTTTGCATTAGGTATCATGCCTTATATCTCTGCCTCTATCTTTATGCAGCTGATGACGGTACTGGTTCCTACTTTCCAGAAAATGCAGAAAGACGGTGAAAGTGGCCGTAAAAAAATTAACCAGTACACCCGTTACTTAACAGTGGCCGTTACCATTGTACAGGCTTTTGCTTACGTAAGTTACTTACGTCAGACCTCAGGTCCTGCTATTATGGAAAACTTCGGAGCTGCCTATTTCACTATCTCTACCATCCTTACCTTAACTGCCGGCACCATGCTGGTAATGTGGATGGGTGAAAAGATCACTGATAAAGGATTAGGTAATGGTACTTCCTTAATTATCATGGTGGGTATCTTAGCCCGTTTACCACAATCATTCTTCCAGGAGTTAACCAGCCGTTCAACCCGTGCCGGTAATATCCTGATCTTTATTGTGGAAATAGCGGTGTTTATCGCCATTATCTTAGGCTGTATCTTACTGGTACAGGGGGTACGTAAAGTGCCTGTAAACTATGCCAAGCAATTAACCGGTAACAAACAATTTGGCGGTGCCCGCCAGTTTTTACCCTTAAAGGTGAACGGTGCAGGTGTAATGCCTATCATCTTTGCCCAGGCTATCATGTTCCTGCCTACTTTATTTACTTTAGGTAGTACTTCTTCCATTGGTAAAGCATTTACCGATCATAAGAATATCTGGTACATGGTTATTTATTCAGTAGTGGTAATTGGTTTTACCTTCTTATACACTGCCCTGATATTTAACCCGCGCCAGATTGCCGATAACCTGAAGCAGAACAATGGTTTTGTACCGGGTGTAGCTCCTGGTCAGCCTACTGCCGACTATATTGGTACCATCATGGACAGGATCACTTTACCCGGCGCTATCCTGTTAGCCCTGGTAGGTATCTTACCTGGTATTGCCGAGCTGGTGTTTGTGGGTATGCAGCCAAGTTTCTCTACCTTCTTCGGTGGTACATCCATCCTGATCATGGTAGGTGTAATCCTGGATACTTTACAACAAATTGAAACACAGTTGTTGATGCGCCAGTACGACGGCCTGATGAAAAGCGGTCGTGTACAGGGACGTCAAACCACTTCTGCGGTTCAGATTTAATAACTATTTACAAGTTCATTATAAAGCCGGTAAGTAATTACCGGCTTTTTTTTACGATATTTGCGTATGATTTTTTTGAAAAACAAGGAAGAAATTGAAATGATGCGCCAAAGCGCATTGCTGGTAAGCACCACGCTTACCGAAATTGCTAAAATTTTAAAGCCGGGTATCACCACTTTATCGCTGGATAAATTTGCCGGTGAATTCCTGGCCGACCATAAAGCAACTCCCTCATTTTTAAACTTTCACGGGTATCCCTTTAATACCTGTATGTCGGTGAATGATGTGGTGGTGCATGGCTTTCCCAATAAAATGGAACTGAAGGAAGGCGATATCATTTCTATTGATATTGGCGCTTATCTGAATGGCTGGCATGGTGACCATGCCTATACTTTTGCCATCGGTGATCCCGGTGAAGCTACCATACAATTAATTGAAGCTACCAAAGCTTCTTTATATAAAGGCATTGAAAAAGCCGTAGCGGGTAACCGTATAGGCGATATTGCTTTTGCTATACAGGATGCTACAGAACGTAAATACGGTTATGGTGTGGTACGTGAACTGGTAGGCCATGGCCTTGGTCGCAGCATGCACGAGGATCCGCAGGTGCCTAATTACGGTAAACGTGGTACCGGCACCAAACTTAAAGCAGGTATGGTACTGGCCATTGAGCCCATGATCAATATGGGTAAAAAAGAAGTATATACCGAAGATGACGGCTGGACCATCCGTACCAAAGATGGCAAACCCTCCGTACACTTTGAACATGATGTATGCGTAGGCAGCGATAAGCCGGATATTCTTTCCAACTATGCTATTATTGAAGAAGCGGAAGCGAATAACCCTAACTTATACACGGTACGTAAAAAAGCAGTGGCCGTTTAATTTTTTGTTGACCAGCTGCAGTAACACAGTTGATCGTCCCTTGCGTCGCACACTTGTGCTGCAGTAATGCTAATCAACAGAGAGAAGTCGGAAAGTTCGAAAGACCGTAAGAAATATACTAGTGAGTAGTGAATAGTCAGCAGTCAGTATTACATGATCTATTCACTGCTCACAATTGACTATTCACATAAGCATCGTCTCAAATCTCAATTCTGTTCTCTCTTGAAACCAACAACAACCATCATCATTGGCGGCGGCGCGGCAGGTTTTTTCTGTGCCGTTAACCTGGCCAGGTTGCAGCCGCAGATGAAAGTGATCATACTGGAAAAAAGCAGCAAGCTCTTGTCCAAGGTAAAGATCAGCGGTGGCGGCCGGTGTAATGTTACCCACGCCTGTTTTGATATCAACGATATGAGTAACCGTTACCCCCGGGGCAGGAATTTTGTAAAAAAGATCTTTCACCAGTTTTTTACAACCGATACCATTGCCTGGTTTAAGGAAAGGGGCGTGGCCATTAAAGCCGAAAAAGACGGCCGCATGTTCCCGGTTACCGATTCATCGCAAACCATTATTGACTGTTTACTGAAAGAAGCCAATAAATACCAGGTGGATATTCGCATGAACGTGGAAGTAACGGGTATGGAACAACAGCAGCAACAGATTGTATGTACTACCCGCAACGGCGAAAAACTGGTAGCCGATCATGTATGTGTGGCGGCAGGCGGGTATCCTAAATCAACCATGTTTGACTGGCTGATACAAACGGGTCATACCATTGCAAACCCGGTTCCTTCCTTATTTACATTTAATATTCCCGGCCACTCCATTACCTCCTTAATGGGTGTAAGTGTGCCGGATGCACGGGTAAAGATAGCCGGTACCAAACTGGAACAGCAAGGCCCGGTATTAATTACCCATTGGGGATTAAGCGGACCCGCAGTATTAAAGTTAAGTGCCTGGGGCGCCCGTGAGTTACAGGAAAAAAACTGGCATTACGAAGTATTGATTAACTGGTTGCCGCAGTATAAAGAACCGGAACTAAGGGAATTGCTGCTACAGGTAAAAGAAGAGCAGAAGCAGCAAAAAATAACCGGCCGTAATCCTTTTGAATTGCCCAACAGGTTGTGGGAGTTTTTTGTTACCGAAGCAGGGATAAACAAGGAGGTAAAATGGGCCGATGTACCCGTTAAATTATTAAACCGGCTCATCGTTATTTTAAATAATTACAGTTTACCGGTAAAAGGTAAAACCACTTATAAAGAGGAGTTTGTTACCGCAGGGGGAATTCAGTTACAGGATATAGATGCCAATACCATGATGAGTAAATTAGTACCCAACCTGTTTTTTGCCGGCGAAATTACCGATGTGGATGGTATTACCGGCGGCTATAACTTTCAATATGCCTGGACCACCGGCTGGGTAGCTGCCAATCATATTGCCAGGCTGTTTAACGGCTAATGTTTTACCTGTACTCCTTTTGTTAAGCTTTCTCCGTTTTTACCATCTTCAAACACACAGGGTACAGAAATAAAAGAACTGCCTGCCTTAGGCTGCAGTACATTAAAATGCAGGTGTGCCACATCGGTAAAGCCCGTCATACCGCTTAAACCAATGGCCTGGCCCTTATTTACTTTATCACCTGTTTTTACAAAAGCACCATGGTGTTTTAAGTGAACATATTGTGTAAACAGGCCGGAGTGCGGATGATAGATGGTAATAAAATTACTTTTATCATTATTACGCCATTCGTCAGTATGACCACCATATTTATACTCCTTTATCACACCCACTACATACCCATCATCGGCACTGCAAACCGTATCGCCAATTTTTAAATTAAAATCAATGGCATACTGGCTGTAATCGTTTGTATGCGAGTAACGGCCGGTATAACCCTGGATAATGGTATAGGTTTTACCTTTTGGAAAAGGGTAGGCCAGCGCAACGGGGTGTATGGGTTGTTGTGCATCGCCTAAATTGGTATATAAACCAAACACCGGGTTTTGTATGGCAGGCACATAAAAATGTAAACTGGTATCCTGTTGTGGCAGGAGGGTAACGGTATCCATCATACTGACAAAATTTTTTAACCGGCTATCATTGGTAAAAGCGTTTACCCTTATGGGACTCATTAAAGAATTGTCAATATAAACAGTTAAGGTATCGTTATGGTAGTGGTAGGTTTTGGTATGGTTGAACTGGCGGTAGGTTTGCGTGGGTAACTGTTGCTGTGAGGTGCAGGCGGTAAGGATAATTATGAAATAAACGAGAATGATAGGTACAGGTTTCATTTTAAACTGGTCGGGTAAGTATAGTTTTATATTTTCTTCTCTGTATAACAGGGAAGGGCGAAAGAGGGCCGGTTTTCTCATTCGGCGTTAAGCATGAATTTGTCATATTAGTATATAGGTTATTGCTTAATCCAACTGTTTACTGAGTTGTATATAACTGAAGGCCGTAAAAGGTATCAGCAGCAAGGCTAACCAGCACCAGCTGCAAAACACCAGCACCAGTATAACCGTTAGTAATAAAACGTAAAGAGGGTAAGTGATCAATGATACACCTAATAATACCGAATCGAAATGATCGGTCTTCCCGGCTTTTTTAGTGACAAAGTTTTTTACCGGGATAAAGTACGGAGCGTGAATGATAAGACCGATCAATGCCGGTATTGCCAGCAATATCTTTTTCCAGGCCGGAACCGGTACGGTGAGCAGTTGCGTTTTCTTTGCCGTATCGTGCGCATCAATTTCGTACACCAACTGGTTCAGTTCCGTTTTTAAAGCCTGGTTAAATACTACATTCTTTTTGCCATCGGTATCATAATCTTCTACCAGGCTTTTTTGAATAGGCGAACCAATATTGATAAAAACATTTTTGCCTAATAAACGGAAGGAATTATAGTTGATACCTACGGGTAATACGGTCATGGGTACATTCTCCTCCCAGGCTTTGATGGCTAAACGGGCCGTGCCTTTTTTTAAGGGGCGCAGGTGCCATTCGTTAATACAAAGTCCCTCGCTGAAAATGAGGACCGATTCGCCCTGCCTGAATTTTTCGATACAGGTATCGAAGGTTTTATAGTTTTCGCCCAGGTTATCGTTTCCCTCGCTGGTACGGTATACCGGCAGTATGCGTACGGCAGTAAGCAATTGTATCACTCTTTTACCTTTGAATACATCGCCACGTGCCAGCGACCAGATGGGTACTTTAAAAAGAATGTCCATGAAGATGGCATCTAAAAAAGAATTGGGATGGTTCATCGCCAGCATAAAAGGAGCATCGGAGCGTAATAGTTTTGGACGGTTCACTTTTATTTTACGGGCAAAGATGAACATGGCCAGCCGGACATAAGCTTTTAAAAATGCGTACAACAAGGGGATTCTGATTTTTTGCGTGAATGTAGGGAATTATGAATTATGAATGAGAAATTATGAACGGGGAATGATGAATTATGAATGCGGAATTATGAATGGGGAATGATGAATGACGGAGCGGGTTATACAGCTGAAGGGCTGCCGGACTGGGGGCAGTAGCTGCAATAAAGGGCAGAAGTGGGTGGCCATTGCACTACTGCAGAAGGCCGGAACGGAAGCTGGGACAGGGTAATATTGCTGAAAGCCCCGGCAGGAATTTGGTGATTTGATAATTTGGTAATTTGATAATGAAACATCCTGGTTTAATTTATTGATTATTAATTGGTTAAGAAATGGGGTGTTGTTTGATTTTTTTGACCGGTTTTTGGCGGAAAAGCCTGTAAAATAGCGTATCTTTGCACCCCCGATTTTAAAACCCCGGGGACAAACAAAATGTTTATTAACAAACACTTAAACGCTGATGCACAGGATAGCGCGGGTGGTGAGGTGGAAACACCGGCTGCCGAAGCTACTACAGCGACAACAACTGCACCTGTGGCCGAGCCTGTTGTAGAAACAGCTCATGATGATTTTGACTGGAACGTTGACAAACGTAACGTAACTTCTTACTCTAAAGAGGAAAAAGAAAAGTACGATGCCGTTTATGACAACACTTTCGTACAGTTAAACGACGGTGAATTAATTACCGGTACTATCGTAGGTTTAACTAAAACTGATGTGGTTTTAAACATTGGTTTTAAAAGCGACGGTTTAATTTCTTTAAACGAGTTCCGCGACCTGCAAGGTATTAAAGTTGGTGATGAAGTTGAGGTAATGATTGTTGAGAAAGAAGACCGCGACGGTCACCTTAACTTAAGCCGCAAACAAGCCCGCATTACACGTGCGTGGGAAAGGATTGTGGAAGTACACAAAACCGGCGAAGTTATTACCGGTGCTGTTACCTCTAAAACTAAAGGTGGTTTAATTGTGGACGTATTTGGTATGGAAACTTTCTTACCAGGTTCGCAAATTGACGTTAAACCTGTTACCGACTACGATCAGTTTGTTGGTAAAACAATGGAGTTTAAAGTAGTTAAGATCAACGAAACTATTAAGAACGCCGTTGTATCGCACAAAGCATTAATTGAAAGCGATATTGAAGCACAACGTGCTGAGATCATGAGCAAACTGGAGAAAGGACAAGTATTGGAAGGTACTGTTAAAAACATTACCGACTTCGGTGCTTTCATGGACCTGGGTGGCTTAGACGGCCTGTTGTACATTACCGATATTTCATGGGGTCGTATCTCTCACCCTGCTGAGGTATTGAAAATGGATCAGAAGATCAATGTGGTTGTTCTTGACTTTGATGACGAGAAAAAACGCATCAGCCTTGGTTTGAAACAATTAACTCCTCACCCTTGGGACGTATTGCCTGAAGCGATTGTTGAAGGCAATTTAGTAAAAGGTAAAGTAGTTAATATTGAAGACTACGGTGCTTTCCTGGAAATACTGCCAGGTGTTGAAGGTTTAGTACACGTAAGTGAAATTACATGGGCTAACACTCCGATCAACGCTAAAGAGTTCTTCAAATTAGGCGACGAGTACGAAGCTAAAATTGTTACCCTTGATAAAGAAACTCGCAAAATGAGTTTATCTATCAAACAATTAACTGAAGATCCCTGGAGCGAAATCGAGAACCGTTTTGCTGAAGGCAGCAAACATGCCGGTTTGGTGAAAAACATCACTAACTACGGTGTATTTGTTGAGTTAGCTTCCGGTATCGGTGGTATGATCCACATTTCTGACCTGAGCTGGTTAAAACGCTTTAACCATCCTGGTGAGTACACTAAAGTAGGTGACTCTATCGATGTGATCATTTTAGGTATTGACAAAGAGAACCGCAAATTACAGTTAGGCCACAAACAATTAGAGGAAGATCCCTGGAATGCATTACAGGACACTTTCGCTATTGGTAGCCAGCACGAAGGAACTGTTATTCGTCGCGACGATAAAGGTGCTGTAGTTCAGCTGCCTTATGGTTTAGAAGGGTTTGCGCCTAACCGTCACTTAACAAAAGAAGATGGTAAGAGCATTGGTGCCGATGAAACTGCACAATTTGTAGTGATCGAGTTTGACCGTAACGAAAAACGCATTGTACTTTCACATAGCCGTATCTGGGAGCAAGGACAGATAGAAGAGAAAGAAACAGCTAAGAAAGAAGCCAAAGCGGAAGCAGAAAAAACCAAATCTGCCGTTAAGAACATTCAGAATAAAGTAGAGAAAGCAACCCTGGGTGACCTGGGTGTATTAGCCGACTTGAAGAAAAAACTGGATGACGAAGCATCAAAAGGCGAATAAGCAATAGCTTATATATACTTTAACTGCCGTAGCCCTGTGCTGCGGCAGTTTTTTATTGTACAGTTTTTTACACAGTATTTTTTTTTATTTGTTTAAAATAAAAAAGTTATGTTGCATCCTGCAATCATAACAAACTACCGATAGTAAGAGTTTTATTGCAGTAGTTGGTTAAGGGCGCCTTAAAACAGGCGTAACATTTTAAAATGACTTTCAGTACAACGCTGCTTAGCTTCAATTTAATAAAAGATGTGGGAACGATTAGTAAAATATAGTTTGGTACGCAAGTTTGTGCATGCGGTGGTAGGAGCTGTATTTTATCCGCGGTTGGCCATCTTTAATAAACTTACATTTGAAGGAACGGAACATTTTAAGCACCTCCCTAAAAAAAATGTTTTGTTTGTGAGTAATCACCAGACCTATTTTGTAGATGTGATTACCTTTTTATCTATTTTTTCTGCAGCCAAATGGGGCAAAAAAAACAGGCTGGGCATACCTTTTTACCTGTTAAACCCTTTTACCAATGTACGGTATATAGCGGCTGCGCAAACCATGAAGGACAGCTGGGTAGCACGTTTCTTCCGTTTGGCCGGCGGGGTAGTGGTGAAGCGTACCTGGAATGATAAAAGTAACGAGGTTCGTAAAGGGCTTGACCCTTCGGATACCCGTAAAATAGCCCGGGCGCTGGAACAGAACTGGGTAATTACGTTCCCTCAGGGTACAACCACTCCTTATGCACCGGGCCGCAAGGGTACAGCGGTGATCATACGTTATACCCAACCTGTGGTGATACCGGTTGTTATTGAAGGGTTCTCTACCGCATTTGATAAAACAGGCCTGAAGACAAAGAAACGGGGCACAGCGCTCAAAGTAACTTTTAAAGCTCCACTGGATATTGACTATAAAATGCCTGCCGATAAGATAATGGAACAGATCATGGAGGCTATTGAGCAAAGCAGCGCCTATGCTGATAAACAAGGTGCTGCCACCAGCGCTGTTACGCAAACCATTGAATAGATCATTATCGCCGTTCCTCCGCTTTTATTGCGGGCTTTTAAGAGTATTTATTGCTAAAATTCATAATATTGTAATACCGATGTCATGATAAAATAATATAGCCATTATTTTGTTTACGATCAGTATTAACAAAACGCTGTTTAAATACCCCCTAGCTATGATACAGAAACCCGCCACCATAAAAGAAATTGCCAAACGTTTAAATGTTTCTATTTCTACCGTATCACGTGCTTTGCACGATCACCCGGGTATTGGTTTACGTACCAAAATGCGGGTTCAGCAAATTGCTGCCGAATTGAATTATGTACCCAACCAGGCCGCTATTTCTTTTAAGCAGGGTAAGACAAAGACAGTAGGAGTGATACTTCCCAATTTTAATGAGGACTTCTTTTCTATTGCTATTACAGCGATAGAAGATATGACACAGAGCAATGGTTATACCGTGCTGATAGGACAAAGCCATGATAATACGGAAAGAGAGAAGACCATTGTAGCTACCATGCAGAAACACCGGGTAGATGGTGTATTGGTTTCTTTATCAAAAAACACAACTGATTTTACACCTTTTGAGCAATTAATGGCCAATGGTATACCGGTTGTTTTTTTTGACCGGATACCTAACCAGTTAGATGCTTATACCGTAAGCTGCGACCTGAGCAAGGCTACGGAGCAGTTGGTTGACCTGCTGGTGGCACAGAAACACAAACGGATCGGTTTTATCAATGGACCGGAGAGCATGGCCTCCTTTAAAGAGCGGGAGGAAGGCTTCAGGGAAAGTGTAAAAAAACATAAACTGAGCGAGAAAGATATTACGGTGGTATCGACCGACCTGACCAAGGAACAAACCACCACTGCTATTAAACAGTTGCTGGATAAAAAAGACCGGCCTACTGCGGTTATTGCTTTTAATGATTATGTGGCCCTGGAAGCCATTAAATTTACCAGGGAGCAGGGCCTGAAAATTAACGAGGATATCAGCTTTGTGAGTTATGCGAACCTACCCATTACTACCTACCTGGAACAGGGTTTACTGGCTTCTGTAGAACAGTTCCCGTACGAGCAGGCGGAGAAGGCTACCGAGATACTATTTACCATACTGGATGAGAAGGAAGATACATCCGCACTACAAAAAAATTATGTGTTCCAGGCCGAAGTGGTAATGCACTAAAAAAGTACAAAAAATAATTCAATACTATTTTTTTATTAACTCTCTGGCACTTACTTTTGCGCCGGAGAGATGGCAGAGCGGTCGAATGCGGCGGTCTTGAAAACCGTTGTCTGTAACAGGACCGGGGGTTCGAATCCCTCTCTCTCCGCTTAGAGGAGCTTCAGGATGAAGCTCCTCTTTTTTTTGTATAGCAGTAATCCTGTTTCTTTCAGATCTGTTTTATGCAATAGGTTTGGCTAATCCCATCTACCCTGAAAACCAACCAACAGGTGATCATACATACAAAGGCTTGAACAATGGATAGTTTATGTCCTTATTATCTTAGCGCCGTTGCTGCTGAGGGTATATTCCCGTGAAAAAAAGATATAAAAAGCAGAATGCAGGGAAACAAAACTTACAATAAAAAAATATCTTTAACATCTTGAAAGAATATAATGTAAAATAGATAAGAGATAGAATGTCCGGCAAATCAACATCCATCCCAATAAAGCCTTTAGCAAAGGAATTTGACAAGGGCATCGCTGTTGGAAAATATCCGATTGTCGATTTACGACTTTCAGAAGAAGCCGAATATTCACACCGGCACGATTACCATTTTTTTATTTTACAGGAAAAAGGAATATTTCATCTTGAAATTGACTTTGAGAAGCACCAGGTAAAAAAGCCGTCTGTAATTTACATTGCACCTAATCAGGTTCACAGGGTTATAAAAGGTGAAAACGTCGGGCTTTGTTTGTTAGCCATCAACAACGAAAACATGCACCCTGAATACCTCAAACTATTGCAGGAAATTTCACCCACAAAACCGCTACCGCTGGGTTCAAAACAGCTTTCCCTTATCAGCCAGACATTTTTGTTGTGCATTAACCTGTTTGAAGAAAGGGAAAGTAAATTATATCAGTCCTCGCTGAAAGATAGTTGCAACACCTTAATTTCTTTATTCCTGTCGCAATACCTGGAAAGATCAAAACAAGCGGATACACTTTCCCGGTTTGAGTTTGTAACCAGGGCATTCAAATTGGCATTGGAACAGCATTTTGTTAAAGACAAACAACCTGCCGGCTACGCTCAAAAATTAAATATCTCCGTATCCTATTTAAATGAGTGTGTAAAAAATACAACCGGATTTCCTGTTTCATATCATATTCAGCAACGGGTTATACTGGAAGCCAAACGGTTGCTTTTTTATTCAGGTAAATCGGTCAAGGAGATAGCCGCCGAATTAGGTTATGAAGATTATGCCTACTTTTCACGCCTGTTCAATAAAGCAACGGGCATGACCGCATTAACTTTCAGGAACAAAAACCGCGATTAGTCCTATACTTACATCTTTCATTCCATTGCCAGCCAAATCCTTTCGCCGTTCCTTTGCATTATGATCTTAATGCGATAAAAAATGATTTCTAAATTACCAAAATGGGCGGCTGATCTGACGGAAAAAACCGGTTCTATCATGTCAGATATGAAAATATTGGAAGCGGTTTACATAAGTCCGGCCATAAAGAAAATACGTTTTCAGGGTAATATAACACGAATGAACTTCCAAATCGGCTATGCGAATGTTATCCGGGTAAGCGATACAGAATTCAGAAACTATACCGCATCATATCATAATGTTCGCGAAGGGATTTTAGATATTATTTTTCATATTCATGGCAATGGTGCCGGAAGCCGCTACATTGACAAATTGCAGCCGGATGATGAATTGCGCATCAGTATTCCGCGGGGAAAAAAAATGTATGATGAAACAAGAAGGCAACAGTTCATTTTTGGGGATGAAACATCTTTGGGACTAGCCTGCTCAATTTTACCGATTTTGAAAAAAAATAAACATCCATATCAGTTTTACTTTGAACTGGACGATGAGAATCAAGGTGTCCCTGAAATATTAGGCCTGGAAAATTATACGGTTTTTCCAAAAAAGAACCTGTTCAGAAACGAACAATGGGTGAGTGAATTACCGGTTTTCAACTCCGGTGAATGGAATAGTGCAAATTTTATATTGACAGGAAACGTAAAATCAGTTCAGACATTCAGAAAAAAATTGAAAGATAGATCAAGTGTTAATATTTCTTCGCAAGGTTATTGGCTTGAGGGGAAAAAAGGATTATAAAAACAAGACAAATGGAACATCAACATCATCATCATCATTCGGATAAAAGCGGAATTTCATTGGCCTTTTGGCTCAATTTATTATTTTCAATTATTGAGATCATTGGTGGGTTTCTGACCAATTCAACAGCAATTATCGCCGACGCATTTCACGATTTTACAGATGCGGTTGCTATTGGTGTAGCCGTACTTTTGGAAAAACTATCGGGCAAAAAACGAACATCAAAATTCAGTTACGGTTATAAACGATTTTCTTTATTGTCGGCTTTGGGAATGTCTTTGTTTTTATTGATTGGAGCAATATTTATGTGTATGGGCGCATACCGGTCATTTACCAATCCGGAACCTGTTAACAGCACGGGAATGTTGTGGTTAGCGGCTTTAGGAATTGGTATCAACGGTTTTGCATTTCTCCGAATAAGAAACGGACACCACCATGGCCATCATCACCATTCACACAGTCATAACAGTAAAGCGATTATGCTTCACTTGCTGGAAGATGTTTTGGGCTGGGTTGCCGTTTTAATTGGTGCTGTAGTTATTTATTTTACAGGCTGGTATTGGATAGACGGCATATTAGCTTTGGCTATTGCGGTTTTCATTGGATATAATGCAACCCGAAACTTTATCGGCACGATGAAAATATTATTACAGTCAGTTCCTGAAAATGTGAACATCGAAAAGCTTTCATCCGAATTGCATCATATTGATGGCGTACAAAATATCCATGATTTGCATGTTTGGAGTATAGACGGCAATTATAACATCGGTTCATTGCATGCGGTGGTAAATATCATTGACGGAAAAGGGAAAAATGATGTTCTTTCATCCATCCTGCAATTAATGGAGAAATATAAGATACAACACCCGACCATACAAATCGAAACAAATACAACAAATTGTAAGTTTTTAACTTGTTAACAATATATATAGTAAAGAGAACAATCAAGCGAATTACCGGTACAGCTTAAAAAATGGGATGAGTAGCTTCATGGGTTGCTTTTACATAAAGCAAAAAAGGTGGAAAGTTGAGAGGAGGACAAGCATGATTTAGAAAGTTCACTTTCGCCGGCAGGTAGCCGAAGGATATTCTTACGAGCTTTGTTATGTTGGCATTATAAAAAACTATCTATATAACCGAATATTTCTTTTGTTTGCATCAGGCTCACATGGCCCTGATTGGGAATAATGGCCAGCTGTGATTTGGGCATGGGATGTAAACCGGCTGCAACACCGCCTCCCAGCAGTTTATATGTTTTTGCCAGTTCAATTTTATCCATACCATCATTGTCGCCTGATATGATCAATACCGGGGCAGTGATTTTGCTATATTATCGTCACCTAAATCGAACGGCTCCCCGGCCGAGGCGATCATCTGTTCAACAAACGGGTTCCACTTTGTTTTATCCGGCGCTACTGCCTCATAAGCGGCCTGCAAGGGTGAATTGGCAAAATGCTCAGGTTTCATTTTTTTAAAGACATCGGTTATTTCGCTAATCCAGCCGGTACTTTTATGAACAGATGAAATAATGACCAGTTTGTTCAATCGTTCAGCACTTTGTATGGCAAACTGGTAGGCTACCTGGCCACCAAAGCTATAGCCCACTATATCGGCGTTGTCAATTTTCAGATGATCCATTACCTGTTCCACATCGCTGGCTAATGTTGCCCTTGATAATTTTCTATCTGAATAGGGAGTATGTCCGTGTCCCTGTAATTCAAGGGCAATTACCTTTCTTGTTTTGGCCAGTTCAGGTATTAATTGTCCCCAGTTCATCCCGATCGTATAATAAGCACCATGTATGAGCACGACAGGCTTACCGGCACCATATACTTCGTAATAAACTGTGGTACCATTCGCAGGTGCGTAGCCACTCTCGGCAGGTTTAAGTTCCTGCGCCTGTGATGTAGAAGCTGCTGACATGATGATTGTTATTTGGAGTAATTTAATAAGATTTTGTGGTTTTAATATTTTTTTGATAAAGATGTAGTTTGTCAAGCTCGCCGGTGAAATAAGTCACAGGTGGACAGGACTTTGGTTGGACCAACAGGTATCCGGTTATTCCCCCGTTTAATATGGGGCCGGTAAAGATATTTGAACGGTAAGGCAGGATGAGTTTTTTTTACGATTTTTACAAAAACAGCTATCAGCCGGTATGGAAAAAATACTCTTTGATTATATCGCCAGGTATATGGTACTGACGGAAGACGAGCAACAGATTATCCGCGACCTGAGTATGTTTAAGACTTTTAAAAAGGATACGATACTATTAAAAGAAGGCCAGCGGTCTGAAGAAAGTTTTTTTGTATTGCAGGGTTGTATCCGCTGTTATTATATCATTGAAGGCGAAGAAAAAACCACGGCATTTTATACCGAAACGGAGTCTTTAGCTCCCTTATGCAGCATCAACAAAAAGCCTTCGGAACATTATGTGGCCTGTGTGGAGGATAGTATACTCCTGGTTTCTACTCCCGATATGGAACAACTGACTTTTGAAAAATTTCCCCGTTTTGAAACCCTGTGCCGTATCATATCGGAGGAACGGGTAGCGGAGAAGCAGGCCAGTTTTGATAACTTTAAAACATCTTCTCCCGAGGAAAGATACCTGCATTTGCTGGATACCCGGCCCGATCTGTTGCAAAGGGTTCCTCAATACCAGCTGGCCAGTTTCCTGGGTATTACGCCACAATCACTGAGCAGGTTACGAAAAAGAATAGTTACAAAATAATTATTCAGCTTTTAATGCCAGGCCGGCAATTTCCCGGGTGATCTCGGTAGGGGAGATACAATCGCAGTTACTCAGGCCAATCACATAGATATCTTTCTCCGGGATATATACACCCATTGATTTAAAGCCGAATACACTGCCACCATGTTCCCTGCTGGCAGTACCGTTAATATCCCTGAGGTGCCAGCCATATCCATAGTAAACGGGTTTGCCACCAGCCAGCGTGTAACTGGTAAACAATTTTTGGGTACTATTGGCATTAAGTAACAGGTTTTTGTTCAATGCTGTTTGCCATAAAAACATATCATTAGCGGTTGACATTAAAGCCCCGGAGGAAAAAGGAACACTGAAACTGATAATGGTTTTATTTACATAGCCATGCTCTTTTTTATGATAGCCGTAAGCACGGTTCCTGATCACTTTACGGTCGCTGGCATAACCGGAATTTTTCATACCCGCTTTATCAAAAATATTATGCTGAATAAAGTTTTCATAGGTGTTTCCCGAAACCAATTCAATAATATACCCTAACAGCACATAACCGGAATTATTATAGGCAAACCTTTCACCCGGCGAAAAGTCGGCCGGCTCATCTTTAAAAAAATTAACCATAGCTTCCGGCGACATTTCTTTTTGGGCAATGGAAGAAAGAGATTTCATAGCCGTAAAATCCTTTATACCTGAAGTATGGGTAAGTAAATGATGAATGGTTATTTTATCGCCTGCAGGATAGCCCGGAACATATTTGGATACCGGGTCGGTTAACTGCAGTTTTCCCTGCTCTTCCAGCATTAAAATGGCTACTGCTGTAAACTGTTTGGTCATGGATCCTATCTGGAAAACATTACCTGTTTGCATGTTAACATCCAGCTCAAGATTAGCTTTCCCAACCGCTTTCCGGTAAACAATTTTTCCTTTTTTAGCAACCATAAAAACGGCACCGGGCCCGGTGGTATCCGGTATCCGCAGGTATAACAGACTATCTATACGATGGCTCAGTGTCTGGCCATACAACATAGTAAAGGACTTGCTTATTGAAATGAATAGAATAAAGACAAGAACAGGAAAACGGTAATGACTCATGTGTGATATGACGCCGCTTTAGAAAAACAGGTTACATCCGCTTTTAAAACCGGTTGCGGGTTAAAGCATAGCTATTGTGCTGCTTTTTAACTTAAGTTAACGGGCCGTAGGCTTATCGCTTCATAGTATTGCAAAACATGTATAAGTAATATGAAAAAGGATCAGTCATCCATTAATATGAAAGCTATAGTCTGTAAAAAATACGGTGGTCCCGGGGTGTTGCAGTTGGTAAATATGCCGCGGCCGGTACCCGGGGATAAAGAGATCTTAATACGGGTACATGCTTCTACGGTATCAGCTGCAGCCATTCACATACGGAATGGTTTTTTCCCGGGCTCGGCACTGATCACCTTGCTTCTGCGTTTACAATTTGGTATCAGGGGGCCTGTACATCCTGTTCTGGGTGCTGAGTTTTCAGGTGTAGTACAGGCGGTGGGAAAGGATGTGCGGCTTTATAAAGCGGGTGATGAAGTATATGGTACTACTACCGGCTTAAAACAAGGAGCTTATGCAGATTATTTATGTGTGCCGGAAAAATGGCAGCAAGGGCTGATCACCATAAAGCCTCAGACGCTTTCCTTTGAAATGGCCGCTGCTCTTCCTGTAGGCGGTATTACTGCATTACAATTATTACTGAAAGGAGGAGTAGGGGCTGGTAAAACAGTCCTGGTATATGGCGCTTCGGGTAGCGTTGGTACCTATGCCGTGCAGATTGCCCGGTATTACGGTGCCCATGTTACGGCTGTATGCAGTGCAGCCAATAGACAACTGGTAATGTCTATTGGTGCAGATGTTTTCCTTGATTATACAGCAGGGGCTATTGAGGCATGCAAGCAAAAGTTTGACATTGTTATGGACGCGGTTGCGAAGGTGCCCGCATCCCGGCTTAAGCCATTGCTGAATAAGCAGGGAGTATTTGTTTCTGTCAGGGCCATTACCCGTGAAAAAATGAGCTACCTTCAACTACTGCATCAAATGATAGAGGAAGAAAAACTATTGCCGGTTATAGACAGGGTGTATCCATTTGATCAGTTAGTAGCTGCGCACACATATGTTGACCAGGGGCATAAGAAAGGTAATGTGGTGATAAAACATATATAAGTAAGATATAAAATAACAGGGGAAGTTTATTAACTTAAGTTAATAGGCAAGACCTGTAATGTGCCGTATTATTACACCGGTTTTAGCCCAATGGCTTAATTATAAGCCGGGGCTGTGCACTGCAGTCATAATCTCATTTTTCCGTTTAAATAAATTAGCGCTTCACCGGTAATAAATGGGTGTAATTTCTGCCTGCCGATTGCTCTCACCTAAATAATAATGTAAAATATGAGAAAGACAATTTTCTACCTGTTACTGGTACTGGTTGGTCATGGTGTACAGGCTCAAAAAAAAGATACCATCCGTATCAATGCCACACATATCAATACCAAAGTACTGAAAGAAGGCACGCACCGTTACCTGGTATATTTTAAACAGGGTAAGGATGCACCGCGTTCGCAAACACAATTCTGGACAAGGACCATTGAGCGTACCGAGCAGGCCGGTAAGCCGGTAATAAAAATTACACAACTGTGGGAATATAAGGACAGCGTATGGCATACTGTAACTTCGGTATGTGATGCAAAAACCTTTAGACCCATTACCAATGAATCGTGGTGGAAAGCAAAGCCCCTGACCACCGTTGATATGGAAAAGAAACAGGTACTGGTTAATAACCTAGCTTTATCCGATGCCGATACGGCCAAATCTAACCAGGCGATCTGGTCGTCATTTAAAACAGTAGGTGATAAGTATGTATTGAACTGGCACCTGGATATGGAGGTTTTTCCAACCTTACCTTTCAGAACGGGTGTTACTTTTGTCATTCCGTTTTATGACCCGGGTACCGTTGTACCTGTAACAGAAGCGGCTTATACCGTTACCGGTACGGCCAAACTTACGGGTTATGATAACCAGGAAGTGGATTGCTGGATCATGGAGCACGAGAGTGCCGGTAATAAAGAAGTTTTCTGGATCAGCAAAAAAACAAACGAGGTATTAAAGCTGGAGCAGGAAGTAAACGGCAAAATTTACCGGTATAAAATTAAACTGGGCTTTAGTGTGTAATTCATTGAACTGTTCATTTGTATACTTACCAGTAGCGTTTAAATGGACGCCAGTGTGTTTACGTTTATACTTTGCCTGGTAGCCATATTATCTTTTGGTAACGCTTAAAATTACAGCGGTGAATGCCCGGTTTTATTTATAATTGTCAGTATCATTGCAAATACCCCCGATATTACAATGATGAAAGCAATTGTATTACCTGCATTATTCGTTTTGGCTACCGGCTGGCAGGCTATTGCCCAGACTAAAACGCCTGTTACCGAAAAAGTAAATGTTTTCCTGGGTTCTTCCGGAGATCATGGCCAGTTATCTCCCGGGGCTTCTTCGCCCTTTGGTATGCTGAGTATTGCTCCGCAAACCTACCCGCATATTCATACCGGTTATGAGCATAAGGCAAAACAAATACTGGGCTTTACGCATACTAGGGTGGAAGGTGTGGGTTGTATGGGAAGCGGTGGTACCTTGTTAATAAAGCCTTTCTCCGGTGATGATAAGGATGAATTAATAAAAGAGCAGGAACAAGCAGGGCCAGGTTATTATACTATTGGCTTTAAAAATGGCATAAAGGCTTCTTTTGCTACCAGTGGTAATGCTGCGGTGGAAGAATACCGTTTTCCGGGTACGGACAATGGTTTTTATCTTGATCTGTCCCATGCCCTGGCAAACGGCTTCAGGGAGGAAGAACATAGTATTGAAAAGAACAACATCAGCGGCTGGATAAAAGCGGGTACTACCTGCGGTAACGGTGCTTTTAAAGTTTATTTCTTTTTAGCCTTTGACCAGGACATGAACTGGCAAAAAATTGCTGAGCATAAATATATTGTTAAACCAGCTGCTAAAACAAAAACGGTGACTATCCGTTTTGGTATATCATCAGTAAATACCGACTATGCCCGTCAATCTGTTACAAAAGAAAATATACAAGCGTTAAAAGCAAAAGCTACCACTAACTGGAATAAGGCTTTGGGTGTTATACATGTACAGGGTGATGCGAAAGAAGCTGACCTGTTCTACTCACTTTTATACCGTACCATGCAGTCGCCTTATCGGATTAACGAACCGGATGGCGTATACCGTGCTATTGACGGATCACTGCAAAAGCGAGCCCATGATAGTTATAATGGCTGGTCCATTTGGGATAATTATAAAACACAATTACCATTACTCTCTTTAATTGACCCGGTACGTTACCAGCATATTATTACCTCGATTGCTGATTTGTACCGGTATGGCAAAAATAACTGGGCCACACAAACAGAACCTTCCAATACAGTAAGAACCGAACACGCTATTGTAGTATTACTGGATGCTTACCGGAAAGGGTATGCCGTTGATTTTGCGGGTATTAAAGATTCTTTGCTGAAGGAAATAAGCCAGCTTGATTTTACAAAACCTGATAAGGCATTGGAATCAAGTTATGATGTATGGGCCATGGCCGAGATACTGCAGATAGTAAAAGAAGATAGTTTAAGCGCCGTTTACCGTAAGCAGGCCGCGGGCTGGCAGGCGTATTGGAAGCAGGACTTTGCCGACCTGAAAAAAGGTGATGTGGACAGGGTAGGTGCCAGGGGCATGTACCAGGGCTCCATCTGGCAATACCGCTGGTTTGTGCCTTTTGATATGAAGGGCCTGATCGCTCAATGCGGGGGTGAAAGTGTTTTTATTGATCAGCTGGATACTTTTTTTGGGAGGGACCTGTATAACCATGCCAACGAGCCGGATATACAAGTGCCTTATATGTACAATGCTACTGCCCAGCCATGGAAATCACAGGCTGTGATTCGTAAATATGCGCAGGATACGGTAGTACAATATTACTTTAATGATAATAGCAGGGGTATTGATCCTTTTATTGACAGGGTATACCGTAACCAGCCCGATGGTCTCATCCGTACGATGGATGATGATGCGGGTGCCATGTCGGCCTGGTATGTGTTAGCGGCTTCAGGTTTATCGCCTGCATGTGTGGGCTGGCCGGTATGGTATGTACATGTACCATTATTCCCGCTGGTAAGGCTGGATATAAATGGTAAACAATTTACTGTAGAAGTTAAAAATTTTGACAAAGGAAATAAATACATTCAGGCACTTACCCTGAACGGTAAAACGTTAAACCGTACCTGGTTAACACAGGAAGAGATCATCAAAGGTGGAAAACTGGTGATAGAAGCGGCGCCTGTGCCCAACAAACAATTGGGTAAGGACAATCTATGGCTGACATCACTGGATAAAAAGGATATTTAGGCAAATAGTTTGCTGCGTTTTTAGTAATTTACCCGGATACTTTTGTTTTAACTGATATGCTTATGATCCGGTTAATAGCTGTTTGTGTTAGTTTTTGTTTTACCATCTCTCTTTGGGGACAATCCTCTTTATACGATCTGAAATGCGATTATCTGATTGCACCACTGGGTATTGATAATCCATATCCGCGTTTTACCTGGAAACTGGCAGATAAAAGAAATGATATACTACAAACAGCTTATCACCTGGTAGTGGGCACCGATTCACTGGAAGTAAAACAGGGAAAAGGTAATTACTGGGTAGTACCCGAAACAAACAGTGCGGCCAACCTGGTGACCTATGCCGGGAAACCTTTGCAACCTTTTACAAAATATTATTGGAGCGTTCGTATAACAAATAATCAGGGGCAACAAACAGTACCAGTGGTTGCCGGTTTTGAAACAGGTATGATGCAAATGAGTAACTGGAAGGGCACTTGGATCAGTGATGCAAAAGGTATAGCGGTTAAACCGGCTCCTTATTTCAGGAAAACTTTCAGCACTACTAAAAAAATAAAATCTGCGAGGGCTTATATTACTGCGGCAGGATTGTATGAGCTATATATTAATGGCCGGGAGATCGGCGACCAGCGTTTAAATCCTATGTATACCCGCTTTGACGAACGCAACCTGTACATTACTTATGATGTAACGGATGCATTACAAAACGGGCAGAATGCCCTGGGTGTGCTATTGGGTAATGGTTGGTATAATCACCAGTCACTGGCCGTATGGAATTTTGAAAGAGCGCCCTGGCGTGACAGACCGGCTTTTTGCATGGACCTGCGAATTACCTATACTGATGGCAGTATTGAAACTATCACCACAGATAAAAGCTGGAAGACCAGTTTAAGCCCGGTAGTATATAACAGTATTTATACCGGCCAGCACTATGATGCCCGCAAAGAACAAGCCGGATGGAATACCATTCATTTTGATGACAGCAAATGGGACAGGGTGATCAACCGTAAGGCACCATCCAATAATATTGTAGCCCAGGTATTACAGCCGGTGCGGTATGTGGAAACATTAGCCCCTGTAACCATACAGCAAAAAAATGATACCAGCTGGCTGGTTAATTTTGGCAAAAATATATCGGGCATTACCCGTATTACGCTGGACGGAGACTCTTCCACGGTGGTTCGTGTAATACATGCGGAAAGATTGAATAAGCAGGGGAATATTGACCAGTCGAACGTAGACTATTTTCTTTCCAAAGCCACCCGTGATACAGATCCTTTTGCAACTGATATATATTGGCTGAACGGAAAAGGACCGCAAACATTTGCGCCTAAGTTTGATTATAAAGGTTTTCAGTATGTAGAAATAACCAGTAATAAACCGTTACGACTGGACAAAGAAAGTATTGTAGCTTACTTTATGCACAGCGACGTGCCGCCTGTGGGCAATATTCATACTTCCAATGAGCTGGTGAATAAAATTTATGCGGCTACCAATGCTGCTTACTTGTCCAACCTGCTGGGGTACCCTACGGATTGCCCCCAGCGGGAGAAGAATGGCTGGACCGGTGATGCACATATAGCCAGTGAAATGGGTTTGTACAATTTTGACGGTATTACGGTGTATGAAAAATGGCTGGATGATCACCGTGATGAACAACAGCCGAATGGTGTATTGCCTTCCATTATTCCTACCGGTGGCTGGGGTTACGAATGGGGTAACGGGCCGGACTGGACCAGCACCATTGCCATCATACCCTGGAATGTTTACCTGTTTTATGGTGATACAAAAATACTGCGTGATAATTACGATAATATTAAACGGTATGTGGATCATATTACAGATCGGTATCCAACCGGTTTAACCGACTGGGGGTTGGGTGATTGGGCGCCTTTACGGTCGAAAAGCCCGGTAGAACTTACTTCCTCTGCCTACTATTATGCTGATGCAAACATTCTTGCTAAAATTGCGAAGGTGCTGAACAGGTCCGCTGATCATATAAAATATGCGGCACTGGCTGCAAAAATTAAAGAGGCGATCAATGCCAAATACTTAAACCCGGCGAAAGCTATATACGGCTCAGGTTACCAAACTGAACTAAGTGTGCCTTTATACTGGGGCATTGTACCGGATAGCCTGAAACAAAGAGTAGCTGCTAACCTGGCCGATTCAGTAGCGGCAAATAAATACTTCCTGGATGTGGGCATTTTAGGCGCTAAAGCTATTTTATCGGCACTAAGTGATAACGGCCAGGCGCAAACAGCCTACAGGCTTGCAGCACAAAGAGAGTTCCCCTCATGGGGCTGGTGGATCGTGAATGGTGCCACTACTTTATATGAGAACTGGAATATTACCCTGGAGCGTGACCTTTCACTGAATCATATAATGTTTGGTGAAATAGGCGCCTGGCTTTTTAAAGGGATCGGGGGCATTAAACCCGATGAGGATAATCCGGGTTTTAAGCATGTGATCGTTACGCCCAATTTTATAGAAGGATTGGAACATTTTACCGCCACACACAAGGGCCCTTACGGCAATATTATTTCGGCGTGGAAACGGGTGGGTAAACAAATACACTACCAGCTTACCGTTCCGCCTAATTCAACGGCAGTGATAACCTTCCCTTCCGTAAAAAACAGATCGGTGTACCTGCAGAATAAAAAGATCAATGAGCCGCAGGCCTTTGCGGTAACGGCGGGTTATTACGAATTTGTGATCAAATAATCATATTGGTAAATAATACCTGTCTTCTCAGTCCTGGCTTTGCCGGGATTTTTTTGTTTACGCATCATGATGCTATTTTTTATGCATGGGAAGCATACCATTTTTACAGTGTAAACCATTGATGACCTGTTTTATAAAATAATAAGGGTTGGCAGTATGAGTACATATACCAGGATATGGCATGTGTCGGAACAGGAACTACAGGAGGAGATTGCTTTTTTTAAGCAGGACCCTGCTTACCAGCCGCCGTTATATATGGCATACGACGAGTATGAAAAGTTATTACGCAAAATCGCTTACTGGCATATCAGACGGATGAATATTATGGCGTTGGGCATTATTAACCTGTTACTCATTGGCGGTTCGGTTATGGTTTATAATGCACGCAACAACCTTGTCTGGATGAATGCAGTACTGGTGAAGGTATTAATGGTAATTATTGTGATACATGCAGGCATCTATTTTTTAGCAGGCATTCCATTAAACAAATACAAAACTAAACTTTCTGTAAAATGAAAAAGTGTCCGGCTTATATACTAACAATTGCCCTTTTGATGGGCATAACGTTGTTCAATACTTCCTGTGGAAATAATAAAGGCACCCCTGATGACAAAGCAGCCGCCGCTGCTGATGAAGCCGGGGATGATAAAGCCTTGCAGGAAAAAATGAGTCCTTATGTCGAGGTTATTAACGAGGTGAGTAAACCGCTGAACAAAGGGTATAGTTATTACTTAAATTATGTGCAGGCCGAAACCGGCGTACCCCTGACCAAAGGAGCCGGTGTTTACTTTATGCCCGAAATAAAAAATGCAGATGCAAAGCTGACCGCTATAGAAAATGCTCCCAAGGCTGAGCCCAAAGCTGATATAGACCAATATGCTGCTGCTTATGTAACCAAAGCCAAAGAGGCATTAAACCTGCATAACCAGCTGGCTGCTTATTACCAGGCAAAAGAAAACCTGGTAGATAACCAGGCAAAAGGCCTGGCCCTGCATAAAGATTATATAGCTGCATTAACTGACTTTAAAACCACGGCTCAACAGGTTGCTGCAGCCTATGATAAGTACTACAAGGAAGGTAATGCAAAGTATATCGCCAGGTTGGAGCAAAAAGGGGATAAGGTGAGGGTAGCCGCTAACCGGGTGATGAATGAGGCGGAAGTATTACAAAGCGATTTTTATACCGCCATCCCGGCTAAAGGTCCTATTACCATAACACCGGAACTGGAAGCGGTAATGGCCAGGACAGGGGAATTTCAAAAACTGATCGCTGCCTTTAATACTGCCGAACAAAGTATCAGTGAGGCCGATAAGAAAAAATTCTTCCGTGCGGGTACTATCTTCAGTTTTTTTTCCGGTAAAGCCAATACTTTATTGACACAGATCCGCTCGGTAATCGATAAGCTGAAGCAGGACCCTAAAGCGGATATTGGTCATGAATATGAAAGTATTGGTCGCAGTTATGACGATATGATACAAGAGTTTAACAGGAACCAGTTTTAAACAATTATACATTTTAACCCTGACAACTATGAAACGAATTAGTTTTTTAGGCCTGCTGTTAAGTACGGTTATGTTATTTAGTTATTGTAAAAAGAGTAAGAATAATGAAGGTGATAAACCATTCATCAGTATGAAGATAAATGGTGTGGATTGGTACGATAATAAAAATGTCGTGATCGGTTCATCCGCTGCCGGCGGTACTTATAATGTAACCATTATGGGACGTGATGATGATTTTGGAGCGGAAGCTTCTTCTTTCTCGGCCATTTTTTCCAGGGATGCCGATATTACTACCGGAACCTACAATTTTACCAGCTCAGGTGATGGTGCTACCGTAACCAAAGTAAATGGAAAAACTTATTTAATGACCGGTACTACATCGGGAGCGTCCTTTACCCTAACGATCACAGGTGTAAGCGGTACGGGCAGTGTAAAAAAACTAAGAGGAACTTTTTCCGGCGTGTTGCGGGGCCCCGCTGCCGGTGATAATATAACCGTCACCAACGGGCAGTTCTCAGGATACTAAAGGGCTTATGATAAACGGTACATTACATTAACCATTTACAGCGTGTACTTAATAAGAACAGGGCATTATACAATGCCCTGTCTTTTTGCAGTGTGAGATCCGAACAAGAAAACTTTTAATGTGGCACTGTTTCCACTAATATTTCATTTCCGGCAGTGTCGTAATAACTGCAGGTCATTTTAGTCATATCCATTACCCATTTTTCAATGCCCGACCTGGCACAATCATCGCAGAAAGCAGGATAATCTGTTTTACCCTGCTGGTGTGCTTTCAGGTCGGCCTTAAAAGCTGCAGGGTCACTTGTTAATGCAATGGTTAATTTATCATACACGGGCATGGTAGATACCTTAAAATCGTTATCTCCATAGTAATCCGTATGGCCATCGGTTACATAGGTATCATATGTTTTTACACCTAAGGTTATAAGGTCCTGTACATAACGCGGGAAATCTGCTCCTGATTGTACTTTTGCATGTGCTGCTTTAATGGCTTCAATTGTAAACATAGTTTTTATAAAGGTGTTTTAATTAATCGGGCAGTTTTATCAGCCCAGTATTTTATCCGGTGTAATGGGCAGGTCGCGTAAACGTTTACCAATGGCGTTATAAATAGCATTACTGATAGCTGCGGCCACCCCTATAATACCAACTTCGCCCAGGCCTTTTGAGCCGGTGGGATTGATATTGACATCGGGCTTGCCGATAAAAGCAATATCGATCATTGGCGCATCGGCATTCACCGCAAAATGATAGCCGGCCAGGTCATCGCCCACCAGCCCGCCCAGGCGTTCATCCGTGATCAGCTCTTCCAGTAAAGCCATACCAATGCCTCCCACTGCGGCGCCGGACATTTGATTGGCGGCGGCTTTCTCGCTTACAATTTTACCGCCATCGGCCACGGCCACCATTTTTTCAATTTTAACCTTGCCCGTTTTACGGTTCACTTTCAGTTTACAGAAGTGAGCGGCAGAAGAACAGAAAGAGTATTGCTGTCTTTCGGCACCGGGACCCGAACTGGCTTCTACTTCCAATGCCTGTAAATTATTTTTATTCCAAATGGTGTTATAACTAACGAACTGGTTATTGCTGCTTTGGTAAGCAATGCCGGTGTCGGATAGTATGATATCGGTGGCTTTGGCATCTTTAAACACCGCATTTTCTTTGGCGGCATATTCGGCCAGCTTTAGTTTTAACGCATTGCCGGCAGCTACCACGGCGCCACTGATGGATGATAAACCATTGCTGCCACCCTGGCTGGGCGCGGGCGGCAGGTTAGAATTACCTAACTCAATTTTTATTTTTGATTTGGTGATGCCGGTAATATCGTGTGCAATATTCTGCATGGAAGTACCGGTGCCGGTGCCGATATCGGTCATGGCTGTTTGTACGGTGAGGCTGCCGTCTTTTAATAACTGCATAGCGGCGCTGGCATTACCACGGCCTGCATTCCACATGCCCACGGCCATACCATAACCTGTACTCCAGTCACCATCCGTCAGTTGACCGGGTTGTGACCTGCGCTCCTGCCAGTTGATCATGGCCGCTCCTTTTTCAATACACTCGTTGATATAGTTGGTAGACCAGGGTAAACCGGTCTCCGGGTTTTTATCCAGTGCCAGGTTTTTTAAACGCAACACAACAGGGTCCATTTTTACCTGGTAACTGATCTCATCAATGGCGCTTTCCACTGCAAAATCGCCGGTACAATCACCGGGGCCACGCATCCAGGTAGGCGTGCTTAGGTTAAGCGGAACAACGGCGGCATCTGTTTTCAGGTTCTCAAAATTATATATCAGTCTTGTTACGCGGGTGATGCCTTCGTTAAAGTTTTCATACTTGGATGTGCCGTTTTTTGACTGGTGTAAAATGCCGGCCAGTTTGCCATCGGCAGTAGCGCCAAGTTTTATTTTTTGCCAGGAAGCAGGACGGTAGCCAACGGAGTTGAACATCTGCTGCCTGGTGAGCATCAGTTTTACCGGGCGGTTTACCTGTTTAGCGGCCATGATGGTAGCTAGTGCATGTGGCCAAACCCTTAAGCCGGAGCCAAAGCCACCGCCGACATATTCGCTGGTTACTTCTATATTTTTTTCAGGAATAGCGAACAAACGGGCAAAGGTTCTTTGCACATTGTTTACGCCCTGGTTTTTATCATACAATTTTAAGGTATCGGTTCCGGTCCATTCGGCAATGGTCGCATGCATTTCCATGGGGTGGTGCACTTCGGCCTTGATGGTGTATTCTGCTTCCACCATATAAGGCGCATTGCTCCAGGCATTTAATGAACCTCTTTCCTTACCGGTACTGGTTAAAGGAACAGCGGCCTGTGCTTTATCAAAATCAACGCTAAAACTTTCTGTATCGTACTGTGCTTCTATCAGTGAAGCGGCATAAGTGGCATCTTCCAGTGTTTCGGCTATTACCATGGCAATAGGCTGGCCTTTAAAGTAAATTTTATCGGTATGAAAAACCGGTAAGCCAAACCTGGCTTCTTTTATTTTGTTTTCATCGGACAGGCCGGGAACAAGTGGTTTATGCTGGTGTGTAATAATATCCAATACACCGGCTACCTGCCGGGCATTACCGAGGTTGATATTTTTAATAGTTCCGGCTGCTACCGTACTGCCTGCCAATACCGCGTAACAAAGGTTATTGGCCTTATATTCCGCCGCATATTTTCCTTTGCCGGTTACTTTATAAATGCCTTCAACACGGCCGTCATCCGGCGGTGTTAAAAGATCGTATGGTTCATCAAAAAAGCCCATGGGATGCGATTTGATAATTTGGTAATTAGTTGATTTGGAAATGAGCATTCATTAATAACGAACTGTCTCATTTATTGCTCAATAGTGTTACTAAAGCTGAAGTGTGCGACGCAAGGAACGATGCTGTTAGTTACTACAGCCGGTAACAAAAAAATTATGGCGATATGGTTACACATTGCTGCAGGGCCGTTTCAACTGCACCTTTTAACAGGCCTACTTTAAAACCATTGTGGGATAAGGGTTTTACTCCCCTGGTAACAATGGTGGCTGCTTCGGTAAAAGACGCAGCTGTAGCCGGTTTGCCTTTCAGGTATTGCTCGGCCTCGGTCCAGCGCCAGGGTTTATGTGCCACGCCGCCGGAGGCCAGTCTTGCCTGCACAATTTTATTACCGCTTAACTGTAAAGCAGCTGCAACCGATACAAGGGCAAAAGCATAACTATCACGGTCGCGCAGTTTTATATACGCATAGTTTTTATTAAAAGGATTATCCGGGATGGTGACAGCATGGATCAGGGCATTTGCCGGTAAATTATTATCACGGTCAGGTGTACTTTCCGGCAGCCGGTGAAAATCCTTAAATGCTATTTGTTGCTGCTGGTTGCTTTTAGTGGTAACCGTAACTGTTGCATCGAGGGCTGCCAGTGCCACACACATATCGGAGGGGTGTACGGCCACACATTGATCGCTGTAGCCCACAATAGCACTCATGCGGTTTTGACCCTGCAGCGCACTGCAGCCACTGCCCGGTTTACGTTTATTACAAGGCGTGGTGATGTCATAAAAATAAGGACAGCGGGTGCGCTGTAATAAGTTGCCGCCGGTAGAAGCCATATTCCTGATCTGTGGCGAAGCGCCTGCTAAAATGGCTTTTGCCAGCAGGGGATATTTTGACTTTACAGTAGCATCATTGGTAATAGCACTGTTACGCACCATGGCCCCGATCTGTAAACCTTTTGCGGTTGCCTGTATTTTAGCGGGCAATGCGGTGGTAATATCCACCAGGTTTTCGGGCTGGGCGATATTTTTCTTCATCAGGTCAACCAGGTTGGTACCGCCTGCAATAAACTGGGTACTATTATTTTTTTTAGCTAATGCCTGGTTGAGTGCGGATGAGCGGGTAAATAGAAATGGTCTCATGATGCAACTTTTTGAATGGATTGAACAATACCGTTATAAGCGCCACAGCGGCATAAGTTGCCACTCATGAATTCTTTTATTTCGGCTACCGAACCGGTGTGGCCTTCGTTTACACAGGCTACGGCCGACATGATCTGGCCGGGTGTGCAGTAACCGCATTGAAAGCCGTCGCATTCAATAAATGCCTGTTGCATGGGGTGTAGTTTATCACCGTTGGCCAGCCCTTCAATAGTGGTAACTTCTTTACCAGGCACCATGGCCGCCAGGGTTAAACAGCTTAATACCCGTTCTCCGTTTATATGGACGGTACAGGCGCCGCATTGGCCATGGTCGCAACCCTTTTTTGTGCCGGTCAGTTGCAGTTCTTCCCTTAACAGGTCGAGCAGGGTAGTACGGGTATCGGCTTTAACCGTGTATTTCTTTTTGTTGATGCTGAGACTGAGCGGTAATATTTCTTTGTTGGGTACAAAGAAGTTCTTTACTTCTTCGTAAAACGCTTTGGCGGTGCGTGGTATCATGGCGAAAACTGCCAGTACCGACGATGTTTTTAAGAAAAAACGCCGCGAGTTTTCCTGCTGATTCATGAGGATCAAAGTATTAAAGCATAAAATAATGGTGGAGCCGGATGATTGTGCTGCCGGCTCCGTGGATCATTGGATAAATATACACAAAAAGGGCCGTTGATAGTACAAACGGCCCTTGCTGCATACTGCTTTTTTATACCATAAATACTATTTTTTATCCAGCCATTCGGCTACCAGTTTTCTATAGGTTTCGCCAATAGGTAAAAAACTGCCATCACTCATCTGTACCTGGTTGCCTTCTATTACTTTTATTTTGTTTAAGGGGATGATATAGGAGCGATGGATACGCACAAAACGGTTGGCGGGTAGCTGCTCTATTATATCCTTCATGTTTTCCAGCACCATGATCTTTTCGCCGGGGGTATGGATACGGATATAATCTTTCAAACCTTCAATAAATAAAATGTTGTCCGTGGCAATTTTGTAATGTTTACGATCGGCTTTTACAAACAGGAAATTATCCGTGTCCTGCTGCTGAAAGGTTTCCTGCCAGCGGTTATATTTTTCTACACTCTGGTAAAAGCGGTTAAAAGTGATGGGTTTAACGATAAAATCAATGACATGAAACTGGTAAGCTTCCAGTGCATATTGCGGGTAGGCCGAAGTGATGATAAAATTATGTTTGTGGTTGAACATCTGCATCAGTTCAATGCCGGTAAGCTGCGGCATCTGGATATCAATGAAGATGAGGTCCACTGTTTCTTTATTCAACACTTCAATGGCTTCAAATACATCACTGTCGGCGTACAACACATTTAACTGCGGAACTTTGGATGCATAGTCAGCCAACAGTTGTACGGCAAAGGGCTCATCGTCTAATATGATACAGTTTATTTTCTTTTTCATATAAACCTGATTTGAAGGTCGGCGGTGAAATGGTTATGTTCATTGGTCAGTAAGAGCTGGTGTGTGTCTGGGAAATGTATATCCAGCCGGCTCTTTAAGTTGTCCAGCCCGATGCCGCCGAGTTTATCTTTTTTCTGGGTGCCGATTTCGTTGCTTACCTGTAAATGTAATAGCTGGTTATTGGCGGTAAGTACTATCCTTATAGGATTTTCAGTAGAAGCAACACCATGTTTTAATGCATTCTCCACCAAAGGGGATAAAATATAAGGTGGTATTTCAATATGCTCCGTATTGGTTTGAATATCCAGTTGTACAAAAGCGCTCTCTTTATGCCTTAACTGTTCCAGTTCAATATAGGCTTTGATATAGTTGATCTCCTCCGATAACCAGATCTTTTCTTTCTGCGATTCATATGTAGTGAACAACATGATCTGGCTTAGTTTTTCAATAGCGGGTAAAGATTTATCCGATTTAAAATAAACCATGGAGTAAATATTGTTCAGGATATTGAAAATAAAATGCGGGTTGATCTGGGCCTTCAGGAATTTGATCTCCGTGTTTTTATTTTCTTCCAGGATAGCTTTATTGTATTCCTGCAGCCGCACAAAGTAGATGCCGAACCATAAAAAAGAACTGAAGATGATGGGCATGCTGCTGTAATGCAGGTTGTCCAGCATATAATTAATGAATGTAGGATCAATATAATTTACCCGGTTGAATAGAAGATTGGTGATCACCTGTTCGGTAAGCCACCTGGCGCCTGTAAAGAATAAATAGGAAATAAACAGGCCGGCTAATAGTTTTTTCCATTGAAAGGTGCGGAATACCTTTTTCATTACTACCAGGTAATGAAAATAAAAGGTAGCCATAAATACAAGGGCATAAGTGATATAGAACAGATCGGGAACGATCCATTGGGCATACAAAGGGTTTTTAACAAAGGCAAAATAGCCGGTTAATAACCAGAAAATAATATGGATCAGACATTCCATGCGCCTGGATAATGTCCCTTTATACACCATCTGAATAAATTTTAACAAAGATATTCATTCACCCGTTAGGGCCTGACCGGGTTTGTAGATGAACGGGAGGGGTTTGTCGATAGAAATAGTTTTATGTACCGCGGAACGGCAGTTTTGTGTCCTAATTAAAAAGTATGAAACAGATCATTTTTTTACTGGCGGTATTGGTTTGCCAGGCCAGGGTATCGGGACAGCATTTTACGATCAGGGGTAAAGTGGTAAATGCGCAGCATGCACCTGTTGAGTTTGTCTATGTAAGTTTATTAAGCAAAGATTCGGCACTGGTACAAAGAACAGCTACAGACAGTACGGGCCTGTTTATAATAAAAAGCGGGACAGGGAATTACCGCCTGGTGGTGGAGCAATTTGGCCGGGAGTTTTTAAATAAAACCTTGTTGCTGAATGGCGATATGGACATGGGCATAATTACCATAAATGAAATGGCAGAACTGGGAGGCATAACGATTGCTTCCAGGAAAAAACTGGTAGAGCAGAAAGTAGACCGGTTGGTTTTTAACGTAGAACAGGCAACAGCTATAACCGGCGGTACGGCCCTGGATGCCCTGAAAGCCACACCTACGGTGAGGGTACAAAACGATATGGTGTCTATTGTGGGGAAAGGGGAGGTGCTGGTAATGGTTGATGACCGGTTACAACGCATGTCGCCGGAAGACCTGGCCGCTTTCCTGCGATCGATACCTGCTGATAATATTAAAAGTATTGAAGTGATCACGGCGCCACCTGCTAAGTATGATGCCGAAGGGAACAGCGGACTGATCAATATCCGGCTTAAATCGGCCAGGAAAAACAGCTGGAATGCGAACCTGGGAACATCCTACACACAAAAAACCTATGCCAGTAACAACCTGCAGGGCTTATTTAACTATAACCGTAACCGCCTGGCGGTTCAGGCCAGTGTGAGTAAGAGCAAGGATAAATTATTGACAAGTTCTGAAGGACATATCTTTTACCCAGGTGAATGGTGGAAACAGGAGGTGAGCAATAAATCGGTAAGTGATGTATGGGGTTTGGGATTGGGTGTTGATTACAAAATGAGCAGGCAATGGAGCAGCGGCATTAAATACCTCGGAAGCTTTACTGACAAAACATCAGCCAATAACCCGTTCACAACCCGGTTTGATCATGTTTCGGGTTTGCCAACGTCTTATATAAGAACGGCAGCAGATGCAGGGAACAAGCCTGTCATGCATTCCATTAACTGGTATCATACCGTAGCCTTAGGCACCGCAGGTAAAACCATATCGGTAGATATAGACCATTTTAATTACCGCAAAAAAGACCGCCGTTTTTTTGCAGGCAATGAACTGGACGAACAAAAAAATAATATACCCAATAGTTTTTTCTCTTCCACCAATAGCAATATCAACAAGGTGCAGAACTATTCAGGAAAGATCGATGTGACATTACCTTATCAATGGGCGAATATCAGTTTTGGCGGAAAGATTGCTTATACCCATACCAATAACGACCTGGTAGTATTTGATCATCATACGGGTGAGCCGGTTTTGAATACGGATCAATCCAATATGTTTAATTATAAAGAATACAATGAAGCCCTGTACTTTTCGGCCGGTAAAAAACTGCATGAAAAATGGGAGACGCAATTAGGCTTACGCATGGAAGCAACGCAGACCAATGGTTATTCAAAAAACCTGGACCAGGAGAATAAAAATAAATATGTAAGATTGTTTCCAACGGCCTATATCACTTATGTACCGGATCAACGAAATTCTTTTTCGTTTAATTATAGTCGTCGTATCAGGCGACCGGATTTTGAATACCTGAACCCTTTTGTGATCCGTACCAGTCCCTATTTTTATTCGGAGGGTAATCCTTTCTTACAACCTTCATTTATTGATAACCTGGAGTTCTCCTATATCAACAACCAGAAATGGGTAAGCTCGGTATATTATTCCGGTGTGAAGGATTTTGGTCAGGAGTTGTCCATTGCAGATCCGGTGACCAATATTACCCGGCAAACGCCGGTGAACTATGCCAACACTTTCCAGCTGGGACTTTCTTCCTATTATCATTTCAGCAAATGGACATGGTGGAACAGTTTCAGCGGTTTTAATATGAACTACCAGCATGTACAATCAAAAACAAGGTTTATCGCTTCAGTAGATGGATTGAATGCCTACCTGTATACCAACAACGATTTTACCCTGGATAAACGGAAAACGTTTTTTGCGGGATTGAATTATGCCGTACAGTTACCCGGGCGTTACCAGGTATTTCATATTTCCTCCATGCATATGCTGGATGTTTCGGTGAAATTTTTATTACTGGATAAAAAACTATCTCTGACGCTTGTGGGTGAAGACCTGCTGAATGCTCAACGGCCTTTAATTACGTATTATTCCAACAGTATAAAAAATAATGTGCGCAGCTACGGTGATACCAGGGGCTTCAGGGTGTCGCTGAGTTATAAATTTGGCAACAATGCTATTAAAGCCAAACAAAGAAATGCCGGGAACGAGGAAGAAAGAAACCGGGTTGGGTTGTAATGTGGAAGGGGGTCTATAAAATGCCCGGATGGTATTTTTGTTTTCTCATTTACAATAAACGGTGTTTGATTAATATGTACCGGTTTTACACTAATTTTAGAATAAGAAATTTCATATTGTATGATTAAGCAGGCATTACTTGGAGAATTTTTGTACGAAGCAGAAAATACAAGAAAGCTGTTGCAGGCTATTCCTGATACAGCGCTGGAATACCGTCCGCAACCGCATCTCTGGTCGGTGGCACAACTAGCTTCACATGTTACGGCTATCTATGCCTGGTATGAAGGTGTTTTTGGTGTAGATGTTTTTGATTTTGGTAGTTTTCATTATACAAGGGAAGACCATAGCCAGGTTGCCAATATTATCGCCAAATTTGAAGAGAATGTGGCCAAAGCAAAAAAGGCCATTGAAGCGTCGGATGAATCCACGTATTTCAATGACTGGGTAATGAAAAGCGGCGAGCAGGTCTTTGTTGGTCCTATGCCCAAGGTACAGGCCATCCGTGGATTTTTATATAACCACCTCTACCATCACCGGGGTGAACTGGTGGCACACTTGCGTGCAACGGGTAATGCTGTGCCCGGTTTATATGGTCCCACTTATGAACAGTCGAAGAAATAATTAAAAAATGTACCGAACATACAAGGTGATAGCGCAGGCTATCACCTTTTTTTTGACCTGCTATTGTTATTAAATTCATAATATGCTGGAATGATGTGTAAAAAACAATATACCGAACGGTATATTATTATATCTTTGTGGAATAAATTACTAAAACCTAATGTCAAAGGCTGAACAGACACGTCAATTCATCATTGAAAAAACAGCTACCCTTTTTAATAAAAACGGGTATGCCGGTACTTCTTTGTCTGATATGACCGCTGCCACCGGCCTGACAAAAGGCAGCATTTACGGGAATTTCCAGAATAAAGAAGAAGTGGCCATTGCTGTATTTAAACACAGCCTGGGGGAATTAACCGGGAAAATTAAAAGGGCTATTGCTGCCGAAACCTGTGCTTATGACCAACTGTTAGCTTTTATCAATTTCTACAGGAATAACTGGTCATCCATTTCTGTAAAGGGGGGGTGTGTTATGCTGAATGCGGCAACGGAGGTAGATGATGCCCTGCCTTTTATGAAATCGACCGTGCAACAGGCATTTGCCAATTGGGCAAAAGAGATGACAAAGATTATGGAGGCAGGGATAAAAAAGAATGAATTCCGGAAGGATATTGATACAAAGGCATACGCCAGTACTTTTTTAATGCTGATTGAGGGTGGTATTTTACTGTCAAAAGTAGTGAACGGCCCTGATCACCTGAACCTGGCTTTAGACCGTATTGTAAAAATCATTGACGAGGAAATTGTAAAATAAATTTTTTTACCATAAAATATACCGAACGGTATATTATTTAAACAACTTAAATTCCATTATATGAACACGTCGAACAATACCATTTTAATATCGGGCGGAAGCGCCGGCATTGGTTTTGAATTAGCCAAACTGTTATCGGAAAAAGGCAATACGGTTATTATCACCGGGCGGAACAAGGAGCGCCTGCTGCAGGCTGCTGCCAGCTTAAAAGGTGTAACGCCGATAGTAGCAGATGTTAGCAAAGAGGATGATGTTGAACGTTTAGTGCAGCAGGTGTATACCGATTTTCCACAGCTTAATATGGTCATTAACAATGCCGGCAGGGCTTTGGTGTACGACCTTGCCACGGAAAATATACAGGCATTTGAAAAAGCAGCGGATGAGATGCTGACCAATTATTTGTCGGTTATACGGTTGAATGAAAAATTGTTACCCTTGCTGAAAAAACAGGAATCAGCTGCGATAGTGAATGTATCTTCCGTGGTAGCATTTGTACCGGGTAGCCTGGCAACCTATTCAGCCAGTAAAGCCGCCTTGCATTCCTATACGCAATCCCTGCGTTTGACATTACAGGGTACACCGGTAGCGGTGTTTGAATTAATGCCACCCTTGGTGGATACTGAGTTTTCAGCTCCTATCGGAGGTAAAAACGGTATTTCACCGCAGGCAGTAGCGGAGCAGTTTCTACAGGCGTGGGAACAGGACCAATGGGAGATAAGGGTAGGAAAAACAGAGGATATGTATAGACTGTACCTGTCGTCGCCGGAAGAAGCCTTGAAAGTGATGAACCAGACCAGGACAAAGCCGGTGACCGCTTAATTATTCCGGAAAACATTTTTATGAAACAAAAAATTGTCTTTGCCCTGATCATGGGTATACTGACCACGGGTATTATTTCCTTCACGCTGATCACCGTGAATGTTGGCTGGGCGCATTTACATGCATCGGTATGGCTGAGATCCTGGGCTGTTGCTTATTTGATTGTCGTTCCCGCGATCCTGACCATTTCACCATGGGTTGAAAAATTAGTATCGTTCTTAATTCCTAAAAAATAACAGGATGGATGCATTAACAATTATGAAAAGTTTTATTGGTAAAGAGTTTTCAGCCTCACCCTCGCCGTTTATGCGCTGGTTGAACCCAGTTTTAAAAAAAGTGGAATCGGGTACTTTGGAATTTGAATACCAGGTACGCGAAGAATGGCTGAACCCTGCGGGAAACTTACACGGCGGCGTTACTGCGGCGATCATTGATGATGTACTGGGTGCAACGATGTTTTCTTTGAATGAGGAGTTTTTTTATACCACCATCAACAATGTGATCGATTATTTTTCGGTTGCAAAAGCCGGTGAAACGATCATTGCAAAAACCAGGATCATCAAGAAGGGAAAACAGTTTGTCAATGCAGAGTGTGAAATATGGAATGCCGGTGAAACAAGACTGATAGCCAAAGGGTATTCCAACTTATTTAAAACAGACTTTAAGAAAAATTAAATGAAACGAGTAGTAATAACAGGGTTGGGTACGGTTAACCCCCTGGGAAACGAGGTAGACACTTTTTGGCAAAACAGCCTGGAAGGTAAAAGCGCCGGGGGGATGATCACCCGTTTTGATGCTTCCCGGTTCCGCACACAGATCGCGGCGGAAATAAAAAACTTTGATCCGCAGCGATATCTTGACCGGAACGAAATTAAACGCAGTGACCTCTTTACACAATATGCGTTGTATAGTGCAGCACAGGCCTGGGAAGATGCAGGTTTGGATATGAAAAACATTGATCCTTTTGATGTGGGTGTGATCTGGGGTGTAGGACAAGGCGGGATGGAAACCTTTGAAACAGAAGTGGAGCAGTATGTGACAGGCAATTATATGCCACGTTTCAGTCCTTTTTTTGTACCGCGACTGATCGTGAATATGGCTTCGGGCATGATCTCCATGAAATATGGCTTGCAAGGTATTAATTACACAACGGTTTCAGCCTGTGCCACTTCCAATACCGCCATTATGGATGCGTTCAACTATATCCGTTTGGGTAAGGCAAAGGTGTTTATAAGCGGAGGTTCCGAAGCGCCCATTACTCCTGCATCGGTTGGTGGTTTTTCTGCCATGAAAGCGATGAGCACCAGGAACGATGATCCGTTGCGGGCCAGTCGCCCTTTTGATACGAACCGGGATGGCTTTCTGATGGGCGAGGGGGCCGGAGCATTGGTGCTGGAAGAATATGAACATGCTAAAAAGCGGGGTGCAAAAATTTATGCCGAGTTAGCCGGTGCTTCTATGACGGCCGATGCCTATCACATGACATCGCCACACCCTGAAGGCTTGGGTGCGGCAAAAGCCATGGAGCTGGCCATGGAAGAAGCCGAACTGAATATTACTGAACTGGATTACCTGAACCTGCATGCAACTTCCACCCCGGTAGGTGATATTGCAGAGTTAAAGGCAGTGGCAAAAACATTCAAGGGCTCAGCTAATTTGTGGGTGAATTCTACCAAATCAATGACGGGGCATTTGCTGGGGGCGGCCGGCGCTATCGAGGCTATTATTGCGATAAAATCGATTAATGAAAATATTATTCCCCCAACGATCAATATTGAGCAACCGGATGCAGATATACCCGCAGGTATTCAAATCGTAAGGAATGAACCCCTGCAAAAAAATATCAGAACGGCCATGAGCAATGCTTTCGGTTTCGGGGGACATAATTCAACCCTGGTATTTAAGGCCCTGTAATATTTAATTACTGTTACAGGCAATATCTTTATAAAAGCAAAAACGTCGTTAAAGTATATACCTTAACGACGTTTTTTAATAAAAGAGATGAATTAGTTTTTTAAACTCTGCATATCAATTACAAACCGGTATTTCACATCACTTTTCAACATTCTTTCGTAAGCATCATTGATGTCCTGCATCTTGATGATTTCAATATCGGATACAATATTGTGCTTGCCACAAAAGTCCAGCATTTCCTGTGTTTCGGCAATACCACCGATCACAGAACCTGCTACTGATTTACGTCCCAGGATTAATGGTACCGTATGTAACATGGGTTCCAATGGTCCCAAATAACCTACCAATACTACCGTGCCATTAATATTTAAGGTAGCCACATAAGGGTTTACATCATGTACATAAGGAACAGTATCGATGATGAGATCAAACTTTCCTTTTACCGCATTCATCTGCGCTTCGTCAGTTGAAATAATTACTTCATCTGCGCCCAATGCTTTGGCGTCTTCCGTTTTACCGGGTGTCCTGGAAAATAAAGATACACTGGCGCCTAAACCTTTGGCCAGTTTAATGGCCATATGTCCTAAACCGCCTAAGCCTACAACGGCTACCTTACTGCCTTCTTTTACATTCCAGTGGCGCAGGGGCGACCAGGTGGTGATGCCTGCACATAATAAAGGTGCTGCGGCTGCCAGGTCCAGGTTTTCCGGAACCGATAATACAAAATGTTCGTCTACAACTACTTTCTCCGAATAGCCACCAAAGGTATGACCACCCAGGTGTTTGTCCTTTCCGTTATAGGTACCGGTAAAACCATTCAGACAATATTGCTCCAGGTCCTGTTGGCAACTGCTGCAGGTCTGGCAACTGTCTACAATACAACCTACAGCGGCCAGGTCGCCTACTTTAAATTTTGTTACCTCGCTGCCTACCCGGGTTACTTTGCCTACAATTTCATGACCCGGTACAACAGGGTATTTACTGCCGCCCCAGTCATTACGGGCTGTGTGCAGGTCAGAGTGGCAAACGCCACAGTATAAAATGTCGATCTCTACATCCTTTGGTGTTACCGTCCTGCGGTGGATGTTCATTTGCTCCAGATTGGCTTCGGGTGCAGTGGTCCCGAATGCTTTAACATGTATTGTTTCCATAATCTTTTTTATGTTTGGTTGTTTAGGAAGCAAAGGTAAAGCGTATGGACGGTTCAAATATTTGCGAAAAACGGGCTGGTTGATTTTTGTTGATAACTGGTGTTTTAAAGCCAGTATTTTATCACAACTATTTTTGAGCTGGTTTGTTTAAGGCAGGTGTTGCCGTTTTATAATAAGGCCGCTTTTACTGTTTTGATCTTATCCTCCCCGAAAGTAAAGTCAAACATTCCTTTTATTTTACCTTCAGGAAATTCACCGGTGAACTCCACTTCAATATAAGCCGCGTTTTTCCGGAGCTTTGTTTTCAACAACCTGGTTTGCGTTTTGTAACCGATAAAATAACTGTTATAATACTCTTTTATTCCTTTATGTCCGGGGAATGTGCTGCCTACTGATGGGTCGTCCAGTACCGCATCCTTCGAAAAAAAGGATAAATATTTTTTTGTGTTATAACTATTACTGACCGCTATCCAGTCAGCTATAAATGTTTTTATGTCCATTGTGTAAAGTTATAGTAGTATCAGGCAAATACGCCTTCTCTTTCCTTGATGGCCCATTTGGCCATGGCATTAATTACCGGTAATAACCCTTTGCCGGAAGTACTCAGCTTATAAATAACATGGGGTGGTATTACCGGCTTTGATTCGCGGATGATGAGGCCGTCTGTTTCCAGTTGCTTCAGGTGTTGTATTAATACCTTTTCTGTAATAGCGGGTATGGCCCTTTTGAGTTCGCTGTAACGTTTGGTACTGGTGGACAGGTGGTATAAAATAATAGGTTTCCAGTAGCCGCCTATCTTTTCCATTACATAGGTAACCGGGCAAAGGTCCAGGGCATATTGTTTATTTTCCTGGATGGTAGATGTTTTTTTAATCGCTGTCATGATACATACTTTAGGGTAAGTACTTGTATAAAAGTAAGTACAAAGATAACTTTGCTGTCAGAAATAAAAAATATTTAGCATGAAAATTACAGTATCGGGTTCTTTAGGGAACATAGGACAACAATTAGTAAAGAAACTGGTAGCAGCCGGGCAAACCGTAACCGTTATTACCAGTAACGAGACCAGGAAAAAAGACATTGAGGCTTTGGGTGTTACGGCTGCCATCGGCTCGGTGAGTAATGCGGCTTTTTTAACCAGCGCTTTCACCGGTGCTGACGCTGTTTTTTGCGATGACACCTCCCAACCTGGGCGGGGCCAATATTGTGGCCAATACAGCCGCTGCCGGTGAAGCATTTGCCAAAGCCTTTAAAGCCGCTAACGTAAAACAGGTAGTGATGCTCAGCAGCATTGGTGCCGACCTGTCAAATGGCAATGGTCCTATTGAAGGCTTATACCAGGTAGAGAATATTTACAACCAGCTGGAAGGTATTAATATTACATTCCTGCGTGCAGGTTATTTTTATACCAATTATTACAATGATGTACCGGTAATTAAAGGCGCCGGCATTATTGGTTCTAATTTACCTGCTGCTACCTTATTACCCCTGGTACACCCGCATGATATTGCTGCCGCTGCTGCCGTTGCCTTACAACAGCCTGCAACTGGTAAACAGGTTCAGTATATTGTGGGCGATATCCGTACTGCTGCTGATGTGGCCAAAGTATTTGGCGCGGCTATCGGAAAGCCTGAGTTACCCTGGGTTGAGTTTACCGATGAACAGGCTTTGGAAGGTATGAAAGGTGCCGGCGTTCCGGCAGAGATCGCACAACTGTATACCGATATGGGAGCCGGTTTACGTGCAGGTAAGATCCAGGCACATTTTAAAGCCAGCGGTGCGCCTGTGGATGGTAAGATAAAACTGGAGGATTTTGCAAAAGAATATGCAAAGGCTTTTTAACCTTACATACTATAGGACAGACAAACCCGGATCTACTTATCCGGGTTTATTTTTATGCTAATTGTTATTTCCATTTTTTTGTAAAAATGGCTTTCAACCGGTCCAGCTCCTGCTGGTAAATGGTGTTTTTCCGGGAACCAAAATAAAGCGTGTTCTCCAGCGGTTTAACACCTTCCCAAACCAGTTTTATCTTTTTGTTTTTAATAGCATCCATACATAAAAAATCAGGGACAATGGAGAAGCCATTGCCATCACTCAAACAACGGATAATTGAGCTAATATTGGGTACAATATAGTTAGGACGGAAATCAGGATGCTCCTCGAAATTCTTTATCCAAAAATTTTTCAGGTGTTCCATATCTGCCGTGGTGCTGTACCAGCATTGTTGTTTTAAGTAGGTGGCCAGTTCAGGTACCTGTTTAGTTGCCAGTATTTTTTGTAAAGGTTTAATATCCGTTTTACCACCTGCGATCAGCACGATACGTTCTTTGGAAAACGGTGTATACTCCAGGTTTTTATGGTTTCCTTTTTGGGGTGTAACGATCAGGTCCAGTAAACCGTTATCGAGGTCCTGCAGCATTTGCGGGTATTCTCCAAACTTAATGATGAGGTTAAAAGGCAGGCTGGCAATATGTTCTTCCAGGGTATACTGGAAGGTTTCAAAGCACATGCCTACGCTGATGGTCGCTCTTTCGGATTGCGCTCTTTTGTGAAAATGCTGTTCGGCAGTCTCCAGTTTTTTGATGGGCTCCAGGATAAAATTGTATAAAAACTTTCCTTTTTCTGTTGGCACCATCCTGCGTGCCGAACGGTCAAACAGCTTATAACCCGTATAGGCCTCCAGCGAGCTCAAATGCAGGCTTACACCGGGTTGCGAAATAAATAATTCCTGTGCTGCACCGGATAAAGAGCCCGTTTCGTAGATGGCTTTAAAGGTACGGAACCACTCAAAATTTGTTGGCATAAACTATTATAATTATGATACAAATGTACAATTTATGTTATTTTAATAATAATAACCGGCAAGCTAATTTTGCCTTGTCATTTTAAAATAATAGCGATGAAACATATTTTTATTATCAATGGTGGTCAGCATTTTGCCCATTCCGGCGGCGCTTTCAATAAAACCTTAACTGGCTGGACTGTGGAGTATTTGCAGCAAAACGGTTTTGAAGTAAGGGTAACGGATATTAATGATGCTTTTATTGCGGAGGAAGAAGTAGCGCATTTTAAATGGGCCGACCTGGTAATTTATAATACACCTATCTGGTGGTTCCAGGTACCTAACCGCTTAAAAAAGTATATTGATGAAGTATTCACAGCCGGGCACCAGAACGGTATTTACCACAGCGATGGCCGCTCACGCAGCAATCCGGCAATTAACTATGGTACCGGTGGTTTGATGCATGGTAAAAAGTATATGGTCAATACCAGCTGGAATGCACCGGATACGGCTTTTACCTTACCGGGTGAGTTTTTTAACCAGACTTCTGTGGATGATGGGGTATTATTTGGTTTCCACCGCATGAATGCTTTTACCGGTATGGAGAAAATACAGGGCTTTCATTTTCATGACCTGGAGAAGAATGCTACAACGGAACGTATTAGTAATTACAAAAAAGAATACATAACCCACCTTACACAAGTAATAGGTGAGCGGGTAGCAGTTTGTTTATCATAATGACAGTGCGGGAAAACATACTGTAAAACAGGATGATCATATTACAGGTTTGCTCTCATTCCAGTAATAGCTGTCCGGGTACTGCCGTTTGCCAAAAATGGCTGTGCCCACCCTTACAATAGTAGCGCCTTCTGCTATTGCTGTTTCCAGGTCATTGCTCATACCCATGGATAATTCTTTCATTTCTACATTGGGTAATTGTAAAACAATGATATCCTGCTGTATCTTTTTTAATAAGCGGAAACAGTTTCTTACGGCAACAGTGTCGGTGCTGAATAAACCGATGGTCATTAATCCCTTAATGCGTAGGGTATCCAGCTTGGCTACCTGTTTTACCAATTCTATGGCTTCACCGGGTGCTACGCCAAACTTACTTTCTTCCTGCGAAGTGTTTACCTGTATCAGCACATCCATCGTACGCTGCTCCTGTAACAGCCGCTGGTGCAGCTTTTCGGCCAGGTCTGATCGGTCAACAGATTGTACACAGCTAACCCCGTATTTTAAAATATCTTTTATTTTATTCGTCTGCAGGTGACCAATAAAATGTTTCTCGTGGGGGGTGGACAGCAGGGCCTCATATTTTTCTTTTATCTCCTGGACTTTGTTTTCTCCTATCAATGACTGTCCGGCCTGCAAGGCAATTTTTATATTTTCTGGGGTAACTGTTTTGGTGGCCAGCAATAACCTTACGGAGCCTGGCTCACGGTTGGCGGCTATACAGGCCTGGCGGATGCGTTTTTCAATATGATGTAAGTTCTCTATAATTTCCATTAGTGTGCAGTGTTAAGATTTAACCAATCATTTTTTGTAATACGGTAAACAAAATTCAGCCGGTCGGGCTCACCGAAATACGCTACGGTTTCTTCACCGGTCTTTTGGGCACCTATACGGCTCATCGCTATCTGTGACCTGATGTTTTGCGCTCCCACATGAAAAAACACTGCTGTTACATAGGCAAATGCATAGTCCAGCATCAGTTGTTTAACAGCGCGGTTAATGCCCTTGCCCCAGCAATGGGTGGCATAAAAAGTATACCCTATAAAAATGCTGTTATGGCTGGCATCATGGTCATAAAAACGGCTGCTGCCAATAATTTGTCCGGTGGCTTTATCTACAATTTTAAAAGCGCCCCCGCTGGCCATAGCGCCTTCAAAAAAAGTGGTAAATACTTCGCGCTGCCAGCGGTCTTTATTGGGGTGTTGTTCCCAGATGGCAGGGTCCGATGCAACCTGGTACAGAGCTTCAAAATCTTCCTGCTGTAATGGGTAGAGTATTAACTGATCGGTTGTTAAAACGGGTTGTGTGTTAAAGGACATAGTATGCCGGTACTTTGGATAATTGTAATAACCGCAAAGTTATTAAACATCGGGAAGCCGGTGACAGGTTCTTATACAAACGGCGGTTTAATTATGCATCCAATACAATGTTAAAGGTTGAACCTTTACCGGGTTCACTGCTGATGGTAATGCCGGCATTTATTTTTTCCAGCAATTCCTTCACCAGAAATAAACCCAGGCCACTGCCGCGTTCACCTGCTGTACCTTTGGTAGAGCTGATCTCCCTGGTTTCTATCTGTCTTATCTGCTCCGGTGTCATACCAATGCCCTGGTCGGCAATACTTACATACACTTTATCCTTATCCTTAACGGAACTGATAGTGATAGTACTGTTGGCGGGGCTGAACTTGATGGCATTGGTAACGATATTACGAACGGCGATCTGCAAAATATCATAATTGCCCATGGCAGTAGCGGCCTGTATGTGCTGAACAACCGTAATACCTTTTTGAATGGTCTGCGGTTTTACCCCTTCCGTTACATCCCATATACTGTCTTCGATAGAGATGGTGGTAATCGGTGGCGTAGTATTCTTCAGCTGTATATTGGCCCAGGCCAGTAAATTATCCAGCATATCGCTGGTGTTCAATACGGCGTTAAAGGCTAATATTTTAAACTCTCTTTTCTTCTCTTCGGCCACGTCCTTATTATCAGAAAGGATCAGAAAGGATTTGAGGGTTTGTAAAGGCTGGCGCAGGTCATGACTGATGATGCTGAACAAACGGTCTTTCACCCTATTCAGGGTTAATAACTCATTCTTTTGTTCATTGATTAAAATATTCTTCTCATTCAACAGCTTGTTTGCTTTTTTTATTCTTGTGTAAAAATATCCCAGGGTTAGTAAAATGGCCAGGACAGTGGCACTTAAAATAATAAAGATATTCCGCTGGCTTTTGTTACGGGTTACTTCCGTTTCCTTTACCAGCAGTTCATTATTCTTCTTGGTGATCTCGTAATCAGCTTCCAGCTGTGTGATCTGGTTTTTACTGTCAATGGTAAAAATGCTGTCCTTAATGGCATAATATTTTTGCAGGTAGGCCGAATGATTTTTATAATCGCCGTTTTTCAGGAACAGGTCTGACATATTCCGGTAGTTCTCCATCTCGTTCTTCAGTAACCCGGCTTCCCTGGCAATTTGTATACTGGTGTTAAAGGCTGCCAGCGCTTTATCCGTTTGGCCCATCATGGCATAGGTAGCCCCGATATTGTTTTGTATGCTGGCGTTCAGGTCGGCCATTTGCTCCACATCTTTTACAGCGGCAATACTGGAGTCAAAATATTGTAAGGCCTGCTGGTATTGGCCCATTTTTTTAAGGGTCAGACCCTTATTCATCATTACAATAGATTGACCGATGGGATCATTAAATGATTTATTCAGGTCAATAGCTTTCTGATAATAATATAAAGCGGAATCGTATTTATTTTGTTTGCTATTGATCGTAGCTATTGAGCCATAAAAGTCGGCCACCTGCGGCAGATCGTTCACGCCAAAAATATAGGGTGCGGCCTGGGCCATATACTCCTTTGCCTTTTCCAGGTCATTCAGTTCAAAGTAGGTGGACTGGATAGACATTAAGGCATTGGCTAAACGAAAACTGTCCTTCCGTTCTTCGTATACAGGCAGGGATTGCTGGTAAGCATGTATAGCCTGGTCATACTTTCCCTTAACGCGGTAATTAAAACCTATACTATACCAGAAATTGGCATAGGCTATCTGTAATCTGGCCTTTTCGGCAATAGCTTTTCCTTTCTCCAGGTATTCAATGGCCTTGGTAGGGTTATTTTGCGATACAACCTGCCCGATCTCATCGTACAGCACCACTAATACCGAATCAGGCGGATGTTTATCGATCTCTGTTAACAGGCTGTCTATGTATTTTTTTTGCTGGGCAAAAGCAGTTACAAACAAAACAAGGGCAGTTAAAAGCAAAAAGCCTTTTGTCATATTGGTTTAGATATGTCTTTTAATAATGTTGTTACCAAGTACGGACTGCAATACACTGTTAACATAGGTTTTACCCACCGGCAGTTGTATTTTCCCTAAAACTACATTATTACTGTCAACGGCGGTCAGTTTGTGTTTGTTGATCATAAAGTTCCTGGAGATCCGTAAAAACAAAGAGGCCGGTAATTGCTGTTCCAGGCTCTTCATATTTACCAGTGCTATTTTCTTAGTGCCATCCTCCAGGTGTATGTCCACAAAATCACCTAATGATTCTATATACATTACCTGGCTGTAAACAATTTTTAAAAAACTTCCTTTATCCTTAATAAAAAATGCATTATCATCAACCGGTTTAAAGCCCTCATCCGGGTGGGTATTTTTCTTTAATTCATGTAAATGCAGGGCTTTGTTCACGGCACGCATAATACGTGGCAGGGGCGAAGGTTTTACCAAAAAGTCAATGGCATCTACATTAAAGGCATCCACGGCATAACTGCTGTGCGATGATATAAAAATGATCATGGGTTGTTCTGCAAGGCTTTGCACCAGGTCAATACCCGATAAACCGGGCATTTCCACATCCAGTATCAGCAGGTCGGCGGGTTCTTCCTGCATTTTTTTGCGTACCTCCATCGCATTATCGCAAACGGCCAGGCACACCAGTTCCGGCATCGTGTTTAAATGTTGCAACATCAATTCACGGTAAATAATATCGTCATCAGCGATGATGTAGGAGAGGGTCATTACTACAAAAATATACTATTACAAAAATATTAGGCTCTTTGGCGCTAAAATTCTTCCATTCATCTACTCCCGGCTTTCATTCGGCTACATTTTTACCCTGTTCGGCTACTTTCTGTATAATCCTATCCATCCTGGCTTATGTTTGTCCTGGTTTTTCATAGGATATTGGATTTTGAAACGGGGGAGAATTTCTATTCAGACCCCTTTATTTTAAAAAATATAGCTCTTAATATATAAACGCTTGGACGGATCAATAAGTAATTATTGATTTTTTTAAGCCACATCTTTCCAGATAGTGGCTTTTTTAACTTTTTCGGGAATTTTCTCAGGTCACTCAATCCGTATGGGGGCAAACAGAAACTGTTGCCATTTTAACCTGCCTATGTTTGTTGAACGGGTAATTACATTTGTAATTGCCCGTTTTTTTATTGGCAAGTATATTTTTAAACGAACGGTTGGTAGTTATTTGAATGAGGTCGCCATCCGGCTTTTCAGATTTGTATATGACTCCGGCTGCTTACAGGCCAAACGGTGTTATTCCGGCACTGCCCGCGATACGGCTGTAAATAAAGAGGATAAAAGCACTGCCAGAGTTTTTATGCCTTATGGCTTATTTTCTTAGGCCTTATACCTTCTTTTAAGGTCATCTGCTGTAAAAGCAAAATCCATACTGTGGTTAATACAAGCAATCATAAAAGCGACCCTGCCTGTTGTATTTTTAGTTTCAGGCCTGTATCTTTTGGTAAACGGTATTATTCAATACCTGCGGCATGGGCCTCCCTTGCAGGGCGGCAACAATATTATTGGCTGCAACAACCGCCATCTTACTCCTTGTTTCCTGTGTGGCCGAACCTATATGGGGTAATACACATACGTTGCGCATCTGTAACAATGGATTATCGGGTAACATAGGCTCGGGGTTGGTTACGTCAAGGCCGGCGCCCCAGATCGTCTGGTTTTTCAGGGCTTCTGTAAGGTCCTGCTCATTGTGTAGAGCGCCACGGGCAGTATTAATAAAAATGGCCGTGGGTTTCATCTGGTCAAATGCCGCTTTATTGAACATATTTTTGGTAGCGGGGGTTAAGTTGGCGTGTACGGATAATACATCGCTTTGCTGTAATAACTGTTCAAACGAAACATAACGGGCGCCAAACGTTCTTTCGGCATTAGTATTTCGGTTGCGGTTATGATAGATGAGCTGCATGTTGTAGGCCGCAGTACATTTTTGAGCCAGCGACATGCCAATACGTCCCAGTCCCAATATGCCTAATGTTTTACCATATAATTCTATGCCTAAATTGGCAGTGGGCTCAAAAAAGCTCCATTCTTTTTTGCCAATGGTTTTATGCATATAAAATGCATTTCTTGATACAGCCAGCATTAATAAAAAAGCCACATCGGCTGTGGCGTTGCTTAATACATCGGGTGTATTGCTTACCGGGATATTGTTGTCAGTAGCAGCCTGAATGTCTACCTGGTCATAACCGGCGCTCATCAGGGCAATGCCTTTCAAATGACTGCAGGCCTGCAGGAAAGCTGCATCCAGTTTATTTGGCCCTACACTCAATAAAGCGTCTGCCTGTTGGCAGTTTTGTACCAGTTCTTCTTTTTCAATATTGGTTTTACCGGTATACTGGATCACTTCCACACCTGCCTGTCGCAACACATGTAAGCCTGCTTCCGGTATCATACGCGTTATATAAACTTTCATGTCATTTCATTATGGCTTGTTAATAATAATATACCCTATCAGCAATAAGCACTCCAAACTGGTTATTAAAATGGTATTACTTTGTTACAATTTCCTGTGGCTGCAATACCAGTTGTTGTTTGGCCTGCTTATAACGTATCCAGGCAATAACAAAAGCCAGTAAAGCCCATACACAGAACTGTATGCTCACCAGTTGCCATCCGCCTGCCTTCCAGCAAAGTATACCAACCAGCGACCCGGTAGCGCCACCAATAAAATAGCTGGTCATATAAATGGTATTAATGCGGCTGTGTGCTTGTTCATCCAGCATGTAGATCATGGCAATATTGGTTACCTGTGTGGCCTGTACACCTACATCCAGTAATAGTACGGCGATAATTAAAGCCCATACATTGGTGGGGAAAATAAATAAAATGGCGGCTGCCACTACAATCATACTCACGGTGATCAGCTGTGATCTTTCGGGTAATACACCATCCGCTTTTTTCCCGAATGCAGGAGCCATTAAAGCGCCGGCAATGGCCAGTAACCCAAACAAACCGATAATATCCGTGCCATAATAAAAAGGAGCGCCACTTACATGGAAGGTAAGCGTGGTCCAGAAGGAGCAGAACACGCCAAATATCAGGGCGCCCAGCAGGGCGGTTTGTCTTAACTGCGGAAAACGTTTTAACTGGTAAAAAGTGGTAGATAAAAGCTGGCCATAACTGCCTTTAAACTTTGCGGGCTGGTTAGGCAGCATAAAATACATGCTTACTGCCGCTACGGTTACCATGGCAGCGGCTATGCCATATACATAACGCCAGCTGAACCAGTCGGCAATATACCCGCTGAATACCCGGGCCGCTAGAATGCCGATCAATATGCCGGTGAAAATAATGCCTACATTCCGGCCTTTATTATTGCCGGATAAAGAAGCGGCCATGGGTAAAATGACCTGTGCCGCAACGGCCAGTACACCAATGGCCAGGCTCATAGCGCCTATTAAAAATAAATTAGTGGCAAAAGTAATACCCAGTAAAGCTGCTACCAGGCAAACCTGTAAACTTACTATCAGTTTCTTCCTGTCAACTTTATCACCTAGAGGCGTTAAGAAAAATAAACCTAAGCCATAACCCGCCTGTGCCAGTACGGCAATAGAGCCCACCGCATCGTCGCTGGTCTTCAGGCTCAATGCAATATCATGTAACAAGGGCTGGTTGTAGTATATATTGGCGACACAGATACCGGCGGTAACCGACATGCCCAATACCTGTTTCCTGCTTAAAATATCCGGTTTCATCTGGTAAAGTTGGGGTAAATTAAACTAACACCCGTCAACTGAAAAAGTTTAGCGAAAAATTAATGAGTAAGCGGAGCCGGGGCAATCATCAACTAACAATCGTTTCCAGTGCTTGGAGATACTGATCTATGAACAATAATTTATCCTTTCGCCTGTACTGCATAATAAAACGCGGATGGGGCAGGGGTATTATTTCTTTGAACCAGTTATGTTTGTTATTGAGCGACTGGAAAAAACGATAATTCTTTTCGCCGCCAATGCAGATACACTTTTCCCGGTAAACATTCCAGGAAACCTGTGTTTCCAGGCATTGGGTAATAAAAGGCGTTACTTTCTTTAACAGGGCCGCATCATCGTAATAATTCAGGTTTTTATTGGCTTTGGTAAATCCCAGCGGACATACCGAGGTTAAAAAATACCGACTGTAAAAAGCAGTTGCGCCACCAAACTGTTCAATTACTTCATAAATAAACTCGGCCGATAATTCAGATTGATTACCAAAAGGATGTTCGATGCCGCAGTTTTGTGATAATTGCCTGGCCGCTGTAAAATTAATGCCGGTTACACCGGCGCCAAAACGCCCGGGGTTAATGCCAAACAGCAAAGCCCGCCGGTGATCGTCGGCATAATACTTATTAAAAAACTGTTTGATGACCGCCTGAGTTTCCTTCTCCTGCTGCGGGCGTAACACACTGATGCCGGCCGGCAGCCGGGTATGGATATTTAAGCTATAATAAAAATCAGTGATGCGCCGGGCAAAGCTTGTCATTTTATAAAGTTACAACAATCAGGCGCCATTCCGGCCATGTTCACCGGGGTATAATTGCCACAGCGGATCGCTTTGCCAGAACTCTTTGGTATCAATATTCATGATACTTAAACGGCCCTTAAAGGCGGCACCGGTATCCAGGTTCCACACATTACATCCCTGCATGGGAGTAGTAATGTTATAATACAGGGTAGGGGTGTGACCTATAAATATTTCGCTGAATAGTTTTAAACGTTTGGGGTACAGCAATGAATCTTTTTTTATCCGTTGGTCCATGGTAATGGCCATTTCCCACAGGGTCCTGTCCCAGCTGAAATTGGAAGAATGAAATTCTTTTTCCGGTCCGTGCATGGAGGTAAAACCGGCATGAATAAATAAACGGTTCTGTTCATCTGTTACATAATAGGGCATGCGTTCCAGCCAGTTCAAATGTTCAAGCCGGGTGTGCCCGTCAATATCTTTATAACTGTCTACAGTTTCCTTACCACCATGGGTGAGCCATAATTGCGGGGCGAGTCCTTCTTTCAGCCAGCCTTCGCACCATACATCATGATTACCTTTGATAAAAATGCATTCCTGTTTTTCAGCCAGCGCCATCAGAAAGCTGATGGTCTGCGCCGATTGGCTCCAGCCATCCACATAATCGCCAAGGAAGATCAGCCGGTCTTCCTTGGTTACCTGCGCTGCCTGCAATACCTGTTGTAAAGCCCTTAACCCGCCGTGTATATCGCCTATAACAAATGTGTTCATAAAGATGTAAGATCAAATTAAAAAGTCAAAATGCAAAAATTGGATATGGCTATCCATGATAGTGGTCGTTTTGACTTTTTAATTTTTATTTTTCAATATATTCTGCCGGTACATGATCGGTCAGCCATACATGATTATCCGAGAGGTAAAAGGTATAACCTGCTTCATGCATTTGCCCCGTTTGTACTACCAGCACTACTACTTTGCCATGCCTGCTGCCCACCTGTATGGCGGTTTCCCTGGTAGCGCTCAGGTGTACATGTTGCCGGCTTTGTTTTAGCAGACCATTTGTCCGGATACTCTCCAGGTTTTGCTGTGCCGTTCCATGGTATAGTATGGCCGGAGGTGTTACCGGTTGCAGGTCAAGGTCAATAGGAATACTATGCCCCTGGCTGGCCCTTATTTTGGTTTTATCGTCATTAAAGGCAAAGCGTTTTTTATCGTTTGAAGCCACAATGGTCTCCAGTATATCCATTGTCAGGGCAGCATTATGTGCATTCATTTTGGTAATGAGTTCGTTTACATCGGCCCAGCCTTTATTGTCCAGCGTGAGCCCTATTTTTTCAGGATGATGCCTGAGTGTATAACTCAGAAATTTGCTGAAATATTTATGTTCTTTTTCCATGGTTTAATCTTGTTCATGATTGGTTATGCCAATCCTTTTTTCAATAATTGTGTCATTTAAAACTATTACCTCTTCGTAAGGAATAATCAGGTTATTTATCTCTTTATGCCGCACAAACTGATATTGCTCCTGTACAAAGCCGGTGATATCTTCAATTTTTGTGATCCACTTGGTACAGAAATTTTTCAGGATATTTCCTTTTAATCCCAGCTGTATAGCTTTACGTTCCTGTTTATTGCCATATGGATCATGATCGGGGTCCCACTGTAACCTTACTTCGGTGTTTTGCAGTTCATCTTTCCAGCTTTCCCTTGTAGGATAGATGTCTGCATGATAGGAAGATAAAGTTGCTTCACGTAAAATAGTTTTAAAGTGTATCATGGGTAATGTAATGGCCAGTATCTTTTGCTGGTGTTCTTTTTGCGCCCAGCCTGCCCGGTGCATCATCCATAAAAAGCCCGGCTTAATCCATGACATCCTGTTAAAACTATAATGTGTTCCTCCGAATTGTTGATATTGTACTGCATAATCAGCAATACGCGGATTGAAAGCCTGGTACACTATGATGTTTTCCTCTTCAGTATATCCTATGATTTGTTTTCCATTTTCAGGTAAGCGCCCAACCTGGCTCACATATCTTTCTGTCTTCATTTCTTTTCGTTTAATCTTTTTTATAATTGGTTCCATAAAAGGTTTTTATTAACCTTATATTTCCTACGATATGGTTGTTAAAATCATCTAATTGTTCTGCCGGTACCCATAGTTCATTATGAATTTCACCGCCCACATTCTGTACCGGGAATTGCTGCACATAACTTTCTATAATATCAAAAGCAAGTACATGACCAACATAATTACCGGCTCCGTCATTGGTATTCCACTGCGAAGCAATCTGTTCAGCATAAGGCTGATTGGTTACGGGATAAAATATAGGTTGCCAGTCCAGCCTTGGCGGAAAACGTTTATATCCGGCTTCAATAATTAAATCCCATTCTTTTTGTCCTACGGGCCTGTATAGTGTAATCGTTTTCATATTAGTCTTCTAATATTCTTTTATATATCAAAAAATTTTCTTCATCAAAACAAACAAATAGTACTTTTTCAAACTGGTGGCCTTCCGGAAAGTTTTTAATTGTTTGAATGGCTATCATGGCTGCTTGTTCCTTTGGAAACCTGTATATCCCTGTGCTGATATTCGGGAAAGCAATTGAAGAAAGTTTATTTTCTATTGCTAACCGAAGGCTATTGGTATAACAGTCTTCCAGTAATTGGGCTTCGTTTTTATTACCACCCTGCCAGACGGGTCCCACAGTATGTATAACATATTTTGCAGGAAGATTACCCCCTGTAGTAATAACCGCTTCTCCGGTAGCACAACCGCCTTGTTTATTTCTTATGGCAATGCATTCGTCGAGAATAGTTTTACCACCCTTTCGGTGTATTGCACCGTCCACGCCTCCACCACCTAACAAACTGCTGTTGGCTGCATTTACAATAACATCAACATCAATCGTTGTTATATCGGCTTGTATAAGTTGAATATTTGTTTTCATTTTTCTTTTTTATGCCGTTCTATAAAGCCGATCAGTATTGCTGTTGTACAAGTGTGCGACGCAAGGGACGGTCAATAGCGTTACTGTAGCTGGCTAAACAAAATCAGCTTTCCCATAATCTTCTCCTGATCTCGGCCAGGGAATATTCATTTACCAATTTACCGTTTTTAAAAACAGTTTGCAAAGCGCCTTCTTGTTCTTCCTGCCAGCTTGCATTGTCGTGTAATACAAAAGTTCCGTTTTTTTAGCTTTTACCTGTAATAAACCTATGGCTGATCTTTTGGTGCTGCCTGTATTTAAGTTGATTATTAGCATAAATAATTTGCTTAATTATGAAGCAAAAATAAAATCTTTTTTGATTTGACCAAATAATGCTTAAAAAATAAGCAAAATAAAATAAATGGTATTTCAAAATTTTATTGATCTTAAAAGTTGGTAAAATGAAATAAATAGTATCTTACTACCGGATAATAAATGAATTATGAAGTTAGTCAGGCAGGCAAAACTTTTTTTTAGGGAAGGCAACTCTGATAAAGTATACGAAATTGATTTATGCGATATTGGCAATGACCGCTATGTGGTCAACTTCCGCTATGGCAGGCGCGGAGCTGCATTAAAAGAAGGTACCAAAACCGAGATAGGTGTGGATAAAACCCGTGCAGAAACTATTTTCAATAACCTGCAACAGGAAAAAACAGCTAAGGGATATATATTATCAGATGGTGAAGTGTTGCCGGTAACTGCTCCGGTTGCTAATGCTGTTATGCCCGTTTTTGAGCCGGTAGACTGGGATGCAATACCCGAAGGAAGGGAAAAAGCTGTATTACGCCGTTTACAAAATGCACTTGATGGAAAAACCAGTACAAAAATTCCCTGGAAGATATCCCGTATCATGTGGATGGCCGGGGTATTACAATTAAAAGAAGCTGTTCCTTATATTTATCAGTTGGCGCTTAAGGGCGATAGTATGCAGCAATATGCGGCGGCCTGGGCACTGGGTCGTATAGGTGATATACAGGCTATCCCATTATTGCAGGTTTTAGCCAGCTCTTCCATTGCTACTGTTAAACGTATTGCGGGTGATGCTTTACTGCAATTAAGTGACGGGGAGGAGAAGGAAAAAATGATCCGTCATCACCTTAACTCTCTGGGCGAACCTTTTAAGCTGGCCATTACTGAAAATGATCCTGACACGCTTGAAAAGTTATTAACCGAAAGGGTAATACAACAAAAACAACCCGATTATCCCGTTCTTGAACATTTATATGCTATTTCATTGCAGGAAAAATGGCTGCGTGAACCCTTAAAACAGTTGCTGGTTCAGTTACCAGCCAGGCCCGGTTATTTTAAGCATATCCGGCATATTTTTAAGTTAGCCGAATTCAGGGATGATTTTGAAATACTGGGTGTTTTAACACTGAAGTTTGAAAGAGAGCCGGAAATGTTCAGCAGCAATATCGCGTATGCCGGGCAAAGAACTTATATAACAGAGCTCAGTGATTTTTTTAATGTAAAAGAGGAGCTTAAGAAAAAAACAAGCGCTCTAGCTTATAGTAATAAAACCCGGAATTATTTCCGTAAAAGGATCCACAGGAATTTAACTAATACAGGCGTTTATGGGAATGTGAATTATGTGCGTATGGCTACTGGCATTTTATTGGCCTATGATAAACAGGATCATAAACCTGCCTATTCTTCCAATAATTATATATGGCAAAACGGGCGTTACCAGACAGTGATAACACAATTTCCTGCTAATGCTCATGCTACTTTATTACACCAGATCATTTCTGGTAATGACCCGGCTTATTTTTTAGACAACAACAATACCTGGCAACTGATAAACCCTGATGATAGAAAGAAAATAAACAGGGAGCAGCCGGCTCCTGCCAACGAGCCTGGTCTATTTAAAAAAATTATCTCCTTATTTGGCAGTAAGAAAAAAGAAGCTCCTCAGCCGGAACCAGTAGTGCAGCAGGAAACAATACAACATGCCACCCCTTTTATTCATTTATGGAACCAGTTACCGCAGGCCTATATACAGTTACTGGTAAATGGAAGGATGAGCGAGTTGCACAGATTTGCTTTAGAAAACCTGCAAAAACACCCTGACTATGAAGCTATCCGTACAAAAATAGATAACCAGGTGTTGAGCCTGTTATTACGCAGTGAATTTGATCAGCCGGCAGATTATGGTTTTACACTGGCAAAAGAGCGTTATAACCCGCATTCGCCTGATTTTGGATTAGTAAGTGCTGTACTGGCAAGCCGTATCGTTGCTGCCCGTGACATGGCCAGGCAGTGGATAGCGGCGAATCCCAAAGTTTTTTTTGAGGATACGGAATGGGTGGCGAACGCATTATTCAATCCTTACAAAGATGCCAGGAACTGGATAGCCATGCTGATGGAGCAGCAGTTATATACACCCACACAGGCCGAGCTGATCTGCGGAAGAGTAATTACAAAAGCCATTACGTTAAGAGACAATAATGCCGAAAATAATGAGGCACTGGATGATGCTTCGGCCATTATACGGAAATTGTTTGCCGATAAATTAAATACAATCAGTACTAATGTAATTGAAGACCTGATAAAAAGTCCTGCAGCAGGGGCCAAACTATTAGGATTATATATTCTCCTGCTTAAAAAGGATACGGTCAACTATGATGATATACCGGTTAGTGTATTTATGGGTTTACTGGAAAATGAATCTGCAACGGTAAGAGAAACAACTGTTCATCTCTTATTGAACCTGAGCGTGGATGAACTATTAAAGCGCCAGGAACTGGTAGCAGCCTGCACGGTATCGGGCTTTTCTAATATCAGGGTAGCAGTGCGTCCTGTACTGCAAAAAATGACAGATCGGGATACTGCTTTTGGCAGCAATATGGTAGAGCTGTTGATCCCCTACTTACTACGTAAAGAAGTTTCGGAGGGGCTGCATAAAGATGTTAGTGAGACATTACAGACGGTTTTATTGGCGCATGTAAAAAATGCTGATAAAGCGATGGTATTAAAACTGGTATACAGTGATTATATGCCTACGCAACAGTTTGGTATAGCTGTTTTAAACAAATACGTTGATCCTGATACTTTCACCCTGCGCCAGATCATTGGCCTGGGAAATCATGAAACTTTGCTGGTAAGGGAATGGTGCCGGCAATATTTTACCGGCCATGTAGCCCGTATTAAATATGAACGGGACGAAGCTATCCGTTTGCTGGATGCAACATGGGAAGATACCCGTGAGTTTGCCAAAGCTTTTTTTGAAGAACAGTTTACAGAGGCCGATTGGTCACCTGAAGCCCTGATCGCCCTGGCGGATTCGGTAAGGCCTGATGTGGAAGCTTATGGCCGCTTGTTGATAACAAAGTTTTTTACAGATGAGGCAGGGGAGGAATACCTGATCAAATTAAGTCAGCACCCAAGTGTCAAAATGCAATTATTTGCGACCAATTACCTGGAAAGATTTGCAACGGATAATCCGGAGCGGTTAGAACAACTGGGTTTTTATTTCCGTTCGGTACTGAGCCGTGTTAACCAGGCCAGGACAGCAAAGAACAGGATATTTAAATTTTTATTAGCGGAGGGGAAAAAATCTGAGCAGGCCGCAAGAATAGTGGTGAAGCTGATCACTGGTATTTCGGCAACTGTAGCGATCGGCGATAAAGCCAAGTGTATTGAAATATTGCACAGTTTAAAAAAACTGTACGATGTAGAAGTGCCAATGGTGCTAAAGCCGGTAAGTGTAAAATAAGATTAAACAGGATGACAAATAAAAGATATGTTATTTAACTATAAATATGGCGGTAATACAACGGTGACAAGCAGTGCGCTTGCAACCGGCTTATCATTTGCGCCGGATACCTTACGAGATCCTGTGTTTTTCGTTGGTAAACTGCAGCATAAGATAGCTTTCAGGGAAGCAATTTCTGCCTTGCATGATGTGGTGGTTTCGGACCTGCGTTTTAAACCAAAGGATAAAACTGCATATAAAGAATGGGCGGCACAACAGGAGGCGGTATGGTTGTCCGAATACCTGGCCGGATACAATGAAGCAACTGCCGAGGCCAGCATAAAATTATTAAAACAGGAGATTGCTGAAGTAAGAAGCGAAAAGGATAAACTATTACAACCTTTTTATAATGCAAAGAGAAGGTATTTTGATTACCTGTATCATAAAGATAAAGATGCGTGGATTGTGCTGGACCCGGTCATTACGGTTCATCCGGATGAAATGTTTTTTGAATGTTTTAGCCAGGACGAATCTACCTATGGTCGCCTGGGGGCCAATTATAACGTATTTAAAGAAGTGAATGATTTTAAATGCGGTACCACTAATATTGATTATTCGGCCGATCTGTACAATGAGTTTCAGAAGATAAGGGATTATAAAGAAACAGACTTTAAAGTGGATCCTTCAGGTTTTGAAGTACAGACGACTAGAGAGGATTTGTTTAAGGAAGTAAAATTGATCTGCCGGAGAGTTGGGTACGGGGCTTTTTACAGGTAAGCTCCGCCATGACCCTGCCTGCTACCCGGTTTGACCTGCACCCGATGGATATTCACAATTTTTGTTCCTGGTTAAGGCGGTTCAGGGAGAAAAAAGGCCCGCGTTATATCAGGTATGTTTTAAATCCCGGCGAGCCGGTTAAAGTAGTTTTTGAACCCTGGGGAAAAGAGATCATCTGCAGCAGATCGGTATATACCGGCAGCCACAAACAGGAAATAAAAATATGGGGGAGGAGAAGGTTACTGATTTTGGAGAGACTGATACCTCTTGCAAAAAAGTTTACCGTCCATTTGCTGGGAACCGGCATGCCATCATTTTATATTGCTGACCTGGGTGATATGAACTTTACACTGGGGTTATCGGGTTGGACGGCCAATGACTGGTCGCGGGCCGGGAATTTTGACCTGATGGCACCAAGGGCCATTATCGATGATGCCATCAAGGCAAAAGTATTTGCCGGATTAAGTAAAGAGTGGTATGCTGAGACGGAACAGCTGGCACAAAACCTGGGCCTCAGTACTGCCGAAGTAGCCGGTGCATTGGGTATTTACACACAGGCAGGACGTGTAATGTTTGACCTAGAGAAGAATGTTTATCGCCTGCGGGAATTATCAAGGGAACCTTTGCCTATGGATAAGCTAAGGTTTTCTAATCCTAATGAAGAACTGGCCAGTGAACTGTTAACACAGTTGAAACCGGTGGTAAAGGCCGAAACAATCAGTGGCGTTGGCCTTAAGCTATCGGCTGCGATAAAAATTGGTAAACGAACCTATAATCCCGAGTTGGTTATTGACGAGGACGAACGTATAAAAACAGGTAATTGTGACTGTAGTTTTTATATAGAGAACAAATTATATAAAGGCCCCTGCGAACACATACTGGCCATGCGTTTACAGTATGGCAATACAAAAAGAACAGAGAAAACTTAAAAACAATTTTGTTATAAAAACCGGAATAAGTAATTTTCGATTTCTTCAATGAATTAGTTCTTAGACAAGAGGGATTACAGGTAAGCACCTTGCCTCCGAAAGGAGCGAACGATGTATCGTCGTTCATGTTAAGTGATTGTATATGCATCACTACATGTAATCTTTACTATGGCCATGGGGTATCTGTGTAGTATTAACAGTACCGGCCCCATGTGCCTTAATACTACACAGATACCCCATGGCCTGGAGTTGATTAATATAGTCCGGGGCCAGCACGAAGGTTTTTCCTGCCTTCTTGTTTTGAACTAATAAAAAATGACCTACATGGATAGTCGTACTACCCGTCAGCAGATCTACGATAAAATAAGCGCTTCCTCCAAAGAAGAATATATACTGGAAGAGATGAAACGTCTTGGTTTTTGGAATAAAAACGAAGACGAGCCCCAGCTTCCCGAGCTATTAATAAAAAAAGAAGGCGAGCTACAGCGTGACCTGAATAAATTATTAGCAGAAAAGAAACGCTATGAAGATAAGGAACAGGTATTGAGAGACATGCGGTTGAAACGTATGGAAGCAGCGAAGAAAAAGCGTATAGAAACCAAAGAAAAGAAAGAAAAGGAGCGGGCTGAAAAAGCGGCGCAATGGACCGTTACAAAAAATACCGATATTATTTTTTTAGGACAGGACGTATCGGGTGGTCTGCAACAGGTGGAAACGGATATCACACAGTTAAATAAATTTGGGTTACCTGCGTTTAATGATGTGGAAACATTAGCGGCGGCAATGGGTATTACTATCAGTGAATTAAAGTTTTTAAGTTATCACCGGAAAGTAGCTACCACCACACATTACAAAAGGTTTTTAGTAGCAAAAAAAAGTGGTGGTCACCGGGTGATATCAGCCCCCATGCCCCGTTTAAAAAAGATACAACACTGGGTATTGCAACATATATTGAATAAAGTGACATTACATGATGCCGCCAATGGGTTTGTCCTTAACCGTTCTATTTTAACGAATGCCGCACAACATATTGACAAAGCCATAGTAGTGAATATTGATTTAAAAGATTTTTTTCCTACGATCACTTATAAAAGAGTGAAGGGGCTTTTCTGTAAATTGGGCTACAGTGAAAAGATCGCTACCATCCTGGCCTTATTGTGTACGGAACCCGCACGTGAAGAGATGGAACTGGATGGAAAGAATTATTATGTGGCTTCCGGAGAACGTTTTTTGCCACAGGGAGCGCCTACCAGTCCCGCCATAACCAATATTATTTGTTATAAGCTGGATTGCCGGTTTACTGCTATTGCGGCAAAAATGAATATCAATTACACCCGCTATGCCGATGACCTGAGTTTTTCCATCAATGATAAGTCTCACACAGGCAACACGTTGATACAACAATTACTTTGGCGGGTTAAGGCTGTGGTAAAAGAAGAAGGGTTTACCATCCATCCTGATAAGGTGAAAATAATGGCGAAAGGTACCCGACAGGAAGTTACCGGTATCGTTGTTAATAAAAAACCGGGCATCAACAGAAAAACCTTACACCGTTTCAGGGCTTTGATCCAGCAGATTGAAAAGACAGGACTTGCGGGTAAAAGATGGAAGGGTGGTGATAATATTGTTGCCGAAATGATAGGTTATGCGAATTTTATTATGCAGGTAAAACCTGAGCAGGGAATTAAACTGAAGCAAAAATTACAAACGGTGTTTAACTTAGCTCTTGTACAGGATGCCATCAGGGCATTACCCCAAACAAATAATATTGCTGCAAATAAGCCCGCAAACGATAAAAATAACGATAAGCCTGATGCACCGGATAACAAAGACTGGTGGAATGTATTATAAGTAAGACTAATTAACGTTTCTCCTTTTAAAATATTAACCGGGCTATTTTTAGCCCGGTTTTTTGTATAATGATGTTTTCTTGTCATATGCCAAGAGCCTTGTGTACCGGGCTGCTTAGCTTTACTGTGCAATAAAATGATACTTATTATCTTTTATCAGGTAATTGATTTGTAGTTGTTAATCCTAAAACTGTTCAAATGAGATTTGAAGCAGGCACAAATATTGCGATGAAAATACCAGCGTACCAGTATGCCGATACGGTACATTTTTACAGGGATGTATTATTGCTCGAAGTAGAAGAGAAGCCGATAACTCATCCGACTGTTTTACAAACCCATACCGTAAAATTCGGTGCCTGCACTTTATGGCTGGATTGTGTGGAAGGTATTGACACATCCTCTATCTGGCTGGAAATAAAAACGCCTGATGTACCTAACGCTACCGATTATTTAACCACCAATGGCACGCAAACTTTTGATGAACTGGAAGAAATACCACACAACATGCATTGGATAAAAGACCCGGCCGGAACAATACTGCTGCTAAAGGAAAATAAATAATTTTTTAACATTAAACGGATGGTTATGAAAACGACTTACGAAGATTCCAAAGACGGAAAAGCATTAACGGCTATACGTACTTTTGAGGCACCACTGAATAAAGTGTGGAACGCCTGGACAAACAGTGAGGTACTGGATAAATGGTGGGCACCCAAGCCCTGGGTAGCAGCAACTAAGCGGTTTAGTTTTACTCCCGGGGGAGAATGGCTGTATGCCATGAAAGGCCCGGACGGGGAGGAGCACTGGGCTATTGTAACTTATAAAACTATTAACCCCAATGTATCTTTTACCGGTACAGATAATTTTTGCGATGCAGAAGGTAATACCAGTACTGAATATAAAGATACACACTGGGATGTGCGGTTTGCGGATAATGGCAATAATACCACCACCGTAACCACTACCTTAACTTTCGGTACACAAAAGGATAAGGACAAACTGGTGGAAATGGGTTTTAAAGAAGGATTTTCAATGGGACACGATAACCTGGACGAACTTTTAAAAATGCATAAAGTATAATCATATGAATAATAATATCTATCCCTGTATCTGGTTTGATGGCAATGCCAAAGAAGCTATGGAGTTTTATTGCCGTGTATTTCCTGATTCAAAAATTGTTGCTGATACACCCATGGTGGTCAATGCTGAACTGGGCGGACAACTACTGATGGGGTTAAATGGCGGTCCGCAATTTAAACCCAATGCCAGTATTTCTTTTATGGTGATTTGTGAAACAATGGAAGAAACGGATCATTGCTGGCATAAACTGGCAGAAGGTGGGGATGTTTTAATGCCCCTGGATAAATATGCCTGGAGCGAAAGATACGGATGGGTGCAGGATAAATTTGGTATCAGCTGGCAGATATATAAAGGGGATATTAGCCAGGTAGGGCAAAAGATCGTTTCTACGCTGATGTTTGCAGAAGCACAGCAGGGTAAAGCGAAAGAAGCTATTCATTTTTACGTGGACCTCTTCCGCTCTTCTTCGTTGGGCGGTATATTGGAATATGGCACAGGTCCCACAGAGGGACAGGTACAGCATGCCCAGTTTAAGCTGAATGAGTATGTACTGATGGCCATGGATAGTGGTGTACCCCAGACATTTAGTTTTACCGAGGGTATATCATTGGTAATACAATGCGATACCCAGGAAGAAATTGACTATTACTGGAACGGCTTTACCAAAGAAGGTAAGGAAAGTATGTGTGGCTGGTGTAAAGATCAGTTTGGTGTATCCTGGCAGATCATTCCACGAAAACTGGCACAACTGATGAGCGATCCGCAGCGGGCACAAAGAGTAATGCAGGAAGTATTGAAGATGAAAAAACTGGATATAGCTATTTTAGAAAATGCATAAGTAAAATAAAAGAGCACCTTCAGGTGCTCTTTTATTATTCGCTTAATAATTCTTTTCTTATCCTGCTTAAGGAAGTATCAGTAATGCCCAGGTAAGTGGCAATATGTTTTAAAGATACATTCTGTATGATATGTGGTTTCTCTTCCAGTAATCTTACATAACGTTCTTTTGCATGATCGGTGAGCATGGCAATACTATGCTGCTTTAAGGTAAAATAACCCTGCACCATAGTGCCGCGGCCATGTTCATTAAAGGCCTTAATGCCATGGTAGAGCTTTTGAAATTTATCAAAATTAATTTCCCATACCACGCAATCGGTCATGGCCTGTATATTTTCCTTGGCGGGGGTATGCTGGAAAAAAGAGATCCAGTCAATGATCAGGTCGCCCACTGCATAAAAATTGGTGCTGATATCATTGCCCTGTACATCAATAACATAAGCCCTCACAAAACCACTTTCCACGAACCAATACTTGTAAGCGGTATTACCCTCTTTTATTAGATAATCATTTTTGGTAAAACTTACCTGGCGGAACTGGGATATGATCTCTTCCTGTTCGGCAGGGGTAAAATCCTTACTGGTAAAAACATGATGTAAAAAGTGAGCAACTGGCATAGCAGGTTTTTTGTAGTCCGAAAGATAAGCATATATCCGATTGATCGTTGGCGGATGTGCATAAGAAAAACCGGAATCTCAAAGTCCCGCTTTTGGAGGTAGATAATCAACGCTAATAATTATATCTCGAAATGAAAGCCTTCTTTCAATAATTCTTTATACCGTTTCTGGTTAAAACGGTACATCTTGCTGGGACGGCCTTTGCCCTCTGGTTTGGATAGTTCGCCGGTCTCTTCTAAAAAATCAAAGGAGAGGATCTTTTTACTGAAATTGCGCCGGTTGATCTCTTTATCCAATAAAGCAGCATATAATTTCTCGAGGTCGGAGAAGGGAAATTTTTTATCCAGTAATTCAAAGCCTATTGGCTGGTACCGTATTTTACTTTGTAAGCGCTCCACTGCCTGGCGGATAATTTGTTTATGATCGAAAGCCAGCGCAGGTAGTTTCTTAATAGAGAACCAGGCGGCATTCTCTGCATCCGTGCTGGCTTTCAGTTCGCGGAACTGGGTGGTTTTTACCAACCCGAAATAAGCAATGGATATTACCCGCTGGCGCGGATCACGGTCGGGTTCGCCAAAACTGTATAACTGTTCCAGGTAATTAACCGTAATGCCTGTTTCCTCCTGCAACTCACGTATAACGGCTGTTTCCAATGATTCATCGGCCAATACAAAACCACCGGGCAGGGCCCAGCTGTTTTTATAAGGCTCATATTTACGTTGTATGAGCAAGAGGGAAACACCTTCTTTTTTGGAATAGCCAAAAACAATGGCATCTACCGCTACTTTTATGTCAGAAGTTTTATTTTGCATAACTCAAAAGCAAATTTACAGGTATTTATTAACTCCAGGCCGCCACCAGTTGCTGACCAATTTTCAGTAAGCCTATCTTACAGCGCTGCTGTGCAGGGCGTTGCAGGAATTAAGGGATATCTAAGACCGTACTGTTACTGTATCCCGAAAAATTAAAGCGATCTTTTTAGCCGTTGCATCTGCCCATCATTCCAATACCAGGCGGCGTATGGGAACCATATACTTACCCGGTAACACATATGGTATTGGTGGGTATAAAAGAATAGTTTTTCGTAACTTTATGCCAACGATTGTTTTATGCCTTACTTCAGGAACTTTACTTATTGGATAGATAAACGAAAGTGGAAATACTGTTTCCTGCTTTCTTCGCTTGCACAATCGTCCGGGGCGGTGTTGTATTAACGCAATTACCAAATTTCCAAATCATCAAATCAGTTAATTAGTTATGCCGCATTATCAACAATTGGGACAGATCCCGCATAAACGACATACACAGTTCCATAAACCCGATGGAGGTTTATATTCGGAACAATTATTCTCTACCGAAGGATTCAGTAACGATTACTCTCTGTTGTATCATGTACACCCGCCCACACAAATTATTAAAACCGAGCCGCAGGTAAATGTTTCGCCGCAGATAGCCGAAGAAAAAATGCTAAAGCACCGCAGCCTGGAAGGGTTTAATATTAAACCCGTGGCTGATTACCTGCAAAGCCGTGTACCGGTACTGGTGAATAATGATTGCCATATTGTACTGGCTGCACCGCAGCAAAGCATGACCGATTATTTTTATAAGAATACCGATGCCGATGAAATGATCTTTGTGCACGAAGGGCAGGGGGTGTTACGTACCATGTACGGTGAATTACCCTTTGGCTATGGCGATTACCTGGTTATACCAAGGGGAACTATTTACCAGATCCGGTTCAACGATACGCATAACCGCCTGTTCATTGTTGAATCCTTCAGTCCTATACGTTATCCCAAACGGTACCATAGCAAATACGGGCAGTTACTGGAGCATGCACCTTATTGCGAACGCGATATACGCGGGCCGCAAAACCTGCCTACGTTTGATGAAAAGGGCGATTTCCTGATCAAGGCTAAAAAGAAGGGCATGTTATACGGCCTGCATTACGGAACCCATCCTTTTGATGTTATAGGTTGGGATGGCTGCTGTTATCCTTATGCTTTTTCTATTCATGATTTTGAACCCATTACCGGCCGGGTACACCAGCCACCACCGGTACACCAGACTTTTGAGGCGCATAATTTTGTGGTATGTTCCTTTGTACCCCGTTTATACGATTATCACCCCCAGGCCATACCTGCTCCTTATAACCACAGTAATATTGACAGTGATGAAGTGTTGTACTATGTAGATGGTGATTTTATGAGCCGCAAACATGTTACCCGCGGTATGATCACGCTGCATCCTGCCGGTATTCCGCACGGGCCGCATCCGGGTGCCGTACAAAAGAGTATTGGTGCAAAGGAAACCAAAGAGTTAGCGGTAATGGTAGATACTTTTCACCCGTTAATGTTAACCAAACAGGCACTGGAAATTGAGAACAGTGATTATGTGATGAGCTGGGCGGAGTAATTTTTATGTAGTCAACTACAGTACTACTGTCATCGTCTGTTGCGTCGCACGCTTGTACGTTCGGTAATTCTATTCAGCATTGTGCAAGCAACTATATTAAATAAGAAAGCCAGTCAATTGACAGGCTTTCTTATTTATACCACTATAATAAAAAACTAGAAGTTTTTAGTGATACCAATGTTTACGGTTTTACCAAAAGTTAAACCGGTATTGGTAACAGCTTTAGCGCCGTCAACATCCACTTTTGAGCTGTTGAAATTAAAACCACCGAAGTTAAAGTTTAAACCAAAATTGTCTTTCAGGTTTACAAATACCGCAGGGTATAATTTTACACCAAAATTATTGATGTCGTCATTTTTAACGGTTAAAGAAGTGCTGCCGCTTTTGGTTTCGGTTTCACCTTTAGTAACGCTGGTAGTACCTTCGGCCTGGAAGTACAGGTTAAAGATAGAAGACAGGGGTTTTGAGTAACGTACAAACAGACCGCCACCAAATGTGCTGTTTTTGGCAGTAGTAGTTACTGAACCGTTTACATCTTCGGTTTTACCAAAAGAAGATACACCTAATACACCCGCAGTCCAGTTATCGGTAAACTGGTAACCTACCATCGGGTTGAAGTCTATACTGTTTGTTTTTACTTCGGTGTTTTTGTTGTTGCCAAAATTAAAACCTAAATCACCACCTACTAAAATACTTCCTTTCTGAGCAAAGGCAAAGCTGGTCATTCCTAAAGCCAGGGCACTGATAAATAATCGTTTCATAAAGTTTTTAAATTTAATGGCGCAAAGTTATGGGTGGTTCATAGTAAGATAACGAATTGATAACCACATTTTAACATTTTTTAAGGTATTGCTGGGGAAACGATGGGAGGAGCACTATTTATTATGGCGTGATTTTTCGGTATATTAGAAGTCTAAAACGTTTTGCTATGCTTAAACTATCTGAATTAAAAACAAACGACCTGGTTTTGGTAAATGAAGACGGTACTATAAGAGAAGGCAGGGTGGTGGAAGTAAACCATACTGATAATAAAGTACTGGTGGATAATGGGGTACAGGATTTCTGGTATACCAAAGACGCACTGACGGGTATCCTGATCAACGATACCATATTAATGAACAAATTAGGTTTTGAAAAACAACTGGAAGACGGGTTTGTTAAATATAAGAAAGACGCCTTCCGGCTGGTAGTAAAGGACAATTACGATTTCTCCCATATTGATATGTGGTACCGCGAAGACCGCAGGAGCTTCAACACCCACCTGGCCACCCATACTTTACAAAATCTTTTTTACGATATGACCAAGATCCACCTGGAGCCGGTGGGCATGGAACATGAATAAACATTGGTCATAGTCAATATCACAGAGTTCCGCAGAGTTCTTTTCACAGAGTTACACTGAGGGACTCTGTGTAATTTTTCTTCCCAATATACCGCTACAGCTACCTATTACTACAGAAAATTAAAAACACCATGCTTGAAGATGAAATTACGGAAGTGATTTTGCAAAAAGCTTTCCATGTACATACAGCACTTGGCCCGGGTTTACTGGAGTCGGCTTATAAAGAATGCCTGTGTTATGATTTAAGGCAGGCAGGACTGAATGTGCAAAAAGAAAAGCCCATGCCTTTGTTTTACAAGGAAATACGATTGGATATCGGTTACAGAATTGACCTGCTGGTTGAAAACAAAGTTATTGTGGAAGTCAAAACTATAGACAATTTCCATGATATCCATATAGCCCAGGTGCTGACCTATCTACACTTGAGTAATTGTCCGCTAGGCTTGTTGTTAAACTTCAAAACCAAATCCTTAAAAAATGGTATTAAACGACTGATATTATAGTATTCCACGCAAAAAATAAAAAACTCCGCGTCACTCTGTGTCCTGACTCTGTGTACCTCAGTGGTTATTACTGATGAACAGCGATAAATATGTTGACAGGCTGCCGGATTGCAGCGAAAAGCCCGGATCCGACGCAGCAGTAGAGGGCTTGCAGTGTAAATCCGGGACTATGGCCGATAAGCCCTTTTACAGTTGATAGCCCCATTATATTTAAAAACCGAAACGAGGTAAATCACTAAAAAATCATCTAAACTGCTCTTTTTCTGCTTATTTCCCAATTTTTAAGCCTGTAAATCCCTGAATTTTACTTAGTTTTGCGCCTTCGGTGAGATTTTAGGAAAAAAAAGGTAGCTTTTTTCTTTTTTTGGCTACTTAGTCCTATCTTTGCACCCCTAAAAATAATATGTCAAAACAGGCGCTAATAAAACAAGACGGTGTAATTCTGGAAGCCTTATCCAACGCAATGTTCAGGGTAAAGCTTGAAAACGGTCACGAAATACTGGCCACCATCTCTGGTAAAATGCGGATGCACTATATCAGGATATTACCCGGGGATAAAGTTGGCGTGGAGTTGTCGCCATATGATTTAACAAGAGGGAGAATTAATTTTAGATATAAATAATAATAGCGAAAGCCCTATGCTACGGGCTGTGAGCAGTAAAACAAACACTCATGAAAGTAAGAGCATCTATTAAAAAGCGTAGCGCTGACTGCAAGATTGTACGTCGCAAGGGTAAGTTATATATTATTAACAAAAAGAACCCTCGCTTCAAGCAACGTCAGGGTTAATAACCTGGTGCCAGAAGCACGACAACGAACTTTTTTCAAAGCGATAACTAACAAACAATAAACAAAGACTATGGCTCGTATTGCCGGTGTTGACTTACCAAAAAACAAAAGAGGCGAAATTGGACTTACCTATATTTATGGTATTGGCCCAAGCAAAGCCAAATATATTCTTGATAAGAATAATATTGACCGTAACAAAAAGGTTAATCAGTGGAATGACGAAGATCTGAACGCTATCCGTACTACTATTACTGAAGAGTTAAAAGTAGAAGGACAATTACGTTCGGAAGTGCAAATGAGCATTAAACGTTTATTGGATATTGCTTGTTACCGCGGTTTACGTCACCGTAAAGGATTACCGGTTCGTGGTCAGCGTACTAAAACAAACAGCCGTACCAGGAAAGGTAAGCGTAAAACAGTTGCAGGTAAGAAAAAAGCAGCTAAAAAATAATAACAACTATCAGACGTCTGGCAACAGATGTCTGATTTGTTTATATACAAAGGCTTATAAAGACATGAACCTGCTTCGGATGGCCTCGTAAGCCGGCAGTAGAAAAGGGTTCGGTTCCGGGATACCGGGATATTATTTTAAACATTTTTTGACTACCTCACAAGATGGCAAAAGCACAACAGAACAGCGCAAAAGCCGCTGCTAAAAAAAGAATTGTGAAAGTGGACGCTTATGGCGACGCTCACATTTCAGCTACATTCAACAACATTATTGTTAGTTTAACCAACAAAACCGGCCAGGTTATTTCCTGGAGCAGTGCCGGTAAAATGGGCTTCCGTGGTTCTAAAAAGAACACGCCCTATGCCGCACAAATGGCTGCCGCTGATGCTGCTAAAGTAGCATTGGACGCTGGTTTGAAAAGAGTTGACGTATACGTAAAAGGACCAGGTTCTGGTCGTGAAGGCGCTATCCGTTCTTTATCTCAAAGCGGTATCGAGATCGTGATGATTAAAGACGTTACTCCTTTACCTCACAACGGATGTCGTCCTCCTAAGAAAAGAAGGGTATAACATTAGTTATAAGTATTAAGCTAAAAGTTATAAGTAAAAGGATATTCCTTCGCTTATAACTTTTAGCTTTTGAAATAAAGATTTTTGAGCCATTCCGGTTTCATTTTTAAAAAGGGTACACGATTAATTTTTTTCAAAGCTTTTTACTGATCGACGTACCGCATTCTAAAAAAGCTTAAATGAAAGTATATTATGGCACGTTACAATGGTCCAAAGACCAAAATTTCTCGCATTTTTGGAGAGCCTATTCTTGGCAATGGTAAATGGTTGGGTAAAAACAGTAACCCTCCAGGTCAGCACGGTGAAAAACGCAAACGTAAAACCTTAGGTGAATACGCTTTGCAGTTACGTGAAAAACAAAAAGCAAAATACACTTACGGTATTTTGGAAAAACAATTCCGCAAAACTTTTGAAGAAGCCGCACGCCGTAAAGGTGTTACCGGTGAAAACTTAATTAAATTGCTGGAAGCCCGTTTGGACAACACCGTATTCCGTATGGGTATTGCTCCTTCACGTCCTGCTGCCCGCCAGTTAGTAAGCCACAAACACATTGAAGTTAATGGTGAAGTAGTAAACATTCCTTCTTTCCAGCTGAAAGCCGGTGATGTTATTACCATCAAAGAAGGTAGCAGAGCTAACTCTTCTATTACCAGTGTTGTTCGTGCTAAAAATCCTAAATTCGGTTGGGTTGATTTCAACGAAACTACATTTACAGGTACTTTCATCACTTATCCTGAAAGGGAAAATGTTCCTGAGAACATTAAGGAGCAATTAATTGTTGAGTTGTACTCTAAGTAATAGTTAGATGGTTAAAAGTTATGGGTTTAACGGGGTAACAGCTGTAAACCTGGTAACAGTTAACGTATAACCGAACTTGGATGGATTTGCTGGTTGCTGATGACTGTTTGGTATTCCTCCGGGAAGTATAAAGCAGGTATTGGCAAGGGTAACACAATCATTAAAAACCTAAAGACAAATAAAATATGGCAATCTTAAATTTCCAGAAACCTGATAAGATCATTTTACAAAAAGCTACCGACTTTGCTGCTCAGTTCGAGTTTCGCCCGTTGGAGCCTGGTTATGGTGTAACTATCGGTAATGCACTGCGTCGTGTATTATTAAGTTCATTGGAAGGGTACGCTATTGTAGGTGTTAAAATTGAAGGGGTTGACCACGAATTTGCTACCATGAAAGGTGTTAGTGAAGATGTGGTGGAAATATTCCTGAACTTAAAACAAGTACGTTTTAAGAAAATTGTTGACCACGAAGTGGCAAACGAAAAAATCGTTCTGTCATTAAAAAATAAAACAGAATTCTTAGCCGGTGATATCGGTGAGGGTACACACTCTTTCCAGATCATGAACCCCGAGCTGCTGATCTGTACTTTAGACTCATCTGCAAGAATGGATATTGAATTAACTATTGGCAAAGGCCGTGGTTATGTACCTGCAGAAGATAACAAAGTAAAAGATGCACCTGTTGGTTATATTCCTATTGATGCTATTTATACTCCTATTAAGAATGTTAAATACAGCATTGAGAATACCCGTGTGGAGCAAAGAACTGACTTTGAAAAACTGATCATGGAAGTATCTACCGATGGTACGATTCATCCGGAAGAAGCAGTGAAACAAGCGTCACGTATTTTGATCCAGCACCTGATGATCATTACCGACGAGAACATCACTTTTGATAACAAAGAAGAGAAAAAAGAAGACCTGGTGGACGAACAAACTTTACAATTACGTAAAGTATTGAAAACGCCATTAGAAGATCTTGACCTTTCTGTACGTGCCTTTAACTGCCTGAAAGCAGCTAAGATCAACTCATTAAGCGAGCTGGTACAGTACGAGCAGGAAGACCTGATGAAGTTCCGTAACTTCGGTCAGAAATCTTTAGCTGAAATTGAACAGGTTTTAAGCGAAAGAGGCCTTGGCTTTGGTATGGATCTGCAGAAATTAGGTGTAGATAAAGACGAACTTTAATTAGATAATGAGGTAATTTGAAAATGTGATAATGTTTTCAAATTACCTCATTGCTTTATAAGTATTAATAACAAGTAGGTTACAATTCCTGACACGGTGTAACCGGATTTTTAAACAACAATTTGGGATTAATAATTTTCAAATTATCTAATTACCAAATTACCAAATTAAACAGTCATGCGTCACGGAGACAAAATCAACAATTTAGGCCGCAAAAAAGCACACCGCGAAGCCTTATTAAGCAACTTGGCTATTCAGCTGATCCAACACAAACGTATTGTAACTACTTTGGCAAAAGCTAAAGCATTACGCGTATTTGTTGAGCCGCTGATCACTAAAGGTAAAGACAATACCACGCATCAGCGTCGTGTTGTATTCAGCTACTTACAGGACAAAGAAGCTATCAAAGAATTATTTGGTACTATTGCCGAGAAAGTAGGTGGCCGCCCCGGTGGTTACACCCGTATCATTAAATTAGGCATCCGTCCTGGTGACGCTGCTGAAAAAGCAATGATCGAGCTGGTTGACTTTAATGAAGTTTACGGTAAAGTAGCTGATGAAGCTAAAGCAACTACCAAACGTACACGTCGTTCGGGTGGTGCTAAAAAGAAAGCAGAAGCTACTGAAGCTGCTGCGCCTGAAGCTACAACTGCTCCTGCAGAAGAAGCTAAAGAAGAAAAAGCAGCTGAGTAATCAGTTTCTTATATTACCAGGAAAGCCCCTTGCATTGCAGGGGGCTTTTTTATTGCCATCGTCCCACCCCTGGTTTGGCTTTGGTTGTGTCACTCACTTGTACGTCCGGTAATGCTATTGCGCAGCTGATAACGCAGACGTTAATAGTTAAAGGTTATTCGTTAACAGTATTAATCATCTATTACTTTCTGCCCTTCGGACATACGTACTTCCTGACTACCAGACTTTCCCCTGTTGATTAACGAACGGAACGATGCAGTGTGCGACGCAACGAAAGATGAGCACTGTTCCTGTTGCCGGTAACATAAAAATTATTTACCGGTATTTACGTTAAGCAGTATTTACAGGTATGATTGAATAGCTAACGCTTGTTTTTACTTTTAAATTTTCAGTTTTTACTTCAGGTTCCGAATCATTAAATTGTTTTATCTTCAAGGCCTATACGATGCTTGCTGCTTAATTTATTTACCGGATAATTTTATTTCCATATGGATCAATATGTAAGTGCTTTACAGCAGTTCAGGAATGAGGTTGGCATACGTTTTCAACTCTACAATAGTTTATTTACCTCTTTGCCTTTTCATAAAATTGAAAAGACGGGTATCTTATTATCCCTCTTATCCAGTAACTGTGAAGAAGGTTATGTAAAGGGCTTAAGTCCTATCAATATCATTGAAGATTTTTTTAGTAAACAAACTACTTATGTAACGGAGCAGGAGAAGGTAGACCTGTTATTCCGTTTTGTACAATATGCCGAAAGGCAGGTGGTATTGTTTGATGCCCTGGAAGATGCCGCTTTTAATAAAGTGCATGATATGAACGGCGCCGGCACGCTGAAACATTTAGAGTCCGAAGTAATACAGGCATCCAAACAGGCCGACCTGGCCGAACAGTTAAAAGTATTTACCGTACGTTTGGTATTAACGGCGCATCCGACACAGTTTTACCCCGGCCCGGTATTAGGTATCATCAATGACCTGGCAAAGGCTTTATCGGCCAATAAAACCAGCCTGGTGAACGAATTACAACAGCAGCTGGGCCGTACACCGTTTTTAAAGAAAGTAAAGCCTACTCCCTATGATGAAGCCGTAAGTTTAATATGGTACCTGGAGAATGTATTTTACCAGGCGGGAGGCAATATTGTGGCTTCACTGAAGAGCCGCTTCCCGGATGCGGTAAGCAAGGCTAACCCTGTTTTCCAGATGGGCTTCTGGCCCGGAGGCGACAGGGATGGTAATCCCTTTGTAAGAACAGAAACCACGTTAAAGGTTGCGGATGCTTTGCGCGGCAGCATTTTAAAGTGTTATTATATGGATGTACGCAAACTGCGTCGCCGTTTAACTTTCCAGGGCCTGGAAACATTATTGCTGAACCTGGAAACCAAGCTGTATAATAACCTGTTTGTGCCCGGTTACAAATCTGAATTAACAAAGGCTGAACTTACCGGTACTTTAGAAGAGGTAAAACAAATTATTATACACCAGCATAATGGCCTGTTCCTGGAGCTGGTAGAAAACCTGATCAACAAGATCGATATATTCGGTTTACACTTTGCCTCGCTGGATATCAGGCAGGATAGCGGTACTCATGGCAACCTGTTCAATTACCTTGCTGAAAATAATATTGTATTAAACAAGGACTATTTACAGTATGATGAAGCACAGAAAATAGAAGCACTGTTAAACGTAAATGAAACAATTGATGCCAGTGTATTTACCGATGATGTTCACCAGGATACGATCCAATGTATAGGTGCTATTAAAACTATCCAGCAGTTCAATGGTCCTGATGGGTGTAACCGTTATATCATCAGCCAGTGTAACAGTGCGTTGAATGCCATTGAAGTATTTACCTTATTCAAATTAGGCGGCTGGGAAGAAACAACGATAGAAGCCGATATTGTGCCTTTGTTTGAAACCATTGATGACCTCGAGAATGCGGCAACGGTAATGGAAACATTATACAATATACCGGCTTACCGGGCACATTTAAAAAGGCGGGATAATTTTCAAACCATCATGTTAGGTTTTTCTGATGGTACCAAGGATGGTGGTTACCTGATGGCCAACTGGGGCATTTATAAAGCCAAGGAAGAACTTACTGCTATTTCCCGTAAGTATGACCTGGATGTAATTTTCTTTGACGGCAGGGGAGGCCCTCCCTCAAGAGGTGGTGGTAAAACCCACCGGTTCTACGCTTCCATGGGTAAAAACATTTCCAGCAAGGAAATTCAGTTAACCGTGCAGGGGCAAACGGTGAGTTCCAATTTTGGTACTGTTGATTCTGCCGGTTACAATATTGGCCAGTTACTAAATGCCGGCTTATCCAATGCGCTATTCTATAATAAAGAAGAAACATTAACCGCTGAGCAGGAAGCATTACTGGGAAAACTATCGGATATCAGTTACGAAGCTTATAAAAAATTAAAGAACCATCCTTACTTAACGGCGTACCTGGTGCATGCCAGTCCGCTGCGTTTTTATGGTGAGACCAATATCGGCAGCCGTCCGGCAAAACGTGGCCAGGCCTCCGGTATTTCATTAAAAGACCTGCGGGCCATTCCTTACGCAGGCTCATGGAGCCAGTTAAAACAAAATGTAACCGGTTTCTTTGGCGTAGGCACGGCATTAAAGGCCATGGATGAAGCGGGTAATCTGTCTGAGATAATGGCCCTGTACAAAAACTCACTGTTCTTTAAAACCCTGCTGGATAACTGCGAAATGGCCATGTCCAAATCCTTCTTTCCCTTAACCAGTTATTTGGCTAAACATAAGGAGTACGGGGAGATCTGGCAGATGATATATGAAGAGTATCAGCTGACCAAAGAATATATCTTTAAATTATCCGGGCGAACAGAACTGATGAGCGATTACCCGGTTGACCGCCTGTCCATTCAAATGCGGGAAAAAATTGTACTGCCATTGGTAACCATCCAGCAATATGCACTTACCCGTATCCGTGAAATGGAAGAGCAGGTAGCACGTACACCTATTGCCGATGTGTATGAAAAACTGGTGATGCGTTGTTCTTTTGGTATTATTAATGCCGGAAGAAACTCGGCGTAAATTTGTATAATTATTTATAGAGCTGCCACCTGGTATTTATCAGCGGCGGCTCTTTTCTTTTATTTATAGGCCATATTAACTCAGATTTCCGGTATAAATAATTATTATCCTCGCCGGTAAAAGGCGCTTTTCCAAATTCTTATATTCCTTTATTTTATTATTGCTAGCCCAAAGTGGAAGATTTATTCAAACCATACTGTAAACTCGCCAGGTCATCAAAAAAACAAAAACCTCCTGCCCGCGAGCAGAAGGTTCTGTTACACAACTTAAAACTCAATAAACACTATTAAAAGGAAGCTAAAATAGAAGCTTCTTTTGTTTCTAATATGGAACTGCCCATTAAAAACTCATCCACTTTACGGGCGCACTCACGGCCTTCGCTAATGGCCCATACCACCAGGCTCTGGCCCCGGCGCATATCACCTGCTGTAAACACTTTGGCTATATTACTTTTAAATTCTTTTTCGCCGGCTTTTACATTACCACGGGCATCCAGTTCAACACCCAGTTCATCAATAAAACCAACATGCTGCGGGTGTACAAAACCCATGGCCAATAATGCAAGATCACAGGGGATCTCTCTTTCTGTACCGGGTATTTCGGTAAACTGAGCCGGGCGGCCGTCTTTACTGGCTGTCCATTGCAGGTTAACAATTTTAAGGCCTTTTAATTTACCGTTCTCATCACCTATAAACTCTTTGGTTGCAATAGCCCATTCACGAATGGCACCTTCTTCATGCGACGTAGTTGTTTTTAACAACATCGGGTAAGTTGGCCAGGGCATAAAATCGGTGCGGTCAGCCGGAGGCTTTGGCATTAATTCAAACTGTGTAACCGAAGCAGCGCCATGGCGGTTACTGGTGCCTACACAGTCACTTCCGGTATCGCCACCACCTATCACCACTACATGTTTACCAGTGGCCGTTACTTCATGCGATAATATATTACTCTCAATATGTGCATTGGCCAATACATCTTTACCGGCTACACGTTTATTGTTTTGTTTTAAAAAATCCATCGCAAAATGTACGCCGTCCAATTCACGTCCGGGAATAAACAAATTACGTGGTGCGGTACTGCCACCGGCTAATACAATGGCCTGGTGCTCCCTTAACAGGTCGTTAATGCTGATGTTCACACCTACATTGGCCAGGTAATGAAAAGTAATCCCTTCCTCTTCCAGTAAAGCAATACGGCGGTCAATCACCCATTTGTCCAATTTAAAATCGGGAATACCATAACGTAATAAACCACCTGCGGCATCATCACGTTCATACACATGTACGGTATGGCCTGCATAATTTAATTGCGCTGCGGCGGCCAGGCCGGCGGGCCCGCTGCCAATAACGGCAATTTTTTTACCGGTACGTACATTAGGCTTTTTGGCTTTTACAAAACCTTTTTCAAAGGCTATTTCAATAATATGTTTTTCTATTTCCTCGATAGATACAGGCGGCTGGTTAATGCCTAACACACAGGCGCTTTCGCAGGGTGCCGGGCATATACGACCGGTGAATTCGGGGAAGTTATTGGTAGAGGCCAGTATATGATAAGCTTCCTCATAATTTTTATTATACACGGCATCATTAAATTCCGGTATCACATTACCCAAAGGGCAACCACTATGACAAAAAGGTATGCCACAGTTCATACAACGGGCGGATTGCTCGTTTAATTTATTCTCAGGGTATTGACTTACAAATTCCCTGTAATGTTGTAACCTTTCCTGCACTTTCGCTTTAGGCGGTGCTTCACGGGTGAATTCTAAAAATCCTGTTGGTTTGCCCATTTTTTATTTAATTAAAAAGTAAAAAGTAAAAATGAAAAGGGTGCTTATGGCTGCTCTTCTTTTTTAACTTCTTAATTTGTTCACTTTTATTTTTTTTGTTACCGGCTGCATTAACACAGATCATCGTTCCTTGCGTCGCACTCTTCAACTTGCTGTTCTTTGTTCAACAGGCTAAATGCAGAATGCTTAATGCTGTAAGCCCTTGCCATGGTTCGTGTCTCACGAACCAACTTTAAATGTAATCAAGCTTTTACACATTTTATTTTACGCTATGTATAATGCTCAATAGAATTACCGAACGTAGAGGTGAGTGACACAACAGACGATGATAGTAGCAATACTGCTGGTCAAACTATACTACTTATTTACCGTCACCGCTGCACGGCTTTGTAAAACCTTCTTATAATCCCTCGGGAATACCTTGATAAAGTTTTTAGTCTGGTTTTCAAAATCACTTAAAATGAATTTGGCTACCGCGCTGTTGGTCAATGCCGCATGCTGGCTGATCATATATTTTAAGGTACAGCTGTCGTCCTCATCTACCGGGTCAAGATCAACCATCTCCGGGTTACACCTGCCTGCAAAACTGTTGTTTACATCGTATATGTAGGCAATGCCGCCACTCATCCCCGCTGCAAAGTTGGGCCCGGTCTCGCCAAGTACTACTACGGTACCGCCTGTCATATATTCACAACCATGGTCGCCAATACCTTCTACCACCACGCTGGCACCTGAGTTACGAACGGCAAAACGTTCACCGGCCTTGCCTCGGATATAGGCATTACCCTGCGTAGCGCCATAAAAGGCAGTGTTACCGATAATGATATTTTCCTCCGGTTTAAATGTCGCTTCCTTATCCGGGTATACCACCAGGGTAGCACCGCTTAATCCTTTACCAAAATAGTCATTGGCATCACCTTCCAGTTCAAACGTAATACCCCTGGTGCTGAATGCGCCCAGGCTTTGGCCCGCTGTGCCTTTCAGTTTTAAATGAATGGTATCATCGGGTAATCCTTCGGCACCATATTTTTTTGTTATTTCATTGGATAACAAAGTACCTGCTGCGCGATCGGTATTGATGATGTTGAACTCGGCCCTTATTTTTTCTTTATTGTTTAAGGCAGGTTGTGCCGCCTCTAAAAACTTCCAGTCTAAAATAGCATCCAGGCCGTGGTCCTGTTCTTCGGTATTGTATAAGCCTACCCATTCAGGCGCTTCCTCTTTATGCAGTAAAGGCGAGAGGTCAAGTTTACTGTATTTCCAGTGTGTAATATTTTCTCTTACCTGTAAAGCGTCTACCTGACCGATCATTTCATTCACGGTACGGAAACCAAGTTCAGCCATTAACTCGCGCAGATCCTGTGTGATGAACTTGAAAAAGTTAACCACGTATTCCGCATCACCGGTAAAACGTTTTCTCAGTTCAGCATCCTGTGTAGCTACACCAACGGGACAGGTATTTAAATGACATTTACGCATTAAGATACAACCTTCCACTACCAGGGCTGCTGTGGCAATACCCCATTCTTCAGCGCCTAATAAGGCCGCTATGGCAATATCACGGCCGGTCCTGATCTGGCCATCGGTCTGTACAATTACCCGGCTGCGTAATTTATTTTTAACGAGTGTCTGGTGTGTTTCGGCCAAACCTAATTCCCATGGTAAACCTGCATGTTTAATAGAGCTCATGGGCGAGGCGCCGGTACCGCCATCAAAGCCTGCGATCAGTACCACATCGGCTTTAGCTTTGGTAACACCGGTAGCAATGGTACCCACACCGGCTTTACTTACCAGCTTTACATTGATGCGGGCTTTACGGTTCGCATTTTTAAGATCGTATATCAATTGAGCTAAGTCCTCAATAGAATAAATATCATGGTGAGGCGGCGGTGATATTAAACCTACACCAGGGGTAGAGTGACGGGTTTTACCGATCCATTCATCCACTTTATGCCCGGGTAACTGGCCACCCTCACCGGGTTTGGCACCCTGTGCCATCTTAATCTGTATCTCGTCGGCCTCGGTTAAGTAAATACTGGTAACACCAAAGCGGGCACTGGCCACCTGTTTAATGGCGCTGCGCATGGAGTCGCCATTGGGTAATGGGGTGTAACGTTGTTCGTCTTCACCACCTTCGCCGGTATTACTCTTACCGCCTAAACGGTTCATGGCAACGGCCAGGGTAGTATGGGCTTCCCAGCTAATGCTGCCAAAACTCATGGCACCGGTAGCAAAACGTTTGTATATATTTTCTGCAGGCTCTACTTCATCTATGGAAATAGAGGGGCGTGTACGCTTAAAATCCAGTAAGCTGCGTAATGTAATGGCTTTATGCTGCTGATCGTTGATGGATTTGGTATATTTTTTAAATATGCCATAATCGTTCATCCGGGTAGCATATTGTAACAGGTGAATGCTCTCCGGGTTAAACAGGTGTGCTTCGCCTTTACGTTTCCATTGGTATATCCCACCCACCGGTAAACGGTCAACAGGAATATCTTTTTTACTGAAAGCAAAGAAATGTTTGGCCAGCGCTTCTTTTGCTATTTCATCTAAGCCCAAACCTTCAATACGCGATGTAGCCCCGGTGAAGTATGCATCTACTACCGACCGGCTGATACCGATGATCTCGAATATCTGTGCACCCTGGTACGATTGCAGGGTACTGATACCCATTTTGGAGAATACTTTCAGTAAACCTTCATTTACAGCCTTGATATAGTTCTTCTTCAGCTCGTCCTCGCTTAGTGCGGATTGCAGTTTGCCGCTTTCCTTCATATCACGAATAGAGGAAAGAGCTAAGTAAGGGTTAATGGCGGTAGCGCCAAAACCTAATAAACACGCAAAGTGATGGACTTCCCAGGCATCACCGGCTTCCACTACAATACCTACCTGTCCGCGTAAACCTTTACGTATTAAGTGGTGGTGTACGGCTGAAGTAGCCAGTAAGGAAGGAATAGGAGCGTGGTCACTGTCAATCGCCCTGTCCTGTAATATCAATACTTCAAAACCATCCCTTACCGCATCTTCGGCATAACGGCAAAGGCGTTCAATACCTCTTTTTAAATTGCCGGGTTTGCCATCGGCCAGGAAATAACATTGTAATGTTTTGGCCTGAAAAATGCCGGTATCAATACTGCGTAAGGTTTCTAGTTCTTTATTATTTAAAACCGGGTGTTTTAATCCTACCACGTGGCAATCCAGCTCATCTTCCACCAACAGGCTACCGTTATTTCCTACAAATGTTACCAGCGACATTACCCTTTTTTCCCGGATAGGGTCAATAGGCGGGTTGGTTACCTGCGCAAATAACTGCTTGAAATATGAAGATAAATGCTGGGGCTGATCGCTTAATATGGCCAGCGGTGTATCGGTACCCATAGAGCCGATGGGCTCTTTACCATCAAGGGCCATGGGTAAAATAATTTGTTCCAGGTCTTCCGTGGAATAACCAAAAGCTTTCTGGTATTTAAATACCTGGTCATGTTCCAGGTGGGTGAACATGATACGTGGCGGTGGTAATTCGTTTAAGCGGATCTTATATTTATTCAGCCACTCATCGTAGGGCTTTTGCGTGCATATATTTCTTTTTACTTCCTCATCGCTGATGATACGGCCCTGTTCCATATCTACCACGAACATTTTACCCGGTTGTAAACGGCCTTTTTCTTTGATCAGTTTCTGGTCAATAGGCAATGCTCCGGTTTCCGATGCCATGATCACACGGTCATCAGTGGTAACACAATAACGGGATGGGCGTAAGCCGTTACGGTCTAAAGTAGCGCCGATTATTTTTCCATCAGTAAAAGAGATGGAGGCCGGGCCATCCCATGGTTCCATTAAACAGGCATGAAACTCGTAGAAGGCTTTTTTAACCGGGTCCATATCTTCATTACCATCCCATGCTTCCGGTATCAGCATCATCATTACATGTGGTAAAGAACGGCCGGTAAGGGTCAGTAATTCGATCATATTATCCAGGCAGGCCGAGTCGCTTTGGTTATTGCTGACAATGGGCAATAACATATCCATTTCTTCCTTGCTGAAGAAAGGTGTTTCAAAGCCTGGTTCACTGGTTTTCAGCCAGTTTAAATTACCCTGTAAGGTATTGATCTCACCATTGTGAGCAATATAACGGAAAGGCTGAGCCAGTTTCCAGGAAGGGAAAGTGTTGGTAGCAAAACGGGAGTGCACCAAACCAAAGGCGCTTACCACCCGTTTGTTGGTAAGGTCCGTAAAATAGTTACGTACCTGGTTACTGGTTAACTGTCCTTTGTAAACAATGGTCTTATAAGATAAAGAAGCCAGGTAAAAACCTATCTCATCCTTCTTCACCGTATTATTAATAATATGTGTGGCGTAGTTACGCAGCACAAATAATTTTCTTTCAAATTCAAGTGCATTGGTAATATGGTCGGGACATGCAATAAATACCTGCTCTATCTCCGGCTCCACACTCAATGCAGTAGGTCCGATATCCGATTTATTTACCGGTACCTTACGCCAGCATAATACTTCCAGGCGTAATTTTTCTGCAGCACGTACAAAAATCTCACGACACTCTTCACGCAATCTTAATTCCTTTGGAAAAAATACCATGCCTACGCCATATCTTTCAAAGCGGGGCAGGGGGACGCCCAGTTTAAGACATTCATCAAAGAAAAACTCATGGGGTATCTGGATCATGATACCGGCGCCATCACCGGTGTTTGCCTCGTGGCCACAGGCGCCACGGTGTTCCATGTTTTCCAAAATAGTTAAGGCATCACCAATGGTCTGGTGATTTTTATTGCCTTTAATGTTAGCAACGAAACCTATCCCGCAGGCATCATGTTCAAACGACGGGTCATATAATCCGGTAGCACGAACCATAAACAATGTTGTTTTGAATAAATTATAATAAACCTCACAAAAGGTTGGAAAAATTGGCAGGCAAACAGTCTAAATTACAAACTTTCTTCAATAAAACCATCATGTTGCTGTTGGTTTTTTCAAAAAAGTTTGATACAAACGCTTGTTAATGCAATCGTTAGACCAGGTAGCTAAACAAAGTATCGTTCTTGTTCAGTTCGGTATAGTTGATGGCAAAAGCATTTAGTTTTTCTAAGAATATCTTGTAGTCTTCTTTTCGTTGTAGTTCAATGCCTACAAGGGCGGGTCCGTTCTCTTTATTGGTTTTGTGAATGTATTCAAAACGGGTAATGTCATCATTAGGTCCTAATACATTATTCACAAATTCTTTCAGTGCACCGGGACGTTGTGCAAAATTGATCAAAAAGTAATGTTTTAATCCTTCGTACTGCAGGCTACGTTCTTTTATTTCCTGCATACGGTCAATATCATTGTTGCTGCCGCTGACAATACATACAATGGTCTTGCCCTTTATTTCACCGGCGAAAAAATCGAGTGATGCAATGGACAAAGCGCCGGCCGGTTCAGCAACAATAGCATCTTCGTTATATAATTTTAAAATACTGGTACATACTTTTCCTTCGGGTACCAGTTGCACCTTATCCACTACATCTTTACAAATATCAAAGGTGAGGTCGCCAATGCGTTTAACAGCAGCACCATCAACAAAACGTTCAATACTGTCCAGTGTAACAGGATGTCCGGCAGCTAATGCAGCCGTCATGGAAGGGGCGCCTTCCGGTTCTACGCCAATGATCGTTGTAGCAGGAGAAACATGTTTGAAATAGGTGCCGGTACCGGCAGCTAAGCCACCACCACCAATAGGTACAAATAAATAATCAACTGTAATATTGGAGTAAGTAAGATCGTCCAATATCTCTTTCGCAACAGAAGCCTGTCCCTCTATAATCCGCAGGTCATCAAAGGGCGGAATAAAGGTCATGCCATGCTCTTCGGTATATTTTTTGGCAGCAACGGCACAATCATCAAAAGTATCACCCACCAGTTTTATTTCTATATTACCATCGCCAAACATTTGTGTCTGACGTACTTTCTGTTTGGGCGTAATGACCGGCATAAACACCACACCTTTTACCTGCAGGCTTTTACAACTGAACGCAAAGCCCTGTGCATGGTTACCGGCGCTGGCACATACTACTCCTTTTTGTAATTCCTCCTTGGGTAAGCTGCTCATCATATTGTAAGCACCACGCAGTTTATAGGAACGTACTACCTGGAGATCTTCTCTTTTTAAGTAAACATGACACCCGTACCGGCGTGATAAGTTGGCATTGTACTGCAAAGGGGTTTTGGTTACTACGCCTCTTAGTCTTTCTGCTGCGGTATCTACCTGTAATTGGTCCCAATATGTAGTTAATGCTTCCATTGTAGTGAATGATGAATTATGAATGATTAATTAATAATGAAGAATTAGTAATTAATAAGATGGTGCTATTTATCTCAAATAAACGGGTAATAAATTTTTAATAAGCAGTAGTCGAAGGCAAAGAAGTGTAAACAATTTAACTTATCAGTGACCGGGGCAAAATTTAATGCTCCCATGAACAAAAGAAAATGATATTAAATAAGCCGTTACAATCTGTAACGGCTTATTTAATAAAATGATTAACCTACTGATTCTGTTTTTTGTGTCAGCTGGTCAAATACTTCTTTGGTTGAGTCGCTGCCTGCGTCAGCTGCTTTAGGCGCCTGGTTTTCGGGGCGTAAGCTACGCACGGTTTTACCAGCCTGCCACATTTCACTCTCTCTCAGTTCTTTTAATTCAGCATCTAATTTCTCACGGTAGTCGGCCTGTGAGTTGCTGTCAATGGAGCGTTGTGATTCTTTACCAGTTGCAACGCTTTCATATAATTCTTTAAATACAGGAGCAGTTGCATCCCTGAACTTTTTCCACCAATCCAATGCACCACGCTGTGCAGTGGTAGAGCAGTTGGCATACATCCAGTCCATACCGTTTTCGGCTACCAATGGCATCAGCGATTGAGTTAACTCTTCAACTGTTTCGTTAAACGCTTCAGAAGGGGTGTGGCCGGCATCACGTAATACCTGGTATTGTGCCGCAAAAATACCCTGGATGGCACCCATTAAAGTACCGCGTTCGCCGGTAAGATCAGAGTATACCTCTTTTTTAAAGTTGGTTTCAAATAAGTAACCGCTACCTACGGCAATACCTAAAGCAATTACTCTTTCTTTAGCTTTACCGGTAGCGTCCTGGAAAATAGCATAAGAGCTGTTCAAACCACGACCCTGTAAAAACATACGGCGTAAAGAAGTACCGCTACCTTTAGGTGCTACTAAAAACACGTCCACGTCTTTAGGAGGAACGATGCCGGTTTGCTCGTTAAAAGTAATACCAAAACCATGAGAGAAGTATAATGCTTTACCCGGAGTTAAATGTTTTTGTACAGTTGGCCATAAGGCAATTTGTGCAGCATCACTTAATAAATAACAAATGATGGTACCGCGCTGTAAAGCTTCTTCAATTTCAAATAAAGTTTCACCGGGTACAAATCCGTCAGCAATAGCTTTATCCCATGTTTTTGAATTTTTACGCTGGCCAACAATTACGTTAATGCCATTGTCTTTTTGGTTTAATGCCTGTCCGGGGCCTTGCACACCGTAACCAATAACAGCAACAGTTTCGTTGCTTAATACCTGTTGTGCTTTGCTAAGCGGAAATTCGTCACGGGTTACCACGTTTTCTTCTACGCCCCCGAAGTTTAATTTTGCCATTGTTATCTTTTTAATGATTAAAAACTTTGTTTATTGTTTGTATAGATAAAGACTTTATTGTTGTACCAGTTTACGTAAAGCACTTACCTGGCCTGTATGCATATTGTCGTGTGCTACACAGCATAATAACATTTCATCAATATTTTGCACCGTGTACTTGTAGGTGGAAGTAGCAAACGGTACAAAGTTCTCAAATGCTTTTGCCTGGTAATCCTGTTCTATCCTGTCAATGCTTTTTAAAAGTTCCTCCTTCATCCGTTCAATTTCTTCCGCACTGATCTCAGCTTCCGGTTTGGTGCCCTTCATATATTTTTCCAGGTAGGGTATATGATATTGGGGTTGTACACTGCTGCGTAAGTAACATAATGCCGGAGTACTTACTACCAAATGCCCCAGGTTCCAGGCGATATTATTATTAAAACCGGCCGGTATTTTGTTTAACTGTTCTGTGCTTAATCCTTCTGTAAGGGTTAACAATATTTTCCTGGTCTGCCTGGTATAATCAAAAATGCTGTTCATAATATCCATTACATGGTAAATACTTTCTCGTTGTCATTCAGGAACTCATTCTCTACCAGCTCAGTGCCTGGTTCACGGTATTCAAATTCCTTTAACCGTTTGTGGAAGCCTTCACTGTTATTAATGATAGCAATACGGGCGCTGCGTACAAACTCGATCAGGCCGTGGTTGCCCAGCTTTTTTACCAGGCGGTCAATTTCTTCACCATGACCGGTGGTTTCAAAGACTGTATAATCTTTCCGGATAGCTACCGCTCTTGCCCCGTATTCACGTAACAGGCGTTCTACTTTAATGTTATCAATTACTTCCTCCGTGGATAATTTAAACAGCCCCATTTCCTGCCAGGTGATCTCATCGTTGGTATTATAAAAAGCCCTTAAAATATCTACCTGTTTTTCAATCTGGCGGATCAGTTTACGCACTACTTCTTCCGTTTCATTGATGACGATCGTAAAACGGTGAATACCTTCAATTTCGCTGGGCGAGGTATTCAGGGTTTCTATATTAATTTTCCGGCGCGAAAAAATTATCGCAATACGGGGTATGATGCCGATCTGGTTTTCGGTATATACGGTTATGGTGAAATCCTGCTTTTGCATATTTTATAATTAAAAAGTAAAAAATAAAAAGTTAAAAGGGTTACTGTTAGGGCTTGATTTTTCTTTGCATTAACAATAATGGCCCCGATTACTTTTGCTATTTCATTTACTTCGTTTTTTTAATTTTAACTTTTTACTTATATCTCATCAGATGACAATACAATTTCCGCTACACCACGTCCCTGTGGTACCATTGGGAATACATTGTTTTCTTTACCTACCACTACTTCCAGTAAATAGCTGCCATCGTGATCTAACATTTCCTGTAAAGATTGTTTCAGGTCGTTACGATCACTGATCTTTTTACCGGCAATACCAAATCCTTTTGCCACCTGTACAAAATCGGGACTGGTGATATTTACAAAAGAGTATCTTTTTTCATGGAACAGTTGCTGCCACTGGCGTACCATGCCTAAGAAACTGTTGTTAAGGATCAGGATCTTTACCTTAGGTTTAAACTGCATGATGGTGCCCAGTTCCTGCAAGGTCATCTGGAAACCGCCATCACCAATAATGGCAACAGTATGTCTTGACGGATCGCCAAAAGCGGTACCGATAGCAGCCGGAAGCGCAAAGCCCATGGTGCCTAAACCACCGCTGGTAATATTACTTTTACTTTTAGTGAATTGTGCATACCGGCAGGCTACCATCTGGTGCTGGCCTACATCGGTTACAATGATGGCATCACCTTTGGTCAATTCATTCAGGGTTTTAATTACTTCACCCATGGTCATTACGTCCGTAGTCGGGTTTAATTCCTCGTCAATGACCTTGGTCTGTTCTTTTTGCGCATAATCTTTAAACAGCTGCAGCCATTCCGTATGTTGCTTTTGATCTACCAATTGCGTAAGCAAGGGCAGGGTTTCCTTACAGTCGCCCCAGATACCTACATCGGCTTTTACATTCTTATCAATTTCTGCGGGGTCAATATCCAGGTGTATTACTTTCGCTTGTTTGGCGTATTTATCCAGGCGACCGGTAACACGATCATCAAAGCGCATTCCTATAGCAATTAACAGGTCGCATTCATTGGTGAGTACATTGGGGCCATAGTTACCATGCATACCTAACATACCTACACCTAATGGGTGGTCAGTAGGTATGGCACTCATACCCATGATGGTCCAGGCTGCCGGCAGGCCTGCTTTTTCAATAAAAGCTTTAAACTCAGCTTCCGCTTTACCCAGTATCACACCCTGGCCAAATACCACAAAAGGTTTTTTTGCCTGGTTGATCAGTTGGGCTGCTTCCTCAATATATTCTTTGCGGATGATAGGGTTGGGACGATAGCTGCGGATATGGTTACATTTTTTATAACCTTCATATTCAAACAGCTGCATCTGCGCATTCTTGGTAATATCTATCAGTACCGGGCCGGGCCGGCCACTGGCCGCAATAAAAAATGCTTTGGCCAATACCGATGGTATTTCTGTAGCATCCGTTACCTGGTAGTTCCATTTGGTAACGGGTGTAGTGATATTGATCACATCCGTTTCCTGGAATGCATCGGTGCCCAATAAGTGCGCAAATACCTGGCCGGTAACGCATACAAGCGGTGTGGAGTCAATCATGGCATCGGCCAAACCTGTTACCAGGTTGGTAGCACCGGGTCCGCTGGTAGCGAATACAATGCCAGTTTTACCACTCACCCGGGCAAAGCCCTGGGCTGCATGTATAGCACCCTGTTCGTGGCGTACCAGTATATGTTCTAACTTATCGTTATAATCGTACAATGCATCATAAATAGGCATGATGGCGCCACCGGGGTAACCAAAAATAGTACTGACCCCTTCAGCAATAAACGCTTCCAATACCGCTACAGAGCCGGATATGGTTGTTTTTTTACTTGCTGCCGGCTCAACTGCCTGTGTGTCCTTTTTTGTTTCGATGATCGTATCCATGATCTGGTAATTTATAATTGTATTACTACTAGCTGATTATTGTTTACTGTTTGTCTGTTATGCTTCGTCGGTTACACAACCCTCACTGGCATCTTTAACCGTACGGGCATATTTAAATAAAACACCCTTGGTTACTTTAGGGGCGGGCTTTACCCATGCGGCCCTGCGCCTGGCAATTTCTTCTTCGCTTACCTTCAGCGTGATGGTGTTTTTTACAGCATCTAATTCAATGATATCATCGTCTTCTACCACACCGATCAAACCACCTTCTACTGCTTCCGGTGTAATATGACCTACCACAAAACCGTGGGTACCACCGCTGAAACGGCCGTCGGTAATTAACGCTACCGACTTGCCTAAGCCTGCGCCGATAATCGCTCCCGTAGGCTTTAACATTTCGGGCATGCCCGGTGCGCCTTTGGGGCCTTCATTTTTAATTACTACCACATCACCCGCTTTTACTTTACCGGAGGATATGCCTTCAATTAATTTCTTTTCGCCGTCAAATACACGGGCAGGACCACTGAAGTATTCCCCTTCTTTACCACTGATCTTAGCCACACTTCCTTTTTCGGCCAGGTTGCCATATAATATTTGTAAATGCCCGGTTGTTTTAATGGCTTTATCCAGTGGCAGGATGATATTTTGTTTTTCAAAGTCAATTGGAGCAATATCGGCCAGGTTTTCTGCAATGGTTTTACCGGTTACGGTCATGCAATCGCCATGTAACAGGCCTTCATTCAGTAAATACTTCATTACGGCAGGCAAGCCGCCATGGTTATGTAACTCCTGCATCAGGTAACGGCCACTGGGTTTAAAATCGGCCAGTACCGGCGTCTTATCACTGATACGCTGAAAGTCATCCTGCGTTACAACCACGCCAACACTCTTGGCCATGGCTATTAAGTGTAATACCGCGTTGGTACTGCCACCTAATATCATAATAACGGTAATGGCATTTTCAAAAGCCTTGAAGGTCATGATGTCTTTAGGCTTAATATCTTTTTCCAGTAAGTTTAAAATGGCTTTACCGGCAGCTAAACATTCCTGTTTTTTTTCATCGCTTAAAGCTGGGTTGCTGGATGAGTAGGGCAGGCTCATACCCAGGGCTTCAATAGCACTGGCCATGGTATTGGCCGTATACATACCACCACAGGCGCCTGCACCGGGACAGGAATGTTTTACAATGCCTTTAAAATCTTCCTCATCCAGGTTGCCGGCAATTTTTTGTCCTAAAGCTTCAAAGGAAGAAATGATATTTAACTCCTGGCCTTTATAATGGCCGGCGGCAATGGTACCACCATACACCATAATGGACGGGCGGTTCAACCGGCCCATGGCCATTATACTGCCCGGCATATTTTTATCGCAACCAGGTAAGGTAATTACACCATCATAATAAAAGCCGCCGCATACCGATTCAATACTATCGGCGATCAGGTCACGGCTTACCAGCGAGTAACGCATACCATCTGTACCGTTACTGATACCATCGCTGATACCGATGGTATTAAAAATAAGTCCCACCATATCATTATCCCACACACCCTGCTTTACAATTTTAGCCAGGTCGTTCAGGTGCATATTACAGGTGTTACCATCGTAACCCATGCTGGCAATGCCTACCTGTGGTTTCTTCAGATCTTCTTCCGTTAAGCCAATGCCGTATAACATGGCCTGCGCGGCCGGTTGCGTAGAATCCTGCGTTAATGTTTTGGAGTACTTATTTAATTCACACATAATTATTTATTTATCCGTTGGTAACGGTGTTGTATTTACATAAAAAAACCCGCCAGTGTTGGCGGGTGTGTATGTTTGTTTTGGTTAAAAACTATAACTTATCCGCCTCCATGCAACGCAGGAATAATAATCACGACAATAATAATGACTAAGGCAGCCATTACTGATGTGATATATGATTTCTTGTTTTGCATATAAAGACGTGTAGAAAACGAATATACACCTGCCATATAACTTGTCAAAATTTTTTTTTTGACTTTGGCAAACTTTTTAAAGAACTAATGGTTGTTTGTTGGCCGGCTGCAGTGCGCTGGTAGAGCGATGTTGCGACGCTCCGTTTATCGTTCAGTTCGCTAATCAACAGGCTGAATGCTGAAAGCTTAATGCTTAAAGCCGAAAGCGATAGGCGTGAAAGAACGAATGGTAGCAAGTCTTTATACTAACTACTTAATACTATATACTATTAAATAATCGTCGACTTACGCAGCTCTATATTTTCGCTCATGGCCGAGCCGGGAATTTTACCGGAAACATAATCGCTGATCAGTTCGCCTACGGTTGAAGTGAAGTAGGAGTTAACCGGGTCAATGTCTTTGGTAACAAAACCGCTTTGTAGGGTCCAGGTTACTGCTTCTCTTACCAGGTTGGCTTCTTCCGTTAAGTTGAAATGATCTAACAGCATGGCCGCAGAAAGGATAGAGCCGATAGGGTTGGCAATATCCAGGCCGGCAGCCTGCGGGTAAGAACCATGGATAGGTTCAAATAAAGCTACACCATTGCCTACCGATGCAGAAGGTAATAAACCCAATGAACCGCTGATCACGCTGGCTTCATCACTGATAATATCGCCAAACATATTCTCTGTCAGCACCACATCAAATTGTTTGGGATTTAAGATGATCTGCATGGCAGCATTGTCAACAAACAAAAAGTCAAGGGTTACATCAGGGTATTCAGCCGCAATTTCTTTTACCACTTTACGCCATAAACGTGATGTTTCCAATACATTGGCCTTATCAACCAGGGTTAATTTCTTTCTTCTTTTTTGCGCAGCTTTAAAGGCAAGGTGTGTAATACGGCTGATCTCATCGGCTGTATAGGTACAATCGTCGGATGATTGTGTACCTTCTTCGTTCGTTAATTTATTACCAAAATAAATACCACCTGTCAATTCGCGATAGATGATGAAATCAACATCTTCAATATTCTTGGTCTTTAACGGCGATAAATGGTGCAAGGCCGGGTAAGTGGTTACCGGGCGTATATTAGCAAAAAGGCCTAACGATTTTCTAAGCTTTAATAAGCCTTGTTCGGGACGAACTTTGGCGGTTGGATCGTTGTCGTATTTAGGGTGACCAATGGCGCCAAATAAAATACCATCGCTTTTTAAACAAACTTCCAGGGTTTCATCCGGAAGGGGAGAACCTGTTTTGTCAATGGCGTCTGCGCCCATTAACGTATAGGTGTATTCGAAACTATGGTTAAATGTTTCGGCAATAGCATTCAATACACGGATTGATTGTTTGGTTACTTCCGGTCCTATTCCGTCTCCTTCAATTATGGCTATATTCTTATGCATAAAAAATGTTTCAGCGTTTTATTTAATAGGTTGGTATATGTTCTTTTAATAGTTCGTGTTGTTTACTTTCGGTGGTTACCCTGTAGGAATAGGCTTTACCGCTCTTTAGTTCAATTACATGCGATACACAGGCCGGGGTTTCAGCCACATAATGACTGGTAAATACCATGCTTACTTTTGTAGCGGCATGAATGGTGTTGAGGAGGTTAATTAACCTCGCTACCTGTTCATCGTCCAGTCCCTGTGTGGGTTCGTCCAATACCAGTAATACGGGATTTTTAACCAGCGCCCTGGCAATTAATATCAGGCGTTGTTCGCTGGCCGATAGCAGGGACAGTGATTTATGCTGTACGGATGTTAAATTAAAATATTGCAACCAGGCTGTAACGGCTTTATGTTGTTCGGCATTTAACTGCCTGAACAACCCCATGGTATCAAAAAAGCCGGAGCCAATGGCATTATAGGCTGTGGTGGTAATATCGAAATATTTGTGTAATTCCGGCGATACAAAACCTATTTTGCTTTTAATATCCCAGATGCTTTCGCCCGTACCACGGCGTTTACCGAATAAAGAAATATTTTGTGAGTAGGCCTGTGGATTATCGGCCGTTACGAGGCTTAGTAAAGTTGATTTACCGGCGCCATTAGGGCCTTTTAATGCCCAGCACTCACCGCTTTTAACCTTCCAGTTAACCTGCTGCAGTATTTGTGTTTGACCGTAACGGATAGACACATTGTGCATTTCAATAACCGCGCCTTCGTATTTAACCGGCTGCAGGGCCGGCATGCCTGTGGTGCTGAATTCCTGTTTTGCCGGTGCAGGAACAAATTTGTTTTTGGTAACCAGTTGCTGCAGGTTACCATCCTGCATTACCGCTACATGCGTAACATAGGCGGGCACCTGGTGCTCGCTGCAGATACTGATGATGTGTAAACCTTTTTGTGCCAGGCTGCTTAATTGTATTTCCAGCTGCTCACGGCTATTTACGTCTAAACCTACAAAAGCATTATCCAGTATCAGCACATCGGGGCGCTTTAACAGGTGTTTGATCAGCTGCATTTTTTTCAGCTCGCCATTGGATAGTTGTAACAGGGGCGTATTGGTACGGTGATGTAATGCGAATGTTTCCAGCCAGTATTGTATATCATTGGTATGATCGTTATCACGGCTTAACTCCTGTAACAGGGTCAGGCTGTCTTCGTTCTCCGTACTGTTAAAACGTTGCTGGTAATAAAAGTCGGTAACATTCGACAGGTTCTTCAGTGTTTCCAGTTGCGCAACATAGGTGATCAGTGGTTTGTACGCTGTATTATTCTTAAAAAACTGAACCGTACCTGCAGTAAACAGTAAACCGGCTATGGCTTTGGCTAATGAAGTTTTGCCACTGCCGCCGGGGCCCACAATAGCTAACTGTTCCTGCTCATGAATAGTAAAGCTGATATTGTTCAATACCGTTTTACCAAACTGTTTTGCCGTAATGTTGTTTACTATGATACTTGCTTGCTTCATGCTACACTTGCCGTTGCCGCTTACAGGGTTCTGCTGGCTTCGAATTGTTCTATTTCTGCTTTTACACTTAATAAATAGTCTATATCATCATAGCCATTCAATAAGCATGTTTTTTTATAGTTGTTTATCTCGAATTTTTCCTGTTTAATACTGCCGGTATAATCAGCATCGGTTATCGTGATGGTTTGTTCCGGTAAGTTTACTTCAATGGTAGTAGCGGGCTTTTTTTCTATCGCTTCAAATATCTGTTGTAAAAAAGCCTCACTAACCGTTACCGGTAATAAAAAGTTATTTAAAGAGTTGTTCTTGAAAATGTCGGCAAAAAAACTGCTTACCACTACATCAAAGCCGGCATCTTTAATAGCCCAGGCAGCATGTTCACGTGATGAGCCGCAACCAAAGTTTTTGGCTGCAACTAATATATTGCCACTGTACCGGCTATCATTTAAAGGGAAATCTTTTTTAGGCTGGTTCTCGTCATCATTTTCATAACGCCAGTCGCGGAACAGGTTTTTACCAAAGCCTTCGCGGCTGGTGGCTTTTAAAAAACGTGCGGGTATGATCTGATCCGTATCGGTATTTTCAATATTTACCGGAACCGCTGATGAAGTAATGATATTTATTTGCTTGCTCATTTTTTAATTTTTAATTGCTTTAATTCTCAACCTTACATAATCGGCATACCAGGTGCCGTTGCTGTAATTGGTAGGTTTTAATTTTGCTACTGCTTCCTGGGTTACCGTTGCAGCTTTAGCAGCATCGATGTTTTTAAATAAAAAACTGCCGAACATATCTATCCAGTTTTTCATACCGTCCTCACCGGTTAAAGGGGTGGGGCGGTTAAAGTATAAAACACTTTCAACGGTAAAACCATGTTGCTCCAGCAGGGTAGTGTAAGTGGCTACTGATGGGAAGTACCAGAACTGGAAGGGTTGTCCTTCCAACAGTTCTTTTTCCTGCAAAGTAGTTACTACGGCATCGGCAATACTTTTAATATTGTTTTTGCCTCCCATTTCCAGTACAAAACGGCCACCGGGTTTTAATGCTTTGTTTACCGCGGTTAATGCCGCATCCTGGTCGTTGATCCAGTGCAGGGTAGCATTGGAAAAAACAGCATCATACTGTTGACTTGTTTCAAAACCGGTAGCATCACCTACAAAGAACTTTGTGCCGGGATAAGCGGCTGTTGCTTTTTCTATCATCTCAGCCGAAGCATCCATCCCTGTTACTGTTGCACCGCTTTTTGTTATTTCGTGGGTAAGTTGCCCGGTACCGCAGCCAAGGTCCAATATGGTTTCATTTTCGCGGGCATCCAGCCAGCTCAACAGGTCTTCGCCATATTTGGCAACAAAACTGTGTTTGTTGTCATATAGATCTGCATTCCACTTTATCATATCAGTATCAGGATAAATGTTCTCTAATATCGCCTACAGTTCCGGTAACAGCTGCCAGTGCGGCCGTTAAAGGACTGGCTAAAAATGTACGGGCGTTTGGTCCCTGGCGGCCTTCAAAGTTGCGGTTGCTGGTACTGATACAATATTTACCTGCGGGTATCTTGTCCTCGTTCATGCCCAGGCAGGCACTGCAGCCCGGCTGGCGTAACATAAAGCCCGCTTCTTCAAATATTTTATCAATGCCTTCTTCTTTGGCCTGTGCTTCTACCTGTTTACTACCCGGTACAATCCATACTTCCACATCCTCTGCCTTGTGTTTGCCTTTTACAAAATCGGCCACCATGCGCAGGTCTTCAATACGGGAGTTGGTACAGCTGCCTATGAATACATAATCCACTTTTTTACCTTTGATATCTGCACCAGCTTCCAAGCCCATGTAGGCGATGGATTTTTCAAAAGAAGGTTTTTCCTTTTCATCAATCTCGCTTAGTGCCGGTACATGACCACATACGCCAATACCCATACCCGGGTTGGTACCGTAAGTGATCATTGGGGTAATATCTTCCGCTTTAATATTTACTTCGGCATCAAACACAGCATCAGCATCACTGTATAATGTTTTCCAGTAGGCCAGGTGTTTATCCCAGTCTTCACCGGTATACATAAACTTACGGCCCTTCATATAATCAAAAGTGATCTGGTCAGGAGCGATCATACCGCAACGGGCGCCCATTTCAATACTCATATTACAAATGGTCATGCGGGCTTCCATGCTTAAAGAGCGGATAGCGCTGCCGGCAAACTCCACCGCATAACCGGTAGCACCGCTGGCCGATATAACAGACAGTATATACAGCACAATATCCTTACTCACCACTCCTTTTTTCAGGGAGCCTTCCACGTTAATACGCATTAATTTAGGCTTGCTCTGCATTAAACACTGGGTAGCCATTACCATTTCCACTTCGCTGGTACCAATACCAAAAGCAATGGAACCAAAGGCACCGTGTGTGCTGGTATGGCTATCGCCGCAAACCATGGTCATGCCGGGTTTGGTAACACCCAGTTCAGGGCCTATTACGTGCACAATGCCCTGGTAAGGATGGCCTAAACCATATAATTCAATACCAAACTCGTCGCAGTTGTTTTTTAAGGTTTCTACCTGTACTCTTGACAGCTCTTCTTTAATAGGCAGGTGCTGGTTTAAGGTTGGTACATTGTGATCGGCCGTAGCAACGATCTGTTGCGGGCGAAATACGCCGATGCCTCTTTTTTTCAGACCGCCAAATGCCTGCGGGCTGGTTACTTCATGTATAAAATGTGTATCAATATATAAAACCGAAGGCCCTCCTTCAATGGTTTTTACCACATGTTTGTTCCATATCTTTTCAAACAGTGTCAATCCTTTTTTATGTTGTTGTTCGCTCATTTTTATTTTATTTGGTCAGCTACATTATTACTTATCAGCTACTGTTGTGTCACTCACTGCATCGTTCTGTAATCCTATTCAGCTTTTGGCCCTGCGGCCTTATTCATCTGGTTCGTGAGACAGGAACCATGGCATTGGTTTTGCTTTCAGCGTTCAGCTTTTTGCTTTAAGCTGTTGATTAACGATATACTGTACAAGTGTGCGACGCAAGGGACGATGCCAGGTGTTACTACAGCCGGTAACCAACTTGTTATGCTATACTGGCTACGGCTTCTGCCAATACTTTCAGGTCTTCATCCGCTACTTCTTTTTTGGCATCGGCCACCTGTAAAAACTGCTGGTATAAAGCATCTACTTCATCACGGGTAAAATCGTAACCCAGTTTTTTAAAACGGAAAGCCAGGGCGCTGCGGCCACTGCGGGCGGTTAATACAATTTTAGAGGTATCGGCACCCACTTCTTCGGGGGCAATGATCTCGTAGGTAGTAGCTTCTTTCAAAAATCCATCCTGGTGAATGCCCGAGGAATGAGAGAAGGCATTATCGCCAACAATCGCTTTATTCGGCTGTACCATCATACGCATGGTTTCGGATACCAGGCGGCTGATACGGGTAAGCTCTTTGGCGTTAACACCGGTGTACAGGTTTAACTCGGGGTGTTTCTGAATGGTCATTACCACTTCTTCCAGCGAAGTGTTGCCGGCACGTTCACCAATACCGTTAATGGTACACTCAATCTGGCGGGCGCCTGCAATAGCACCGGCAATGGAGTTGGCAGTGGCCAGACCAAGGTCGTTATGACAATGACAGGAGATAATAGCTTTATCAATATTTTTTACGTTGTTCACCAGGTAGCTGATCTTTTCGGCATACTGATGAGGCAGGCAAAAACCGGTTGTATCGGGAATATTTACTACGGTGGCACCCGCAGCAATTACTGCTTCAATTAACTGGGCCAGGAAGCTCAGGTCGGCACGACCGGCATCTTCGGCATAAAACTCCACATCGGGAACAAAATTGCGGGCCAGTTTGGTAGCGGCCACTGCACGTTCAATAATGTTTTCGCGGGTGGTGTTGAATTTATATTTAATGTGGTTGTCCGATGAACCAATGCCGGTATGGATACGTGGCAGTACGGCTGGCTTTAAGGCCTCGGCCGCTACACGGATATCATTCTCTACCGCACGGGTTAAACCACAAACGGTTGTACGTTTTAATGTTTTTGCAATTTGATTTACTGATTCAAAATCGCCGGGGGAAGAAACAGGAAAGCCTGCTTCCAGGATATCAACACCAAGATGCTCCAGTTCTACCGCTAATTTTACCTTTTCTTCGGTATTCAGTTTACAACCCGGTACCTGTTCGCCATCTCTCAGTGTGGTATCAAAAATGTGAATTTTTCCGTCGCTCATGATTAGTTTTTAAATTGTTTTACAAAACTATCGGCATAATTTGCAAGCTCTTTTAAACTTTTAGGTTGATGCAAGCCGTATATTAGCTTACTAAATTACCTATAACACAAAGCGCAGGGAAAACAAAGTTGAGGTGGAATTACGCACCTGAAAGGGGGTGATTTTGGCTGAAACGCAGTACTGTAAAGAATTTTAAAGTTTTTCAATTACAATGCCCAACAGGTCAACAGATACACTATTCCAGCTGATTAAGTCGCTTACCAAGAGCGAAAAGCGCAATTTTAAGCTGTATGTAACCCGTAACACGGCCAGTGATACACTGAAAACCACCCAGTTATTTGATGCATTGGATAAATCGGCCGATTATGATGAGAAGGCCATCCTGCAAAAAAACAAGTCCATCAGCAAGCAGCAACTGTCTAATTTAAAGGCGGCTTTATATAAACAGATACTTTCCAGTTTACGCATTATCCGCGATGAGGATAATATTGACCTGCGTTTACATGAGCAGATGGATTATGCCCGTATTTTGTATAATAAAGGTTTGTATTTACAGGCCCTGAAAGCCCTGGATAAATTAAAAGACCTGGCCACCCAGTACCAGCAATACACGTATGTACAACAGGCTTTGTTTTTTGAAAAGAAGATAGAGGCTTTATACATTACCCGCAGCATGCAGGGCCGGGCAGATGAATTGTCGGGCCAATCGGAGATCATCAATGAACGTTTGACCCTGGTAAGCCGGTTGTCCAACTTATCCTTACAGTTATACAGCTGGTATATTCAACACGGGCATGCCCGTAATGAGAACGACCTGAAGAGCGTAAAACTTTTTTTTGAGACCAGCATGCCCAAGGAAGCTGCTTTAAGCAAAGGCTTTTATGAGCGGTTATATTATTACCAGTGTTTTGCCTGGTACTCTTTTATCAAGCACGATTTTTTATTGTACTATAAATATTGCCAGCGCTGGGTTGACCTGTTTGAACTGCACCCCGAGATGCTGGCCGTTGAAACGGCCAATTATATCAAGGGTATGCATAATTTAATGAGTGCCCATTTTGACCTGCTGAACCATGATAAACTGCTGGAATGTATTAAAATGTTTAAAACATTTGCGCAGACAAAACTGGTAGAAGATAATGAGAATAACCGGATACTGACCTATGTATACCTGTACACGGCCAGGATCAACCTGCATTTCCTGGAGGGTACTTTTGAAAAAGGAACCAAACTGGTGCCGTTTTTAGAGGAAATGCTGGTAGAGTATGGGCTTTACCTTGACCGGCACCGCGTAATGGTATTTTATTACAAAATAGCCTGCCTGTATTTTGGCAGTGGTAATAATGAAAAGGCCATTGATTATTTAAACCGCATCATTAACCAGAAAGATGACCTGCGTACCGACCTGCAGAGCTATGCCCGTTTGTTAAACCTGATTGCGCATTACGAGTTAGGCAATTTTGATCTGCTGGAATACCTGAGTAAATCGGTGTACCGGTATATGGCCAAGATGGAGAGTTTGAGTAAGGTGGAGGAGGAGATGTTCGCCTTCTTACGACGTTCCTTTAAAGTGGGCGCCCATTCCATTAAACCCGAGTTTGAAAAGTTACTCAACAGGCTGAAGAAATACGAGGGCAACCCGTTAGAGACCCGGGCCTTTGCTTACCTGGATGTAATATCCTGGCTGGAAAGTAAGATATACAATATCAATGTACAGGATGTGATCCGTAAAAAATACCTGCGGGAAAAGAAAGGGGAGTAGCGGGTAGTATGGAGTATATAGATATTTAGTATATAGTATATAGTATTTAGTATTTAGTATTTAGTATTTAGTATGCAGACCCTATACACTTGTTCGTCTGCATACCAGTATCTACATACTAATATCTACATACTAATTTCTAAATACTAATATCTAAACACCAGATACCCTACACTTTTTTTAATCATCGTCCCTCCCCTGATCGGGCTTTTGTTGCGTCGCACACTTGTACAGTATATCGTTAATCAACAGCTTAAAGCAAAAAGCCGAACGCTGAAAGCAAAACCAATGCCGTGCTTCGTATCCCACGAACCAATAACTGCGAGGCTACATTGTAAAATAAAAAAAGACCGGCTTGCCGGTCTTTTTTATATTATGCTTCAGTTTCTTCTTCTTCCTCGTCATCAATGGGTTCCAGCTTACGCTCTTTTTCCAGTATCAGGTTGTCTTCATCGTCGTATAACTCGTAGCTGTATTCCAATTGTAACCTGTCAATGATATTGTGTAAGATCCTCAGGTTCTCTTTTTCGTAGTTGATATAACCTGTTACAATAGGTTTAATATCATCGCCTTCTAAAAATAAGGTTGACCACTCGTTTTTCAGGTCATAATTGCCACCGCCGGCTCTGCTGGCTGTCCAGGTGTTCATTTCAAATGCGTCTTTCAATGCAGTTTTGCTAATTAAGGAGAATTTAGCAAAAAAGTTACTCTTTTCAGGCATACTGCGTTCTTTTATAGTTAGTTACAATTGATTTCTCCAATAGCCACAGGCTATCAATAACGCAAATATACAAGCCTATTGCATTTACAAAGCGGAAAAATGCATTTCGTAAAAAAATATGTTTGGCCGGTCCATCTTTAAATGTCCGGCCTTACAGGGGTTTTATTATGAGAATAGGGCAGGCCCGGTAGATTTTGTGGTATAATTTCTGCATGGTTTTAGTATCTGATATTGTAGTAAACATTTATAAAATTAATACTGATGAAAAAGTTATTGCTGTTATTGGCCGTTCCCGTTTTATTATTGAGTGCCTGTAAAAAGGAAAAGGTAATTGATGATAATGACCTGCCCAGGGATGCCAGGGATTTTATAGCTACGCATTTTTCCGGCATTACCATTTCGCAATCGGTAAGGGAGTGGGACGATACCAAATGGAAATACGAAGTGTATTTAAGCAATGGTACCAAGCTGGAGTTTAACCACCGGGGCGATATTGAAGAAATATCCGGCAACAGTGCTTTACCTGATTCAGCTCTGCCTTCTTTACTGGTAAGTTATGTACGAACTAATTATCCCAATGAATATATCAGGAAATGGGAGCTGGAGAGCACTACACAGGAAATAACACTCTCTAATAATGTAGAGCTGGTATTTGATAAACAAGGCAATTTTTTAAGGATCGATCAGTAATTACTTACTGATCATATTGTATAGAAACGGGTAGGCTATGCTTACCCGTTTCTTATTGTATAAAAGTGCTGACAAAATAAACGGCAGCGGTACAGGCTGCTCCTATCAATGCAAGGGCCAGGCCACCTAATAAAGGGTTGGCACCCATGGACCGGGCTTTTAAAAAACCAATGATCAGTAGTACCGAATGACCAATAATAGCCGATAAGCGGAATGCAAAGCCGGTATCCTTACTTAAATAAAAGGGTAATACGGTAATAAATGCGCCAAATATATAGGACAGGCTTACCCAAAAGCCATATTGCACGGGATTTTTTACCCTTGCTTTATCGGCTTCGCTTGTTTCGGTATCCAGGGCATCGCGCCAGCTCTTTTTTTCTCTCAGCTCATCAGCGATCACTCGTTCCTGTAACTCGCTGCTAAAGCCCAGGTTGGCATAAAATGCTTTTGATTTGGTAAAGCCGATGGTTTTTGTGGTATCGCTGATCTTAGCATCGGCATATATCTCATTCTCTAAAGTTGCTTCGCCCTTTGCTGCAAAAAAAATAGTAATGCCCACTAAAAAAGTAGCGATCAGGGTTACCGTAATAATTGTACCGCCTGCCGTGCTGAAGGCGGTCATGATGGCTAATAAACAAAGTAAAATTATGATGCCATCACTGGCACCCAGTAAAACGGGAGGGGCTGTATTATTAACTTTTTGCTGCAATAGTAATTTTTTAAGGCTGCAAATTAGGCCAATGTTTGTGAAAACAGTTTAAAAAATAAATAATATGACACTGCTGTTATACATCCAGGCAGGCCAGTGATTTTTGTATAATGGCTATTGATTGCTGAATTTCCGCTTCGGTTATCAATAGCGGCGGTGCAAAACGTATCTTATCACCATGGGTAGGTTTGGCCAGCAGCCCGTTCTGCATCAGTTCGGTACACAGTAACCAGGCAGCATCGGGATTAGCATGTTCAATTACAATAGCGTTTAACAAACCTTTACCGCGTACCTGTTTAATATGTTTGGATTGTAATGCAGTGAGGCCATCCCTTAATAATTTCCCCATTTTTTCGGCATTGTCCGCCATCTGTTCATTCTTTAATACTTCTAATGCCGCAATGGCTGTTACACAGGCCAGTGGGTTGCCGCCGTAGGTAGAGCCATGTTCGCCAGGTTTAATGGTGAGCATAATTTCATTATCTGCCAGCACCGCACTTACCGGTAACATACCACCACTGAGGGCTTTGCCCAATAATAAAATATCGGGGCGCACCTTTTCATGATCGCAGGCCAGTAATTTACCGGTACGGCAAAGACCTGTCTGTATTTCATCGGCAATGAATAAAACATTGGCTGCAGTGCATAAAGCTTTTGCTTTGCTTAAGTAACCTTCATCGGGAACCAGTACACCTGCTTCACCCTGGATGGGCTCCACTAAAAAGCCGGCAACATCTTTATCCTGCAGGGCCTGTTCAAGTGCTGCCATGTCGTTATAGGGAATGCTGATAAAACCGGGTGTATACGGACCATAATTGTGTTTGGCACTGGGATCGCTGCTAAAGGAAATAACAGTAGAAGTACGGCCATGAAAGTTGCCTGCACAAACAATTATTTTAGCCTGGCCCGGGGCAATACCTTTTACTTCGTAACCCCATTTACGGCAAAGTTTAATGCCGGTTTCCACCGCTTCGACACCGGTATTCATGGGCAATACCTTATCATAACCAAAATACTGGCAGGTATATTTTTCGTATTCACCTAATGCATTATTATAAAAAGCACGGCTGGTAAGGGTAAGCTGTTGTGCCTGTTGTAAAAAGGCCTGTACAATTACCGGGTGGCAATGTCCCTGGTTAACGGCAGAGTAACCACTCAGGAAGTCGATATATTTTTTGTCATCCACATCCCATAACCAGATGCCTTGTCCCTTTTTTAATACAACGGGTAAGGGGTGGTAATTGTGGGCGCCAAAATCATTTTCTAGATCAATATAATACTGCGAGGCAACACTGGCTGTATGCATAACAACATTGTTTTAAAAGTGAAAGAAACGTGTAAAAGGAACGGGTATGGTGAATGATCATTCACCATGTAAGCACACTACTCAGTGATTGAGCAGGTCTAAGTTGTTACTTAAAAACAATGGTATGGTAGCTATTGAGGTAATAGTACAATAATTATTACGGCAAAGGTACGATTTTAAATGGTAGCAGTCCCCAGTGAAACGGTTTTTTGAAAATAGTTGGAAGGGAAATTAAAAACGGGGTTGGCATCTTTGGGGAAAAGGCCGTATACCGTACTGCCCGAGCCGCTCATAGAGGCATACTCGGCCCCTGCATCATAGAGTTCCTTTTTTAAACTTTCAATCTGCGGGTAGCTGCGGAAAACGGTTGATTCAAAATCATTATACAACTCCTTACGCCAGGTGCTGACCGGCTGTTGAATGATGGCTTTTAATGATCGCTCTGGTTGCATGGGTATAACATAAGTAAAGGCCCATGCGGTGGATATTTCAATGCCGGGATTAACAATAACTAGTTTGTAATCGGACAGGTCCAGTTTTATCCGCTCCAGTACTTCGCCGCGGCCTGTTGCATAACAGGGCTCGTTCACAATAAAAAAGGAGGTATCACTGCCTATCTGTGCTGCATAGTCTATTAATTGCTGCTCGCTTAATCCCAGTTCATATTTATCGTTTAACCCTTTTAAGGCAAAAGCGCCGTTGGCACTGCCTGCACCTAAACCGGCACCGGGCGGTATCATTTTATGTAAATGAAAATGTACGGGTGGTAAAAGGGGAAAGTCTTTTTTCAGCAGCTTATAGGCTACTACAATCAGGTTGCCGGTAATGGTACCGGGTATAGGTATACCTGTCAGGCTCAGGTTTACGGAGCCCCCGCTTCTGCTGTCGGAGCCGGTCATTATTTCCAGTACATCATGAACAGGAACAGGGAAAAAAATTGTTTCTATATCGTGGTAAGCATCTGTTCGTTTTCCTGTGATATGTAACCCTAAATTGATTTTACAATTTGAAAATAGAATCACGATTGATATTGGTTTTAGGATAATGTAAATCAGTGATCGTTATACGGTGGATTTTATTTCTTTTTACGGCTATTGATCTCGTCGCGGATCGTAATGGCTTTTATGTAGTCTTCGTTCTCTAATACTTCGTTTAAAAGTTGATTTAATTCTTCGAGTGTCAGGTTTTTCAGGTTTTCATCTGCTGCGGGCTCACTGCTTTCTTCAAAGCTTTCCTCTTCAGCTTTTTTGCCTTGCTCGGAGCCTGTTTCGTCCATTAAGATACCCGCATTTTCCAGGATGTTCTCATACGTATAAATGGGGCATCCGAAACGTACGGCCAGGGCCAGGGCATCGGAGGTACGGGAATCAATTTCAATAGTGTCGTTGGCCGATGAGCAGATCAGCTTGGAGAAGAAAATACCTTCCTGCAGATCACAGATAATAATTTCGTGCAGTTCAATATTAAAGGCCTGCAGGAAATTTTTCATCAGGTCGTGGGTCAGGGGCCGGCTGGGCTGCATTTTTTCCAGGGCAACAGCAATAGCCTGTGCTTCAAAGGCACCAATTACGATGGGCAATCTTCTTAATCCGTTTATTTCACCCAGCACTACCGCATACGAATGTGTTTGCGTAATACTATGTGATAAAGCCACTATTTCCAATTCTATTCTCTTCATAATTAGGAACACGAAACTAATGTTTTTACCTAAAAAAACATAGCCTGTTTTAATAAAGTTAGGGGCCGGGAGCCCGTTTAAGGTTTTGGGTTTACAGTTTAAGGTTCCGGGGCCGTTTTATGAGTTATGAATGTGGAATTAGTAATTATGAATAAAGCGTGGGTGCAGGCGGTTTTGTAACAGGACAAAAAAAGTCCGCCAACGTTTAGGTTGGCGGACCTGGTATGATAAGCGGAGCGAAGGGTTTATGCTCCTTTTAGTTTATTGATGGCAGCAGTCAGTTTAGGTACTACTTCAAAAGCATCACCTACAATGCCATAATCTGCTGCTTTAAAGAAAGGCGCTTCCGCATCTTTATTGATTACTACAATCACCTTACTACGGTTTACACCGGCCAGGTGTTGAATAGCACCTGATATGCCAATGGCAATATACAGGTTGGGGGCAATAGCCCCGCCGGTCTGGCCTACGTGTTCGTTATGCGGACGCCAGTGTGCATCGGCCACCGGGCGGCTGCAGGCTAAACCGGCATGTAATGCTTTGGCCAGGTCTTCTACAATACCCCAGTTCTCAGGCCCTTTTAATCCACGGCCGCCACTAACCACTATTTCAGCCTCGGCCAATGGTATTTCGCCGGATGCTTTGGTGGTGCTAACCAGTTTTACTTTTGAAGCCGACAGGGTAGGCGCATAGGCTACTACCTCCGCACTGCCGCCGGTCTCTTCAATTTTATAGGCATTGGGGCTAAGCGCAATAATTTTTACCGCTGTGGTAATGGTGATATTGGCAAAAGCCTTACCGGAAAAAACGTTTTTCTTAACCGTAAATCCATTTGCCGTATCGGGTAAAGCTACAGCGCCGGATACCAATCCTGCTTTCAGTTTAGCCGATAAACGGGGTGCAATGGCTTTGCCGGTTGTATTATTGGAGAAAACAATTACATCTGCATTAATGCTTTGCGCTAATTGGGCTATAGCGGCGGTGTACTGCTGTGCATCCAGGTGGTCCAGCGCTGCATCGGCGGCATGGTGTATTTTTTGTACGCCATATTTGCCTAATGCGGCCAGGTCTTCGGTTACATTACCCAGTACAATGCCTTCGGCAGTTGTACCGTTTTGCTGTGCTATTTTTACACCATAGCTGATGGCTTCCAGGGAAGCTTTTTTTATTTGTCCTTCTGCGTGATCTATAAATATTAAAACGCTCATGATTGTAGTGTTAAAAAGGTGAATAATGGTGCGGGTTAAATCGCTTTTGCCTCTTCGTGTAATAAACGTACCAGTTCTTCTACATTATCTGCATCCACCAGCTTTACACCGGCTTTTGCAGGAGGTAAACCAAAGCTGGCAATGGTGGTAAGCGTATCAACTGCAACCGGTTCCACCACTTTCAAGGGTTTTGTGCGGGCGCCCATAATACCTTTCATGTTAGGTATGCGCTGTTCCGCCAGACCTTTTGACGCACTCAGTACCAATGGTAAGGTTACTTCTGCTACTTCTTCACCGCCTTCTATTTCACGGGAGATGGTAGCCTGTGCGCCATTTAATTCAAATTTTGTAGCTAAAGCAATATAAGGAAGGTCCAGTAATTCCGCTACCATGCCGCCAATGGATGAACCGTTGTAGTCGATCGTCTCTTTACCGGTAAACACCAGGTCATAACCACCTTCTTTGGCTACTGCCGCAATTTGTGAAGCAATATAATAGCTGTCATGGCTGTCAGCATTTACACGAATGGCCTCATCGCCACCCAATGCCAGCGCTTTACGTATAATAGGATCGGCATCTGCCTGGCCTACAGTAATGAGGTGCAGCACCGTTGCAGGGTCTTTTTCTTTTAATTCTACCGCACGCACCAGGGCATACCATTCGTCCGATGGATTGATGATCCATTGTACACCATTGGTATCAAATTTTGTGTTACTGTCGGTGAAAGCAATTTTTGCCGTTGTGTCAGGCGTTTTACTAATACAAACTAATATTTTCATACAACTTGTTTTATTCCGTTATTTGCTTTTATACAAAACCTGGGAAAGTTTAAAAAGGTTGTTTATGCAACTAAACAAAGATAAGGGTTGTGTTAGTTCAATGATTATTAAATAAGGAATTTTTTTTGAAGTTATGAGCAGGGTTGAGAAACTATTGGCCATGTTGCAGGATAATGCGAATGATGCTTTTTTACAGCATGCATTGGCCCTTGAATATATCAAATTGGCGCAGGATGAGCAGGCAATAAGCATTTTTGAAAACCTGCTGGCTGTTAACCCCGATTATGTGGGCAGTTATTATCACCTGGCTAAACTGCAGGAAAAAACGGGCGAGGTGGACCAGGCTATTTTAACGTATGAAAAAGGAATGGCCGTGGCCCAAAAGTTAAATGACCGGCATGCTTACGGTGAGTTGCATGGGGCCTGGGAGGAGTTAACCATGTAAGGGAAAATAACCCGGTTAAAAAATGACGGGCCGGGCAGTGACTTTCATTTTTTCAGCACCATAACTATGTGACAAGAATGGTCCCCTTCCAATGCCTGCAGGAAAAATGTAAGATTTTCTTTCTGGAGGATATGTACGGCGTATATTTTTTGTGTCTTTTTGTAAACAATACTAGTAAAATTACTATTTTGTATTATCCTGACTTTTAATATGTTAGGATTTTTTTGCGCTGTTTTGCGTTTTAAATCCACAAAATTTGTGTACTAGTCGCATTCTTTTTTATCTTGTTGGCCAATTTAGCTGCATGTTGCGTACCCAGTACATTAGACCATTACTGCTTATTTTTTTACTCATAGCCTCCAGTTTTCTGTACGGCCAGCAACCACATTTCCCCAAACATATCACCATAAAAGTAGCCGATTCCACGGAGCATGGTATAGCGGGTGCTACGGTTTCTTTATTACATGCCGATTCAACCGTTAATAAAATTAAGGTCACCGGCGATAATGGTGAAACAGGCTTTGATATACCAACAGAAGGCAGTGTATTGTTTAAAGTGTCGGCCCTGGGTTTTATCAGTATCTATACCCGGTTATATATCAGCCCGAACAGTAACTCCTTTAGTGTTACCCTGTTTTATAAAGATAATACCCTCGAACATGTTGAAGTAACGGCCAAGTTGCCGCTGATACAGATGCTGCCCGATAAAACGGTGGTGAATGTGGAGGCTTCCATATTAAGCAGCGGTTCTTCTATTTTGGAAGTACTGGAGCGTTCTCCCGGTGTATTTGTGGATCGCTCCGGCAATATCAGCCTGAAAGGCAGGCCTTCGGTCCTGATCATGATGGACGGAAAGCCGGTACAGGTAACGGGGCAGGAGCTGCAGCAGTTATTAAGCGGTATTAATGCGGCTACTATTGAAAAGCTGGAACTGATGGAAAATCCCCCGGCGCGGTACGATGCGGCAGGTAATGCCGGTATTATTAATATTGTTACCAAACGGATCAAACAGGTGGGTTTTAACGGTAGTGTGAATGCCAGTTACGGACAGGGGAAGTATCATAAGAATAACAATAACCTGCAACTCAATTTCAGGAAAAACAAGTTATACCTGTTTCTTACTTATGGTTTTAATGCCAACAAAAGCTTTACCGACCTGTATGCACACCGTAAGTATTACGATGCCAACGATGCGGTATTATTACAGGTAGAGCAGCCTTTTTATACCACCGCCAATAACCAGACGCACCGGGTATCAACCGGTCTGGATTATAAGTTGTCCGAGCAAACCAATATTGGTGCCACTATATCGGGCATGTATGGTTACCGCACCAACAATGGCCGCAGCGAGGCAGTATGGTACAACGGTAGTATGGTCCGCGATTCGGTGATAGCCACCAACAGCCGCAATACCAACCGGCAAAGGCAGGGCAGCGTGAACCTGTATATGCGTCATAAATTCAATGAGTATCATGAACTTTCCATTGATGCTGATGCAATAGGCTATAACCTGTTTGGTACCCAGTATTTTATTAACCGTAAAACCATACCCAGCACCATGGCCAACCCCGATCAGGCCCGTGCAGATATCCCCTCCAGTATAACCATCTATTCTGCGAAGGCCGATTACATTTATTCGCGTAATAACCTGGTTTGGGAAACAGGATGGAAGTCTTCCATTATAAAGACGAATAACCAATCCAGTTTTTACACCAATAACAATAATGTATGGCAGGATGACCTGGCCCGCAGTAATCATTTTTTATATGATGAAAATATTCATGCTGTGTACACCAGTATACAAAAACAAACCGGCAAATGGAATCTCCAGGGAGGATTAAGGTACGAGTTTACTGATTATAATGCCAACCAGTTGGGCAATGGTGTCAGCCTCGATTCTTCTTTTTCCCGTAAATATAACAGCCTGTTCCCGACGGCCTTTGTTACTTATGAGGCCGATACGCTTAACTCTTTTACCTTCCGTGCCGGACGCCGTATTGACCGCCCTGCGTTCCAGAAACTGAACCCGTTTTTATACATCATTAACAAGTATACGTACCAGAGCGGTAATCCTTACCTGGTACCGCAATATACCTGGAATATGGAGCTGGCGCATTTGTTCAAGAGCTTTTTAAATACATCGGTGAGTTATAACTATACCCACGATTATTTTTCGCAGGTGTTTACACTGGATCCCGTTACCGGTATTGTGGTATACACGGATGGTAATATCGGCCGTATGTATAATATCGGTGTTTCTGTCAGCCTGCAAAAAGATATCCGGCCCTGGTGGTTTGCAGTAGCGGAAGTAAACTATAATTACAAGGAGATCAGAGGCAGGGTACAAAATACTGAATATAACCCCACCATTAACCAGGTACAGTTTAACCTGAGCAGCCAGTTTAACTTTAAAAAGGGCTGGGCTGCGGAGCTGAGCGGTTTTTATATCAGCCGCAGCCAGAACGACCTGCAGGAAGTGCTGGACCCTAACGGGCAGGTATCGCTGGGCATTTCCAAACAGGTATTGAAGGATAAAGGCAATATCAGGTTTTCATTCCGGGATATTTTTTATACCCAGCGTATGCAGGGTAATACCTATTTTAACCGGTCAGACGAGTTTTTTACCATGCAGTACGATACCCGGGTAGCTACTTTATCATTTACCTATAAATTCGGCAAACTGTTCAAACCGGCCCGTACTTCCTCCGGATCGGCAGCCGATGAGATACAAAGGGTAGGAAACCAGTAGCCGGCCAGGAGTCTCGAACGGGCTTTTTATGCCGGTTTTTAGCCTTAACGACTCTAAATCAGTACATTTGCCTGGCTTTTTTAAAAAAAGAGTGATTTTTTCTTCACGAATGCCATCTTTTCCATAAAATATCCCTACCTTCGCCGTCCAAAATTTAGAACAGTCATGGCAAGAGTATGTCAGGTTACAGGTAAAACCCCGATAGGTGGAAACAAGGTTTCCCACTCAAATATTAAAACAAAACGTCGTTTTTTGCCCAATTTGCAAAAAAAGAGGTTTTACCTTGTTGAAGAAGACAAATGGATCACCCTTAAGTTAACTACCGACGCAATGCGTACCATTAACAAACAAGGTTTGTATAATGTGGTAAAAGACTTAAGAGCTAAAGGAGAAAAAATATAAGTTTGATTTGTAGTCCGGTTGTAAAGCCGGAAACCAAATTCTCACCTTTTCAAATAAACAACAATGGCAAAGAAAGGAAACCGTGTACAAGTTATATTGGAATGCACTGAGCACAAAACAAGTGGTCAGCCTGGCACCAGTCGTTATATCACGGTAAAAAACAAAAAGAACAACCCTGAGCGTTTAGAGTTAAAGAAATTTAACCCTATCCTGAAAAAAGTGACTGTTCACAAAGAAATTAAATAATTAAGCAAGGCAGGTTGTTGTTCACGCAGCAATACTTCCTGACATAACTTTTCAAATAATTTACAATGGCAAAAGCAGCTTCAAAAAACGCTAAAGTAAAAGACGCTAAAGCAGCAGCAGAATCTAAAAACTGGACCAAAGTTATTAGAGCCGTACGCAGCCCTAAAACCGGCGCCTATACTTTTAAAGAACAAATCGTTCACAAAGAAAAAGTAAAAGACTTTTTAGCTCAGAAATAATGCTGAGTTGGTGATATATTTAAAAGCTGTTCGTTTTTAGCGAATGGCTTTTGTTGTTTACGTACCTGCATCATTAATTTACTACAACTATGGGTTTTTTTAATAAGTTATTCGGTAAAAAGGAAAAAGAGAGTCTGGACCAGGGCCTGCAAAAAACCAAAGAAGGTTTTTTTGCAAAAATTACCAAAGCCATTGCGGGCAAAAGTACGGTAGATGAGGAAGTGCTGGATAACCTGGAGGAAGCCCTGGTAGGTGCCGATGTGGGCATTGAAACCACGGTTGAAATTATTAACCGTATTGAAAAAAGAGTAGCCAAGGATAAATACCTGAGCAGTGCCGAGTTGAATAAGATGTTGCAGGAAGAAATGGAGCAACTGCTCGTAAATGCACCTGAAAGCAACAGTTATGCTTTTACCAGCGACCTGCCTGCCAAACCCTATATTATTTTAGTAGTGGGGGTGAACGGGGTAGGTAAAACAACCACCATTGGTAAACTGGCTTACAATTTTAAAAAGGCCGGTAAAAATGTATTATTAGGCGCTGCTGATACTTTCAGGGCCGCAGCTGTGGACCAGCTCACCATCTGGAGTGAAAGGGTAGGCGTTCCTATTGTAAAACAGGATATGGGCAGCGATCCTGCTGCCGTGGCTTTTGATACGGCCCAGAGCGCTGTGGCCAAACAAAGCGATGTGGTATTGATTGATACCGCAGGCCGTTTACATAACAAAGCGCATTTAATGGATGAGCTGAGTAAAATTAAACGTGTTATACAAAAGGTAATTCCCGATGCGCCGCATGAAGTACTGCTGGTACTGGATGGCAGCACCGGCCAAAACGCCCTGGAGCAGGCCAAACATTTTACCGCGGCTACCGATGTTACCGCACTGGCCATTACCAAATTAGATGGTACGGCAAAGGGTGGTGTGGTATTGGCCATTGCCAACCAGTTTAAAATACCCGTTAAATTTATCGGCGTAGGCGAAAAGATGGAAGACCTGCTGGTGTTTGATAAACACGAATTTGTCGATAGTCTTTTCAGTCTTGAAAAATAAAATAGCTAACCCCTCCGCAAGAGGGGTTTTATTTTAGGTATATTTTTTTGTTATCATCGTCCCTCCCCTGATGGGGCTGCTGTTGCGTCGCACCCTTCAGCTGTATATCGTTAATCAACAGCTTAAAGCGGAAGGCTGAATGCTGAATGCAGAAAGCTTAAAGCGGAAAGCTGAAAGCAGAAAACGAATACTAACCATTAATGATTAATTCTTAACTCCTCATTTCTCATTCATAATTCCTCATTCAAATTAACAAATTCCCAAATTTGATTTTCCTATCTTTAAGCAGGAAAAGAACTGTATATGAAAAAAGTTTTTTGTATTGTTATGATGAGTAGTGTACTGGGTGCGCAGGCACAAATAAAATATCCCCAAACGAAGAAAGAAGCTGTTACCGATAATTATCATGGAACTGTTGTTGAAGATCCCTATCGCTGGCTGGAAGATGATAACAGCGCCGCCACCAAAAGCTGGGTAACCCAACAAAATACCGTAACACAGGATTACCTGGCTACCATACCTTTCCGTAAACAGGTATATAGCCGCCTGGAGGAACTGTGGAACTATCCTAAATACGGCTCACCCTTTAAAAAAGGCGAATACTATTATTTCTTTAAAAATGATGGTTTACAGAACCAGTCAGTGATGTACCGGCAGATCGGCCTGGAAGGGATGCCCGAGGAGTTTTTAAATCCCAATACTTTAAGTACGGAAGGCATTGTGGCATTGGGTGGGGTATACTTTACCAAAAGCGGTAAATATATGGCCTATTCGGTGGCAGTTGCCGGTAGCGACTGGCAGGAGATCTATGTAATGGAAACAGCTACCAGAAAGATATTAAGCGATAAAATTGAATGGTCAAAATTCAGCGGGGCCAACTGGAATGGCGATGATGGTTTTTATTACAGCGCTTATAGTAAACCGGATTCAGCAGCCAGGTTAAGCGGCAAGAATGAATACCATAAAGTATTTTACCATAAACTGGGTACAGCCCAAACAGAGGATCAGCTGATATACGAGGATACCAAACATCCCCTGCGTTATCATGGTGTGAGTTTATCCGAAGATAAAAGGTTTTTATTCCTGACCATCAGTGAAGGTACAAGTGGTACAGAAATATGGTTCAGGGACCTGAAACAACCGGCACAGCAAAACTTTAAACTACTGATACCGGGTTTTAAAACCGAGCCCGATGTAATAGATAATGACGGCGATAAAATTTTAGTGCGTACCAACGACGGCGCTCCCAATTATAAAGTTGTTTTAATTGATCCGGCCAACCCGGCTAAGAAAAACTGGAAAACGCTTATACCTGAAACAAAAGAAGCCTTACAGGGGGTGAGCACTGCAGGTAAATACATGTTCCTGTCCTATTTAAAAGATGCGGCTTCAAAAATATACCAGTATACCTATGATGGCAAACTGGTACGTGAAATAAAATTACCCGGAGTGGGCAGTGCAGGCGGTTTTAGCGGCGAAAAGGAAGATGCCGAGTTATTTTATACCTATTCTTCTTTTGCCACACCGCCAACTATATACCGTTATAATATTGCATCGGGCGTATCTACACTGTTCAGGCGTACGGAGGTTAAACTGGATGAAAGCCAGTTTACAACCGAGCAGGTATTTATTACCAGTAAGGACGGTACCAAAGTGCCGGTATTCCTGTCCTACAAAAAGGGCCTGGTAAAAGACGGCAGTAACCCGGTGTTACTGTATGGGTATGGCGGGTTTAATGTGCCTGTTACACCCGGCTTTAGTGTGAGTAATGCTTTCTTTATGGAGCAGGGAGGCATATATGCTGTAGTGAATTTGAGAGGGGGCAGCGAGTATGGGGAAGCCTGGCATAAGGCCGGAATGCTGGAAAAGAAACAAAATGTATTTGATGATTTTATTGCCGCGGCTGAACAGCTGATCAAATTAAATTATACCTCACAGGGAAAGATCGCTATACGTGGCGGCAGCAACGGCGGACTACTGGTAGGCGCCGCTATGGTACAAAGGCCCGACCTGTTTACTGTTGCTTTACCGGCAGTAGGTGTACTGGATATGTTACGTTACCATAAGTTTACGGTAGGCTGGGGTTGGGTAGTGGAATATGGCAGTTCCGATACGGCCAGGCATTTCCCGTTTTTATACAAGTATTCACCCTATCATAATTTAAAGAAAGGAACTACTTATCCTGCTACACTTATTACTACTGCCGATCATGATGACAGGGTAGTACCTGCACACTCGTTTAAATTTGCGGCACGTTTGCAGGAATATCATATTGGTACAAACCCGGTATTGATACGTATTGAAACCAATGCAGGTCACGGCGCCGGTAAACCTACTGATAAACAGATTGCTGAAGCGGCAGATACCTGGAGTTTTGTAATGTATAACCTGGGCATGAACTTTAAAACTGAAACGGATAATAAAAGGGATAATGCTATAGAAAAGGAGCTTCAAAAAATACGGGAAGAAAATGGTGGTTCACTCTCCAAAGAAGAGGAAGAAAAACACCGGCTTAAACTTTCCCAAAAAATAGATGGCCGCCAGCAGGCAAAAGAACAAAGGGACAAAAAGAATGCAACAGCTGAACAACCAGCCAACGGTACGGAGGCCTCCAAAGGTGTTAAGCCGGTGAAGAAGGCAAAGCTGGATTAACGGGTACCCGCCGTATCAATTATATGCAGTAGTTTTGCCGCTTATGACAGTGAAACCGTTAACACCGCTTCAGCAAGCGTTTACCGAGGGAAAAGTATTATTGATTGACAAACCGCTGCACTGGACATCCTTTGATGCCGTAAGAAAAATACGTAACCTGATACGGATAAAAAAAGTAGGTCATGCCGGTACCCTGGATCCGCTTGCCACGGGGCTTTTAATCATATGCACAGGAAAGTTTACCAAGCGTATTAATGAATATATGGCAAAGGAAAAAGAGTACACCGGCACTTTTGTACTGGGTGCTACTACTCCCACTTATGACCTGGAAAGCGAACCGGAAAATCATCGTTCCATTGAAGGCATTGATATAGCGGCCATAGAAAAGGCTGCCGGACAGTTAACCGGTGAAATCATGCAGGTACCGCCTGCACATTCTGCTATTAAAAAAGACGGCGTACGGGTATATGAACTGGCCAGGCAGGGCAAAGAAGTAAAACTGGATCCCCGTAAAATAACCATTCATACATTTGAAATTGTAAAGGTTGAACTGCCTGTTGTACATTTCAGGGTAGTATGTTCAACCGGCACTTATATACGCAGCCTGGCCAATGATATAGGACAGTTATTGGGCTGCGGTGCTTATTTAAGCAGTTTATGCAGAACCCGCATAGGCGAGTTTGAACTGAAAGATGCCAGTACTATTGAACAGTTCAATGCCAGCGTAGAAGCCATGACTAAAATATAAAAGGATAATTTATTCCTAACTGGAACTGGTCACCTTTAAAGAAAGGATAAGCAAAGAATTTATTTTTATAACTGCTGAATTCCACGGAAGGGCTCGGGTCTTTTATTTTATAGGCATAATCAAAGCGGATCACAAAAAAACTAAAGTCTATCCGCAGGCCGGCACCGGCGCCAATGGCTATATCCTGCGGCAGCCTGGAAAACTTAAACACTTCTTCTGCCGGGCGGTTAGGCGCATTTTTTAAATACCATACATTCCCTATATCTGTAAACAAAGCACCGTTCACCGGTACACCAAATGGCTTGGCCACAGGGAAACGATATTCCACATTGGCCTCTATTTGTACATCGCCAAAGCGGTCGGGGGTACTGCCCACACCGGTAAAACTCTTTACGGTTGATCCCGGTCCTAAGCGGCGTAATTGCCAGGCACGCATACTGCTGGGGCCACCTGCCACATATTGTTTAAAGAAGGGAAGGTTATATTTCTTGGTTTCGTCGGCCGTAAAATCAAACTCGTAACCCACACCGGCAAAGCCTCGTAATACCAGCGAGGTTTTACCAAATGTAAACAGGCGTGCCAGTTCAAGGTCCACTTTAATATACCGGTATAAATTAGAGTCCAGGAATTTGTTTTTTATTAGCCCGGTTAAAACACCGGCCTGTTCAATGTTCACTTTAAACAAACGGTTCATTTTGGTATTGTCGCTACCCGATAAAGTGAAATTGGCTACAACAGATGAAATAAAACCATCCGAAAATACATTGGCCAGGCTGGGGTTTTGAACAATAAGATCATTTAAACCACTAAGCTTGGTTAAGTTGGAGTATTCAATATTGGGCAGCTTAATATTCAGTAACCAGTTATTACGCTGGTAGCGGCGTTGAAACTCGTAACCCCATGAACCGTTTACCGATACCAGGTTAAATAAGTTATAACGTTCGGTATTACCAATGCTGCTGCTGAACACACTCCTGATATTTCCTCTGAATCTTTCTTTGATACCTTTAATAAAACCGATATCCGGTGCTAAGAAACGGGAAAAATAAATCTGGTGTGTAAGGCTCACCTGCCGTGTTTGGATGAATTGTTTTTCATTCAGGTTACCGAGCTCCACGCCGTAACGCAGGTTGGTATTGGTAATATTGGCACCTTTTAAAAAGTTACGGTTTTGCACACCGGCCGTAATACCCACACCAAACAGGCTTCCTAAAATGGTGCTCTGGTTAACACTGCTTTCAAAGTTGGTATTGAAAGTGTATTTCTTTTTAGGGGTAAGCCGGATTATAAAATCTACTGTGTCAGATCCTTTATTATAGAAAGGTTCAATATTTACAGCGCCCCAGGTATCCAGGCCGTTAAAGCGGTTAATGGTACGGTCGTAGTTGCGTTGCCGGAATAAACTATCGCTTTTTAAATACACGTAACCGGGAAATATCCTGGGCTTGAACTTATAATCGTATTGTATCACTTTTACCCCTTTTACAAAACTTACATGCGGCGTTTTACCTACCGTGTCAAGGGAGTGGTTAGGGTATAAAGTAATATTCCGTATAGTGTATTGCCAGTGTTTGGTACTGTCGGCCAGGGGATGTCGCCTTATTTCCAGGTTGGCAGTAGGATTTTCCCTTCTCGCTTTCAGTTTTTCCAGGGCCTGGAATTGTTCAAAGGGATCGAGGTTGGGTTGTAATAAAGACACATCCAACGTATCCCATAGACCAAAGAGGTCGTCACGGTTAAACCGCAGGTAACCATTGTTGCGATACAGGGTTACCAGGCGGTCCAGTTCGGCGGATATAATGCCCTGGGCAAAAGGCACTCCTTTTTTTATCAGTGCGTCTTTTTTATTTTGGTCAGTTATTTTTTGCAAGGTGCTATCCTTTAACAGGTATCCCACCGAATCAAGTTTTACCTGCTTACCCAGTTTAACATCAAATGCTATATGGGTACGGAACTGGTCATTTTGGGCAGTATCTACAGTAGTGATAAAGGAAATAGTATCGGTGAAATAACCTATAGAGTTGAGGTAGTATTTCATAAACTGTATGGACTTGCTGATGCTGCTGCTGTCGAATGAAGAAGGGTGTTTGATTAAAGCACCAAAAGGATAGTTAATTACTTCGCCCAGGGATTTACGGCTTGTTCGTACCTGTAAGCTGTCATCTAACTGGTTTTCCAGTTCGGCAGTAATGTTTTGTAAACTATCTTTCGAGGTATTACCATTTACCTTTACATCCGTTTTATAAACAAAGGGTTTATTGGGCGGATAGTGTTTAACATAAGGTTCCAGTACGTTACACGAATCAAGCATAAATATGGCAATAATGCCCCCCAGTATACTCAGGAAAAGCCGAAAGCGCATAATTTTGTCCTGTTCGTTAATAAGATTAATTTAAAATAATGATCTCTAAATCAAAGCTCAAATATATTCAAAGTTTAGGCCATAAAAAATTCAGGGATGAGGCCGGTGTTTTCCTGGTGGAAGGCCCAAAAATGGTAGCGGAGATATTACAGGAAAAATTATTAACGGTAACCGGCTTATATGCCCTGCAGGACTGGATTACAGCCAATGAACAACTGGTACAACGGATGTCGGAACAGGTGGAAATAGTAGCAGTAGATGAGATTTCTTTAGCAAAAATATCACAATTAACCACTCCCAATAAAGTAGTGGCCGTTGTAACACAACAGCCATTATTGCCTGCTGTGGATACCTCGCAACTGACCCTGGTGCTGGATACCATACAGGACCCTGGTAACCTGGGCACCATTATCCGTATTGCTGACTGGTTTGGCATACGCCAGCTGGTTTGCAGCCAGGAATGTGCCGACAGGTATAATCCTAAAGTGGTACAATCAACCATGGGCAGTATTGCCAGGGTAGGGTTTTATTACACGGACCTGCCCGTTTTTTTAAAAGCCAATAACAGTACCCATATTTATGCCGCCGCCCTGGATGGTATACCGGTACAAAATCTTGGTAAGCTGGGCAATGGTTTTTTAGTGATAGGAAACGAATCAAAGGGAATCAGTCCCGAAGTGATGAGCCTGGTGAATGTCCGCATGACCATTCCCCGTATCGGCCTGGCCGAGTCGCTGAATGCAGCGGTAGCCACGGGTATTATTTTATCGCATGTGACAGGGTAGGGAGTGTTTAAAGTTTAATGTTTTTGGTTTAAAGTTGGGAAGTTGAGAAGCCGGAAAGACAGAAGTCAGAAAAGACCGGAAGTCGGGAAGTCAGGAAGACGGATAGTTTAAGCAGACAAGTAAATTATCTGTTATATCATTGTCCATTGCAACCCTACCTGAACTGTATAGCCCTTACCGGCTGTACCTTACGTACAATAAGTGAGGGGATCATGAGGATGAGCATACATACCAGTAAAGTAACTATACAAATCGCGGCTACCTGCCACCAGATTATATGTACGGCCGCTTTGTCCATGTAGTAAGCATCTTCGGGCAACGTAATGAAGCCGGTATAAATTTGCAAGTACAGGATGCCTAAGCCTGCAACAGCGCCTGCAGCAACCCCCACGATGGTTATTAATAAAGAATGGCGTAAGAAGATCTTCTGGATGGTCCAGTCGGTAGCGCCCAATGCTTTTAACACACCTATCATACGTACCCTTTCCAATACCAGGATAATAAGACAGGTGATGAGGTTAATGATCGCCACCACCACCATAAAGCCGATGAGTACATTACGGGTAGTATCCTGCATATTGAGCCAGTCAAATATATTGGGGGATACGGTCTTGGTACTTTCCGATTCCCAGGTGGCGGGGAAATCACCAAGCGTATAAATTTCATCGGCCACTTTTTCGGCCTTTTTGTAATTGTCGGTGAAAATTTCATAACCGCCGATCTGCGCCGGGTCCCATTCATTTAAACGTTGAATGAGTTTGAGATCACCAATGGCAAATGTTTTATCATAATCCTCTATACCGGTTTTATAAATGCCGGTAATGGTTAATTTATCAGGGCGGATATTACCATCGGGTTTAATGAAGTAGATGAGCAGGCCATCATTTACCTTTAAGTGCAGCTGTTCAGCAGTATAGGCCGATATCATGATCTCGCGGCTATAGGTACTGTCGTTGAACTGTACACTGCGGCCGGATTGCATAAAACCTTCCAGGTTTTTAAAGTCATAGTTCTGATCAACGCCTTTTAGGAGCACACCTTCAATATCTTCCCCGGATTTAAGGATAGCATATTTGGTGGCAAAAGGAGCTACGGTTTTTACCGCGGGGGTTTGTTTGATCTGCTGTACCAGTTCGGGGTAGGCTTCAATGGGAATTTCTTCGGCTATCAGTGCTTTATAAGGCTGTTTTTCCTGTATGCGGATATGGCCCCAGAAACTGAACACTTTTTCGCTTACCGTACGCTGAAAACCATTCGCAAAGGCCAGGGTAACGATCATTACCGCCACACTTATTATTGTTGCAATAATGGACAGGCGGATAATAAAACGGGAAATGGACCGTTGTTGATTAAAAGCTATTCTGTGTGCTATGAAACCTGCAACCTTCAATTGATAAAATTTGTCTTGGCTTCAAAATTAAGCGCTTTCGGGTTATAAGGGTGTTATAATTGTAAATATCCACCCAAAAGGCCCGTTAACAAAAACATACTTATTTTTATAGCGTTTAACTGAATGTTTCCTCTTTAAAATACCGGCATGAATAAATTGTTGTTACTTGTTTTATTGTTTGCGGTGAATGTGGTACAGGCACAAACAGCGGATAAGATCTTTCATAATAATATCCGGTCCGTTAAGTTATACAAGGCCAATAACCAGGTGGCTTATCCTATACTCACCTTAAAAGGTACCGATAAACTGGAATTGCATTTTGATGATATGGATGGGGATGTAAAAAATTATTTTTACAGTTTTGTATTATGTGATGCCGACTGGACTGTAGCCAATGTAGTGCCGTTTGATTATATACAGGGTTTCCAGACCACCCGTATCAGCACTTACCGTATCTCCTCTATTTCAGAAACCAAGTATACACATTACACCGCTTCGTTCCCGGAACGCGGTTCCATACCCACCCGTTCGGGTAATTATATTTTAAAAGTTTTTCTGAACAACGATACGTCTAAGCTGGCTTTTACCAAACGTTTTTTAGTGATAGATACCAAGGTACAACTGGCAGCCCAGATCAAGCAGCCATTGAACGGGCAGTTGTTTCAGACTCACCAGCGTGTGCAGGCTACCATTAATACGGCCAATAATAAAGTGAATATATTATCGCCACAGGATATAAAACTGACCGTGGTGCAGAATTTTAACTGGAACCAGGCCGTATTACAAACCAGGCCTACAATTTTCAGGGGTAATTATTTTGAGTACAGTGATGACGGACTGACTTTCCCGGCCGGTAGAGAGTTTCGCTGGGCTTACCTGAATACTTTTCGTTTATTAACAGACAGGATGCTGAAGATTGATGATAAGGTGGACGGACAGATACAGGTATATTTAAAACCCGATGCCGACCAGAGCAAACAGGTTTATTTTTCGTTCAACGATATAAACGGTTTGTATACTTTGGAGAATGAGGATGGTAATAACCCGTTCTGGCAAAGCGATTATGCCTATGTACACTTTACTTATGTGCCTTCCAACAGGCTGGCCATACCCGGAAAGGATGTATATATTTTTGGAGAGCTGACACAGTACCAGACGAACGAGAGTAATAAAATGAGTTTTAATGAGACGGATGGTGTGTACGAGAAAACCTTGTTCTTAAAACAGGGTTATTATAATTATTCGTACGTAACACAAACGGCAGCACCGGGTAAGGCAGCTGCTAATCCTGAAAACCTGGAAGGGAATTTCTGGGCGGCCGAGAACACTTATATGGTGCTGGTATACTTCCGTCCTTTTGGTGCCCGTTCCGATGAGTTGATCGGTTATGCTACGGTAAACTCTGTAGCCGGCAGATAATAAATGATACACCTGATACATAAAGAAAAACGGCACCATTGGTGCCGTTTTTTATAGCTTGCTGCAGCGGTAAGCTTACAGTTTTTTTGCATCTTCCAAAAACTTGGCTAAGCCGATATCGGTAAGCGGGTGTTTTAATAAAGCTAAAATAGAATCTAAAGGACAGGTACAAACATCGGCACCTACTTCGGCACAACGGATGATATGGTTGGCATTACGGATAGAAGCGGCCAGTACCTGGGTTTTAAAGCCCTGGATAGCATAGATATTAGCGATCTGCTCTACCAGCTGAATACCATCCCAGCCGCTGTCATCTACACGGCCAATAAAAGGCGATACATATTTAGCGCCGGCTTTGGCACATAAAATAGCCTGGCCTGCAGAGAATACCAGGGTACAGTTGGTACTGATACCATTATCGGTGAACCATTTAATGGCTTTGATACCGTCTTTGATCATGGGTACTTTTACCACGATATTGGGGTGGATAGCGGCCAGCTTTTTTCCTTCGGCAATGATGCCATCAAAATCGGTGCTGATCACCTCTGCACTGATATCGCCATCCACAATATCACAAATAGCTTTATAATGATTGATAATAGCTTCCTGTCCTGAAATACCTTCCTTAGCCATTAAGGATGGGTTGGTAGTTACACCGTCCAATATGCCTAAATCGTTAGCTTCTTTAATTTGCGCAAGATTTGCAGTGTCAATAAAAAATTTCATAACTATGTTTATTTAATAGGTAATATATAATATTTAAGATTTTTGGGTCTGTGAAGTTTTACGTGAAGATGCTAAAATTCTGGTTAATTCGTCCGCTTCTTTTACAATTAATTCTAACTTTTCTTCCGGTATCAATTTAAGGTCTTTAATTGTTTCGGGCCAAAATAATGATTCATCAATTTCTTCGAAAGCAATACTAAGTTTGGCTATAAAGGCTTTATATGATTGTGCTTTACAGGCAGCACGATAATTGGCGGCGGCAGAAAAACTGGAACGTAATAACTGGTCTTCAATAATTTGGGATGTTTTTTTCTTAGGTAGGGCGGTGCTTAGGGTGACAATCCGGTAAGCAAAGTGCTTTAATCGTTGTTGTAAAGTACTGGCGTTCATTAGTAATAACAGTGGTTAGGTTGCAATTACTAAATTAATAAATATTACCTCAACAATAAGAAAATAAAAAAGGCAGGCTACTCACATCGCACCGCTCAACCACATATCCTTGCTGCCTTCCGGCCCTGGGGAGTTTCTGCAGGAGCTGGTCGTGTAAGACCTGCCGGGCGCAAAGATAAGGGAACCCGGCTAATTATTTAAATGATTGATAAAGAAAGTTGTAAGAAATGTATACTGTTTTACACGAAAAATAAGTTACGCTCAGTTCTTTTTGCGTTTGGGCTTCAGTACCTCATCGGTAGTTGGTAATACCTCGGGATTGGGGATGGTTTTGATCCAGATAGTTCGCTCCAGCCATAAGTTGCTGTTTGATTTAAGCACCGCTTTTACCGTTACTTTTTTAACAGTGGGGTTTTCGGGTAATACAAGATCGTTACCTGAAAAATGCCCGTAATCGGTAGTAAATGTCAGATCCTTATCGGTTAAGGGCTGCCACCTGCCATTGGACAGTTTAGCATCAACATTGATATAGTTGTGGGTGCCTTTTTTCAGACTGTCAGTATACAGGTGAAAATAAATACTGTCAACTTTTTGACTAAAAGCCGATTGACCGATTGCTGAAACCAAAAGAATAAGTAGAATTTTTTGCATTATACGTACCGGTTTATGTTTCAGACGGGAAATGGGATGAAATGGTTTGCCGTTTATTGCCTTTGGCAACAGGGTTAACAAGGTTTTAGTATTTGGGAGCCGGTACCAGTAAACGTTTGTATAGTTGTACCGTGTTTTGCAGGCCATAATAGAGTGCATCGGTAATGAGTGCATGACCAATGCTCACTTCGTCCAGCCAGGGAATGTTTTGGGCAAAATAAGCCAGGTTGTGCAGGTCAAGATCGTGGCCGGCATTGAGGCCTATTCCCAGTTCCCTTGCTTTTTCGGCCGCAGCCACATAAGGCGCAATGGCTTGTTTTTGCTGACCATCGGCAAACTGACGGGCATATTGTTCGGTGTAGAGTTCTATCCGGTCGGTGCCGGTGGCGGCAGCCCCGATCACCATTTCGGGATCAGGATCAACAAAGATGCTTACCCGGATACCGGCATTTTTAAATACCTGTATCATATCGGTGAGGTAATCTTTATGTGTAATGGTATTCCAGCCATGATCGGAGGTAAGCTGTCCCAGTACATCGGGTACAAGGGTAACCTGGTGGGGGCGGGTTTCCAATACAAGGTCAACAAATTTTTGTTCGGAGCAGTTGCCTTCAATATTGAATTCGGTGGTGATTATTTTTTTTATTTCCCGTACATCGTTGTAACGGATATGACGTTCATCGGGGCGGGGGTGTACCGTTACACCATCGGCACCAAAATGTTGTACATCAACAGCTGCTTTCACTACATCGGGATTATTGCCGCCACGTGAGTTACGCAGGGTTGCTATTTTATTGATATTGACGGAAAGTTTAGTACTCATTACTGATAGTTAATTGTTAAACGTTATTCGTTAAAGGTTAACTGTTAATTGCCCAACCCTTACATTCATCATTTATCATTCATAATTCCCAACTCTTAGCCGACGGGCTGCCGGATTGCAGCGGCATACCGACCAGCGGGAGGTATACAGCGGAAAGCCGGAACAGCAGCTGAGGATAGTTACTACAGCTGACAGCCCCTGTTAATACCCGCTGAGATTAGCTTTGATAGCCGAATCTTTTTGTGCAGGTGTCAGGTTGTGCGAGTTACCGTATATGGCATCTTCCCAGCCACCATAGTTGGCATTGGGCAATACGATGAATTTTTTACCAAATTCGTTTTTCAGCTGTTGCACATTGGCGGCTCTTTGTGCAGTGGTTTGTTTATCAAACAACAGGCTAAAGTCGGACAGGTTATCGCCCATGAGCAAAATAATTTCGTGGGTGTTTGCCACCTGCTGGCGGCGGCTTTCTTTACTGCTGGAGCCCTGGCGCAGTATGAGGTGCTGGTTATCGGCATTGGGGAAACCAAAACGCTGCAGGTTGGCCAGGGTGCCGGCACGTTCCTGTTCGTCGCGGTTAGTGATATAAAAGATGGTAATGTTTTTGGCGGCGGCATATTTAAAGAAGGCTAAGCCACCGGTTAGGGTATCGGCAATGCCTTTGGCGGTCCACTGGTTCCAGGTTTCGGGAGAATAATCCTTGCCCTGTAAGGCGCGGTGCACGGCGTAGGGGCTGTTATCTAAAAAGGTTTCATCAATATCGGTAATAATGGCGAGGGGTTTATTGTGCGGTTGCTGCACGGCCTGGTCCACCCTTAGTTGCGCAATATTAAAAGCCTGCAAACAGAGCGCCTGGTATTCGGCCGATTTTTGCTGGAATAAAGATGACCATAGTTTACCATCGGCCACCATATTGGAAGCGGAAGGCGCACCTGTTTTTTGTACTTTAGGGCTACAGGCTATAACCAGTAAACAGGTAATAACGGAGAGTATGAGCAAATTTTTTTTCATGGTATGAACCGCAATGAGTGAACTGCAAATTTATACCGATTGAACAAATAATACTGACCAATTTTAACGGCTTACACCCTTGCTACCGGCCAGTATTATTGAATTGCTGTTATATAATATTTTGGAAAAGTAAGGACAGCCGGGCCTGCCTAGTTTTCTTCGATACCTATTTCAATTTCGGAATTGAATTTGTCCTCATTCTCGGTGATCCACTGAGGAAGGATCTGTAAAGGGGATAATATCCATTTGCCATCTTTTTTCTGCATACGGAATAAGATCCTGTTACCGCGGTCGTCCACGGTATCGGCGTTAAAAATCTCCTCACCATCCACGGTCACTTTACGGAAATTAAACTCACGAAGTCTGCCACCTGCTTTTATTAAACGAGTGAAATGAACAATTTTTGAAAAATTTATGTGCATAAGCGTTTTACATGAAGTTGAAAGCAATGTTACATCAATTTCTATGCTAAAAAAGCTATGAAAACCTTAATTTTTTATGCACATGACGTTTAGGCTTAAAAGAGACTGTAAATGGCATATAAAACTGCCGAAAATGCCATAACTCCGTCTAATACAAAATAATAAAGCGGATCGGTGGGTTGCCGGATGGAACGGTTTTTTAAGGAGGCGGTGATAAAAACGGGTGCGATAAGTATGATAAAGGATATAAGCGAAAACCCGTTAAAAAACATAAGGCCGGTGAATAATAAACAAAGGATGAGGGAGAGCCGGAAGAGCTGGAATACCTTACGGGGCGATAACCAGGTAATGAGGCTGCGGATGCCGTTCTCCATATCGTAGTTCCTGTCGCGGTAGTCGAATAGGATACAGATGGCATACAATAAACAAAACCTGCTGCAGATGAAGAACCATATAGTGGCTGTAAAAGGTTGTTGCGCTATTACCAGGGGCAGGGCGGTGGTGGCATAGGTCCAAATAAAAGCCAGGAAGGCTGTTTTACCAATGGCTATTTTGCGCAGTTCCTTAAAAGCGGGCAGGGGGATTTTTGGGGCCGAGTATAAAAAGGTCATTACAGCGGCCGGGACAAGCCAGAACCAGCTGGCTAAAAGGAACGTAAAGAAGTAAATAGTGGCCACCAGGCTAAGGCAAAACAGTACCAGGTGAACCTTTTGGTGCTGCCGCAGCCATAACATACGGCCGGTAAAGGGCGCTTCTGCCGTGGTAAAGTACCAGTGAAAACTATAACTGGTAAGGGTGGAGAAGAAAAGGAAGCAATAAAAACCGGAATGCAGGGGTGTGGCTGCCAGGAGGGCAATACTATGCCAGGCCATGATTACCGCACAGCAACAGATAAAAATATTGCTGTAGACAAAAAAAGAGAATATTTTTTTTATAGCAACAGGAATTACATTTCAATAACGATCATATCGGTTACCAGGGTGTCGCTGGAATTTTGTGCCCTGTCAAGCAGCCAGATATTGAATTTAAGCGAATCGTTCTCTGTTCTGCTGTCTTTTAGAAAGTTATGGGAAAGCCGGAATAAGAGTTCACCGGTGGTGCGTTTGTCCTGTATATTATCAATGGCAAAGGAGCCGATGATGGAATCCCTGTTTACATCGCCGGTACCGAGGGGTCGTTGGTTTAACCTGGTTTGGGTAACATTCAGGCTGCCGCCTACCAGATCGCCTTCTTTATCGGTGTATTTTAAGGTTACCTGCCAGTAGGATTCGCCTTCGGCCGCCGGTTTCAGGTTTTTGGTATTATATTCCTTGACTTCTAACGTGGGCCTGGTTTCAAACTTATCTTTGCTGCAGGCTGTTATTAAAAATACCAGCAGGAATGTATATAGATAATAATTTGCCTTCATATTGTAACTGTATATAACAAATATAACCCATAATTTGATATTGATAGAAGATGAGTAGCCAATGGAATGATAAAATTTTTGGCGTAACCGAAGCGGGTTTTGAAGCGCTGAGCCTTGAAATTTTCCGTTTTCAGTACCAGCATAACCCGGTTTATGGGCAGTATGTGGATGCGTTACAGGTTAAACCGGGAGAAGTGAAAAAGCTCGGGGACATTCCTTTTTTGCCTATCCGTTTTTTTAAAAGCCATGCGGTGACCACTACGGGCTTTACCCCGCAGCTGGTATTTGAAAGCAGCGGCACCACCGGTAGCATTAACAGTAAACACCTGGTAAAAGACGCCTTGGTGTATGAAGAGAGTTTTACCCGGGCATTCCGGCAGTTTTATGGTAATGTAAGCGACTGGTGTGTGATAGGCCTGTTACCGGCTTACCTGGAAAGGCAGGGATCATCGCTGGTATACATGGTGGATAAGCTGGTAAAAGCCAGCGATCACCCGCAAAGCGGCTTTTATTTGTACGATTTTGAAAAATTGCAACAGGTGTTGCTGCAACTGGAAAGCCGGGGACAGCAGGTATTGCTGATAGGCGTAACTTTTGCCCTGCTGGATTTTGCCCGGCAATATCCCACACCCCTGCAACATACGGTGATGATGGAAACAGGTGGTATGAAGGGCAGGAGGGAGGAACTGATCCGTCCGCAGGTACACGAAATATTGCAGCAGGCATTTGGGTTGCCGGCAATACATGCGGAGTATGGTATGACCGAATTATTATCGCAGGCTTACAGTAAAGGCAATGGCCTGTTTAGCTGTCCGCCCTGGATGCAGGTGCTGATAAGGGAAGAGGAAGACCCGTTGACCGTACGTTCCGCAACAGCTGTAAAACAAAAGCCGCTCAGCGGGGCCATTAATATTATTGACCTGGCCAATATTTATTCCTGTAGTTTTATTGCAACTGATGATGCGGGACAACTGGAAGCCGATGGCCGCTTTCGTGTAATGGGCCGGCTGGATAACAGTGATATACGGGGGTGTAGTTTGATGGTGGTGTAGGGAGAGGTCAGAAGTCAGAAGTGAGAAGTCAGATCTAAGATCTAAGATCTGAGATCTGAGATCTCACTGCTTAGATCCTTGTCTATATACTATTTTCTATATACTATTAACACGATACTATGCTTGCTGAATGGATGGGCTATGCGGCCTCCCTTTTTTTAATATTATCCTTATCGGTTACCAACAGTCTTAAGTTCAGGTGGCTGAATGCTGCCGGCTGTGCCTTTTTTGTAGTGTACGGGGCATTATTAGGCGCGATACCTGTATTACTGACGAATGGTATTTTGCTGGCTATTAATATCTACTACCTGGTGAGCATCTACCGGTACAGCGAAAAGTTTGACCTGTTATCCTTCAGGGCTGATGACCAGGTTGCCCATCAATTTATTGATTATTATGAAAAGGGAATAAAGGATTATTTCCCGCATTTTAAACGGGAGCAGATCGGACACGATCACTGTATTAATTTTTTTGTACTGCGTGATATGGCCATTGCCAATATGTTCAGCGCCAGCATAACACCAGCGGGAGAAGCCATAGTGCATATTAATTTCACGGTGGAAAAATTCCGGGATTATAAAGTGGGGCGTTATATTTTTAAACAGGAAAAACAATACCTGCGGGACAGGGGCATTCAGAAAATAGTGTACCAACAAATGCCCAACCGTAAGCATATTGAATTTTTAAAAGTGATGGGTTTTGTTCAGGAGGGAGATTACTGGGTAAAACTTATTTAATTTTGTGGTTATGAAACATCGTTTAAAGCCCGAGGTGGATATTGTACTGGATGTATTGGTTGCTGTACAGGCTGCAAGGCCCAACGATGCTTTTGTGCAAAGTATTTTACAACAGTACCGGGAGAGAGGGGGGCTGAGTAAAAAGCAACTGGAGGGTTTATATGGCAAGGCCAGCCGTATTGAAACAATACCCCAGCATAAGCTGAGTACCCTGGAAGCCATCATTATGCGTAAGCATACCAAAGAAAAATCGGTATTACCGCCTGTTACTCCTTTATATACAAAAGATGAAGCGGCCGATGCCGTGATTACCACCATTCTTGAAAAATTTCCCCAGCATAAAAGAGTACTCTTCTTTAAAGCCAAAGTGGATAATAATGAACCACTGTCTGCCGCTGAATTAACTGAATTACAAAAGTTTGAGAAGCTGCTGAGTAAGTAAGTAAAGATAACCTGCGGGTTATGTATGTAAAATGCACATAAAATATTAGTCTATAAATTTGGTAGACTAATAAAACCGGCTTAATATTGTGTTGTCAATTCACCTGTTATTTACTTATAACCTGTTTTGTAAACCAAGTGTTATGCGTGTAAAATTTATTGGCTGTGCGGCCGCCCTATTGATCATGACATTTTTTTTAACAGCATATAGTCCCGGTGCATCAAAAGTGACCATTAGTGGTAAAGTGCTGGATCACCAGACGGGGGAACCGATTGTAAATGTTTTGGTATACACCCGTGCCGGTGAAATAGAAGCGGTAACGGATAAAAGAGGGTTTTTTAAAATAGAGACCTGGCAGGAACTGCCTGTTGAATTGCAGGCTTTTCACCCTAAGTTCAATTCCTATAAAGTGCAATTGAAGCAGGCAGGGCAGGACCTGAAAATAAAATTACTGGCTAAATAAAACGCATTGAAATGATAAGGATCATCACCGCTTTACTCCTGATCATAGGAATAGTTGGAATTATAAATGCACAAAATAATGACCGTACATTGACGGGCATTGTAACGAGTAGCGAGGATGCTGCCCCGCTGGAAGGGGTGAGTGTATTTATTAAGGGAACCAACGCCAGTTCGGGTACACAGGCCGATGGTATTTATTATATTAAAGTAAAACCTTCCGATTCAGTGGTTGTTTTTCAGCTGGATGGCTATGAAAAGCAGGAGGTAAAAATAAGCGGCAATGCAGAGATCAATATCGGCTTAAAACGTCTTCCTCAAGTGTTTTTATATGATGATCAAAAATATAAAAACGTTCCGGCAGATGTAATAAAGGCAAGCTTTCTCAGATAGTTTACAAACAATAAACCCCTCAGTTGAGGGGTTCGTTGTTTAATGAATGAATTACCTGCCGCCACCCGGGCAATAGGTTTTTAAGAAGTTGGTAAATAATTTAGATAAATGGGCCGAAGTGCCGGTCCCTTCATTAATGCTGTGTGAGCGGTTGGGGTAGCTCATCATCTGGAATTGTTTACCTTGTTTTATTAATTCGTTGATCAGTCTTTCTGCACCCTGGTAGTGTACATTGTCATCGCCTGTGCCATGTACCAGTAATAAATTACCCTTTAAGTTCTTGGCATGGGTAATAGGAGAGCCTTGTATAAAAGGTTCCCGGTTTTCCTGTGGCAGGCCCATATACCTTTCCTGGTAAATATTATCATACAATAATTGGTCGGGTACCGAGGCAATGGCGATACCTGTTTTATAGATATCGGGGTATTGGAATAACAGGTTTAAGGTAGTAGAGCCACCACCGCTCCAGCCATGTACTGCGATACGTTCACTATCAACAAAAGGCCATTCCAGTATTTTTTTAGCAGCCATGGCCTGGTCGCGTATATTGATGATGCCTATATTCTGGTAAATAGCTTTACGCCAGGCAGCGCCTTTGGGTGAAGGGGTGCCACGGCCGTCCAGGCTTATCTGTATATAACCGTCAGCAGCCATATCACCGGCATATAAATATGTGCCTGCACTTCCGGCTGCGTCGTTTACAGTAGTAGAAGCAGGCTCGGCATATACATAAAATACAACCGGGTATTTTTTAGTATTGTCAAAATTCTTGGGTTTGATCATCCAGCCATCCATGGTCACGTTATCTGCGGTGGTCACCTGTATCATTTCCACATTGCCGCTAGGGGTCATATTCCTCGTGGTTTCCTTGATGGTCTTATGTCCCGGGAATGATACCCATTCGTTTACCCGCTGATTTTTATGATTGGAAAAATTATGCGTGGAGAATTTGCCATTGGGCGATAAGCTATAACTATGCGTACCTTCCTGGTCGGCAGGGGATAACAGCTCTAATTTGCCTTTACCATTGATAGCAGTACGGTACAGGTATTCCTGCGTGGCATTTTTGGGCGAAGCCATAAAATATACATAACCTTCTTTCTCGTTCACTGCTTTCAGGCTGATGATATCATAATCGCCATTGGTGATAAGGGTTTCTTTTTTACCATCGCTTTGTATACGGTACAGGTGGCGCCAGCCGTCTTTCTCTGATAATAATAAGAATTCCTTGCCATTATTGATCCATTTCCAGCCATTGCCATCCGTCGGGATCACATCGATCCAGGAGTTGTTTTTTTCGTGGTAAATACTGGTAACAGTTCCGGTTGCAGCATTACCCAGGAACAGGTTACTTTCATTCTGCTTACGGGTCAGTTGCTGCAGCATCACCGTATTACCGTCGGTCATCCATTCCATAGCCGGTACATAGTGCTGGCGCGGATCACCGGGAATATTTAACCAGGTGGTATTATTGGGCTGAGTTATATTCACAATACCAACTTTATAAGGTGAGGGGGCTTCTCCTACTTTTGGGTATTCCACCGGTATGGTGAATGAGTAAAGGGAATCGGTATTATTGATCATCAAAAAATTCCTGATCTGGCGGGCATCGATCTGCCAGTAAGCAATTTTCTTGCTGTCCGGGCTCCAGCGAAAGCCGTCTCGGCAACTGAATTCCTCTTCATAAACCCAGTCAAAAGTACCGTTGATCAGTCGGTCCGTACCATCGGTAGTTAAAGGTGTTATCACACCACTCGCAATATCCTCTACATAAATATTGTGTTTGCTTACATAAGCTACCTTGGTATTATCGGGTGATATTTTTGCAAACATTAAGGATGATGCAGGCTGGTCTTTTCCCAGCTGGCGCAGGCTTTTGGTCTGCAGGTTCAATATCCAGTAATCGCCGCGGGTATCCATACGCCATACCCGTTTGGTATTGGTGTAGATCAGTACCAGGTTACCATCATTACTGAAACTGAAATCCCTTACCGGTAACGGGCTGCTTGCTCCCTGCGGAGTGAGCAGTTCGGGTTTGATCAGTTCTGTTTTGGTAAAAGAAGGCAGGGCATAACTGACAATGGTTCCTCTTTCATTGGTGAAATAAGCGGTACCATCAGCATTCCACTTCATGCCGCGCTGGGCAAGCAGTATACTGGGAATACTGATAAAGAATAACACACAGAAATAAACTAGCTGTCGCATGATCGTTATATGGTTTGTTTAATATTTTATCGGGCAGGTTTTTCCGTTAATAAAACCGGCTTCACATAATACATAAAGTCGATGGTCTCGGTTTTTACCAGGGCGGCCTGGACTGCGGATAAAGCGGTTGTTTTCCAGTTATCCGTTGGCAGCAGTTCCAGTGTAGCGCTTTTATCCGTAAGCGTAATGGGCAGGTTAAAACCTTTTACACAGTTTGTGTAACGGTAGGTAACCGATTTTTTATCGGGTGAAATATAAAACTCAAAAACAGGTATCTGTATCGTACGCAGGTACTGGTCAAATACTTTATCGTAATTGAATTTTGCTTTTTGATTAATGTAATTCTCCACTTGTTTGGTGGTAACGGTCTGGTGATAAAAATCCTTATTCAATCCCCTCAGTATATTACGGAACAACACATCATCATTTAACCCGTGACGGATACTGTGTAACATATTGCTGGGCTTGGGATACATATCGCCACTGCCCTGTGCATTTACATTATAAGCGGGGATCACTGTTTTGTCATTACGGATACCGTTCCTTACACCACGGTTGTAAGCATTACCGGCATCTTTACCAAAATGATACTCCACAAACAGGGTTTCGCTGTAATTGGTAAAGCCTTCGTGTACCCACATATCCGCCAGGTCTTTCGTGGTAATATTATTACCAAACCATTCATGACCACTTTCGTGTATCACGATGAAATCCCATTTCATACCCCAGCCGGTACCGCTGCCATCACGCCCACGGTAGCCGGGTTTAAACCAGTTGCCATAGGAAACGGCGCTCTGGTGTTCCATGCCCGTGTGTGAGGTCTCTATCAGCTGGTAACCGTCTTCATAAAAAGGGTAGGGGCCAAACCAGTATTCAAAGGCTTTCATGGTATTATGTACCTCGGTGGGTAAATAAGCTTTGCCTTTGGCCAGGTTATAATCCAGCACCCAATAGGTCAGGTCCAGCACACCTTTTTCACCGTTGTATTTTTCTTTAAAATTTTCGTATTTGCCTATATAAGGAATAATGCAATAATTGTTGATAGGGTTGGTAACTGCCCAGGTATAAGTAGCCGTACCATCCTGGTTGTTTTTATGTGATTGTAAACGTCCGTTGCCAATAGCTACCAGCGTATCGGGTACGATCATGGTTAACCTGGCACCTTTATCGGGCTCATCACTCTGGTGATCCTTACAGGGAAACCAGATAGAAGCGCCCAGTCCCTGGCAGGCCACGGTCATCCAGGGGCGGCCTAATGAATCCTTTGCCCAGATCCAGCCACCATCCCATGGTGCACGAACGGCTTCATGCACTTTGCCCTGGTAATAAATGGCTATATTATGCGTACTGTTCACGGCCTGGTCCGGCACTGTTACATGCCAGGCATTACCTTCCTTGATAAAGGATAAAGGCTTTTTACCGTTTAAAATAATACTGTCTATCACCAGGGGCTCCTGCAGGTCAAGCTGCATGGTTTTACCGCGAGGGGCACTCACCACTTTATAACTGATAATGTTTTTACCAATGATGGTTTTGCTGTTATAATCCGGTTTTACGGTTAAATCGTAATGTTGCACATCCCACCAGGTACGGGCAGGTAATAAACTGCCCCTTAAAGTATCGGCATGGGTAAATGTTTTATCCTTTTGTGCCATCACGCATGATGACAGCAACAGCAACGTAACACAAAGCGAAATAATTTTTGTAGCCATAAAATATATGTATATAAAACTGTTAGATCTTGTCAAATGTATCTTTTCTTCATCTCGTCAACCTGTCCTATTTTACCGGGTACTAACCAATAATTAACCGGTCCGTTTGTACATAAAGCTGTTTTTCGGTTCGTGAGACACGAACCGCGGCTTCGGGGTCGGCCTTTCTTAAAGCTGTTTTTATTATGTAACCAGCTGTAGTACTACTATCATCGTTCCTTGCGTCGCACACTTGTACGGCTGATTTGCTATTGGTCAAAGTTACGGTTCGTGTCTCACGAACCGCGGCTTGGTTGGCAACATTCATTACCAAATTTCCCAATCAACTAATTACCAAATTATCCTACCCCGTTTTCTGCGCATACTCTTTCTGGTATTGTCTTGGCGACATACCTGTTGTTTTTTTAAAAACCCGGTTAAAACTCACAATACTGCTGAAGCCCGCTTCAAAAGCCAGGGCAGCAATAGAGTCATAATTGCCGGCGACCAGTTTTTTAGAGGCCGCATTGATCCTGATCTCGTTTAAAAAAGTAATATAGGTTTTGCGGGTATGTTTTTTAAAATACCGGCAAAAAGCCTGTGGCGTTAAATGAGCAATGGAAGAAACTTTTTTAAGGTTAATATCCCCGGAATAATTATCCATGGTGTATTGGTATACATCATTCATCCTTAGTCCTTCCTGCTCTGTAAAATGGTGATCGGCACGGATGGTGGATAATACTTTAATATCACTGATCTCGGCAAGCTGTTGTAACAGTTCAATAAAACTGCTGATGCGGCCGGCCTGTTTACTGTCATGCACCTTTAACATAGCGGCTGCAACTTCGGCTTGTTTGCCGGCAGGTACCTGCAGGCCGGTATGCATGGCCTGTACAAACTTACCGGCAGTATCCAGCTCGGGTAAGAGTAATAAATTTTTTAAAGGCCCCAGCGGGTTAAAAAAAATGGTCAGGGCGGTAACCGTTTTTTTATTTTTTTTCTCGAAATAAGACGGGTCGCTTTTAAATATGTGCGGCTGGTTGGAGCCGATAATATAAATATCGCCGGAATGAAAGGCCTGCATATAGTTACCGGCAATCAGGGTACCGTTGCCGTCAATGATCCAGGTTAATTGTACTTCGTTATGACGGTGCAGGTAATTATAAAAATGCGGCATTACTTCATGCTGTGCCACCACGGTATTATCGCGGGAAACCGGTATGGTAAATTGTACTACTTTCATGTGTGCCGTCTGCAATTTATTTATTATTCTTTACTTTTTATTGCCGCCTGTACATTTATACTTAAACGTTTGCGTAAATGTTAAAAGCGCCCTTTCATTACCATATAAAAAAGCAGCGCTTAAAAAAGCACTGCTTAGGATATATGCCATGAGAAAATGACTATGTTTATCCGGGAATATTTGTCACTAATAACGCTCCCTTTAACCCTTGCAGCAAAATTTTACAAAAAAATACCTGCTGTAAGTATTTCAAAGCTATACTTACAACAGGTATTTCTATGCCTGATAATTGATATTTATTGTACAGATATTAACTGTACTTATTTACCGTAGAACCGCCAGTTCGTAGTAAAGTTCTTTTTAAGCGGCTGGTTGGTTAAAATAGCCCGCAGCATTTCAATCGGAATATTATTTTCTCTCAGGATAGCATCATGGTACTGTTTGTAGGTCATCTTCTTAGTATCTACCAGTTCCTTCTTCAATGCATAAAACTGCAGGCCGCCGATCATATAAGCTATCTGGTACAGGGGGCCATAACCGCCTGTGAAGGAGCGGCGTACTTCGCCTTCGGCATTGGCACGTTCATGCCCGACACGGTCCACCAGGAAATCGATACACTGCTGCGGTGTCCACTTATTCAAATGATAATTAAGGGAGAATATGATACGGGCACAACGATGCATACGCCAGAACAGCATGCCAATACGGTCTTCAGGCGAACGCGGAAAGTTAAGGTCCCATAATACCAGCTCCCAGTACAGTGCATTGCCTTCAATCCAGAAAGGAGTTCTGAAATTGCGGTAGGTTTTGGAGCGGTTATTCATATACCCCTGCAAATGATGCCCGGCTATTAATTCATGATGCACCGTTGCCCTGGAGAAATGCGGGTTGTTACCACGCATACTCATCAGTTTATCTTCGTACGACATGGTATTGGTAGGGTAGGATACAATGAGTGATTCACCTCCCAGGAAAAAAGGACTTACCAGCTGGCGTTCGGGACTCATCATATAAATACGCCAGCTTTCTTCGGCTAGTGGAGGTATGGTTAACAGGTCATGTTTCTTTAAAAAAGCAACAGATTGGTTGTACAGGTCCAGCATGGCTCCGGGTTGTTGTCCCGGTGCAACATAACTGTTCTTTACTTTTTCCTGGGCTGCTTTCCAGTCAGTACCAAAGCCCATTTCTTTGGATGCTTTTAATAATTCGGCATCACACCAGGCAAATTCTTTATTGGCAATTTCTACCAGGTCTTCAGGCGAATAGGGTATGAACTCCAGTTTCAGCTGGCGTATCAGTTCTTCCCTGCCGATGGGGTTACCAATAATACCGCTGCCATCATCTTTTTGCGAGCTGGTCTGTTTTCCTTTTTTAGAAAGGGCATCGGCATATTTATTCAATTGTGCATCCAGTTCAGTATAGGTCTTGGGTACCCACCAGGTAAACATGGGGTCATAGCCATTATAAAAATCAAAATAGTTCTTTAAAATACCCTGTAATCCTTTTACGGCAGCTGTGGCCATCTGTGCCTGGGGAAGGTCCATGTCCGGTTCTTTCTTCAGGCTTTCTATGGCTTTCTCCACATCCTTAATAATGCTGTTCATCTCTTTGGCCACTTCCTCACCCTTTACCGAAAGGCCACGTTTACGGGGCTTTTCCAGGTTGAATATCCTGTCAGAAAACCCAAGGTATTTACTAACCTGTTTGTATAATTGTGCTTCCTGGTTCAACTGGTACTGTTCGTCTTCCAGTTTACTTTTAAATAAAATATAATCCACCTTACCGTTAATACTGGTCTTATCAAAGTCCGTTTTATCCAGTTCGCTTAAATAGGTATTGATCAAAGCCAGCAACCTTTCCCGGCGTTCGGGTGTATTGTAATTACCGCTGCCGCCGCGGCCCCATTCACCGCTGCTGATGCCATAGAAACGGGTAATGCTGCCTTTATCGGCATTATAACGTACCATGATATCATGTATCTCGCTGGTTTGTATATACAATTTATCGGTAGCTGTCTGGGCAAATAGCGAATAGCTAAAAAAGAAAAGCGCTAGCAGGATGCTATAGTTTTTTTTCATGCTGAAAGTTTTGAGGTAGACAAATATAAGGTATCGTTGTATGATATAAAAAGAGGCTGTCTTATCCGGGACAGCCTCTCTGATCATTTGATCGGTATAACCTGTTAGCGATAGTATACTTCGCTCCAGCGCAATTGATTTTTTAATTCTGATAAACGGGTATTGTTATCTATCTGTACATACTCAATACCTGCCATGGCAGCGAAATCCTCAAACTGGTCGGCAGTAAGGTTTTGGCTGTAACCGGTATGGTGTGCACCACCGGCGTATATCCACGCTGCCAGTGCATCATTCATATTAGGGTGTGGTTTCCATAAAACCCTGGCCACCGGTAGTTTAGGCAGGTCTCTTTTGGGTGATACTGCTGTAACGGTATTAACCAGTAAACGGAAACGGTTACCCATATCTATTAATGAAGCATTCAGTGCGGCGCCGCCGGCAACATTAAATACCAGGCGTACGGGATCGGCTTTGCCACCAATGCCTAAGGGGTGTATCTCGCAGGAAGGTTTATTATCGGCAATACTGGGGCATATCTCCAGCATATGTGATCCTAACACCATTTCGTCATTGGGTTCAAAATGATAAGTATAATCCTCCATAAAGGAGTTTCCACCCTGTAAGCCGGTGGCCATTACTTTCATGGCACGTACCAGTGCTGCAGTTTTCCAGTCGCCTTCGCCGGCAAAGCCATAGCCTTCATTCATTAAACGTTGTACAGCTATACCCGGTAATTGTTCCATCCCATAAAGGTCTTCAAACGTATCGGAGAAACCTTTGTAATTACCATCCTGTAAAAAACGGCGCATCCCAATTTCAATACGGGCTGCTTCACGTAAAGAACTGTGTTGCGCACCACCTTTACGCAGCACATCCATTACTTTATAACTGTCATCATATTCCTGAACCAGTTTATCTATCTCGGCATCGGTGGTTTGTTTGATCACATTCACCAGGTCGCCGATACCATGGGTATTGCAGGAAAAACCAAATTTCAATTCGGCTTCTACCTTGTCACCATCTGTAACTGCTACATAACGCATATTGTCGCCAAAGCGTACAAAGCGTGCTGTTTGCCAGTCGTTCCATCCTGCTGCCACACGGGCCCATTTGGCAATCTGCAGAATAACGTTCGGGTCCTGCCAGTGACCAACCACTACTTTTCTTTCCAGGCGCATGCGTGATACCATAAAACCAAATTCACGGTCGCCATGGGCCGACTGGTTCAGGTTCATGAAATCCATATCAATATCGCTCCAGGGAATATCGCGGTTAAACTGTGTATGTAAATGTAACAGGGGTTTCTGTAATTTCTTTAAACCGTTGATCCACATTTTAGCTGGTGAAAAAGTATGCATCCAGGTAATGATGCCGATACAGTTTTTGCTGTTATTGGCTTCTGCACAAAGTGCCGTTATCTCTTCTGTTGATTTGGCAATGGGCTTAAAAATAATATTGATGGGCATATTTTCTGCCTCATGTAAAGCCTTTGTAATTACCTGTGAGTTTTGTGCTACCTGCTTCAGGGTCTCTTCGCCGTATAAATTCTGACTACCGGTGATGAACCAAAGTTCCAGTTCGTTGAAATGTTTTTGCATTATTTTCTGTTTATGTAGGAGTAATGTTCCCTTTTATTTTATGATATCAAATTTGTAAATAGTGGTTTGTTTGTAGGTTTCACCCGGCTGTAAAATAGTAGTGGGAAAGTTGGGCTGGTTAGGACTATCCGGGAAATGTTGTGTCTCCAGGCATAGCCCCGCATGTTTTACATATTTGGTACCGCCACGGGTATTGGTCAGTGTGCCATCTAAAAAGTTACCGGAATAAAATTGTATGCCCGGTTCGGTGGTCCATACTTCCATTTTACGGCCACTTACGCTATCCGATAATTCAGCAACTCTTTCCAGGTTATTGCCTTTTTTATTCAATACCCAGTTATGGTCATAACCGCCTGTTACCTGGGCAATATCACGTCCAATTAATTTGGCGCTGGTAAAGTCCATGGCATTTCCTTTCACGGGTGTAAGCTCACCAGTGGGTATCAGTTTATCATTTACTGCGGTATAGCTGTCGGCATTGATCCATAAATGATGGTTCAATATGGTAGCATCCCTGCCCGCTGATAAATTGAAATAAGCATGGTTGGTCAGGTTTACCGGGGTGGCTTTATCCGTAGTGGCTGTGTAATCTATCTTCAGTTCATTATTGTTGGTAAGAGTATAAACCACCTGTATGTTGAGGTTGCCGGGATAGCCCTCTTCACCGTCCTTGCTCAGGTAGGTTAATAAAAGGCTGCTGTCGCCGGGTTGTTTAGTGGCAGTCCAGACTACCTTGTCGTACCCTTTATTACCACCATGTAACGTATTGCCATTGTCGTTGGCAGCCAGCTGGTAGTTTTGACCGTTCAGAATAAACTTTGCATTGGCAATGCGGTTGCCAAAACGCCCGATGAGGGCGCCAAAAAAGGGATTACCTTTTTGGGTAAAGCCGCTTAATGAATCAAAACCCAGTACAACGTTCCCGTTCTTACCTTCCTTATCCGGCGTTAAAATATCGGTAACGGTGCCACCATAGTTAATAATACTTACCTGCATATTATGGGCATTGGTAAGCGTGTAACGTGTAATGGTATCCTTGCCCAGTATACCATAAAAGCTTTCAGTAACCGGTTTATGCGCCTGCTTTTCCCCGGTATCGCCGGTGGCAGGTGGTTCGGTTGTGTTGTTGTTACAGGCACTGAATAGTACGGCAGCTACCAGCGCTAAAGAGGTGATTTTTTTTATCATGTACAATCGTTTTTATTGAATTAATTTTTATTTGTTAGTCAGCTGTATTACTCCTTTCATCGTTCCTTGCGTCGCACACTTCAACTTCATCAATGCTAATCGGCATTATAAAAATGCAAAGTGTATATAATTTTATGACTGACCATAATACGAATCCGGCCCGTGTTTACGCTCAAAATGTTTTTTGATCAGGGAGTCTTTTAAACGTGGAGCACCGGGGTTTATCTGTTGTGTTAACAAAGCCATTTGTGCAATGCTTTCCAGCACGGCACTATTGTATACTGCTTTGGCAGCAGTTTTGCCCCAGGTAAAAGGCGCATGATTACCTACTAAGATCATCTCCACCTCCTTATAATCCATTCTTTTATGGTTGAGGCAGTTGATGATCTGGTAACCGGTTTCATGCTCATAATTGCCCTTGATCATTTCATCATCCATAGGTGGGGCACAGGGAATGTCTACGGTATTGTGATCTGCATGAGTGGTACCAAAAATAGGAATATCCAGCTGCGATTGCGCCCAGGCTGTGGCATAGGTAGAGTGGGTATGACAAACACCGCCGATACTGTCCCATTCTTTATATAATACGGCATGGGTCTTTGTATCGGAGGAGGGGCGAAGTGTTCCTTCCACCACCTTGCTGTCCAGGTCAACGATCACCATTTTACCGGGCGTAAGTTCGTTGTAAGGCACGCCGCTGGGTTTAATGGCAAACACACCCAGGCTCCTGTCCAGTGCGCTTACATTGCCAAAAGTGTACAATACCAAACCCAGTACAGGTAATTGCATATTGGCTTCATAAGCCTCCTGTTGTATATGACTATATTTTCCCATGTTCAATAAAATTTCCTGCTTGTTTATATTGTTCGTAACGTTTGGCGTATACTGCTGCAGTGCTTTCATCGGGGTAATAGGTTTTATCAAAACCTTGTCCCATCTGTGTCATAGCCTCTTCCACTTTTGTGTATACACCGGCTACGGTGGCGGCAAACATGGCAGCACCGGCAGCACAGGTTTGTTCGCTTTTATGTATGCGTAAAGGCATGCCGATGATATTGGTCATGGTCTGCATGATATAAGGGGCTTTCTGTGCCACACCGCCCATACCAATTAATCCTTTTACAGGAACACCCTGTTCTATAAAACGGTCTGTAATAGCTTTGGCGCCAAAGCAGGTGGCTTCCACCAGGGCTTTAAAAATACGGGGCGCATCCGTTGCTAAGTTAATGCCTTGTATACTGCCTTTCAATAACTGGTTGGCATCGGGTGTGCGGCGGCCGTTTAACCAGTCAACAGCCAGCTCATCATTTTCCTGTAAGGGTAATTGTTCCGCTGCTGCCGAAAGTCTGGCAATAATAGTATCGCTTACCTGTTGTTGTATCGTTTCATCTTCAATCAAACTTAAAGGCCAGGTAAGTATATTCTTAAACCAGGCATATACATCGCCAAAAGCCGATTGCCCGGCTTCCAGGCCGATCATACCGGGAATGATGGAGCCATTCACCTGGCCGCAGATACCTTTTACCAGGGTATCCTGCATGGCATCAACAGGCGCTACCAGCATATCGCAGGTGGAAGTACCCATTACTTTACTCAGGTAATAGGGCTCTATCTGTCCGCCTACGGCACCCATATGGCAATCAAAGGCGCCAATGCCGATTACAACGGTATTGGGAATGCCTAAGCGGCTGGCCCATTCTTCCGAAATAGTGCCGGCAGCTTCGGCAGCAGTATAAGTGTGCTCAAAATTCTTTTGTGCATGGTCTGCCAGTAAGGGGTCCAGCGAGGTAAAGAAATCTTCCGGGGGCAGTCCACCAAACTCCTCTGCCCACAGTGCTTTGTGACCGGCACTGCAGATACCTCTTTTCAATTGGGTGAAATCGGTACCGCCGGTTAATAAGAAAGGTATCCAGTCGCAATGTTCTACAAAAGAATGGACATGCGTACGCAGGGTTTCGTTTGTACGTAACAGGTGTAGTAGTTTAGCCCAGTACCATTCGCTGCTGTAAATGCCGCCTACAAATTGCAGGTAATCGGTATCAAATTTTTGCGCATGGCTGTTGATCTCGGCCGCTTCTTTTGTTGCCGTATGGTCTTTCCATAATACAAACATGGCATCCGGCTCGTTTTCAAATTCGGGTAACAATGCCAGCGGTGTGCCGGCTTTATTTACTGCTACGGGTGTGGAGCCGGTGGTATCAATGGATATGCCCACTACCTGGCTGGCAACCGATCCACCTGCTTTTTGTAAACAGTCTTTAATGGTGTGTTCCAGTCCCTCCACATAGTCTAATGGGTGTTGCCTGAAGCGGTGTGCCGCAGCATTACAATACAATCCTTTTTTCCAGCGGGGATAATGAAACACAGAAGTGGCAAGCTCTTCACCGTTATGGGTATTCACCAACACTGCTCTTACGGAGTCAGTACCATAATCAATTCCAAAAACAAATTTTTGCATCATGACAAGATAATTAGTGTAAATTTAACACTTATTAATTCGAATAAAAAAATATAAGCTTACATGGTCTTAAATGATACCGGTACGGGTATCATGGTTAAAAAGGCCTGGAAATTATTTTTATAACTTTTCTTATTTAGTTTATAGTAATAAGCTCCTTTCTTGGAGCTGGTTTTTTCTTTATCGTTTTGTTTTACCAATAAATTGGTTGACAGTACTTTCCGGTTGAAATTACGTTTATCCAGGCTGGTATTGTATAAGGATTCATACAGGCCATGTAATTGCGGGATGGTGAATTTGGTAGGTAACAGTTCAAACAAAATAGGATGCAGGGCCGCTTTATAACGTAGCTTTTCCAGTGCCATGGTGATCATATCCTCATGATCAAAGATCAGTTCGGGTAATTCGTTCAATGCAAACCACTCGGCGTGATACGCTTCTGTAATTTGTTTTTCGTACTGCTGTATATCTATTAAAGCAAAATAAGCCGTGGATAAGGTTCTTTCGTAAGGGTCACGGTTGGGATCGCCAAAAGTATGCAACTGTTCCAGGTATACGCCGTGTAAGCCGGTTAATGATGATAATACCCGGTTGGCGGCCTGGTCCGGGCCCTCGGTTGGCTGGATAAAGCCGCCCATCAGGCTCCATTTACCCTCTTCAGGTTTAAAGCCACGTTGAATAAGCAGCACTTTCAATGTTTGCTCGTAAAAGCCGAAGATGATACAATCAACAGCAGCCAGTAATTTTTTTTGGTTCTTGTAAGATGTCATTCCCGCAGAATTGTTTCAAATCTAAGTAAACTACCCATATAGTTACGCATTAATGGCCACAAAATATTCACGCAATCGTTGTAATACCGCCTCCTGCTAAAATAATACCGGTAATCGCTAAAATTATGTCATGCCGGCAAATACCGGTTGCGGCTACCATCTCAGCGTTTCCATTCCCCGCTCTTGGGGTGTTCGTTGCGGCAACCCATACAGATAAAGTGTTGTTTAGACAATTATTTTAAGTTAAAAAATGACCATCATGAACTAATTATAGTCATATTTTAACCTGTTTTGGTATTAAATGATTGTTAAGTGATAAAATAATGTAGTTTACGGGTACAACAACAGCTATAGAAAATGAAACCTCTCCAATTTACCGTTCCGGTTACTGCCGAAAAAACCATCATGGTCCAGGAAGACAAAGTGCCTCATTTTTACCCGCATTTGCACAAACATAAAGAGGCGCAACTGGTATGGATAGTAAAGGGTCAGGGCACACTGATAGCCGATAATACCATGCATTTATTTGAGCCGGGTGACATTTTTTTAATAGCACCCAACCAGGCACATGTATTTAAAGGAAGTGAGTCAGATATGGCGGTAGCTACACATGATACCATACATACCATCTCTGTTTTCTATGATCCCAATGGTAACTTAAGTAAGTTACTGGAATTGCCTGAGCTGGTACAGTTGAACGGTTTTTTAAAGGAATATAAAGGCGGGTTTAAGCTGGATCCGGCCTATTTCCGCCTGGTATCACAAAAAATAAAGTTATTGAAAGAGGCCAGTCATATGGACCAGTTATTTCATTTTTTATCCCTGCTGCGGATATTCTGTAAAATGAATCCCAGGCCTCAGTCATTATCATCCGTACCTACCTATGAAAAAACGGGCGAGCGGGAAGGTGTGCGGATGGAGCATATTTATAACTATATTATGCTGCATTATCACCGTGATGTAACCCTGGAAGAAGTAGCAGCAGAAGCCCATATGACCTCGCAGGCATTTTGCCGTTATTTTAAAAAACATACCGGTGTAACTTTTGTTACTTTCTTAAACCAGATGCGTATCAGCGAAGCCTGTAAGCAACTTACGGTTGGTAAATACAATAGTATATCTTCCGTAGCCTATAACAGCGGTTTTAACAGTATTACCAATTTTAACCGTGTATTTAAATCCATTGCCGGCACTTCCCCCAAAGAATATCTGGATAAGTACAAAAAAAACCTTGCTTAGGCTATTTTCATTAATTTACCGGTTAATATTTGCACATTGTTTACTAATAAACAGGCGTTGTATAAATTATCGCTGAGCGATATTTGCCTGTAAGCCGATGCCCGTGTTCATACAAACTGATAAAGGCAAAGGAGTAATATTTTGACTAATTAAACTACAAATCATCATGAGTAAAACAGCGTTATGGCACGGTGTGTACCCGGCATTATTAACACCATTCAAAGCCAACGGGGACATAGATTATGACATGTTTCAAAAAAACCTGAACGCGCAGGTAGAAGCGGGTGTATCGGGTGTTATCCTGGCCGGTACCCTGGGTGAGGCCAGCACTTTAACCGCACAGGAAAAATTTGACTTATTGGTCTTTGCTAAAAAGAATGTACCTGCACATATCCCCGTTTTACTGAATATTGCTGAACAGGCCACTGCCGTTGCTGTAGAGATCGCCAAAAAAGCGGAGAGTATTGGTGCAGATGGTTTGATGTTATTACCGCCTATGCGTTACAAGGCTTCTGATAAGGAAGTGGTGACTTATTTCCAGGCTGTAGCTTCAGCTTCTTCTTTACCTATATTAATATACAATAACCCGGTTGATTACGCCATTCATGTTACGTTGGATATGTTTGCCGAGCTGGAAGCTTACCCAACTATCCAGGCGGTAAAAGAATCTACCCGTGACCTGACCAATATCACCCGTATGATCAATCGTTTTGGCGACAGGTTTAAAATACTGGGCGGTGTTGATACCATTTCACTGGAGTCGCAGTTAATGGGCGCCAGCGGTTCGGTTGCCGGATTGGTTGATGCTTTCCCGAGAGAAACTGTAGCCATTTTTAATTTGGCCAAAGCCGGTTACCTGGAGGAGGCTTTAAAAATTTACCGCTGGTTCATGCCTTTACTGGAATTGGATATTCATCCGAAACTAGTTCAGTATATTAAACTGGCGGCTGTAGCGGAAGGTATCGGCAATGAACATGTAAGGGCTCCGCGTTTACCACTAGAGGGTGAAGAAAGAGCACGCATTCAAAAGATCATCGACACGGCTATTGCATCAAGGCCTGAACTGCCTGATTATTTAGCTTTAGAAACTATTTCAAAAGAAGCGGTACTGGCCTGATATCCTTAACCTGTACCATGGATAAAAGCAATGAAGACTTATTTTTTATAATGCCTGCTTTTACCACATAATTTTATAATAAGCATGAGTTTGAATACTACTATTACAGAGATAGATAACCTCCTGGAAAAAGCCCAGGAGGCTTTTTTTATTTTTAAAAATTTCACGGTAAAACAAAGAGCGGCTTTCATGCACCAGGTGGCTGATGCGATTGAAGCGCTGGACGATGAATTAATTACAACGGCACAGGCCGAAACCAATTTACCTGTTGCCAGGCTGCAGGGTGAAAAAGGCCGCACTGTTTTTCAATGGCGCAGTTATGCCGATGCCTTGAAAAGCGGTGTAGTATTGCCCGTTCGTATTGATACGGCTTTGCCTGACAGACAGCCTGCTCCAAGACCATCTATCCGCAAAACATACACCCCGTTGGGGCCTGTAGTTGTTTTTTGTGCCAGTAACTTCCCCTTTGCTTTTTCCACCGCCGGCGGTGATACGGCTTCAGCTATAGCAGCCGGCTGCCCGGTAATTGTAAAAGCACATTCTGCCCATCCCAAAACATCGGGCATTATGGCGGCGGCTATTAACGGGGTTATACAAAAAGCAGGTTTGCCCGAAGGTTTATTCGGACATGTGTACAGCAACTCATTTGAGAATGGTACTTACCTGGTATCACACCCGGTAGTAAAGGCAGTTGGTTTTACCGGCTCACATGGTGGTGGCAAGGCTTTGTTAGACCTGGCCAATAAAAGAGCCGAACCTATACCCGTATTTGCGGAAATGGGCAGTGTGAACCCCGTGTTTTTATTAGCGCAGAAACTGAATAATGCAGCGGAGGAAGTAGCTAAACAATATGCGGCTTCCTTAACATTGGGTGTGGGACAGTTCTGTACCAATCCCGGTATTTTTGTAGCGCCGGAATCGCCTGCTTTGGCTACTTTTATTAATACCCTGGCACAGCAGATCAGTGCAACACCTGCAGCGCCCATGTTACATAAAGGTATTGCAGCTGCTTACCATACCAACAAAACAAATGTATTACAACAGCCGGCGGTTGAAGTAATAGCACAGGCTACCGAAGGCGCCGAAGGCTTTGGTAATGCGGCCATCGCTATTACCACGGCAGCAGATTTTATTGCCAATAAAAAACTATCGCAGGAAGTGTTCGGTCCCTTTGGTCTGTTGGTTACCTATAAAACACCGAAAGAGGCAGCAGCGATTGCCAAAGCCTTGGAAGGACAACTGACCATTTCCATTTGGGGTGAAACAGAAGAGTTAGCAGATAATAAAACGCTGATCAATATTGTTGAATCGAAATGCGGCCGTTTATTATTTAATAATTTTCCTACCGGTGTGGAAGTATGTTATGCTATGACGCATAGCGGCCCTTATCCATCCTGCAGCGACAGCCGTTTTACAGCGGTGGGTCCTGATGCCATTAAACGTTTTGCCCGCCCGGTGAGTTACCAGAACTGGCCCGATGCTTTATTGCCGGATGAGTTGAAAGATGAGAATGTATTGGGTGTATGGCGTACGGTTAACGGCGAATTGAGTAAGGAGAATGTTTAATTTGATAATTTGGTGATTTGGAAATTTGCTAATGATAAACCCGGATAAAACAGGGAATATTGTAAAATGGCGAATAGAATTGTTGCAGCACAAGTGAGTGACACAACGGAAGCACCATCAGGGGAGGGACGATGGTAATAAAACAAATTTTAGTTTACCAGCTGTATAGCCCTGATTGAACTGTTGTTGCGACGCTCCGTTCAACAGTAGTAATGCTATTCATCGTTTATAATTCATAACTCATAATTCAACATTCATAATTCATAAGAATAAATGAAAAAAACTTTCTCCTGTATTGACGCGCATACCTGCGGTAACCCGGTGAGGGTGGTAGCCGGAGGTGGTCCTTTATTGCGTGGAAATAGTATGATGGAACGCCGCCTGCATTTTTTAGCAGCGTATGACTGGATACGCAAAGGCCTGATGTTTGAACCCCGTGGACATGATATGATGAGTGGCAGTATCTTATATCCACCCATTGATGAAGCCAACGATATTGGGGTACTATATATTGAAACCAGTGGTTGCTTACCCATGTGTGGGCATGGTACTATCGGTACCGTAACCATTGCCATTGAAGAAGGACTGGTGATACCCAAAGTGCCTGGCAAATTAAGGCTGGAAACACCGGCAGGACTGGTGTTGATAGATTATGTACAGGAAGGCAAGAAAGTAAAATCGGTAAAACTGACCAATGTAAAATCATTTTTACATTCAGAGAACTTAACCATTGAAAGTCCGGATTTAGGCACACTCACTTTAGATGTGGCCTATGGCGGAAACTTTTATGCCATCATTGATCCGCAGGAAAACTTTAAAGGTATTGAGCATTATACCGCCGATCAGCTGATCAGCTGGAGCCGGGTGATCCGTAAACGGATGAATGAAAAATACACTTTCATACACCCGCAGGATGCCAATATTAACGGGCTTAGTCATATACAATGGACAGGCGCCGTTATCAATGATAATGCCACGGCCCGTAATGCGGTGTTTTATGGCGATAAAGCCATTGATCGCTCGCCCTGCGGCACCGGTACATCGGCCCGTATGGCCCAATGGCATGCAAAAGGAAAACTGAAGAAAGGCGATCAGTTCATACACGAAAGTATCATCGGCTCGCAATTTGTAGGTACGATTGAGGAAGAAGTACCTAATGCCTTTGGCGATGGTAAACCGGCTATTGTTCCCGGTATTGAAGGGTGGGCAATGGTTACAGGTTATAATACAATTATTATTGATGATGATGACCCTTATGCACACGGGTTCCAGGTGATATAAACTTTACACACAAAAAATGAAACAGGATAAAGGTTCGGTACTGGTAATTGGCGGCGGTATTGTAGGCTTAAGCAGCGCTTTTTATTTAAGGAAGGCCGGCTGGCAGGTTACCGTTTTGGATAAAGAAGATTTTACAGACAGTTGCTCCTATGGTAATGCGGGCATGATCGTGCCCAGCCATTTTACACCACTGGCAGCGCCGGGCATTGTAGCACAGGGCATTAAATGGATGTTTGACAGCAAGAGCCCCTTTTATGTAAAACCATCTTTAAGCTGGTCCATGATCTCATGGGGCATAAAATTCTTAAGGCATGCCAATGAAAAGCATGTCACCCGTTCGGCCCCTTTTATCCGTGACCTGAATTTATACAGCCGGTCATTGTACGACGAATTACAGGCTGAACTGGCAGCAGATATTGACCTGCACCACAAGGGTATTTTAATGTTGTACAAAAATACCAAAACACAGGACGAAGAAATAGAACTCTCTCATACTGCCCAAAAAATGGGCCTGGATATTGAAGTGCTGGATAAAGCGCAGGTACAGGCTTTGGAGCCCCATGTACAGCTCGATGTATTAGGTGCCGTGCATTACCGTTGTGATAGTCATTTATACCCGCAGGCATTAATGCAATCGCTGCTGGCCAAATTACAGGCAATGGGTGTTACCCTGGTTAAACATGCGGGTGTAACTGATATTACGGTAAGCAACGGAAAAATTACTGAAGTAATTGGTGGAGGTAACAGTTATAAAGCAGATAAAATAGTAATGGCCAGTGGCGCATGGTTAGGCACACTGGCTAAAAAAGCCGGCTTAAACGTACCCATCATGCCTGGTAAAGGGTATTCTTTTTTAACCGATGCTTTCCAGGGTAAGGTACAACATCCGGCTTTACTATTAGAAGCCCGGGTAGCCCTGACACCCATGGGTGGTAAAGTGCGTATTGGTGGTACAATGGAACTGGCGCCTATTAATCATGTGATCAACCGTAACCGGTTGGAGGGTATTGTGTCATCAGTACCTAAATACTATCCTGAATATACATTGCCGGTGCCTGCTGAAAGTGATACCTGGCATGGGTTCCGTCCCTGCTCACCGGATGGTCTGCCTTACCTGGGCGCTTCTTCAAAGGTCAATAACCTGGTCATTGCCGGTGGTTTGGGAATGATGGGCTTAAGCCTTGGCCCGGCAGTAGGCAGGGTGGTGGCCAATATTATTGAAGAGCAACCATCCAAAGTGAAAGTAGATATTTTTAACCCCGAACGATTTAATTAGCCTGCCCCCTGTTATGTTAGTAATACCGGATGATAAAGTAATAGCTGCATTAAACTATGCGGACCTGATTGATGCATTGGAAAAAATGTTCTGTTCCGATTATGAACTGCCGGTACGGCATCATCATTTTTATACGACAAAGGAACAACAGGAAAATGCGCTGATCCTGATGCCGGTATGGAACAAAACTTATTTAGGGGTGAAACAGGTAATTGTGGCCCCAAACAATCATACACGTAATATTCCTGCTATACATGCTGCTTATACTTTATGGGATGCGGTTACCGGTGAGCAACTGGCCATGATGAACGCAGCCCAGCTAACTTCACGCCGTACAGCCTGCACATCGGCATTGGCTGCAAAATACCTGGCGCCCGCAGATGCCAGACGTTTACTGGTAGTAGGTGGTGGTAAAGTAGCTAAACACCTGGTGCAGGCACATAGTGTGGTGCGCAATTATGAAAGCATTGAAGTGTGGATGCGCAACCCGGATAAACTAAAGGCATTTGTTACCGAACTGGAAAAGGAAGGTATTCGTGTTACTGCTATTGAAAATTTAGAGGAAGCTGCACGTAAAGCCGATGTTATTTCCACTGCTACCTTATCTCCAACACCCGTAATAAAAGGTGAATGGCTGAAACCCGGTACCCACCTGGACCTGATAGGTTCCCATAAACCTGATACCCGGGAAACCGACGATACAGCCATTACACGCAGTCATATTTTTGTAGACACCCGTGAAGGCGCTTTGCATGAAACAGGTGACCTGGCCATACCGATTAAAACGGGCGTATTCGATCCTGCGGATGTAAAAGCCGATATCCGGCAACTATGCCTGCAACAATATCCCGGCCGTACAAGTGCCGGTGAAATTACCATCTTTAAATCCGCCGGCCTGGCGGTAGAAGACCTGGCAGCAGCTTTATTGGTATACAACAGTTATACCGGCGACTGAGCAGTTACTATTTTACAAGTTTAAATGAGGCTATTACCGGTTAATATGTGCTTAGTGCTATGCTGGTGCATTGGGTATATTTGGCAACAAGCTTTGCCATATATCTATTTCAACCAGAAAATATATAACTGATGCGTTATTCTTTTAAGCTGCTAAAACTTTCTATGTCACTTTTTTTTGCTTCCCCGGCCCTTGTCAATGCACAGGTGCCTTCGGTATTATATGAACAGGCTACTGAAACATCCGGCAATGTGATCCAGTATTTACAGGATGTACGGGCCATTGATTATTTCTATGGTGCCATGTCATCCGGCGGCCGATGGGGCGGTTCTTCTGTACACAGCCCGGAGCAGATTACCCGCCTGATGAAACTGAACAATGACCACCTGGCCATTTTAAAGAAGCTGGACTTTGATAAAATGAGTATTTATGGCAAGGCCGATTATATTTTATTGCGCCAGAAAATTGAGAATAACCAGGTATTGCTGGTGAATGAACAAAAGCAACAGAAAGCCGCCTGGTTGTATGTACCATTCGCCGATTCTATTTATGCCTTTGAACAAAAAAGAAGAAGAGGTACAGCTGTTGATGGCGAAATGATCGCTAATATGCTGCATAAGATGCTGGCCGTAGTTAAAAAAGCAAAAACAACAGTAGAGGCCGGTAATAAAATACCCGAACAACAGGCACAATATGCCGCCGACCTGGTAGATGATATTAAAAACCGGTTGAAAAGCGCTTATGATTTTTATAACGGGTACGACCCTATGTTTACCTGGTGGGTTCCCAAACCTTATGAAGCCTTATCTTCTTTATTAGGGGAGTATGCAAAATCCATCCGTTCAAAATCAGATAAAAAAATATTTAACGATGGCAGTAATATAGGCGGTAATCCTATTGGTAAGGACGAGATCAACCGCCAGTTAAAAAGCGAGATGATCGCTTATACCGCGGATGAGCTATTACGTTTAGCCGACCAGGAGATGGAATGGTGCCGTAAGGAATTATTAAAAGCATCCCGTGAAATGGGCTTTGGCGATGACTGGCGTGCGGCACAGGAGAAAGTAAAGAACTCCTATGTACCGGCCGGTAAACAACCCGAGTTAATTATCAAGTTGAACGATGATGCTATACAATTCATTAACCAGAAAAAATTAATGAACCTGCCGCCACTGGCGGAAGAGACCTGGGGCATGATCATGATGAGCCCTGAAAGACAATTGGTAAACCCTTTCTTTACCGGCGGCCGTGAGATCAGTATTTCTTATCCTACCAATACCATGTCGCATGAAGATAAACTGATGAGCATGCGGGGTAACAACCCTTATTTTTCAAGAGGTACGGTGCAGCACGAACTGGTGCCCGGGCATCATTTACAATTTTATATGAACAGCCGGTATAAAACTTATCGCCAGTCTGCTTTTAATACGCCGTTCACTACCGAGGGCTGGACTTTATACTGGGAGTTATTATTATACCGTGAAGGTTTTGCCAAAACACCGGAAGAGCGTATTGGTATGCTGTTCTGGCGTATGCACCGTTGTGCCCGCATCACTTTCTCTCTTAAATTTCATTTAGGTGAATGGACCCCACAGCAATGCGTGGATTACCTGGTGAACGAAGTGGGGCATGAATATGCCAACGCTCATGGCGAAGTAAAACGTTCTTTTGAAGCTAACTACGGTCCGCTGTATCAACTGGCCTACCTGGTGGGCGGCCTGCAGTTATTCAGCATTCATAAGGAATTAGTGGATAGCGGTAAAATGAGTAATATCCAGTTTCACGATGCAGTGATAAAGGAAAATCATTTACCCATGGAGATGTTAAGGGCTACCTTATTAAACCAGAAAGTAGATCGTAACTACGAAACCCGCTGGAAGTTTTACGAGTTTAAATAGTGTTTTTTTTGTTTACCGGCTGCAGTACAACTGGCATCGGCTGTTGCGTCGCACATTGGTGCTGTAGTAATACTGATGGGCAATATGGACTACTCCGGATTTTATCGGGATAGTTTATAAATGTTTTAACCGGGTGACGAATATCTTCATTACCAAATTTCCAAATCATCAAATTTCCCAATTATTCTATGCAAGAAGAGAAAACAGGTTTTAAGCCCTCTCTACGTTTAATAGATGCGACCATGCTGGTGGCCGGTAGTATGATCGGCTCGGGCATATTTATAGTGAGTGCCGACATAGCCCGCAATGTAGGCGGGGCCGGCTGGTTATTATTGATATGGCTGATCACCGGATTTATGACCCTCACCGCTGCTTTAAGCTATGGCGAATTAAGTGGTATGTTTCCCAAGGCCGGTGGTCAATATGTTTATTTAAAAGAAGCCTACAATCCTTTGGTGGGTTTTGTATTTGGCTGGACCTTCTTCACCGTCATACAAACCGCTACCATTGCAGCAGTGGGCGTAGCATTTGCCAAGTTTACCGCTTACCTAATACCCGCATGGGATGAAGATGTGGTGGCTTTAACCCTGGGCAACTTCACCATATCCTCCGCACAATTAGTATCTATTGTGGTTATTGTTGTGCTCACTATCATTAATACGAGGGGTGTCAGCAGCGGTAAAATAGTGCAGACAACCATTACGTTCGCCAAACTGCTCAGCTTACTGGCTTTAATTGTATTCGGCTTATTTGCTTTAAAAAGCGATGTATGGGCAGCCAACTGGCAGGTGGATAATGTATGGAATTTATTCCGCTTAAATGCAGATGGGAGCACTGCCAACTATACCATGTTTGCAGCCCTTGGGGCAGTAGCAGCCGGTATGGTCGGTGCTATCTTCAGCAGCGACTCCTGGCACAGCTCCACATCCGTGGCGGGTGAAATTAAAAATCCGCAGCGCAATGTGGCTTTGAGCCTGGCTTTAGGTACCATCCTGGTAACGGTAGTGTATTTGCTGGCCAATATTATGTATACCGGTGTATTGACCATGGAACAAATGGCATCGGCAGAAAAGGACAGGGTAGCGATTGCGGCAGCCCAGGTGATCTTTGGCCCCGTGGGCATTACCATTATTGCCGTGATGATCATGGTATCTACCTTTGGTTGTAACAATGGCCTCATCATGGCCGGCGCAAGGGTGTATTACTCTATGGCTAAGGATGGTATGTTCTTTAAAAAAGTGGGAACCCTCAATAAAAGATCAGTGCCGGGTGTAGCTTTATGGTTACAATGTGTGATTGCCGCTTTATGGAGCTTAAGCGGGAAATATGGCGACCTGCTGGATATGATCTCCATCGTTGTGGTTATATTTTATGTACTGGCCATCATCGGCATCTTCCGGTTACGCAAAACCCGCCCGGATATTGAACGGCCTTATAAAGCCTTTGGGTATCCTGTACTGCCATTCTTATACATTATCATGGGTATCAGCTTTTGTGTGCTGATGGTAATATATAAACCCGATTATACCTGGCCGGGTATTATTATAGCGGCCCTGGGTATTCCGGTTTATTATCTTATTAAAAAGAAACCTGCAGTGGATGCATAATGAAAGAGATAATAAATGAATAAGAGGAGATAGGTATTGCCTGTAATACCTATCTCCTCAGGTTATTCTTGCTGCCAATAACGCAGCGGTTAACCGCAAAAACATGTTCCTGTAAAACAGCTGTACAATAAAGGCCGGGTAATTTACCCGGCCTTTCACTTTATATTCTTTATAGTATATTATTATTCATACGTAAAATGATAACCGGTTAACTTCTCGGTTGGCATTATTTTGCTTAACAGGTCATATAACCTGGTGTCATAAGTACGTAACTGTTCTCTTGTTTTTAATTTGGTACTAACCCCGTTTATCATCACATACATGTTACAGGTATCAAACCAGGCCTGTACACCTTCGGCAAAATACTCGGCATCGTTCTCCATAGAGTAAGTGCCTGCCCATAAACCATTTGCCTTGGCATAGTCAAAAGCGGCTAATAGTTCGGTAGTAAAACCGGCTCTTGCTTTACGCAGGCCAAAGTCCACATTATGTGCAAACTCATGTACCATGATGCTTTCAAAAGGATAACGTTCAGTGTAGCCCGGAATTTTCACAATATTCTCTTCACCGCAGGACATTACCGGTAAAAACTCCGTAGCGCCATAACCGCGGCCCCTGGCATCCCAGTCGGTACCGGGCCACCACTCGTTCATCTTCCTGTTCTCCGGTAAATCCGTTACATTTTCATAAGCGCCTATTACCCCTACACGAAAATTAGCTGTTAACATGGCTGCTTTGGCATCCGGTATCCTGGTCAGCATATGTACCACGATCTTTTTTGTCTGTACCAATGCAGAATCCGATACAAAGCGTGAGGCAACGATCGGGAAGCCATCAGCATCAATATACTTCCTGTAATACGTATCCAGGTCGCTGATAACATAGTTAAGCGATTGTTTTAAGGTAGCAGGCGGCAGGGTAATACCATCAGGATTGGGTGTAAAAGTTCTGGCCCCCCAGCTTTCCTGCAGGGTAGCAAAACATACAGGATCAAATCTTTCCAGCTCATGATAGTCAAACGGGAAGAAGTTATTGGTCGACAAATAAGCTTCAGTGTTTTCTGCAAAATAATCAGCTACACTTTTAGTTGCATCCGATACCTGTTCTCTTACCAGTTTAATACCATTGGTGCCATACACTTTTTTATACTTATCGTTAATAGTGCCAAAATGTGCGGTTAAATTTGTTTTTGCCTCAGCTGATAAATACCTGGCATAGTATTGCCGGGCTAAATAATTAAAAAGCAAACCGGGTTGGTTGTTCTTTACCAGGTCGTAATAAGCTACTACATTACCTACTATTACCGATCCGGCATGTTCACGGTCAGCGGCTTCTTCAAATTTTATAGCCGGACCGTGATCTTCTACCCACAAAGTATCTTTTGCAAACCTGCCTAAAGCGGTACTGCTGACAGTAGCTTCAAACTGCGCCAGGTTTTCTTTGATCAGCTTGATGGCTAAAGAAGCATTACCACCACGGCTGGCTTCATCCTTATGTATGGCAAGGGTCATGCCGCCTTCTTTACTGAAATTGTATTTGCTGGTGGGTACTACCGGCTCCGGTGGTGTTACGGGTGGCGGGGCTGTTTCTTTATCTTTTTTACAGGACGCTAAGGTGATAAACAGCGCTGTTAATAAAAGTACAGGCTTCATGCACATAAAATTTTGGTTCAGTTTTTAATTAAAATGAGTCTCAACAAATCTATCTGTATTGATAATCTTCTTAAACACTGATATTGGCTATTACTTACCTCATTTTGATATTGCAACGGATAAATTATTTAGAAGCCGGCCCTGTAAAATACAAAAGCTCCTTCCGGTGATCAGAAGGAGCTTTGGGTGTACAACTATTAAATTTACCTGGTGAGTGAAATAGTTGTGTTGTTGGTGGCTAATGGAATATTGTAAGTGCCGCGTTCTTCTTTTTGGTAATGATTTACTTTATAGGCACTGGCTTCGCCCTTGCTGTTCTCTACACGCAAATAAGCAGCAGGTGTAAATTCATTGGCAGGCAATAGCGTAGCTTTTATTTCACCTGTTTTAGTATTGTACGACACTTCATCAAACCTGCCGGCATCCAACTGCAACCATACACCAACCGGCGCAATAAATACACGTGATTTACCTGCAGTGGTTATGGTTGTGTTTATCCAGTTTCCTTTTTGTGATAAGTTACCACTGAAAGCCAGCCAGCCAAATTCCGGATGCTGCGTAATAAAGGTGGCGGAGTTAACGGCATAACCATAAAAGCCGGAACCGTAATCGCCGGATATACCATCAATGGCCAGGGTGGAAGGGTAGGAGTGAAAGGCTGCAGGTCCAAAACCATCCTGGGTAATATTCGCCAAAGCACCTAATGTACCGGCATGACCGGTGCGTAGCAGGTACAGGTCATCGGGTTTGTCTTTATAAGCGGCAATCACCGGTATGGCATTTAATGCCGAGCCGTAATGATGCAGCTGTCTTTCAATACGTGATAATTTACCGCCATATACAAAGTCCCAGTAACGGCGGGCACTGCCATTGTAACCCCAGTGTGGTAAGGTAGGCATATAGGCTAATATGGCGTTTAGTGTTACGTCGGCTTTATCATCGTACCCAAAATAACTTGACCACAGGTACACTTCTTCCTGCCCGGTGGAGTCCCAGGGCATTTCACTGCCGAAAGGATAGTTAAGGGTGCGCCAGTGATCGGCTCTTTTACGCATGGCCGTTTCCAGTTCCATGGCCTGGTAAGTTAAACCTTCGCGTTTCAGGTCTTTTAAAATATATACAAATATGGAACCTTCCATTTGTCCGAACTGCGCATAGTAAGGCGCTAAGCGTACCATGGCTATGGCAGTCTGGAAAGCATCTTCTAAATATTTTTTCCATTCATGTTCAGTTACCAGTCCCTTGTAGTTACGTGCCAGCCGATACATTACCCAATGGGCGGCTGCTACATGCGGGTAGTTATAAGAACGGCCTACATTGTTAGCCTCTTTCTTTGGCCATGCCGACCATACTTTCCAGTTCAGTGTAGTATCATAAGTACCTTTAGGCATGGAATCCGGTTCGTAATAAAAAAGACTTTTTACCACACCATATTTCTTTGGGCCTTCGGTAAGCTGTATGCGTCCGGACAGGGTTTCATGCACAAAACGTTTTAGTTTATCAATCTCTTTGCTATCGGGTTGTACATACTGTTTCATCATGGCCGCTAACCAGCTGGCAGCGCCCGCTTCATCGCTTAAGCCGGCAAACCAGGCACGATTCTCCTGTGTAACCGGGGCTTTTTTATCATAATCATACGTGATAACCGAAGGAGCTCTTTTAAACGCATCATTTTTGTTATCATACCATTGTTCGGTCGTTAAAAAATGTCCCAGGTCACTTACCGTCTCTGCCTCCGGTTTAATAACCTTATAATTGATGGTTTGTGTAAGGCCGTCAGTATAGGTAACAGTCACACGGGCACGTCCCCAGGTATTGCCGGTAATATGGTAAGTGGCCCATCCGTTCGGTGTTGTTTTTCCTTTTGTTATCTGTAGGGCATTGGCTGGTTCAGCCTTTATACTTTTAATTGCTTTGTTATGTTTAAGCTGCAGTCTTGCGCTTACATTTGATGGTATCACATATCCCGGTAATCCCACTGCTACAGGCCGCTGATGGTTCAGTAATGTTTGTTCTATAGCTTTAATAGAAGGTGATAACACAAATTTTAATGCGTAGGATTTCTTTTGACCGGGAGCCAGTGTAACCGATGTTGGCGTATTCCATGGTTCAGCATTTTTCCATTCCTTATCAGCAAAAGCTTTACTATATATCAGCCATTCATGAAAGCCTTCAAAAACAATACCTCTCGGGCTGGGGTCGTCATTCAGCGGGTTATAGGCTTCAAAGGACGCGTTTTCACCCGGCAGTACCAACAGGCTCACGCCTTTGCCATGCAGGCGGTTTACCTGCAGGTAACCGGCATCTTTGCCGATATAGGGATCAAAAAAAACATTGTGTTTATGTGCCTGGTCCAGGTTTTTACCTTCCAGTATATTATTAAAGATCATGGGAATACCCAGTGCACCTATTTCAACCGGCTGGTTTGTTTTATTGGTTAATTCAAAACGTAACTGGATACCATTATTTATTTTTTCCCAATAGCGTTTAATTGTTACAGGGCTTTTTTCATCAATTGTATTCGAAAGATCAGCCGCCGCCAGTACATTGCCCGAAGCCGGTAACGCCTGTACAGTATTTCTTTTCTTGGCGCTGGACAATTTCAGCCATTCATTGCTGCCGCTTGTTTTTACCTGCAGGTTAATATCACCCAGGTGGTATAGCCCGTCTTTATCCCTTCCTTTTAACCGGTCCGAAGGCGTATAGTCAAAATCTTTTTCTGTATTCAATACCAGGCCGGCCGCAGTCTGCGATCCGTTCACCAGTTTTAAAATAAAAGCGCCGCTGGTGTACTCCTGTATGCCCTTGTCCAGTCCCAGGGTCGAGGGACGTGCTGCGATCCTGTCCCAGGGTGATTGTTGCTGCTGGGCCATTACCGGTACGGTACTTTGTAAGGTTAAGCCCAGTAATAAGCCGGCAATTCCGGTGGCCGGTATTCTTTTTTGTATCATGGTTGTTATATATTCTGAAATTGAAATGTTAAGCAAACTATGTTTAATTAATTTTTTTATTTTTTTCCGGGGCTGTCAACTGCATATCGCTGCTAAGCTGTAGTTCCCCGCCCGGTTCCAATCTTTGTGCCCCTTCCCGCATTGCTGCCCGCCGCACAAAGGATTTTCACCTCAGCGGGGCAGCCCTTCAGCTTGCTCAATGTTTTCGGCATACTAATATCTGATGGAACGATCAATACACAGCACAGCTTATTTACAAATATTGCTATCTGTCCTGGTAGTTATAGTAAAATATAAGAAAGGCAGGTGTTGTCAGGTAGTGAAGTCTATAGTGTGATAAAGATAGGAATAGAATCAATGAAAAAGCCGGGAAAACCTCATTTTATTTCAGGATGAATAAATGTTTAAATAACAGTTAAATTTTGCTTTTTACTGAGCAAAATCCGGTTAATACTGTGTAAAAAGCAGTTCTATATTTGTTTGCGTCATATGAAAGTCTTGATGGTTATTGGTTCTACAGGTGGGCAATAAAGTATAGGGATGGTTAAGGTTAGAAATTAAGGTAGCTGTTGATGTCTATAGTAATGATTGAAGCCTTTGCAACGAAATCATTTTAATTAACAACACAAAAAAATAATAATGCCTGCTAAATAAAAACAACTGCAACACACAGGCCTTTAGGCCGGATTTTTTATACCAACATTTATTCACTAACTACAAAACAACTTATGAGATATTTACTGCTATCTCTCATTGGGCTCATTTTTACGGTCTCGGCTGTTGCACAAACAGTAACCGGAACGGTAAATGATGAGAAGGGGGCGCCTATTGATGGGGTGACCGTTACGGTTAAGGGTACCAAAGTATCCACATTTACAAACGACAAAGGTAAATTCAGCATTATAGCGGCGGCGACTGCTACATTGGAGTTTACGAATGTTGGTTATGAAACCAAGTCTGTTCCTGTTAATAACCAAACCGATCTTACCGTACAGCTGGCAATAACTGATAGCCGTATGGATGAAGTGGTAATTATCGGTTACCAGAAGGTTATCAGGAAAAAGAATACCGCTGCTGTGTCCAGTATTTCGGGCAAAGAAATTGCCAACCTGCCTGCCGCGAGTTTTGACCAGTTGATGCAGGGCCGTTTGGCCGGCGTAAACGTACAGAACTTTACCGGTGAGCCGGGTGCATCCCCTTCAGTACAGGTAAGGGGTACTACGTCTATCAGCAGGGATTATGATGGTAATGTTATTATCAACCAGCCTTTATATGTTGTGGATGGTATTCCACAGCCGGCACAGGATAATTATTCACCCGGACAGGGAACCGGCACCAACTTTATTGCCGGTATCAACCCCCAGGATATTGAAAGTATCGACGTGTTGCGTGATGCATCGGCTGCCGCCATTTATGGTTCCAGGGCGGCTAATGGCGTAATATTAATTACAACAAAAAGAGGACAGAATACTGCGCCAAGAGTTAACCTGTCCTATTATACAGGTTTTACCCAAAGACCTGAACTGCGTAACACTACTTTAGGTGTAACCGAAAGAAGGCAGAAAATGGCCTTATTAAATGACCTGTATGCTACCAGCAGGCTGGATAATAACCAGATGCGTAATATGCCTATTCTGTTAACGGATAGCCTTAACCCGGCCTTTAACGGTAATACCGACTGGCAGGATATGTTTTACAGGGTAGGCCGCATTAACAATGCCGATTTAAGTTTAAGCGGTGGTGGCGCAGGTGGTATGAACTACCGTTTCAGCACCGGTTATTATAATGAAGAAGGTATTGTGAGAGCTACCGGCTTTACACGTTATTCTTTACGTTTAAACCTAATGGCAAAAGCTTTAAATCAAAAATTAAGTATCAACCCCATTATCGCTTATTCCCGTACAGACAGGGCCAGGGGTAATGGTGGCGCCGTTGGATTAAATGCTACCAATATGCCGTCTTCCCTGTTTAATCTGGATCCGGTAAGAAAAGAGTTTATGCTGGGTGCATATGATAAAAACCTGGATCAAAACCAGAACGGGCAGTTAAGTGTGAACCTGAATTTAGGTTTTGAGTTTACCAAGCACCTGAATTTCATGTCGCAATCATCTTATATTGTTACCAACTCCAGGAGGGACCAAAGCCGTAGCAGTGCCCTGAACGGGGGAGCCGGCAATTCTGCCAGCTCGTTTGCCGATGTTTCCATGAATACCCGTACTTCTAACTTCTTTACGTACAGTAATGAATTTGGTAAGCACAACTTTACAGGAATGGTAGGTATGGATATTGAATACAACCAGTACAAACCTATTTCTGTTAGCGGTTATGGAGGTGTTTCTGACCAGATACAGGTGGTGGACGGATTTATCAGGCAAAACATGAACGGCGGAACTGACTACCAGGCTTATGGAATGGTATCTTATTATGGCCGTTTAGTGTATGATTATGATAGCCGTTATATGCTTTCTGCAGTAATAAGAAGAGACGGGTCTTCCCGTTTTGGTGAAAACAACCAGTGGGGTAATTTCCCTTCCGCTTCCGCAGGTTGGTTAATATCTGAAGAATCCTTTATGAAAGACAGGCTTTCTGCCTTAACATTATTAAAACTCAGGGGTAGTTATGGTACCTCGGGTAAACTACCAGGGTTAAACTACCTGGCTTACAATCTTTACAATGTAAATGCAGGTGGCTACCTGGGTAGCGATGCCGCTTCTTATAACGGTGTACCTGCCATTATGCCCAACTTTAACAATGGTGTGGCACAGCCTAATATCAGCTGGGAAAAAGCAAAAGAGTGGAATATTGGTTTAGAAACAGAGTTTTTAAACGGCAAGTACCAGGTAATGTTTGATGTGTATAACCGTGAGGGATCCAAGATCTTCATGGATGTATTATTGCCATTAACCACCGGGTACAATGTAGCTAAAACCAACTCCATTGGTATGCGTAACTATGGTGCCGAACTGGTGCTGGCAGCATCTCCGCTTAAACGTGATGCAGCTATTAACTGGTTTAGCCGTTTAAATGTATCGTTAAACAGGAACCAGGTAACTGCATTGCCTAACTCGGGCCGTGATATTATCTTCTCCGCAGGTTCGTTTGATAAAACACATATTTTAACGGTTGGCCGCCCTGTTAATACATTCTACATGTACCAGACAAAAGGCATCTTCTCTACGGTGAATGATATACCTGTTAATCCCCTTACCGGTGAAAGGCTGGGCGTGCCCGGTGAATATAAAGCCGGTGATATGTGGTTTGTGGACCTGGACGGTGACTACTTAATTAATCCGTTTGAAACGGATGTTAACCCCGATAAATTACCTTATGGTGATCCTAATCCTAAATTTACCGGTGGCTGGACCAATAACTTCACGTACAAAAATTTCACCTTAGGTATTTTTACCACCTTCCTGTTTGGTCGTGATGTATTGAACACATTTGATTCGGATTTATTTGAAAATGTGGCTGGTAGTGGCGATATGTCTTTATTTGCACGTTTATCAACACCCGATTTCAGTAAAATAAATATGTGGCGTAAGCCAGGTGACAGGGCCGACTTCCCTGCTTACCCGATGAACTCTTACCGTTATTATTATGTACGCGGCCAAACGTTCTGGTTAGAAAGCGGTAATTATGTGCGCATAAAAAGTATTAATCTTTCTTACGATTTACCTAAAAAAATAATAGACAGGTGGAAGCTGGGCCAGGCACGTTTTTACGGCGTTTTCGACAACGTGTTAATGTTCCAGAAATCGAAACGTTTACCTGATGCAGAGGCCGTGGATTATTACGGACAATACTCAGGCGGCGGTTACCCGATCCCCAAAAAATTCACAATTGGTGTGCAATTACAATTTTAACAAGTGAAACTAAGTTTATGAAAAAAGGTAAAAATATAATACTATTCACAGGCTTTGCATTATTGATGTTATTGTCTGTTTCCTGCAAAAAGGTATTGGACCAGGAGCCGCGCAATTCTACCTATGGTGAAGCCTTCTGGAAAGATCCCAATGCCGGTACTACGGCAGTGGCCGGTAACTATGCGTTGATGCGTGATATGTTATCTACCGGCATGATTAATACTGATAACCGTTATTATGCTTATGGTGAAACCGCTGCCAACCTGGGTTACACCATGTTTGCGGCAGATGGTTATGGCAATATGGATATTCAGAACGGAAATTTTGCGCATAACTATGTGGCAGCCAGCCTGGGCGATTGGACAGCTTATTATAAGACAATTGCCATGGCAAATATTATTTTGAAACAAATGAATGCAGTGCCGGAATCGGTGCTGGCAGTGCATGATAATCCTGAGAATTATAAAAATAATATACTGGGCCAGGCCCTCTTCATCCGGGCTTTAACTTACTTCATGCTGGTGCGTACATGGGGTGATGTTCCGTTGGTAATAGAAGCCTATGACGACCCTATCAGGGCCCCTCACCTGGGACGTACACCTAAACTGGAAGTAATGGCTCAGATTGAGAAGGATTGTAAAGAAGCGCTTACTTATTTAAAATGGGAGTATAATAATAGTTCTGAAAAGTCGGTTACTGCCAATAAAGGAGCTGTGAATGCCTTGTTGGCCCATTTATACCTGTGGCGTGCTACGGTAAGTAATGTGTCAAGCACCACACCTATTATGGCCGATGTGGATAAGGCTGCAGAAGCTATTTTTGAAATTGAAACCAGGGGCAGTTACGCATTAACCGATACGGCCAATTATTACCAGACTTTTATCGGCCGTTCCTCCGAAAGTATTTTCGAGATCAATAAAAGTGAGAACACATTAGAAGGCACCAACAGGCATATTGCCAACCTGTTCCTGAACAGGGATTATATAAACGGGTATGGTATCAATCCTTTTTACCGTGTTAATCAAAGTTACCTGAACAGCCATTTTTATAAAGTAGAGACCGTTACTGCCTGGGCCTGGTATTGGGATCCCCCAGGGCAGTGGGTTTGGCGCGAAGGTACTACTACCACCAAAAGTCCTGATAACAGCGATATCCGCCGCAGGAAGAACTTTACGTTATCTGAGAATAATGTTGATATGTGTATTAAATACAGCAATGTTATTTACAGGAACCCCGGCCAGAAACTGGATCACCGTATCAGTAACAACATGAACATTTTCCGTTTGGCTGATATGAAATTATTAAAAGCAGAAATTGCCATTTATAAAAACCAGGACCCGGTAGCAGTGGATATCATTAACAGCTTCAGGAAAAGAAATAATGCGCATGCTTCACAATTACTGACAGCGGCTGCTCCCAGGGATTCGGTAATGAATGCCTATATCGAGGAGCGTTACAAAGAGCTTTTCCTGGAAGGACATATTTTTTATGATTTAATTAGAACAAGAAAATGTTTTGATATCATAGGTTGGCTGTCTCCAACATCAAACAGGTTTGCACAGGAAGGTTTTTACTGGCCTGTTGCACCGGCTTTATTTAAAGAAAATAAATACCTGGTACAAACCCAGTATTGGAGAGGTAAAATCTAATTGCAGACAAATTAAAAATTGAATCATGCGAATTACAATAAAATATTTTTTGACGATCTTATTATTGGGAGCTGTTTTTATTTCCTGCAAAAAGGATAAATATAAAAATGACGGTGGTACTCATTCTCCCAATGTAAATATGACAACCTACGATTACCTCAAACAACACGGATCGTTCGACTCATTAATTGCGGTAATTGACCTGGCCGGTATGAAGGATATGGTGAACAGCAGCAAAACTTTTTTTGCGGTTCCGGACTGGGGTATTAATGATTATGTAAAGGCGAAAAAGCAAAAAAAGGTCATTGAGACAGGCGACGAGAATATCAGTTTTTATGTGAAAGACCTGGATGTATATACTTTACGCGATTCTTTAAAAATGTACATGTATCCTGAGCTGATCAACCGCCAGAATTTAACAGTGGCCGGCAAAGAATATACGAGCGCATTTGGCCCGATGGCCAATGATACCAGGATGTATATCCGTTTACGCCGTATTGTTAATTATAACAGCTATGTAGGCACTGTTGATTTTATCAACTTTGGACAGGTTATCGGCACACTGGATACGGAAGAGCCGGATGTGAATGCCATACCCATTAGTCAAAGAGATAAAACGGTTGATTGCCAGACATCCGGTATTATTACCACAACAGGTACTTTACATGTTGTTAATAACTTTCACCGGCTGTTTTTCAATAATGAGCCATTGCCTTAACATTAAATTACTACTTAACAAAAGTTATTATGAATAAAAAACATTTTCTGTATATACTGGCATTTATCGCTTTTATCTTTGGATGCTCCAAAGTAAGGGAAGGTTTTTTAAGCGATACTATCCGTTATAAAGACAGGGTGCTGTATGCTAAAAAGGGCATGACCTTAACACAGTCTGACCGTATCAATGCTGACGGATCAACTCCGCCGCTTACCTTTAAAATGTCAAACCTGCGCGATATAGCAACAGGCGCACCTGCCCCGCAGGAGTTCTTTACACAATACGAGGTAATGGTATTTAAAACCGGGGAAGTATTTAACCCGGATACTGATACTACCGTAGAGCTCTTAAATAAAAAAAGAGAATTGCAGAAAATGACACCGATGCATTTTAATGAGATCAGTGGCCAGCTTTCTTTTAACCGTGCATCCAGTAATTTGCCGGTAGGCGAGTATACTTTTGATATCCAGGCTAGGAATGTATGGGGTACCAAACAATACGAATCTTTTGCCGATGTTCATGTGGTGGAGCCAACAACCGAAGATGTGTTTGAATTAATTTATACCGCTTCCAGTGCTTCTAACTCCAGCGAGGTGTTTACCACTTTAAAGGCGCCTATTGTAACAGCCAAAAGGGTTTCAGGTGATGGAGCCAGGGTGATTTTAAAATATGTAGATAAAAACGGTCGTTCTTTTAACCCCGCTCAGGGGCAGGTTATTAAAAGAGGAGACAGGCCTTTCTTTGAAACCTATGCTAAATTCAACCCTGTTCAATATACGGATACGGCAATGATCTGTGACTTTGAAGTAGCTCCTTTCCCTTTGCAAAAATATGTAACGCCGGCAACCGATTGGGGATACCTTATCTATTACCGTATACCAATGGCATTTGTGGCACCTGACGGGTTAGCCAACCACAACGTAAACCCCGTGGTATCATTCAGGCTGAAAATGGAAGGTACCTACGTGGTTACGGTCCAGATTCCTGATGTTACCCGTATTAACTAATATTTCTTTTGTCAATGCATGACCTTTATTAAAGGTCATGCATTTGCTTTTCTATACTTTAACCGTTTTAAGTCCAGGGTACTTTAATAATAGCAACGCTTACTATCATGATGACAAATAAAAACTTTCTTTCCCTCGTTACTGCCACATTGCTTACAGGATTCCAGTTATTGGGCCAGGGTACTGCAGCCGATTATAAACGCTCAGCCGATTATGGTAAAAGGGTGGCTGATAAAGTGATCAATAACCCATTCACTGTTCAGTGGATTGATAAAGAGCAACGTTTATGGTATGTGAATAATACGGAGAAAGGGCGGGAGTATATTGTGGTGGATGCGGGCAATGCCCGGAAAGAAAAAGCTTTTGATCATGCGCGGTTAGCAGCGGCATTGGCCAAAGCCAGCAATGAGAAGGTAAATGCCGATAGTTTACCTATAAGCGGATTAGAGTTCAAAGCGAATAATAATATCGAATTCCAGGCGTTCAGGAAAAAATGGTCCGTACAATTATCAGACTATAGTATCCGGGATAAAGGTACTGCTACTACTGACGACAGGCGTGGCGGTCGTGGAGGCGGCGGTTACTGGGGACAACGTCGTGATGATTCGCAGGGAGAACCCATTACATCGCCGGATAGTGCCTGGGTGGCTTATGTAAAAAACAACAATGTGTTTGTTTACCCGAAAGGTAAACCTGCCGAAGAAGTACAATTAAGTTTTGATGGTTCACCAGGGGAGTATTATGCCGGCTACCTGTCCTGGTCGCCTGATTCAAAAAAACTGGCCACCCATAAAATACGCCCCAATACACCGCGGACTATTTATTTTATCCAGTCGTCGCCTGTTGACCAGTTGCAGCCAAAGCTGGAATCCAGAAATTATTTAAAACCCGGTGATGCTTTACCGCAGAAACAACCGGTTTTATTTATTCCTCAAACCAAAAAAATGTATGCGGTTGATCCGGCACTGATACCGAATCAATACGATGTATCATGGATACAATGGCGTAAGGACAGCCGTGCCTTTACTTTTGAATATAACCAGCGTGGTCACCAGCAATATGCTGTATACAGCGTGGATGCAAATACCGGTGTTACAAAAGCATTGATCGATGAACGCAGTAAAACCTTTGTGGAATACAGCGGTAAAAAATACCGGAAAGATATTAATGATGGTAAGGAAATCATCTGGGCATCTGAAAGAGATGGCTGGAACCATTTATACTTATACGACGGTGAAACGGGTAAAGTAAAAAACCAGATCACCAAGGGTAATTGGGTAGTGCGTAAAGTAGTACATGTAGACGAAGAAAAACGTTTCCTGATCTTTGAAGGCAGTGGCCGTGAAGCGGGCCAGGATCCTTACCTGATCCAGTATTACCGGGTGAATTTTGATGGTAAAGGATTTACTGCTTTAACTTCCGAGAATGGTAATCATAGTGCTGTGTTTTCATCCGATTATACCAAATTTGTTGATACTTATTCGCGGGTAGATATGCCGCCGGTAAAAGTATTACGCAGTGCTACAGATGGTAAGATCATTATGGAACTGGAAAAAACCGATATCAGTGCATTGCAACAAACAGCCTGGAAACAAACTGAAGTATTTACGGCCAAAGCCCGCGATGGGGTAACGGATATCTGGGGCATTATAGCCCGTCCTTCTAACTTTGATCCGAATAAAAAATACCCGGTTATCGAATATATCTATGCAGGCCCGCAAGGTTCTTTTGTACCCAAGACGTTCAGTACTAACCCTTCGGGATTGAATACGGTAGCAGAGTTGGGCTTTATTGTGGTACAAATAGACGGCATGGGTACATCCAACCGTTCCAAAGCCTTTCACGATGTAGCCTGGAAAAATTTAAAGGATGCTGGTTTTCCTGACCGGATATTATGGATGAAGGAAGCCGCCAAAAAATATCCCTATATGGATATCAGCCGGGTGGGTATATTCGGTACATCTGCCGGCGGACAGAATGCGGCCGGGGCTGTATTATTCCATCCCGAGTTTTATAAGGTAGCGGTGGCTGCCTGTGGTTGTCATGATAACCGCATGGATAAAATGTGGTGGAATGAACAGTGGATGGGGTACCCGATCGGTGAACATTATGCCGAATGCTCCAATATTGTGAATGCCCATAAACTGGAGGGTAAATTAATGCTGATCGTTGGTGAGATGGATGATAATGTGGATCCTTCCTCTACCTATCAGTTTGTAAATGCCCTGATCAAGGCAAAAAAGGATCATGAATTTATTATGGTACCCGGCATGGGCCATTCCAATGGTGGTCCTTATGGTATAAGGAAAACCCATGATTTCTTTGTAAAACATTTACTGGGAGTAAACCCGCCGGTATGGGAAGGGCAGAAGGAAGTGTTTTAATGTGCTGATGAGCTAATGTGCTTATTTGCTAATAAAGGTGCTACTTCGTGTCTCACGAACCGCAAATGCACTTCGGTGTCATGGTTCGTGTCACACGAACCAGCAAATATTATTCTTGAATTTTTAATAGATGGGTTGTACTTTAAAACGTTTTTCTTTTTTGCGTTTTTGTTCTGACAATGTCTTTTGCCCAGGCAAAGGACATTGTTCTTTTATTACCTGATAAAAACAGGTGGATATGTTGTCATTATCATTCTTTATTCATCCCGGTTTCTAAAAGCAGAATATTCATGCGTAGTGTAATACTTTTTTGTTGTGGCATATGCTCGTTAATAACAAGTGCACAAACTTTGCCGGATCATCAGCAACCAGGCAAAGGCAATCCTGTTATACCCGGCTATTTTGCCGATCCTACGATCAAACAGATTGGTGATACATACTACCTGTATGCTACTACGGATGGCAATGGCGGCGGCCTGGGCCCTTCGCAGGTGTGGACCTCCAAAGATTTTATGAACTGGAAAATACAACCCATGAACTGGCCTAACACACACTGGTACTGGGCGCCTGATATGACCAAAGGTTATGATGGCCGTTACTATTTATATTACAGCCAGCCGGTAGAATTATACGGGGCCGTAGCTGATTCTCCTGCAGGCCCGTGGACGCCTCTGTTGCCAGGAGGCAAGGCCATGGTACCCAATTATATGATACCCGGTGTAATTACACTGGATGGACAAACATTCACCGATGATGACGGGAAGATATACATGTACTGGGGTACCTGGGGTATTTATCCCGATCATGGCTGTGCAGTGGGTTTGCTGAATAAAGATATGACCACTTTTGAAAAGACAGCACTTATCCCCAATACGGTTGCAAAGGATTTTTTTGAAGCACCCTATATGTTCAAGCGTAAAGGGGTTTATTATATGATGTATTCTTCGGGGCATTGTGAGGACCATACCTACCGCGTACAATATGTAAAAAGTACCAAAGGGCCGATGGGGCCGTTTGAATATCCCAAACATAATCCGATACTGGTAACCAATGATGATGGTACCATACATGGCCCCGGCCATCATAGTATTTTACAGAAAGGGGAGGATTATTATATCGTGTACCACCGGCATAATAACCCGCATTCAGGTGGTGGCTTTCACCGGCAGGTTGCTATTGATAAAATTGAATTTGATGCCAATGGCGACATAAAAAATATCGTACCTACGCATGAAGGTGCCGGATGGCTGGGTACCAATACCATTCCGCAGAAAGACATAGCTTTTGGTAAGCCCGTCATTGCTTCTTCTTATTACAATGATGATTTCAGGCCTTCCTTTGCCGTGGATAACAACAATGGTACTTTATGGCGTGCGGCTGATAACGGCAAAGCCGCATGGCTGCAGATTGATTTAGGAAATACTATGCCGGTTCAAACCATTCATACCCAGTTTGAATATCCTACTTACTATTACCAGTACAAAATTGAATATTCAGTTGATGGTATAAACTGGAGCTTATTTGCAGACCGGTCTGCTAACCTGCAGTGGGGCAGTCCTTTTATTGATAAAGGAAAAGCTACTGCCAGGTATATACGCCTGCATATTAACCATACACAATTAGCCGGGCTTGCACCTGCTGTATGGAATATAAAAGTGTTCAGTGAAGCGAATGTGGGCGGTGAGGAAATATTATCGGAGCCACAAAAAGCAACAGCGCCGGTTATGCCACAAGGCCTGTTGGTAGATATTAATGCCAATGAGCTGGGCAATGAGACAACAGTTACCAAACTGGTGAATAAGGGAAAACTGCAGGGTGCATTTAATTTGCAGCAGGGTAAAGCCTATACCGGCATGATCGACGGGAAACAGGGTATATGGGTGAACGGTGCAACAACTTTTTTATCTGATTTTAAAGTGCCGGCTTCTTTATCCGGTAACAGCAGCTTTACGGTGGGTGCCTGGTTGTATAACCCTGATATCAGTCGCTATGAACCTTTTTTAAGCTGGTCGCAGGGCAACCAGGACCTGACAAGAGCTGTGTTTGGATATGGGGCTGACAAAGGCCAGGGAGCTATAGCACATGGCGCATGGCCTGATGTAGCGTATAAAAACCTCCCGGCTGCAGGGCAATGGCAACAGATCACCTATACATTTGATGGTTATTGGGAAAGAGTATATGTAAATGGAAAAGAAGTGCAGGCCGCGCAAAAAATGTTATTTGTAAAAGCCGGAGAATATTTTTCATTAGGTGGTTTATTACAGGCAGGTCAATTCTTCAGCGGCGCGTTGCACCGGCTGCAGGTATATGACCAATCACTAACGGCAGCTGAAGTACAAAATTTATTCCAGCAGCCTACTGCCAATAACATTGCAGTTGATTACCACACGGCATCCTTACCTTATGGCAATTTAACACAATGGAAAAACAATGGTTTTACAGCCGGTGAAATTATCTTAAAAGGTGATCACCAGGTAAAGGAGCATCATTCCAGGCTGGCATTGGTGAGTGCAGCCATACCTGAAATTATTAACACCACAGCAGGCCGGCAATTACAAAACAAAGAGGTACTTACCATAGAAATGGAGCTTAGCCCCATCAGTAAAAAATCGGCCTGGTTAAAATTACTACCGAAGGATGCTGTACCGGGTAAATGGTACCATTTAACAGCGGTACAGGATAAAACACATACCCGTTTTTTTGTAAACGGAGAATTTCAACTGGTAACAGGTGAAACCATTGCAGCAAAATTCAATGAACTATTCTCCAAAGAAAAATTAACGGAAGTTGCCATCATAAATATTGGCCTGGGTACGCCGCAGCGCTATAGTTTTAATACAAAAAATAAAGCTACCGACAATACGGTGGCGATTACCCGGCTAACAGTGTATAATGAAACCTTATCCCCGGCAACTATAAAGCAGCATTACCAGAACCGGGTACAAACAACCAATGAGGCATTAACGCGTAGTAAGGCTGTTTTTGATGTGAAGCCTGTAAACGTGAATGGTAATACCGTTTTTATGCGTGCGGCAATGCCTGCTGTACCTGTTGAAGGACTTAGTTATTTATTTATGGAGCCCAACAGTAACTGGCAAAGTGGCTGGCAAAGCCAACCCTATGTTTTCTTTGAGCAGGAAGGGCATAGTGTTAACGCCTTTACGGTAATGACCAAAGACCGTTATGGCAATATCAGCCAGGCCTCTTTACCCGTGGTTGTTTCAGCTCATGGGTTAAAAATAAAACCAACCAGTTTTACAACAGCTCAGCCAGCAGATTGGTCGAAGTCGTTTACCAGCCATGATTTTTGGAGTGGTTTGATACATGCTCCTGCAGATAGTATTTTGTTAAAAGCTTACGCCGGTAATGACTCTGTGTTTTTAGGCTCTGCAGCCAGTAAATGGGACGGATCAGCACCTCTCGGTCCGTTTATATACAAAGAGGTAAAAGGAGATTTTTTATTACAGGCAGAGATCGCTGACCTTAGTGGCTTACAAGATAAAAAAGCCAGTGCCAATGAAGTGGGCTTGATGGTACGTTCCTCAACAGGCAAGGGCAGGAGAACGGAACAGTTATTACAAAATACTATTCTCACCGGCTGGAATATCGGGAATATCAGTACCGATCTGAAACAGGGACAACGTTTACAGGAGAACAGGGGTAATGGCTGGAGCTTTCACCGTTATTTACAAATACTGAAACAAGGCGATTACTTTTATATGCGCAGCAGCGCCGATGGAAAAACATGGTCGGATATGCCCGGCTCACCGTTTTTAAGAAAAGATATGGCAGCGCAGGAAAGCCTGCAGGTGGGCCTGTTCCAGGCCAGTAATAATAATTTAAATGGGTATGGCTATGGTGTGTTCAAAAATATACAACTCATACAACTGTCCCGGTAATATTCTTTAAAAGCGGGGTGTTGCATGATGTTGCCCAATGAACGGAACGATGAAAGGATTGCGACGCAACAGGTGATGCCATGAAAAACAGCAGCTGGTATTAAAACTATCAGTTGTTCCCGTTAATCCTTTTTCTTGAACGAATACATTAAATAAAACAAGGCGGGTAATATAAATACACTGCCGATAAGTAAGGCCCGGCCCAGGCTGTCCATGGTTTTTTCGCTACCGGTATGCTCGGTCAACGATAAATACCCCCCGTCTTTAAACAACACAATATTGGGGTAGTGCTGGTAAGTAACCGCTACCAGTATCATGACGATCTGGAAGGCTGCCAGCACCCGTAAACGGTTCGGTTTATTTTTATTAAAGGAGAAGAATAACCATACAAGCGACAGGGAAGCCAGCAGGATGGCTACCTGGCCAATGGTTCCGCTGAATATCCATTGCATTAAAGGAATGCCTTCTATTACCGCAGTGATAAATACCAATATACCAGCCAGCACTACCGCAATGATGGTGTGTTTTGCCTTACGGGTAAGATAACTGATCTCCTGCTGTTCCCTGGTTTCGCCAATAACATAAATAGCAGCCAGGTAAGCACAGATAGTTACGGTGAAAACACCTACAGCTATACAAAAGGGATTGAGCCAGCTGAAAATATAAGTGGATACAAAATCAGTTCCGCTGCGGTCAATACTGCCGGCAACCGTGCTGCCTGCAATAATGCCGAGGAATAAAGGGGTGATCAGGCTGCTCCATAAAAATATCTTCGTGTACAATTTTTCCCAGTCGTCCTGTACGGCATCGTAATGACGGAAAGTGAAAGCCGTGCCACGGGCAATAATGCCCAGTAACATCACCACTAAAGGTATATGCAGGCTTACCGATATGGAGGAGTATATTTCAGGAAAGCCGACAAATAGAATTACAATGGCAATGATCAGCCACATATGATTGGCCTCCCATATAGGCCCGATGGCATTGTACATGATGCGTTTTACCTTACGTTCATTCTCCTTGCCGGAAAACAATTCAATAATACCGGCGCCAAAATCAGCCCCGCCCAGTAACAGGTACAAACAAATAGAAGCCCATAAAAAGCCGATTACTACCAGTGTCATGCTTTTTTCTTTTTAGGTTGATAAGAAGGGTCGGTTACATCGTACAGGCGTCCCACCATCTTCATCTGGCGGTGCAGTAAAAAAATCACAATGGCTGATAAGGAAACGAAGACGGCGGTAAAGATGTAAAACGAAACAGCGATGCCCGGCATTGGCGTTACAGCATCTTTGGTACGCATGATATTATAAATGATCCAGGGTTGCCGGCCTACTTCGGTCACGGTCCAGCCGGCTTCCAGCGCTATATAACCAAGCGGTATGGACCATACAAATAATTTGAGCAGCCAGGTTTTGGTTAACCAGCTTTTCTTTTTAATTAAAGCCAGCATATACAGGGCTGATACCAGGAACAGGATCATACCCAGGCCTATCATGACCTGGAAGGCGTAATGCGTAATAGCTACGGGGGGCCTGTCGGCTTCAGGTATATCATTCAGGCCGGTAACAGGCTTGCTGGCATCGCCATGTGCCAGGAAACTTAACAAGCCGGGGATTTTAATACCATACTTAACGGTCTGGTTCTTTTCATCGGGTATACCCCCGATAACAAAAGGTGCATAGGCTTCGGTGTGGTAATGCGCTTCCATGGCCGCTAATTTAGCCGGTTGTCTTTTGGCTACATCCTTGGCAGAAAAATCGCCGCTTAAAGGTTGCAGTAAGGCGGCAATGGTGGCGCATAGTGCAGCTATCTTAAAAGCTTTGGTGTGAAACTCAATATTTTTTTTACGCAATATCATTACTGCATGTACACCGGCTACGGCAAAGCCTGTGGCGGTAAAGGCGGCAATGATCATATGAATGGACTGTGATAACCACGCATCATTGAACATGGCTTTAATGGGGTCGATATTGGAATAAACACCATCGGCATAATCAAAGCCGGCAGGACTGTTCATCCACGCATTGGCAGCTACTACCAGTATGCCCGACGCCAGGCCGCTGATGCCTACAATAAGGCCGGTGAGCCAATGAAACCATTTATTGAACTTGTCCCAGCCATATAAAAAATAACCCAGGGCAATGGCTTCAATAAAAAATGCCGTTCCTTCTAACGAAAACGGCATTCCAAAAATAGGTCCGGCATGCTGCATGAAACGCGGCCATAAAAGCCCGAGCTCAAACGACAGCATGGTGCCCGAAACAGCGCCGGTAGCAAATAAAATAGCCACCCCTTTGCTCCAGGCCCTGGTAAGGCCCTTGTATAATTCATTGCCGGTTTTTAAATACTTATAGTGGGCTATGGCCATAAAAAAAGGCATTACCATGCCTACACAAGCAAAAATGATATGAAACCCTAAAGACATGGCCATCTGCGAGCGGGCTGCTAAAAAATCGTCCATGGTTGGTTGGTTAGAGGTTTATAACCGGTGTAACACTATCACCGTTATATAACAATGTTCATGCTGCAAAGTTTGCGAATTATTACCAATAAACAGGGTATTTATTAAAATATATATGGTGTTTTTCATGGGCCAGTTTCACTGGCTATTGCAGGGTGTATAAGGCATAATAAACAAGTTTAGTAACTTTGTATTTATGACGCCTGAAAGAACAGCTGCCTTGTCTAAAGCATTAGCCAAAAGGCAACAGGATATTACCATTGTTTTAGAAAATGTTTTTGATCCGCATAATATATCTGCCGTAATGCGCACCTGCGACGCCGTGGGCATACAGGAAATTTTTATCCTCAATTCTAAAATTCCCCGGCATAAAAAATGGGGCTTTAAAAGTTCATCCGGCGCCAAAAAGTGGTTAACGGTTCATGAATTTGAACAATTTGAATCCTGTATGGAGGCGTTACGAAAACGGTATGACCGGATTTTAACAACCCACTTAAGCGATGATGCCGTAAGTTTATACCAGGTAGATTTTACCCAAAGTATTGCGCTGGTATTTGGTAATGAACATGGTGGTGTATCACAGGAGATGGTAGCAGCGGCCGATGGTAATTTTATTATTCCGCAGGTGGGCATTATTAAATCGCTGAACATTAGTGTGGCCTGTGCGGTTACCTTATATGAAGCGTACAGGCAAAAAACACTGGCAGGTCATTATGACCGCAATAATATACCGGAAGCCCAGCAGCAGGCGTTAATGCAGCAATGGGCTTTGGCCAACCGACAGGAGAAATAAGGTATAGCCGGCTACAGTGCCCTGACCGGGCTGTAGTTGCGACGCTCCGTTCAACAGCATATCGCTGTTCAACAAAACTGAAGGAATGATCTTTATCTTGTAAGGAAGCTGTAAATATAAAAGCATGAAATTATTATTATCTATAGCCATTATATTTTCCTGCATAGCTGGAAAGGCACAAGTGCCCATCGCAAAAATAAAGATCACAGACCTGGAAAAAACAATAGCAGAAAGTAAAACACCCCTCGTGATTAATTTCTGGGCTACCTTCTGTATTCCCTGTATTGAGGAACTGCCTTATTTCCTGGAAGCAGCCAATACATACAAGAAAGACAGTTTAACCCTCTTGCTTGTTTCACTTGACCTGGAAGATGAATATCCTGCAGGCATACAAAAATTCATAGGTAAACATAAGATACAGGTACCCGTTGCCTGGCTGGATGAAACCAACGCCGATTATTTCTTACCAAAAATTGATAAGAACTGGGAGGGGGCTATTCCCGCTACCTTATTCATCAATAATGCTACCGGTTATCGCAGCTTTCATGGTGACCAGCTATCCAGGGAAAAACTGATCAGTACTATTCAGCAAATGCTGCAAAAGAAATAACAGGCAATAGTTAACTACTATTACAGCTATTTTTTTTTTAAGCTTATTCTATGCTGGCGACCGATAGTATATTATTTATCTATCTCGTCCATGGCTTTTCTGTATTGCTGCAGGAAATAAATAAAACACAAAATGGAACTAAAACAAACCAGGGAAAGAATAATAGCCAGGGTGCTGTTGGTTTTTAATGACCAGGCAAACCCATAACCATTAGCTATTAATGCAATAATTACCAGGCCGGTACTCAGGAATTTGTTGGTAAACATACGCGTAGTTTTAGGTGATTGTTTTGGTTTACGGTAACAGGCAGTAAGCCGTTTACAGTGTATGATGCAGGCCCTCCATAAATCCATAAAACGATTATCAACTTTTTTTTAAGTTGATATGCCCTTGAGCCGGTGGGAGTAAATAATATACCGGGGTTATCGTACCCGTCCGGAAATCAATAACCGATCACCTGTTTCAGGTGTCCCCATAATTCATTATCAAAACTGGAAACAGCCAGCTGTACATTGCCGGCGCTCTCACCCATACGAATAACCACTATGTTTTGTGAGGGGACAACGTATATTTTCTGATCGTTCTTACCGAGGGCGGCATACATATCCACCGGCGCATTGGGAAATAACATACCGGGAAATTTAGCCTGCAGGGAGGGAAGCATATAGCTGGACTTACCATTAAGCCAGGTGAGATAGCCATAGGAAGGATTTAAGTTTTGTGAACTGTTGATCTGGGTTTCCAGGTAAGCGGCATCGGATAGTATGGCAGCCTGATCCCATTTGCCTTTGGCCAGTAACAGTAAGCCATAGCGGGCCATGCTTCTTGGTGTACTCCAGTACACATTATTATAACCATCTTTTATCCATAAACCGTTCATGCCTGTCCTGTCACGGATCTTTTGCTGGAAATACTGGTTAAAGGTTTGGCCTGTGGCATTCTCAATCACTTTATCCAAAAGGGTATAAGGTGCATTATGGTAACTCCACCTGCTGCCTGCATCCGCTTTGTACACCAGGCACTCGGGGCTGGTGCAATAATTATCCGTTACCCCATCATCCAGGCCCGTGGTCATGGTTAACTGGTGGCGTATGGTAATAAGGTCTTCTTTGGCCGGTGAGGCATGGGTCCATCCGGTGCCCAGGTATTTGGATGTTTTATCACCTATACTTAATTTGCCTTCAGCCTGGGCAATGCCCAACAGCATGGCTGTAACCGTTTTGCCCGCCGAAGCCCAATACCAGTTACTGCCGGCACTAAAAGTGTCATAATATTTTTCCAGGACTATTTTCCCGTCTTTTAATACAATAAAAGCTTTTGTATGTTTTTGCTCCAGGTAATCGTATAAGGTGTTGATGGCGGCCTGGTTCCACTGCAAAGAAGCGGGGGTGGTAGTTTCCCAGGTATCTCCTGTGAGAGGTGGAAAATAAAGAACTGCGGAAGCTGGGGTATCCGTTCCGGGCTTATTCTTTTGGCAGGAGATAAGCATAACGGACACCAGCAGGATTACAAATACACTTGGTTTCATGCAGCAGGATTTTAAATTGGACGAGCAAAGCTCCGGTAAGTTTAAACCGCTAACGTTTCTTTTACCGGATATATTGCAGCGGCCGGTAACTACCCAAAAAATTAAGGTGTAAGATAAGATCCTTACTGACCTTAAATCTTACACCTTAAGCCATTAACCCTTAACGGGCAATTATTTTACTCTCTTGATACCGCAACCAACCGATTTGGAGGTTTTAACAGACACTTCTTTACCGGCAACAGCCTCGTCAATAGCTACCTGTAAATGCTTCCGCGAAACATCCTTCGGACTGGAGGGGCTGTCGTCAAAAGCACCATGGTACACCAGTTTGCTGTCTTTGTTAAACAGGAAGATCTCCGGTGTTTTGGTAGCACCAAAAGCATCGGCTAATGTTGAGTTTTTATCTACTGCATAGTTCCATTTATACCCCTGGTCGGCAGCATATTTTTTCATGGCATCGTAGGAGTCCGCATCATTTCTTTGTGCTTCATTGGAGTTAACGATCACTACACCGATATTGTTTTTTTCCGCATAGGCACACATTTCATTATTACGTTCCTGGTTTTTTATCACATACGGACAGGTATTACAACTGAAAATAACCAGTAAGCCATTTTTCTTCTTGCTGCCGGCAAGGGTTACTTCCTTACCCGATACATCGGTTAATTTGGTATTGGCTTCCGGTAAATTGGAGCCAATGGCCAGGGGTTCAATAGCGTAGTGGGTAAATGCCATAGCACTAAAGGCTGCAATGGCCAAAAGAGGGACAAATAGTTTTTTCATGATCAAAGTTTTTACCGGTTTAAGAATATCCTGTTTGACCTTATTGCCAGCCGGAACATGTTCAGAAGAAAGGGATTTATATGTCCGCAACTTCCCGGCAACAATGGCTGTAACAGGTATTTATTTGATTATGAGAACAAGCTAAACCATGTTATGGTCAGGCTTTACATAAAATTAATACAATTATGCGGGTATTTCCTTACCGCTGACGGTGGCGGCAGCCCGTTCGTCCGCAATTTTTTTCAGGGCATTGATGCTTACATTCAGCTCAAAACCTATCATTAATACCAGCGAGTTAAAGAATATCAGTAACATAATGATCAAAATGGCACTGATAGAGCCGTATAACTCATTGTAATTGCTGAAATTGGTTACCCACCAGGAAAAGGCCAGGGTAAACAGGATCATTAAAAAAGCAGCAAGAATTGAGCCCGGATTAATAAAACGCCATTTTTTATGCACGGCAGGGGCATTGCGGTAGATATAAGAGATGCTGGTAAAGAATAGAATAATGATCAATACCCAGCGTACTATATTCAGCACACTACGCACATTGGCATTTTGTATCCCCAGCCATTTTAATACGGTACCTTGCAGTACCAGCAATACAATACATAGAATAATAAAGAAAAACAATACCAGGGTTATTTTTAAAGCATCCCTTCTTTTTTGCAGGCCCTTTCTTTTTCTGAACCCAACATAATTTTTATCAAAGGAGCGCATAATGCCGATCATGGCATTGGAGGAGAAGAATAAGGATAATAAAAAACCAATGGACAATAAGCCGCTGCGGGGTTTGTTAATAAAGTCTTTTAAAAAAGAGATGATGGCCCCGTTATTCTCATCACCGGGTATAATGCTGCGTATCAGGTTATATAATTCAAACTCAAACTGCCGGTTAATGGGAAAGAAGGGTACCAGGGTAAATAAAAAGATCAGGGAAGGAGGAATGGCCATTACAAAATTGAAAGAGACAGCCGCGGCCCGTTCACTCATACCCACTGTTTTTACCTGTTTGAAAAAGAACTCTATTACATCAAACAAGGGAATGCCCTGGAAGCCCGGTGGTTTCCATTTTTTACTGCCACGTATAACAAACTTTACCGGTGGCGAGGTGAGCAGCCACCGTTTAAAAAAAAGAAAGAAGTTTGCTATTTGTGTAAAAAATGGTTTCAATGTAAAAGACTGCTGTTTAAATTATTGGGCGGCGGTTGAATCTGCTGCAGCCTGTTTGGCTTTAGTCCTGCGGGTTAATTCATCCTGGAAAAGTTTGGCATATTTTAAATGATCGGTATAGTTGGTGGTAAATATATGCGAGCCTTTAAAGTCGCTGTTGGCCACGAAGTAAATATATTCCGTTTCGGGAGCATTTAATACGGCGTCAATACTCTCCAGCGAAGGGGTACAGATAGGCCCCGGGGGTAAACCCTTGTTCTGGTAAGTATTGTAAGGTGAAACGGCTTTTAAATGGCCGTGTAATATCCTGCGTAAACTAAAATCCTTTAAAGCAAACTTTACCGTAGGATCGGCCTGTAATAACATGTTTTTACGGTAGCGATTAATATATACGCTGGCAATATTGGGTTTCTCGGCATTGTCGCGGGTTTCTTCTTCCACTATAGATGCCAGGGTAACGATTTGTAAGGGTGTAAAACCTTTTGCACTGGCTTTGGCTTTACGGTCATCGTTCCAGTAGGTTTCATACGCTTTATAAAACTGGTCAAAAATAGTACGGGGTCCTGCGGTCCAGTTAATATCGTAAGTATAGGGCATTACCATGGCCATATAGGTATTGCTATCCAGGCCATAGGGCTGTAAGGAGTCGGCAACAAAATTTATTACTGACAGGGAGTCAATCTCAAAATGTTTATTGATACGGCTGGCCAGGTTTTCTGTTGTTCTCAGTTTGGTTATAACAAAGCTCACGGGTGTCTGGCGGCCGTTCTTTAATAAGCGTACAAGGTTCACTATACTGGTGCCGGAAGGGATTTTATAACGGCCCGGTTTTACCTGTTCATAGCCGGCCATATTACTTACGGTACTGAACAGGCCGGTACCGTTCAATACCTGTTGCGCAACCAGTTCTTTTTTAACATCGGCCAGGGTGGAGCCCGATTTTACATAGAAAAAGCCATCGGCAGTTGCTTTAGTGGCCGGTCCAAAAAACAAAAAGCCTGTAACTGCCGCTACAATCAATAAAGCCAGCCCGATAATAATGATCACTTTTTTTATGCGCATAGTATAATTTAAAATGTTAGCGTATAACAAAATAAATAAAAAACCCTGTCTATCGACAGGGCTTCTTAAAATATTCTCAACTATTTAATAGTTTATCTTATTTACTGCCACCGCTATCAGGTGTAGTTGTCAACGGAACGGTAGTAGCCGGATTGGGAGTAGCAGGCGTTTGAGCCGGGGCTGTTGGTGCACCACCTACATCATTTAAACGGTTGCTTCCTTTTGTTCCGCTGGAAGTATTGATGAATAAAGAGGCAGTCAAACATAAAACGCCAATTACGCCTGCAAAGATCCAGGTACCTTTTTCCAGTACATCGGTAGTTTGTTTAACACCCATGAACTGGTTGCTGAAGCCGCCGATATTGCTGGCTAAACCACCACCTTTAGGGTTTTGTACTAATACAATCAGGCTCAGCACGATCGAGGCAATAATCACTAAAATTAAAAACAGGGTGGTCATATTAATTACTTTTCTTTAAATTTTCTATTCGGCTGGCAAAGTAAGTACTTTTAGCGGGATCAAGCAAACTTAATTTCTGGTATACTTCTATGGCTTTTGCGGTATCGCCTTGTTTGATCCATACTTCGGCCATGGTTTCTGTAATGACCTTATCGTCTTTCAGGGAAAGGCCTGCCATTTCCGCTACTTTTTGATCGGCTTTAGCATCATTTGCTTTATCTGGCTGATTATCAGGAGACTTTTTGATTATTTTTAACCAGTCTGTAAAACTTTTCAGCTGCAGGTCAAATTTGTTCAGCGGCTTATCCTGCTCTTTAAATTTAATACCCAGGGAGGCAAAATAGTCCACGGTATGCAGGTGAACCGGGGTAAGGTTCAGTTCCGCCGTTTTGGGATCAATAGCTTCAATTTTCAGGCCCGGTATCACTATTTCGTGGCCGTCATCCACTATTTCGTCATCGGGTAGGGGCTCTTCCTCTTCTCCCGGAAATGCCGGGTCGGGTAAAGTTATTGCGGGGCTACCTGTAGTAACCGGTGCAGGAACTTCTGTCTGCGGGGTTTCGGCACTTATTGCTTCAGGAGCGGTTGCTTCCGTAAGGGGTTCGGGTTCGGTTTCCGGCCCGGGCACTTCTGTTACCGGTTCAGCGGTAATAACAGCAGCAGGGCTACCGGCAACCACCGGCTGTGTAATGTTTGCTTCACCGCCACCATTCAGTAAATAATCCAGCTGTATGGCATTGGGAAAATGCAGCAGTGTTCTGTTATAAACCGTAGTATCTTTTAATCCCGTATGGTTATCCTTTGCAGCCAGTAAAAAGTGCAAGGGAGAAAAGTAGGGGTATTGTGCTGCCAGTAACTGCAGTTGTTCCTGCGACAACTCATCCAATGTCTGAACATTTGAAAACAACAGGTCCGTTACTTTATTGGCAATTACAGTCATTGGCGCAAGTTAAGTGTTTACTGTTTGTTAGCGATATCTTGTTTAATTTTTTGTACCGGAGGCTACCTATTGCATATTCTGGTTGCTTATCTCCATAGTACCGGGGTTGGCTTTTATCTTCCTGCATTGACTAATTGTCAAATTCTCTAATTGTTTAATTGTCCTCCTACCAGTTTGAGAAGATACGATTAAACATATCGTCGGTCAGGTCCTTGGTCATTTCTTCCGCACGGTTTTGTTCCACCTGCTGGATGGTTTGGGTGGCAGGGAAATCGTAGGTACGGGTCACGGTATAATCCTTACTCTGCTGTTTGGTGTTATCGTACACGGTGATCTTTATGCCAATGGTCAACCGGCTTTGTGAGGCCTGTACGGTGCGTCCGCCGGTGCCGGCGCCTACACCCGCCGTGCTAAAGCTATAATCGGTAATCTCGGCCGAAAACTCCCAGTCCGCTTCGCCGCTGGTGACCAGCCGGAGTTTTGTCTGCGAGATCATTTTCTGCCTTAACCTGTCGGTTAACCGCGGGCTTAATTGTGTGTTGACATAACCGGCCCTGTTCTCAATAGGGGCAATACTGATGCTTTTTACCTCGGGGGGTATACTTACATCCACAAACTTATATGCTTTACAACCCCACAAACCTACCACCAGGGTAAGGCTGAAGAGTAATAGTTTGTATGTTTTTTTTATGGTCACTTTTTTTAAATTAAAAAGTAAAAATTAAAAAGTAAAAAACTTCAGCCGTTCATTGCTCACCTGTTCATAGTATACATTCCAAATGCTGAATATGGTTACTGCAGCACAAGTGTGCGACGCAACAGGCGATGATAGCAGTACGGTTGCCGGCGCAACAAATACAGCAAACCCCCATCCTAAATCAAAAATCTTAAATCCTAAATCCTAAATCTGTATTCCTAATCCTCTATATCATACTCCTTCAGCTTCCGGTACAAGGTCCTTTCACTGATGCCCAGGTCCAGTGCCGCATCCTTACGTTTGCTTTTATGTTTCTTGAGGGCTTTGATGATCAGCTCTTTCTCCTTGTCCACAATATTCAGGCTTTCCTCTACTTCCTCGTGTTCATAAATATCATTGTTATCCACGAACATGGGCTTGTTCGAAGGCTGCAGTACGGGCTGTACATTCATCTGCTGCGGCAATACCGATAAGTTGTCCTGGCTTTTCAGCTCCTTCAATTCGTTGATAAACCCGGGGTTTTGCGATACCACCGCAGGGTTTTGTAACACGTCCAGGAACATCCGTTTCAGTTCGGTTACATCCTTCTTCATGTCAAAGAAAAGTTTGTACAATATCTCCCTTTCGTTTGAAAAATCCTGTGAGCTGCCACTGCCGCTTGCCGGTTGCGCCAGCATGGGTAAACGGTTGCTGGAATAAGGCTGCAGGTAATGGTTCAGTTCTTTGGCTGTTATTAATTTATCCTTTGATAAAACCGAGATCTGCTCTGCAATATTCTTCAATTCACGCACATTACCGGGCCATGGATAGTTAATTAACACGTTTTTAGCGTCGTCATCCAGTTGTACAGAGGCGGTTTTATATTTATCAGCAAAGTCGGCGGTAAACTTGCGGAATAGTAAATGAATATCCTCGGGGCGGTCGTGCAGGGCCGGCACCCGGATAGGCACCGTGCTTAAACGGTAGTAAAGGTCTTCCCGGAATTTACCTTTCTCCACCAGTTGCAACAGGTCTTTATTGGTGGCAGCAATAACCCTTACATCGGTCTTCTGTACTTTGGACGAACCTACACGGATATACTCGCCGGCTTCCAGCACCCTTAACAAACGGGCCTGGGTGCCCAACGGCATTTCACCGATCTCATCTAAGAAAATAGTGCCACCGTTTACGGTTTCAAAATAACCTTTGCGGGAATCCGATGCACCGGTAAAAGCACCTTTTTCGTGACCGAATAACTCGGAATCAATAGTGCCTTCAGGAATGGCACCGCAGTTAACGGCAATGAAGGAATTATGTTTACGGGCGGATAAAGCATGAATGATCAGGGAAAAAGATTCCTTACCCACACCGCTTTCACCGTTTATAAGAACGGTCAGATCGGTAGGCGCTACCTGTGCCGCAACCTGCAGTGCATAGTTGAGCGAAGGCGCATTGCCTATGATGCCAAACCTGTTTTTTATACTTTGAATGTCCATATTATTTTTAATTAGCTGATGAGCTAATATGCTGATGTGCTAATTACCTGACGGTCATTTATCGTTTATCATTGGCTAATTAGCCTATTAGCAAATTGGCATATTAATCCACGATCTCTCCAAACAGCGTACCCTGGGTACAATCCGTTGCCCTTACATTTACATAGGAGCCGGGAGCCAGGTCGTAATTGCCTTTGGGAAACACGAATACCTTGTATTGCGAACTGCGGCCCATCCATTGCTGATCGCTTTTTTTACTTTCGCTTTCAATCAATACCTGGAACACTTTGCCAATATCTCTTTTATTACTTTCCAGTGATAAACGGTTCTGGGTCTCTATTACTTCGGCCAGCCTTCTTTTTTTCACATCTTCGGGTACATCATCGGCATAACGGCGCTGGGCCAGTGTGCCTGGACGCTCGGAGTAAAAGAACATATAAGAGTAATCGTACTGCGCATATTTCATAATGCTGATGGTATCCTGGTGGTCCTGCTCATCTTCGGTACAGAAGCCGGTAATGATATCGGCACTGATGCTGCAATCGGGCATGATCTGTTTGATCCTGTCCACCTTTGCCATATACCATTCGCGGGTATAGGTACGGTTCATCATCTGTAAAATACGGGTACTGCCGCTTTGTACCGGCAGGTGAATATATTTACAGATATTATCGTATTTAGCCATGGTGTGCAATACCTCATCCGTTATATCCTTGGGGTGAGAAGTGGAAAAACGTATACGCAGCAGGGGAGATATCTGTGCGATAGATTCCAGCAACATGGCAAAAGTTACAGCGGTTGACTGTTCATTACCATTAGCTGAAGTATAATAATAACTGTCTACGTTCTGGCCTAACAGGGTTACTTCCCGGTAGCCTTGTTCAAACAGGTCTTTACATTCATTGATAATACTGGCGGCTTCACGGCTGCGTTCGCGGCCACGGGTAAAAGGTACCACACAGAAGGAGCACATATTGTTACAGCCACGCATGATGCTGACAAAAGCACTGATGCCATTACTGTTCAGTCTGACGGGGGAAATATCAGCATAGGTTTCTTCCCGGCTTAATAAAACGTTGATGGCTTTCTGACCGGTTTCGGCTTCTTCCACCAGGCCGGGCAGGGTACGGTAAGCATCGGGGCCTACTACTATATCCACCAGTTTTTCTTCCTCTAAAAATTTAGATTTTAACCTTTCGGCCATACAGCCCAGTACACCCACCAGGGTGCCGGGGCGGGCACGTTTCAGTTTTTTAAACTCCGTGAGTCTTTTTCTTACTGTCAATTCGGCTTTTTCGCGGATGGAGCAGGTGTTCAGGAAGATCAGGTCGGCCTCCTCTACGTTACGGGTAGCACCAAAGCCTTCTTTATTTAAAATGGAAGCCACTACTTCACTATCTGCGAAGTTCATGGCACAACCATAACTCTCAATGTAAAAACGCTTTTTATATGAGTTGGGATCTAATTCAAAGGGCGCATATGCTTCCCCCTGCCTGTTCTCATCATGTACCTTGTTTGTAGCTAAATCCAACATCTTGTCAAAAAAATTAAATAAGACGGCAAAGATAAATAAAAGAACTGAGTTTTGCTGACAGTATGACAGGTGGTTTCAACTTTATTTTTATTAGTCCCCAACTGACCTGCACTTAAAAAAACGGTCGTCAGCACTTATTTTAAATTTTATGACTGGTGGATGGTGTTTCAGTTAAATTTTTAATTTTGATGATGTTCAAGCCGCTGATAATCATGTTTTTTGTCCTGATTACCACCAATATAGGGGCTCAAAATACTAACCGGGATAAGGTACTCGGCCTGGTAATAGGAAATATTATTGACAGTACCACCGGCAAAGCCGTGGAAGGTGCTAATGTACAAATGCGCTCCCTGGGTGCAACAAAGGCCATTTTATCTACCGTGGCCGGTAAGGGTGGCGCTTTTGAGATCAATAAAATTCCCTTTGGTTATTATTCCATCAGTTTTTCTTTCAGTGGTTACGGAACTATTTTGTTTGACAGTGTTCATATCCGGGAGGATCGTTTTGATTTTAACCTGGGTGATATTAAAATGTATCCTTCGCTGAGTGAAATGGCCGAAGTGGTGATCTATAATGAAAAGCCTTTGATCGAATCCAAAGACGGCGCTATTATTTACAATGTAGGTGAGTCGGCTTTAAGCAGCGGCTCCAGTACTTCCGAACTATTAAAGAACATGCCCCTTGTATCTACCGATGCGGATGGTAAAATATTACTGAAAGGAAAGGAGCCTAAGATACTGATAGATGAAAAGCCTACGGAGCTTACTTCGCAGCAGCTTGCCGATCTGCTGGAGTCGATGCCCGGTCACCTGATTGAAAAGATCGAACTCATGACCAACCCGCCTGCCGAGTATGCCAATGAAGAGGGCGGGGTGATCAATATTGTTACCAAGAAAGGAAGGGTTGGACTGACGGGCCGTATTAACCTGGTGGCCGGTACCCGGGGTGAAGCCTCTTTAACCGGTAATGTATCCTACCGCACCCAAAAACTGGTCATGAATATAACGGCCGGTACCGGTGCCGGGCGGGTTGTAGGTGACGGTCACTCTACCCGGCAGAATTTTTATGCAGACTCTTCCAATGCTTTATTAACGGCCAATGAATATAATAACAAGAACCTGCGTCCCAACCTGCGGGTGAATATGGACTATGAGTTCAATAAAAGGAATATCCTGAGTTTTACCGGTTTGTTAAATGCTAATCTCTACGATAACCTGGGTGAAACCTCCTACAAAAATATCAACCGTTTTGATGAGTTATACCGTTACAGTACCCGCAGTAATGCTACTGATGGGGGTACGGTCACCGAATCGGCCTCTGTAAGTTATACCCATAAGGGCAAGGATAGCCGGGAGTTGTTACGCATCATCTCTGCGCTTAATTTTGGCCAGTATGATAATACCCGTACATTTTTCCAGCAGTTTTTACAGCCCAATGGTGCACCAACGGGAACAGACAGTACGCAATACCAGAAAACGGATAACCGTAATACCTCCTGGGATATACGGCTTACCTATAACAAACCTTTAAATAAAGCCATTATACTGAATACAGGTGCTACTACTTTAAATAGTTATTTCCACAATACACTTACTACTACGGTACTGCAAAAAACAACGGGGGAGCTGATCAACAGGCCGGATATGAGTAATGATTTTAAATTTAACCAGTCCGTACATAGCTTAAGGGCCGGCGTAACCGTTAGCCTGCCGCAACGCTGGCGTATTGTCGCCGGTATGCAGGCGGATTATACCGGCATACAGTTCAATTTTATCGATCATATCAATAACAGCAGCAATCACTACTGGAGTTATTTGCCTAATATACTGGTACGCAAAGAATGGAAGGCTCAGGGATTGAATTCCTCGGTGAGTTACCGTAAAACGGTACGCCGGCCGGGTATTAACCAGTTAAACCCGAGTATTGATTATAGTGATCCGTATAATCTGCGGTTTGGTAATATAGAACTACTGCCGCAGCTCGCTGATAATTTTGACTGGACATTCGGCCTGTATAAGGGCAAGTATTATGTAAACTTTTCTGCGGGTTATAACTATGTAAAAGATATTATCCAGTCCATCCGGACATTGATACCCGGCGATAAAACACAGATCACCTATAATAATATCACGGATAGAGAAGAGTATGAAGCTACCATTTTTGGTGGTTATACTTTCTCCCGCAAGCTGCGTATGAATGCCAGTATGGGTTATACGTATAACCAGTATAGTAAGTATGACCGGGAAGTGAACCGTTACCGTAACGGCAGTACCTATTATGCCAGTGTGAACTATAATTACATGTTAAGCGACCGTATTACTTTTGAAGGCAATGTGCGGTATAATTCCATTGCCGATGCGCAGGGCCGTTCCCGCAGCAGTATCAAACAAAATATTGGTGTACAGTCAAAATGGATGAACAAGCAACTGACGGTGGGTTTATTACTGATAGATATATTCTCGCAGCAGCAGTTTAACCGTACAACCTACGGGGCTAACTATACTTTACAAAGTGTAACGGCTTCGCAAACCCGTAATATCCGTTTATCCGTGGCCTATAATTTATTGAAGAATAAGAAAAAAGTATCTGCACAGCAGCAGAAGGCGATATTAAAGACTTTGCAGTAAGCGGGTACGTACCACAGAGTAGCACAGAAGGTTTTCACAGAGTAACACAGAGAAGTGCAACGACTTACTACAACATTATTTAGTGGTTATATCTGTAAACCATGAACTATTAACCATGATCTATGAACTATTACCTCACTTCGCCCTTGCCGCTTTTTCCCATAACACCGTCTGCCGCCCTTTTACAAAGCGTACAAAACCCAGGTACAGGCAAACATTAATAAAGAGGAAATAGTAAGGTACATACAAGAGTTTGGATTTGATATTTCTTTTATGCAGTACCCAGCCGCCTGCTGCCGCTGCATAGAACAATACCTGCAATAACAATATCAGCTGGTAAATAAACCCCTGTTCATAAATAACCAATACAATATTCAGCAGCAGGATAACCGGTAATAAAAACGGACAGATAGCCCAGCGTAATACCCGGTGCGATACATATTGAAAGGATAAACGCGGGTATTTAAAAAAGTTAAGCAGGGGTAATAACATCAGCATGGACTGGAAGCCACCGGCGCCGATACGCACTTTTCTTTTCTGTTCATCTTCAAGAGAGGCGGAAGGTGTTTCCGATGCAAAGGCATCCGCAGCATATTTCACTGTATAGCCTTTCTGGCAGACTCTTAAAGAAATAACAAAATCATCCAGCAGGGTAGTAGCGCCGGGGTTTTCGTACAGGTCGGTTTTAACGGAAAATAATTCACCTGCCGCACCTACTACGGTATAAAAATCAGAGTCCATCTGTTTCAGGAAAGACTCATATTTCCAATACAATCCTTCACCTGCACCGGCAGTGCCATCCTGGGTGGTAGCGATCACTTTCTTTTCACCGGCCACACCGCCTACTTTGGGGTCCTGGTAATGGCGGACAATATTAATGAGACTGTCTTTATTCAATAAAGTATTGGCATCGGAGAAAACAACATAGGGAGTGTTGACAAAACCCATGGCCCGGTGCATGGCGGCTACCTTGCCCCTGCGTTCATCACTATGTAAGAGAGTGATACGGGGGTATTGTTTAATAATATCCGGTGTTACGTCGTTAGAGCCATCGGTGATAAATAATAACTGTAACTGATCTTCGGGGTAGTTTAGCTGCAAACTGTTGGCAATTTTTTGTTCAATAAAATCAGCTTCATTATAGGCGGCAATGATCAGGGTTACCGGCGGATGAAAATCATTAGCCGGCAGCTTTTTTTTACCACTCACCGCATTTTTAATTTTTACCAATAGCCAGATAACGATACCATAGCCGATATAACTATAGAAGATGATGAACAGGGAAATAAAGAATAAGAGTTTAAGGGCCAACATGGGGTAAAAGTAATCAGGAAAGTTTAAAAAGAGAAATGTGGAGGGGATTTAGGATTTAGGATTTTTGATTTGAAAGGGAAGTATTTAGTATAAAGTATGTAGTATATAGACTGGAGGTGGTATACGCAATTTTTACACTATTTTTTGTAGAGTTCAATTTTTCTATCGTCCGGGTCGGTAATGATGGCCATAAAACCAAAATCGGTTTGCGTGGGTTCCAGTATAAAGGGAACATGATGTTGTTTTAATGCATCAATGGTGGTATCAAAATTATCAATAGTAAAGCCCAGCCGGAGATTTTTATCTGCCTCTGTTTGATTTTTGGCCAGCGGGTATATTTCCAGGATCGTTGTTCCTATTTGCGTGGTATAATGGTAGGGACTATTACCATGCTTGTGGTAATCAAAAGTTAAATCCATGAGTTTGTAGAATACAGCTGTTTTTTCGGGCGAACCTGTGCGTAATACCAGTAAGCGGATGTCCATTTGGTAAAGTTAAAGAAAGTGGTATAGCTTATTAAGTATATTGTACCGGGTATACAGCCTATTGATAAAAATTTACTCAATATCTATATACTATCATCTCAATACTATTATCTCCATACTAATATCTAAATACTCTTATCTGCATCCTCACATCTGAATGCTGAATACCCAACTACCCATTCAACGCTTCACCCATCTGCTGCAATACATCGGTCCGGATCATTTTTTCGGCTACCATGATCATGTTTTTAAAGGCCATAGCGCCGGAAATGCCGTGCCCGATGATAACGGGTTTGGCTACACCTAAAACGGGAGTGCCGCCGTATATTTCAAAATTGAAACGGCTGTAATAAGGGTCTTTGGCAGCATTTTGGGGGTTGATATCGTAGAGTGATTCGGCCATTTTCAGAATGACATTGCCGGTGAAGCCTTCGCATACGATCACATCGGCCTTATCAATCAATATATCACGGCCTTCGATATTGCCAACGAAGTTTATTTTATTGTTTTCTTTTAATAAAGGATAGGTTGCCTGGGCCAGCAGGTTGCCCTTGCCCTCTTCTTCACCCACGTTTAATAAACCTACACGCGGGCTGTTGATGCCTAATATCTGCTGGGCATAAATGCTGCCCATGGTAGCAAACTGGTTCAGTTGTTCAGGTTTGCAATCGGCATTCAGGCCTACATCCAGTAATAAGCCGGTAGCGCCGTTTGTTTTGGGAATAATGCTGGAGATGGTGGGGCGGATAACACCTTCCAGTGTTTTGATGCTGAATAAAGCGCCTACCAGCATAGCCCCGGTATTGCCGGCACTGATAAAAGCATCTATTTTACCGCTTGCCAGTAAATGAAAACCAATGGCAATGGAGGATTGCTGTTTTTCTTTTAATGCTTTGGTGGGGTGTTCGTGCATGTCGATAACCTGCTGGGCATGTACCACTTTTACAGGTGTACCGGTTAACTGGTGTTCGGTAAGCAAAGGGTTTACCTGCTCCTCGTTGCCAATAAGCAGGAGGGTAGCGGGCGATTGTACGGCGTTGAAATAATCTTTAATTCCTTTAACTGCTTCCAGGGGGGCATAGTCGCCACCCATCATGTCAATACCAATTACCATAACGAAGGGTTGTTTCCAAAAATTAAAAATTCCAAACCCAATAGCAAACCGTTAATAGCGGTGCTATAGATTTGGAATCAAAATTGAGTAAAAAAAACAGAAGTTACGCTTTTGCCGGAGCTTTTTCGCTAACAACTTTTCCTTTATAGAATAATTTACCTTCACTTACGTGTGCACGGTGACGAACATGGATCTCGCCGGTAGTGCTATCGGTAGTTAAAGTAGCTGAAGTAGCTTTATAATGTGTTCTGCGTTTTGCGCTTCTTTGCTGACTGTGTCTGCGTTTGGGATTTGGCATGTCTATGCTATTATATCAGTTATCAAATATTATTTAATTGTTACCTAAATTTTTGAACTTTTCAAGGTCCTTCCAGATAGGGTTTGTTTTGTCTTCTTCTTCCTCCTTCTCGGGTTCTAAGTTGTCTAACATTTTCAGCACTTCGGGGTTACAGGTAGTGGCGCCGTTATCAAACTGGCCGCATACTTTTTGCATGGGTAAGCTCAGGTTAATGAACTCGTATATCCAGTTGGCCACATCCAGGTGACTTTCGTTACGGCCAATGTAGTAAACATCGGGATCGCCTTCCTGGTCGTTCATCATTTCGGGCTCTTCTACCAGTTTAACAATAATATTAAACTCGTCCCAAAGATCAACTACCAGCGGGTTACCGCAACGGTCACAGTAACTTTCCAGTTTACCGCCTACTTCAAACTTAAGTTGCATGAAGCTGTTCTTTTTGTCCAGCGTCAACTTAATATTTGCATGGCAGTTTTTGAAATCCTGCTGCTGAAATGTCTCAAAGAACTTATCAGTTATCTCGTAGTCAAACTCGTGTGTACCTGGTTTTAAACCAACAAATGCTATTTCAAAGTCTCTGCTATACCCCATGAGCCAACTTTTAAGAGTGGGCAAAGGTAATACTTTTCAGCTAAAAAATACCGTTCCATCTTATATTATTTTAAAAAGACCTGCCTGGCCCCTAAAAAATAGTATAAGTATTGGGTTTTCAATAAATTATCGCTGGTCTGTACTACACCAATACCAATGCAAAGGTAGGTATAAATTGTTTTATACCCTGTTCCAGAAAACCGGCAGGATTTTTTTAACTAAACCCCGTTTTGCCAAAACCCTTAACAATCTTAACTTTCCCGTTTCAACCACCTATAATTTACCGGTTTGCAACAGTTTATTTCAAGATTATTTAAAAGGCTTTTAAAAAGCTGGAGTTGGATATTATTGATCGTGGGCGCTATTGTGGTTAAATGGGTATCCCTGTATCCTGATTGGATCGAGCGCAATTACACCTATGGCGTTTACCCGGTTATTGCCAAAGTGCAGCGGTTTTTATTGGGCTGGATACCTTTCAGTATCGGTGATATTTTTTACCTCTTTTTAATCCTGGTGCTGGTATTCAGGGTGGTCAAGTTTTTCAGGTTGTTGTTACAGCGTAAACTGAACCGGTTTTATTTTGCTGCGGCCCTGCAACAGTTTATCTTTTTAATATTGTTTGTATATGTGTTCTTCAATGTATTGTGGGGATTAAATTATAACAGGGTAGGTATTGCACAACAACTGGAATTAAAGGTGCAGAAATATTCTACTGAAGATCTGGATACGCTGGTGAACCTCTTGCATGATCATTTAAATTACCAGGCCGGTTTTATTAACGAACAAAGCCGCGATTCTTTTCATCGTAAATCAGCTTTGTTTTCAGGAGCTGCTCAGGCTTTTGCCAGTGCCACGCCACAATTTACTTTCCTGAAGTATTCTCTCAAATCGGTAAAACCATCCCTGTATAGCTATATCGGGAACTACCTGGGTTTCCAGGGTTACTATAATCCGTTTTCCGGTGAGGCGCAGGTAAACACTTACACTCCGGCCTCTTTGCATCCCTTTGTAGCTACGCATGAAATAGCGCATCAGCTGGGGTATGCCAAAGAGAATGAAGCCAACTTTGTAGGCTTCCTGGCCTGCAGAACCCATCCTTCACCGGTATTTAAATATTCTGTTTACTTCGATATGTATAATTATGCCAGTCGTGAACTGGCCCGGAGGGATACCGCCTTATATCGTCACTACCAGCGGGCGCTTCATCCGCAAGTAATAAATGATATAGAAGAGTACAGGGCTTACCTGCGTAAATACCGTAACCCGCTGGAAACAGTTATGACCTGGGGGTATGGACATTTCCTGAAAGCCAATAACCAGCCTTCCGGCTTTGAAACCTACAGCGAAGTTGTGGCCTGGCTCATTGCCTATTATAAAAAATATGGTAAGGAGGTGATTTAATACCGGAGACTTATCCAACCTGCTTTGGTTTTTGTGGTAACTCGAGGGTAAAGACCGTACCGTTACCAGGCGAGCCGGATACTTTTATTTTACATTGAATGGCTTCCGCCAGGTCGCGGATAATATGTAAGCCAAATCCCGTTTTTTCATTTGCATAGTTGTCATTACCAAACAAGGCCTGTTGCTGTGATTCGGTTATGCCCGGGCCGTTGTCGGTGATGGAAAGTTGTACCAGTCCTTCCTGCAGCCGGGCTTCCCATTGAATAGCGGGCGAGGGTGTTTGCCGCAGGGCTTTTACTGCATTGGCCGTAAGGTTATACATGATGGTCTGCAAATAATTCAGGTCAGTATCCAATACAATATTCTGTGGGTCATTAAAGGTTAGCTGCACTGTATGATTATCAAAAAAACTATTGATGTACAAGAAAAGATCATTCACTTTTACCGGTTGTACCTGGGGTTTGAACTGCTGCATCTGGCCCTTGCTCCATAATAACAGGGACTCCATATTATTGAGTAAGTTGGTGGCCGTTTGGGTCATTTTTTCTGTATACTGTTTTGCCATGTCGCTGTCCACCGTGCCGGGCTCTTCTTCCTGTAATTGCAGGTAACTGATCAGGCTGGCCACCGGGCTGCGCAGATCGTGGCTGAGGATGGCGAAAAACTTGGCTTTTAATTTATTGGCCTCGTCCAGTTCCTTGTTTAGCTGTTGCAGGGCATCGTTGTTTTTTTTGCGGTTGTGGCTCTGGTAAAAAAGCAGTGCTCCAATTAACACGAGTGCTACAATGCCGGTTATAAGCCCGATACGTTCGGTTCGCTTTTTATGTAATTCCAGTTTGTTTATTTGTAATTGTTTGTCCTTAAGTTCCAGCGCCCGCCGGCTTTCAATACCAGCTAATTTGTTTTTATTCTCCTGTGAAAAAAGCGAATCATGCAGCGTAACAAATTTTTTGTAATAGGTTAAGGAGCCTTTGTAATCTTTCAGGTCATTTAATATATCCGCGTAAAACTTATAAAACTGTACCAGGAGGTCACGCAGGTTCATTTTTTCACCGTCGGCAATGGCTTTTTGCAGGAGGATCTTGGATTGCTGAAAAAGTATGTCCCGGTTCAGCTTCAGGCTGTCGGGTAAGGCGGTATACAGGCTATCATATTTATACAGCTGGTAATAAATAATACCCCTGTTGCCGGTATTGCCCATGGTATAGGTATTTTCAGCCGCCAGCCTTTCCCATATTTTATCGGCAAGGTCAATATAGTGCAGTTGCTGTGCCGGGTTGTCAGGATAACACTCCACCAGGTGCCCATAAATCTTGGCCTTGCCCATTTCACTGTTGCTGGAATCAAAATAATCAAGGGCCTGTAAGTAATAACTAACAGCCTCTTTTGTTTTTTGTTCCTTCACATAGCTATAACCGATGATCTCTAATATATAACCCGGGTAGTACAGGTCGTTCAGTTCTTTGGAAACTTTTAAAGCCTCTAATGCATATTCCCTTGCCTTTATAAAATCGTTCTGTTGGGCAAATATAACAGAGGCATTATATTTCCCCTGTGCGGCCAAACCCTTTTCCTGGTGCTCTTCGGCCAGTTTAATACCCTGGAAAATGTTTTCAAGCGCATTCACAAAATCACTTTGATGCTGGTGTATGGTACCCAAATTATACAGGATGAGGACCTGGCTGGAATAATCGTTGCTTTTTTTGCTGAAAGCCAATGATTGCCGGAATAAAGGCAAGGCCTTATCCAGGCTACCGGTTTCCAGGTACAAGGTAGCTTTATAACGGGCTGATGTGGCAATACCTTTTTCCCATTTAATTTTTTGGGCTATTTCCATTGCCTTATTCACGTACTCAAATGACTTTTTGGTATCATTGGAAGCATACTGGTACATCAGCTCGTTCAGCAGGTTTACATGGTTGCTGTCCTCTTTCTGCAGGGGTAACAGGCGTAGCAGCGAATCCAGTTCGGCGTTATTAGTTTGTGCACCCAGTTTGGTGCAGCAAATCATGAACAGGCATATTGTTATCAGTAATCGCATGATCGGGTCAGAGATGTAATAAAGATTCTACAGCAGTTTTATAACTGCGTCCTACCGGTAAGGTGATCTCGTTCACATACACTTCTGTAGAAGTTATTTTATGGATATAATGTTTTTGTACAGCATAACTGCGGTGGATTCTTACAAAGGTTTTAAATGCAGCTTCCTGTAACAGGTTTCCCAGCAGGTTTAATACACAATATTTTTTGGCGGGGGTAACGATGCGGGTATAATCCCTTAACGCTTCCAGGTATAAAATATCCTGCAGTTGTAGTTTTATATGTTCGTGACCATCTTTAATAAAAACCGCATCCTGTCCCAGGCTACACTCAAACAAAGCAGCTTTGTGTTTAATATCCAGGTATTGTTGTAACCTTTCCATCGTCATGTCAAAACGGGCTTTGTTAATGGGTTTTACCAAAAAATCAAGTGCTGCCAGCTCAAAGCTTTCCAGGGCATAATCGGGGTAGGAGGTTATATAGATACAGGCTTGTTGATTACCGAGCTTCCGGCGTAGTTCCAGCCCGGTCATATCTTCCATATCTATATCCAGGAAAAGTATATCAGGTTTTTGCTCTTCAATAGCGGTATAGGCTACCAGGGGATTATCGTACACCCCTTTTATCTCGATAAAGGGGTATTTTTTCACCATTACCTGTGTATGCAGGCGGTCCACATCGTTGTCGTCCACAATAATAGCCGTGTAAGTATGTGTTGCTTCGTTCATCAGTACCGGATAATTTAAAAGCAGGTCATTGCCTTCATTAAAACTACAAAAACAGTTCCATTTGCCGAACTTAATTAAAGGATGATCATTTTTGTTAAATGTGGTGGTGTTTTGTTTAACTATGGCGGCTTTTTGCCGATCCTGGCTGAAGTTATAACTTTAGAGCGAATTGATCAGGTTTAATAACACTACACCCCGGTCTGTAACATGAAAAAGATTATTTTAAATGGCACTGATACAACGGTACGTCTCGAAAGACAAGCCGGTGTATGGCCTTCACAGCAACAGATCCTGGATTTTGAAACGGCATTAGGTTACCCGTTGCCTGCCGATTACAAAGAATTCCTGCTCACCTATAACGGTGGTGTATGCGAACTTAAAAATGTCATAAAGCCCGTAAGCGGTTATCTCTGCGACCTGTTCGGGCTATTCGATCAAAGTGCCGACCCCGGCATCATGCCATTGAAACTTCCGGCCAGCGATGAATTAACGGAACTGTGGGGGCAGCTTCCCTCCAATTTATTGCCTGTTGGCGCAGTGGATAGCGGGGATATGATCGCTATGCGGTTTTACCCGGCAGGGGTAGAAATAGTTATCGTTGATCATGAAGATGACCAGCTTAACTCCCTTGTGGTTGCAGATAGTTTTACCGTGTTTTTAGCGGGTACGGTAAGAGAAAATGAACCTTAATCTTTTAGCGATGCGGCGATCTTTACAAAATCATTCTTTAGTGCCGTTTTATTATCGGCAATGGTCCAGGTTAATATTTTGTAATAATGTGTTTTGGTTTCTACCGCCGTTACCAGCATATAAAACTTACCGTCTTCGTCCGACCAGGTAAGCTCGGCCTGGGCATGTTTATTATTATTGGCAGTAAATTCAACCGGTGTGCTTTCTTTCCTGTCGGCTACCTCCGTATTATAGCCTTTTAAAAAATCGGCCAAAAACTCCTTTACACTGGCAAAACTGATCTCTGCTTCTTTTAAATGGTCCTTATCATCATCAATCACTATACAAAATGCCACTTTCTCCTCGTTCATGTACTGCAGTGAGGCCACATCATTCAGCGAATAGGTCTTTTTCAGGTAACCTGGCACATCAAGGGTATAACAATGGCCACCTTTACGGGTAACAAATGGCTGGGCCTGTGCCGCATGCACGAACACTATGAAACACAGTAAGGCGATGAATGATCTCATAAATAGTAGTTGGTTGATGATAGCAGGGTATACTTATTTAAAACTTATTCTTCCACATCATACTTTCAATGGGCCTGTCCGGCTGGCCGCTGTATTTGGCATTGGCTTTCTGGTTATAGGCTACTTCAATGGTTCCTTCTACCGGGAAATAAATTAACTGGCCTACCGGCATGCCCTTGTATACTTTTACCGGTTGTTTCACCGATATCTCCAGGGTCCAGTGCCCGCAAAACCCAACATCGCCCTTACCGGCCGTAGCATGAATATCAATACCCAGGCGGCCTGTGGACGATTTGCCTTCCAAAAAGGGCACATGGGCATGTGTTTCCGTATACTCCAGTGTTACACCCAGGTAAAAAATATGCGGGTATAATACAAAACCATCGTCCGGAATTTCAAAATACTCTATCTCGTTATGCTTTTTGGCATCCAGGATATGTTCCTTGTAAGTGGCCAGCCATTTACCCAGGTGTACATCGTACGAATTACTACCCAGGCAATTACGGTCATAAGGCTTCAGCACAATCGTTTCTTTGGCTATCTCCTCTAAAATGCGGGTATCTGATAAGATCATTTTTTTAAATTTTTGTTGGTCAGCTGCCGTTTTTCATGGCATCGTCCCTTGCGTCGCACACTTCAACTGCAGGAATATTGCCCGGCATTTACGCTTTCCCTATCCGGTACACTATTTTTCTTTACTTTGGCAAATAAACACAAATTTTAAGTATTTATAAAAAACAGGTGTTGAATGGAGCTTTTCGGTATAAAATGCCCCTGTTTAAATGTTTACTTTTACATCCTTAATTTACCCGATGCCTATCTTTTTTCAGCAGCAAATAAACGAATTTACCAGGCTTGGTGTCTGGAAAATTGAAGAAACAGAGGAGTTTTTCCAGAGTAACGTGCCGCAGCACCGGGATGTTACCCACCCGCATAAACGCCTGCAACACCTGGCAGGGCGGTATTTACTGCAATACCTTTTCCCGGGCTTCCCTTACGAAATGGTACAGATAGCCGATACCAAAAGACCTTTTTTACCTAACGAAGAATACCATTTTTCTATCTCCCACTGCGGCGATTATGCCGCGGCCATTGTCAGCAGCCGGCAAAGGGTGGGGGTTGATGTGGAACTACCCACTGAAAAAGTGGCCGCTATCAAAGAAAAATTCTTATCACCTGCCGAACTGGCCCGGCTGCACGACCCCAACGACCTGTACTGGCTTACCGTATGCTGGAGCGGCAAAGAGGCCGTTTTTAAATGGTATGGTGAGGGCAAGGTCGATTTTAAACAGCATATTCAATTCAGGCAACTGAATGAAGCGGATAATACCATTGACTGCTTTTTTGAAAAAAATACTACAACACTTCAGATCAACTTTCACCAGATCGATAAACTGGTACTCTCCTGGGTGGTGAACTGATCATTTTTTATTACAGGCAGTGGTTTAACAAACGATTGTTATCGTTTTTTATATAATTAATCTATAAAACAGGTAGACTAATAAATTTAAATCCTATATTTGTCCCAGTATAACAACTGACATGTAAATGGATCAAGCTTTTTTGTATAATAAAATGGGTGTGTGGCAGCGAATGTGTATGCCTGAATTTTTGTGTTGCTGCTGATACCTGCAGTAACGGGAACAAAATTTATTGGCTAACACACTTTGCAACATAATGAGCGAGCAACAATCCATAAACATTACATCATTCATCAATTTTTCAGCACAACATGATATAGCTGAAACCCTGGCGTACCTGGCATCCTTATACCCGGATGATATTGTTTTTTCTACCAGTTTCAGTTACGAGGACCAGGTAATTACTGACTACATAGCAAAAGCAGCTCCCGGCATTCAACTCTTTACCCTGGATACAGGCCGCCTGTTCCCGGAAACCTATTCAACCTGGAGTGCCACTTTGGATAAATACCAGCTGCCCGTCACTACCTACTATCCCGACGATATTGCCTTAAAAGAGTACGTTACCAATAATGGTCCCAATGCGTTTTATGCATCACCGGAGTTGCGTAAACAATGTTGTCATATACGTAAGGTAGTGCCTTTACAAAAAGCGCTGGCGGGCAAAAAGATCTGGATCACGGGCCTGCGTGCAGAACACTCCCCTAACCGCCAGTCATTACAACCATTTGAGTGGGATGATGTAAATAGTATCATCAAATACCATCCTTTACTACAATGGTCAACGGATGAGGTAACGGCACATATCCATCAGCATAATATTCCCTACAATGTATTACATACCCGTGGCTTTGTAAGCATTGGTTGCGCCCCCTGTACAAGGGCTGTTAAACCCGGTGAAGATTTCAGGGCAGGCCGCTGGTGGTGGGAGGATAACAGTAAAAAAGAATGTGGACTACATAGCACCACAACAGCCGTTAAGGCATAAATATTTTAGTAGCACAGGTACTAACCTGTAAAAAGCGTGAAGGAATGAGTAAGTATAATGTAGATTATTTAGAACAGCTGGAGGCCGAGAGCATTCATATTTTCAGGGAAGTGGCGGCCCAGTTTGAGCGTCCGGCTTTATTGTTCAGTGGTGGTAAGGATTCTATAACATTGGTTCACCTGGCAAAAAAAGCATTTGCCCCGGGCAAAATACCTTTTCCGCTGGTACATATTGATACCGGCCATAACTTTCCCGAAGCACTGGCTTACCGCGATAACCTGGCTAAAGAACAGGATGCTACCTTAATTGTAAGACAGGTGGCCGACACTATTAAACAACGTAACCTTACCGAACCCAAGGGCAAGTTTGCCAGCCGTAACTGGTTACAAACTTATACTTTACTGGATACCATTGAAGAGTTTGGCTTTGACGCCTGCATTGGCGGCGCCCGCCGTGATGAAGAAAAAGCCCGGGCCAAGGAGCGAATATTCTCTGTAAGGGATGAGTTTGGCCAATGGGACCCCAAATTACAAAGGCCCGAGTTATGGAATATTTTTAACGGCCGTATACATAAGGGTGAAAATGTAAGAGTATTCCCCATCAGTAACTGGACAGAACTGGACGTATGGAACTATATCCGCAAGGAAAATATTGTACTGCCTTCTATTTACTTTTCGCACGACCGTGAAGTATTGATACATGAGGGCCAGTATGTAGCTACTTCGCCCTTTGTGCAGATTGACGAAACGGATACCGTGGTTACCAAAAAAGTACGTTACCGTACCGTGGGTGATATGACCTGTACTGCAGCAGTGGAAAGCACGGCATCTACTTTGGATGAAGTGATCAACGAGATTATTGCTGCCCGTATCAGTGAGCGTGGTGAAACCCGTATCGATGACAGGGTAACGGAAGCTGCGATGGAAGACCGGAAGAAGAATGGATATTTCTAAGTAAAGGAAAATAAAAGTGGAAAAGAGGTTTGTGGTTCTTTTGGGAGGAATGATAAATGATAAATGACTTGTTATGAACCATTAACTATTAACGATTAACAAATACTAAACAATGGACTTATTAAGATTTATAACCGCGGGTAGTGTAGATGATGGCAAAAGCACATTAATCGGACGTTTGTTATACGATAGCAAAAATATCATGGTCGATCAGCTGGAGGTATTGGAGAAACAAACCAAGAATAAAGCAGCCGGTAATATTGACCTGGCTTTATTGACAGATGGCCTGCGTGCGGAAAGAGAACAGGGCATAACCATTGATGTGGCTTATCGTTATTTCACCACGCCTAAACGTAAATTTATTATAGCCGATGCACCCGGTCATGTACAGTATACCCGAAACATGATCACCGGTGCTTCCAATGCTTCTTTAATTATTATTTTAATTGATGCCCGGCAGGGGGTGGTGGAGCAAACCCGCCGTCACTCTATTATAGCCTCCTTATTAAATATACCGCAGGTAGTGGTGGCCATTAATAAAATGGACCTGGTGGACTATTCTGAAGATGTGTATAATAATATTGTAATTGACTACGCAAATGTGGCTACCCAGTTAGGGCTGAAAAATATAGCCTATATACCGATCAGTGCTTTGAATGGTGACAATATTGTAGCACCTTCTGTTAGCATGGATTGGTACGAAGGGCCATCATTGCTTGGCTTTTTAGAAGAAGTAGCCGTGGAAGCGGACAATGATACTGACCAGGCACGCTTCCAGGTGCAATTTGTCATTCGTCCGCAGACGGAAGCCCTGCACGATTACCGTGGATATGCCGGTAAAGTGTTAAGCGGTGTGTATAAAACCGGCGATGCGGTTAAAGTATTACCAGCGGGTATTGACAGTACCATTACGACTATTGAAGTGGGTGGAAAAACAGTGGAGGAAGCATTTGCCGGTCAGCCGGTGGTTCTACAGTTAAAGGATGATATTGATATCAGCCGCGGTGACACCATTGTAAAACAGGAGCAGGAACCAACGGTGGCTAATGAAATAGAAGTGTTGTTATGCTGGCTGGGCGACAAGCCTTTACAGGTGGGTAATAAATACTACCTGCAACATAACAGCCGGCTGGTAAGGACGGTGGTAAAGGAGATTGAATATAAATTGGATGTAAATACCCTGAGCCGTGAATCGGTAGAGGGTGGGGTGAGACTGAATGAAGTGGTAAAAGCCACTATTAAAACCTCATCGCCCCTGGTATTTGATGCATACAAAACCTTACCAGCGAATGGCAGTGCCATACTGATAGATGAAACCAGTAACAGCACGGTAGCGGCTGTGCTATTGCAATAAAATTTTTTGAACTAATTCTCTACTAAACGAGTAGACTTATGAATGTACAATACATATCCGGTAAAGTGATACTGGCAGGTGCCGGTCCCGGTGATCCCGAGCTGATCTCAGTAAAAGCGGTTAAATGGCTGCAAAAAGCTGATGTGGTATTAGTGGACAGGCTGGTAAGCCATGAAATTATTAATGAGTACGTGCCTGCAAAAGCACAGGTGATATGCGTGGGTAAACAGGGCCGCTTTGGTTTATCAACCCCGCAGAAACGTATTAACCAGATGATGATCGATTACAGCCGGGATGGAAAAACAGTGGTGCGCCTGAAAGGGGGCGATGTATCGGTATTTGCCAATGTATTGGATGAGCTGCAAACCCTGGTAGAAAATAATATCCCTTACGAAATTATTCCCGGTATTTCTGCTGCGTTAGGTGCTGCTGCGTATACAGGTATTCCGTTAACGGCCCGCAACTATGCCAATGCCGTACGGTTTTTAACCTATTATAAAACTGATGTATTAACGGAGGAGTATTGGACCGAACTGGCCAATACCAATGATACCCTGGTGTTTTATATGTCATCGGGTACCCTTAATGATATTGTAGAGCATTTAAAAAAGCAGGGCATTACTTCCGATAAATATATTGCCGTGGTGGAACAGGCCACTACCCGTTTACAGAACGTGCATATCAGTAATATTTACCGTCACCGCGAGGAGTTTGGCGATAAGGAATTTGCCTCACCTTCTCTTTTGATAGTAGGTAAAGTGGTGGTATTACATGAACAGTTTAAATGGTTACGTAACAGTAACAGCCAGGAACAATATTTTGAACCGGTAGCTTCTTTACGCAAAGAAGCCGTGTAAAACACCCTATATGTTAAACGAAACGAAACATAGTTTACTTGCTACGCTGGTGAAAGAATCCAGCAGGGAAGAGCTGATCTGGATACAGGGCTACCTGGCTGCGGTTATAGCCGGCAGTGGTGATATTGCCACAGGCGAAACGGCGGCTCCTGTTGTTAGCAAAAAAATTACATTGGTGTATGGTACCGAAACCGGTAATGCTAAAAAACTGGCCTCACAGTTAGCGGGCATTGGTAAAAAGAAAGGTGTGAATGTAAAACTGGCCGGGCTTGATCAGTATCGTGTAACGGACCTGGCAAAGGAGGAGTTTTTATTTGTGGTGATTAGTACCCAGGGTGAAGGCGAGCCACCGGCATCAGCTAAAAAATTCTACGAATATATACAGGCTAACCAGCTGCAATTACCCAACCTGAAATTTGGGGTATTAGCCCTGGGCGACAGTTCCTATCCGCTGTTTTGCCAAACCGGTATTGATGTGGATGAAAAGCTTGCGCAATTTGGCGCTGCGAGGGTTGTGCCATTACAAAAATGCGATGTGGATTATGAGGAAACAGCACTGGCCTGGTTTAATGAAGTATTAAATACAACAGCCGCAACAGCATCAACGGGGATAACAAAACCTGCTGCCGAACAAAAAACAGCTGGTAAAAAATATTATGAAGGCCGGATCATTGCTTCGGTTAATTTAAATGACAGGGGATCCAAAAAAGAAACCTACCATATTGAAATTGCTACAGATGAAGTGGTGCATTACGAACCGGGTGATGCCATTGGCATTGTACCACCTAACCGTTTAGCCGTTGTGGAGCGGATCATTGAACTAACCGGTGTGGACGGAAACACTATTGTAGAAACGGGTAAGGTAACTGCGGATATAAAAACCATATTGACACAACATGTAAATGTGTGTTATTTATTGTTGCCTACCATAAAAAAATATGCGGCTATCACCGAACAGGAAATACCGGAAATAAGAATGGACCTGGTTGACCTGTTACGTATTTACCCGGTAAAAAACCCGGCGCAGTTTGAGGAGGTAATCAAAATACTTACCCCTATTGCGCCAAGGTTGTATTCACTGGCATCGGCCCCGGCGGCACATGGTGAAAATGAAGTGCATATCACGGTATCTAAAAACACTTTTGTTACAGATGATGAACGCCGTTATGGTTTGTGCAGCGAGTTCCTGGGCGATCAGCCTGTAGATACGGCCATCACCTTTTACGTGCATAAAAACAAGGCCTTTAAATTACCCCATGCGGAGAAAGATATTATCATGATAGGCCCCGGCACGGGTGTAGCTCCCTTCCGTTCGTTTTTAGCAGAAAGAGATGCGGCCGGCGCTACAGGTAAAAACTGGTTGTTTTTTGGTGAGCAACATTTTGTGACTGATTTTTTATACCAGGTAGAAATGCAGAAATATGTGGAGACCGGTGTACTGACCAACCTGGACCTGGCTTTTTCCCGGGATCAGCAGCAGAAAATTTATGTACAGCATAAAATGCAGCAAAAGAGCAGTGAACTGTACAACTGGTTAAACAACGGGGCTGCTTTGTATATATGCGGGGCCAAAGAACCGATGGCTACTGATGTGGAGCAAACCCTCATTAACATCATCAGCGAGCAGGGCAATAAAACAACAGCTGAAGCGGAGGCCTTTTTACTGCAGTTGCAGGAGGAGGGCAGGTATGAAAAGGATGTGTATTGAGAGGGCGGAAAGCTGAAAGCTAAAGGCTTAAAGCTAAAAGCAGAAAGCCTGGGTTTGTGTATCACGAACCGCGAAGGTTTAATGATGAATAGTATTACAGAACGATAAACGGAGCGTCGCAACAGCAGTTCAATAGCGTTACTGCAGCCGGCAAACAAAAACAACTGAATTGATATATAATGGCAGATAAAGACAATAAGAAGTTATCACCCGTTGAGCGGATAAAAAAAGAAAGCAAGGGCTTAAGGGGCACTATGAAGGAGAGCCTGACTGATGATATTACCGGGGCCATACGTGAAGATGACCAGACCCTGATCAAGTTTCATGGTATGTACCAGCAGGATGACAGGGACAGGCGTGAAGAGCGTAGTGCCAAAAAACTGGAATGGTTATACTCCTATATGATCAGGTTGCGCCTGCCCGGTGGTTTGTTGAGTCCGCAACAATGGATCGGACTGCATCATATAGCAGGGGAGCATTCAACAGGGGTAATTAAGATCACTACCAGGCAAACAGTACAGCTGCATGGTATATTAAAATCTTCCATCAGACCAACGATACAGGCTTTTAATACCCTGCAGCTGGATTCTATTGCGGCCTGCGGTGATGTGAACAGGAATGTGATGTGCAGCGCCAACCCCGAGGAGTCGCCGGTGCATGCTGAAGTGTTTGCGTATGCGGATAAAATAAGTTTATTGGGTTTACCTAAGACAAGGGCTTATTATGAAATATGGCTGAATGAAGAGCAGATAGCTGACCGGTCCGAAGAAGATCCTTTGTACCAGGACCGTTACCTGCCACGCAAGTTTAAAATAGCTATTGCTATTCCGCCTAATAACGATATTGATGTATTTACCAATGATATTGGCCTGATCGCTATTATTGAGAATGATAAACTGTTAGGGTTTAATATAGCGGTAGGCGGTGGTTTAAGTACTACCCATGGAAACCCGAAAACCTATGCCCGTTTGGGAACTGTATTGGGCTTTTTGGATACCGAGGAAAAAGTATTGAAAGCGGTGTATGAGATACTGACCGTGCAGCGTGATTTTGGCAACCGGGAGGACAGGAAACAGGCCAGGTTGAAATATACGGTGGATCGTTTGGGTGTGGACGGGTACAGGAAAGAAGTGGAACAACGCTGTGGCTTTGCCTTTGAACCCGAAAGGCCGTATCATTTTACAGAAAGAAAAGATCATTATGGCTGGCGAAAAAACCATGCCGGCAAATGGTACTATACCATCTTCGTGGAGAACGGCAGGGTATTGGACAGTGATACTGTTGCTTTGAAAACTGCTCTGTTTGAGGTAGCAGAAACTGGTAAAGCTAATTTCAGGTTCACCGGCAACCAGAATGTGATACTGGGTGATATTGAAGAAGCGGATAAAGAGGCTATAGAGAGCATCTTAGGCAGGTTAGGTGTAAAAGCACATAATGAAAATGCGGGGGCCATCCGCCGTACCGCTATTGCCTGTGTGGCATTTAATACCTGTTCGCTGGCCTTAGCCGAGGCACAACGTTATTTGCCTACGCTTATTTCAAGGATAGAACCTATTGTGGAGAAATATGGATTAAGTGATGAGGAGATCAGTTTACGCATGACCGGTTGTCCGAATGGCTGCGGCCGTTCTGCTGCATCGGAAATAGGTTTTATCGGCACTTCCTACGGGCATTATAACCTGCATATAGGTGGCGACAGGCAGGGCCTGCGGCTGAATACAAAATATAAGGAAAGCCTGAATGAAGAACAGATACTGGAAACCCTGGATGGCTTGTTTGCCGTATATGCGGCGGAGAAGAAGGAAGGGGAAATATTCGGCGACTTTGCTTATAACAAATGGATCAGGCAACAATAACAGCCTGCTAAAGAAAGCTATCGGACAAGCATAATTAAATCAATAACAGTAATACCGGATGAGTGTAGTAACAAAAGATATAACAGAAAAGAATGAGCAGGTAACCAATGAGTTGTTCCCTGTCTTTTTAAAGTTAGATCACTTAAAAGTATTACTGGTAGGCGCCGGGAAAATAGGGCTGGAAAAAGTAACCGCTTTATTACAGAACAGTCCGCGAACAACGATTAAAGTGGTGGCTAAAGAAGTAACACCGGCATTCAGGGCTTTTACCGAAGGGTATGATAATGTGCGTATTGAAGAGAGAGCATATGAGTCAACTGACCTGGAAGCCTGTGATGTGGCTATTGTTGCCGCGAATGATAAAATATTGAGCCAGGTTATTTTTGCGGCGGCCCGGCAGCAGAATAAACTCATTAATGTAGCTGATACCCCTGAGTATTGCGATTTTTACCTGGGCTCTATTGTAAAAAAGGGTAACCTGAAAATTGCTATTTCTACCAATGGTAAATCGCCTACCATGGCCAAGCGCATCAAGGAAGTGCTGAACGATGCCCTGCCCCACGAGTTGAATGATAGTATTGATAACCTGCATAAAGTGCGTAACAAGCTAAACGGCAATTTTGAGTACAAGGTTAAAAAGCTGAATAAATTAACGAAAGTGCTGCTGGAAGATGATACGGCCTTTAATGAAAAGAAATGGCGACGCATTGCTACCTACTCTTTACTGGCTTTTGGTTTAATGCTGGTAGGACATTTTACCTTTACTTATATTATACCTTTTGAAAGTATTAAGAATGGATTACTGTCCTTATACAGTACCCTTGATGCCAGCTTCCTGGTGATGTTTGCTGCAGGTTTTTTTGCGCAGCTGGTAGATGGCGCTTTAGGTATGGGCTATGGGGTAGTGAGCGCAACGGTGTTGTTATCGGCCGGTGTAAGTCCTGCTGCTATCAGTGGCAGTATACATACAGCCGAAATGTTTGCCAGCGGCGCCAGCGGGTATAGCCATTATAAATTTGGTAATGTAAACAAAAAACTGTTTAAAGCACTGGTGCTGCCGGGTGTAATAGGCGCTGTGGCAGGGGCCTGGTTATTATATTATTTAGGGGAGGAGTACAGCAACCTGGTAAGACCTATACTGGCCTGTTATACTTTATTATTGGGTATAAAAATTTTATATACCGCTTACCAGAACCAGATAAAGAAAAAGAAATTCAAACATTATAAAGCCTTGGCCGGTGCCGGTGGTTTTTTTGATTCCTTCGGTGGCGGTGGCTGGGGACCTATTGTTACTACTACACTGATCACGAAAGGCAGAAGTCCCAAATATGTGATCGGCTCTGTAAGCATTACCGAGTTTTTTGTTACCCTGTCAAGTGCCCTTACCTTCTTTTTATTACTGGGTGTTACACACTGGCAAACCATACTGGGATTGATCGTAGGCGGACTGGTAGCGGCGCCTATTGCAGCAAGACTGGTAGGTAAATTACCAAGACGCACTGCCCTGATACTGGTAGGTGTATTGGTAATAGTATGGAGTGTACGTATCTTAATAAAAGTTTTATAACTTTTATTATAAATAATTAGTCTACAAAATTGGTAGAGTAATTGTAAACCTATATTTTTGAACTATATTATCAAAAAACTGTATGTTCAACAGGCTCTTGTCTTTCTTCCCGGCTCACCGATGTTGTTGCCGGTATACCCCTAACGGTCGCTTACTTCAATTTTAGAATTACCCATATGTGAACATTGCTGTAATGCAGTGATGCATGTTTGAATAATAATTTTGGTTTTATTTAGTCTATAAAAATTATAGACTATTAATAATAAATAAACGTAACAACTAAACAACAATGCTAAAGACCTTATCAACTGCAATTATTTTCTTATTACTGGCCGCACCGGCATTTTCGCAATACAAATTAAGTGGTATTGTGAAGGAAGAGAATGGGATCTCGGTCCCCAACGCTACCATCGTTGTAAAAAATAAGGGCATTACCGTTTTATCTGATAAAGAAGGCGTTTTTGAAATTGAAAATGTAGCACCGCCCTTTACACTGGCGGTTAGTTATGTATCTTTTAAAACCCGTGAAGTACATATAAAAGATGCATCTGTTACCACCGTAAATGTGGTATTGTTTAAAGAAGACCTTTTATTATCGGATGTATCTGTTTCATCCCGCCGCCGGTTGGAGAGAGTACAGAATGTGCCTATCGCCATTTCGGTTATCGGTGGTTCACAGGTAAGGGAAACCGGCTCTTTTAATGTAAACCGTTTAAAAGAACTGGTGCCCTCGGTACAATTATACTCCTCTAATCCGCGTAATACAGGCATTAATATCCGCGGCATAGGTTCGCCGTTCGGGTTAACCAATGATGGCCTTGATCCGGGTGTTGGTTATTATGTGGACGGCGTATATTATGCCCGCCCGGCCGCTACCACACTGGATTTTATTGATATTGCCCAGATCGAAGTATTACGTGGCCCGCAGGGAACCCTGTTCGGCAAAAACACCACATCCGGCGCATTCAATATTACTTCACGTAAAGCCAGCTTCAGACCGGAAGCAGATTTTGAAGTGAGTTATGGCAACTATGGTTATATCCAGGCCAAAGCTTCTTTATCGGGCCCCTTAACAAAAAAATTAGCAGCCAGGGCATCGTTCTCGGGAACGCAGCGTGATGGGGTAATTGAAAATATACGCACCAATAAAGCCACCAATGATATCAATAACCTGGGCTGGAGAGCACAGTTATTATACCAGGCATCGGATAATACAACCATTACCTTAAATGCCGATAATACCAAACAACGCCCCGATGGCTATGCGCAGGTATTGGCCGGTGTGGTAACCACCAAACGCCCGGCATACCGCCAGTTCAATAATATTATAGCGGACCTGGGGTATACAGTGCCCACACTCAATGCCTTTGACCGTATTATAGATCATGATACACCCTGGAAATCGGATAATGATATTGGCGGGGCTTCTTTAAATATTGAAACGCAACTTGGTCCGGGTACACTTACTTCTACTACGGCCTGGCGTTACTGGGACTGGGGCCCTTCCAATGACCGTGATTTTACCGGCTTACAATCACTGGCTTTATCACAAAACCCTACCAAACACCATAACTGGTCGCAGGAGATACGTTATGCCGGCAATTTTACCAATAAGTTAAGTGGTGTGATCGGCCTGTTTTATATTAACCAGGATGTAAAGACCACCGGTTCGGAAGTAGCGGGTGATGCCCAATGGCGTTTTTCGCAAAGCTCTACCAGCAGTTTATGGAGAACGGACAGCTTATTTGAAGGTTATGGTGTATTTACCAATTCCTCTATCAAATCCACCAGTGCGGCCATATTTGCCAATGCAGACTGGGAGGCGCTTCCGGGCTTTCATGTGCAGCCGGGCTTACGTTTTAACTACGATAAGAAAGACGTGGTGTACGATCGCCAGGCACGCGGCGGAAAAGAATTTACTGATCCCGCCATCATTGCTATCCGCCAGGGTGTGTACAGTAGCCAGTATTATGCAACCGATGCGGAGGAAAATAAATTTACTTATCATTTAACCTTATCCTACCGTCCGGAGGAGAAAAATTACAATGCTTATGTAACCTACTCCACCAGTTTTAAACCGGTAGGCGTGAACGTGGCTGGCTTACCAACGGTGAACGGGGCACCGGCCCTGGACCTGGCCGTTATTAAGCCGGAATACGTGACCCATTATGAAGCCGGTATAAAAAGTACACCATTCCAGAACTTTAACCTGAACCTGACTTTATTCAATACTGATATTAAAGATTACCAGGCCAATGTTCAATCCCCTCAATTAGGTGTGAACAGGGGCTATATCGCCAATGCGGAAAAGGTTAGGGTAAGAGGGGCGGAGCTGGACCTGAATTACCGTATTAACAAGAACTTTAACTTTTTTGCAGCGCTTACCTATACCGATGGTAAATACCTGAAATTCCTGAATGCGCCATTGCCGCTGGAAGAAACCGGTGCTACCAACGATGCTAACCAGCAGGTGGCGTTTAAAGATATATCCAAAACCAAACTACCGGGTATTTCGAGGTTTGCAGGATCGGTGGGTGCTGAGTTCTCCACACCGGCAACTTTTTTCAAACAGCATGGCAGTTTCTTTATTGCTGCAGAAACGTTTTACCGTTCTTCTTTCTCCTCCAGCCCTTCGGAGTCGGCTTACCTGAATGTGGATGGATATGCCTTGTTGAACGGAAGGATAGGCTTTAGAACAACCAATAGTTTTAGCGTATACGTGTGGGGCCGTAATATTTTAAACCAGGATTATTACGAGCAATTATTACCGGCAGGTGGTAATGCAGGGCACTATGCGGGAGTACTGGGCGATCCGGTTACCTATGGTGTAACCTTACGCTTTGCCTTCAGGGGAAATTAATCATCACCACAGCGGCTCAACCAGGGCCGCTGTAATACCAGCCGTGTGGCCGAGAGGACAGGTACAGGTCTGCAACACCTTTCACGTCGGTTCGAATCCGACCACGGCGTCACAAACACTAACCCAATAAAAAAAACTCATCATGCATTTTCATGATGAGCTTTTTTATGTTCTATCAACTATGAACTATGATCCATGAACTATTAACTATTTCACCAACTTATCCACTTCTGCATTAAACTCCTTCACAAACGCATCATAAAACTTGCCCGTAGCAGGGCCTGAATAACCAGTATGTATTTTGGATACTTTTCCCTGCTTATCAATAAAGATGGTAGTAGGGAAGGCCAGGAAGGTATTTAAAGCCGGTAAGGATAATGCCACCTGTTGTTTATCGGCTATGCCGGCAAACAGCTGGGTATAGGTAATGCCTAGTTTTTTGCGGAAGCCGTTCAGTGCTTTTTTTACATAAGCGCTGTCGTTCTGGCGTTCATAGTGCAGGGCAATTATTTCTACTCCTCTTTGTTTGTTCTGTTTATACCATTCCGATAAAAAACTGGCTTCATCGTAACAATTGGGGCACCAGCTGCCGGTAATGGATAGGATCACCACTTTGTTTTTAAACTGCGGGTCGTTTAAAGATACCGGGATGCCATTGGCGTCGGGAAAAATAAAATTAAGCGCATCATAACCTTCTTTTAAGGTGGTCAGGGTATAGGCATCGGGTAAGGCGGCTTCTTCGTTCTCCGTAGCAGTGAAGGCCGTGTTACCGCGGGCACCTACGATCTCACCGTTTATGGTTCCGTCCGGATTAACCTTACCGGTATAATAACTTACGCCCGACCCGATAAAGGATGACAGGTAGAATGTATTTCCATTGATCACACCATCTAAAAAGCGGGAATCACCGGTTACCCGTAAAAAACTGGCCTGGAGCCGGTTGCCATCCTGTGTAAATAAGCCTACCGCTTTTTCTTCGGTACCGCCTGCCTGTTGTATGGCCACATCATAAGTGCCGGAAATATCTTTTAACGGAGCTATTGTTGGGTGGGTGAAACGTTGCGATATGCCTGCAGCAGCCGTTACAGGGTATACTGTTTTTTTATTGTTTTGTTTGCGGAAACTGCCGGTAAGTGTATTGTTACCGGTAATACCAAATGCCAGTTCATTTTCAAACTGGTCAATATAAATAAAAAGAGAATCCTTCGTCCAGCTGATACGGCCTGCATTAAAACGTTCCTGCCCGTTAATAAAAAAGGCTTGGGCATTGCCGGCATTGGTACCGGTGATCTCAAAGTTAAAGGGTACATCCACTCCCGGTTTAACAGCAAATACACCCCGCCACTTTTTAAAGGGACTAAATGTTTGCTCAACCGGGGCAGTCTGTAACGTAGCAGTAAGCGACAACGGAACGGCACCTAAAAATAAGGCCTTTTGCAGGAGATTCATTTGTGAAATTTGTTTAAGTCTACTAAATTTGTAGACAAATATAACCATCCGCCGGGAAATTTGTTTGCGCTGTGGGTAAAAAACAGCGGATCCACCGGTTTAACAACTGATAATTAACATATTCATAAACGATAAAGTAAACAAGGTTGACTTATGGAAAAGATCTATTTAAGTGATTCGGGGCCAAAGGTTTCCCCGGCAGTGTATGGTTTTTACCGGTGGGGCGGGAAAGATGCATTGGACACCAAAAAACTGGATAATATTATCAGCCTTTGCCTGGAGCTGGGCATCAATACTTTTGATCATGCCGATCGTTACGGCGATTATGAAATAGAAAAACTATTCGGGGATGCCATTATTGCCAAAAAAATAAAGCGGGAGGATATTGTCCTGTTTACCAAGGCTGGTTTGCGCCGCCCGCATGCCAAACAAAAGGGAGTAGAAGTTTCACATTATGATTCCTCTGCCAAATACATTACCGAAAGTGTGGAACAGTCATTAAGAAATTTACGCACGGATTATATTGATATTTTTTTACTGGAAAGAATTGACCCTGTTTCCAATGTAGAAGAAACGGCTTATACGCTGGAGAAGTTACGCTCCAGTGGTAAGATCAGGAATATAGGCATCACCAATTTTACGGTATTCCAGCACCAGTTACTGGCTTCTGTATTAAGAGTGCCTATTGTAACCAACCATATTGAATTGAACCTGCTGGAAACAGAAGCTTTGGATAATGGACAGCTGGATTATATCAAGCAAAAATTCATGAGGCCATTGGTTACCTCACCGTTGGCCAACGGAAGGATAGAGAACGGCACGGACGAACTGGCTTCAAGGGTACATTACCAGTTGAACCTGCTGGCCGAAAAGTACAATGCCAATATTGAGTCGCTGGCTGTTGCCTGGCTGGTGAAGTTAGGGGCTTTACCTTTGATCGGTACCCTGAACGAGGAAAGAATTAAAAACATTGCCAACTCCTTTACCATCAAATTAGATCACCAGGATTGGTATAAATTATACAATGCCAGTAAAGGGCATACCATTGAATACAGTTAAATAAAAAGGCGCAGTTAACTGCGCCTTTTTATTTAATATTGATCAGATCAATTATCATCATCACTGTCTTCCAGCAGGTTCAGGTCAACATCGCTGCCCGAAATACCTTCAATGGAGCCACGGATATGGGCTGCATTCAGCAATACTTTTTCCAGTTGTTTTTCGCGGGCCTTCCACAGTTTTTCCATGGCATCCCTTTCTTTTTGTATGGATAACTTCATGCTCATAAAACCCTCCCTTACGGCCTTCCATTGTTCGGCAAATTCACGGCTGGTGAGGTAATCGTATAACAGGTGCATTTTATCGCCGCTGTTCTCCTGTTTTTTTACTGCATTGAATATTTTAATAATACTGTCACGCAACATATGGGTAATAGCTTTTACCTCGGCAAAACTGCAGATCCACACCCCGTCCTTTTCACCAAAACGTTCCAGGTCCTTGGGTAAGGCCTGGGTAACAATTACCGCTACATCAGCACCCTGGCTGCGCATATCGGCCTTTAATTTTTCTATCCAGTCGTTGGCAAAATCTTTGGTCCGTTTACTTTCAAAAATGATCTTGCCGCATTCCTGGCCAAACTGGTTGCGTACGGTTTGTATACAATCGGCCCCGCGAACGCCTTTACCTACTTCACTGATCACATCAAAAGGGAAACTGTTACGTAACAACTCTTCCAGCGCCAGCTCCTGTACCTCGCCCTGTAACTGCATAGATACCTGGTCGGCCTTGCGTTTCATCTCTTCCACCAGTTTCTTCTGGTCTTCCAGTTGTTTTTCCAGCTCTCTTTGTCTTAACTGGAATTCCGTTTCTTTGGCCGCTACTTTCTGTTCTTCAATTTTCCTTATCTCTTCAGATAATTTTTCCCTTTGTTCCTGCAGGGTTTTCTGAACGGTGATCTCTATCTCGGCTTCTTTATTTTTTAAAGCCTGTTCCTTTTGTAAAAACTCCAGCTCTTTCTGTCTGGCCTGTTTTATTTTTTCTTCATTCTCTTTATTGTTCTGCTGTAATAACTGGATCTGGTTTTGAAAATCGGCCGTGATGGATCTGCGCAGCGATTCTTCTAACTGCTGCTGCAGTTTGTTTTTTTCGCTTTGTAATTGCTGGGCATGTTCCGCTTCTTTTTTGCTCAGTTGTTTTTCAAACTCCTCGGTTTTCTTTTTCTGCCATTCACTTACTTTGGAACGTAATTCTTTCTCTACCTGGTCCCGGATAGCTTCATTAGGTTCAAACTCGTGACCACAGTTGGGACATTTTATATCAGCCGGCATAATACGATACTTTGGTTCAAATATATGAAAAGAGAACTGACTATCCGAAGCCTGCTGTTTTACCCGCCAGGCTTATAAAATACCCAGGCCGGCAGTTCATCGATTGTAATGGTCGTTCATCGATTACTCATTGTGGTTCAATGAAATGGATAATACATTTGATCCCGTAACCATACAGGCATTAACAATACTGATAACAAAACAGGATTATGCATTACAATAAAAAAGTAACAGGTTATTATTACGGCATCAACCCTGTTTTCCCGGGTTATTCCACCATCTTCTTATATGGAGAAGCGGGTAATGGTAACCTGGTCGGACGTTTATATTTTGAACCAGACAATAAGCACACTTTAACACCACACCGGTTTGAGAACGGCTGCCCCGTGCTTTATTTCCGTCGCAGTGATATGCCCCTGCTCATTGATATGCTGCGGAATGAAGGCCCTGTCTGGCTATGGGCATATGTCAGTGATGGCATCAACATAGCGAATGCCGTGTTAAGTACCGATTACACAGAACCGGTAGGCGAGGGGGAAAATATTTCACCCGGGGCCTGATCATGTTTGGCTTGCCTGTGTAAACACAACCTTAACCATTATCTTTCCTTGAAAATGAAAAAGAGTGCCCCTGTGAGCACTCTTTTCTTTTATAGAGAAGTTGTTTATAATCCTTCTTTTTCTTCGATCAGGTAATTGTTGCGGCCGGTGGAATTACGGGAGATCAGTTCGCCTAAAAAACCCGCCAGGAATAGCTGTACACCGATAATAATGGCTGTAAGGGCTATAAAAAAGCCCGGCCGGTTGGTGATGCCGTATTCAAAATTGATCAGCTTACTGATGATCAGGTATAGTGAAAAAGCAAAGCCTATTAAAAAAAAGATGGTGCCCCATAAGCCAAAGAAGTGCATAGGTCTTTTGCCAAACTTGCCCATGAAGAATATACTCAGCAGGTCCAGGAAGCCGTTCACAAAACGTTCCCAGCCAAACTTGCTCACACCGTATTTACGGGCACGGTGTTCCACCACTTTTTCACCTATTTTATTAAAGCCGGCCCATTTGGATAAAACGGGTATATAACGGTGCATCTCACCATATACTTCAATACTTTTTACTACTTTTTTATCGTATGATTTAAGCCCGCAGTTAAAATCGTGCAGGTTGATCTTGCTCATTCTGCGGGCGGCCGCATTGAATAATTTACTGGGCAGATTCTTGGTCAGTCTATTATCATACCGTTTCCTCTTCCAGCCGCTTACCAGGTGGTAGCCGTCCTCTACAATTAAACGGCGCAGTTCCGGTATTTCATCGGGACTGTCCTGCAGGTCGGCATCCATGGTGATCACCACATCGCCCTGGGCAGCGGCAAAGCCTACATTCAGGCCGGCGGACTTGCCATAATTCCGTTGAAATTTAATGCCCTTGATATGGGGGTTTTTAGCCCTTAACTGCTGGATGACTTTCCAGGAATTATCGGTACTACCATCGTCTACAAATATTACTTCATAGCTGTAGTTGTGTTCGGCCATTACCTTCTCTATCCAGGCGGTTAGTTCCGGTAAGGATTCATCTTCGTTCAACAATGGTATTACAAGCGATATATCCATAAATTATTTCTTCTTCAGTTGTATAAGTACTGCTGATCCAATAAGGGTAATCAGAGCCCCAAACACCAAATATCCGAAAATTGATGAGTAGATAATGCCTGTAAGATATCCTTTTTTTGCATTATCAACCATTGTATCAATTTGTGCCGGTAGTTTACCTTTAGTCTTTATTAATTCCTGTCGGTAAAATTCAAGATATTGCTCTTTAATCTCCGGGTGTAGCTGGGCATTAATGGCTGAAAATATTACAACAATCAGGGTGACAATGATGAAACATTTAAACCCTTCGGAAAAAGTATCACCAAATTTTCCGGAATATACGTTCGATTGAGCATATGCCCAAAGTGTCCACGCTATTCCCCCTACATATAAACCATAAATGATAAGATAGGGCAAAGCAGACTGTTGTAATGGGTTTACCTGGTAAATGATCAGTGTTGCAATAATCATTAACACCCCGGTAATGGCACCTTTAATTAAAGGCGTAATTTTTATATTCATTTGTTTAGTTCAACTTTATTCAAATATCAACTGGTTCATTAGCACATCAGCATATTGGCTGATCAGCTCATTAATTCAGCACTACCTGTCCTTTATTAACAATGCCCACTACTTTACCGGTCAGTTCTTTACCGATAAAGGGCGAGTTTTTCGATTTAGAACGGATGTCCTTCTCTGTTACCGTCCATTTGGTTGCAGGGTTGAACAAGGTGAGGGAAGCTGTTGCTCCTTCCGTTATATGTATATGTATATCCGAACCAGCCCGGTTAAATAAACGGCGGGGTTGTTTGCTTAATAAATTTACCCATGTTTCCTGCGTTACCCCAGGTAATACGGTATTCAATACGGCATAAGCGGTTTCCAGTCCTATCATACCGTATTTGGCATATTCAAACTCCAGTACCTTACTGTCGTACTCGTGTGGCAGGTGATGGGTGGCTATACAATCCACCAATCCGTTGGCAATAGCTTCCTGTATGGCCTGCTGGTCTTCCCTGGTACGTATGGGCGGGTTCACTTTTAAATTAGTATCGTAACTAACAATATCATTGTCATTAAAATAAGCATGGTAGGGGGTTACCGAGCAGGTAACGGCCAGTCCTTCTTTTTTGGCCGCAGCTATCAGTGCCAGCGACCGGGCCGATGCCACACCGGTAAAGTGTAATTTGGAGTCGGTGTATTTGGCCAGTTCAATATCACGGGCTACCATCAGCTCCTCTGCAATGGCAGGTTTGCCGGGCAGGCCCAGTTGGGTAGAAATAATGCCTTCGTGTACCAGGCCATGCGGCTGGATATTTTTATCGTCTGGAACCTGGATCACCGTGCCATCAAATGCTTTTACATATTGTAAAGCCTTTAATAGCAAACCTGATGATTGTATGGACCGGGTACCGTCGCCAAAAGCAATGGCACCGCTGGCATGCATATCGTACATTTCGGCCAGTTCCTTGCCTTCGGCCTGGCGGGTAACAGCGCCAATGGGATGCACGTTCACCGGCAGTTGTTTACTTTTTTGTACAATGTATTCAATATTGGCCTTATTATGCAGGGCCGGGTTGGTATTTGGTATCACCATTACATCGGTATAACCACCGGCTGCAGCGGCTGCTGCGCCTGTTTCCAGGGTTTCCTTAAACTCGTAACCGGGGTCACCAAAGCCGGCAAAAATATCCATCCAGCCGGCCGATACATGCAGGCCATCCTGTTCAATTACCTGGTCGGCTTCCAGGGCAAGATCGTCGCCAATGGCAGTAATACTGTTGTTCTCAATAAATAAATCGGTAATCCGGCCGTTGAGGGGCGAGGAGGGGGCAACAATTGTCGCCTTTTTAATGAGTATTTTCATTAAGGCGCAAAGTTAATGGTTGTTCGCCTTTTTAAAAAATATGAGTCCAATATGTCCGATCAAATATCTCAGATCTAAGATATTAGATATTGAATCTGAGATTTCTATAAATGGTAAACAACATAGGTGTAAAAAACTTATCTTGTCAGCTTTATTTACAATTCAAGCGTCCTTCATATGAAATCGAGAGTATTATTGTTTTTTGCGGCAATAATTGCCACCATTAACGTTATGGCGCAGTCCAACCCGGCCTGGTTACGTTATCCTGCCATCTCCCCCGATGGCAAAACCATTGTCTTTACCTATAAAGGAGACCTGTATACCGTAAGCAGCAGCGGTGGTAATGCGGTACCGCTGACCCTGCATGAAGCGCATGATTTCATGCCCGTGTGGAGTCATGACAGTAAAAGCATTGCTTTTGCCAGCGACCGCTACGGTAATTTTGATGTGTTTGTGATCCCTGCCACAGGTGGCGAAGCCAAAAGAGTGACCTATCATTCTGCCCAGGAATATCCATACGAGTTTACGAAAGATAATAAGAACATTATTTTTGGTGGCACCCGTTTGGATATTGCGGCTAACAGGACTTATCCTACCGGTTCACAGCCGGAGCTATACAGCGTGCCGGTGGGTGGTGGCCGTGTGAGCATGTTCCTGCCAACACCGGCTGAGGACATCAAATTCAGCAGCAACGGTAATTTTATTTTATACCATGATAAGAAGGGTGGCGAGAACGCCTGGCGCAAGCACCATACATCGGCCATTACCCGTGATATATGGAGTTATGATATAAAAACCGGTAAACATACCCGTATCACTAATTTTAACGGTGAGGATCGCAGCCCTGTATTTGCCGGCGACGATAAAAGTTTTTATTATTTAAGTGAGCTGAGCGGCACTTTCAATATTCACAAACAGGGTATTGATGGTGGTAAAACCGAACAGATCACCAGTTATAAAAAACACCCCGTACGTTTTTTAAGCAGCAGTAATAACGGTGTTTTATGTTATGGGTGGAATGGCGACATATATACCTGGCAAAACGGTAAAGCACAAAAGGTAAATATTACCATTACTACCGATGGCCGTAAGAACAATGAAGAGCTGGTGCGTGTTACCAGTGGAAGTGGTATGAGCGTGGCCCCTAACGGGAAGGAACTGGCTTTTGTTTACCGCGGGGAAGTTTTTGTGAACAGTGTGGAAGGGGGTGTGACCAAACAGATTACCAACTCGGCCGGGATGGAAACCGCTGTAGGATTTTCACCGGACAATAAAGCCATTATTTATGCATCCGAGCGTGACGGCAGATGGCGCATTTTTGAAACACGTAAAGTGCGTAATGAAGAACCTTATTTTTATGCGTCTACCTTATTGAAAGAAACAGCCATTATTGATAACCAGCATGAGAATACACAGCCTTTGTACTCTCCTGATGGTAAAGAGATAGCTTATATTGAAGACCGTAATATTTTGAAGATATACAATATTGCCACTAAACAAACCCGCAGCCTGTTAGGAGCGGAGCAGATGTTTGCTTCTGGTGAGGGCAGCCAGTATTTTCAGTGGAGCCCCGATAGTAAATGGATATTATTCAACTACGATATACCCGGTAATGCTGCCAGCGAAATTGGCCTGATAGCCGCCGATGGTAAATCCAAAGCGGTAAACCTTACCCAGAGCGGGTTTAATGACAGCCGTGCCAAATGGATACTAAATGGCAACGGAATGATCTGGTTCAGTAACCGCGACGGTTTAAGAGGTGCTGCTATGAGTGGTGGCTCACAGAGTGATGTGTATGCTATGTTCTTTAATAAAGAGTCATGGGAGAAATTTAATTTGAATAAGGCCGATGCCGCATTACTGAAAGAGAAAGAAGAAGCCAAACCTAAAGGTGATACAACCAAAAAGAAAGAGGTGAAGAAGGACAGTGCTGTTGTTATTGACCTGGATGATATTGCCATGCGCAAAGCCAGGTTAACCATTCATTCCTCTGCTTTAGGTGATGCCCTGGTAAGTAAAGACGGAGAAACCCTGTATTACCTGGCAAGGTTTGAAAAAGGTTTTAATTTATGGAGTACCAACCTGCGTACCAAAGAAACAAAAATGCTGATCCCGTTGGCAGGTAATGGTGGTACCATGGCATGGGATAAAGACCAGAAAAATATTTTCCTGAACAGTGGCGGCAGTATTACTAAAATTGAGCCCAACAGTGGTAAACAGGAAAGAGTAAGCATTAATGGTGATATGGTAGTAGATACCCGTGCGGAAAGAAACTTTTTGTTTGACCATGTATGGCGCAAAACCAAAAGAACATTTTATACAGCAAGTTTCCATGGGGTGGATTGGGATAGCTACAAACCCGATTATGAAAGATACCTGCCTTATATCGGTAATAACTATGAATTCTCCGAAATGTTAAGCGAGTTGCTGGGTGAACTGAATGTATCGCATAGCGGCTCATCCTATTTTGCCTCTAATGCCGATGGAGATGCAACCGCTTCCTTAGGTGTGTTTTATGATTATGCGTATACCGGTAACGGTATTAAAATAACCGAAATAATCAAAGGCGGTCCTTTGGATAAAGCGGCCATCAATATTAAACCCGGTTATATTATTGAGGCTATTGATGGTGAAACCATTACTGCTGATAAAGACCTGCCGCAATACCTGAACCGTAAAGCTGGCAAAAACACGTTGATCACTATTGTAAACGGTAATAAAAAAGAGGATGTTATTATTAAACCTATCTCTATTGGCGAAGAAAATGGTTTGCTCTACCGCCGTTGGATACGCAACAACCAGGAAGAAGTAGAGAAACTGAGCAATGGTAAACTAGGGTATGTGCATATTCCGGGTATGAACGATGGCGCTTACCGTACTACTTATGAAGAAGTATTGGGTAAATACTTTGACAAGGAAGGATTAGTGGTGGATACCCGTTTTAATGGTGGTGGCGACCTGGTAGGCGATTTGGATATGTTCTTAAGCGGTAAAAAGTTTATGGATTATGGTACGGATAAACATAATAATGGCTATGAACCTAATTTCCGCTGGACCAAACCCAGTATCTCTATTGTTAACGAAGCCAATTACAGTGACGGACATTGTTACGCCTACATGGTGTCGCAGCAACATATCAATAAGCTGGTAGGTATGCCGGTACCTGGTACCTGTACATTTGCCGGATGGGAAGGATTGATGGATACCGGTATCCGCTGGGGTGCGCCTCCCGTGGGTGTAAAAAATACCGAAGGTAAATTTTTGGAGAACCTGCAAACCGATCCTGATATTAAGATCATGAACGATTATGATAAAGTGATCAAAGGTGTTGACCAGCAGTTACAAACTGCCGTGCAGGCCTTGTTAAAAGACCTCAAAAAATAGTACTCATCCTTATACGGATAAAAAAGCATACCCCGGGTATGCTTTTTTTATGTGTGCACATTTCATTTAAAGATGCTGCTATGTAAAATATAGCTGTTATACTATTCAGTACACCAATAATATGCGTGTATTGTTAAAAGTGTTCATTGGTGATACCGACTGTCGGCCGGTGTAAAGCTCCTGAACCCTTTATTTTCCTTATCTTCGCCGCTTTGCAGGCTGCACATACATTTGTAGCCATATATATGCATCAGGCCATTGTGGTCTATTTTTTCTTAATTAAAACCTGAATGCTGTAGATGGAACTGTATTATTCCTTTTCTGCCTTAATTGTATTAGCTGCTATTTTTTCTTATGTCAATGTCCGGTTCTTAAAATTACCTTCTACTATCGGGGTCATGTTAATTGCCATGGCGGCTTCGGTGATGCTGGTAATTACCGGTAATATGTTCCCTAAAATGTTTTATGCCTTTTCCAAATTGTTAGAAGGCATCGACTTTACGGAAATATTAATGGGGGGAATGCTTAATTTTTTACTTTTTGCGGGTGCTATACATATTCATATGTCTGACCTGAAGGAACAACGTATGCCGGTGGTGGTGTTTTCTACCTTGAGTGTATTATTATCTACCGCTATTGTCGGAGGTATCCTGTATTTTGTATTCCCGCTTATTTATAAAGAAATTCCGCTTATTTATTGTTTACTCTTTGGTGCTTTGATATCGCCTACTGACCCGATAGCGGTACTGGGCATTTTAAAAACGGCCAATGTACCCAGGAGCCTGGAAACCAAGGTGGCCGGTGAATCATTATTCAACGATGGGGTAGCGGTAGTGGTGTTTGCAGTATTGCTGCAGATCGCCCAGAATACCGAAGCCGAGGTTTCTGCCTCCGGTATTTCCTGGTTACTGGTAAAAGAAGCAGTGGGTGGCTTATTAGGCGGTATACTCATCGGCTGGCTGGTGTCAAAAGCCATGCAGAAGGTGGATGATTATAAAGTATCGGTACTGCTGACCTTAGCGGCTGTAATGGGCGGTTATTTACTGGCCAGGGCCATTCATATCTCCGGTCCGCTGACCATGGTTGCTGCCGGTCTGGTAATTGGTAACTACGGTAAAAAAACGGCTATGTCCGAAACCACGAAAGATTACCTGGAAAAATTCTGGGAACTGGTGGATGAAATATTGAATGCAATTTTGTTCCTGTTCATAGGTTTTGAATTATTGCTGATCGCCGACCTGACTGATTACTGGCTGGTTGGGTTAGTGGGCATTATAGTGGTATTACTGGCCCGTTTTATTTCTATATGGATACCCACAAAACTGATACCTTTTAAAACAAAATTCAATGGCGGTACGATCAAGTTGCTCGTGTGGGGTGGATTACGTGGAGGTGTATCCATTGCGCTGGCCTTATCGGTGGAACACGGGCCATACAAAAACTTTATTCTCGCTATCACGTATATCGTAGTAATATTCTCCATCGTAGTACAGGGGCTTACCATTGGCAGGGTAGCGAAACGTGTATTACCCACCGGGTAAACATTCGCCAACTAATAATAAAAAAGCTCCTGTATACCAGGAGCTTTTTTATTAATGATACATGAATGGTTAATATGCATGTAGTGTTTATTACGTATCCTGTTGATCAGGGAATAATGCTCCAGCTAAAGTTTTCATGTTTGTACAGTTTCCATCTCTTACCATTGGCGGTTGTAATATTGGCTGCGGTGGGCATGGTATTACCTTCTGCGGTGGCCTGTGTGTTGAATAAATAGGCAGGGGCATCAGTAGTCCTTGCAGGTAGGCTATTGATCATATTAGTGATTGCTGTGTTTTTGAGGAGGTTCTCGTAACAGGATAAGATATTCAAATCTTTATTCGCCGTGAAGTTTAATGCAGCAAGCTGGTTTACCCAGCAATGTAATTCGGTTAGAGCCGGGCAACCGGAAAGATCCAGCGTGGTAATTTTATTATTGCCGCAATGCAGAATTTTCAAAGCGCTGTTGCCTGATACTTCCAGTTTAGTGATAGCATTATTGTTGCAGTCAAAAGTGCTTACTTTACCATAAATATTCAGTGTACGGGATGCGTTTACAGTATAGTTGATGCCGAATCCAAACCCGGGATCTTCGCCGGTGTCCCTTATTCCATTATTATTCACATCCACCCAGATACCTGCCTGGTCGGCAGGAGCAGCATCAAAAGCTAACCTGATATTTGCACCTTCTGCCCTTGAAGTAGTTAATACCATTTTATACCTCATTTCCTCAGGGGTTTCGTCTTTGCCCTTTTTACAGGAGCTAACCGTGCCGGTCATACACAGGCCAATACATGCCATAATAATAGCTTGTCTAACTGTTTTCATAAAGAATGATTTAATGTTTCGATGCAAATATGGCAGGTAAATGGAGTGGAGTCAATCACCTGAAAAGGGGATTTTTAGCAATGCCTGTAATAGGGTAATTATCTTTAACTTTAAATGCTATCAGGCAGCAGTATAAGTTACCCTGTTCTTTATCGCAGGGATGGTATAACCTGAAATTATTAATCAATAACACGTATCATTATGGCAAATAAACTGTTCCCTAAATATGTCACTTTAGTTTTACTCCTGTTAATGACTACTACTTTACTCGCGCAGGAGAAGGAGATCGTTAAAGAAAAATGGCATTGGGGTAACCCGGTGAAACAGGATACTACTGCCGGTTATGTGCAGGTAGTAAAAGTGGATAATATACTGTATATTTCCGGGGCTGTAAGTACAGCGGTTACACCGGAAGGTATTACACAGGTGTATCTTGCCCTGGAAAGGTCATTAAAAAGCTTTGGTGCAGGATTTCAGAACGTGGTGAAAGAGAACCTCTATACCACCGATATAGAAGCCATGAAGAAGTATAACGATTCCCGAAAAGCATTTTACAAAAAAGACTTTCCGGCCGCCACCTGGATACAGGTAGAAAGATTGTATATGTCTGATGCCAAATTAGAGGTGGAGCTGGTAGCACATCTTCCCAAGAACTAATCAGGTATAAATAAGTTTACAATACCAGGCTATTACAGATGACCAGGCGGGAAACTTACAAGTATTGCATTTATTAATGTAAAGACCTGAACTGCTGCGGCGTGTTACCTGTTTTTTGTTTAAATAACTTGCTGAAATATTGTGGGTATTCAAATCCTAATGCGTAAGCTATTTCACTGATACTTTTGTTACTTCCTAATAAAATATTTTTTGCTTCTTCAATCAGAAAATGATGTATCTGGTCCTTGGTGTTCATGCCGGTTTCTTTTTTTAATAAATCACTCAGGTAATTGGGTGATAAATTTACTTTACCCGCCACATAAGCCACTGTGGGAAGCCCTTTTTCTTTTAATATATCTGAATTAAAGTATTCTTGTAATATGCTCTCTACTTGTGTTACAATATTACTGTTTGAATGTTTTCTGGTAATAAATTGTCTTCCATAATAACGGGAACAATAATTTAGGAGTAATTCTATATTAGATACAATCAGGTTTTGACTGTAGTTGTCAATGTTCTCATTTAATTCGCTTTGTATCTTTACAATACAGTCATATAATACTTTCTTTTCCTTATCCGATAAATGCAGTGCTTCGGATGTTTCGTATGAGAAAAACGTATATTCTTTCATTCTTGCCCCAAGCGTTGTGCCTCTTATCAAATCCGGATGAAAAAATAATCCCCAACCCATCATGTCGTCTCTTTTTTGTATTTCAGTATCCAGCTCAACAACCTGTTTTGGTGCAATACATATCAAACTTCCTTCCTGGAAATCATATTGCTGCCTGCCGTATTTCATATTATTGGCACAATAATTTTTGAACATGATAGAGTAGAAATTGCAGGAAATCCTGGTGCCGGCCGGAATATACTCATCTACTTTCCCAAAGTCTATAACGGCCACCAATGGATGTTTAATTCCGCCCTGTTCTACAAACCTGCTAATGTCGGATATGTTATTGATGTTTATAACTGGCGTCATTTAGTTTAATCTTTTGTACTAAAAATAGTGTGTTAACGGGTTGTTTGAACAGGCCTGTTTTTACAGGGTGCAGGCGGCAACATGTTTATACAAATTACTTAAATATTATTGGTTAACCGTCACTGGACCGTGTTTATGATCAGCTTTATCACATAAAATAGTGTTGAAGCTTGCATGGTACATTCATTACATCTGGCTCATTACTATTTTATCAAAGAGCTTATCACCCAAATAGGTTCTCATCCAAACCATAGGTTTAGCAAATTTTCCAACCCTGTAGCGTGTTTTTGGCTTTTTGCTGTTAACTATTTTACTAATGGTATCAGCAATGACTTCGGGTTTGGAGGAGCCATTACCTTTAGCTGATTTTTTGGTGCCCTCCTCAATTTTATTCATTAAATCTTTATAGGCACTGTCTTTCCTGATTTTAGCAAAACCTTCTAATAATACAGTTCCGAATTCAGTAGCGATAAACCCCGGCTCTATAACCACCACATTGATATTAAATTGTTTTAGCTCTAAACGCAAACAGTCGCTTAACCCCTCCAGAGCATGTTTACTGGCATGATACCAGGCTCCCATGGGAAAGTACATTTTTCCACCCATAGAAGACGTGTTAATAATGGTGCCGGACTTTACTTTACGCATGTGGGGGACTACTTTCTGAGTCATAGCGGCAATGCCAAAAACATTTACTTCAAACTGTTTTCTTGCTTCATCCAGCGGTACATCTTCTACAGCACCGTACAACCCATAGCCCGCATTGTTCCAAAGCACATCAACCCTGCCTTGTTCTTTAACGATAGTGTTGACTACGTTGTCGATGTCAGCTTCGATGGTGACATCCATCTTGATCGGATGCCCGCCGATTGCCTTGATATCTTCCATTTGATCGATACGACGTGCTGCTGTATAAACAGTATGGCCTTCTCGGATGAGTCTCATAGCGGTTTCTTTACCCATGCCTGAACTTGCGCCGGTGATTAAGATTACTTTTCCCATTTTTTGATCATTTAATTTGTTACTGCAAAGGTGGGAAGGGAATACCCCGGGACTTGTAAACAAATCTCTGATTATTGTATACTTTTTACGGAAAAGGGCCATGTTGAACACTCCTGGCAGCAAATGGGTGGCGTGGTGGTACCGGGTATGAGACGTGGAAGAGGATATAAATAAATAAGGCAGCATTGCTGCTGCCTTATTTTGTTTGGTCGGGACGACTAGATTCGAACTAGCGACCCCTTGCACCCCATGCAAGTGCGCTACCGGGCTGCGCTACGTCCCGAATTTATTACAGAAGGGAATTTATCTGTAAATATTTTACCTCAATTAACTACTTTATTGCGTCTCTTCCGCCTCAAGCGGGATGCGCTACCGGGCTGCGCTACGTCCCGAACATGTGAATTGGGGATGCAAATGTAGGGTTAATTGTCAAAAAAACGACAGGCTTTTCCTAAAAAATATCCGTATAAAACCTCAATAATTCATTACCGCCAGCGTTTTAAGCTGCAGAAAGGCCCCGTAACGGCCTTTTTATCATAATTGGCATTATTATTCGTTTATGGACTTAAGTGCCCGGGAATAGCGGTATTTGTAGCCCGGCAAACATTAAATTTTACCTTATGCGAAGAATTACTTTTTTTATCGGCATCTGCCTGCTGGTCTTTACCGGGTGCACCAAAACGGGTGATAATACTTCCGGTGACCTCCCTGCTTCCAGCGCGGCCAAGATCTACAATGTGAAATACGGTACGGAAAGCCGCCAGGCCATGGATGTATACCTACCTGCAAACCGGGATGCCGGTACTCCTTTTGTGATGTTGATACATGGGGGTGGGTGGACAGCCGGCAATAAGAGCGATTTTAATGGAGTGCAGCAGGCATTGTCAGATAGTGGTATCGCCTCGGTTTCCATCAATTACCGTTATGTAAGTACCACTGTTCATTACCAGCAATTAATGGAAGACGTGCACAAGGCTTTACAGTATTGTGTAGATAAAGCAGGCGCCTGGAGCATACGGAATACAAAAATTATTATGGTGGGCGCCAGTGCGGGAGCGCATATGTCCCTGTTATATGGTTATGGATTTGATACGGATAACCGGGTAAGCGGGATCATATCTTTAGCCGGTCCGACAGATTTTACGATCCTGGAGTTTCATGCTTATGCCGCCCTCATCGGCCTGGGAACCAATATTTATAATATGGTTGGCGCTACGTATACACCGGGACAACCCCTGGATGAAAAGTTCTCTAAAGCCAGCCCGGTCTATTACGATAAAAATGTACCTACACTCATCGTTCACGGCGATGCTGACCTGGTGGTACCTTACAGCCAGGCCATTATCCTCAGGGATAAACTGCAAAGCAAAGGATATACTTATAAAATGGAAACCATTGCCGGCGGAGGCCATGATCTTGGAATGGGTAACCCGGTGAATGCGTTAAGGGTATATACAGAACTGATCAGGTGGACAAGAACATACAGCAAGTAGTTAATGGTTCATCGTTAATAGTATGAACACCGGTTTTATTATGTTGAGCAGTTTCCTGTTGTTGAATTGTGCGACCCGCAACAATACTGCGATACCACTTGTAACGCAGCCGGTAACAAAGAAATAAATCCTCCCGGAAATTTGAAGATGAATAGTTTTACAGGTAATTGGCTTAATAAAAAAAGTCCCTCGTGAGAGGGACTTTGATTTTTTATGCTTCGCAGCTTTTACAATTTACCAGGTTGGTGATCATTTCTTTTGATACGCTCTGGCTGCGCTGATAGTACAATGTTTTAATACCTAAACGCCATGCTTCGATCATTAATTTATTCACCTCTTTAATAGGCAGATCGGCAGGTATATTTAAGTTTAAGCTCTGTGCCTGGTCAACATATTGCTGACGGATAGAGGCCTGCTGAATGATCTCCAGCTGGCTGATTTCTTTAAATGTTTTGAACACTTCTTTCTCTTCAGTGGTCAACTCTTTTAAATGCTGTACGCTACCATGGTTCAGCATAATGCCACGCCATGTTTCTTCATTGTCAATACCTTTTTCTTCTAAAAGTTTTTTCAGGTATTTGTTTTTACGCATGAAATTACCTTTAGACAGACCGGCTTTATAGTAGTTACTGCTGAATGGTTCAATACCAGGTGAGGTTTGACCCAGGATAGCAGATGAAGAAGTGGTTGGTGCAATGGCCATTTGCGTGGTATTGCGTAAACCATAACCTTTTAACAGTTCAGGCTCACCATAGATCCAGGCAAGGTCTTTAGAAGCTTTATGGGCTTTTTCACTGATATCTTTAAAGATACTGGCGGTAAGTTGCTTAGCTCTTAAACCTTCAAACGGTATCATGTTTTTTTGCAGGTAAGAATGCCATCCTAATACACCTAAACCTAAAGCACGGTGACGTTTGGCAAACGCATTGGCTTCGGCCAGGTAATAGTTGCCTTCAGATTTTGCAATGAACTCCTGTAATACGGCATCCAGGAAGTATACGGCCATTTTAACGGCATTGGTATCTTTCCACTCATCGTATAACTCTAAGTTCATAGAAGAAAGACAGCAAATGAATGATTCTTTCTCCGAAGAAGGTAACATGATCTCCGAGCAAAGGTTACTGCCGTTAATAGGCAGGTTCAGGTCTTTATATACCTGTGGTTTATTGCGGTTTACATTATCAGTAAAGAAAATGTAGGGTAATCCTTTTTGCTGGCGGCTTTCCAGTACTTTAGCCCAGATCTCTCTTTTCTTCATATCACCGTCGATCATATCCTGCATCCAGTAGTCAGGTACACATACGGCATAGAAAAGATTCTGGATCGGGTGACCGATATCTTTAATAGATAAGAACTCTTCAATATCACCATGGTCAATATCCAGGTAAGCGGCAAAAGCGCCACGGCGTACACCGCCCTGTGAAATGGTATCCATGGCCGTGTCAAACAAACGCATAAAGCTTACGGCACCGCTACTTTTACCATTATCGGTTACAGCAGTACCACGTCCGCGGAGTGTTCCGAAATAAGCCGATGTACCACCACCGATCTTTGTCTGCATGATCACTTCACCCAGCTTATGCGTGATACCTTCAATATAGTCAGGTATATGTACATTGAAACAGGAAATAGGTAAGCCTCTTTCTGTACCCATATTGGCCCAGATAGGAGAGCTCAGGCTCATCCAGCCGCGTTCAATCATTTCCTTGAACGCATCTTTTAACTCGGGTTTATATAAACGTTGTGCAGCCGCTGCGCAGATACGCTCCAGGGCTCCTTCTAAAGTTTCGCCTTTCAACAGGTAACCCCTGTTTAAAATCTGTTCACTTTCTTCATTCTTCCACCATAACTTTTCATGTTCATATTGTGGAAGTAATTCGCCTTGTTTCAATTCAGGCGCGGGGGTAGCAGCTGTTTCAAAAAGTGTATTCATAATTTAATGGGGGGTATATATTTGGTAACAAATAGGGGATTCAATTGTTCTGTTAAAATAAGTCATGCGCTGAAATACTTTTATCATGTTTGGTGTATTCAACGGGACGTTTGGCAAAAAAGTCATCCAAACTGTTGGAGAAAACTTCTTCCTCAAACCATAACATGGCACTGCTGTCCTGCGTACTTACATTGAACACAGGTTTTATGCCAATTTGTGTTAAACTTTCATCGGCACGTCTTTTCATAAAATTGATCAGGTCTTTCTTATGAATAATTTCCAGGTGTCCTTCGCTGAATATCCAGTCTAATATCTGGCTTTCGGCTTCAATTGACTGCTCAACAATATCAGTGATGCTTTTGATGGTCTCTTCAGTAAAGATCTCAGGATATTCTTCCCGGATCTTATTCACCAGGTAAATACCGGCATTGGCATGTATCTGTTCATCTACCGAGGTCCAGGCAATAATATTGCTTACATTTTTCATTAACCCTTTAAAACGGGTAAAGGATAATATAATGGCAAACTGGCTGAACAGGCTCACATTCTCAATCAGGATACTGAACAGTATTAATGAAGTAGTGTACTCTTTTTTATCATTAGATTTCGCACTGCCTAAAGCGGCTGTCAGGTAATCGATACGTTGCTTGATAGCAGGCACCTGGATCAGTTTATCAAACTGGCTGTTATAACCTAATACTTCCAGCAAACGGGAATAGGCTTCAGAATGCCTGAACTCACATTCCGCGAAAGTGGAACCTAAACCATTCATCTCCGGCTTGGGAAAATGCTGGTACAGGTTACCCCAGAACGATTTTACCGCCACCTCTATCTGGGCGATAGATAACAAACTGTTTTTTACGGCATTTTGTTCGGCAGGTGTCAGATGAGAGTGAAAATCCTGTACATCTGCTGTGAAATCTACTTCGGAATGCACCCAAAATGATTTGTTGATAGCAGCAGTAAATTGTAATACCTCCGGATATTCGAAAGGTTTATACTGAATTCTTTTGTCAAAAATGCCCATACCGTTCTTAAGTTTGTCAGCATTCCCACTACCTATAATTTATATCTTACAGGTTTAAGGGAATAAATAATAAAAAAAGGGATTATTTTATGCAGGATTGGATAGTACCGCTCTGCAGTTTTTCAAAGTTCGCCAATAAAAAAATTAGTTAGCAATAAACAAATTCACAATATGTGGAAAGAAAATTCAAACAAATTCAAACGGCTTTTGAACAGCCGGTTCCGGGCGGTTTTGGGTGGGAATGGATTTTTTTATAACCAGCACAATTTTAAAGGCTTAGCAATTGTTTTTCCGGGCGGGGGCAGCTGTGCCAACATGCCAGACTTTACCCCTTCCGGCAGCTAATGATAATTTAATAACCGGTGTGTATAAAATATATTTTGAAATCTGATTCTTAAATGGTATCATCAATAAAACGCACTGTTTAACGTTCAGCCGGTTTTTTGTCCCAGTTCCAGGCTATCCCTATATAAAAATTACGTCCCGGTGCTGCATTAAAATACCTGCCGGCGGCAGCATTAATATCATTACCCAGGCTATACTTTTCATTTAATATATTATCAATACCAGCATATATATTTAACTGGTGTGTTGTTAGCGGTAATGTATAACCCGAACGTGCGCCTATTAAATGATAGGCAGGCGCAATAGCAGTATTGGCATCATTTAAAAATATATTGTCTGCATAGTACCAGCTGCCATGCAAATAAATACCCGCCAGGGTTTGTACAATAACTGTTGCAGCAATACTGTGTTTGGGCACAGAGGGTAAAGTATGGCTTTTGTAATTCACATTATTATTTACATAATTACCATAGGTAAAATCATGAAAAGTATAGGCAATACTGGTTTGCACTTTTTTGATAAACTGATTGTTGGCTGTATATAAATAATTTACCTGCGTTTCTATACCTTTTTGTTGTATGGCCCCTGCGTTCTCAAAATAATCAGCGCCGCTGATATCCCTTTTCTGTACCAGTGCATTCTGCATATCAAAATAAAAGCCGGTAATACTTACCTGCAGTTTTTGCTGCAGAAAAGCATAACGGGTTGTCAGTTCATAATTCCAGCCTTTTTCGGCCTGCAAAGCAGTATTCAAAATACTGGTAGAAGGTAATAACTCCGCAGTCGTAGGTGCTGAAAATCCCCTGGATATATTTAACAGGATAGCACCCTTTGAATTGAGCTCCCGCCATACCGCGAAACGTGGCATCAGCGTCGCAGGGTAGGTGAGTGTGATGGTTTTAACAGGATAATTATTTACCCGGGTAAAATCGTTACTGTTCTTATTCAATCCTAATCCGGCAGTCAGCATCCATTTTTTTTGAAGGATAGTATGTGCCTGTACAAAAACGGTATAAGCGGTTTGCCGCACATCATCATCGGTTTGCAGGGTATCGGGGTTGCCATTTTTATTCTGCGATACCCGTATATTATTATAACCCCGTTGCCATTCTGCGCCGGCACTTATTATACTCTGAGCAAATGAATTATTTAAATGAATATCAATGGTGCTGCGTACACCGGCATGTGGCTCCTGCCGCCTTTCATAATTGCGCACCGCGGCATTCCGCAGGTCAGTATAACTGCCGTATAAAGTAGTGCTGCCGCTGATAAACCGGTTGAATATATAGGTATTAGTAATGCCTAAAGTAATGTTTTTTTGAAAGATGGCAGCCTTGGCCTGCACCGCGCCGGGAAAACCACCGGCTGCGGGCCTTGCCGCTTTGGGGTTGGTATCGTATTCGGCCTGGGTTAGCGCACCGGGCGTCTGGTAATACATATCATTATATAATATACCGGTACTGATACTGTATTTTTCATGCACTTTATACCGGCTGCTCCATGAAAAATTATCCCTTCTTAATTTACTCTGTTCCCGGTAACCATCACTTTGGTTATGGGCAAAGGTAATTTCGTGCCGGGCCCCGTCGCTGCCGAAACGTAAGGAAGTAAGTAGGTTTTGCAGGTTATAACTACCGGTAATATATTCGGCATCTGCTCCGGGCTTCCAGTTGTGTAAGCTGCTCAGCAATACCAGGCCACCCGTGCCGGCGCCATACATACTGGATGGCGGTCCTTTTACTACTTCGATCTTCGAAAAATTATTAAAAGCCAGCTGGTTAAAATAAGTATTACCGCCCGGGTCGGTTAACGGGATATTATTCCAGTATACTTTTACATTACGCACACCAAATGGTGATCTCAAGGAGCTGCCCCTGATATTTAAACGGTAACTTCCGGGCGAACGTTCTTCCATACGTACCCCGCTGATGGTATTCATACCACTGAGCAGCGACAATTTATTATAACCGTCAGCTGTTTGCCGGTTTAACATATGCACGGTCGCAGTACCCTTATTGGCGGTCTGGTGAGTACGGAAAGCTTCCACCGTTACTTCTTCCAATAAAAGCGAATCTCCCCCCGATTGCTGTGCGGTAATAAATGGTAAATAAAAAAACAGGCCGGTGATAATAAGTATACTTCTTTTCATTCAGATGATTATGCCTGTATAAAGGTAGGGCTTTCATTTTTCAGGCTGTACAACACGCATCCACTTGCCGGAAGTATATATTATTTATTGGCTTCTTCCAGGGCTTTTTCCAGGTACTCATCCCTGCCTTCCCGTATACCTTTAATCGTTTGTTCAACATATATATTGGGTAATATACCCACACCATGATGCCGGCTGCCGTCATGTTTATATACTTTCATATTCGTGAACATGATAACCGTACCGCCCGGCAAAACAAGGTAATTTACATTACCGTTTGTACCTGCTGTAGGCTGACCAATGATCGTAGCCAGTTTATAATATTCAATATAACTCATATAACTTTCGCCCTTGCTGATCACCTGGCCATCTACCAGGAAGTAAATCTTAGCCGTCAGGTGTGGCTGGGCCGGCACTAATGGCCAGTTCTCATAATGATAAGTAATTTTTTTCTCCTGGTCGGGGTAAATGATCTGCGGTACCTGCATCCAGTTACTCTCTGCAGCTTTGTCTGTCATTAAATACTGGATAAAATCAGTATTATCGGTGGGGTAACCCCGCAGGTCACAAATAATAGCCTTTGCTTTTTGTAATTGGGGTAATGCCTTATTAATAGCGTCCATCTCCGCCACCCCAATATTAATATACATGATATTACCGGGTAGCTGTTTAACGGTGTCGGGCAAAGGGAATTTTTTATCATATACAGCCCTTATTAACTTTCTTTCCAGGGTTAAAGACCTTGCAGAAGCGTTGGGTGATTCATAGGTGATTTGTAACTGCGATCCTTTGCGGCCGGCTAAGGATTCGGTCTCGGCGCGGTAATGCAACCATCCCGGTGTAGCGGCTGATATATATTGATAAATGCTGTCCAGGTAATGACTGGTACTTGCTCCGTTTACCCGGGTAACAATATCACCTTTTTGTATGGACAAGGTAGAATCAAAAACATGAGTAACCACCAGTTTGTTTTCTATCCATTTCCAGGCCAGCGGCGGCATATAATTATCGGTATTAACCACCTGGCTTACACTGATATGCCCGTCTTTTAATTTAGCGGTTAACCTTCTCAGTGTATTCAGGAAATCAGCCTGGGTACGGTCCCGGTAGGTTTCCCTTAAAGCCATGTCCAGGTCAGCATACCAATCGGTCTTTGCCTCGGTAAAGTAGGGAAAGAAATGCTGGAAAACATTCCAGGTATTAATGATATTACCGCAACGGGCAAAAAGTTTATCCGCTTTCAGTGAATCCCTGCTCAGGTTATTGATGATAGCAAGGTAAGACTTACCGGCAATGGTATCAGCGGCCGGGTAGGTACTTGTTTTGTTACCATAAAGTGCAATAGGCACAAATATTTTCAGGTCATTACCGATAGGCTTCTCTATATACTCTCCTACAGCCGGTTTGGTATCAAACAGGTTTTTATCGGTTAACTTCAGCCGGCTGGTGCGCTCACTTTTATAAGGCATCCGTTCATCCTTCAGTGTACCCACGCCCAGGTGCTGCCAGGCTACTACTTCATAACCTTTGAGATCGGGTGGGGTAAACGCCTTTTTATTCCAGTTGATCCTGGTATGGGCAGGTACAATTTTTACCCCCGGCATCAACGGTCCCAATAAAGCCGTTAAAGTATCTTTTAATTGTTGCGAATTGGTGCATCCGGCTACTTTGGCGGCACCATAAACAGCAAACTTATCCCAATCCAGTTTAGCCGCTTCATCACCGGGATAAAAATATTTCAGGTACCCGTATACTTTGGCAAAGCTTTTTTGATTTTCTATCTCCCGGGTATTTTGCGCAGTGATAGTTGTTATTGAATAATAAAACAGGATGCAAAAAGACAGCAAGGTTTTCATGTATTACAAATTTTCGGTACAAGGTTTTAGATAAAAAGGTTCTCCATAGAAAGATGGGCTATATCCGGTCTTCCAAAAACAGTCAGGTTGGTTGCTATATAATTATATATAGTATATAACAAAACTAGCCACCGTAAAACAGGAAAAATTGTAAAAATGTAAACTAGCTTTTAAAAAGCCAGTTACCCACGCCGTCCGTATTTAAATGGATCATTTTAAAAAAAACTTTCGGGCTCAGGCCGGTTAGTTGTTTAAACTCCTTGATCATGTGGGATTGATCGTAAAACAAACAGGCGTAGCTTAACGCGGTAAGTGTTTCTTCCCGGGTACCGGGAATTGTTTTTTGGGCAAGCACTTCCCGGAAGCGGTGTATTTTCTTAAATGTCCCCGGGCTTTTGCCCATATGTTGCATGAACTGTTTATTGATCGTTTGCCGGCTGGTATGGTATTTACGGGCAAGTTCCAGTATACTGATCTCCTCGTCCGTTCTCGAAAGATCTTTGATCGCATCAAACAAGAAATCGTGTTTAAAACCAGTCAGTTTCGAGAGCCAGTAATTTTCAATCATATCCCGCCTGGTGTTTGTATCCTTCTCCGATAAAATAGCCAGCATGGCTGGTTTATAATCAGGGTAAGGCAAAAAGGTTGAGGTATGCAGGGGGTAGTGGGAAAGGGGGGCAGTTAAAAAAGCGTTTAACCCCAGCGGCTTAAAATAAAAGGTTACTTCTTCAACAGCTCCTTTGTAAACCGCTTCAATGGGTTTTATATAGTGACAGATCAATGCAGAATAAAAGCCGTTTTTTTTCTTTTCCTGTACAACACCGCTATACGCTGTTAATTCCAGGCTGGCATTTTGGGCTACCGATATAATACTGAAGTTGTTCGGAAAAGTCAGGTAGCGGATATCACCCTCTTCCCGTTTTTTGGTTAAAAAGTAATAACCGTCCATATACCGGCGCAGTAAAACACTTTTCGGTTTAAAAAATATAACCTCCATCTTCCTTCTTTTCTGAGGGTAAAGAAAAGAAGGAAGATTAAATAATCATCTTTTTTGTGATAACCGGTATAAAGAATGGGGATGGGTGCCAGCTGTCAGTTGCAGAGATGGCATAAAAAAAGGGCTTGCATAGAAATGCTGCCCCGTTTTAAAATCCAATATCCTATGAAAAACCAGTACAAGGATATAAACAAATTCGCATTTATGCAATACTACAAAAGTGGTATTTTTCATTTTTGGCACGAATTTTCATTTTATTAACTATTCAGCGTCAGAAACGGAGTGAGGAAAGTTATTTTTTAAGCTAAAACTTATATATTATGTTACGTTGGGCAGTCATTTTCCTGGTAATTGCATTGGTGGCAGGTATTTTTGGCTTCGGCGGTATTGCCGCAAGCTCGGCATCCTTTGCAAAAATTTTATTCTTTGTGTTTATCGTACTTTTTTTGATCAGCCTTATTTTCGGACGGTCAGCAAAAAGTTAGTACGTATTTTATCTTAAACACCTGTTTTAGCAGGAACAGATAAAAATTACAACACCCCCTATTGGCGTAGCCGGTACGGGGTGTTATTTTTTAACTGGTTTTCCACAAAACAGTATGTCTGCAATACAGCATCCCTATTTTTCAAAGCCCATTTTGCACAGTATTTCCAATCCGCCTATCTTTGCTCTTTAATGGGCCTTACTACTAAACATTTATTAGGAATCAGGGATCTTAGTAAAGATGATATCTCGCTTTTTTTAAGCACAGCCGGTCAGTTTAAGGAAGTTTTACAACGTCCGGTTAAAAAAGTTCCCTCGTTACGTGACATTACTATTGTCAATTTATTTTACGAAAACTCTACCCGCACCCGTATTTCATTTGAGTTAGCCGAAAAAAGATTATCGGCCGATACGATCAATTTTACCGCTTCGGGATCTTCGGTGTCAAAAGGTGAAACCCTTTTGGATACGGTGAATAATATATTATCCATGAAGGTGGATATGGTGGTAATGAGGCATAGTGCCAGCGGAGCCCCGCATTTTTTATCGCAGCATATACCTGCGGCCATTATCAATGCAGGCGATGGTATCAACGAACATCCTACCCAGGCTTTATTGGACGCCCTGTCCATCCAGGAAAAAATGGGCCGTTTAGAGGGGGTGAAAGTGGCCATCATCGGCGATATCATGCATAGCCGGGTGGCATTGAGCAATATTTACCTGCTTACTAAAATGGGCGCAAAGGTTACCGTTTGCGGACCGCCCACTTTAATTCCTAAATATATTGCCCAGTCGCTGGGGGTGGAGGTAAGTTATAACCTCAAAGAAACCCTGCAGTGGTGCGATGTGGCCAATGTGCTGCGTATTCAGCTGGAAAGACAAAATCAGGTTTTGTTCTCCTCTTTAAGGGAGTATAACCTGGCTTACGGCGTGTCCCGCAAATTACTGGAAGAAATAAAAAAGGATATAGTCGTGATGCACCCGGGCCCCATTAACCGTGGTGTGGAGCTGGACAGTGATGTGGCGGATAGCGGCCAATCGATCATTTTACAACAGGTGGAGAACGGTGTAGCGGTACGTATGGCGGCTTTATACCTCCTGTCAAACAGGAATAATTAGGAGGCCGGCACCGGTAACGCTTATCAGCACTCCTTGCGACGCTCCGTTCAACTGTAGTAATCCTGCCGGTCAGGGGTATTTTACTCCTGTTTATAAATAGGCAACTGCTCAAAAAATCCGGTTTTTGAGAACCCGGAAAGCGAACATTTGTTTATTATTGCAATTCTCTAAACACGAAACTTCAATCCTGGTACTTGCCCATGGCTAAAATTGGACTATTCCCCGGAACATTTGACCCCGTAACGCTCGGGCATGTGGATATTATCAACCGTGCCCTGCCTTTATTTGACAAAATAGTAGTGGGTATTGGCTTAAATGCCGCTAAAACACCCATGTTTTCTGCCGATCAGCGCCTGCTCTGGATAAAAGAGATTTTTGAGAACAATGACAAGGTAGAAGGCATGGTATATGAAGGGCTGACCATTGATTTTTGCCGTAAAATAGATGCAAAATTCATCCTCAGAGGTATCCGTTACGTGAGCGATTTTGAATACGAAAAGACCATTGCCGATGCCAACCGGGCTTTAGATGCTACTATTGAGACCGTTTTCTTAACCGGCGAGCCTAAATATACTTCCGTAGCGTCTACCATTGTACGCGATATTATCCGTAACGGGGGCAATGCAGCACCTTTTTTACCCCAGGCTGTTATCCATAGTTTACCCAAAAAAGGTCATTAATATATGTCTATCTGGTTTAAAAAAGACCTGACAATTGACCAGCTCAATGCGCTGAACCAGCAAAATATGGCGCAACATGTGGGTATTGTGTGGACCGAACTGGGCGATGATCACCTGGCCGCAACCATGCCGGTGGATGAAAGAACCAAACAGCCTTATGGGTTATTACATGGTGGCGCATCCTGTGTACTGGCCGAAACCATCGGTAGTGTGGCATCAGCCATGGTAGTGGATACCACTAAATTTTACTGTGTAGGACTGGAAATTAACGCCAATCACGTGCGTAGTGCCCGTGAAGGACTGGTTACCGGCATTGCCAAACCCCTGCATCTGGGCCGGCAAACCCATGTGTGGGACATTAAAATTTACGACACTCAGCAAAAACTGGTTTGTGTAAGCCGGTTGACCGTAGCGGTACTTCCTGTAGTTCATGGTTCATAGGTAATAGTTCATAGTGTGTCCGGTCTCAACTTTCAGGGACATATTGAGTGCTTCCTGCATCATTTAATTTACAGCTCCACATTCAAAGGATTTTCGCTGTCTCAATTCCTGGTTCATCAGTCCTCTCCATATGATTTTGTGCCCGCAAATACCCATGCCGGATACTCATTTCACCACCCCGGATTTAGATATTTCCGCTACCCAATTCCCCATTCACATCATTTATAATTCATCATTCTTCATGCAAACCGACTACTTTTTCAACCCCTCTAACCAGGGTGCCAGGTCCTGTTTTCCTTTATAATGGAAGGGGTAAGTTTTATAAAAACCCTTTCTGCCCACCCGTGCATTACCGTCAATTTTAAAAGAAACACTGTCCGACATGAATGCTACGAGGGCCTGTTTGGCCAGTGTTTTTATATCCAGGTGCAGGTAAACCGGTACCGAAAAAAACTCGTTTGCCGGGATGGTAATAGTGCTGTCCAGCAAAAAATCACCCATTTTATCCTCCGCCATCCAGATGCTCCCGTCCGCTTTTTTGATGCTCGCCGACTTGTTATTGGGGTTAAAAAACTGCAGGTCCAGGCGTACAGTTGACTGTTGCACACTCGCATTTTGAATGGTTACATTCTCCACTTTAACAAATTCCGGGTCTTTTAAATTACCGGTTCCACAGGAAAATAACAGAGGCAACAGTAAAAAAAGAAGGGCTGTTTTTTTCATAATCATACCTGCAATTTAACAGGGCAGGAGCAAATTTCTTCATAGCAGGGTGTTAAAGCAATAAAAAATATTCAGGACTAAATGACAGTACAACTGTGTGCTCATCTTACCCGTTTTTTCAGGAAAAACAGGGTGGAGCGGGAGCTAATAACAAATTAATATTTTTTATAAGATAATTTATTTAGTAAATATGAAAAATTTGTCGATAAACTGTATACTATTTTTATTAGTCATATCTTTTTATGTAAATATTTATTTATTAGTTTTTAATGTTATTTTATTATAATTTATAAGTAATTAAATATTGTATATTTTGTATAAAATATTGTGTTTTTAGGAGTTGTTTAAAATAATTATAATTATTAGTTATAAATAAATGATAATCAATTTATAATGTTATTTTGTTATAATTAAATAAATATATTCATTAGTAATTATTAAATATATTAATATGTTTACTCAAAAAATAAGGGTTCGAAAATATTTTGCAGACTTTTTGGATGCTGCACCATTTTGGAGATTGAAATTTTTATGACTAAATGTCACTTTTTTTGAAAAATTATTTTTCCTGATTTTATGACCTTATTAAGTTAAATTGCGATACGTCATGAACGACTAGTAGCGGCTTATGAGAAAATTTGTATTATGCTTACTGACAGCAGTTTTACTGACAAGTGTTAGCACCATTTTATCTGCCCAGGATTTTTCCAACAAGGGAAAAGAATTCTGGCTATGCTTTCCCTCACATACCCCTTCCAGTAACCTGGGCCAGATGGCACTTTTTATTACCTCCGACAAAAACTCTTCGGGTACTATTTCGGTAGGTTCCTATTCCATTAATTTTTCGGTAACGGCAAACCAGGTTTCCGGTCCGTTCAATATTCCTTACACCGAAGCGCACTTGTCTTTCAATAATGTGAACCCACCCCTAAAACCAAATAAGGGTATTCATGTGCAGGTTGATGCAGGTAAACCGGCAGTGGTGGTCTTTGCCCATATTTATGCCGGCTTCCGGTCACAGGCGTCTTTAATATTACCGGTGGCTACCCTTGGCCGTAAATATTATGCAACCAGTTTCTGGCAAAACAGTACGGCCAACTCTAAGTCCCAATTCCAGGTAATTGCCACAGCCCCCAATACCCAGGTAAAATACCGGTTAAGAAGGGATGGGGTATTGGACCCTGCCGAACAAACCGCCACTTTGCCCAATGCCGGCGATGTATTACAGATCCAGGACGATGCCGACCTTACCGGCTCCGTCATTGAATCGGTGGCCTTACCCGGTGGCGGCTGTAATAAAATTGCGGTATTCTCCGGCAGCTCTTCCTTATCTATCAGCTCGGCCTGGTGTACCGGTACTTCTTTCGACCCCCTGTTCCAGCAATGTTATCCCGTTAATACCTGGGGAAAGGAATTTGGGGTAGTGCCGCTGGCTAATAATCCTTCCGGTTTTCATATCAGGGTAACGGCTTCGGAGGATAATACCACGGTTAATATTGACGGGCAAAATGTAACGTTGAATGCCGGTGAGTTTTATCCCAACAGCCGTACGGCCCCGGTGTATGCAAAACCTTTTACCATCAGTGCCGATAAACCGGTTTCGGTGGCGCAGTTCATGTTAAGCTCCAACTGTATCGGCGCCCCCCGGCCCGGAGGTGCCAGCAATGAGCAGGGCGATCCCGATATGATCATCCTTAACCCGGTGGAACAGAATATCAATGACATTAATATCTTCTCCTCCAACCTGCAGGTGATCCGTTCCAAATACCTGAATGTATTTTTAAAGACCACCGATGCGGCGAGTTTCAAAATAAATGGGGTGGCCCCAACGGCTAATTTCATTCCCATGCCGTCCAATAATGCCTATTCCTACCTTACCATGCAGTTACCGGATAACCAGCAATCGTTCCGGCTGACCTCGGATGAAGGTTTTAACGCCATTACCTATGGTATGGGGGATGCGGAATCTTATGGTTACTCGGCCGGCACCAATATCAAGGATCTTTACCAGTTCCCTTCTGTGGATAATGAATTTGCCAGTGTGAACTTCCCCGCGGCCTGTATAAATGCCGATTTTAAATTATCCATGACCTTCCCTTACGAGCCGGATGAAATTACCTGGCAATTCAATGGCCTGTTTCCTGATATTACGTTAACCAACCCGGTTTATACTTCCACCAGTGTGGTCAATAACCGCACCTTATATAAGTACACACTTCCGGACGATTATAATGTAGCGGCAGCCGGAACTTACCCTATCAAAATCCTGGCAATAAACCCCACTGCGGACGGATGCAGCGGTACCCAGGAAATAGATGTGGAACTGGAGATCTACGGTAAGCCCACCGCACCTTTTACCATTACCTCAACCGGGTGCCTGGAAAGTTCGGCCAGTTTTGCCGCCACGGCCAATACCGCCAACCGGCCGGTGACACATTGGTACTGGAACCTGGGCGATAACACGGAGGTAACAGATGTAAGCACATTGAACCATACTTACCTGGCTCCGGGAACCTATACCATAAAACAAACCCTGATCACAGATATCGGGTGTTTAGCCGATACTTTAGAAAAAAGTATCACTATCCATGAAAAGCCGGTAGCCAACTTTAATGTTAACGGAGCGGTTTGTATTGAACAGCCGGTGAGTTTTGAAGACCTCTCAACGGTCGGCAGTGGCAATACCATCACTAAATGGTCCTGGTTAAGTAACGGCTCACCGGTTACTATGGGCAATGAGACAGGCTCCAATATTTATACCTATAAGTTTACCCAGGAAACTGGTTTCGAGATAGGCCTGGCAGTGGAGTCCGATAAAGGGTGTAAAAGTGATACCATCCGGAAACAGATCACCGTAAAAGGTTTACCATCTATTGGCTTTATCCTGCCGGTTGCATGTGTGAACGATGTAGCAGCACAGTTTACCGATACCTCATCCTATGAGGGCGGAAGCATTACCAGCTGGAATTGGAATTTTGGTGATGCCAATGCAACAGCCGCTAACCCGAACACCGCTGATATAAAAACACCTACGCATCACTTTACGGTGCCGGGCGAATACACTGTTGCCTTAACTGCCACCAACAATGATGGCTGCTCCGCCAGCCTGCAAAAAAATATCAGCATTGCGGGTAACGCCATTGTGCCGGCCTATACCATTACCAGTAATGCGCCTTACTGCAGCAGCAATGCCATAACCCTTAAAAATGAAGCAACAGTAGATGTGGGAAAAATTCTGAAAATAGTTGTTTACTGGGATTACCTCGGTGATCCTGCCAATGTTATAACGGATAATGCACCTGAGACGGGTAAACTATATACATATAAATATCCTGAATTTGGTACGCCTGCCAGTAAAACCTATCGTATCCGCTACGAAGCTTATTCGGGTACAACCTGTGTACAGGTAAATGAACAGGACATTACCATACTGGCTACACCCATGCTGAATTTTAACACGGTAAATGCCATATGCAGCAATGAACCGGCCTTCCAGTTAACCCAGGCCAGTCAAATAAATGCGGCCGATATTTTCGGTACACCAACTTTTAGCGGGAATGGTGTAAGTGCAGCCGGCTTGTTCTCTCCAAGAGATGCGGGCGCCGGTGAACATACCATCACCTATACTTTGCTGGCAGACAATGGTTGCAGTAACAGCGTGCAGCAAATAATAACGGTACACCCGACCCCCGTAGCGGATGCCGGAGCGGATAAATTCGTTATGGAAGGAGGACAGGCCATTTTAACGCCTGCTATCATTAATAATATACCCGTTACCTATAACTGGGCTCCGGTTACTTTCTTAAATAATCCCCGGATAGCAGGCGCCATAGTGGTAAAACCTACGGAAGATATAGTGTACACCCTGACCGTTACATCGGATAAAAGCTGTACCACATCGGATGAGGTAAAAGTTACCCTGATGAAAAACCTGGTCATCCCCAATATATTCAGCCCCAATGGCGATGGTATTAATGACCGTTGGGAAATACCTTACCTGGATACCTACCCGGGTGTTACCATCCAGTTATTTAACAGGTACGGTCAGCAGGTACACCAGATCGTTAATTACAGCAGTCCATGGGATGGCCGTATAAACGGGCGTGATGCACCGATAGGGACATATTATTATATTATCGATCCTAAAAACGGGCGGCCACCGGTCAAAGGATTTGTGGATATTATACGATAGGGAAAATTGTGGAGTAAAGTAAATAATACCCGGAAGCAACAAAACATTATTCAGTGTTAGTAATAACAACCATGTTCAGGAACAATGCATAAAAACTATATAGGATATAAAAAAATATGCCTGCTGTTAGCATGTGTTGCCTGTATGCAGATAAGCAGGGCGCAACAAAAATCGCACTATACGCAGTATATCTTAAACAATTATATACTTAACCCGGCTTTAAGCGGTATTGAAAACTATACCGATGTTAAACTGAGTATCCGCGATCAATGGGTGGGCATCAATGGTGCACCCCGTACCATTTATGCAACCGTGCATGGTCCGCTGGGGAAAAAGGATTATAAAACAAGTGCCACTTCCTACCAGGTACCCGGACAAAACCCGAGAGGCCAGGCCTATTGGGAAAATTATACGGCCTCCGAGCCGCACCATGGGGTAGGCATTAGTATTTTAAATGACAAGACCGGGAATTTTAATCGGTTCACGGCCAATCTTTCCTATGCCTATCATTTGGGATTATCGCCTACTACCAATTTATCGGCCGGTGTGGCCGCCGGTATTACCAGCACCAGTTTAAATGCCGATGGCAAGGCCTTTTTCGGAGTCAACCCTGCCGACCCGGCAGCCGGGAATAATGCCATGGGTGAGCTGCGAAAAATAAAGCCTGATCTGAATGTTGGCCTGTGGTTATACAGCGCCAGTTATTTTGTTGGACTATCGGCCCAGCAGGTGATACCGCAAAAATTAAGTTTTGTGAACGACCAGAGCTTTCAGACCACGGGCAAACTGGTGCCACATATATTTTTAACGGCTGGTTATCGTCATTTGCTTACGGATGATATTAACGCCACGCCTTCGGTAATGGTGAAATATATCAGCGGTGCTTTTAAAGATAATTACCAGGTAGAGGGCAATTTAAAATTACAGTTCCGCGACCTGTTATGGGTAGGAGGAAGCTATCGCCAGTTTGATGGTTTTGCTGCCATGCTGGGGCTGAATATAGCCAATGCCGTTAACGTTGGATATGCTTATGATTTTACACGCACCAGCTTAAACACTTATTCACGTGGTACGCACGAAATAATGCTGGGCTTTTTAATCGGTAATAAATATGGAGATACCTGTCCCCGGAATGTCTGGTAAAAGATCGCTTATTTTTTAAGGCTCAATAAAGGGACCGGCAAGGCATTGGCCATACTCTCGGTTTTGCTGCCCCCTAATAACTTACTCCAGAATCCTCTTTCTTTGGTAACCATAACCACCCAGTCTGTAGGGTGGGTAGTAACGTAATGGCGTATCTGCGTTAATAAGGTAACGCCAATTTGTAAGGGTAGTACCACTACCTGTAAGTTAATGCCCGTATCAGCAGGTATATGTGCAGCAACCTTTTCTTCGGTTGCCTGCAGGTCTTTGGTCGTAAAATGTAATAAGGTAACCGATGCCTGTAATGCACTTGCGAAAACGTTTATCCGTTGCAGTTCGTTGGGTATATGTTCCAGGTCAGAAGCATATACAATACGTTTGGGTAAGGCAGTAGCGGTACCCGGCGGTATGGCCAGTACCGGTACCGGTGATTTGGAGATCATGGTAGAGGTATTGGAACCAAATAAGAACTGCGAAATACCGGATGCACCATGGGTACCCATGATGATGATATCGGCCTTAATAGCCAGGGCAAGTTCCAGTGTTTTTTCTACCATCAGCTGGCTGAAAGCAACCCGGCTTTGAACACCATGATGAACATTGCCAAACAACAGGGCGATCTTTTCCTGTAAAGCCGCCAGTTTATTGGCCTCCTCTTTTTCAATAATGGCTTCTTTGGCCACATCATCCGCCGCATGTGCCAATATATTGGCGGGAATATTCACAATATGAAACACCGTGATACCCGCACCGGCTTTTTCGGCAACGCCTTTAGCATACAATAAGGCCGTTTCAGCATTTTGCGAAAAATCGAATGGTACAAGTATCTGTTTCATGCAGGAACTGTTTGGGTTACTTTTTAGATAAACAAAAATAATGAATAGTTAGAAGGAGAAATAATAAGTTTTAGAGCATAGTTCATAGATCATGGTTCATAGGTTATAGTTTATAGTTGAGGAAGTAAAACCACAGAGTTGTAGGAGTTATTTTCACAAAGTATCGCAGAGGATGAAGGAGAAGTTTATGATTGATTATAGTTTTCCGGGTTGTAAGTGTAGAATAGGCAGTGCTATTAATAATTTTACCATACTCTGTGTATCTCTGTGAAAACCCTCTGTCTTACGCTGTGGTAAGAACAACGCTGTTAAAATAAAAACCCCTCCGGAGAGGGGTGCTGAATTTTTTATTGTGTGCCTTGCATACTGTTCTGCATATTTTCCTGTTCGCCACGGATATTTTTCCGTTTAAACAGGGAAGCATCAAACTTACCAAAACGGTAGTTAAAGTTTAAGCGGAAGAACTGCTGGTCGCGGGTACGTACTGCATGCTGGTAAAAGCTGGCCGACTGTGTGTACACATCATTAATACGTGTACGGAAAATATCGCTCACGTTTAATGTGATACTGGCAGCTTTATTTTTCATGAACTCGAAACGTAAAGCGGCATCAATACTATAACTGGGTTTGGTATAACCCTGTGAGTTACCGCTTACAGTAGGTCCCCAGCCACCGCCGCCCTGGCTCGATGAGCCGCCGGGTGATAACACGGTTTTAGAAGTATAATCGCCTGTTACCTGTAAGCTAAAGTTTTTCGGCAGTTTAAAGCTGTTGTTTATTTTGGCAAACCAGCTATACAACTGATCGGTCGTTTCAATGGCCGGGTCATCAATGGTAATTTTAGAGGTATACAGGTTTAAATTGCTGGTAATATCCCACCACTTTGTAATGCGGTTTTTAGCTACAAATTCAATACCCCCTACAAAGCTGGAATTAGCATTAATAAAGGTATTTACAAACACTGCCGAATCATTGATCGGGTTCGTTTCCTGTGCCTGGTAACGGGTGATCAGGTCTGTTGTGTGTTTATAATAAGCCGATATCAACAGGCTGTTGTTTTTAGGGAATGTTTTCTGGTAAGATAACTCGATAGAGTTGGTGAACTCAGGTTTTAAACCGGGGTTACCACGGCTTAAGTTAAGCGAGTCGGAATAGTCGGTAAAAGGGAATAACTGGAAAAAATTAGGCCTGTTGATCCTGCGGCTATAGTTCAGCTGCAGGTCCTGGTTCGCCTTCAGTTTTTTAGATAAAAACACGCTGGGAAAAAAACTGACAGGGTAGGAAATACTGTATGAATTGGAAGTGTCTTTAAACGAAGCACCATCCTTCACACTGCTGTGTACACGGCCCGAATAGTTGGAACCCTCAACCCTTAAACCTACCATATAACCAAAGGTCTCAGAAAAACGGCCGGTATAACTGGAATAGGCAGCATAAATACGGTCAGTATACTTGAATTTAGAGCTTAAAGGAGCCAATACCGATACATTACCGTTATCATCCATTACACCAAAAGTGTTACGGCTGTCGTTATTCCGTTGGTTATAACGGATACCGGCTTCTAATTTCGAGTTATCGGTCAAAGGATTGGTATAATCCGTTTGAAAAGTGATCTGCTGGTTGGTACCGTCGCCTACCTGTTGCTGGCGGTAGCGGTACATATAGGAGCCGGCGGGGAAGTTAGGGAAGATATTATTACTTACCAGGCTCACGTTATCATTCTTACTGGTATTATAATTTACATCGGCAGTAAGCTGGTGACCCGATTTCTGGAAATTACGTACATAACCCAGGGCGCCGCCATAGTTCCTGAAATTACCTTCACCATCAGAATAACGTTGGGTGTAGGAACGTTTCGGATCCACGGCAAACAGTGTATCTACATAAATATGACTGGTCGTGTTATTTTTAAACTGTCCGCGTACCGCACTACCCGATACGGTAATGGTATTACGGTTATTAATAAAATAGTCAAACCCTGCACGTCCAAAAGCAAAATACCCGTCACGGATGCTTTCATCCACCTGGTGCATATTGGTATTGGGGGCTTTAATAGTGGTTAAGCGGTCTGTTGTACCGTCCGAAATACTTTTACGCTGCCCATAGTTACCATTGGCAAAAAAGTTAACCTTGCCCTGGCGTACATTAATATCGCCACCAATATTAAACTTGCCACGCATATCAATACCGGCACGTACGTTACCGCTGTAACCTACGCGACGGGCTTTTTTCAGTACAATATTCAAAATGCCACCGGTACCACCCGAGGCATCAAACTTGGCCGATGGGTTGGTAATTACTTCCACACTGGCTATCTGGTCGGCAGGTATCTGGTCCAGGGTAAGGGTAGTAGGGCGGCCGTCTACAAATATTTGCGGACTGCTGTTACGTAAGGTAACATTACCGTCAATATCCACATTTAAGGATGGAACATTCTTCATTACATCGGCTGCGGTACCGCCGCCGGTAGCTGCCAGGTCTTTTTCCACATTGTACACTTTACGGTCAATGGCCAGCTGTACCAGGGGTTTGGTACTTTCCACCGTTACATTGCCCAGTATCTGCTGGTCAATACCCAGTTTAATATTACCCAGGTCTTTATCCAGGGCGCCCATCATGGCGCTCATATCCTGCGCGCCGCTGCGCATTTTTTCCATCATGGCCTTATCAATTAAGGCAACGGTCATGGTAACTTCTTTAAAACCAATGGCCGTGATCACCAGTTTATACTGGCCCATGGCGGCAATATTTTCCAGCCTGAAATCGCCGTTTGCTTTGGTCAGCATACCGCTGGCCAGCACTTGTTTCATACTTTTAGTGGCACTGTCAAACTTATTGGTATATAATTGCACCGATGCGGCCTCCAGGCCTTTTCCGGTGATAGAATCAATTATTTTCCCGTAAAATGCACCCGTCATACTGCCTCCGGCACCACGGTTAGCCCCGCCGGGTTGGGCTACCAGGGCGGTAGCGGTTAACAACATTGCAGTCAATACGCCCAAAAATCTTTTCATTAGTGTGTGTTTTAAGCCTGTTAAGGCATCCATTAGACGTGCAATTAGCTACAAACCTGCTGACAATTTTATGACAAGTTAAAAAAGGGCTTTAAATGGGATAAATGGTCATTAAAGCGGATGAGTAATTTGCCGGCTGTTTTTGGTAAGGGGCTCCCGGCTGCACCGCTCCGGTGGGCTGCATAACCGGCTGTTCGCTGCTACTCCGGCACAGCCCCCGAAAGGGGCGGCCCGGCACAGGGCCTCACCGGGGTATACGCTTCCATCCGGCAGCCTTTGACCGGCAGGAACAGGAGTTGAAACAAAAAGGGATGTTTTTTTATACTTCGCCAAAACTGTAAAAAAAAGTGAGTTTTGGCGACTTATAATTTTTACGATAAAAACAAATCGTCAATGGTAATGGTATTTTGTACCAGTTCTTTGCTATAGACATTCTCCGTTATACCAAAGGCTGTTACCATGGTTAAAAAAATATTTTTTCTTGTTCCCGTTTCCTGTTGCAGTGCGGTTATTTTATTTTTCAGGTTACCGTAATATTGTTTGTTAATGGTGAAAGGAGCATTATAAAACTTCATTTCACACAGGTTCATAATATTGTCGTCACGGTCAATCAGCAGGTCAACCTGTGCCTGTTTATTAAACCAGCTGCTGTTGGTTGAAAAAATAGCATCTATGCGCAGGCTGCGTTTTATCTGCTCAATATGTTTTAAACAGAGGGTTTCAAAACTAAAGCCTGCCCAGGCATTATAACCGGCGCTTTTATGTAAACGCTGCCAGGTACCGGCGCCGCTGTTTTTATGGTTGCGGATAAATTTTATATAAAACTTTGAGTATTCATCGGAGAGCCTGTAAAGGGTAAGTTGTTTTTTATTACCATAGTAAACATATTCGCTTACAAAGCCCGATTCCGTAAGCTCTTCCAGCTTTAGGGAAAAATCGCCGCCGCTGCTGATCTTACTCCTGTCAATCAGTTCCTGCCGGGTAATGCCTTTATTGCTATCGGCCAGTGTTTTAATAATGGCCAGGTGTTTGTCAGAGTCATCAAATAAAGAAGCGTATAGTTGGGTAAATTCGGTTTTTAATACCCCGTCTTTCCCAAAACAAAGCCGGTCAATATTCTGTGCCACACTTTTTCCTTTCTGCAGTTTTTCCAGGTAGTGGGGAATGCCACCCATGGCCATATACAGCTGTATAATATCGTAGGGAGTATAACTAATGCCCCTGCTTTTAAGGAATAAACGGGTTTCGTGCAGGTTAAAGGGCAGCAACCTGATCTGCTGGGTAATACGGTTATGTAAACCTCCTTTATTTTTAATGATCTTTTGTATCATGTAGGAGGCGGCCGAGCCACATATCACTACGATAAGGTCGTTGCGGGTAGTGCAGTAACGGTTCCAGAAGTTTTCAAAGGCCATTAAAAACTTTGATTTGGCCGTGGCCATCCAGGGAAATTCATCAATAAAAATAACCTTCTTCCTGGCCGATTGTAGTTTGGAGAGGTATTGTTCCAGCAGCCCGAATGCTTCCAGCCAGTTGGCGGGGGCTGTCTTTTTTTTCGTTTTTCGTGCCAGCTCTTTAGTAAAGTTCGCCAGCTGGTCTTTCATATTGCCTTTATATAAACCGGTTACTTCAAATATTATCTGGCTGGCAAAGAATTCGCGGATCAAAAAAGTTTTACCAATACGCCTGCGCCCGTAAATGGCTATCAGTTCGGATTTATTATTATGCAACGCATCTTTCAGTAAGGCTGTTTCATGTACCCGGCCAATGAGTTTGGGCATAACTATTAATTTTATACTTCGCCAAAACTATTAAAAAAATAGAGTTTTGGCGAAATATAATTTTTTCCCGGTTAAACAAAAAGCCCGCTTAATATCATTAAACGGGCTTTTATATATCAGCAGTACAGGGCGTGTGTTATAGTTTATCAATACGTTCTTTTAACCTGGTTGCCGTTGCCGGAGCAAGGGTATATAGTTTTTCATATACCGATAAAGCATTTTGTTTTTCCTGTTTGGCAATATACACCAGCCCTTTATAGTACAGGGCATTGATACTGCCGGCGTTTAAATCCAGTGCCTTGTTTAATTGCACCAGGGCTTCTGTATAATTGTTTAACATATACTCGCAGTAACCCAGGTCAACATAAGCTGCTGTATAAGTAGGCTCAACTGCAATGGCCGCTTTAAGATAGGTTCTGGCTTCGGTATAATTGCCTTTACTGTTTAAACAGTAACCTATACCAAAATTAGCTTTACGCTCATTGGCCTTTATTTTTAAGGTTTTATTGTACCATTCTATTGCTTTATCGCAGTCTTTAATATTATCGCGGTATACTTCGGCAATGCCATTGTACGCTACATGGTCACCGGCATTTATATCAATCGCCTTCTGAAACCAGGCAATGGCTTCATCAGAACGTTTTAGTTTGGTACAGGCATACCCCAGCTCCAGGTAGGTGGACAGGTAATCTTTTTTAATGGCCAGGCTTTTTTCCAGCGATACAATGGCTTTTTCGTATTCCTTTTGGGCATTGTAGCTAAAACCCCGCCGGTACCAGTACTGGTAATCTTTTCCCAGCATTTCAGCGGTACTTACCGATTCATGTTTTTCAAAGTAGAGGATGGCGTTGGGGTAGTCCTCGGACTGGTAATATACTTCGCCTATTTTTTTATGAATATTGGTATAATCAGGTTTTAGTTCCCTGGCCCTGAAATAATCGTCCAGTGCGTCTTTGTATTTATACAGCATCTGATTGGCATAACCCCGTTCAAAGAACACTTTAGGCATGGTACTCCAGGTGATGGCTGCTTTATTGAGGTTGGTAAGGGCATTGTTATACTCCTTCATATCGTTGTAACACCAGCCGCTTTCGTATAAAGCTTCCGTGTAATCGGGCTTTAGTTTGATGGCTTCTTTAAATTTGCCCAGGGCCTCCACTATTTTTTTATCTTTTTTCAGTTTTACACCTTCCTCGTAAAGGGCTTCGGCCGTTTGAGCCCCTGCTATACTATGCAGCAGCAGTATACTGATAAGCGTTAGTATCTGTTTCATAAAGTTAATTGTTGCAACAAATTAACCTAAAAGCAGGGGCACAGTCAATACCGTTAAGTGGGTATACGCGGGGTGGCGAATAACAGCCGGGCAGGGTGATGGTGCTGAAAGGCTGCGCCGCTTAGGCGGAAACCTTTATACGAAGCGGGGCTGGCGGGAGGCGGTATAAAGGTTGCAGACGGGCGGCGGACTGCAGCCCGGGGTTGTTACTGCAGCCGACAGCCCCAAACCTTTACCTGGCTGATAAACAGTGGGTTTACAACTGTTTAAAACCATTGCGTGACCTAAAGTGGTAATGCATTAACTTTGCAGCGTTTATGAAAACAAAAACGTTAAAAAAGAACAAGGTAAATATCATTACGCTGGGTTGCAGCAAGAATATGGTGGACAGCGAAGTGCTCAGCGGCCAGTTGCTGGCCAATGATATTGCGGTGGTGCATGAAAATAAGAAGGTGGACCATAATATTGTGGTGGTGAATACCTGTGGCTTTATTGATAAGGCAAAGGAAGAGAGTATCAATACCATTCTTGACCAGGTAGAACTGAAAAGAAAGGGAAAGCTGGAGAAAGTGTATGTAACCGGGTGTTTGAGCCAGCGTTATAAAGATAATTTAGAGGATGAGATACCCGAAGTGGATGCTTTTTTTGGTACCATGGAGTTGCCATTGATGCTGAAACAACTGGAAGCGGATTATAAAGCCGAGCTGATCGGTGAACGTTTACTGGCTACACCAAAACATTATGCCTATTTAAAAATTTCGGAAGGGTGTAACCGTACCTGCTCGTTTTGTGCCATACCCCTGATGCGTGGTAACCATGTAAGCAAGAGTATAGAGGATATAGTGAGAGAGGCGGAAGGCCTGGTGAGGATGGGCGTAAAAGAGGTAATGTTAATTGCCCAGGAGCTGACCTATTACGGCCTGGATATTTATAAAAAACGGATGTTGCCTGAGCTGTTGAACAGGCTGGCGGATGTGAAGGGACTGGAGTGGATCAGGTTACATTATGCCTATCCTTCAAAATTCCCGATGGAGATATTACCGGTAATGCGGGAGCGGGAGAATATTTGTAATTACCTGGATATGCCTTTACAGCATGCGGCTAATAATATGCTGAAAGCCATGAAACGCCAGATAACCCGTGAAGAGATGGAAGAGCTGGTGGCGGCCATACGGGCAGAAGTGCCGGGTATTTGTTTACGCACTACTTTAATTACCGGCTTTCCGGGCGAAACCCAGGACGATGTGGAAGAGTTAAAGGCATTTTTGGAGAAAATGCGTTTTGACAGGGTGGGTATCTTTACTTATTCGCATGAAGAGAATACATCGGCCTATGACCTGGCAGATGATGTACCGGCGGAAGAAAAAGAACGCAGGGCGCAGGAGATAATGGAAGTGCAGCAGGAGATATCGTACGAAAAGAACCAGGAAAAAATTGGTAAAGTATTTAAGGTACTGATCGATAAAAAAGAATCGGGCCGTTACCTGGGGCGTACCGAGTTTGATAGTGTGGAAGTGGATAATGAAGTGGTGATCACCGGCGATAAGAAATTAAAAACAGGTGAGTTTTATAATGTAAAAATTACCAAAGCATACGATTACGACCTGGAAGGGGAAGTGATTTAGTAGTAATAAAAATATAAGCAAAGCGGGTTCCATACGGAACCCGCTTTTTTGTTTCAGACGGCTATGATGAGATTATAATAGGTAGTATGCTTTTTTACCTTGCTGCTGGTACCTGGGTGCTACATCATCATGCATCCAGTCGTCCAGGTCAACCACCTGCGCGGCTTTACGCAGTTTGGTTTTTGTTACCCCATTCTCGTCCTGGCCGGTGGTTACTACTTCGGCATAGGTTACATTTTTATGCTCGTAAGTAAGGTCGTACAACTGGGTCAGGTTTTTTTCAATATTATTGGTAATGGTGGTCATGGGGGTATCCGTAGGTTTGTTTTCAAACGGATCCTGCAAATGAATAGCCATTTTTTCAATTAATAAGAAACAGGCCGATATAGCTACTACCAGCGGCACTTCAAATAAACCGAAGTATTCGATAAGGCCGAACGGTAATAAGGAGATGAACAGTAACAGGGCCAGGTGTATGTATAAGCTATAGGTGCTGGGGAAGATGGTATTTTTAATACGTTCACACTTACCCATGGCATCGCATAACCTGGACAGGGTACGGTCAATTTCTACCTGTTGAAAACGGTTGATCATACCTTCTTCCAGTGCCATTTTCAGGTCCTTACCCATCATATCGATCAAAGCGGAAGGTACATTATCAACGTTTTTAACATAGGCCAGTTCCTGTTTGGATAAATACTTTTCCAAACCCTTTGTGGGGTTTTGTCCACGTAAATGCCTTGTCAGGCTCCGGCACCAGGCTATCTGCCTTTTGATCATACGTTGCTGAAAAGCCATGATATGTTCATCGGGCTCATGGGTAAGCACGGTAAAGTGCATTATCTGGCGGCCCAGTGTACGGGAGTCGTTTACAATAGCTCCCCATATATGTCTTGCTTCCCACCAGCGGTCATAAGCCTGGTTACTTCTAAAGCCTAACAGCAGGGATATAACAGTACCTAAAATGGCCGGTACGGCAATGGGGATGGAAATACGTGTAAAGTGATAGGCATCATACAATACGGCTATAGTAGTTGCATATAGAGCGATAAACAGTATTTCATATTTCACTTTTCCAAACACATATTTGAATGGAATATTCTTTTTTAATAACATAAATTATCGTTGTTTTAATGCAAGCAGTGGTTGTACATACCTGTTAAAGTGTATGTTTTGGTAATTACTTATCAATAGAAACGGTAGCTAATTCAGGCTGAGCCTCGTAGCTAAGTGCTGTTTCCCTGGTTTCTTCCACCACTTCTCTTGTAATGGTTTCAAATACCGGTAATTTATAAAAGGGTATACCGCATTTGTTAAAGAATGATAAAGGGTTGATGCTGCGTTCATGAATTTTTACATAAGTGTAAGCTTCGGGAACATAGATCATATCAATATCATTGGCATCAGCAAAATTTCTGAAAAGGCCCAGGGTATCACCCAGCATATATTTAAAATTAATACGCTGAATATTTTGCGGATAACGGTCTTTTAATTGCTTGCAGGCCTGGCGGAAGCTTTCGTTCATTACTTCGTTATAAGGGTGTTTATGCGCACCGGTGATCAGGTCCAATGACGAAGTAGGGAGGTTAAAAGCATGAAACAGTACTATGTTAACTTTACGTCCGCCGAGGCTTTTTACCACCTGTTCTACATTTTTTACGGAGTTTACACTACAGTCGGTTGGAATAAGTAAGTTGGTCATAATATTATTTTTTTATAACACAAAACTGCAGCACGGGCATTAAAAAGGCCTAAACGTAAGATTAGGCCTTAATTAAAATGTTATTAAAATAAGATTAGAATTTACGGTCAGCCATTTTCTTCCGAACAAATGGGCAGGTTAACTGTTACCTGTGTGCCGATATTTACCTTGGATTGTATATCAATACTGCCGCGATGCAGGCGTATAATATTGTTAGACAGGGGCATACCAATACCATACCCTTCATAATCCTTCACATTGGAGGCCCTGAAGAAGGGGATATATACCTGTTTAATATCTTTTTCCGGAATGCCGATACCATTATCTTTTACCACTATTTTCGCCAGTTCGGCTTCAATGATCATATCCACTTCCACCGTTTGATTATTGGAATATTTACAGGCGTTCATTACAATATTGCCGATGGCAATTTTTAAAAGATCATAATTACCCATCACGTTCATACTGGCATTATCATGGGGCAGGGCATGCATATTTATTTTAATGCTGCTGTCGGGGAAAATAGCGTCCACACTGTCTTTTACGTCAAATATCAGCTGGTCCAGCCTTACTGCCTCATGTTTTTGTTTTTTACCGTCAAAGCCGGTTTGTGCCAGCGACAGCAGGCCCTTGGTCAAATGCTGTAATTTTTCGGCCTGGCTGGTAATGTTTTCCAGCGATTGCTGGTAATGCTCCGGTGTTCTTTCACGCTGTAAAGCATAATCGGCCTCGCCTACAATAGCGGTGAGCGGGGTTCTTAATTCATGCGAGGCATTGCTGATAAAATTGTTCTGAGCTTCAAAGGATGTTTCCAGCCGGTCCAGCATTTCATTAAAGGTCCTGATGAGGGTAGCAATCTCATCCGATCCTTTTTGCTCCTGCAGGCGCAGGTGCAGGTTGCCCTGGCTTATCTGGTTCACCTTGGCTGTAATATCCCTGAAGGGTTGAAAAGTGCGGCGGGAGAAGTATTTACCTACGGTAAAGATCAATAACACGGCACAAATAAAAGTAACGATCTTAATAATGAGCAGGTGCTGCATCATTTCACGGCCATACACGTTTACGGCCGATTTGATTACAATATGATCGTCGCCGGTGTTTTCCTTATATAAAAGGCCGGCATAGTGGCGGTAACCTTTTTTATAAAAAACGGTAGCACCATCGGCATTGATGATTTTTTCCAGGTAGGTAGCAGGCAATTCAGGGGCAAGCGGTGTTTTGGAAACCTTGGAACCTTTGGCCACTTCCAGGATAAATGCTTTTTCCTCCGGTAGCTTTTCCATGTACTGGCGCTGCAGTTCGCGGAATGATTCCGTGGATTCGGCATCATGTTCAAAACGATATTTGGCCGAAATTTTTGCCCTTAATTCCACCCGTTTATTAAAGTCGTTATGGGCCGATTCATTGAGGAAAAAATATACCGTGATATTGAGGATAAAAAAAACGGTTGCTGTAAGTGCTGTGAACAGCAAGGTTGTTTTTGTTTGTATTTTCATATAGCAATGCCCTTATACTTTTAACATGTAACCCATGCCTACAATGGTTTGTATAAATTTCTGATCCGGAATTTTATCTATTTTTTTGCGTAAATAATTTACATACACATCCACCACGTTGGTGCCCATATTAAAATCAATGCCCCATACATTTTCCAGTATTTCCAGCCTGGACAATACCTTGTTCTTGTTTTTTATAAAGTATTCCAGTAACCTGTATTCGGTAGACGTAAGGTTGATAGGCGTATTATTCAGCTGAACCAGTTTGGCATCGAGGTTAACGGCAATATCACCGATGTAAAAAACATCTTCGTCCTGTAAGGCCAGTGTCCGGCGCCTGTTTAATGAACGTAGCCGGGCTTCCAGTTCGGCAAATTTGAAAGGTTTTACCAGGTAATCATCGCCGCCGCTGTTTAAGCCGGTTACAATATTTTCGGTGGTGCCCAGGGCCGTTAAAAAAAGAATAGGAGTGATTATTTTTTCCTGGCGCAGGCGTTTGCATACCTCAATACCATTCATACCGGGTACCATAATATCCAGGATAATAATATCAAATTCATGTTCTTTGGCAATGGTATACCCGATATAACCATCGGGTGCTACCGTAATACTGTAGCCGTTTTCTGTTAAGCCCTTATTGATAAGGGTAGCCACACTGGGCTCATCTTCCACTAACAATATCTTCATGCTTACAAATTAACGGTTTGAGTCAAGGGTTTACTGGTAAAATAGTGACAAATGTACATCATCGTTTTTTAATGCTTTGTTATAAGCGTTTGCACGCTTTAAAAATAAAGGCTGCAATATTTGTTCAGCACTATTAGCCTGTTACTTTTGTGCTTAATTTATTGGGCATGAAAATTTTAGTGATCCAGCAAAAAATGATCGGGGATGTATTGGTCAGTTCCATTTTATGCAATAACCTGCGTAAAATGTACCCGCATGCCACTATTGATTACATGGTTTACGAGCATACGCTGGCGGTAGTGTATAATAATCCCAATATTGATAACCTGCTGCTGGTAACGGCTAAAGATAAAAAACTGCCACAGCTGATTAAACGGATAGGTCAGTTGCGTAAAACCAGGTACGATATTATCATTGATGCTTATTGTAAACTGGGTACCAGTATCATGTGTTTGTTTTCCGGGGCAGGCACCACCATCAGTTTTAAAAAATGGTATACGGCTTTTTGTTATACCCATACCTGGAAAAGAAAGGAAAAAGCGACGACTGTTGCCGGGCTGGCAATTGAACACCGGGTCGCCCTGCTTAGTTTTTTACAACCTGCCGTTCCGATGGACCTGATGCCCCGTATATACCTGACGGAGGAAGAATTAAAAACGGCACAAGCTACTTTACAGGAGCATCAACTGCAAGGGAAGGCATTGATCATGATCGGTTTACTGGGTAGTGACAGGAGAAAATCATATCCTGCAGGCTATATGGCACAGGTGCTGGATACCGTGGCCGCTAATGCACATGCAACCTTATTGGTAAATTATATGCCTTCGCAGCAGGAAGAAGCTGCAGCGATACTGCGTTTATGTAAAGAGGAAACACTGGCAAAGATTGTTACGGCTTTACAGCCAAAAGGGTTGAGAAGTTTTCTGGCCATTCTTCATTATTGTAAGGCTATTATTGGTAACGAGGGTGGGGCGGTAAATATGGCCAAAGCACTGGACCTGCCTACTTTCAGCATCTTTTCTCCCATGGTGGCAAAAGAGGGCTGGGATCTTTTTGCTGATGGCCATAAACATGTATCAGTACACCTGAATGATTTTATTGCAGAACCATTACGCTTAAATAAAAAACAGGCGAAAGAACAGGTGTTTGATCTATACCAGCAGTTTTCTCCCGCAATGGTTGAACCTAAGCTGCTTCACTTTATCCAGGTAAACGGGTTGTAAAATGCTACATGGGCCGTTTACAATTGGGTTTATTCAAAACCGGCTAACCAGTCCTTCAGGTTTTTCAGAAAAGCCTCCTTGTATTTAAATGTATCCCTGAATCCCCAGCCGTGTCCGCCGCTGGGATAAATATGCAGGGAAGCGGCCACGCCGGCCTTGTGCAAAGCGTTATAATAATTGGTGCCGTTAGTGGGTAGTACCACTTTATCATCATCCGAAAAAGCAATAAAGGCCCTGGGAGTAGCTGCATTTACCTGTTTTTCGTTACTATAGGCAATGCTCACCGCCTCAGCCGGGTTAGTACCCAGTAAGTTTTTTCTTGAGCCTTTATGGGTATAGGTTGAATCCATAGTGATAACAGGATATAATAAGATCTGGAAAGCCGGCTTAATAGCTGCGTCACTCTTAGTGGCTACTGTGGCCGCCAAATGCCCGCCTGCAGAGGAACCCATAATGCCAATTTTATTTTCATTGATATGCCACTTGCCTGCATTGCTTTTAGTTACCCTTATAGCTTCGGCCACATCACTGAAAGGCACTTCTTTATTACCAAAGGGCATGCGGTATTTTAAAACAATAAAAGCAATACCCTGTTCCAGGAAAAAGGGGGCAAAATCATAACCCTCGTGGTTATAGGCTAAATGACTGTAACCACCGCCGGGTAAAGCTATTACGGCACGGCCGGTACTTTTGGCCGCTTCAGGCAGGTATACCCTTATCTGTGGTTTGTAAATGCCTTTCTTCTCATCCTCCGGCTGGCTTTCGGTACCATTACTGGTTGGTGCACCGTTAGGCCACAGGTATATATCGGTATAAGCAGGCGTTTGTGCTGATACAGTCTTAAAAGTTAGGGTACTCATCATTATACAAAACAGCAAATAGCGCATATTTTTTTATTTTTTGTTACCGGCTGCACCAATACTATCATCAGTTGTTGCGTCGCACACTTGTACGGTTTACACGCTGTTCAGCAGTTGGCAGCAACCGGTTTATGATCAAAAATACAAAGGATAAAACTTCATCTTTCCTTTACTGTCCAGCATTAAAGCCGGTGCCGGGATTTTAATGGCGTTCAGCATAAAAAAGCAGGTACGTAAAAACTTGCTTTTTGTCTTAATTTTTGTCAGGTCAATATCCGGGCTTAAAAAAAACTGTCTTTTACGTGGGATATCGTAACGGGTGATGGTATTGCCATCCTTATCTTCCCATTTATTTTCATAACCACCCCACATGCCATCGGCGCCATAACCCACGGCCATATTCAGCCATTTGGGAAAATTACTTTCTTTGAAGAAGGAATGTATATTGGCGCTTAACCAATAGGTTTGGGCATTATAATCTTTTAACGTGCGTTCATACAGGCCTTTTCCAAAAAGTTCATCGGCCCTGGTATCCAGCATGGGATCGGAGTATTTATTGGCATGAAAAGAAAATTTTAATTGTACCCGCTGCTCTTTCCAGGCCAGTTCCTGGCCAATATATAACAGGGAGCCGCTTAAATTGGCTGCCATATCGCCCCAGCTGAATCCCCATTTGGCCGAATAGGCATCCAGGAATTCTATAACCGTAAGATAGGCTGTACCGCTTAAGCCCCCCAGCCATACCGCTTTTTTATGCTCCATGCCGGCCCATTGCCATATTTGTGATGATAAACGGCCTGTTGTGTAAGCTGTCCAGGCATGCCCCGTTTTATCCATCTGTAACCATTCCTTATTATCGTCGTAAGTATGAAATTTACTGCGCGGTTCGTTTTTATACCAGGCTTCATTTAATAAAACCAGTGAGCCGCCATAAGCCGCTACATTGGCACTGCCAACCCACCATTGGCGGCGTTTTTTCTGAATGGCCGGTAAGCCGGTACCACCATCCCAAAAGCCGGCCCCGGTGGCAGTATCTGTTGGTAAAGCCAACGTATCATTTTGTGCTGTAAGAGTGGTTGAACAGGCACAACAGGTGACGAAAAAAAGGACCAGGAATCGAACGCTTTTATTCCACATATTACAGGGTAAAGAGGGGGCAGGTTTGATAAATATTAAAATATTTTTCGCAAAAATACATTTACTTTATCTTTTGGGTGGTAAAACATAAAATTTATAACTTACAACCCTTATAATCATTTAAATAGCAAACTATGGACGCTGCCATTCAAGACAAGGTAAATGTGTGGTTAAACGGGAATTTTGACCAGGATACAAAGGACCAGATCAAACAACTGCAGGCAGGTAACGAAGCCGATATTGCCGATGCCTTTTATAAAAATTTAGAGTTTGGTACAGGCGGTTTACGTGGTATTATGGGCGTGGGTACCAACCGCATGAATAAGTATACGGTAGGTATGGCTACCCAGGGGTATGCCAATTATTTAAAACAAAGCTTTGGTAATGATGTAAAAGTGGCCATTGCGCATGACAGCCGGAATAACAGCCGTTTTTTTGCTGAGACCACAGCCAATGTTTTTGCCGCCAATGGTATTAAAGTGTATTTATTTGAGGCGTTAAGACCTACTCCCGAATTATCATTTGCTATCCGTCACCTGGGTTGCCAGGGCGGGGTGGTGTGTACGGCCTCCCATAATCCGAAAGAGTATAATGGTTACAAAGCATACTGGAATGACGGCGGACAACTGGTGCCACCGCATGATAAAAATGTAATTAAAGAGGTAGAGAAGATAGCCTCTGTGGATGATGTAAAATGGAGCGGAGGCGCAGCCAATATTACCTTAATAGGCAAGGAAATAGATGCAGCTTATATTGAAATGGTGAAAAGCCTGAGCGTATACCCCGAAGTGATTGCGCAGCAGCACGACCTGAAAATTGTGTACACACCTATTCATGGCACTGGTATAAAATTGGTTCCTGAGGTGTTAAAAGCATTCGGTTTTACTAATGTTACCATTGTAAAAGAGCAGGAAGAGCCCAATGGCAATTTCCCTACGGTAAGTTATCCAAACCCGGAGGAGAAAGAAACCATGAGCATTGGCCTGGCAAAAGCCAAAGAGCTGGATGCCGATATATTATTAGGTACTGACCCTGATGCGGATCGTGTAGGGATTGGCGTAAAAGATAACAAAGGGGAGTGGGTGCTGATGAACGGTAACCAGACCGCTGTGCTGGCGTTTAACTATTTACTGGAAGCAAGGCGCACCAAAGGTATTGCCCGTCCCAATGATATGATCATTACCACCATTGTTACCACTGGCATGGCCGATGCTTTGGCCAAAGGAAATAATGTGGCTTGTTACCGGGTATTGACTGGCTTTAAATGGATAGCCGAAATGATCCGCGAAAAAAAAGGTAAAGAAAATTATATCATTGGCGGAGAGGAAAGTTTTGGTTTAATGATCGGTGACCAGATCCGTGATAAGGATGCCGTAAGCGCCGTAGCCTTGTTATGCGAGATGGCTGCTTATGAAAAAGCACAGGGACGTACCTTGTTTGATAAATTAATTGAACTGTATATCCAGTATGGTTTTTATAAAGAGGATTTGATTTCCATTACCAAAAAAGGTATGGACGGGCAACAGCAGATCGCAGCCATGATGGAAGCTTACCGGAAAAATCCACCAACCGTTATCAATGGCGTGGCGGTAGCGCAATTACTGGATTACGAATTGCAGAAAGGGACCAATATCCAGGACGGCAGCCAGTGGGATATTCAACTGCCGAAATCAAATGTGCTGCAGTTTATCTTAGCGGATGGCAGTATTATTTCTGCCCGCCCGAGTGGCACTGAACCGAAAATTAAATTTTATTTTAGTGTGAAGGAAGACCTGACCAGCGCCGCTGATTTTGATAAAGTAAACCTGCAATTGGATGAAAAAATAAAAGCCATTATTGCAGATATGAAGTTGTAGATAGCGGATTAGTTTTCAGTTTTTTATCATAAACTAGAATACATCTTTTTTATATACCTGACCGGGCTGCATAGCCCGGTTTTTTTATTAGCTCATCTTTATAAATAGTAAAATTGTTATCGGTTGCATGAGCTTACCGCTCATGTGAATATATTTTTTTAATTAGCATTAAATAATATATTTGATTCGTTATACCAAATGATTGCCCCTAATTTTTTGCTTAATGAGTACTGACAACCTATATGAGGAAAGACGCCTGTTACTGATGCTGGGTAATGATAGTGCTTATGCTTTTCAGCAAATCTTCGACAAGTATAAAGACCATATTTATAAAGTGGCCATGAGCTACGTAAAAGATAAACACCTGGCGGAGGAGATCATCCAGGATGTTTTTACCAAGGTATGGACACACCGCCACTCCTTATTGGAACTACGCTCCTTTGAAGCCTGGTTGTATACGGTGAGCAAGAACCGGATATATGATTATAACAAAAAGAAAATTGCCGACTGGAAGGCGCACCTGGGTTATCATTCCCAGAAAAGTGAAACGGTGAATGATTCGGAAAGACTACTCCAGTCAAAGGAATACAAAGAGTTACTGCATATTGCGCAACAGCAACTTACTGATCAGCAATTATTAGTATTTAAACTGGCCAAAGAGGAGCATATGAGCTATAAACAGATAGCTGCGCAGTTAAACCTTTCGCCCTTAACGGTTAAAACACATTTAGCCAGGGCGATGAATACCCTTAAAAACCACCTGCTCAAAAACGGAGAGATCAATATCTTCATTTTACTGGCCATTCAAAATTTTTTTTAATTCCCTGTACTCCATTTTTTTATTGGCGCAGTCTTTATTAGTAGCCGTTATATTTTACCAACCCAATGGATGTAAGAAACAGGATACTTTTTTTGCTGGATAAGTTTGTTATCAATCAGTGTACCCAGGCTGAAACGGATGAGCTATTCGGCTACCTGGGTTCACCGGCATACGATGAACTGTTAAAGGAGCATATAGCTACATCCCTGGAAAACGGGGCAGAGGGGCTTAACCTGCCTTTGGACCGGTCAGAGACCTTGGTAAATAATATCATGAACGGCAGCAATGGCAGCCAGTTTATTTTAAAGAGGATACACAAAAAGCAAAGAATAAGAAGAATGATAGCCATAGCGGCTGTTATTATACTGGTAGCGGTAATGTCGGTTTTTTCGGTTAACCGTTTTTTTCAGCGTAATACCGATGACCTGGTTACCATACCTGATGAGCATGAAACATTAACCGTAAATCATAATAAAACCAATAAGGCTTTATCGGTTGCTTTGGAAGACGGAAGCGTGGTTATCCTGCAACCCAATGCCAGCTTATATTACCCCGCAAAATTTGGTGCGCAGAACAGGTCTGTAAAACTGGTAGGAGATGCTTTTTTCGAGATCGCGAAAGACCCGAATAAACCTTTCCTGGTGCATCATGATAACCTGGTAACAAGAGTATTGGGCACCAGCTTTTATATCAAGCACAATGATAACGATGACCTGGTAGAGGTGGAAGTGAGAACAGGCAGGGTGGAAGTATACAAACCAACGAAAAAAAATACGGAAGGAAAGGGTAAACTGGACAATGGCGTGATCATAACACCCAACCAAAAAGTACGGTATGACGACAGAACACAGCTGTTCAGTACTTCACTGGTAGATATCCCGGTGCCGATCAGCCAGCCATCGAACGCAACAACAAGGTCTTATTCATTTGATAAGGAAAAACTGTCGGTTATACTGGATATTATTCAAAAGGATTACGGTATAAAAATAGAACTGGAACAACACCATGTGGCAGAATGTTTGTTCAGTGGAAATATTGATGGATTAAGTTTATATACCAAGCTCGATATTATGGTAACTGCTTTGGGATTGCACTATGAATTGAAAGGAACTACGATCTTAATTACAGGTAAAGGCTGTTTATAAAAATATTTTGAACGATTGATATGCTTATGAAGATCTAATACTTCTTCAGGCTCGACCATATTCTAAACTTTATTGACCTGGCATTTTATTATACCTGTAGGTGATACGGGTGCTTGTATAGCTGTTTTTATTAAAACTATTACTTCGTTATGCTTAATTTTTACGGAACCTGTAAACGGAATAAGTTCCTGCGAACTGTATTTGCGCCGGTAATGTGTATCCTGTTTATTACCATTACCGTTTCTGCGGGCAATACCAATGCTCAAAATTTACTGGATAAAAGAATAACCCTTAAAGTATCGGGCGAACCCCTGCAGAAGGTGATCGATATGCTGCAATCGCAGACCAAAATAAATATCGTGTATAGTCCCAGTACCATCAATACCCGGCAGGAAATATCTTTTAGCGGGGTTGATGTTAAATTAAAAGACTTTTTTGATAAAGTGTTCCTGCCGCTGCATATCCGTTACAGGATCATTGAAAATAAAATTGTACTGTTCACCGATGCGAACAATGAGCGCACCACGGTAACAGGTTTGCAATACGATGAAATTATAAAGGGCAAGGTTACTGATAATAAAGGCGACGCTTTAAGCGGTGTATCTATCAGGGTGGTAGGTACATCGCAGGGCGTTTATTCGGATGAGAACGGCAATTTTACCATTGCCGTATCTGCTATCCCGGTGCAGCTGGAGTTTAGTCATATCAGTTACGAAGCAAAGGTTGTATCCGTTACTTCCAATACGGTTTCTGTTTCCTTGGATAATCCCATTGTTAAAATGGATGAAGAAGTGGTGGTAACGGCTCTTGGTATATCAAGGGCCAACAGGAAAATTGGTTATGCTACTACAAAAGTAGACGGGAGTCTTTTAAGCCAGGCCAAGGAACCCAACGTGGCCAATAGTTTACAGGGCCGTGTACCCGGTTTAAATATCAGCGGTGTGAACAGTGGTCCCGGCGGATCTGCCAGGATACTGATCCGTGGTATCAGTAATTTCACTTCCACCACCGGCCCCCTGATCGTTATTGATGGCGTACCAATGGATAATACACAGAAAGGTTCACCTGGTGTATATGGCGGCCAGGATATGGGTGATGGTATCTCCAGTATCAACCCTGATGATATAGAAAATATAGTAGTATTGAAAGGTTCTACAGCTTCCGCTTTATACGGCACCAGGGCCTCTAATGGTGTGTTACAGATCACTACCAAAAGCGGTAAAGGCGCCAATGGTTTTGGGGTTGAGTTCAACTCTAATTTTAGTGTTAACAGTATAATTGATAACAGCGATTTTCAGCAGGTATACGGTCATGGTTTAAACGGGCAGCGACCCACAACACTGGCCGAGTTAACAGCAGCCAATATCAACAGCTGGGGCGAAAAACTGGACAGGCAACCCAGTATTGCCATGGATGGTAATTTATATCCTTATGCGGCCGTTGAAAACCAGAAACAAAAATTTTATCGTGTAGCCCCGGTTGCTACCAATACCATTTCTTTTGTAAACGGGGGACCAAACGGCAATCTCCGTTTCTCCCTTTCGCATATGAATAACGAATCAGTATTGCCGAACAGCAGCCTGCGACGTTATTCGGGTAATTTAAACCTGAACCAGAATATTACCCAAAAGTTAAAATTAATGCTGGTGGCAACTTATACGGATGAAGCGGTGAAGTTAAGACCACTGCTGAACGATATGAGCCGTAACGCCAACTTTGCCGTAAACCTGTTACCGGCCAATATTAGTCCCGAATACCTGAAGCCGGGTTATAACCTGTCAAACGGTTATGAGAATGCCATGAACTCCGATGGGTATATGGCTAACCCCTGGTTTGTGGTGGAAAGGACGATCTCCAATACCTGGAGAAAAAGATTCATTACTTCTGCCGCCCTGAAGTATGACCTGCTTAAAAACCTGTATGTACAACTGCGTACCGGTTATGACCTGATCAATGATGATGTATTTAGTGTGGAGCCTACCGGGCAGGGTTACCTGAGAAGTGGTAAGCTGGGTGAAAAATCAAAAGCCACCAATACGGAATTGAACGTGGATGCGATGGCAGGGTATAATACCAAATTGGGTAATGATTTTAACCTGGATGTAGGTCTAGGTGGCAATATCCGGAAATATGCGTATGAAAAAATGGGTATTGAAGGCGGAACAGGTTGGAAACAACCTTTCTTGTATACGCCATCTAACTTATTAACCACGCCTAACCCCATTTATCCTTCGCCTTTAAGAGGACAAACCAATTCAGCCTATTATACGGCGGATATCAGTTACAGGAACTTTTTAACCCTTAACACTACCGGCCGCTATGATGAGTTCAGTACTGTGAATGAGGGCATTTTCACCCCTTCGGTTTCGGGTAGTTTTATTTTTACCGATCTGGTAGACCTGAAAAATATTAATTATGGTAAACTGCGGGTATCTTATGCACAAACCAGTGGTGAAGCAACACCATTCAGCAACCGCACTTATTATGTAATTGAGAACGGAACCAATGCCAACAGGCCCTTTGGCAGCATGGCCAATGAGACCATCTCCGAAAATATAAAGCCTTACCGGATGCAGGAATATGAGATCGGGTTAGAGCTGCAGGCCTTTAAAAGAAGAGTAGGGTTGGACATCACCTATTTTGCCCGTAAAACAAAAAATGAGTTAATACGTAAGCAGCTGTCGGTAGCATCCGGTTACCAGTTCAGTTACGAACCATTGGGTATTACCCAGAATAATGGTATTGAGCTTAACCTGACCGGCGATATTGTAAAAGCCCGCGACTTTAACTGGAAAAGCTCCTTTAATATCACCTGGGTAAAAAATAAACTGGTGAAGATTGATAACAATGAAGACCCCGGGCCATTGAGAAAAGATGGTGAAGGGCAATACAGGGCCGCTGTTGGTCCATATAGTAATGGTGCTTTTATTGCCAGTGTACAAGGGCTGCCCATTGCCCAGATCATGGCTTATGATTTCCGGTACGATGATAAAGGACAGATAGTAGTAGGTGCAGATGGTATTCCGCTGCGTGGTGAGTTAAAAGCCATGGGATCAGGCCTGCCTAAATTTTATGGTGGCTTTAATAATGACTTTACATACAAGAAATTTAATTTCTCTGTATTATTTGATTATAAGTTTGGTAACAAGGTATTATCCGGCACTGATTTTATGAGCTATTACTACGGCTTAAATAAAAAGACACTGGAAGGCCGGGAAACCGGTGTGGTAGCCAAAGGTGTATATACAGATGGTACACCTAATGCTTCCCTTGTAAATGCACAGGACTATTACAAAGGCCTGGTGACCAATGTATCGACCATTTCGGTTTTTGACGGCAGTTTTATCAAGTTAAGACAAATAGGGTTGGGGTATCTGTTTACACCTGATTTCCTGGGCAAAACACCTTTCCAGGCGATCAATGTTTCCCTGGTAGCCCGTAACCTGTTAACACTGCTTAAATACACGGACAACTTTGATCCGGAAGATACTTTTTCATCGTTACCGGGGAATGCCGGCCTGGAAGGTGGCGGTTTACCACAGACAAGAACCTATGGTATTAACGTAAACTTCAAATTCCGTAAGTGATAACAACCCATTATTAATGGTTGATTAAAAATGAACATGTATGAAGCGCAACAGTAAAATAATTATACTTCTTTCAGTTATCATCATCTCTGTTACGGGTTGTATTAAGGATAGCCTGAACATTGATCCTACCAGGTCCAATGAAGAGAACTTTGATCCCAACTATTTACTCACCACGGCACAGATGGATTACGGCAATGCTACGGAATTCCAGTTATACGAGATGGGAGGCATGGTGCAGATAATAGCGTCTACGCTGGATTATTACAGTGGCGGTGATAAATATTCTATTTCCTTAACTTCTTACAATGACCGTTTTTTCACCAATGGTCTGCAGGGCGCGGCCCGTTTACTGGAAGCCCAGAAGCTGGCAGAGAAGAAGGATGCGGTAAACAATGTGAACCTTATACAGATTGCCCGTATCATGTGGGTAATGACCATGCAAAGGGTAACAGATATTTATGGGGATATACCTTACGCAGAAGCAGGCATGGCCAAATATGGCATCCAGTATCCTAAGTATGATAAACAGGAAGATATCTATAAGGATATGCTGACCAGGCTGGAAGATGCGATCAATAAATTAGATGCTACCAAGCCTGGCCCTGCAGGCGATATTATTTACAACGGCAATATAACACAGTGGAAAAAACTGGGTTATTCTTTAATGTTAAGAATTGCCATGCGTTTAGTAAAAGTGGATGCTGCATTGGCTAAAACCTATGCAGAAAAAGCAGCCGGCAAAACTTTTACCGATATCAACGATAATGCCATCCTGCCCCTGGATGGCGGCTCTAACGAAGCAACGCAAAACAGGATATCGAATGCTTTGTTGAACGATCTGCCACAGGTTAGATGGGCCTCAACTTTTATCAACTACCTCAAAGAAAATGATGACCCGCGGTTATATACACTTACGGAGAAAGCAGATACCGGTCTGGCCAATAATAACCAGATAGGGAAGGGCGGTTTGCAATATACCAAACAGGCAAACCCTCCTGCAGGATCGGTGAACGAAGTGCCGGTGGGCATGCCTAACGGGTATACCATTGGCGGAGTAAGGGATATTGCCACTGCTCCGGGTTATCCGGGTGTTACCGGTACGGGTGCCAATGCATCTCCTTTGGGTAATTATGCCAGGCCCCGTTTAGCCGTATTTGTTACCAAACGTAGTTTGTCAAAATACCTTATTACCTATGCACAAACAGAATTACTGATAGCCGAAGCAAAACTAAGAGGCTGGAATATGGGCGCTGAAACTGCCGCCCAGCATTATAAAAATGGTTTAACAGCTTCCTTGCAATCCATGCAGCAACTGGATGGTATGTTAGCGATCAGCATACCCGATATCACCGCCTATGTAGCAACCCGTCCATTAGATATCAGCACCAATGAAAAGGCGTTGAACATGATCAACACCGAATACTGGGCTTCTACCTTATTTGACCTGCCGGAAGTATGGGCCAATTACAGGAGGAGTGGTTACCCGGCATTGGTACCGGTTAATTTTCCCGGTAATATCACCGGTGCTACCATTCCCAGGCGCCTGACCTATCCTTTGGGTGAGAACGCCAATAACAGGGATAATTACCAGTCTGCCTTACAACGCATGGGCGGCAGCGATTTAACTACTACCAGGATATGGTGGGATAAATAAACCTAAGCTTACCTGTTTTAAAATAAATGATGAAAAGATCAAACCAACATAAAATGAAAAAAAATATTTTCCTTTTCCCCTTACTGGCCTTACTGATGGTAGCCTGTTCAAAAGTAAGGGTGGCGAAAGATCTGCCCGATTTAACCACACCCGAATACAGGGACTCTGTAAGATCGGCCATAGCCTGGATAGAACAGGTGGCCAAGGAGAAAGCGGATTCTATCCGTAAGGTGGACTCGCTGCGTAATGCAACGGGTGGCGGACCTGATCCGGATGACCTGCGGTTTAAAAAGGACCTGCTGATCGGGTATGTGGAAGTAAATAACCGGGCCTTTAAAAATGTGACCTGCTTTTTGGATGAAGAAGGAAAGCCTGTGATAGACCTGGCACTGATGTTTGCACCCAATATCAATATCAACGCTGCCACGGGTAAACCTATCATCACCTACAACAGGCAGGTAACCGCTACCATCAATAATGGGTATTTAAGGTATGTACAAAGTAAGGGTATAAAAGTAGGTATGACCTTATTAGGTAATCACGATAATGCCGGCTTCAGGAATTTCAGAACCCTTGCGGAAGCAACTGATTTTGCCCAGCATGTGGCTATGGAAGTGAGAAGATTAGGTATTGATGCCATTGACTTTGATGATGAATACTCTGCCAATCCTTCCTGGGCAAATAGCGAATCCTTTACCATGGTGGTATCGGAGATAAAAAGGCTGTTACCGGATAAATTTGTGATGTGTTATATTTTTGGCGGAGCCTCTGCCTCCAGCTGGAACGGTACCCGTATAGGGGACTACGCCGATGTTGGCTGCTCTGCTTTTTACCCGCAAACTCCTTCCCCGGGTGTTGCCGGTTTTCCTGTCAATAAATTAATTGCAAGTGCTTCTTATACCTATGGTGGTTTTTCCAATGTGGAGCAATCCATGGCATCGTTAAAATCCAGTGGTTACAGGGGCGTGATGATATTTGATGTAAGAGGGGTAGCAGGCTTTACTAATTTCTTTGCACCCTATGTTAAAGGTATGAAGGGTAAAACACTCACCGTTGTTCCGGGTTGTCTTAATGCAACAGAGAATGACGATGTAAACGTTAATTGACACGATCCTATACTGACACCAACGATAACGGACTAATATCAATAACTAATGATTATGAAAATATTTACCAGGATTATACTTTTTCATGTACTGTTTCTGAGTTTTTATACTGGTATCAATGCCCAGCAAAATCACTTTCAACAGAGTAATATAACTGCAATAACCAGCACGGCAACTTTTACTGGTAACATTAATAATATTATAGATGGTAATACGGGTACCTATATTATCTTTTCAAGGCCCAGTTCAGATATTGCTGAGTTAAAATTTGAATTGGTGACTGCCGCTGCGATCAGGGCATTTACCTTATCTTATTACAGTACTACCTATTCAGCCCGCAATTTAACTTTCAGTGGTTCTGCTAATGGTACTACCTGGACACCGCTTTACAGCGGATCGGGCCAGGGCGCCGGTATCAGCCAGGCCTTTGCCAACACCACCAGCTATAAATATTACCGTTTTGTTTTCCAGGGCATTTTAAGTAGTACCGGGTTAGTAGTAACCGAAGTAGCGGCTTTTGGAGGACAATTGGTCAAACCTGAATTAACTGCAACAGCCGGAGCGCTAAGTAGCGAAGCAGTGCTTTCGTGGCCGGCCTATTCTTTATTCGGGAATGGAGGTTTTGTGGTAGAACGTTCTACTGATGGTCAGAATTTTACATTGGCAGATACAGTTGTTAAAACTGCTGTTGGATACACAGACAAGGGATTAAACCGCAGTACCCAATACTGGTACCGGGTAAAAAGTTTTTCCGAGTTAGGTACTTCGGCTTATTCTGATATTAAAACCGTTACTACATCCGATGATATACTTAGAACGGCACCTGTATTAACCTCTGTTCCTTTAACCGGTACACAGGTTTCACATGCGTGGACATTGAACATACCAACTCCCGGTGGATTTGAATTGGAGAAATCACTGGATGGAACAAACTTTTCACTTTTGGCCAGTTTTGATAAAACCAGGACCAGTTTTACGGAAGAATCGCTTACGCCTTTAACTACCTATTGGTACAGGATAAGAGGGTTTAATGAGTTATCTAAATCCCCTTACTCTAATATAGTACAGGTAACCACTACTGATGTTACGGCTAGCCCCGCCGATATTACCAACGATGGCGGCCGTTTATTTGTTAGTGCCGATAATTCAGGCGGAGCGAATGCCGGGGAAGGATCCAGTAAATTTATAGATAACGACTATGTTACAAAATGGCTGGTGTTTACGGGACAGGCTTCCGGAAATTTATCAGCCGTGTACAGGCCAACAGGCTCCTATGTGGTAACCAGTTACACGCTGACCACTGCCAATGATGCGCCGGGACGTGATCCCAAAAACTGGCAGTTCTTTGGCTCTAATGATAGTACCAACTGGGTTACCTTGGATACAAGGACAGATCAGTTAGGAAACGCCGCGGACAGGTTTACTACTTATGCTTATACATTGGCTAACCCGGGCACCGTTGCCTATAAATTCTATCGTATACTGTTTACGGCTAATAATGGCGCTACAGATGGGGTAAGGTTCCAGATAGGCGAATGGGAGATCATGGGCCTTGATATGAACTCACCGGCATTACCTACCGGTTTAACGGTTACAAATACTACTACTACCTCCGTAAGCTTGCAATGGCAGGGTGGTGGTGCCATACCGGCAGCCAGTTATACCCTGCAACGTTCTGTTGACGGAATTAATTTTACCACTATTGCGCCCAATTTGCCGGCAACACCATTAACTTATACTGATACCAACCTGGCAGATAGTATGGTATACTATTACCGTGTACAGGCAAAAGGGGTTACCCCAACTGCCGTTACCGGTTGGTCCAATGTGGCCAAAGCGCTTACAAAATTTGAAGCCGGTAAACCAATTGCGCCCATCAATTTTGCAGTGACCAATGCCGTGGATAGTATTATTTCCGTTAAATGGACCGACAGATCTTACAACGAAACAGGCTATACACTCCAACGGTCAGTTGATAAAGTAAACTTTACTGCCGTTGCTACCCTGGCTGCAAACACCACTACCTATAACGATTCAACCGTATGGCCCGCGGTGAAATATTATTACAGGGTACAGGGTTTCAACGCCGGCCAGCAATCTATATTCTCTAATATCGATTCGGCCATGACACCCGGCTATAACCGCCCGCCGTTTGTATCGGTTCCTAATGTGGAACGTATAGTTTGTAACCCTTCAGGAGAGTACAATTTTACCATCTCCAATATTACAGGAGGACCGGGTAATGAAAAAACACAAACCTTAAAAGTGGTTGGTATCACTGCGGATAGTGCACATTTCTTTACCAATATGGTCTTTAATGCCAATGTGGTAAATGGTGTGGCCCAGTTTGGGTTTAAAGGAACCGGCCTGGCAAAATATGGTGATACGGCTGTTGTAAAACTAATGGTGCGGGACGATGGCGGCGTTAATGCATTTGGTATTGATAGTGGTATGGTGGAATTAAAGATCGTTTACCAGCCACTGGTGGTTACCATCACAGCAAATACCAATGATATTGATAATGTTCCTTTATACCGGTTAGTACAGCTTACAGCGGCAACAAACCTGCCTTCCCAGACAAGAAATTATAACTGGACCAGTGCCGATGGAATAGTGGGTAGTACAAATAATATGGTATTAATGGCCCAGCCCTCACGTCCTACTACTTATACCGTGAAAGCAACACATCAGGCAGGTTGTGAGGCTACTGCCAGTATTACGCTTACACCGGTGAATAACAGGAATATTGCCAATGTACTTACACCTAACGGGGATGGTAAAAATGACCGCTGGATTATATCGGGCATTACCACCAACCAGAATAATAATGTGAAAGTATATGACAGGGCAGGCAGACTGGTATACAACAAAAACAACTATGATAATACCTGGGACGGTACCTATAACGGCAAAAAACTGGAAGAAGGAGCATATATATACTATGTAAACTTTGGCGATGGCAGTAAAGTGGTATCAGGCACCTTAACCATCATTCATTAACCCTAAACGATTGCTCACCGCGACTTAAAATAAAATGAGGATGAAAAAAAATATATTCAGTTTACCCGCTATCATGCTTCTTTTACTGGCATGTGGCATTACGGTCAATGGCTTTGCCCAGGTAAAAGTATTTGGCTCCGGGTATTTTCAAAACCGTTATTTATTTAACCCGGCTTATGCAGGTCAAAAACCTAAGCTGGCCAATATCGGGGCAGGGTATAATAAACAGGGCGATGGCGATAAAGCGCCTGTGACCATGTACCTGAATGGTGATTACGGCTTTAACAATATGGGCGTGGGTGTAAATATCATGAACGATAAAGCCGGCCTGTTAAATACATTTAAAGCCATGGCAACTTATGCTTATCATTTAAAATTTAATGATAATGAAGAGGCTGATCATGGACTAAGCCTGGGCATTTCGGCAGGAGGGGTACAGCGCAGGATTGATTTTACAGCCATTACAGGTGATCCTGACGACCAGACGCTTTACCTATACAATAACCAGGATATGAAGTTTGAAGCCGATTTTGGCGCTACCTATTACAATAAAGGACTAACTGTACAGGCAGCACTGCCCAATATGGTAGCAACTTTTAAAAATGATGCGGCTGATATCGTGAACCGGCCCACATTATTCCTGTCCGCTTCTTACAAATACCAGCCGGCCGGCATGGAAGGCTTTGCGTTTGAACCATTGGTAGCTTACAGGGGGTTACGTAATATGGATGATATAATTGATGCGGGTATCAATATATCTGCCCTGAATGAGCGGGTGAATGTTTATGGTCTCTATCATTCCTCAAAAAATATAAGCGTAGGTGCCGGTGTTAAACTGTCTTCCTTCGCACATATTTTATTATCCTATGCTACCCAGCCCTCGGCTTTAAAAGCCTATACTTCCGGTAACATGGAGGCGGCTGTACGATTTAGCTTTTGATCTTGAACATAAGCAGTTAGTATTAGTATTTTTCTAATTCCCCGCCGTTATTTCCATAACAGGCGGGTTTTTTTTAGTACTTAATGCAAAACCGGTGAGTATTTGTCTCAACTCATTCTGGCAGGTATTGTTCACGCACCGGGTAAGCGTTAAACAATTGGTTAAGTTATACTGGTGCTTATGGGAAGTAAGCAATAATATTTAATTCACTCACCCTAAAATGTACATAATTGATTGCAGAGAAAAAGAATGTGGTTACAATGCCGGAGCGGGGGGCTAATGTATCCGCATTGTTTATATCAATAGCGGCCGGGTGCCAACCGTCTTTTACCACCCTGTACAAGCAATATTATAACCAGATATTATCCAGGGCCATGTTTTATTGTAAGGAAAAAAGCATAGCGGAAGATATTACCCAGCATGTGTTTTTGGTTGTCTGGAACAAACGGATCACACTGACCGGCATTGAAAAAGCAGAGTCATGGTTATGGACGGTTACCCGTAATCATGCACTCAGTATTTTAAGGAAAGAAGCGTACAACAGGGCTTATATTAATTATGTAAAAGAAGGTGCCGGGTTAAAAGAACAAACTCCTTTACAGGTTTTATTAAATAAACAAAAAGCAGAGCGGATAGAAAAGATCATCAGTACATTGACATTACGGCAACAACAGGTATACAGGCTTAACAGGAATCATGGAATGACCTATGCCGCAATTGCAAAAGTATTACAGCTAAGTCCCGATACGGTGAAAGAATACATGTCCAATGCGCTCAAAACGGTACGGGAAAGGCTTTTACGGCATAAGGATGAAATATTGGTCAATCTTGCGTAACCCTCCGGCAATACCTTAACACGGTAAAAATATAAGAAGGGTAGCCCCCTAAAAAAATAAGCCCCCCTGTAGAAACAGCGGGACTTAATTTAATGGTTCTGATTAAGAACTTTAGTTATTGATAGTTAACTGTATTTGTTTTTTGAGAGTGCAAAGCTATAACATCTTTCTCAATTTTCAAGTTGTTTTTTGACTCCGGCATAGGCGCTGACATTGGCGGTGGTGGCGGAGGAATAACTTCTTTATGGTCTTTGTTGGCAATCTGGGCCAGGGTAGGCGCAATTACCAGCGAAACAATCGACATTAATTTGATCAGGATATTCATAGAAGGACCTGAAGTATCTTTAAACGGATCACCCACCGTATCACCGGTAACCGAAGCTTTGTGCGGCTCCGATTTTTTGTAATAGGTCTCACCATTGATCTCCACACCTTTTTCAAACGATTTTTTAGCATTATCCCAGGCACCACCGGCATTATTCTGGAACATACCCATTAATACACCGCTAACGGTAGCACCGGCTAAAAAGCCACCTAATGCTTCTGCACCCAGGCCTGGCATAAAACCAATGATCAATGGAGATATAATCGCAATAGCGCCGGGTAACATCATTTTTTTAATAGAAGCCTGTGTAGAAATGGCCACGCATTTATCATACTCAGGTTTGCCTGTACCTTCCATAATACCGGGAATACTTTTAAACTGGCGGCGTACTTCCTCTACCATCGCCATAGCAGCTTCACCCACGGCACGGATAGCCAGGGCCGAAAAGATGAACGGCACCATCGCGCCTACAAATAAACAGGCCAGTACATTCGCTTTGTAAATATCAATGCCGGTAATACCTGCAACACCTACGAAGGCGGCAAATAAAGCCAGGGCAGTTAATGCTGCAGATGCAATGGCAAAACCTTTACCACTGGCGGCAGTAGTATTACCTACGGCATCCAATACGTCGGTTTTTTCACGTACATCAGGCGGTAATTCACTCATTTCGGCAATACCACCCGCATTGTCGGCAATCGGACCAAAAGCATCAATCGCCAGCTGCATAGCGGTAGTGGCCATCATACCGGCAGCCGCAATGGCCACACCGTATAAACCGGCACACTCATACGAACCCCAGATACCACCTGCTAATACCAGTATCGGTAAAAAGGTAGATTCCATACCAATGGCCAGACCACCAATTACGTTGGTGGCATGACCGGTAGAAGATTGTTTAATAATGCTCAATACCGGGCGTTTACCCATAGCGGTGTAATACTCGGTAATAATGCTCATTAAAGCACCCACCAGTAAACCTACACCAATAGCACCTAATACGCCCCATTTGGTAAAGTAAACACCACGCAGTTCCATCAGGTCGGGTAATAACCAGTATACCAGGCCGGCAGCTGCAATGGCTGTTAATATCATCGAGCCCCAGTTACCCATATTCAGGGCTTTTTGTACTGTACCGGTATTAATGCCGGCCGCATCGCTGATGCGTACAAACAGGGTACCTACAATAGAGAATAAAATACCAACACCAGCGATCAGCATGGGTAATACTACAGGCGAAAAACCACCTAAAATATCATCTCCAAATGGAATCACGGTTTGCTGACCTAATACGATGGTAGCTAAAACAGTGGCTACATAAGAACCAAAAAGGTCGGCACCCATACCGGCCACGTCACCTACGTTATCACCTACGTTGTCGGCAATGGTAGCAGGGTTACGGGGATCATCCTCCGGAATACCGGCTTCTACCTTACCTACTAAATCCGCACCAACGTCAGCAGCCTTGGTATAAATACCACCGCCTACACGGGCAAACAGGGCAATGGATTCGGCACCTAATGAAAACCCGGTCAATACCTCGATGGTTTTCAGCATCTCATCGGAATTAACCGATGCACCGTTTGCAAATATTTGTTGAAATACAATGTATAAACCTCCTAAACCTAAAACAGCCAGGCCTGCCACTCCTACACCCATTACAGCACCACCGGTAAAGCTTACATTCAGGGCTTTACTCAGGCTGCTGCGGGCTGCCTGTGCAGTACGTACATTCGCTTTGGTAGCGGCACGCATGCCTATATAACCGGCCAGTGCGCTTAATACCGCACCAATTACAAATGCAATGGCAATGCTCCAGTGCGAGTGGGGGTTAGCACCGGCCATTACGGCCAGTAAAATGGCAACAATCACCACGAAATAACCTAATACTTTCCACTCAGCTTTCAGGAAAGCCATGGCGCCTTCGGCAATGTAATTACTGATCTCTTTCATACGGTCGCTACCGGCATCTTGCTTGGCAACCCAGTTAAATTTGGCTAAGGTGTACAGCAATCCTATAATTCCCATTGCCGGCACCAGGTAAATCAATTTGTCCATAAGTTGGTTGTCTTAACAAATTTTTAAAGGAGGGCAAAGATAGGGTTTGCCCCTCAGATTTTATATATAGGTATAATAATACATCGTTTATCGTAAAAAACAATACGTAATTATTCGTAATTCACTCATTTTCAGGCTTATCCGGTGCTTTGCAGGATATATCTGCATACTAATTCCTATATACTATTATCTAATATCTGCATACTATTGTCTAATATCTGTATACTATTATCTAATATCTCCATACTACTATCTAAAATCTGCTTACTCATCAGGGGCTGTCAGCAGCAGTACAGGGCCCGGCAGCAGTCCCGGCTTTCCGCTGTACCCCTTTACTGCGTGCGGGGTGCCGCTGCAATCCGGCAGCCTTTCAACAATCGGCTAGGCTTCAGCAGGAAAGCAGTATGAAATGTAATAACCACTGAGTAACACTGAGGTATTTCACAGAGGTATGCGGAGAAAACCCTGTGAAACTCCGTGTTGTAACTTTGTGCCACTCTGTGGTAAAGAATTGTCTGCATGAGGTTAGAAAATATCACCACTGAGTAACACAGAGATGCTTCACCGAGGTACACGGAGAAAAGCGCTGTGAAACTCCGTGTTATAACTTCGTGTCACTCTGTGGTAAAAGTGGGAGCTTGTAAACACAAACCAATTTGCTTCGAAAGGCTGCATCCAACTCTTTTAATTCTTTGGAAAAAGCGACAAACATTTATACAAAAAAAGCGACAGGCAAGGCCCATCGCTCTATAAAATCCTAAATCTTAAATCGAAAATCTTAAATCAAAACCCTTTCTTCTCCGCCGACTTCAGCGCCGGTAACTTAAAATTATCCAAAGGCGATTTTTCACTCATCAGCTTTTCAATATCAGCAATGCTGCGCGGCGAAAAGATAGATAACAATTCATACCCGTCTTTGGTGATCAATGCATCATCTTCAATACGCACCGCAATGCTCCACCATTTTTTATCGCAATTGCTGCCCTGGGGTATATAAATACCCGGTTCAATCGTTATCACCATATTCTCTTTAATGGTACCGTATGATCCTTTATCATGCACATCCAGGCCAATATGATGGCCCAGGCCATGCGGGTAATAACGTGCCGCGGTTCTTTCATCGGGTGCTACGCCTAACTTAACCAGTCCTTTTACAATTACCGATTGGGCGGCACTGCTGGCCTGTGCCCAGTTACTGCCATCTTTTAAAGTAGCAAAAGCGGCTTCCTGCGCATCATATACCAGTTGATAAATTAACCTCTCTTCGTTGGAGAACTTTCCTTTTGCCGGTATGGTACGGGTTACATCGGCAGTATAACCATGGTACTCAGCGCCTACATCCATCAATACCATCTCGTTGCCAATTTTTGTTTTGGTATTCTCTGTATAATGTAAAATACAACCGTTTTCACCGCCGCCGATAATAGAGCCGTAACCAATGCCTTCGGCACCATACCGTTTGTGTACATACTCGTGCAAACCCTGTATCTCCAATTCACTCATACCGGGGTGGGCGGCTTTCATTACTTCGTTCTGTGCCCGGCACGATATTTCCACGGCCTTACGCAGCAATACGATCTCTTCCGGGGTTTTTATTTCACGCAGGTCGGCTGTTAGCTTATTAAAACCTCTTACATCAAAGCGGGGTTTGCTGGTATAATCAGCAGGTATATCGGCTTTTTTCTTAAAAGTTTGTATTAAGCCATACAGGTCATCACCGGCACGGCCTTTTGCCGCAACATCATCAGAAAAGCGGTTAAATAAAATTTTATCCAGCTTACTGAAATCAATGCTCAGGTTCTTGAAATCTTTGGCGTTAAAAGCATGCGTAAAGCCCAGTTTTTCTTTTGCACCTTCTACACCCAGGCGTTTACCGGTCCATTGTTCGGCCTGTGCGTTTCTTTGCTGTACATACAATATCTCATTATACGTATTGCCTGCACTATCCGTTTGTGGTTCTTTAAAAATGATCAGCAGGGAATTAGGTTCCTTATAACCCGAAAAATAATACAGGTCGGGGTTCTGGTGGTAATTATAATCCACGTCATTAGAAAAATTGCGTTCGGGATAAGCAAACACTACTAAGGCCGAATTAGCGGGCATTTTCTCGCGGGCCGCAGCACGGCGGCCGGCATGAAATGCGGCACTCAGGTAATCGGTGGGCAGGTTCTCGCTGGTCTGCGCCAATAATATATTAGCGGTGCCGGAAAGCAGGCATACCAGCATTAAAAACCGGGCAAAGGATGACTTACGCATAAAGTTTAAATTATGTTGCGTAAAATAACCATTTTTGCATGTTTACAGGCTATAAAAATTGTAACTGGCAATATTTCAGGATAAATATTATGGTAACCGAAAAATCTCACGCCCATGTATTATGAAAATAAAGTGGTATTCATTACAGGTGCCAGCTCGGGTATAGGAAAAGAAATGGCAGTACAGCTGGCTAAACAAAAAGCTAAACTGGTACTTACTGCCCGCCGTGCCGATGTATTGGCGGAAGTACAACAACTTTGCCTGCAATACACCAGTCATTGCGATACCATTGTGTTCGACCTGTCTAAAACCGAGCAGATCGGGCAACTGGCTACAGAGGCGTTGGCCAAACACGGTTATATAGATGTACTGGTGAACAATGCAGGTGTAAGCCAGCGGTCATTAACTATTGATACCGATATATCGGTTGACAGGCGCATTATGGAGCTGGACTACTTTGCCACCATTACTTTAACCAAAGCCCTGTTACCGCAGTTTGTACAGCGGGGACATGGACATATCATTGTTATCAGCAGTGTATCGGGTTTAATGGGTTTCCCTATGCGTTCGGCTTATGCCGCTGCTAAACATGCCCTGCATGGTTTTTTTGAAACCCTGCAAACCGAAAAGCCGGCCGAAAAATTATATGTCACCATCGCCTGCCCGGGCAGGGTCAATACACCTATCTCCATGTCGGCCTTAACCGGCGATGGCAAGCCACACCAGGTAATGGATGATGGACAGAAGAACGGTATACCGGTAGATACCTGTGTACGCAAAATTTTAACAGCCGCGCAAAATGGTAAACGGTTAATTAAAATTGCCAGGGCCGAGGGCCTGTTGTTATTTATTAAACGGATAGCACCCGGACTGTTTTTTAAAATTGCCCATAAAAAAGGAATGCAACCGCATTAGAAGGTGTAAGGGAGAAGGCATAAGGTATAAGGTAGAAGGTAGAAGGTCAGGTTGCTGGCATTCCGCCTTAAGCATTCTGCTTTAAGCTTTTTGCTTTCCGCTTTCAGCCTTCTGCTTTCAGCATTAAGCTTTCCGCTTTCCTTCTAAATCTCTATTTTCGCAAAAAATCAAACAAGCATAAAATGTCACAGGCCCCTCATAAACAATGTATCACTGGTGTTCAGCAAATTGGCGTTGGTGTAAAAGACTTGCAGGTATCTAAACTATGGTATAAAAAATACCTGGGTATGGAAGTTCAGGTATTTGACGATAAAGCAGATGCTCCTTTAATGACACAATATACCGGTGGTACCATTCATTCACGTCATGCATTACTTACTTTAAATATTGCCGGGGGCGGTGGTATGGAAGTTTGGCAATATGTAAGCCGTACGCCGGTGCCTGCTGATTTTACTCCTGTATTTGGCGACCTGGGTATATTTGGCGCTAAAGTTAAAAGTGATGATGTAGCAGCATCCTACGAATTTCATAAGGCCGAAAAACTAAACGTATCAGAACTGTTAACCAATGCCAAAGGCGATAAACATTACTGGTTAGCCGATGCGCATGGTAACCTCTTCAATATAGTACAGGGCCATCAGTGGTTCCGTGCGCCTAAAGCCGGCAACCATATGGGTGGTATTTATGGCGCCGTGGTAGGGGTGTCGGATATTGACAGGGCATTAAAATTATACCGCGATGTACTGGGCATTAACGAAGTGGTATATGATGTAAACGGCAAATTCACTGATACACCGGATACACCGTCCGCACAAAACAATTACCGCAGGGTACTATTGCGTAAAGCAGGTACGGCACAGGGCGCTTTCAGTAAATTATTGGGAGGTGTGGAAATTGAACTGGTACAGGTGCTGGACAGAACACCTAAAAAAATATTTGAGAACAGGTACTGGGGCGACCTGGGTTTTATTCACCTGTGTTTTGATGTTATTGATATGGATACGTTAAAAAAACAGGCCACCGCAGCAGGCTTTCCTTTTACCATTGACAGTGCCGACTCTTTCTCCATGGGCCAGGCTGCCGGCAGGTTTGCCTACCTCGAAGATCCTGACCAGGCTTTGATAGAGCTGGTAGAAACCCATAAAGTGCCCATCCTTAAAAAACTGGGTTGGTACCTTGATCTGAAAAAACGCGGGGTAGAAAAGCCATTACCCAACTGGATGATCGGGTGTATGGCCTTAAGTAAAGTGAAATAATACAGAAAAATATAAAAAGAAAAGTGGACCAGAAGGTCCACTTTTTTATACATCCTGCTTCTTGCTCAATACTGTCTTTTTATTGCCTTTTCCTTTTTTACGCCGGCCTTTCCAGATAAGAAAACCGGTTACCGGCAGGGAGGCCGCGATAAGGCTGGCAAAAAAGGCCATTATCTTCCCGGTAATACCGCCAATGCTGCCAACATGAATATAATAATTCATCCGCCTGATCTGTTCACCATTACTATGATCGGCAAACTTATGTTCGCCTAATAGTTTACCGGTGAATTGATCGTAAACATATTCATCCGTTCTTAAATAATTGGATCCTTTTTTTGTTTCTATTTCAAAACGTAATACATCCTTTGCCGAGAAAGGTTTATATACCCTGATGCCATTTATACTGCCGGTGTTTGTAACATGCAGGGCAAAAACACTATCGATAACTTTATAATCAGGGCCCACCCATACATTACCGCTGAAGCCGGTGGTGTCCGATTGTAGTTTTTCTTTTTTATAGGGAATGGTCTTGCCGCCGTTAGCTACCCACTGCACAGAGTTATTCATCCATTCAAATGACCATACCAATCCTGTTAAGGCAATAAAAATGGCCACCCAGCTCATGTAAAAACCCAGCACATTATGCAGGTCATAATTCAACCGCTTGCCGGATGCGTTCCACTTAATGGTAAAGCGCTGTTTATACCCTTTTTTACTGGCCGGCTTCCATAATATAATACCGGTGATCATTAAAATAATAAAAATAAGGGTGGCATACTTTATCACTACTGTCCCAGTCTCACCTATACCCAGTGAAGTATGTAAATAAGTAACAACGGCAAAAAAAGAACTTTTATAAGCATAGTTACCTATTACCTGCCCACTATAAGGGTTCTGTAATACAGCGTGGTATTGACGCGATGAGTCCAGCGCCCAGAATGCATTTACCCTGGGTTTATTTACCGAAACAATATAATAAGCCCTCGCCACTTTTTTACCGGCCAGTGCTTTATCAGCAGTGCTAAAAACGGTGGAGGGTGGGGCATAGGGGGCTTCTTCTTTTTTTACCTGTTTAAAAACACCATAATCCCAAAGGGTACATATCTCTTCTTCAAAAACCAGCAGGCAACCAGTAATGCCCAATACCAGTACAACCAGTCCCGATACCAGTCCCAGCCACAGATGAATTTTACCTGTTATTTTTTTAAGCTTCATATTTGTCTAGCGATGCAGTGTTGATATAAATAACATATTCCGCACCGTTTACAGTGCGGAATATGATAGAGAAAAATGGTAAATGTTTATAACGTATAACCTACACGGAACATGATATTCCTGGGTGCCCCGGTATAAAATCTTTCAGTCTGGCGCACAGCTCCTGTATAATATCTTTTATCAAAAATGTTATTGATATTCAGGTTGAATGTAACCTTGTTAATGCGGTACATAATGGCAGCATCTGCCACACCATAACCTGGGGTAGCTATGGCAGGGGCCTGTAGCAAAGGCGTTTCGGAAGAAAAGCTGGCGCCAACACCAATACCCAGGCCGTTCCAGATACTGTTATTCACTATCTCGTATTTGGCCCATATATTACCCTGGTGTTTGGGCGACAGGCCCAGTCTTTCCCCTACTTTAGCCTCATTAATATCATTGGTAATGCGGGCATGGTTATAATTATAGGCGGCACTCAGGGAAAGTGATTGGCCTATCTGGCCGTTTGCTTCCACTTCCACACCTTCCGACGTTACTTCCCCCAACTGGCGGTATAACCTGTCTGCAGCATTAGGCACCGTTGGATTGATCAATTGGGTAAGGTTTTTCTTTTTTATCTGGTATACAGCTGCGGTTACCAATAAATTTTTATTAAACAGTTCCTGTTTTACACCTATTTCAAATTGATAACTGTTCTCGGCCTTAAACTTTCCTTCACCTTCCAGTTTCCCAAAACCACCGGCCAGTATCCGGGACGATACCGGTTCAAAGCCCGTTACATAAGAAGCATAGATATAGGTGTCGCTGGGTAAATGATAGGTCAAACCAACCTTAGGTAACCATACGGATTGCGATACTTCATTCTCCGTTGGTGTTTTATAGGCCAGCCTGTAGGTATACTTTTCGTAACGTAAACCCAGCAATAATTTAAGTTGCGCCAGTATACTGATCTGATCCTGGAAATAAATGCCATTGGCATAATCTCTTGTCTGGTTAGCCCTGTCGTAATTCGTAACGGTTAAATTATACAGGCTGCGGTCAAGGGTAGAACTTTTTGCAGGGTTATATACATTTACCACACCAACACTGTCATTGTAACGGAAAGTTCCCCAGTTAAAAAGCGAAACATTAAAATCGTAACCAAGTAAAGCTTTATGTTTCAGGCGGCCGGTATTAAAATCGGCAGTAAAATAGCCGGTTATATTATCGGAGTTCATCTTGGTTTCCCATTCCGCATAGCTTACACTAACAGCGCTGTCCGACACCCATGCCCTGTCGCCATAAAAAGTCCTGGGATCATGCTTTCTTTCTTCCCAGCTTAAATTGTCTTTCAGGTACGACATATTGAAGGCAATATTTTTGGTAATGCGCTGGCTCAGGGAAAGATTTAGGGATGTGGTAGTGGTATTATTCCTGTCGCCGGCTTGCAGCACGGTAAAATGAACGGGTGTTTCGTCAATCGGTTTATTCCTGAAGGGGAAAATACCTACATTCTCCATTGTAGTAAGCCTGGTATGGTTCAGGTCAATATTGATACGTGTTCCTTCACGGGGTAAAAAAGAAATGGAAGGGGCAACGGTCAATGCATTGTCTTTCATATTTTGCAGCCAGGTATCACTTAACTGTCCAAAAATGTTCAGGCGGTATAATACGGTACCATCATCTGTCAGTTTACCGGTAAAATCCATATCACCACGCAGGGTATTAAAACTGCCGGCGCTAAAGGAGAGGGATTGCTTTTTTTCGGCCAGTGGTTTCTTTGTAATGATATTTACCACACCACCGGGGCTCATATTTCCAAACATGGAGGAAGAAGGGCCTTTCACTACTTCAAAACTTTCTACCACGGGCGTAATAGAAGAAAAGCGATAATTGGGCGACAGGGTGCGTAAGCCGTTAATTAATTTGGTACCGTTATCAAATCCACGGATAATGATGGAACGTCCGGTATTGGTTACTCTCACGTTGGTATTGCGGGCCACTTCGTCAAAACGTACGGCCTGCCTGTCTTTTATCATGGATTGGGTGATAGTGGAAACGGTAGACGGAATCTCCACTACAGGAATGGCTATTTTAGTAGCCGCAAAAGAATAATTGGCCTTATAACCTTCTGTTCTGCGGCCGGTCACTTCTACGGTTTGCAACTGGCTGGTCAGCGATGTAAGCACAATTTCTATATCAGTAGGCCTGGCGCTAACATATACAGTAATTGTTTTTGATTCATACCCAATGGAGGATACTACCAGTTTTTGTTTGCCGGTGTTCACGCCTGTTATTTCAAACCTTCCCGCCTCTGATGAAACAACGGTTGTACCGTTTAAAGAAACAGAAGCATTGATAACGGGTGTGCCCGATTCATCTTTTATAATCCCCTGTATATTGACTTTTTCCTGTGCTGTAACGGTAAGCGAAAGACATAATAAAATGAAGATGCTTACCACCGGTTGTACGATCCTGGTTATCATTTCTGTTAGTTTTTTAGGGCGCAAAAATATTCGGAACAAACAAGGCTTTATTGCGAGATGAGGAAAAATGATTTACGATAAACGTCAATTACAGTAAGACTTCCAGAAGAAAGAATGTTAGAATTGTCAGGGAATTGTAATATTTAAAATTTGTAATGATACATTACAGGTAAATAAATAACCAACCGGGTTTATTTTAAGTTATGCGGGCCGGTGATCTCACTACTTTACAGGTTACTATTCTCATCCTTTCTTTTTTATTAACAGCATAATGACAAATTCTCCTGCAGCAATTTTTGTACAATATGGATTGGTAAAATGTGTACAGGCTCCCTGTTGATAAGCGCTTAGTGATGAAGTGAGACAATAAACGGAAATACAATGATATGCCGGCTACCAACAGTTGTTAGGGTTTAAAGATCAATGTTATCATATTATGTATTTATTAAAGTTAATACTGCGTTAACAAAAAGTTTACACACCGCTTCTACATTCGCACAGTCAAAAAATCACCAATTAATTTATTGCATTAACCTAAACGCGGTACAGTTATACACTGCCGGCGTAACAGGTATTTTATGCACTCACTACCAAAACTTTTCTTTAATGAAACGTTTATTGTTTTTCTGTATGGTGCTGCAACTGGGCAGTTACGCAAGCGGGGCTGATAAAGTGCCCGGCAAAAACGACCGGGATCGGATCACAAATAACCGGCCTGTTGAGGACATTGTCATCAGGGGTAAAGTAGTTAACGAAAACGGGGATGCCATTGCGGGGGTAAACGTTCAGGCTAAAGGATTTCCTAAGACAGTTATTACCGATAACAAGGGTAATTACATGCTGGTAGTACAATCGGAAACGGCAGAAATTGTTTTCTCTTATGCAGGGTATGCAACACAAACGATTAAAGTGGAGAAAGCAAGGGTATTAAATGTAAAGCTTGTACCTGATGCAAGGGATATGGATGAAGTAGTAGTAACCGCTTTAGGTATTAAACGCGAACAGAGAGCTTTAGGTTATTCAGTTACTACAGTAAAGGGAGAAGAACTGACTGAAGCGTTATCCAACAACTGGATGGATGCTTTATCCGGTAAAGTAGCCGGTTTAAACCTGTTACGTTCCAATGCCGGCCCTGTTGGCGGTACAAAAATTATATTAAGAGGGGAGAATAACCTTACCGGCGAAAACGAAGCCCTGATCGTTGTGGATGGTGTGGTGATCAACTCCGGTTCCGGCCGCAGAACGGGCAGCAGCGCGGCATACGGAACAGGGAGTGATAATATGCCTGTGGATTATGGTTCCAGTATGGACGATATTAACCCGGAAGATATTGAGAACCTCACCGTTTTAAAAGGTCCGAGCGCTGCAGCCTTATATGGTTCACGTGCGGCCAATGGTGCTATTATCATCACCACCAAAGCGGGCAGTAAAAAAGGAAAAGGTATTGGTATTACCCTAAACTCAAACGCATCTTTTGAAAGTGTGAACCGCTGGCCTGACCTGCAATACGAATACGGCCAGGGCTTAAACGGTGCGGCACACTATTCCTATGGTACTTCAGCCGATGGCGCCAGCACTTCCGGTACATCATCGGCTTACGGACCAAAGTTTGATGGCCAGTACTTTTATCAATATGACCCTGCCAGGCAAAACGTAGGTACGGAACGTACTTTATGGAGGGCCTATGATAATATCACCGATTTTTTTGAAACAGGCAGAACATTGACCAATACCGTTTCTATCGATGGCGGCAGTGATAAAACATCGGCCCGTTTTTCGGCTACCAATGTTAATAATACCTGGATCATGCCTAACACCGGGTATAAAAGAACCACGCTGGCTTTATCGGTGAACTCAAAAGTAACTAACAAACTTACGGTATCGGCCAAAGTAAACTATGGCAACCGTAACAGCGATAACCTGCCCGGCGCCGGTTATGGCAACCAGTCATTGATGTACTGGTTTATTTTCTGGCAGCCGAATGCTGATTTAAACTGGTTAAAAAATTACTGGGTAAATGGGCAGGAGCAGAAAAAGATCGCTTACCCGTATTCTACTTACCCGGAAAATCCTTACGCTATTTCTTACGAGTTTATTAATGGCAATAACCGTCATACCATCAATGGTAATGCGCAGGTGAACTACCAGTTTACCAGGGAGTTTAATGCTATGGTGAGGGCTTCTATTGACCAGAGCAGTGAAGACCGCTACCAGGACCGTCCATGGGATGCAGGATCAAGATTACCGGAGGGCAGCCACCGTACACAGGATATTTTCTCAAGAGAAGCATCAGCCGATTTCTTATTAAAATATGCAAAGAATATCACTAAACATATTGATGTTTCTGCAACAGTGGGCGGCAGTACATTAAGGAACCAGTACCGCATTACCAGCCTCATGTCAGATGGCCTCATGTTCCCCGGTGTATACAATCATAACAACTCCAAATACGGCGTAAAAACAACCCAGGAGATCCAGAACTTTGAAACAAACAGTTTCTACTACCTGGTAACAGCGGGTTATAAAAACTTCTTATTCTTTGATATGACCGGTCGCTGGGATTGGTGGAGCACCCTGGCTTCACCCCAGTTCCCTGATAAAAAAGTATGGGGTTATTATCCTTCTTACAATGCCAGCTTTGTTTTATCGGAAGTAGTGAACCTGCCTTCAGTAATTGATTTTGTCAAACTCAGGGCTTCTGTGTCCGGTGTAGGTTCGGGTGTACAAAAGCCTTACCTCACACAAAACTACTATGAAAGTCCAAATACGCTGATCGGTGGTTCTTTAGCCAATAACAACTTATTATCAAACCCGCTGATCAACCCGCTGAGAACACGTTCTTTTGAAGTAGGAACTGATATCAGGTTATTTAAAAGCCGTGTAAGCCTTGATGTAGCCGCGTACAAAGGCAATACTTATAACCAGCATTTGCAAAGGATCATCGATGCTGCTACCGGTGCCCAGCGCAGGCTCACCAATATTGGTGAGGTGAGTAATACCGGTTTGGAAATAGGCTTAACTACCAAGCAACTGGTAAGCAAAAAAGGATTGAACTGGTCTACTACCTTTACCTTCTCTACCAACCGTAACCGTATAGAAGAACTGGCCGATTCATCCATTGTATTACAGCAACGTTCTATCGGTGCATCACAGATAGTAGGTAAAGTAGGTGGCAGTATGGGCGATATGTATGGTATAGGTTACCAGCGTGCCCCGGACGGGCAGATCATTTACGATGCTGCAACCGGGTATGCCTTATTAACGGAAGAAGTGATCTACTTAGGCAATACTATTCCTAAAGGCAGGGCCAGTATCGGCAATACTTTCTCTTATAAGGGATTCCGTTTAAACTTCCTCTTCGATACACAATGGGGCGGGGTAGGGCATTCACAAACCAATCACAAATTATCAGAGCAGGGCAAACTTAAACAGACTTTACCCGGCCGTTACAGCGGTATCATTGGTGAAGGGGTGGTGCGCACAGCTGATGGCAAATTTGTAGCTAACACAACTATCGCTACCAATATTGATGAGTACTATCGTACACACTGGGGCAGTAACCAGGGCGAGGGTAATACCTTCCCAACCGACTTTATCAAATTCAGGGAAGCAAGGATCGATTACACATTTGAAAAGAAAGTGCTTGCCAAACTGGGCCTGCAAAAAGCTTCTGTAGGTATTTATGGCCGTAACCTCTTCATCTGGTCAAAATGGCCTGCATTTGATCCTGAGTTCGGCACACTGGATGGGTCGGACATTGTAAAAGGATTTGAAATTGCGCAATTCCCGTCTACCAGGAGCATCGGGGTGAATTTGATTGTTGGATTCTAAACTAAAATGACTTTGAAAATGAAAAAGATATTAATTCCCTGTCTTGCTATTATCATGGCATTACAGGCCTGCGATAAAGGGTTTATAGATTTAAATACAGATCCTACCAAAACCACGAATGCTTACCCACAGCAGTTCCTGGCCAATGCGCTCATGAAATCGGTAGAGTATAATATGATACGTAACCGTAACCTGAATAATGAACTGATGCAGGTTACCGTTGATATAGGTGACGGCGATGGTAAGGTTTTTCGTTATGACTTCAGGAGAAACTGGGCCGATTATTTATGGAACGGGCATTTTACCAATATGTCCAATTACCGCGACATGTATTTAAAGGCGGCGGAGCCTATCAACTATAGCCGTGCCTACCAGGCCGTATCACTTATCTGCCAGACCTGGACCTATTCTATCCTGACAGATACCTATGGCGATATACCTTATTCACAGGCAACATTAGGCCGGGACTCCCTGATACTGGAACCAAAATTCGATAGCCAGAAAGATATCTATATTGATATGATCGCCAAGCTGGATTCGGCAAATACATTACTACGTTTATCACCTTCTACCGAGTTAATTGATGCGGAAGCCGACCTGGTGTATAAAGGCGATAAAACCAAGTGGAGAAAATTCGGTAATTCTTTAATGCTTCGTTTATTGCTGCGTATTGCACATAAGCCGGAGATGGCAGCGTACGTTACCAAAATGCAGGAGATGTTTACCACCAATGCTGCCAACTATCCTATCATGACCAGCAATGCGGATGCGGCCATACTGCGCTGGACAGGTATCGGGGCCTTTGTGTCACCCTACAGTTTATTAAGAGTACAGGACTTCAGGGCAGTATCCATTGCTTCTTTCTTTATCGACTTCCTGAGGGACTCTTATGATCCCAGGATGGATATTTCTTTGTACAATACTTTATACGGTACAACGGGCTCTTCTAACAACCGTTGGGGTATTTCTCCGGTGTCGGGTAACTATGTGGGCATACCTTCCGGTTATGCGCCTAATGGCGGTGAGTACACCAGGCAGTCTTACTTCTATTCGTCCGATCAAACGGCGGCGGTAAGTTTACAAACCGAACCCATGACCGGTATGATAATGAACTTTGCGGAAGTGGAATTCATCAAAGCAGAGTTAGCTTTAAAAGGCCTGCTGGCCGGTGATCCCAAAACTTTCTTTTACAGCGGGGCACAAAACAGTATCACATTATGGATGCCGGGTTGGACAAAACCTATACAGCAGCATTTATCAGAATCTGATATAGACTGGGATGATAACGATTCTTTCGAGGACAAGATGGAACGTATACATAAACAAAAATACTTTGCTCTTTTCCTGGTAGATATGCAGCAATGGTTCGAGTATCGCCGTACCGGTCACCCTGTGCTGCCGAAAGGGAACGGTTTAAAAAATAATGGTGAGATGCCGGCCCGTTTATACTACCCGGTATATGTACAATCCTCAAACCCTACCAGTTATAAAAATGCGGTAAGCCAGCAGGGGCCAGATGAAATTAACACAAAAGTGTGGTGGCAAAAACCATAACCAAAACTAAAAGTATTGTTATGAAGCATAATATCAACAAACTATTCGTATTGATCATAACGGCAGTAATATTTGCCGGTTGTTATAAATCAAAGCTAAATTACCCCGGTGGTAAAGTAAGTCCTTATATTGCTATTTATGATGTGCGTAACCTGTATAAGGGTAAACCTGTTGAACTGACAGAAGGTTCACTGGATGGTTCTTCTAAAATAGCCTGCGTGGTGGTTTCTGATCATAGGACAGACAATCTTCCTGAAGATCTGTTAATTGTACAGAATAATCCCCGTTTAAGTTTTTTAAGAGGGCTGGCCATTAAGCTTGGCGCGCAGGCAGCTAATTATTTTCCCGGCGATTCACTGGTGATTGACCTGGTGGGAAGCCGCCTGGAAAAAATAAACGGTACATTACAGGTAACCAATATTACCGAAAGTAAAATACAAAAAGTGGCCGGTGATAAGCCTATCGAAGTAAGCAGGGTAAATATTGATAAACTATTAGCCCGTCCTGACGATTACGAAAGTACACTGATCGCTATTGTAAAAGGAGGTTTTACTTACCAGCCGCAGAATGGCCAGGTAATGAGTGGTGAACAATCCATTAACGATGGCTTTGGTATTGTAAACGTGAATACCAATGTCAACTCTCCATTGGCGGCCTTACCGCAATACAAAATGGCTAACTACTACGGTATTGTGTTTGTGCGTGAAGCCGAAAACCTGCGTATTCCTTACCTGAAATTCAGGAATGCCAATGACCTGGTAGAATTAAAATCTGTATACAAAACACCCCGGATCATTATTTCCGGCTGGAACAATGACCCGCAGAATACGGATGCCAACAACGAATACATCCAGTTCCTTGCAACGGAGGATATTGACTTTTCGGTTACTCCTTTTTCGGTAGTAACTTCTAATAATGCCAATGCAGCTACCCCAACCGGCTTCCCCATCAATGGCTGGGCTACAGGGCAGGTACGTACGTATAAAATAAATATTACTTCGGGCTTTGCACCAAAAGGAACTTTCTTTTATGTAGGTGGCACCAATAAACTCATCAACAGTACGGGTTCTACGAGTATGGCTTCTTCCAATTGGGTGTCTACTTATGCTTACCATACGCTGGCAGGCCAGGGCTTTGGCACGGCCACCACCAACCTGTTAGCCAATTCGGGTAATGCCTACGGTGTAGCCATCTTCGCAACAACAACGGTTACAGCCGCTTCTATTCCTGAAGATGTGATGTTCTGTGCTTCCGGCGGATCCTTGGTTGGTAACGGCTATGGGTACCGGATCTGTAATAATGATTACTATGATATCATTAATCCCTTAACATTGGAAGAGCAGCCTTTTTACCGTTCCGGTAACAATACAACGGCTATTACTTACAACACGCCTTCCGATGCGGGTTTGTTTAATGTGCTGGGCGGTGAGTTCAATATGACATTGGGCCGCTGGACAAAAGCCCGTGCAAAGATCGCTTACCAGCTTACCAAGACCTCTGCGGTTGCCGAAATTGAAAACCCTGAGATTGCAACAAAACTGGTTTATTAATTCATCCGATCCATACCCCCCATAAAAAATCCCCTCGTAAAATGATGCGAGGGGATTTTCTTATCGTTATTGCTATATAGAGTACTGTTATCATCGCCTGTTGCGGCCCGTACACTTATACTGCGCCAACATTATTCAGCAGGCTGCAATGTGGCAGGGGCGGCAGTGCGGTTAATGTTCAATAATAAAGCGGTTAACTCTTCCTGAACACCAAGTCCTTTATCTGCATTATACCAAAGCTGTAATTCAGTTTTTACCTTTTCAAAATCTGCTTTTTCTGCCGTTAGTCTGCTATATATTTCCTGGCAGGCAGCAGGGCGGGGCCCCCAGGTAGCCAGGTCTTTTCCCTTATCGTCTCTTATCACCAGTTTGGGTATTGATTTACCGCCATTGGTCAGGTAATTGTTTATCCGGAACGGCTCGCTGTCTCTCAATTCATAACTCACGGTTAACAGCGGGTTCAACCGGCTGATCATTTCTAAAAAAGGCACACTATGGGCCGCATCACCACACCAGGGTTCTGTGATAATGATCCATTGCTGCGGGCTGTCAATAGCTTTTATCGCTTCTGTCATGGCATCCGTTATCTTGCCGGTCTTTAACCAGCGGTTCATACGGCTCCAGTTTAATTTTGTATAGTCAAAATAATCGGGATTATTGTAAGGTGCGGTTTGTTGTTCCGGGCTTTTCTGTATGATAGACTCAAAATATTGGTGGTACGCTTCAAATGTCATCAGGTGTGTTTTTTAGTTTCTGTAAAATCATCGCAAAGTAATAACAAAATGGGATAAGGATTGTTTACGAAGCAGTAACATCCGGGGTACTGTATATATGAAACGCTTATTTGTTTACTTTCGCAGGACTTTTATCAGTAATAATGGCGAAAATCCCGGAAATACGAACGGTTTCGGTTACACGTTATGTAACGCCCCTGCGTGAGGGAGGGTCCCTGCCGGCCATTGCCGAAGCAGATGATGGTTTTTTGTATGCTTTAAAATTCTTTGGTGCCGGGCAGGGGGTAAAGGCACTTGTTGCCGACCTGATAGGCGGGGAACTGGCCAGGCTCTTAGGCCTCAGGGTACCGGAAATAGTATTTGCCAACCTCGATGAAGCATTTGGACGCAGTGAGGGGGATGAGGAGATCCAGGAGCTGTTGCGTAAAAGCGAAGGGTTGAACCTGGCCTTACATTATTTAAGCGGGGCGATTAGTTATGATCCCACCGTGGATAAAATTGATCCGCTTACGGCTTCCAAAATTGTATGGCTGGATAGTTTTATTACCAATGTAGACAGAACGGCGAGGAATGTAAACATGCTTAGCTGGAACAAACAACTCTGGCTGATAGATCATGGAGCGGCATTATACTTTCATCATTCCTGGCCCGACTGGGAGAAAGCAGCTGTACAGCCTTTTGCCGCCATTAAGGACCATGTATTATTACCGCTTGCCTCAGAACTGGACGCTATTACCCCGGTTATTAAAGCCATTCTCACCCCTGAGGTAATAAAAGATATTATTGACCTTATACCCGAAGTATGGCTGATGGACTATGCTTATACCACGGATATTGAGACCACCCGGAAGATATATTTTGATTTTTTAACCCATCGTCTTCACCATTCCGATATTTTTATAAAAGAAGCACAACATGCAAGAGCGTCACTTATATGAGTATGCGGTAATACGCATTGTGCCTCGTATAGAAAGAGAGGAATTCATTAACGTGGGGGTTATACTGTATTGCCCGAAACAAAAATTCCTGGGTACCAGGATCAGTTTCAATGCACAGCGTTTACAGGCATTATGTCCTTTAACCGATACCGGACTGGTAAAAATACACCTTGATGCATTTGAACAAATAGCAAACGGAACAGCAATTCACAGTCCTATCGCCAGGCTGGATATAGCTTCCCGCTTCCGTTGGCTGGCAGCCACACGCAGCACCATTATTCAAACTTCCAAAGTGCACAGCGGATTATGTTTACAGGCGCAGGCCACTTTGGACCAGCTGCATGAACAACTTATTTTATAAGTGGGTCATTAATGCCCGTTCTGCGGCTTTTCCTTCATCTCCATACCGGCAGTTTTCATAATGGCTTCTAATATGCCTTTACAAATAAGGGTGAATATAGAACGGTTGGTATCACGGGTATAATCTATTTCTACTTCCCTTGCAGGTTTATTCTTTGTGGGGTTATCACTTTTGATCAGCGTATTGGCGACCAGTGTCAACAGGGGCTTTTTCTTCATCTCTGTTTTATCCTCGTCCTGTTTTAATATGGCAACTTTGGCATCTTCGTATAATATTTTTAACTGCCCTTTAATTTTATAATCATCTCCTTTTGTATTGAGCCAGATACTGTTGATCGTACCTTTCTGCACTTTTATTTTTGTGAGTGCCTCGGTAATAGGGGAGGCTACAGTTGCGGGCATACTGCCCATGGAGGCTTCAATATCAAAACGGCCGTTGGGATTGCCTAAATAAAAGGTCCACTTTGTTTTGAGTGCCCCGCTGTTTAAAAAATTGGTATTTAAATCGGCAATGGCCAGGTTGTTCTTTTGCAGGCTGTCATTGATATTTGTCAAATTAGTGATGGTGCCATTTGTACCCGCAAATTGCACGGCTGCTTTTTGTTTGGTCTGGTAACTCTTCTCCTTGTATTCAATGAACACATCCTGTACGGCCAGTTGTTTGATAAAGACAGGCAGCGGTGCTTTTAACAATAATTGATGCGGGTAGGTGCCCACCCGGTTCTTCTTATCCCGTAAAAAGTTTTTGTCACGGTATATTTTTAATGACCCTTTGGGAATGATCATCTTCTCTGCAATGATCTTTTCCTGGGATAACTGTGAGAAGGAAATATTTTCCAGCTGTAAATTACTTACCTGTACATCAAAGCGGTCACCCTGGAAGGGCATCTTATGCGGGAAAGTGGCTTCATCATACTGGGGTATGGCTTTTACGCTGTTGATTGCCAGGTGCTGTTGCCGGCTGTCAAAATTCAAGCCTGCAGCCACCAGGCGGTATAAATTATCGGTTGTTTTCCATTGTACACTGTCAATTGCGGCGCTGATACCTTTTGCAAATAAGATCCGGGTGGTATCGGCATTGGCAATGCTGTCCACGGCCACATCGGTCAATATGATAGTGGCATTCGACATACGCACGATCTCACCCTTGCTTTTACGGGTTTTGGTAACCAGCGTAATGCCCGATAATTCAATAGTATCTATTTTTATCAGGTTTAAATTACCCAACAATTGACGGTATAATTTACTGGTGGGTACATTTTTAGCGGAATCGCTGCCCAGTCCCGTATAGGTGATACCGATGGCCGCATCAGTGATCTTTATTTTAGTGCCGATGACCTCTTTATTCAGTAAAGCGGCCGGTGTTTTTACTCCTGATACTTCGAGGGAGGGGATCTGCACGTCAAAAAGAATGTTTGGCGCTTCGTTGAGTTGCTCCAGGCTGTCAAACTTTACACTATCAGATAACAGGCTGATATTTTTAATGCTCAGGTTGCCGTTGATCTCATCCAGGCTAAGGTCATCGTATTTTAACTGGTATAAACCGTTGGATTTATTATCCACCAGGCCGGTTATTTCCTTTTCAATGATCCTTTGTTTATGTATATACCAATAATATACGCCGGCGCCAATACCCAGTAATACCAGGCCTAAAATAGTAAAAGCTACGATCTTTCCTTTTGGGGTAGCAGTTTGTTTCCTGAGTTTTTTTATTAATCTTTTCATATTTAGGTGGCTTTTGCAGGGAATACATACCATAATGATACCGAAAATTGTTGGTACACTTTTTTCTATATAAATTTAATCATTAATCTAAACAAGTATGCCATCCTTTAACAACCGCATCAGGCAAGTGCTTATACTGGGCATTTTGCTGCTTTTAATTTTTGTTATTATAAAAGAATTGTTCTCCTTCCTGCCCGGTATATTAGGGGCAATTACTTTTTATATACTCAGCCGGAGGCAATATTTCATATTTATTTATAAAAAAAATATGAAAAAAGCCAGGGCTGCCTGGCTGTTCATCCTCTTTTACCTGGTGCTCATTGGTATACCTTTCTATCTGGCTATTACACTCATCAGCCCCAAAATAAATGCTGTTTTAGCTAACCCTACCGAGGTAATGCAAAAGGTGCAGGAAAGCATCAATGTGATACAGGACAGGGTAGGCGTTAAGTTGGTATCCCAGGAGTCATTGTCAAAATCTTTAAATGCGGTTATTGACTTTTTACCCGGCATGTTAAACAGTACTGCCATGTTGGTCACCAACCTGGCAATCATGTTGTTCTTGTTATATTTTATGCTTATCAACGGCCGCGACCTGGAAAAATACCTGAACCGTATTACACCGCTTAAACAGCAGAATATTAATAAGCTGGCAGCCGAGACCAAAAGGGTAGTAAAGGCCAATGCGTTGGGTATTCCGCTTATCTCCATTATCCAGGGTATAGTGGCAACCATAGGTTACCTGATTTTTGGTGTGAGTGACTGGGGGTTATGGGGCTTTCTGACCGGGGTATTTGCTTTCTTCCCGGTGGTGGGTACCGCCATTGTCTGGATACCCCTGGTGGCATTCACATTTGCTACAGGTGAAACCTGGCAGGGCCTGGGTTTATTATTATATAGTGTAATTATTACGGGTAATGTAGACTATGTTGCCCGGGTATCTTTATTAAAACGGTTAGGTGATGTTCATCCGGTTATTACCATACTGGGTGTATTGGTGGGTTTAAACCTGTTTGGTTTTATTGGCCTGGTATTTGGCCCCTTACTGATAAGTTACCTGTTAGTACTATTTGAAATATATATGAACGAATTTGTAGATCCGGAGTTATCTAATGATCTTGATGCGATAAAGCCGGTCACGGAATCGCCGGATGAGGATGCTAAAAAGGAATAATAATAATGGGCTGTTATGCAGCCCATTATTCATTTCAGTTGTCAGAGGTATTATTTATTCACGGTAATAATGGTTATGTTACCATCCTGTATACCGGCTGCTGTTGCTGTTAAAAGATAATATGATGAATGATGTTAAGGACATTACTGCCGGTGAAAAGTTTGATTTCTGCCTGCTGATCCCCTGTTTCAATAACAGGGAAGGGCTGGCGGCGTCTTTAAAGAGTATTGCCTATACTTCCAACTCTTTTTTAATTGTTATTGTTGATGACGGTAGTACTATGCCTGTCAGTGCCAGGGAGATGGCCGGTTATACAACGGGTGCCGTAAAAATTATCCGGCTGGTACAAAACGAAGGTATCACCCGCGCCTTGAATAAGGGATTGCAGTGGATCGTGGACAATGTAAATACACCATATGTGGCAAGGCTTGACTGTGGAGATATATGTCATCAGGAAAGATTTATAAAACAGGTGGCGCTGCTTGATAAAAATCATACAATAGTTTTATCGGGCAGTTGGTGTGTTTTTGAAGATGAGGAAAAAGGACAAAAATTTACCTACCGGAGTCCGCGGCAGCATAATGCTATCATCCGGGATATGTACTTCAGGAATTCATTTATGCACGCCAGTGTGATGATGCGATTGACTGCCGTAAAAGAAGCAGGCTTTTATCCTGTTGATTATGAATATGCAGAGGACTATGCTCTATTCTGGATCCTGTGCAACAGGGGTGAAGTGTACATCATACAGGAGCGTTTAGTTAACTGTATGTTAAATAGAAAAGGTATCTCTTTTAAAAATAAGAACAGGCAATTAAAGGCCAGGCTGAGAGTAGTACGTAATCTGGCACCAAATTCGTTATATAAATTGTTTGGTATACTTAAGCTATACTGTTTACGGCTGATGCCAAGGGAACTTATTCTGCGCTTAAAAATATTTGTGGACAAGATGCAACGGGTGTAAAATTTATGTTGTCAGGGTCGCAGAATTGAATATATAAGCTGTTCAAACAGTAAATAAGGTTTTAGGTTGGATGAGTGTCAGGCTACTGAATAGGAATGTTTCTTATTTTATTTCATTTTTTATATAGACAATAATGTTTATATAAAAACGCTTCCTCATTTTATCATACCGGGACGTATAAATTACACGTTAATTTACTGTTAACTAAATTGATTTTTCGTGCGAAGGATCGTGATAAACTAATATATGGTTGTAGTACATATTATTGAACCATTTGCTTCCGGGGTAGCATTATTTGTAAACTCGCTGACAAAAGTGTTAGGCGATGATGAGCATATTGTGATACATGGGGAAAGAAAGGATGAAATTGAAGCCCACCTGGTGAAAAAAGGATTCAATACATCCAATGTTAAGTTTATTCCCTGGAAATCAGCCCACCGGAAAGTAAATATGGTTAAGGACGTGCAGGCGCTTTTCGAGATCCATTCTATTTTAAAACGCCTGAAGAAAGCACAATTATGCGACGTGGTACATCTTCACTCAGCGAAGAGTGGTTTTCTGGGAAGAATTGCCTGCAGGATGCTGGGTATAAAAAATGTCTTCTATACACCCAACGGCGCCTCCTTTTTATCTACCGATTCCGCGGTTAAACGATTCTTATTCAAAGGCCTTGAGGTTTTTGCCAATAAATTGTGCGGAAAAGTGATCTGTAGTTCTGCCTCGGAGTTTAATGAGTATAAAAAGCTGGGTATAAAAACTTTATATGTCAATAACGGTGTAGAAACCGTTGCCCGTCAGGATGAAACGGCCAGAAATACTTCTGAAAAATTCAGGATCATCACTTGTGGTAGGATTGTTGCACAGAAAAACCCGGAGTTATTCAATGAAATAGCATCCTACTTTGTTGGTTTGGACAATTTTGAATTTGTGTGGGTGGGCGATGGACCCGATGCGGACCTGCTGCATGCTAAAAATATTAAAATAACCGGGTGGCTGGATAAAAATGCTGTATACGATCTTATCAAAAGCGGGGATGTATACCTGTCCACCTCACAATATGAGGGCTTGTCTTTTGCAGCACTGGAAGCCATGTCATTAAAAAAAGCATTGTTATTGAGTGACTGTGTGGGTAATCGTGATATTATCAGGCAAGGTGTGAATGGTGACCTGTTCTCCAACAAAAGAGCGGCCATCACTAAAATAATACAATATCAGAATAACCGGGAAATGCTGGAAGTAATGGGAGCCTTGTCTAAGGATATTAAGAAAACAGAGTATGATATGCAGCATAACTTCAGGATATATAAAGATATCTACCTGGGCAGGCCATACATCAGTAATACCCTGATGAAACGATGGACTTTTAATTAGTGTAAGATATTAATAGCTATAAATGGAGAATATTAAGGTTATAAAAATTGATGAAGAGAAAGAACTATCAGAAATAAGCGCTGTACGGCAGGCGCTTATTGCTATTAATAAGCAGATGGAACAACTGGTTGCTAGTCACAAGGCAAGCATGGAAAAAGCAGAAGAAACGATTGTTCAGTTGTTACAGCTGGTTAATAAAAAAGAAACGATCATTGAATCCCTGGAACTACAGAACAAGGAGTTGAGCCGTAAAGGTGAAGGTGAAAAACAATTGGTGAATAAATTGTTAGGTGATATTGAACGGTTAAACCAGGATATCGTATGGTATAAAAAAACCTATGAAAAACGAAGTTTATTGGGAACGATCAAACAAAAACTGTTCAATACTAACAGGTGATCCCGCATTACCTGCGTTCCTGTACATAACAGCGTAATGATTGAACAGCTTATTTCCTTTATAACTAAACTCATAATAAAGGGGCGTTTTTAATAGGGAACAATTTATTAAAACAGGCAGGATAAGGTTTATCCTGTTCTGCATATATTCAGTACTTATTTTGTTAAAGCAGGGTGGCATTGGTTACCTGTAATTCAAGCCCGGTGATATAATGAAAACAAACATATTAAACAACAATATTATTGTAAGAGGATATACAGGCTCTTTAAGCCTGATGCAGACAGATCCTTCTTTAAACACCGATTTATTTCCCCGCTTCGATCATAATGGCAAGGACCTGACCATTGTTATCCTCAGTTTTAACAGGGTTGCTCTCACACTACGCTTACTCAATTCTATACTCAGGTGCATGCCCGGCTACGAAGGCCGCATATTAATTGCCGATAACGGATCAGCAACAGAGCAGTTAACCTTCCTGGAGGAAAAAATAGCCGGGATGAAAGCCCTTCGCATAGACCTTATAAAATATGGCGAAAACCGAGGGGTGGCAAAGGGAAGAAATGATGCCATGGCTTATGTAAAAACGGATTGGGTATTGTCGCTTGATAATGATATTTACCTTATTGAAAACCCTTTGAATGCTATTGCGAAAGCTATAAGAATGCTGGGGGCTTTTTATATCAATGTACCCCTGTTAAAACCGGATGGCCAGACCGTAGATGCCTATGGTGGTGACCTATGGATAGAGCCTTATGGTAACCGGTATCATATAAGTGGCAGCAGTAGTTACCAGCAGATCAGTAAAAATGCATTTCCGCAAAAACTTCCTTTCTTATCAACCTTTGTATATGGAGGAGCTTCTGTTTTTTATAAAGATCATTTTTTAAAATTTGGAGGTTACGATACCAATATGTTCATTGGTTTTGAGGATACGGAACTTTCGCTGCGGTTATATAAAGAAGGGGTGAAAGTAGGCAATGCAGCAGATTTTTGCTTTGTTCATGCCCATGATACACCGGTAAACCAACAGGATGCAGATGCCGAAAAGATCAGGTTCTCTTCTGAAGCCATTAAAAATTCAGGCGAATACTTTCAACAAAAACATGGATTTATTGTCTGGCAGGAAGGAATTGATGAATGGATCAAAACCCGGTTTAAAGAACTGCAGCTGAACCAGGGTGAGAATGGCCAACCGGATAATACTTATATAGCGGAATTAACAGATCTTAAACCCCGGTTTACGCAGGAGGGCAACGGGGCCCAGTTTGCAGAACTGGAAATAATGAAGAGAGAGGTGCAGCGGCTGCAGGATAAAATTGAGGCCATGGAAAGCAGCAAATTCTGGACACTGCGTAAAAGCTGGTTCAACCTCAGGAAAAAACTGCGTATTGCCAATGATGGTTACTCTATTCTCGATAAAAGGGCCTACCAGAAAAATAAACGTTCTTTATCCGTAAAGGATCTGAACAGTTATCCTTATCAGTATGATAAACTGATGAAGGATATAAAAGTGAACAGCCAATCTGCTGATGCTGTATTGATATTTATTCCTTTTATGGTAGTGGGAGGTGCAGAAACAGCGATCCTGCATGTGATCAAAGGATTTATTAAAAACAATATACCGGTAAGCATCATTGCAACCGACCGCAGTTATCCGGAGATGGGGGATACATCCAGGGAGTTTGCGGCAGTTTGTCCTGATTATTACTTTTTAGAAGATTACACTGATCTCTGGAACGATCCCGACCAATGGAAACATTGGAAAAACCTTACTTACGAGATCATTAAATCCAGGGGGATCAACAATATACTGATCAGCAATTCCTCTTTTGCTTATTCAATTTTAAAGGAATTGAAAACAGATTTTCCTTTCCTGCAGGTGATTAATCCGGTATACAGTACCGTCGGGCATATGATCGATAATATCAAACAGGAAAAATATATTGATTTAACCATTGTTGAAAATCCCAAAGTGGAAGATTACCTGGTGACCATGTGCCAGCGGCCTGCAACAAAAGTATTGCGTATAGAAAATGGCGTGGATACTGCTATGTTTAAAAAAATACCAGGCAGGGCTGATCAGCTGAATAATTTTACGATCCCTGCGGGTAAAAAAATAGTGACTTTCCTCGGGCGTTTATCGGATGAAAAGGGGCCCGATATTTTTGTGGAAATAGCTGCCCGTTTGAAGGAGCAATCGCATATTCATTTCCTGATCGCCGGTGGTGGCCCCATGGCTGCAACCATCATTGCACAGATAGATAAATATGGCCTCCAGGATAATGTGACCTATATAGGTTATGCCAATGCCTTCGATGTGCTTTCGGTGACCGATCTGCTGGTAGTTCCCTCCCGTATGGATGGCCGGCCAAATGTAGTGCTGGAGAGCCTTTCTATGGGAGTGCCGGTTATTTGTTCAGATGCAGGTGGCCTTCCCTGGCTTGTATCCGAAAACCTGCATACAGGCTTTTGTTTAAACCTGAATTCGCTGGCTTCGTTTGAAAAAGCCATCCTGCAACTATGTAATGATGAGGAGCAATATAGAAAATTCTCTGTGGCCTCCAGGAAATTTGCTGAAGAAAAACTGGATGTAAGCCTGATGCAAAAAGCTTATCATAAAGTTCTTGAAAAAAGAGAGCGTATGGATAAGACAGGTACCCTTGTATAATAAAAATAACCGGCGCTGAGCAGGAATGCCGAGGCAATATAGGAAGATGAAATATTGGATACTTACATCAGAATACCCGCCTTATTACGGGGGCGGAATCGGGACATACACGTATCACCTGGCACAGTTATTACATAAACATCAGGTTAACGTAAGTGTATTTGTACCCGATAGGAATATCAGCCATATTGTTGAAGAGGTATTAGATGGTATCAGGATCATCAGGTTTTCGCCTTATTATGCTGATAACTCGGGGTTTTTAGGGTATGAAGCGCTTGTCAGTTATTCCTTTACAGCAGTGATTGAAAAATACCTGAGAACAGAAGAAGCACCGGACTGGATAGAAGCGCAGGAATATGATGGTATTGCTTATTATTTATTGCAAAAAAAACACCTGGGATATCCTGTTCTTAAAAATATAAAGGTCATCATTACCTGTCATTGCCCTTCGTTCATTTTACTGCCTTATAACCATAAAAGTAATTATGCTTTGCCCGCTTACTGGATCGGGGAAATGGAGAAGTTTTGTATTGAATCGGCTGATATCTGTTTTTCGCCAAGTCGTTACCTGGTCACTGCTCTTCAGAAAGCGGGTATCATGCGTAAAGATATCAGGGTACTGCAGAATCCCTGTCAGCTAACTACTTCTTCAACCGGAGAAAATACTGCATTACCGGATGAACTTCTTTTTATAGGTAAGGTTTCTCCTGCAAAAGGAATTATAGCGCTGCTGGATGCCATGCGTGTATTGGGCTGTACAGGAAGGGCTGTTAAACTGCATATCATTGGCGACGCTGATTTTTACCTGCACTCGCGGAAAAAAATCATGAGTGTCTATCTCAAGGAAAAATACCAGGATCTTTTTGAAGCGGGTCTTGTGGTACTCCATGGTACAATGCCTGCCGCCATGGTACACCAATATATCAGAAGGGCCTCCTTACTCATACTACCCAGTAAAATGGAGAACCTGCCCTATGTTGTACTGGAATCTATGAATGCCGGTACACCTGTATTGGCTTCAACAAAAGGCGGGCAGGCAGAAATAATAACACATAAAAAAGACGGCTTCCTGTATAACCCCGATGAAGCGAATAGCCTGGTACGTGAAATAGAGACCATCCTGGCACTGGATGAAGAGGTCTTATCGGTAATTAAAAAAAATGCGGTACAGCGTGTAAAAGAAGCGTACAGCCCGGAACAACATTATAAAGCCAAGATGGAACAGCTGGGTAGTTTTGTACAGGGTGAAAGCCGGCGGTTCCCTTTTGCCTCGGTTATCGAAAATAAGATCAGGCCGTTACCGGAAAAGGATATAACGGAGCCGCTGCTGTCTGTCATCATCCCGTTCTACAACCTGGGTAGCTATCTCCAGGAAACAATCGACTCCATCCGTAAGGCTGATTATAAAAATACAGAGATCATTATTGTTGACGATGGTTCAACCGATACTGCCAGTATCCGGGTACTGGAGGAGCTGGAAGGCAGGCGGGGTCTGAATATCATCCGGAAAGCAAATGAAGGGCTGGCTATTGCAAGAAACACGGGAGCGGCTCATGCAAAAGGCCGGTTTATCAGCTTTCTCGATGCAGATGATAAGGTGCATTCAACGTATTATACCAAAGCTATACAGGTTTTAAGGGAAAAGGAAAATGTACATTTTGTTGGTAGCTGGGTACAGTATTTTGAGGGTTCAGAAAAAAGCTGGGCCTCCTTTACTCCTGTATTTCCCTATATCCTGTTTCATAATATGATTAACTCGAGTAGCCTGGTGTATAAAAAAGCCTCTTTCTGCGAATATGGCTTAAATGATCCGGAGTTTATTTATGGAATGGAAGATTATGACAGTGTGATCAACATGATGTCAAATGGGTGTAATGGTGTTGTACTTCCGGAGCGGCTGTTTTTATACAGGGTGCGAAAAGATTCTATGTCAAGAGGGTTTAATGATACAAACCAGCAATACCTGTATGAGCTGATCGCAGAGAAATATGCGACAACCATATCCCTGTTCGGAAGCCAGCTATACGGGCTTCTGAATGCGAATGGACCGGGTTATAAAATAGAAAATCCTACGATGTCGTCGGTAAACTATTCGGCCAACAGGTATATGAATGCGATCAGCAGGAAACTGGCAGAAAAAGTAAAACGAAGTCCCAAAATAAGATCAGTGCTATTAAAATTAATGAGTAAAAGAAGATAAAATGTTACAGATAATTAAAGGTTGGTTCGGGGGCGAGAATAAATTTGAGCGGATCTGGCTCCTGGCAAAAATTGAGTTTAAGTTACGTTACTATGAGAACAAGCTGGGGCTTTTATGGGCGCTGCTGAAACCCATCATGGATATCTGTATTTATTATGTGGTGTTTAAGGTGATCATGAAGACCGATGTACCGGCTTTTGCTTCCTTTCTTTTTATCGGTCTTATATTATGGAACTTTTTTGTAGAGTCTACCACCGGCACTATCCAGATACTTCAGACCAAAAAGTACCTGTATGAGTACAGTAATATGAATAAAATTGAATTATACATATCACAGCTATTCAGTAACTCGATTGGATTTTTCTTCAACTTTCTCATGTTCCTCATCTTTTACAACTTCCTGGAAAAAGAGAGTATGGGCATGTCCTTACAGGCATTCTGGATCATTCCTATATTTATCAACTTATTTATTCTTTCTCTGGGAATAGCTTTAATACTTTCCAGCATTTATATCATTGCAAAAGATATTACACAGATATGGCAGGTATTTGTTTCGCTGCTGTTTTTCCTGTCGCCCATACTCTACAACCTGCGGGTGTTTAAAGATGCCTTACCCACTTTTCATTACCTGAACCCGATTGCCGGTATCATTATTAACGGGCGTAGGGTAATGATGGAAAAAATGCCGCCTGATTATGGGTTATTGGCCTGGGATATGGTGTATGCTTTGTTTTTCTTTTCCATTGGCTTGCTGGTATTGAATAAACTGGGTGCAAAAGCAGCTGAAAAACTTTAAATTTTATGAGTAACAATATCATACTTAGCGCAAAAAATATCAGTAAAACTTTTGTCATCAGCGAGGATAGTCATAATACGGTTAAACACCGGCTTTTCAACCTGTTTAATCCCCCGCGCAGGAAGAGGGTGGAAGCTATTAAGCCCATGTCACTGGAGATACAAAAAGGTGAATCTATCGGGTTGATAGGCAGGAACGGATCTGGTAAATCGACCCTGGTAAAAGTGCTGGCCGGTGTATACCCGGTTGATACAGGCCAGTTAAAAATAAACGGCTCTACCATGCTGATGAACCTGGGGGTAGGGATGAGCCATGAATTAACAGCCCGGGAAAATGTATATATATCGGGTTCGGTACTGGGATTGAAGATCAAACAGATCGATGCTATTTTTGATGAGATCATTGATTTCGCAGAGCTGAGAGAGTTTGTAGATACCAAGATCAAATTCTTTTCATCGGGTATGGTAGCCCGCTTAGGATTTTCCATCGCAGTAAAAGCAGGTGCGGATATCATGTTTCTTGACGAAATATTTGCTGTGGGTGATATGAAGTTCCAGGAAAAAGCAGTAAAGGTTTTTGAAACCTCATGGATCGCGGGTAAAACTGTGATACTGGTGAGCCATACCATGGAAACAGTGCGGAAATACTGTAACCGTACCATGTATATGCGGCATGGCGAACTGGTTTATTTTGGCGATACAGCAAAGGCCATTGAATTATACGAAGCCGATAACCACTAGGTAATACAGGCTCAGCCTGCAGCCAGGTTTTGTTTTCTCCGGCTTCCGGCCAGGAGAAAAGGAATAAAGAATCCAAAGAGGATAGCGCCGAGGCTACGGTCAAAATATACTTCGGTTATCATGGCAAAGGCAAAGGTAATACTGATAAGAATGGCCAGGTAATCCTGTTGTTTAATAAAAAAACAAAGGGGAAGTATAAACCATCCGGTAAGAAAAAGAAGGAGGCCGGTAATGCCGGTACTGTACAGGATATCTAAATAGTTGTTATGAACATTTTTGCCGGTGTCAATAGCAAACCAGAACTTTTTTTCCCGGTACAGTGCATTGAGCTGGCTGGTTTTGTCGCCAAGGCCTACGCCGGTAACAGGGTGCTGGGTAAAAAGCTCCCAGCCGCATTTCCAGGCGGCTATCCTGAAATTAGCGCCATTCCATTGCTCCTGGGTCAGTACACCACCATAATGACTTTCCGGGGCAGTGTTATCGTACCGGTAACCGGTAAACCCCAGTTCTTTAAAACGATTGAAGGTTTTGGGAAATAACAGGAAAACAAGCAAAACGGTAACGATCAGGCCGGTTAATAAACCTATTCCCTGCCGCCATTTTTTATGTTTATATATATAGAAAATGATTAATAAAATAGCGGTCCCATATAATTGAAGCATCATGATGCGGCTTGCCAGGAGGTAACTGATGATGAATAAAAAAGCGATAGCGATTATTAACAAAAGCTTATAACTATGGCTTTTATAACGGATGAACAAAAAATAGGTAAAAATATAAATAGACAGGTTAACCAGCAGTGAAGTATAGATAGATTGTTGTTTTATAAAGAAAGACAATGCATCGTTATATAACCAGGCGTTGTCCTGCTTATTGATAGCCTGAAATATGGCATAATTTAAGCTTATAAAACAGGAGATAGTGGTAATAACCGCCATTTGAAGTAACAGGCCGTCTCTCTTTTCACGGGAAAATGACTGGAAGAAAAAAATAAGCGGAAATACAAATAAGGGCATCCTGATCCTTAACGAGCGGAAACCATCTGTTTGATCGGAGAGCAGGAAGCTGAACAGCAGGTAAAGAAGAAACAAAAAAATAAACAGGAATGCATAGGCATGTGTAGCAAAACTGAATTTTCGTGGCCGTTGTTTTATAGCGATATAAACGGAAGCCACTGCAAAAGCGCCCATGAAAAAATAGCGGAGGGCCTGTCCCGATGGAAAAAACAATGAAGCAAAAAATAAGAGCAGCAGTACGGACCACAGTGATTCCCTGGTAAGCTTAAATGTTGTTGTCGGATACATGTACCGAAGGTAAGAAGAAAGAGAAACGTTGTTTAGCAGGATGTGTAAATTATTACCAATAAATTTAGATTCAACCCAAATGAAAACAATATCAGTAGTTATTATAACTTATAATGAAGCAAAGAATATTGCCCGCTGTATCAATTCGGTAAAATCAATAGCCGATGAGATCGTAGTGGTTGATTCCTTCTCATCAGACGATACCCTGAGCATTGCCGAAATGCTGGGTGCAAAAACCTACAAGCATCCTTTCTCCGGTTATGTTGCTCAAAAAAATAAAGCATTGGAACTGGCTACACATGATTATGTCTTATGCCTGGATGCTGATGAGCAGTTGAGCGACCAGTTGATCGAATCCATCAAACGGGTAAAAAATGACCTGCACTTTGTGGCTTATTCTTTCAGCAGGTGTGCCTACTACCGCGGTAAGTTCATTAAATACGGTACCTGGTATCCTGAAAGAAAGATAAGGTTGTTTGATAAACGTTATTTAAAATGGACAGGGGATTATATTCATGAACAGGTAATTGCCAAACAGGGTATGGCCGTTTACCCGCTTACCGGTGATATCCTGCATTTTATTTGCGATTCCAAACAGGAGCATACCGAGCGCAGCAATAACTTCAGCAATATTGCCGCCATGTCCATGTTTAAAAAAGGTAAACGCGCCAGCTGGATAAAAATGCTGGCCAGCCCGGCCTGGTTTTTCCTGGTAGATTATTTTTTCCGCCGCGGTTTCATGAATGGCTGGAGAGGCTTAGCCATTGCTACCGAACAAAGCCGCTATCATTATCTCAAATATAAAAAGCTGAGGGCCCTATATAATGATAAGAATATTGAAAAGTATAAAACGGTGGAAAAGATCCTGAATATCAAGCCATCTATCTCCAATAAAAACCTGATACACGCAGTTAATAACAAGGTGCAGTCCAGGTTCCGGTCGCAGGTGATAAATGCGTAGTAAAGCCTGCGCTTTCTACGATGACCATAATTCCAGCCAGTCGATCATACGGCTGGTAAAGCCATATTCATTATCAAACCAGGCAATGATCTTCACCTGTTTTCCGGCTACGGAGGTAAGTGAGCCATCAATAAGGCAGGAATGGGTATTGCCTTTTACATCCAGCGATACCAGTTCTTCTTCCGTATAATCCAGTACACCGCGGTATTCATTGGCTGCCGCGTGTTTGAATAAATTATTTATTTCTGCCGGTGTAACCATCCGTTGCATCTCCACGGTAAAATCGGCCATAGCGCCATTGGCTACCGGTACACGTATACTTAGTGTAGCCACCTTATCTTTTAAGCCGGGCATTAACCGTTCCAGCGATTGATACAGGTCTACTTCTACGGGGATAATGGACTCTGCAGCTGCCCGTCCCCTGCGCGGTTGTTTATGCCAGGTATCTACCAGCTCCTGCCTTGTTGTATAAGAATGTAATACATTGATCTGTGCCGATGCAATGCCGATGGATTGTAGGAGATATAAAATATGGGTAGAACAATTGGTCATACAGCCACCCGGAGATACAATGTCCAGCTTGCTGTTATCTTTTACATGGTTATGCCCGTAAATCAGCAGCGGAATATCACCGGCACCGGTAGTAGACAATAAAACCTTTTTGGCTCCCGACTGAATATGCTGGCCTGCCAGGGCGGCTGTGCTGAACATACCGCTGCATTCCAGCACTGTATGAACCTGTAATGCCTCCCAGGGCAGTTGCAAAGGATCTGCCTTTTGTACATACAATATGGAGCGGTCACCCACAACAATATGGTTGTCCGCGATCGTAACTTTTTCCGGGAATGTTCCGTAAACCGAATCATACTGTAACAGGTATGCCAGGCTTTCAATGGGCATAATATCGTTAACTGCTATGATCTGTATGTGTTGGTGGTGTAATAAACGCCTGAATAAAAGCCGGCCGATCCGCCCCATTCCGTTGATGGCTATACGCATGAGATAGTGTATTTAGAAAATATATTATTAATCCGTTAAGACGTAATGCTTGCGTCTCCTTATTTGTTCATAATTGCTCTTAAAACAATCATTCATCCAGTTTGTTCTTCAACTCTACCGGGTTATGTGTTTTGCGCATCCGCATATTTAATATTTCTACCAGCAGCGAAAATGCGATCATGGAGTAGATATAACTTTTGGGTATTTCCTGGTGAAAGGCCTCGGCTACCAGCATTACGCCGATAACAATCAGAAAAGCCAGTGCCAGCATCTGCAGCGTAGGGTTTTTATTAATGAACCGGCTCACTGCACCTGCAAATGCCATCATAATGGCAATGGATATCACCACAGCTACGATCATAATAAACACTTCATCCACCAGGCCGATGGCCGTTAAAATGGAGTCAAATGAAAAAACGGCATCAATTAAAACGATCTGTACAATCACCGAACTTAAAGTGGCGTAGATCTTTTTTGCCGTGGTATCTTGTGGCGTAGGCTTTTCCAGCTTATGATGTATCTCCAGGGTACTTTTTACCACCAGGAACAAACCTCCTGCCAGTAATATCAGGTCCTTCCAGCTTAACTGCAGGTCGGCCCCGGTTAATTTATCCGTTATAAAAGGTATGGTAAGGATGGGATCTTTTAGCTTCATGATCCAGGTAATGGTCAGTAATAAACCAATACGGAATATCATGGCCAGCGCTAATCCTATATTACGGGCTTTGCGTTGTTGCGATGGGTCCAGTTTATCCGAAATAATTGAAATAAAAATAATATTATCAATTCCCAGCACGATCTCTAAAAAAGTGAGGGTTAATAAACTTAGCCAGATGGACGGATCGGAAAAATCGGGAATATGCATAGCCAAAAATATTAAAGTACAAAGAAAAAGCTTTTTGTAATATTGCCTGTGCCAAATACACTAATAAAAAATATTAAAACCCTGGCTGGTGTACAACACCGGCAACAGGCCTTACGTGGAGCTGAGCTGGCAATATTGCCCCAGTTGCAAAATGCGTACCTCATTATAGAGGATGATATAATTGCGGAAATAGGCTCCATGGATAATTTGTCCCTTGCTGCCAAAAATATTGACGAACAGGTGGATGCCACGGGCTGCCTGGTATTACCGGCCTGGTGTGATTCGCATACGCATCTTGTTTTTGCTGCCAGCCGTGAAGAGGAGTTTGTGGATAAAATAAAAGGACTTTCTTATGCTGAAATTGCAGCCAGGGGTGGGGGGATACTCAACTCGGCCCGTAAACTGCACCTGGCAACCGAAGACCAGCTTTTTAACCAGGCCTGGCAACGTTTGCAGGAGGTAGCGGCCCTGGGAACAGGAGCCATTGAAATAAAAAGCGGCTATGGCCTGTCGGTGGAAGATGAAATAAAAATGTTGCGGGTGATTAAACGCTTGCAGCAAAAATCATCACTGGCCATTAAGGCCACTTTCCTGGGCGCACATACTTATCCTGAGCAATATAAAGAAGATCACGAAGCCTATATACAACTTATCATTAACGATATGCTGCCGGTAATTGCTGCTGAAAAACTGGCCGATTATATTGATGTGTTCTGCGAAACAGGCTTCTTTTCGGCAGCGGAAACCGAGCGTATCTGCCTGGCAGGTATGCAATACGGTTTAAAGCCCAAGCTGCATGCCAACCAGCTGAACCTCTCGGGTGGGGTAGAAGTTGGGGTAAAACTGAAGGCCGTATCGGTCGATCACCTGGAAACGATGGATGATGCGGCTATTGATACTTTGGCTGGTTCTGACACTATGGGTACTTTGCTGCCTACAGCGGCTTTCTTTTTACGTATGCCTTATCAGCCTGCCAGACAGTTAATTGACAAGGGCTGTGCCATTGCCCTGGCTACGGATTTTAACCCCGGTTCTTCGCCCTCCGGCAATATGAACCTGGTAGTGGCGCTGAGTTGTATTCAAATGAAAATGCTGCCCGAAGAAGCCATAAATGCCGCTACTCTCAACGGGGCCTTTGCCATGGAGGTACAACATACGCATGGCAGTATAGCAATAGGTAAAAAAGCCAATATTATACTTACCAAACCAATACCTGGCCTGGCTTACCTTCCCTATGCTTTTGGCGCCAACAATATTCAGCAGGTGTTTATTAATGGGCAGCCTGTCCGGCCTTTATAAAATCTGGGGCTATTGGCTGTAGTAACACTGCTCAGCTTCAGTTCCCGCCTTCTGCAGTAGTGCAAGCCACGCACCCTCTGACCCCCTTACAGGGGAACCGCCTCGCATTTGCAGCTACTGCTGCCAGTCGGGCAGCCCTTCAGCTTTGGCCTTAAGCATTCAGCTTTTTGCTTTTAGCTTTCAGCCTTCAGCTTTGAGCTTTCAGCCTTTCTTTGCAACTTTATGCCTATCTTGGCTCGTCATAACAATAACAATTTTTAAGCAACATACAATGAGAACAAGTATAGCGTTTTTGGTCACTTTTTTAACGGTTTTTACCACTTTGCAGGTAAAGGCGCAAAAACGGTTGACCGAGGCCACTATTACCTACAGTATTGTTATCAATACCAATAATCCGTCGCCGAAGGCTTCGGATATGCTGGATGGCGCTACCAGCATTATTTATTTAAAAGGTAATTCCAGCCGTTCAGATATGGTAAGCTCGCTGGGTACACAGTCCATTATTAACGATGGTAAAACCGGTGATGTGACCATTTTAAAAGATTATGGCCAACAGAAATACATGATCAGCCTGACAGCCGATAACTGGAAACAGTATAACCAGAAGTACGAAGGCGTGACTTTTACCTACGAAAATGAATATAAGACCATTGCCGGTTATAAAAGCCAGAAAGCTATTGGTAAGCTGGTAGATGGAAGTACATTTACCGTGTACTTTACAAAGGAATTACTGCCTGTAAACAAGGATTTTCAATACCTGAACAAAAACCTGCCCGGCCTGGCCATGGAATATGAGGCTACCCAGGGTGGAACCAAGGTTACCTATACGGTGTCAAATATTAATCTGAACCTGGTACCCGCCGCAAAATTTGATATTCCTAAAACGGGCTACCGGGTAATGACCTATGAGGAAAGTACCCGTGGCGGCCAGTAATGATGATTTTAGTTTTTTATTAGTGATAAAAACACCCGCAAAATAATGGCGGGTGTTTTATTTTGTACCCGTTCAAATATATTTGCACCGGCATTTTGCATAATTGACTGGCTATCATTGATAAATGCGTAACAACGGATAAATCATTGTTAACCAGGGTAAATAAGCGTTTTTTAATTAAGGAACACCGGCAGCATGAAAACAACTACCCCTTTACCGGGCCACAATACAGGCCCGAAAGTGTATTATTCAATAAGATTTTTCTACTTTCGCACAAATGTGTACCTTTTACACAAAACTATTTCTAAGAACTTAATAATCAGCGATTGCGATGAAGCTTAGTTTTTATATAAAATATTCCACGGCATTTGGGGAAACGCTTTTTATATCGGGTAATGTGGCCGAGTTGGGCGGGCTGGATATTAACTACCTGGTAGCCATGGAATATGTGAATGAATTTTTCTGGAAAGCAGAGGTAGAAATAGACCGTACCGATTTTAATAAAAACCCGGTAAAATATAAATACTACCTGCGGTCGCAAAACGGTGAACTGATCGCGGATGCGGCGCTGGACAGGGCTGTGGATATAGCGGCAAAGGGGTATGAAAGTCTTACTTTTTCTGATGTATGGAACCATGCCGGCGATTATGAGAATGTATTTTTCACAGCGCCATTTGCCAATGTATTGTTGCCGCAGGCAACCAAAACAAAAGCAGGTAAAACAACAGGTACCACCCATATTTTTAAGGTGAAAGCGCCTTTACTGAATAAACATGAGGTGATATGTTTAACGGGTGCAGGCGAAGTACTGAAGAACTGGGATACCGAAGCGCCCGTATTGCTGAGTCATGATGGTGTTTGGTGGACAACCCGGCTGAACCTTTCGGAAGAACGTTTTCCGCTTACGTATAAGTATGGTATTTATAATACCAAAGAAAAAACATTTGTGGCCTATGAAACGGGCGATAACCGTATTATTCACGGCAATACCGGGGCCGGCCATTTATCCATTTTGCATGACGGCTTTGTACAAATAAAAAATAATAACTGGAAGGGCGCCGGTGTGGCCATTCCCGTATTCAGCCTGCGGTCTAAAAATAGTTTTGGGGTAGGCGAGTTTGCCGATATTAAGTTACTGGTGGACTGGGCTGCCAAAACCGGTTTAAAGCTGATACAACTGTTACCGGTAAATGATACTACTGCCACGCATACCTGGATGGATTCCTATCCCTATGCAGCTATCTCAGCTTTTGCTTTACACCCGCAATATATTAACCTGGCCAGAGTAGCCGGGAAAAAACACCAGAAATTAATCGGTTCGGTTAAAAAGAAACAGAAGCAGTTAAATGAACTGGCCACGGTTGATTACGAGGAAGTGATGAAGTTTAAACTGGCTTTACTGAAAGAGCTGTTTGAGGAAGATGGCAAAGAATGCCTGGCTTCTGACGATTATAAAACCTTTTATGAACAGAACCAGCATTGGTTAAAACCCTATGCTGCTTTTAGTTATTTACGCGATAAAAACGGCACGGCCGATTTTAATGAATGGAAGACCTACAGCAGTTATAATCCTGCACAGGTAAACCGTTTATTTACCTCATCGGCTGGCAGCAGGCAGGTGCAGTTTTTTTGTTATGTGCAATACCATTTGCACCTGCAGTTAAAAGAAGCCACTGATTATGCCCATAAAAAAGGTATTGTGGTTAAGGGTGATATTCCTATTGGCGTGTACCGTTTTGGTTGTGATGCCTGGGTAGCACCGGGTTTGTATAATATGGACCAGCAGGCCGGTGCTCCGCCTGATGATTTTGCGGCCGTGGGTCAGAACTGGGGATTTCCTACTTACAACTGGAAAGCCATGCAGGCCGATAATTTTGCCTGGTGGCGCCAGCGTTTCCGGCAGATGAGTAATTATTTTGACCTCTTCCGTATAGATCATATCCTGGGTTTTTTCCGCATATGGAGCATTCCTATCAATGCGGTACAGGGTATTATGGGGCGTTTTGTTCCCTGCATAGCCGTACATTATGTGGAGTTTGGCGAAAATGGTATCTGGTTTGATCAGGACCGTTATTGCAAGCCCTTTATAAATGACCATATACTGTATGATACTTTTAACGGCCATGCCGATACAGTAAAAGTTAATTTTTTACAGGGTAACGACCGTGGCGGGTATGATCTGCTGCCGGCATATGATACCCAGCAGAAGGTGGAACAGCATTTTGCTACATTGGAACAGACGCCGGATAATGAAAGAATAAAGCTGGGCCTGTTTGATCTGATTGCCAATGTAATATTGTTTGAGCAGGAGGGGAGCCAGGGCCAGGAGTTTCATTTCCGTATTGCCATGGAAAAAACCTCCTCCTTTAAAAACCTGATCCCGCATGTGCAGGATAAGTTAAGAGAGTTATACATAAACTATTTTTATCGCCGCCAGGATGGTTTCTGGAGAAAAGAGGCGATGCAGAAGCTGCCGCCTTTAAAAGAAGTAACGAATATGCTCATCTGCGGCGAAGACCTTGGTATGGTGCCTGATAGTGTACCGCAGGTAATGCAGCAACTGGGTATATTGAGTCTGGAGATACAGCGTATGCCTAAGGATGCGGCCAAACATTTTTTCCTGCCATCCGAAGCACCGTATTTATCGGTCATTACACCCTCTACGCATGATATGAGTACGGTACGTGGCTGGTGGGAAGAGGATCAGCAAAGAACACAGGCTTTCTTTAATCAGGTGCTGGAGCAACATGGTCATGCGCCTTATTTCTGTGAGCCCTGGATCAACCGTGCTATTATACTGCAGCATTTATATTCCCCCGCTATGTGGAGCATATTCCAGTTACAGGATATTTTGGGCATGAGTGAAACATTGCGCCGTGATAACCCGGCCGATGAAAGGATCAATATACCCGCTAATGCCAAACATTACTGGCGTTACCGGATGCACCTTAACCTGGAAGATCTTATTAAGGAAGATGATTTTAACGGGGAACTGAAAGGTTATGTAGTGAATAGCGGCAGGTAATATTGCCATCAATATACTGAAAGGCCCGGGTTAAAAAGCCCGGGCCTTTTTATTGAAACGATCCATGCAGCGAACCATTCATCACTAAAACCGGTCACTGGAAAAAGTGTTTTTATTAAAATGAGACCAGCACATTAACTTACTGCTGGTTACCGCCTGCGGTGATAACGTTTCCAGTCGTGGTACTGCTGGTGATGGTGATAATTACGGGTTACATAACGGCTGTCAATATAATAACGGTTACCGGGGCCGGGGCGGTAAATATAACCCTGCGGGCTTCGGTAATAGGATCGGCCACGGGGCTGCCTTACCAACACATAACCCGGACCAGGCGTGTTAATAATGAGCGATACCGAAGGCCGGGGTGGCGGAGGCGGTGCGTACACCGTACGGCTGCTGCGGCAGGCCGAAAAAAACACCACGAGCATTATTAAGGCGGCGGACGTAAAAAGGGCGTATTTTTTCATAATGTTTCTTTTTTTATTTGACGATAAAAGAAACAAATCGTTTACCATAAAACTGTTGTATGAAACACTTTATCATCCTGTTAACGTTAGTTTTGGTTTTTATTAATACAAAGGCGCAATCCGGTGAAGATTCTGTTAAAGCCACAATTAATGCCTTGTTTACGGCCATGAAAAATGCGGATAGCGCAACCGTAAAAACCTTATTCAACAGTAATGCAATGTTGCAAACCATCAGCGAACATCCACAGAAAGGAACCACTGTGCAAACGGAAACGGTGGACGCTTTTGCCGCCATTGTGGGCAAGATGCCAAAGGGTAGCTGCGACGAACAGATCGTATTTGACGGGATTAAAATAGATGGCGCTTTGGCACAGGTTTGGACACCCTATAAGTTTTATTATAACCAGCAGTTCAGCCACTGCGGAGTGAATGCTTTCCAGTTAGTACGGCTGAAGGATGGCTGGAAGATCCAGTATATTATTGATACCAGGCGAAAGGATAATTGTAAGTAGGATACTGATATTATGTGTGGACTTACTGTGCCGACTATGTAACCTGGTTTTAGCAGGAGTACGTCATGCCAAGGCAGAAGATATATCCTGTAATAAAATTATCTCCTGGTATTAAGCTGCTCCCTTCTTTATAGTCGATGTGCGACCCCGCTGGGGTCGGGTGCTTATTTTATTGGATGTATTATAAACCTGTGATGCCGCTGGCATCAAAATACATCGTGTGTTATGGTCATGTTGTTAACAGGCAGGTTTTTGAATGCCTGGGATAACGGATCATTGTTTCGAAAAGATACAGAGACGCTGATGTGCGACCCCGCTGGGGTCGGAGATTTGTGTGTGTTGGTATGTTATAAATATATGATGCCGCTGGCATCAAAATATCTCTTGCGTTATGTTCCGTGTTGTTAACAGGCGGGTATTTGAATGCCTGAGATAAGAATCATTGTTTCGAAGTGATACAGGGACACCGATGTGCGACCCTGCTGGGGTCGGATGCTTATTTCTTGGATGTATTATAAACGTATGATGCCGCTGGCATCAGAAAAAGTATTGTTGAATCGTTTATTCCCGCAGAGTCCGTTAATCGGTTAACTATCTTTATTCCGGAGGGGTAACATTTTAGAGCATATTGGGCTGTAACGAATGTGTATGCTCCCGATGACGTTGGAAGTTTATTTGTATAGGGCATGTTATAAAGATATGATGCCGCTGGCATCAGAAAGATTATTGTGGAATAGCTGGTTTCCGGAAAATGCCCGTTAATAGGGGATTTATCTTTATCCCGGAGGGATAACATATTTATAGCTTATGGGCCAGCGAGAAAGTGTACGACCCCGGAGGGGTCGCATGTTTATTTATATCGCCGGGATATACATTCGTATATAGTGCACCATACCTGCCTGTTGATGGAACATTGTAAGCCATAGCGGTTCTATTGCTGAAGGGCTGCCGGATGCGGAAGGCGGCGACCAGCGGGAGCCGGTGCGCAGCAAAGCGGAGCACGGTACCCCGGAGCAGCCGGAACTGCAGCTGATAAATGGTATGCAGCTGATAGCCCCCGGAAAATACCAGCTGATTATTTAAGCCTGTATTTTTTGTTTACTTTACGGCTGTTGAAGTAACGGTCAAGATCCTCACGTGACATTTCCCTTACCATTTCAATAGGCACATCGCTTAACTGCGCCTGGGTTTGTTTGTACTCGCTTTTGAGGGTTGCAATTTTTTTAGCAATATCAGGATCTTTATCACCAATGATCATGTTATCGTTTAACATGTACACCAGGCGCTTGGTAGCCGAACGGATCAGCGTTGCCTGGTTTTGTTCCACTGTTTTATTGGGTGAAGTAGCTTCTTTGATAGGGGTTAAGGCCACACCTACACTGGGTAATACTTTACCCGTGTTCTGCATGCCTTTATCGGTGGATGTATTAAGGATAGTGCCGGTTAAAGCGGCCGTACCTGCGGTTACATCAAAGCCGGTGCGGGTGCCCTTGGTCTTACGTACCTGTTTATCCAGTTTAAAGAAAAGGTATTGCAGTTTGGTGATATAATCGTTGATGGTACTGTCAATGGCTTTATGCTCCTGAACGGCACGGGGATAGTTGAGGGCATCACGAACGGTTACCTTGATGCTGGCCGTATCCCGTACATGCTGGCGGGTAGAGCCAATAAAGGTTAATACCACATCTTTTTTCTTGCCTTCATCCCCTTCGCCTACAAAATCATATGGAATGTCCCATTCAAAAACATCATCGCAGCGTTTTACCAGTTTAAAATTACCGATGGGCACACTGCTGGAGAATAATATGTTCTCGATAGGGAAGTTGCCGGCTTCGCACAGTACCTGGAAGGAAACTTTCTGGCCTTCGTCAATTAACAGGGAGCTGCCGACAGTGAGTTTTATTTTAGGCTGTACTATTTCGGTGTTAAAGAAAATAAGGGTAAAGCTGGTATCGACCCTTTCGCTGGGGTTGGAAAGGTTTTGAACGCCAAGGTTTACAATGTATTCCACATCGTATTTCAGCTTACCGGATAAAAAATAAGTTTTTTCGGCCTTGAAGGACAGGAGACCATTGTCTTTATTGATACGCAGGCCTACCGGGGAGTTTTTTAAGTACCAGTAATATTTTTTCTCATCCTTATTAATATTCAGCTGGTAGTTTAAGGATGAGTCCACGTGCAGGGTAATGAACGGGTTAAGGTTCTGGATACGTAAAGGAGTGTCCAGGATCACGGGGGTGGGAATATGCACCGTAGTGTCAATTTTTACCGGAATTGTGTCAGTTGTCTGTGAAAAAGCAGGTAAACAGTACCATAGCATTAAAATAACAACAAGGCCTTTTTTTAGCATATTTTTCATCCTTTACAAGATGCAATATTACTTCATTTGGTTGTAAATAACGGCTTTACATGAAAGTTAAAGCGATATATGTGTGTAAATAGGATAAAAAAAGTCCCCATCGTAGAAACGGCGGGGACAAACCAAAACCAACTGCTTATGAGAAATATTTAATCCTTAATTACTGTATCTCTATTTGTTTAGACGCCGGCTTTTCAATTTGCTTTTTGGGTAAAGCAAGGATTAGCACTCCGTTAACATATTTGGCATCTATACCTTCCACATCAATTTTTTCATTCACAGTAAAGCTGCGTTTAAAGCTTTTAAAGTTGTATTCCTTCCTGATGTTTTTACCTGTTTTTTCGTCTGTATTGCTTTGTTTTTCCGCAGCAATGGTCAGTAACTGCTGATCCAGGGTAATGGAGAAATCAGCTTTTTCAAACCCCGGGGCCACTACTTCTAACTGGTACTGGTTTTCGGTCTCGGTTATATTCACAGGAACAAAACTGCTTTTCCCGTTGGCGCTATCGTGCCTGCTGATGCCGGGAAATTCATTAAAGAAGTTGTCAAGCAGGTTAGTGAACTGATTGTCAAAAGGCTGGGGTTTAAATTTTACCTGATTCATGATTATTTGTATTTAATTGTTTAAAAATTTTGTACAAACTCATGTGGTCAAATTGCGGACCAATGCCAGAAAAATCATTTTTGGGTGTCTTTAAGACGGAGTTTTGATTTTTATTGAGACAAAATGTCTTTATTGTGAGTTTTTAACAGACATAAAGTCATGTGTTGAATTGTTTTTCCCGCAGATTACCGCTGATTGGTAGCGCAGATTTTCGGAGATAGGTAAGGGTGTTATTGTAAGCTGTTATTTTCAGCGTAAATCAGCGGTGTTTTACCTCTGTGTAGATCAGCGGGCTATTTTGGCTGCCGGTATTCCCGCAGATCATCGCTGATTGGTAACGCAAATTTTCGGGGATAGATAGGTAAGGGTGTTATTGTAAATTATTTTCAGCGTAAATCAGCGGTGTTTTACCTCTGCGTAGATCAGCGGGCTATTTTCGTTGTAGGTATTCCCGCAGATCATCGCTGATTGGTAACGCAGATTTTCGGGGAAAGGTAAGGGTGTTCCTGTAAGTTGTTTTTTCAGCGTAAATCAGCGGTGTTTTACCTCTGCGTAGATCAGCGGGCTATTTTCGTTGTAGGTATTCCCGCAGATCATCGCTGATTGGTAACGCAGATTTTCGGGGAAAGGTAAGGGTGTTCCTGTAAGTTGTTTTTTCAGCGTAAATCAGCGGTGTTTTACCTCTGCGTAGATCAGCGGGCTATTTTCG